>OBXM01000024.1_pt1 | contig 216058 bp, 202 predicted proteins | sample 1538141 | NCBI WGS metagenome assembly OBXM01 (sample SAMEA2580153, study PRJEB22360) | human gut metagenome | biome: human gut; feature: human-associated habitat; material: faeces | place: Denmark | collected 2008/2010 | reverse complement strand
TAATAACATCTATTTTTTTCATTGAATTATTAATATATTGGATGAAAAATTTTAATTAAAACTAGTGCCATAAAAATCAGCCAATGCATATACAATACAATACTTAAATAATACAAAATGCGTAAAGGATAAATTATATCTAACCACCATCTAAATCCTAAATAAATCCAAAAATTTACCCAAGCAATGCTGAAAACTAATCTAATTCCCCCATATCGTCTTCTCCTTCCTTATTCAATTCTACAAAAAAGAAAGAGTAGTGGTATTCACTACTCTTTCTTTACATTACCTTTGTTTGGTTCTGTTTTTTCTTTTGCAGAAAGAACATGATTTGAGGTAGCCATTTGAAAAATGTTTTTTCCTGTTTTTTTATAACGAAGCGCAGATACTTTCAAATCATTCTCTGCTCGATTACTCATTGATTCGCGATCAATAGAAATCCAAAAACGAAATTCCACCTCTTCTAATTCCACCACATCGCCAAAACTTAATCCATCCAAATTTGTTTTTGGTGGAAAATTCACCACGAACATTGTTTGTTGGGTAGCACTTGAAAATTCAACTGGACGCTCTTTAATTTCTCCTGTGTTTTCATTATCTTCATACAGCATACGTGGACGTTGTGCCTTGACAAAATAGATTTCTCCTAGTGTTTCTTTTACCAACCCTGGGACAATTCCTTGATCAAATTCTAGTGTCATTAGTTATTTCCTCCTTTTACTTCTACACGATCGACTAACAAATAAAACCTATTACGTGCTATTTTGTTTGTTTCACCGTCATTTCCAATATTTCGTACATCTGCTCGACGAGAAATTCTAGGATTTGCCAGTAACACCTCTGCATTGTATCGCATGGCTTTAGGCGCACCACCGACAGCTACACGCACTTCAATTTCTCCCATCTTTTCAGAGTTCATCTGAAAAATCTCCCACTCTACTTTCTTCATATTTCCTCGACGATCTCGTTCACCTGTCGAGCCAACGTGTTTTTGATTAAAACACTTTCCCAATACTTCTTCCTGACTAATTGCAACATAAGATAAACCCATTTTTACTCTCTCTCCTTACTAAATAGTTTTCTTAAACATATGACGCAAATGACGCCATTGTTTTTTACCATAAAAAATGCCCCCGGTTACTGCTGTTAAAAGAGAACCAAGGATAGTTAAACTAATTTGAAGTTCTTCACCTGTTTTTGGCAATACTTTTGTTTTCCCATCGATTGTTTTGATTTCAATATTGCCGCTAGGTAGTTTTTTTACAGGAATGGATAAACCTTCTACCAAATTCCCTTGATTATCTTGTACAAGTGGTACACCATCTTGTACCCCAACAATCGCTTGACCAGTCGCTACTTGTAAAGGAGTTTCAGGTGTTGGGACATGATTAATTTCTTCTAAATTACTTGTCACAATAGGAATTGATTTTTCGGTACCCGTTCCTTGTACAATTTTTCCATCTGAACTGACTGAAACAGTCATTTCCTTTTCCGATACAGTCTTTATATGATTTTCAGGTGTTAAATTTTTGGGAGCTCCTAAATCATTTTTCTTTTCTGTTTCTTTTGGTGTATCTATTGTAGTAGATGAAGAACTAAAATCGTCTATTTTTGAATCATTATCTACCGAACTAGTTCCCGAATAAGACTCACTTGTAGTTGGTGTAGTATCTTTATCATTCGTTGTTTCTCCAGTAGAAGGCGATACAACTGGTGTTTCATTTTCTGAATTTTCCGTTATATCAGGAACAACGGGTGTTGTTGGTTCAGTTACTTCTGAAGATATATCCGGATCAACAGGAGTTGGTTGATCCGGAACAGACTCATCTATTTTAGAAATATCTGGAATTGGGATAACAGGTGTTGTTTCTTCTATCACAGGTGGCGTAACTGGTGTAATACCTATTTCATCTGCAAAAACGTTTATTCCACCAGCAAGAACTACGGAACTAAATAAACATGCGAAAAATAGCTTCTTCATTCTCTTTTTCCTTTCTTTTTTCTTCATAAAACGAAGAACATTTCTTATCTTTTCAAATGTTACTTATGCAATAACTTTTTTAAAACCAAACAAGCGATTAGGCATCTAACCGCTTGTTTGTCCTACTTAGTCTTTGACTTTGCGTAACTCGTAAAATGTAAGACCTGCTGCTAAAACAAATAGCACACCAATGATCATCCATAATACAGTATCTTCTGATCCTGTTTTTGGCAACATTGGTACTACTGAAGCTTGTTTCACCTCTTTAAAAGGTTGTGATTTTTCAGGAATTTTTGGTTCCGGTACTTTTGGAACTTCTACAAAATAAACCGTTTGATCTTCTGATTTTAAGTCTACGTTGTGGTTTGCGATTTGTTCAAATCGAACTTCATAATCGTTTTCATCTTTTGGTTCACTTTGGGCTTCTAACCATTCTGCAAAAGATAATCCTTTGCCTGCTAGCTTACGTCCATCTACCAAAAATTCAAATAAGAACTCTAAAGTTGTCTTATCTGCTTTGAAAATTTTTTCAGCACTTGTACCGTCTAATTTCACACCATCAGGTGTAATATAACCTTGTACGAGCACTTTGTACGTTTGACCAACAATTAAGTCGTTCAACTGTACCCATTCTTTCACTTTTTGATTTGGTAAAGCTTGTAATTGTTTTTCGCCGTTTTGACCTGTTGCTTTTGTATGAATCATAGGGTTCACAATACGAACCGTTTGTCCTTTATCGTGAATATCTGTATGAGACGCAACTAAGCGTCCGTCACGATAGATATTTTCAAATACGACTATCTCTTTTCCAGCTAATGCACTAGCATCAAAGACAAAGTCAAGGGAAATCATTCCGTTAGGATTTTTTGCGACAAACACTTTACTTGCGGTAATTTGTTTACCATTTACTAACAACGGTACGTCTTTTCCTGCTGTGATAGATTCTTCCTTATCCATCAAAACACCATTGACGGTATAAGTTTTTCCGATGATTAGATTACTGTATTTTACAGTGTCTATAATCGTTACTTTTTTCAATGGGGTCACTTTTTGTTGGTTTGTATACTTACCGATAGCTGTAGTACCAATTTTAGGTGGAATCCGTTTGTTTTCCACTTCTAGTGCAATCACTGTACCGTCTTTATCAACCGTTACAGTAAATGGTACGTCTTTATCTAAGGCCAGATACCCTGCTAATGGTTTCACTTCTTTAAAGAAGTAATCGCCAACCAATAAGTCTTTCACATTGATTTTACCTTTTTTGTCTGTTTTGAATGTACCAACAAAGGTTGTGCCTGTTTCATCTTTTTTGAATAGGTCAAATTCAACACCAGCAATCGCCGTTTTTTGATCAAAATTCGTACTAGTATCATATTTGAAAACCTCTACGTTGGCTTTCGCTAAACGGTTAGCGAAGTAGATTAATTCAATCGTATTGGTGTCGTCTGTTACTGAAAAGACATAAGGCGTTTTATTTAGAACATATTTTTCAGGTGCTTTGATTTCTCGTAACTCGTAACGATTTTTTCCGTATTTCAATGTATCCGTTGTGACAAAGTACCCTTTCTCGTTTGTTGTAAATATGTCTGAAACCTCTGTATCATTCGGTAATGCCATCGATACATAGCCACCTTTACCATTGTTTGCGTATTTATCCCAAATTTTGAATTGGGTACCAGATAGAGTAATGACTTTCCCTGTTTCTTGATCCACTTTCACCACTTTAAGACGTTGTTCGATTACTTTGTCTTCTAAAACATAATGGAAGGTTTGCCCATTTTCAGAAATTGTGACTTCGAATGGTTCAAACAGTTTATATCCTTCTTTTCCTTTGGTTTCAGAAAGAATGTACGTATCAAAGACAACGGTATTTTTACCAAAAGTAGCGTAACCATCATTATCTGTCACAACTGTTTTCACCACTTTTCCAGTTGTTTTTGACGTCAAAGAGATTTCAATACCAGCTAATTTTGGTTTGTTGTCTGGATTGGTTGAATCGACTAAATCTTTATTTGCGACTTTGACTAAATCAATGGTTCCTTTGATCACTTGATCTTTTGCGATCGTATTAACAGTTTTTCCAGGTTCAACGACGATTTCAATTGCTTCATCAGAAAGTACATAACCTTTTGGTGCTTTGATCTCTTTTAAAACATATTTACCAGGATCAAGATCTTTGATTTCTGCCTGTACTTTGCCATTGATATTTTTCAATGTAATTTCTTTGATTTTCTTCCTATTTGCTTGATACAAGCCATACACTGCATTTTCTAAAGAAGCTGCACCTTGTGCTTTCACACCGGTTTCTGCATCTTCTTTAAAGACACGAATGTTTCCTTGTTTCAAAGTGGTCAAATTGACAACAGAGTCACCAGGTACAAAAGGATTCAGCACCCCAATTGTTTGAGCACCTGGACGACGATACGCTAATGGCACGCCTAATGCTTCAATTTGATTGAAATGAATTTTTGCCTTTTCTGGTGCCTCTTTTGTGATTGTAATCCATACTTCATTATCATGAATAGATACATTAACACCTTTTGGCTTTTGAATGTCTTTTACACGTTGTAGAAAGTCATTGCCACTTTTTACTTTTAACGTTTCGCCAATTTTTACCGTATGTGTTTGATTATGAAAAGTAGCTCTTACATCAAAATTATTAAGCAAACGTTGAATTTCTGCTTTTCGACGATCATAGTCAATACGGATATTTTTAATTGGAATTTTTGTGCCCAAAACTTCCCAAATCATAAATTGTGCAGCAATGTATTGTTCATCGGATTTGTCTTTGCTTGTGACATATCCTAAATAAGAGATCAGGCTTGTTTTTTTTCGTATATTTAAATCTTTCAAATAGTTTTCTAAAGCAGTAGCTGTATAAACTTGACCTTCTGCGGCTGCGACACCAGGTTCAATACAAAATGCTACTTGTCCATTAATCTCAAAACGAACCATGTAATTTAAAGTGAAATTGGGATTATTGGCACTAGAAATAACACCAATATTTTCGCCCCAATCAATTTTCCGACCACCCAAAACTGCTGTATTGGTTGCACGTCGCACCCGTGCACTTCGAGCGGTTTGTGGTACAATCAATGTAACTTCTTTTGAAGAAGTAGAAGAAACAGCTTCTTTTTTTATTTTCTCTTTTTGTGTATCACCTGATTCCTCAACTTTTTTCAATTCAGGTTCATGGGATTCTGTCGAAAGAGCTGTTTTCTCTTCTTTTTCAGAAGAAAGTGAAGTATTAGAATTCATTTCTTCTTTCGTCAATTCAATCGGAGTCGTTGCCTCTTTTGAATCTTCTGATTGAACTGATTCTGTTCCTTCGTTTATTACAGTAGAACAACTTTTTTCTGATGAATTTTCCTTTTCAAAAATTGTTTGAACTTCAGGTGTTTCTATTGGTATTTCTTCTGCCACAACTGGACTATCTCCTGGTTGTTGGCTTTTACCGATGGTTTCATCGAGTACGCTTTTTTCGTTCATTGAAGGTGCTTCTGTTGGTGGAACAAATTCTGTCGATATCTCTTCTTTGGCAGTCTCTTTTGGTAAATCGGATTGTACTTCAACTTCATTTGAAGTAGGAGAAACTTGAGAAACAGTTGTTCCTTGAGTTATTTCTTCTGCTTGTGTTGTCAGTGAGCCTACCAAAAAAAATACTTGACAAAAAACTGCCAATAAAGCAACTTTCAAGCAAAGCTTTTTGTTTCTTATCATATCAAGAAACCTCCTTTTATAAATTTTTTATAAAAAAAACGTCGATAACTTAATAAGTATCGACGTAAACTATTTATTGTGTTCTTAATCAAAAAATCTAAAGAAGCATAGCCTATTATGCATATTGTATCTATCTTAATATTTGATATATTCCTATCATACCTACTACTCTCATTTTGAATTTGAAGGAGAAAAATTCAAAACTCATCTGTACATTTAGCTTTTAAATCAAATTTTTTACCTTTTGTAATAGAAATAAATATTTTTCGTTCACATCTCTATTTTCTATTAAAATACAAAGTTTAAGCAGTAACATGAAAATAAGCAGTGAATTCAGTATTGTATTTTAAACCTCATAAATCATGAATAAACTGCTATGGATATTTAAAATAATGGTACAGATAAAAATATGCTGAAAAATACTTTGTTTATTCATATCTTGAACATATTTTTTTTGATCTACAACGCAAATTATTTCTCTGTTTTTTTATTTTTATTTCTTTATAATCATACCCAATTTCGCTCATCAATTCTTCCCATGTCTTATTTGTCCGTCTCATAATTGTATATACAGATGGAAGATGTTTGGATTTTGAATAGTTTTGAAATTTTGTCATAGATAAATCATCTTCCATATTAAGTCTAATTATTTCATTCTTAAGCTCTAAAAGTATCTCAAAATTAGTTAATCCCTTATTCACTTCCTTTTTAAAAAGAAAACGAATGTCGCCCAATCTATTCTTTAAAGTGCTTAAACACGGAACATCTTTACCAGCAGACTTTTTTTCATAAACGCGTTGTGATTTTATTTTTTCTGAATCAATAAATATTTGTGCCACTTTTATTAATTCATCGGTCTCCATTCTAGCCCATTTTTTAGATCCGTTATTATCAATTCCAATGCTATTCAGCAAATTATTCCACGAGCCATATTTATTAATAATAAACCACATGCTGGGAGCTGAATGTGGATTTTTCGATAACTGTTTCTGATATTCTCGACTAGATTTTATTTCGTAAGTTTCAATAAACTGACTAATTGTTAATATAATTTTTAAATCGCTTTGATCCTTCCAAACAATACGCTTATCTTTTCCCATTACAAAAAACTCCTAAAATTATTTAAATAGAAACCTATCACATAAACTTTTTAGCACAATGGTATATGTTTTGCTTTTTTCGAAAGCATTCAACCTTTTTAGCAACTCGGGTTCAAAAATTGCTAAATTCGGTAAGTGTTTAGGTATTTTTCGTATTAAATTTGTCGTCAAAATGACTACTAATTTTTTCGGTATTTTGACGATAATAGTAGTCAATATTGGGAGATTCAGGACAATTTGAGAGAACATTAGAAAAAAAGGCCCAAAACATATTAAAAATGTGATAGAGAAAAAAGAAAAAGTCCTTGATATACAAGGACTTTTCACAGATTTCAGATTTCCAAGGAAGTTTTCCGTGTTTATCTTCTGATTTCTTTGATACGAGCTGCTTTTCCGTGTAATGCACGCAAGTAGTACAATTTTGCACGACGTACTTTACCGTAACGAACAACTTCGATTTGTGCAACACGTGGTGTGTGCAATGGGAAGGTACGTTCAACACCTACACCATTTGATACTTTACGAACGGTATAAGTTTCGCTAATACCAGCTCCGCGGCGTTTGATAACAACACCTTCAAATAACTGGATACGTTCGCGCGTTCCTTCAACAACTTTCGCATGAACGCGAACAGTGTCCCCAGGACGGAAAGCTGGGATGTCAGTACGTAATTGTTCTTGAGTTAATTCTTGAATCAATGGATTCATCTTTATCATTCTCCTTATTCCCAAACATTCTTAAAGCAATTTGCTCCAGCGGAATATCGTAATAGTTGAGTTTACACTCACTGAAATATCTTACCATAACTTTCCAGCTCATGTAAAGACAAATTTCTTGTCACCAGCTTTTTTTCCCGACATTTATTTTGTCTCTATAAAAAAGACAACGGACTAGACTGGTGCTTCTAGTATCCGTTGTGGTGGTTTCATTTGATTGCAGGTGCGATTCTAGATACTGAGATTTCTTACTTTGATTCATCCTCTGCCGAAGCTTCTTCGGCGATCTCTTGTAGCATTTTTTTCATTTCTGCTGTTAGGGGATAATCCGCCAACATATCAGGTCGCCGATGATAAGTTCGTCTCAAGGATTCTTTTAAGCGCCATTCTTCGATCAGTTTGTGGTTGCCGTTCATCAAGACTGGTGGGACCGTCATCCCTTGAAATTCTGCTGGTCGCGTGTACTGCGGGTGTTCAAGCAACCCTGTGGAGTGGGAATCAGTCTGCGCAGACGTCTCGTTTCCTAGCACTTCAGGCAGCAAACGAACGGTCGCATCGATCATCACCATCGCGCCTAATTCGCCACCAGTCAAAACATAATCCCCGAGAGAAACTTCATCCGTCACTAGCGAACGAATTCGTTCATCATACCCTTCATAATGTCCGCAGATAAATACCAGATGCTCTTCTTGCGAAAAAGATTCGGCCATTTTTTGATCGAATTTCTTACCGGCAGGGTCTAACAAGATAATACGTTTTTTGGTTTGCGGGGTGGCAGTTTCAATCGCTTTTAAATTATCATAGATCGGCTGAACTTTCAGCAGCATCCCTGCCCCTCCGCCATAAGGGTAGTCATCTACTGTTTGGTGTTTGTTGTCCGAAAATTCGCGAAAGTTTGAGACATTGATTTCTAGAAGCTCTTTTTCCCGAGCTTTTCCAATGATCGATTCCCCCATTGGGCCGTCAAACATTCTTGGGAATAAGGTTAAAACATCAATCCTCATCATCCAACAACCCTTCTGGGATCTCAATATGCACTTCGCCTTTATCCAAATCAATTTGCTTTACCACTGATTCGATGTAGGGAATCAACGCATCTTTTTTGCCTTTGCGTTGGACTACCCAAACATCATTGGCACCGGGAGATAGGATTTCTTTGATTTTTCCTAGTTCTCTGGCTTGCTCATCAATGACGGTCAAGCCGATGATTTCATGATAGTAATACTCATTTTCTGTTAGTTCGCTTAATTCGTCTTTTGAAACTTTTAAAATACCGTCTCGCAAAGGTTCCACATCATTGATCGTGGGGTACCCCTCGAATGTCAATAAATCAAAATTCTTGTGTTTACGATGACCAGCGACGGTTAATTCCAGCGGTGCTTTATTTTCTCGAAACAGTGTTAATCGTTGCCCTTTACGGTAGCGTTCTTCTGGGAAATCGGTTTGCGAGATCACTCGTACTTCTCCCCGGATTCCGTGGGTATTGACAATTTTTCCTACATTTAAAAATTCAGTCACGATTGGTCCTCATTTCCTTTATAATCCTTCTCATTTTAGCATGGGCAGTTAAGGAATTCTAGTGTTTTCCCGAGGAGGAACTGCTTGGATCATCAACAAGCATGGATTTTCCGCTCCCCAAAGGGTGGGAAAAGTTTCCACCGGCAAGAATCCCATAGATCGATAAAAGTTTCGTGTACGCTGATAATATTGGTCTGGATGCGTCTCTGCCAATGTCTTAACCTGTAAAAAGGCCATACTTTCTCGTTGGCACCAACGGATGGCTTCTTGGATCAATTGGCTGCCGATTCCTTGATGGTGATCGGCTTTCAATACGCCCATAACATAGATCTCAGCAGTCGCTGGACTTGTTTTTACAAGGGTCAAAAAACCTTTGTTTTCTACTACGATCATTTCTTGATAGGCACTTTTTTCAATATAATCGGCAGTGCTTTCAGGCAGACCGAACCATTCCGGCAAATCAGCCAGAATGGTTTGTGCGATCTGTTTCTTTTCTTGAGGATCAGATAAATACGTAATTTGCATGACTTCCTCCTACACGTTAGATTGGCTCTTTTATTGATTCATTGAGACAGCCATTTTCAATGCGGATAAAGGATCTTGATGTTGCAAGGTATAAGTGATCTTACTGTCTTGCCAAGAAACGCTGTTAGCCGTGTAATCTGATTTTCCCATATCAATGGTGATTTGACCAATTCCTGGAGCGGGCAGCATAGCTTCTTCTAAATAGGCCACGATTTTTTTTGCTACTGGCACGGGATCTTGATTTTCTTGATTGACTGCTCGTACCGTCAAGTTCCAATTGCCTTCTTGCCAACTTAGATAACTGGAACCAGCTGCACCTTGCATATGACCAGTGATGTTATGTCCTAGATCGACCGCCTGTCCGCCTTCATCAAGGTTCGCATGTACAGCCTCCGCCGCTTGGTCTTCATTTTCGTAAGCAGCATTTTTGTAGCTAGCGATTGGTGTCTCATTGTTCAATGATGGATCATTCAATTCTCGTTGATCATTTAACTGATAATAGAGGATAGAGAGTTGATCTGTCCCTTCGTCGGTTGCAGCATTCAAGGTCTTTTGCTCCGTCAGCGGCACCTCTGATGGCAAGCGATCCTGCGGAAAAGCAGCTGACAACTGATCCAGTGTTCCTGCTTGGGTAACTGTCTTACTTGAAGTTTGCGCGGCACTGCTGGAGGCTGCCTCACTACTACTGCTACTGCTTTCAGAAGAAATGGTTGTACTAGTATGAGTGCTTGAATGGGTTGACTCAGACTTATCCGTATTATTTTTCGTGTCGCATCCTGCTAATGCCCCAATGGCCAATACTGTCACTAGGAGACCTATTTCTTTTTTCATGATGATTCCCCCTTTTTATAGAGCATACCTTTTCCAAAATAAAAAGACAAACAACTTTGCTTGTCTCCTGTTCCTAGCTAATCCTATTCGAAATCCAGCTTTGCAAGGCTTGCCAGCCGTCTTTTACCCATTGAATTCCTTGGTCCAAATAAGTTGGTAGTTGGTCCCAGCGGAAATCTCGTGTCCATTGACTAACTTGTGTAAAGATGACATCCCGATAGATCCATAGTAAAAATAGCAAAAACAATACGCCTAATGTGCGCCAGATAAATGACCCCACTTTATAAATAAAGATCAAAACAAAAATAAATAGGATCCATGCAATCACTTGTGACATACTCCCGCCTCCTTTTTCTTATTATCTCAAAAATCAGCCGATCTGTCATAGGTCTTGAGCATGAACTAACAGGATAGAAAAAAAGCATCACTCAATGAGTGATGCGATCAATTACTTTCCATCAATGATATTTAAACGGACCTTTTTGGGGCCGTTGGTGCGAACCCCGTAAACGATCGTCCGGATTGCTTTAGCCACCCGACCTTGTTTACCAATGATTCGTCCGATATCTTCCGGAGCAACTGTAAGATTATATTCAAAGAAATCTTCTGATTCAACCACATCAAGCTGGATCTCCTCAGGTTTGGTCACTAATGGTGAAACGATCGTTAAGACTAATTCTTGCAAATCATTCATCCGTCGTCACCTTATTTCTTAGTGAATTTAGCTTCGTGGTGTTTTTTCATTACGCCTTCTTTTGAAAGAATATTGCGTACTGTATCAGAAGGTTGCGCACCTTTTGATAACCAATCAAGAATCAAATCTTCTTTGATTGTCACTTCAGCTGGGTCTTGCAAAGGATTGTAAGTACCTACTGTTTCGATGAAACGTCCGTCACGAGGAGAACGTGAATCTGCTACGACAATACGGTAAAAAGGTTTCTTTTTAGAACCCATGCGTTTTAAACGAATTTTTACTGCCATTATTTACACCTCCATTGTTTTAATCACAAGAGCTAGTTTAACAGGTTTTACTGACGGTGTAAAGAGTTTTTTCTTTACAGTCTCTTTTTTTCTGTTTCTTTCTTCTATAGGTTATCTTTTGCCAGATTTTCCTGCAACGCGTATCATTAGAGAGAGACAGTCATTATAGCTGAGACATCGCTTTATGACTGGATTTTTTAGGCAAATGCTTTTTATTTGTCAGTTTTACTTACTTTTGGTAAGATAAAACATGTAAAAGATATGAGGAGGAATTCAACATGACAAAAAAAATTGGTTTTATCGTTGGTAGTTTACGCGAAGGCTCTTATAACAAGCTGGTAGCGAAGAAATTTGCAGAATTATTGCCAGAAGGTTTCGAAGCTGTCTTTTTAGAAATCGGCAATCTCCCATTTTATAATGAAGACTTGGAAGTAGAAGGCAAAGTGCCTACAGAATGGACAACATTCCGTAATGAATTGCAAAGTGTGGACGGTGTATTCTTCTTTACACCAGAGTACAATCGTTCTGTACCAGCAGCATTGAAAAATGCCTTGGATGTCGGTTCACGGCCTTACGGAGCAAGCAGCTGGAGCGGGAAACCTGCTTTAGTCGTAAGTGTTTCACCAGGTGCGATCGCTGGTTTTGGTGCGAACCATCACCTGCGTCAATCATTGGTATTCTTAGATATGCCGACTTTGCAACAACCAGAAGCTTATATCGGTGGAATCATGAACTTGATCGATGAAAACAATACGATCAAAGAAGATACCGTCAACTTCTTCCAAACAATCGTTGATAACTACATCGACTTGTTTAACCGTTACAACTAAAAACCGGTCACGATTTTGTGACAGTCAGATAAGAAACGCACACTCACTGATCTATCCCATAAGGGAAACCAGTGAGTGTGCGTTTTTTTGCTGGATGGTTCAATGTAAACTCTGAGTGAATCATAAGGAAGTATCTGCAACACAGAAAAAGAGAAACTCAGAAAGCAAGCCATCTATTTCCGTTGATAGTGGATCTCTACGAGTTCACCCATTTGCGTCATATCCACGAATTGTAAACGAGTAGTATACTCTCCTGGCTCAAACAAGCGCTTGCCTGTTCCTAATAACACAGGAGCGATCTGTACATACCATTCATCAATCAGATCTGCTTCCAATAAAGGGTGCAATAACTTTCCACCGCCAACCAACCAAACCGTTTTCTCTTTTTTCAATTGTGATAAAAAAGCAACCGGGTCTTGATCCACAACTACTGCGTCCGTTAAATCGGTCTGCATCTGACGGGAAAACACATAATTTTCTTTTTCTGGATAGAGCTTCTCCGTCGCCAACATTTTTTTGGCTTCTTCGTACGTCTTACGGCCCATCGCTGTTGCATCAATCGTTTCAAAAAATTTCTCATACGTAGTACTTGTCCCCGTATCGGTCTCCAACAACCAGTCCAATTGATCCTTTGCTCCAGCTAAATAGCCATCTAAACTGATAGCGCCATAAAAAACCAGTTTTCCCATATATGACTCCTCCTCGATTTTTCTCGTCTTCTTTCTAACGTTCCTCGTAACAGATACAGCTTGTCAGGTGATCGTTAACCATTCCTACAGCTTCCATGAATGCATAGATTGTCGTCGTTCCTACAAACTTAAAGCCACGGGCTTTCAAATCTTTCGCCAAGCGATCAGAAATTGGTGAATGGGTGGGTACTTCTGATTGTGTTTGAAAATGATTGATGACGGGTCGATGGTCGACATAACGCCATAAAAAATCAGAAAAACTGCCGATTTCTTGCTGAATCGCTAATACGAGTTGTGCATTATGAACTGCCGCTTCTATTTTTCTGCGATTACGAATAATACCTGGATCATCCATCAGTGCTAGAATTTTTTCCTCCGAATAATTGGCTACTGTCTCAATATCAAAGTGATCATATGCTTGATCAAAGTTTGACATCTTGTTCAAAATCGTTTGCCAACTCAGCCCTGCTTGATTCATATCTAAAACCAACTTACGAAACAACTGCTGATCATCATACTCCGGTTTCCCCCAGACATGATCATGGTACTCTTGCATTGCGGGACTACTTGTTGCCCAACCACAACGAGTCATAGTCACTCCTCCTTTTTGTCTTATTTTAGCAAAAGTTCTTTACTTTTGATAGTGTACTACGTATACTAGTACACATAAATGAAAGGGGCTGAGTACATGGTCATGATCAACAAGACAAGCAGCAAACCTTATTACGAGCAGCTGATATTGAGCATCAAAGAAGACATCTTGCATGGTGTTTTGAGACCGGGTGATCAAATTCCTTCGGTTCGTGAGATGGCCAAACGCTTGTTGATGAATCCAAATACCGTCAGCAAGGCCTACAAAATATTAGAAAATGAGCAGGTCTTGATCACCATCAAAGGCAAAGGAACGTTTGTCAAAGCACTGGACAGTGTTCCACGCGACGAGCGGCGCATCCAACAATTAAAAGAACGATTGAAAGAATTAGTGATCGAGGCAGGACATTTGCAGATCAGCATCCAAGAAATCACTGCTTGGGTCACTGTTTTTGAAGAAGAACTGGGAGGGATCAATAAATGAACCTAGAAGGCGTTACAAAGAAAATTGAAGGGACTACTATTCTAGAAGATGTTACATTTTCATTGCGCAAAAATGAAATCGTTGGCTTGATTGGGCGCAACGGCTCTGGAAAAACCACGCTTTTCCGTACACTCTCAGGACAGTACGCTTTAGACGGCGGCGAAATCATGATTGATGGTCAATCATTGGCTCAGAAGCCACAACTAAAGGAAAACTTATTTTATATCGATGAAAAAGAGAACTTTTTAGCGGCGTATTCATTGAAAAAAATCAATGCCTTTTATCGTCTCGCCTATTCCCACTTTAATCAAAACCTTTATCTTGAGCTGATGCAGAGCAATGGATTGCCGCTTGGCCATTCGTATCGCCGAATGTCTAAAGGCATGCAAGGATTGTATAAAATGATCTTAGCCATTGCTTCAAATGCCGATTACTTGCTATTGGACGAACCTTTTGACGGTTTAGATATTATTGTACGCAAAAAGGTCATTGGCCTTTTGTTAGAAAACTTGAGTGAATCTAATCGCACAGCCATCATCGCTTCTCATAATCTAAATGAGCTTGAGAACATTATCGACCGAGCCCTTTTAATCAAAGGAAGAACAATCGCTAAAGATTATCGGTTAGAAACGATGCGGGAAAATGCCCGTAAAATTCAATTCGTCTTTCGTGGGAAACAGGTACCGCCAATGATCAAACAGCATTCAAAATTGATCAATCGTCAAGGGCGGGTGATTGTTGCTTTGTTCGAAGAATACGACGCGGCATTAGAAGAACAGATCCGGCAACTAGAGCCGTTGCTCTTTGAAGAACTCCCATTGACCTTGGAAGATTTATTTGAAGCCAATTTGAGTCAAGAATCCTTGTTGAAAGGTTAGAGGTGAAAGAAAATGTTAAAACAAATTTATTGCCAGCGATATGGCAAACTGTTGCTTGGCTTTTGTCTGATCTTGGTTTTGATTTATGCAGGAATGGGCTGGGATACCCAACGTTCTTGGCACAATCAAAAGAACTATTTTGATTCAGAAGAATTCAAGAAAGATTTCCAAGAGCATCCTGATTACTATATTAAGGACTATAACGGAGAAAAACCAGTCTATTACTCATCGATCGATGAATACAAGGATGAAAACTTGCTCATTTATAATAGGCCGGTACCAGAAAGTAATGGACAGGATACGTATATTGCTAATTTCAATACCTCAGGCGCTTATTTTATTCTTCCATTATTGTTTGTTTTTGGTTTTCTTAGTTTTTTCATTGATCAAAAGACAAATTTCAATCGTTTTTTATTCTCATTGCCGTTTAAAAAACGACAGATTTTCCGTCAAAAAGCGGTTTTCTTATTTGCACCGATCAGTTTCGCTTTAATCATTGGTATTTTGAGCAATATTTGCATTCGCTACTTGATGATTCCCTCCGAATATTTCCAAATTCCGCTATCAGATCTATTCGCATCTGGTGTTGGTACGTTTGTAGGAAATTTGGCAGTGACAGCCATCGGATCCTTATTAGGGGTGCTTTTGGGCAATCTCTTTTTCGGTCCATTAACGATCGTTTTGATTTTTTTCTTGATGAGCGGTTTTTACAGTTTTTACTATAATCTGCAAGAATTTCTGAGCTTTTTCTTCTATGGAAAAGGGGGGCACTTAGTCTTGAACAATCTTTGGAATGACTGGCCCAATGGCTTACCAGTCAATTGGTGGGCAGTCTTCGCCACACTACTCCTATCCTTGTTGTTGATTGCTGCTGCTCAAGAAGTGTTCGCCCGCATCTCCTTAGAAAATGACGGCGACTATCTGACGGTTCCCGCCTTTCGATTGTCCGTCTTTTTAGTGATGGCCATTGGTACTTGGTTCTACTTGATCAATATGAATTGGTTGCTGGTCCAACTCTATTATGATGACTTCTCTCAAACGAGAACTATCGTTTCGATTTGTATTTACTTAGTGGTCTGTCTTGTAGTCAGCTTCCTATTGGTTTATCCGAAAGCAATCAAAAAATGGTGGCATGCTCGTCGCTTTATGAATAGCCGGACTGTCAGCTAGCACTTCTTTGACAGTCTTCCTTTTTAAAAGAAAAAAACAACCGTTAACGAAATCGTTAACGGTTGTTTCAGTTAAATTAGCGGTTAGGCTTATCTTTATCGTCATGTTTATCAAAGAAATGATTCACTTTGCGAGAAACGTCATCTGCAAAGTCTTCTACTTTATCTTTCACTTTACCGTATTCGTTTTGGGTTTTCCCTTTTAATTCTTCGGAGTCATCGCCCGTAACTTTCCCTTTTGTTTCAGTAATTTTACCTTCAACTCGATCTTTGTTTGTCATCGTCACTTGCTCCTTTCAATTACTATAAATAAATAGTAGCATCTATCCGTCTAAAGCACGAATATTTTGCCTTGCAACGCGTTCAAGTACTTAATGAATCTACTTGGATCAGCTAGTTAAACCATCTATCCTTGCTCAGCCGATACATGTTCAAAGGTCGCTATATTACGTTTCAGCTATCGATCCAACTGATAGGTATTCCCTTTTCCAAACAAGCAACTGACGAACAGAAGACCGCAAACGAAAAAAGCAACCGTTGTCGACCAAACCATCTTCTAGTATCAGAAATGATCCTGGAATCTTTTCGATACTTCTCATGGTGATCAGCATAACGGCTGCTTGCTTATTTCAGTTAATTATTTACGTTTTTTCTTTTTCTTCTTTTGTTTTTTGACCATTCGGTTCATGGCCATTTTACCTAATTTTCCTTTAACACCGCCGCCAAACATTTGATCCATACCCGGGATATTCATATTCCCTTTGGTCATTTGTTGCATCATTTTTCGGGATTCTTTGAATTGTTTGATCATCCGATTGACTTCGACCACGCTATTTCCAGACCCCGCTGCGATCCGACGACGACGACTTGGATTCAGCAAATCAGGATTCTCCCGTTCTGCAGGCGTCATTGAATAGACCATCGCTTTTTGACGCGCGATTTGTTTCGGATCGACTTTGACGTTTTCGATACCTGGCATTTGACTCATTCCTGGAATCATCTTCAAAAGATCTTCGATAGGTCCCATGCCCATCACTTGGTCGATCTGCTCAACAAAGTCATTGAAGTCGAAGGAATTTTCTTTCATTTTTTGCGCTAATTCTTCTGCTTTTTTCTCGTCGTAATCTTGTTGGGCTTTTTCGATCAGCGTCAACATGTCTCCCATACCTAAAATACGGCTGGACATCCGATCAGGGTGAAAGACTTCTAAGTCTGTCAGTTTTTCCCCAGTACCGGTAAATTTGATTGGCGCACCAGTCACTTGTCGAATGGAAAGCGCAGCACCCCCACGAGTATCCCCGTCTAGTTTCGTAATAACGACCCCAGTAATACCTAATTGTTGATTGAAGCTGTCGGCGACATTCACGGCATCTTGTCCAGTCATCGCATCAACGACTAAGAGGATTTCATTCGGCTGTGCTAACTCTTTGATCTGCTTCAATTCATCCATCAATGTTTCATCGATGTGTAAACGACCGGCAGTATCGATTAGGACATAATCATTTTTCTTTTCTCTTGCCAATGCCATCCCTTGACGAACGATCTCAACAGGACTGACATCGGTTCCCATATCAAAAACTGGTACATCTAATTGTTGGCCTAAAACTTTCAGCTGATCGATCGCTGCTGGACGGTACACGTCTCCTGCGATCATCAAAGGCCGCGCATTTTCTGTCTTGATCAAATGGTTGGCTAATTTCCCAGCAAATGTCGTTTTACCGGCCCCTTGCAGACCAGCCATCATAATAACAGTCGGGATTTTTGGTGATTTCTCAATACCAACTGTTTCAGAACCTAATGTTTTGGTCAGTTCCTCATCAACGATCTTGACGATTTGTTGCGCGGGAGATAAGCTGTCTAAGACTTCTGCTCCAACTGCACGTTCACGAACATTTTTGGTAAATTCCTTGACTACTTGTAAATTAACGTCGGCTTCTAATAAAGCCAAACGAATCTCCCGCATCATTTCTTTTACATCTGCTTCAGAAACTTTCCCTTTCTTACGCAGTTTGCTCATCGCCTGCTGTAGGCGTTCTGTTAAACTTTCAAATGCCATCTTTTTTCATTCCTTTATTCTTCGATTTCTTGGATCTCTTCGATCAACGAGCGCAATGTCTCATCTTTGGGATAGTGCGTCTTGGTGTACTCAGATAATTGCTCCAACAAGTCTTCCCGCATCATATAATCCGAAAACATGTGTAGTTTTTTTTCATAGTCTTCAAGAATTTTTTCCGTTCGTTTGATATTATCATACACTGCTTGCCGACTTACATGGTATTCTTCTGCAATCTCACCTAATGAGAAGTCATCTGCATAATACAATTCCATATAATTCATCTGCTTCTCAGTTAACAGTGTAGAATAAAATTCAAACAACGCGTTCATTCGATTGGTTTTTTCAATCTCCATTATTTTCCTCCTGCTCAGCAAGCCAGTCGACATCCGACAGCACGGTCATTCCTTGTTGTTGAAAATAAGCACTGGCGACACCAACACCTTCTTTTTTGACTCCTGAAAAATTGCCGTCGTAAACAATCCGACTGCCGCAAGAAGGACTTTTTTCTTTTAAGATCAGTTGCGTGATCCCAAGATCGCGTAATTTTTGATAGGCAAGGTTTGCGCCGATCATAAATTGTTCTGAGACATCTTCTCCAGTGACAGTAATGACTTTGGCTTTTTGTGACCAAACATCTCTACCGTCCCCACCAACAATTTCTGCTGGCTCACGAGGAATTGGCAACCCGCCAAGGACTTCTGGACAGACCATCACTGCTTGACCAGTTTGAACGAGTTCAACCAGTTGAGCAACCGCTTGATGCTGCCCGTCATAGCGGCACATGACCCCACCTAAACATGCACTGATTCCAATCATCGAACACCCTCAGCTTTCTTCTCAAATCGTCCTTTATTATAGCATTTATTTGTGGTAGACAATAGTACCAATTCTTTATTCATGCTAAAATATAGCTAGAACAACGTAAAATGATTGTTCCTTTGTTAAGAAAGGAGTTCATGATGAAAAAAATTCTCGTGGTAGATGATGAACCATCTATCGTTACTTTACTTACATTCAATTTAGAAAAAGAAGGATACCAAGTCGTTTCGGCTGTCGACGGTAAAATGGGGGTTGATCTGGCACTATCTGAAGATTTTGACTTCATTATCTTAGATGTGATGTTGCCGCAAATGGACGGTATCGAAATCACCAAGAAACTACGACAAGAAAAAATCGAGACCCCTATTTTAGTTTTAACCGCTAAAGATGATCCGATTGATCGGATTCTTGGGCTTGAAATCGGAGCAGATGATTATTTGACCAAGCCCTTTAGCCCTAGAGAAGTGCTTGCTCGGATGAAAGCAATCTTTAGACGGTTGGAACCGCGAGGCACTGCAGATCTTTCGGATCAGCCAGCAGAAATGTTGCAAATTGGTGACATTTTAGCAGACTTGACCAATTACCAAGTAAGCGTCAAGGGAGAAAAGATTTTTCTGACTCCAAAAGAGTTTGAACTGCTAATATACTTCATGAAACGGAAAGGCCGTGTGATCGACCGCGATACGCTGCTGAATCGCATTTGGAATTTTGACTTTGATGGCCAAAGCCGAATCGTTGATGTGCATATCAGTCATTTACGCGAAAAGCTGGAACGTGACCCGAAACATCCCGAGTATTTAGTAACAGTTCGCGGATTTGGCTATAAATTTCAGGAGCCTCATTCATGAAACGCTTTGGCTATGGCCTATGGAGTCTGCTATTAGCCGTACTGTTTATCATCTGCTGGCAGTTTCTTAGCAGCTTCTATCGCCAGCAAGTGATTGCCCAACAAGTAGACTTCTTGGAAGAAAAAGCGGCGATTTTCTTGAACCTTTCTGATAATCAACCAGCGACATTGCAACAATTTGCTGATGCCTATGTACAGGATAGTTCCAGCCGGATCACTTTATTGGACAAGGATGGGCGGATCATCTACGATACTTACGATTCGTCTTTAAAAGAAAGCAGAGCCAACCGGCCTGAAGTGCAGGCAGTCTTAAAAGGTAGTAATCTGGGCCAGTCTTTGCGAAAAAGTGATACATTGAATGAAGAATTGCTGTATGTTGCGATCCCTGTCAAAGAAGATGGCAACTTGCAGCAAATTTTGCGGATCGCTGAACCAACGGCACCTTTTTTTGCTAAAAGCCAAACCATTCAGCGTTCGATCTTTTTCGTTTATCTCCTATTTTGTTTATTTGTCAGCTTTTTGACGTTTCATGCGTTACGTCAAAGAAATCGTCCTGTGCAGACTATTTTGCCTGTTCTAAAAAAAATGATTTCTTCTCCTGATCAACAGGCGATCATTATGCAAGAAACACCTGAGCATGATGACTTATACCAGACGATCAATCAATTGAGTGAACAAATGAGTCGAACCTATCAAGCTTATGCCGCTTCTGAGCAACAATTGTATGGCCTGTTGAATGAACTGATGATCGGGGTTTTTATCATTGATCAGGATGACCGATTGTTATTGCTGAACCCTACCATGCAAGAGCAGCTAGGGATCGAAGCATTGCCTCAGTTGCCACAACCATTCACTGAAGTGATTCATGATACACAGTTGATTCAATTAATTTATCACATGAACGAGCAGACCCCTTCTTTACAAGAAGAAATTGCTTTGAGTGATGATCATCCGCGAGTTCTTGATGTAACATTGCGTCTCTTTAATGAAAATGAGTTGTTAGGGATCTCTTATGATCTGACTCGGGTGCGTCAATTAGAAAAAATGCAAAAAGATTTCGTCGGTAATGTTTCTCATGAATTGAAAACGCCAGTCACTTCTTTGATTGGTTTTACGGAAACATTATTGGATGGTGCCTTAGAAGATCGAGAAACATTGGTTTCGTTCCTTAAAATCATCCAAAAAGATGCCTATCGTCTAGAAAATTTGATTCAAGAGATTATTCTCCTATCCAAAGATAGTCATTCATTTGATTACACCGCACAAGAAATCAACCTTCGAGCATTGATTGAGCAAATCATCCGTTCCTATGAACCAATTGCACGAGAAAAACAGTTGTCCTTTATCATCAATGGTCCTGAAGAATTGATTTTCATCTCAAAAAGAGAGCTACTGCAACCAATCTTAAAAAATTTGATTGAAAATGCAGTCAATTATTCCAAATCACAAGGGACCATCCAAGTTGACTATTCGTATCGAGCAAAACAATTACAGCTTTCAGTTCGTGACCAAGGGATCGGTATAGATCGAGAAGATCAAGTTCGGATCTTTGAACGTTTTTATCGCGTAGATAAAGCTCGTACGCGTAATTCAGGAGGAACCGGCTTAGGACTAGCCATCGTTAAAGATTATACGAAACTGTTAGGCGGCACTATCACAGTTGACAGTTTCCCAGGGGCTGGCTCAACGTTTACGATCACACTTCCTCTTGAGACCAAAAAAAATTCAGGACCTGCGTAATCTATACGCAAGTCCTGAATTTTTTAGTTTACTTGGCGAGTGGCCGATTCATTAATATAACCTTGCCAAATGCCTTTGTTGTCATAAATTGATAAGTAATTGCTTCCGTTAAAATGACGATATACATATCTTGCTTCATACGTCTCTTGTTTCATTGCATCTGTAACGGTACTTTTCTTTTTCCAGTTAAAGTTTTGCCACAAAGGAAAATTTTGTGTGAACTTTATTTTCTTATGATAGCTTTGTGCACTCCCAGCTGCATTATCCGCCATCTTCATTCCACCACTATTAATATATCCTTGCCAAGTACCTCGATTATCATATAAAGAATAATAGGTACTGCCATTAAAATGATTATAATAGCGTTTCACTTGCAATGTCTGTCCATAAACGTTAGCACTTTTATTTTTTTCTTTCCAAGAAAAATTTTGCCATATTGAATAATTTTTACTAGTAACCGTTCCGTATTGTCCACTGGATAACACAGCACCCGCTGCATTGTCGGCAACTTTCGTGGCATTTGCATTAATATAACCCACCCAATTGTCTTGATTGTCATATAATGAAAAATAAACGCTGCCGTTCAAATGCTCATAACGATATTTAATTTTTAGCGTCTGGTGCAAATAAGAACTACTTGACGCACGCATTTTCCAAGAAAAATTTTGCCAAATCGAGTAATTTGCACTAGTGATTGTTGTATAGCGTCCGTCGCTAATAGCTGGACCTTGATTCTCCACACTAAGCTTTGCAGAATCGATATAACCGATCCATTTACCATTGAGATCATATACTGAATCATATACGACACCATTAAAATGACGATAGGTGCCTGTTACCTTGTAAAGATTCCTCAACATTTCTTCTGATACTATTGCTGTGGAATCGAAATTAAAATTGCGATAAACCGTTCCGGTCGAACGAAACTTTACATACGTTTCTTTTGACTGCCAACTTCCTTGTGCGCCATCAGTTGTCTTAGTTCCACCAGCATTAATATAACCTATCCAAGTACCTTGATTATCGTACACAGAAAAATACGTACTACCATTGATATGCTCGTAACGATATTTTATTTGTAACGTTTGACCCAAATAATCTTTTGAATCTGCTTTTTTCTTCCAAGAAAAATTCTGCCAAATCGTGTAGTTATCTTTCGTAATCGTAGCGTAGCGGTTGTCTGGTATTGCTCCTCCTTGCCCCTGACCAGTAAAGTATTTCTTATAGTCAGAAGACATATCGAAGGTCCCACTGACTCCTGGGAAAGAAAGATTATAGGTCCACTGCCATGCACTATATTCCGTGAATTTTTGTCCTGCAGGAACATACGGATAATTCGCGATCCAGACATTACTATAGCCAAGTGCAGCAGGATCGATCGCTTTTTGAGTGACCCAAAGTACCCCAGTGTAATGATGGGTATTACTATAGCCTAATTCTTTGATACGATTGGCAAATACTTTAGAAAGTGCAGTATGATCTGCTTTTCCCATTATTTGATTGTCCTCGATATCATTAACCATCAAAGCTGAGGTTGGCAGCTTCAATTCTTTGGCATATTTGACAAAATACTCGGCTTCTGCTTTAGCTTGCGCTTCTGTCGTGAACCAACTGTAATGATAAGCATGTACTACCAGTCCTGCCGCTTGAGCATTCGCAATTTGAGATGCTGCTAATGGATTGCGATAAGAAGTAGCTTCTGTCAATTTCACAACCACGGAAGAAATACCATAACTTTTGATAATCTTGTATTGTTCCACGCTAATGATGCCATTGTGAGAAGAGACATCAATAAAATCCTGACTAGGAGTCGATGGGTCTCCGGCTTCAATAAACGCGACGTCTGCTGAACGCAGAGAACGCCGCTGAATGCCCACCTGTTCTTTCAAATCGGAACGATTTCTGCTCGATGGATCAAGTCCACCTTGAACATCATAAATTTTTTCGGGTTCTTCTTGTGTTTCTTGCTGTGATTCATCTGAAGCTTGTGTTTCTTCTTTTGTACTTTCTTGACTACTCTTTTCTGAACTACTGGTATTCGAAGCTCCCTCTGAATCTGACAACACGGTACTTGAGCTCTCCGTTGATGAGGTTTCAGAAGTACTGGTTTCTTCCGTTATTCCTGTAGTTAGTATTTGACTGTTGCTTCCATTTTCTATAGCTAAAACAGTTCCTGTATTTCCTAAAAACAGTAGCGGCAAAAGTGCACAAATATATATAAAGTATTTTGTCTGTTTTGACATTTTTTTCCCCTTTCAATTTTACTCCTTTTCATTTTATAGGAAAAAAGCATAAAAATACAGAAAAAAAGGGCATTTATTTGCCCTTTTCGTCTCTGACTATTCATTGATAACTATAGTTTCTTAGTTTATATTCGTAACTTCCCCTTCAACACTACGTTCAACTTTCATTTCTGTGATTGGTAAGTATCCTAATTCTTTCACCACACCTTGTTGAATATCGTCACTCAACATGTAATCAAGAAATGTTTTGACGTTTGCATCTGGTTCGCCATTTGTATACATATGCTCGTAAGACCAAATTTTCCAGTCATTTGTAGCAATATTTTCTGGAGTTGCTTCAACACCGTCAATCGTTAATGCTTGTAAAGAATCATCCAGATAAGATAGAGCAAGATAGCTGATTGCTCCTGGTGTTTCTGCAACGATTTTGCGAACCGTTCCAGAAGAGTCTTGTTCTTGGGTTTGAATTGTTTCGGCCCCGTCAAGTCCCCATTTTTCAAATGTTGCCCGTGTACCACTACCAGAGGCACGGTTGATCACTGCGATCTCTTGGTCTTTTCCACCAAGTTCAGACCAATTTTTGGTTTTACCAGTGAAGATATCAATCAAGTCCTGTTTGCTGATATCTTTAACACCAACTTCTTTATTCACTACAGGAGCCATCCCAACTACGGCGACTTTATGGTCTACCAATTTGCTAGCATCTACTCCGTCTTTTTCTTCAGCAAAAACATCAGAATTACCGATTGTTACAGCACCAGCTTCTACTTGGCTCAGTCCTGTGCCGCTACCGCCGCCTTGAACAGTAATCATATAGTTTGGATTTTCAGAGGTGAAACTTTCTTGTGCAGCTTGAACTAATGGTTGTAGTGCAGTTGATCCAACAGCCAAAATTTCTACATTTCCAGACGCTGCTCCTGAAGCACTTGATTCATTTGATGCTTGACCGCTATCAGCAGCATTTGATCCGCTATTTCCACAGCCAGCTAGTAATAGTCCTGTTGCTAAAATTAAGAATCCCAGTTTTTTCATTTGTTAAATCTCCTTTCGTTATATGCTTAGTTTAGCAACCCCTTGTAAACCCATGATTGATTTAAAGTAAAGAATAGATAAACCCATGTAAATCTTTTGTAAACATTAAAATGTATCGCTCGTCATTGTTCCTCTCTTTTCATTGAAGTGAAAAGAGCTTGCCTGGTTCCTTCTTAAAAAGCAAAAGGTACAAGTGCCGCTGTGTGTTGTTCTTTATGACTCCATATTGGGGCTACACTTACTTTGCTTCGCACTGGCTTCTAGCGTGTTTGCGCTAAGACGAACTTACATGCCACTCTTCGAGTGTCAATCGCAGTGATTCATTTGAATGTGACTACGCTCTCTTTGATCGCCTAGTACTGCTCATCATCTACTCTGCCACTCTTCGAGTGTCAATCGCAGTGATTCGCAGCAAAAGAGCGTCCCATTGGGACGCTCTGATGTGTTTATTGATTTGGTTGTTTCTTCATATAATTACTTAGTCGCTTCATGGCTTCTTGCAGGTTCTCTTGGCTGGCTGCGTAGCTTAGGCGTACATATCCTTCGGCTTCGGGTCCGAATGCAATCCCTGGTATGATTGCTAATTGATTTTTTTCTGCTAAATCAACACAGAATGCCATCGAATCTTGTTCATAACCGGTTGGGATTTTTGCAAATAAATAGAAAGCTCCTGACGGCTTGGCGATTTCAAAACCTAATGCTGTCATTTTTTCATAGAGAAAATCACGTCGCTGACGGTACTCGGCTTTCATAACTGCAGCATCATTGATTCCTTCAACTAACGCTCTTACAGCTGCTTTTTGTGAAATCGTTGAGGCTGCCGTTACTAAATATTGATGAACTTTGATAATTTGGGCAGTTAAGGCAACGGGAGCAAAGATAAAACCAATCCGCCAGCCAGTCATTGCATGTGATTTTGATAACCCATTGATCAAAATGGTCTGTTCCGGTAAATATTCTGCGATCGATACATGGGGTGCGTCGTAAGAAAGTTCACTATAAATTTCATCACTAACGACAAACACAGGATATTTTTTCAGAACTTCCGCAAGTGCTTGAACTTCTTCACGAGAATAAACCACGCCGGTTGGATTACTAGGATAATTTAAGATAACCGCCTTGACCTGATCCCCATGCTCAATCAAAGCCGCTTCCAACATCTCCGGTGACAATACAAAATCGTTCGCTGTGGTATCTAAATAAATGGGGGTAGCGTGAGCTAGTTGAATCACGGGCTCATATCCGGGATAAATAGGTGCTGGCAAAAGGACTTTATCTCCTGGTTCCAGAATTGCTAATAAAGAAGCAGAGATTGCTTCAGTTGCACCGATAGTCACTAATACTTCTGATAACGGATCATAACTCAATTGATATTTTTCTTTTAAAAAAAGGCTTGCGGCTTCTCGAACATCCGTTAACCCGGCCATTCCTGAGTAATGGCTGTAATTTTGCTCAATTGCTTGAACACCAGCATTTTTGACATGATCCGGTGTATTGAAATCCGGTTCGCCTAATGTTAATTTCAAAATATCTGGTATACCAGATACCCGCTCATCAAATTTTCGAATCAAAGAAACAGCAATTTGATAGACTTCTTTGTTAAAACGTTGACTGACATCTGTCATCGTATCACTCCTATCCACACAAAGTTACCTTTTGTTATTGCTGTTAATCCTATCACATTTTGATCCGTAATTTAATACTTTCGCTAAAACAAAAAATAAAAAATCCATCTGTTTATATATTTGCAAACGATATTTGTAAATGTTAGTATATAAACAAACGAAAGGAGATGATTAAAGTGAATACTATTCCCGCCACCTCTTTGTCTGACTATGAACATGGGTATCGTTCCACAAAAACACATTATCAATGCCTATTCTGCGATGTTAATTATGAAAAAGGACAAATTTATCCAACCTCTGATCGCTTTTATACCGCCAAAAAATGCATCTTATTACATCTAAATGAGGTCCATGGTGGTTTACTGAATGCATTGCTGTCATTAAGTCGCGAGCAGACAGGTTTGTCAGAAAGCCAACAAGAGATCTTATCATTATTTGCGCAAGGACTCAGCGATGCCGTCATCGCGCAACGTCTAGGTATCTCTAATTCGACAGTACGAAATCACCGCTTTAAATTAAAAGAAAAAGAACGGCAAGCGAAAGTCTTTTTAAGTATTATGGCACATTTAGAGGAACAAGATTTTGTTCTTCCCCATACAGGAGCAACCATGTTGGATGATCGTTATGCAATCACCAGCGAAGAAAGAGAAAAAATCATTGCGACTTACTTCGATCAAGATGGGGTGATTCATCAATTCCCAAGTAAGGAAAAACGCAAAATCGTGGTATTGAGTGTTTTGGCTCAAAAATTTGATTCTCAAAAAAATTATTCCGAAAGTGCCGTCAATGATATTTTGAAACAGTTTATTGCTGACTACGTCACTGTTCGCCGCTATTTGATCGAATACGGATTCATGCAGCGAACCAAAGATGGTAAAACCTATTGGTTGACGGTTGCTTAGTGGGTCGCTGAAAAAGGCTGAGACTTAGCTGTTATCTGATGGTACTTTTTGATCCTAATCAGGAGTATCCTTTTCACACCTTTTGTCTCAGCCATTATTTCTATCGGTATCGACTAAACTCACACTATTACACTTACGCAAAAAAACAGTTATGCTGCAGCATAACTGTTAGTTTTCTTTAAGGAATATTTTTTTGATGATCAATTTATCAAAAAGCTGCGTTTGATTGTCTTGCTCGCCGATGACTTCGGCACTGATAGATTTTCCATCGGGCTTTTTGCGCAATTGATAGACAATCTTTCCGGTTTCTTTTAATTCATTGATCATGTCAACTACACCGCCAAAGCCTGTTTTGCGGGTAATAAAGCCTAATGCGACCATTCGTTCGTCCAAATTTTTTGCAGAAATCGTTGCCCCTGTGATCAATGCTTGCCGCATAATCTGTAAGAATTCTTCCAATCCCGCCACAGCTGGTTGATCCGGCTCTTCTTCCGCTAATGGCCGTTGATCCAGTTCCTGTAAGAGTGTTTCATATTGCTCTTGTGTCAGCATGACCCCCGCCACTTTTTCACGATTGAATACATATACTGCTGTTCCCGCTTCTCTCGCTTGATTAAATACATCCATCGGAGATTTTTTTACTTCAGTGATCGAAGTAGTGGGAACCTCTAACTTCTTCAGTTCCATTCTCAACGTCCTCCTTGTCTCAACGAACACATTATAGCATAAAGTCACTGGTCGATTGTAGGTTTATTTCGACGGCTTTGCCGTTAAATCACCAAAGAATCTTCGATTCTCAACTGACTAAAAAACCGAATCAGTTTGTTTCGGTCGTTCTCCTGCTTACAAGAGAATCAATGGAAACAAACGATTCGGTTTTTTGTCACTCATCAATTTTGAGTGTCATAGCATTGATTGCTACTACGATTGTGCTTAGTGACATCAAAACGGCGCCGACAGCGGGATTTAAAATGATACCAATTGGTGCTAGGATTCCTGCAGCTAAGGGAATCGTCACAATATTGTACCCTGCTCCCCACCAAAGGTTTTGAATCATTTTTCGTCTAGTTTTATGAGCCAGTTCAAGAAAATGCAGAATATCATTAGGGTTACTATTGGTCAAAACAACATCTGCGGAATCAATCGCGACATCTGTTCCAGCGCCGATAGCAATACCGATCGTTGCCCGAGCCAAGCTTGGTGCATCATTGATACCATCACCAACCATCGCTACCCGTTGTTTCTTATTCAGATAATCAGCAACGATTCGTTCTTTATCTTCTGGCAATAATTCAGCAAAATACTCATCGATGCCTAGATAAGTTGCCACTGCCTTAGCAGCTGCTTGATTGTCTCCAGTTAACATCACTGGTGTGATCCCCTGTTTCTTCAATGTTTCGATGAATTTTACCGCCTCTGGTTTGATTTTGTCTCCCAAAGCTACGAGCCCTTCGACTTGATTGCCTTTCACCAAGTAGCTAATGGTGTTCCCTTGTTCTTGATATTTATTCAATTGGTCCGGATCAATGGTTGTCTGATACTTTTCGATCCCTTTTTGATTGACGATCTGCCATTTCTCCCCAGCAATCATCCCTTCGATCCCGATACCAGAATGCGCTTGGATTCCAGTCGCTTCCTTCGGCTGAATATTTTCCTTTTTTGCTTGCGCTAAGATGCCATCAGCAATAGGATGATTGGCCGATTGTTCCAGCCCTGCTAGATAGGCTAGTAGTTCATCTGCTGTATAGTCACCAAAGCTTTCAATTCCTGTGACCGAGAAAGTTCCTTGTGTTAAAGTACCGGTTTTATCAAGTAACAAATAGTCTAGATCATGGGCATTTTCCAGTGCATTACGATTTTTTAACAATAAGCCGTTTTTAGCAGCAATTGATGTCGAACGTGCGACAACCAACGGAATGGCTAATCCAAGTGCATGAGGACAGGCAATGACAAAAACAGTTACCATCCGATCCAGCGCTGTTGGCAAATCCGCTGCGAACACCCAAATTACAAATGCGGTAATTCCGACGACCAATGCAATATAGAACAACCATTTTGCCACTTTATCTGACAAAGCTTCCAATTTTGATTTATCCGCCTGCGCTTGACGAACCATTTCCATTACTTTTGAAAGATAGCTCTCATCACCGGTTCCTGTTACTTCAATAGTAATCGTTCCATTTCCATTTACGGAACCCCCGATTACCTTCGAACCGGACTCTTTCGCTACTCTACGGGACTCACCCGTAACTGCGGATTCATCAATCGTGGTTGCCCCTTCTTTGATGATACCGTCTGTAGGGATTTTGTCACCCGCTCGTACGATCAAACGATCATTTTTCTTCACTGTGTCCAGTGGTATCTTTTCTTCAGAACCATCTGCCTTTTTGCGAGTTACTTCATCAGGCAATAATTCAGCTAATTTTTGCAATGCATTCCCTGCATTGGACACAGCGTTCATCTCGATCCAATGTCCTAAAAGCATGATCACGATCAATGAAGCCAGTTCCCAAAAGAAGTCCATGACATGTGCGCCATGCATGAAATGATTCGCGATAAACGCGTAAATACTATAGACATAAGAGACTGTGATCCCCATAGCAATCAACGTCATCATTGCTGGACTCTTTTGCTGCAGTTCCATCTTCGCTCCGCTCAAGAAAGGCTGACCGCCATAGAAGAACAAAATCGTGGCTAAAATCATCACTAACCAGTCAGACCCTGGAAAAGTGAACTGAAAAGGCAATTCAAGCCCCATCATAGGGGATAAAAGAATAATCGGGATTGCTAAAACCAAGGAAAGCCAAAACTTTTGTTTGAAATTCCCCATATGCATACTATGATCCATTCCACTCATGCCATGATCCATGTGGCTATGATCCATCTTACTATGATCCATCTTACTGTGATCCATCTTACTATGATCCATCTTACTGTGATCCATCTTGCTGTGATCCATCTTACTATGATCCATCTTACTGTGATCCATCTTACTGTGATCCATCTTGCTGTGATCCATCTTACTGTGATCCATCTTACTGTGATCCATCTTACTGTGATCCATCTTACTGTGATCCATCTTACTGTGATCCATCTTACTGTGATCCATCTTACTGTGATCCATTTCCGAATGTCCTCCGTCCATTTCGTTATGGCTCATCTCAAATTCCTCCTTTTTGCTGGAAAGTTTTGCGCCCTGCTGGAACGCGTTGGGGGGTGACAGAAGTTGCCTACCGTCTTTCCGCAAACAATTAAATGAACTTTTTTCATTCCATATCTTTCAAGAACAGCAGCGAGAGACTTATTCAACCGTGGCTGTGTACCCCACCTCCGTTACTTTAGCGATGATGTCATCATCTGTAACAAGTTGTTCGTCATATTTGACTTTGGCATTGGCTTTCTTTAAATTTACCTTTGCTTTTTTGACACCTGGCACTTCAGACATTGCTTTTTCTACCCGAGCAACACAGTGGTCGCAGCTCATTCCTTCAATGTGATAGATTTTTTTCATGATTTATTCTCCTGCATTCATTGTACATTGACATTGTCCCGGTATACAGTTGCAAGCAATAGCGGCTACCGGTTCTTTTTGCGCCAGTGCCTCTTCCAACATTGTTAGATCTTCATTCGTTAGTTCCGATTCACGAATCATTTCTGCCAATGTTTGGCCGATTTTTTTTGCACAGATATGAGAGAATAAACTCTCTGTGGCACTTTGAATCGTAGCATCCTCGGAAACCAAAGGATAATAAACAAATTTTTTTCCTTGGGTTTCTGTCCGCAATACGCCTTTTTTCACTAGACGGCCTAGTAATGTTTTAACGGTTGCTGTTTTCCAGTCTTTGGATTCGCTAAGAAGTGCCGTGACTTCTTGGGCATCGGATTTTCCTAATGTCCAAATCACTCGCATGATCTCCCATTCGGAATCACTGATTTTTATAGGAGCACTTGATGATCGCATATTTTTTCCTCCTTGCTTGTTTACGATTTAAGTTTACATCTGTAATCGAAAATTGTCAAAAAAAACCTCTGCAGTGTTTGAGATCAACTGACAGAGGTCATATATTATCTATGATTAATAAAAAACACGATAACGAGTCACAGAATGGAAAGGTTTTTCTGGACGTAAGAGGATCTCCCCAAACTGAGGATATTTTTCTGTTCCAGGAACGCCTTGGGTCTCAATAGCCATTCCGCCATGGTTTGCAAAAGGTCCAGTTTTCATTGGTGCTCCTTCTTCGCCATCTCGTGTGGTATAGATGACTACAGCCGGTCGATCCGTTGTAACTGTGAGGGAAACTTTTTCATCAGGGCTCGTCACTTTCAAGTCCCAGTCCTGAGTATGATCCAATAAGAATGGATCATCAAGTAATGTTGTGCCCATTTTTCGTGCTACACGAAAGTCAAACTTCGTATCAGCAACAGGTTGTTTTTTTCCTGTTGTTGTGACATCAGGATTCGTTTCAGCCACATATTCTGCATTGATTTGAACCATGTGATCATCGATTGGATTTCTAGTGTCACCAGTCAAATTGAAATAGCCATGATTCGTGGGATTATATAGTGTAGGCTGATCGGTTGTGGCATCGTAAGTAATCGTAAATGAATCATCATTTTCCAATGTATAAGTCACTGTGTATGAAACATTGCCCGGAAATCCACTATCGCCGTCTTTGCGTTCTGTCCGATAAATTACGCCAGCTGCAGTTTCTGTTTCAAATGTTTCAGCTTTCCAAGTATCGGTATCCAATCCCTTAAATCCGCCATGCAATGTATTGCCATTATCATTATCTTCTGTTTGATACTCTTTCCCATCGATAGTAAATCGGGTTCCTGCAATTCTGCCGGCAACTGGCCCAATCGTTGCGCCATAATAACGCGCTTTCTGGTGTCCTGCGATCGTATCATACCCAACAACTAAGTCTCGGCCGCCATCAATCGGCACGATCCAATCCAGTAAGCGTGCTCCTTCCGGGCTTGTTACAAGTTTGACACCGCTATCATTTTCAACTTCATAAACTGTTCCCATTTTTTCTGTTTCTCGTTGCTGTACACTTGGCATTGACCATCCTTCTTTCTTCACTGAAATAACTTCTCATTCAGTATAGACGTTTTAGCCTCAAGACGTCAATAAGCTGAAAGCAGATTACTTTTGTTCTGAGGGAAATGCTCTTAGAATGAAATTGAAGAGAAAGAAGGAGGAACACATGATGGAACTAAAAATGTCACAAGCAGTCATCAACAAACTAGAAGGATATCATAGCAATGAGGGTGCTTTACTGCTGGATCTGGATGACGGTGTCGGACCTTATTCGAAATTAGGGATCTGTTCTCTCGATACAAGTTTTCGTTTCTTGCTGGTCTCAGACAAAGAGGTTCCCGCACCTTACACCATTACTCTCTCATCTGCGGTTGGACCTATTTATATCAAAGACTATACAGCCAATTATTTCGACCAAGAACCAAAGCTTAATTTAAATGAGCGTTTCCAATCGATTGTGTTAGAAACAGAATCTGGCGTTGTCGATCGTAACGTTGAAATAATCGATTTGCGCAAACAATCCTTTTAGGGATAGATACAAAAAAAGAACGACCCACACGTGACTTTCAGCTTCAACTGAACATGTCATGTGAGGATCGTTCTTTTACTGATGGACCGAGATTATTTTTCATGCCTAGCCCGTCGTTTTCTGCGCGAGGTCCGCTGAGGGGTTTTTGATTCTGTTGGTTCCTTTATTGGCTCCTCGGTTGTTTCTAGTGAGTCGCCTGTTCTCTTAGTCAAAACTTCCTGACGAAAGCGCCGATTACCTAGAAATTTCAAGGCGCACATCAATGGTTGGCGATTCTCTCCCACCAAACCAATCAATTCAATAAATAATTCAATCCCAAATGCGGTACTAATGATCAGTAGAATAATTGCCGTATTACTGGCATAGTTCATCAACAGTGCAATAAAAGAAAATACCATTGCTAACGCATAGATTGTCAATACTGCTCCCCGATGAGTAAATCCTAAAGAAAGCAAGCGATGATGAAGATGCATTTTATCAGCAGAAGAAATTTTTTGTTTGTTGAACTTCCGTCGAATCATCGCATAGACAGTATCGGTGATTGGTACGCCCAGAATCAGCATAGGCGTGATCACGGTAATAAACGTCGCATTCTTCAACCCTTGCAATGAGAGAACGGAAATCATAAACCCTAAGAATAAAGCACCCGTATCACCCAGAAAAATCGTTGCTGGATAAAAGTTATAGGGAAAGAATCCCACGATGGCAGCGACTAAAGTAAAGATCACCATTGAAACAGCTACTGAATCAGGCAAAAAGAAGTAACTGATAATCCCAATCGTTATCAAACTGATGATCGATACTCCACTAGCCAGTCCATCTAACCCATCAATCAAATTGACAGCATTTGTGATTGCCAATATCCATAAAATTGTCATTGGCAGGCCTAACCACCCTAAATCGAATACACCGATATAAGGAATCGACACAGTACTGATCTTGATCCCCGCCACAAAATAGATTTCCAAAGCCGCTAGCGTTAACCCACAGACCTTTTGTAATGGAGAGAGCTCAAAGATATCGTCAAGCAAACCAGTCACTACAACGATCGCGGCTCCTAAGAGCATTGGCCAGACATAGTTAAATGGGATCATTTCGCGAAATTCCCAAAGCAAGGCAAAAGAGAAGGACAGGAAAATACTAAGTCCTCCTGCTGTAGGCATTGTTTTGGTGTTGATTCGTCGTTCTCCTGGGCGATCGACTGCACCAATTTTAAAGGATATCAATTTAATGATGGGCGTCAATATCAAAGATATGATCATCGTGATGAAAAGACGTACAATAAATTTAAATGCAAATTCCATCGCTCATTCTCACTTTCATTTATTTCTCCTTATTGGAAAATGTATCTTCAAGTTTTGATGAGATACGTTCCACGGGATCTTTTCGTTCTTTGATCTCTTGTCCCGATAAATATTCTTCCACAACTGCGTTGATGATGCCGCCTAAAATAATGATCGTTGCTGCCAGATTCAGCCAAATCATCAACACAATGAAACTCCCGATGATTTGATAGCCGCTGATCCTAGCAGCAAAAAAGCGGGCATATAAGCCAAACACTTGCGACAGCAGCATCCAGCCCGCAGTAGCAAATACTGCGCCAGGAAGCGTTGACCGAAGTTTTACTTTGGCATTAGGCACCAACCAGTAGATTAGCATCAAGATAAACAGCAACGCAATGATCGTCAAAGGCCATTTGACAGTTTGGAAGGTAGCAATCAAATCATCTTGAATATGGAAGATTGGTTGTAGAAAGTCCAAAATGATCTTCCCTAAACCAATAACCATCGTCACACCTACGATTGCAATCATAAACAAGAGAATAATGACAAAAGAGACCGCACGAACAACAATAAAGTTCGAACGCTGATCGACACCAAACGCTTTGTTCATGGCAATTTGTAATGCATTGATGCTTTGGCTGGCTGACCAAAGAGCTGCAAGTGCCGAAATAGACAACAAGCCGCCGGAACCAGAAGTCAGCAGATTCTCAATGGCCGGTCCGATAAATTCATACACTTGACCAGGAATCAATTCTTGGACATAGGGCAGCACGTTACTAGGAGCGATTGAAAGAAAAGGCAGCAAGTTTCCGATCGCGATCAGCAATGGAAACAAGGATAGTAATAAATAATAGGCTACGACAACTGAGGTCGTTCCCATTTCAGATTCCGTGATCCGCGTTTGTGTCGTTTCTATAAATCGCATAAGCTTTTGATTGCTTTTCGCCTTATCGATCCATTTCATTTGGGGTTCCTCCGACATCCGTCCATTCTTTTCTAGTAGGTTCCTTCTTCTCCTTGAGAAGTCAAGATCCGTGGACCATCTTTTGTGATAGCTAAGCTATGCTCATATTGACAACTCAATCCACCATCAAGTGTGTACGCTGTCCAACCATTTGGATCCATCTTCATTTTCCAAGTTCCTGTGTTGATCATCGGCTCGATCGTGATGACCATCCCTTCTTTCAAGCGCAGGCCTTTCCCTGCTTCGCCATAATGAGGAATCATTGGTGCTTCGTGGATCGTTGGACCAATGCCATGACCGACAAAATCACGGACAACACCATAGCCTTCACCTTCCGCATACGTTTGGATCGCATGACCAATATCACCGATTCGATTCCCAACTTGTGCTTGTTCGATTCCCAAATACATCGCTTTTTTCGTTACTTCCATTAAACGATCGATTTCTGGGGTCGATTCACCTACGACATAACTCCAGCAAGAATCGGAGATTCCGCCTTTTAGATCAATACACATATCTACTTTGATCAGATCACCATTTTTTAATACTTTTTTTCGGGGAAACCCATGACAAATCTCATTGTTGATGCTGCAGCAAGTCGCATATTTATAATCTTCAAAGCCGATCTGTGCAGCGATTCCGCCATGGCTTTCAATATAATTTCTCACAAATACTTCGATATCCCAGCTAGTGATCCCTGGTTTAATAAACGTACGAAGTTGTTTATGAACGTCCGCAAGTAATGCGCCGGACTCAGCCATTTGATCAATCTCTCTGGCAGATTTTAATGTTATCATTTTCTCGTCTCCCTTATTTAAATTCCTCTTATTTTACCATAGAAAGCAAGAATTTTACAAAGTCTGCTGATTCACCTAAGACTTTTTTCAAGAATTGTTATTCTTGACTGGGTTTGCTATAATCAGAGAGGGTTTTTACTGTTGACCGTTAAAGGATCGGAGGACTTATTTATGACTTTAGCTAAAATCGTTTACGCAAGCATGACAGGCAACACCGAAGAAATAGCTGATATCGTTGCAGAAGCACTTGAAAATCTGGCTATTGAGGTAGATATCAATGAATGTACGCAAGTAGATGCCGATGAATTCGAAGAGGCAGATATTTGCATTGTAGCCACTTATACCTATGGTGATGGTGAACTGCCAGACGAGATCGTTGATTTCTATGAAGACTTGCAAGAATTAGACCTGAGTGGAAAAACATTTGGTGTTTGCGGTTCAGGTGACACGTTCTACGATGATTTTTGCAAATCTGTCGATGATTTTGAAGCAGCTTTTGCCAAGACCGGTGCTATCAAAGGAGCAGAAAGCGTCAAAGTTGATTTGGCTGCCGAAGAAGAAGACATTCAAAACTTAGAAGACTTTGCGAAAAAAATCGTTGCATCTCTTTGATGCGCATACATAAAAAAGCATGTATCCCACGCTGGGTACATGCTTTTTTTCTCTTTACGTATGATTTAATTATTGATCGAATGACTTGTATGAAATATCAATCGGTGTTTCTCGATGAATGATATTTTCTGCGGTCTCGGTCATCAATTTTGCAATTTGGTCTTCCGTCGGATGAAGAATTCCCGAAGACATCAATGCGGCTAATCCAGTGGCAACGATCCATACACCCGTATGCAATGATTTCAGTTCGACTTCTGTTAAATCCTGATATTTCGGATCTTTTTTCACAGATTTGACGAATAAATCAAAAGAAAATTTTTGCATGGAATCGCCACCGCCATACTCTTCCAGGTAAAGCGCGCGATACAAGCGTTTTTCTTTATTCGCAAAACCAATGTAATTCAAAGTCAGATCGACGATCACGTCCCCACGTCTCTCAATGGGAAATACTTCTGTTGCTAGATAATCATAAATTTGATTGATCAAGGCACTTTTAAGGTCATCCATGTTTTTGAATTCTAAGTAAATCGGTTGGGTTGAACACTTCATTTTCGCTGCAATATTACGTGCGGTAAAACGTGTGAATCCTTCGGTTGCGACAACTTCATAGGCAGCTTTTAAAATCTGGTCTCTAGTAATTGTTTTCTTTCTTGCCATAATTTTTTAATCTCCTTAATTCTGCTATACATCGCTTTCAGAAAAACCTTTTATTCATTGTATCATGTTTTTTTAAGATTGCAAAACAACTTTTAAGATTGTCCTAGTCCCTATTTGCTTCCAATTCAGCATGAAAAAATCTGTTTTTTTGACTTCGATTTCATTTGTTTTCAAAAAAAGATAGTGCTATCATAGAGAAAGTTATAGTTAGAAAAATTAGGAGGAATTTTAATGGTTTTACCAAATTTTAATCAAAATCTTGAGAAATATGCCCAACTAATCACAGAAGTTGGCGTCAATGTTCAAAAAGGCCATACGATCGTCATCCAAATCGCTGTTGATCAAGCACCTTTGGCTCGCCTTTTGACAAAAAAAGCCTATGCATTAGGGGCAGCAGAAGTCATCGTTCAATGGACAGATGATGTCGTTCAAAAAGAATTTCTTGCCCACGCCGACAGCGATCGCTTGGAAACGATTCCTCAATACAAAATCGATCAAACAGACGATTGGGTAGCAAAAGGTGCGAGCCGTATCAGTGTGGTTTCAGCCAATCCCGATGCATTAGCAGGTGTAGATTCAGACCGCGTAGCGACTTATCAAGCCGCCTCGGGGAAAGCCATGATTAACTTGCGAAAAGCAACCCCAAGCCAACAAAGTGAGCTGGACGGTTGTGGCAGCCGCTGGTCAAGATTGGGCACAAAAAGTCTTCCCTGATGCAACACCAGAAGAAGCGCAAGACTTGCTTTGGGATCAAATTTTCAAAACAACGCGCATCTATGAAGAAGACCCTGTGGCAGCTTGGAAGAATCATGATAAAACGTTGCAAGAAAAAGCCAATGAACTCAACGAAGAACAATTCACAGCGTTGCATTATACTGCCCCAGGCACAGACATTATTATCGGCTTGCCAAAGAACCATTTATGGGAAGGTGCCGGCAGCTTCAATGCCCGTGGCGAAAAGTTTATGGCAAACATGCCAACAGAAGAGGTCTTTACCGCTCCTGATAGCCGCCGCATCGATGGCTATATCTCAAGTACGAAACCATTAAGCTATGCGGGAACGATCATCTCTGGGATGAAGTTCACCTTTAAAGATGGGAAAGTGGTTGATTTCTCTGCAGAACAAGGAGAAGAAGTTTTAGCAAAATTATTAGCCATTGATGAAGGCGCAAAACATTTAGGCGAAGTGGCCCTTGTTCCTGATCCTTCACCAATCTCACAATCCGGAATCATTTTCTTCAACACCCTTTTTGATGAAAATGCTTCAAACCACTTAGCTCTTGGTTCGGCTTATGCATTCAGCTTACAAGGCGGAACAGAAATGAGCGAAGAAGAATTGGCCGCTGCTGGTCTCAACCGCAGCCAAACACACGTTGACTTTATGGTAGGATCTGCCCAAATGTCCATCGATGGAATCAAAGAAGATGGCACAACAGTCCCAGTATTCAGAAATGGCGATTGGGCTTAATACACACTAAAAAGGCTGAGAGGATGAATCATTCTCTCAGTTTTCTTCTTCTTAAAAAAACTGACTGTCAGAATAAGCGAATAAAGTAAAGCGGTTTATAAAAAACCTTCTTCTTCCCACGGTTTTTCCGTAGTAATCTGTGGCTTTTTTTGATAGAATTTAGTTTGATAGTCTTTGATAAGAGAGGATGAATACCATGACACCAAACCGCGAAGATTATTTGAAGCTCATCTTGGAATTGGGCGGTGATCAGAAGAAAATCAACAACAAACAAATCGTTTCTGGTCTGGATGTGTCTGCTGCTTCAGTAAGCGAGATGATTTCTAAGCTTTTAAAAGAAGGCTTAGTGGAACACTCTCCTTATCAAGGCGTTCAATTGACCGAAAGCGGACTAGCTTCGGCAAGTGCTCTCATTCGTAAACATCGTTTATGGGAAGTATTTTTAGTGGAGCATTTGAATTATTCTTGGAATGAAGTCCACGATGATGCGGAGGTACTTGAACATGTCACATCAGGGACATTGGCTGATCATTTAGAAGCCTATCTAGGACATCCTAAGTTTTGTCCTCACGGCGGAATGATCCCCGAACAGGGACAACCCGTCCACGAAGGAGAAAAAACGACGATGAGTGCTTACCCTGTCGGGACAAAGATCCGGATTGCTCGCGTATTGGATGAACGGGAATTGTTGGACTATCTGGTAGCCATCGACCTGAATATTCATGAAGAGTTTGAGATCATTGATACGGCTGCCTACGAAGGACCGATCACCATTAAAAATGCGGATAAAGAAATTGCTGTCAGTTATAAAGCAGCTAGTACGATTTTTGTAGATAAATTGTAAGGAGTGAAAACGATGGAAAAAAAGGTGCTTTTTACTATTTTTGGCGGAACCGGTGACCTTGCACAACGCAAACTTTACCCTTCCCTCTTCCGTTTGTATAAAAAAGGCGATCTTAAAGAAGATTTTGCTGTAATCGGTACGGCTCGCCGTCCTTGGTCAGATGAACATTACCGTGAAGTTGTTATGGGAACGATCGAAGATTTGATCGAGTCAAAAGAACAAGCTGAGACTTTCGCTTCACATTTTTATTATCAGTCTCATGATGTAACAGATACCACTCACTATGACTCATTGAAAGAGCTGGCAGATTCTCTAGATCAGAAGTATCAGCTTGAAGGAAACCAACTGTTTTATCTGGCAATGTCTCCAAACTTCTTTGGTACCATCGTCTCACATTTAAAATCACAAGGCATGCTTGAAACCGAAGGCTACCATCGTGTGGTGATTGAAAAACCTTTCGGAAGTGACTATGCCTCTGCGAAACAATTGAACGAAGAAATCAATCAAGTTTTCAGTGAGCAAGAGATCTATCGAATCGATCACTATCTAGGAAAAGAAATGATCCAAAATATTTCTGCAATCCGTTTTGCCAATAATATTTTTGAATCGCAATGGAACAACCGCTATATCGACAATGTTCAAATCAATATCGCTGAAGATCTCGGCGTTGAAGAACGCGGCGGCTATTATGATAAGAGTGGTGCCTTAAAGGATATGGTCCAAAACCACATCTTGCAGATTCTCTCTTTGCTAGCTATGGAACCACCAGTCGCTTTCTCAGAAAAAGAACTCCGTACAGAAAAAATCAAAGCATTGAATGCGATTCGCATTTATTCAGAAGAAGAAGTCAAAACCAATTTTGTCCGCGGACAGTATGCTCACGGGCAATTAGAGGATCAGCAGTTTGCTGGGTATCGTGAAGAAATGAATGTTGCGGAAGATTCTGCCACCGAAACATTTGTCGCAGGCAAGTTTTTGATCGACAACTTCCGCTGGTCAGGAGTCCCTTTTTATGTACGCACAGGGAAACGTTTAACAGAGAAAGGCACCCGTATCAATATCGTTTTCAAGCAAGTCCCAGTGAATGTTTTCAAGAAAGATGTGACTGATTGCGAAAGCAAGAAGAAATTAGCACCTAATGTCTTGACGATTTATATTCAACCGACGGAAGGCTTTTCACTTTCTCTAAATGGCAAAGAAATCGGTCAAGGATTCGACACCCTTCCTGTTAAACTAGATTACCGCAATAGTACTGAAATCGTAGAAAATACGCCAGAAGCCTATGAAAAATTGCTCTTAGATGCTTTGAATGGGGACGGCACCAACTTTACTCATTGGGACGAAGTTGCTCAATCATGGCGCATCGTCGATGTCATCCGACATGCTTGGGATAAAGAAACACCTGATTTTCCGAACTATTCAGCAGGGACCATGGGACCAAAAGCCGCCTATGATCTATTAGCAGCTGATGGCTTTGAATGGATTTGGAAACCAGATGAATGGTATCGTGAACGGAACTTACTAAATAATCAATAAGCAGCAGCCAATTGGATGGGTAAAAAAACAGCCAATTGGCTGTTTTTATTTTTGCTCCATTCGCTATAATAAAACGAAAGACTAAAGGATGTGAATCAATGAAACAAGTATTGACCATTGCTGGCTTAGACAGCTTAGCAGGTGGTGGTGCCACTGCAGATATCAAGACCTTTGAAGAATTCAATACCTTTGGTCACATGGTGCTCACTTGTGTCGCAGCCATCAATGAGGAAATCACCATTTATGATATCCCTCCTGCAACGCTGAAGGACCAATTAGCTTCAGTTACAGCTTTCACCCGTTTAGCAGCCATCAAAATCGGCCTATTACATACACTGGAAACGATCGAATTAGTGAAAAATTTCCTAGTGACCCAAGACTGCCCGATCATCTTAGATCCAGTCTTAGCTTTTAAAGAAGGACAGACAAAAGCCAATCAAGAGTATCAACACGCCCTGCAATCCTTATTTTCCTTAGCCACTATCGTTACTCCCAATTTGGTTGAAGCAGAATATTTCGCAAATCAAGCCATTACTACTCGGGAACAAATGAAGATAGCTGCCAAAAAAATCAAAGCACTTGGGCCTGCTTTTGTGTTGATCAAAGGTGGCGCTCGTCTGAACGGGCAGCAAGCCTGCGACCTGCTCTATGATGGGGATGACTTTTTCTTTTTTGAGACACCAAAATCACCCAAACAGACAACGAACGGCGCCGGTTGTACGTTATCCGCTGCCATCGCTGCGCTTTTGGCTACTGACCGCTCAATGACAGATGCTGTACAGCAAGCCAAAGACTTTGTTTTTGCCGGCATTGAAAATGGGCTACAGCTGACAAAATCTTTAGGAAATGTCGATCAACTTGCTTATTTTAGGGAAGGAGTTACCTCATGTCTACCAAGAAACTAACAACGTTAGCTATGCTGACAGCACTGACTACCGCTCTTTCTTTATTATTTGTCCTGCCAGTTCCTCAGACAAAAGGTGTCGTGACCCTTTGCGAAGCCGGCATCTATACCACGGCTCTTTTATTAGGCGGTCCTTCAGGTGCGATCGTCGGCAGCTTGAGCGGCGGAATGATCGACTTTTTGTCCGGTTATCCAGAATGGGCATTGTTTTCTATTTTGATCCATGGCTGCCAAGGCTACTTTACTGGTCGTTTTCGTCACTATCCCCTGCTGGCACTTTGTTTGGGAAGCGTGACGATGATTTTAGGCTATGCCGCAGCAACGACCATCATGTTTGGCTTTGGAGCAGGCATTGCTTCGATTCTCAGCAATAGCCTTCAAAATGTTTTTGGTATATTGGTAGCATTTCCGCTTGTCAATTATTTAAAACGAACGCAAAAATTTTCTTTGAATGAGAGGTAAGATTCCAATGAATGATTTTCATCAACTTAAAAATGACTTAGTAACCATCACAACTGAAGTAATTGACGCAGCACACTTAACGCAAAATGATTTATTTGTTTTAGGCTGTTCTACTAGCGAAGTCGTTGGCGGGATGATCGGCAAAAACTCCAGCGAAGAAGTAGGCTACGTCATTATTAAGACCATTAAAGAGGTGTTGGATCCGCTTGGCATTCGCTTAGCGGTTCAAGGATGCGAACACTTGAACCGTGCATTAGCTGTAGAGCGTAGCACTGCTCAGTATTATCAATTAGAAGAAGTGGCAGTTGTCCCTGCACTTCATGCGGGAGGTGCTTGTTCTGTAGCGGCATTTCGCTTGTTTGATGATCCCGTTGAAGTGGAGCATATCGTTGCGAAAGCTGGCATCGATATTGGTGATACTGCCATCGGCATGCATGTCAAACACGTACAGATCCCTATTCGGCCAAGTATCAAAACGTTAGGTGCAGCTCATGTGACTGCATTAGGCTCACGCCCCAAATATATCGGCGGACCGCGGGCACAGTACAAAGTATCTGCTATGTGACGAAAGATTCAACAAAACCGAAGGATACCTGCTAAGCTTCTTGGACGATTCGTCCTTCGCGCAAGATTGCGCATCGCTTTTCAGAGATAGCCTTCGGTTTATTTGTCTTATCTGTCGCATTTTTCCCGTTGTTTTTGCTAAATTTGTTGATAAATCAAGGCCCTCAGCGATTGATCGACTTTCTCCGCAGCGAGCCGCCCCTCTCGAATTGCCCAAATCACTAAGCTAGGACCTCTTTTTGCATCACCAGCTACCAAAACCCGTTCATTATTGGTTGTATAATCATCATAGATTTCACGGACATTGAAGGTGTCTAACAAGTGTGTTTCTGGACCTAAGAAGCCCATTGCCAACAAAACTAAATCGGCTTTCATCACTTGCTCTGTACCAGAGATTGGCTGAAAATTCTCATCTACTTTGACTGTTTCGATCCCAATCACCTGTCCCCGTTCCGCTCCTACAAAAGCAGTCGTCGAAATGCTGTGATACGTATGTTCCTGTAGAACCGCAGCAACTTCTTCCTGACCATACCCGATTTTAGCTGTCATTGGGTATTCAGGCCATGGATTTTCAGCTAAACGTTGTGGTGGAAGCTGTGGCGTGATTTCCAACTGACGAACAGAAGCAGCCCCTTGGCGCATCGCAGTCCCTAAGCAATCATTTCCGGTATCTCCGCCGCCGATCACGACTACGTGTTTGCCTGCCAAGGATTCATTCGCAGCTTTTCCATGGTTCAATACCTCTTTGGTTGCTGCTGTCAAATAATCAACAGCAAACTGAATCCCTGTCAAAGACCTTCCTGGAATCTTTAAATCCCGCGGAACACTGGCGCCAGTAGAAATAATAACACGATCATAAGCAGCTTCTAATTCTTCAGCAGAAATGTCGCGGCCGACTTCGACATTCGTTAGGAACGTCACGCCTAGTTCTGCCATCAAATCGATTCTGCGCTGAACCACTGTTTTATCTAGTTTCATATTAGGGATGCCATACATCAGCAACCCCCCGCAACGATCACTGCGTTCATAAACCGTCACTTGATGACCTAACTGATTCAAGCGCCAAGCAGCGGATAGACCAGCTGGTCCACTGCCAATGATGGCGATTTTGAAACCCGTTGCTGCTTGCGGTTCTCCCGATGCTCGGACCCAATCATTCTCAAATGCAGTGTCGATAATGAAACGCTCATTGTCATGAATCGTGACCCCGCTCCCATTTAGTGCCTCCGTGCAGCCTTTCTCACAAGGAGCTGGACAAACCCGTCCGGTCATTTCAGGTAATGGATTCGTTTTCGCTAACCGTTCAAAAGCCGCTTGAAACCTGCCTTGATAAACAAGATCATTCCATTCAGGAATCAAATTATCGTTGGGGCATCCAGATACTGTCCGTTGCCCACCATAGAAAGAACCGGTATGACAAAAAGGAATGCCACAATTCATACATCTTGCTGCTTGTTCTTGCCGCTCACTTGCTGGCAATGGTTCTTGCAGTTCTTGCCAATCAGTGATCCGCTCTGCTACCGGACGATACGGATTTTCTTTTCGAGGGTATTTTAAGAAACCAAAAGGATCTGCCATACTAGTCATGCTCCTTTCCTGGGATCGTCATCTGAGGACCGACAACTGACTCAAAAGCTTTAGCGATCAGTTCATCTCCTGAGAGACCTTGTTGCGCCAATTGATGAGTCGCTTCCACCATTTGATGATATTCCTTAGGATAAACTTTGATGAACAACTGCTTATGATAGAGCCAATCGCTTAGAATCTCGGCTGATTTTAAGGAATCTGTATAGGCAAAATGGTTCTCGATCAATTCTTTCAATACCGCATCATCCCCGCTCTCATCTACCTTAAACAATTCCACCATTTCTAAATTGCATTGAGCAGCAAACGCTTGCTCCGGATCGTACACATAGGCGACACCTCCAGACATGCCAGCAGCAAAATTGCGGCCTGTCTTGCCTAGAATAACAGCGACACCTCCAGTCATATACTCGCAGCCATGATCGCCGATTCCTTCTACAACCACTTTGGCTCCGCTATTTCGAACACAGAAACGTTCTCCTGCCAGACCTCTGAAATATCCTTCTCCTCGATTTGCCCCAAAGCAAGCTACATTACCTACAATGGGCGACTGTTCAATATCATAACTAGCATCTGCTGGCGGTACAATGATCAAACGGCCACCACTCAATCCTTTGGCTACGTAATCATTGGCTTCTCCAACCAATCTCAGCTCAAGTCCTTGCGTTGCAAAGGCACCAAAACTTTGACCCGCAATTCCTTGATAATTGAATTGCAGCAATCCTGGAGGAAGTTCATAGTTCCCAAAGCGTTCTGCAATCCATCCCCCTATGCGGGCACCAACAGAACGTTGAATATTGTTGATCGGTTGACTGATAGCAACAGGATGTTGTTTTTCAATTGCTGCTTTGGCAAAACTATCCAATTCTGGCCATTGTCGTTTCTCCAAAAAAGGATCCGTCACTTTACGTGCAATCGGAAGTGTCGTACCCAAGATGCGAGCGAAATCCAATGATTTTGCTTTCCCTTTGGCAATGAAACGAGGTACCAAGACTTCTGTGTGCCCCACCATCTCATCAATGGTACGAAAACCCAGTTCTGCCATGATTTCTCTGAGGTCTTCTGCTAAGAAAAACATAGTATGAATAATATGTTCCGGTTTACCAGCAAAAAACTTTCGTAAAGCTGGATTTTGGGTGGCAATACCCACGGGACAAGTATTCAGACTGCAGACTCTCATCATCACACAGCCTATCGCAACAAGGGCCAATGAAGCAAAACTGTACTCTTCAGCACCTAAAAGTGCCGCAATCGCAATATCCCTTCCCGTCATCAATTTACCATCCGTTTCTAAGGTCATCCGCTGACGAAGATGATTGAGTGCCAATGTTTGATGAGCTTCTGCTAACCCCATTTCCCAAGGCAAGCCCGCATCTCTGATGGAATTGCGGGGAGAAGCACCAGTACCGCCATCATAGCCTGATATTACAACAACATCAGCACCTGCCTTGACAACACCGGTTGCAATCGTTCCAACACCCGTACTGGCAACCAGCTTCACATTGATTCGCGCATAAGGGTTGATGGTCTTTAAATCATGGATCAATTGTGCCAAATCTTCAATCGAATAAATATCGTGATGAGGAGGTGGTGAAATCAAGCGAACCCCAGGGGTTGATCCGCGAATCTCAGCGACCCAAGGGAAAACTTTATTTCCAGGCAGTTGACCGCCTTCACCTGGCTTCGCTCCTTGAGCCATCTTGATCTGCAACTCATCGGCACTCATCAAATACTCCGCATTAACTCCAAAACGTCCAGAAGCAACTTGCTTGATCCGACTATTGTAATTTTTGCCGTTGACCGCTTTGAAACGCTCGCGATGTTCCCCGCCTTCTCCACTATTTGATTTAGCTCCGATGGCATTCATTGCCTCAGCAATACATTTATGAGCTTCCTCACTTAGCGATCCATAAGACATTGCTCCTACTTTGAATCGTTTGACGATTTGGACAGCAGGCTCTACTTCCTCCAATGGAATTGGCTGACGCGAAGGTGTGAACTCCCATAGTGAACGAAGTGTCGTGGGTGTGCTTAAAGCCTCTTGATTCATGACAGCTGCATACTCCTTGTACAACTGATAATCTCCTGTGCGCACCGCTTTTTGAAAGTGATAGATGGTTTTGGGATTAAAAAGGTGATGCTCACCTTCTGCTTTAAACTGAAAGCTGCCTCCCGAATCTAGATAATCCTGTTGTTTTTCACCATAGGCAGCTTCGTATCGCTCAAAATACTCTTGTTCGATTTGTTTCAACGACAGTCCGCCAATCCGAGAAACAGTTCCCGTAAAATAAACCTCAGTGACTTGTGGTGAGATACCGACAGCTTCAAAGAGCTGAGCACCATGATAACCGGCAATAGTTGAAATTCCCATACGAGACATAATCTTTATGAGTCCCTTCTCACAGGCCTGTCGATAATTTTCGACATGATCACTCATGTCATAATAATGCAGCGTTTCGTAAGCCCCGTAAGGATGAATCCCACTGGCACCGTAGCCAACTAACATAGCATAGTGATGAACTTCGCAGACTTCAGCCGTGTCAACAATGAGTGAGGCAAGCGCTCGCTTTCCTTTTCGCACCAAGTAATTATGCAAACCCGAAACAGCCAACAAGACAGGAATTGCCATCTTACCTAGTTGTGGTGCAATGGGTTCGCGATCACTTAACACGAGAATCGTAGCCCCTTGATCAATTTTGGCTTCACTTTCTTTAAAAAGAGTATCCAAAGCTTGGTGCAGTGTTTGTTGCTCATTGCCAGTCACAGAATAAAGAGTAGAGAGGACTGCCGCCGATTGTTGTTTCTGATTTAGATGTTTGATCTTCAGATACTCGCTTGTGGCTAAAATCGGACTAGCGATTTTTAATTTATGGCAATTTTGGCTAAGATCTTTTGTAACATCGCCATCTCGTCCCAGAAATAATTCTGTACCGATCACTAGCTTTTCGCGAATCGCGTCAATTGGTGGATTCGTTACCTGTGCGAATTGTTGCTTAAAGTACGTAAAAAGCGACTGGGGACGTTCACTTAAGATTGCTAATGGTGAATCAAATCCCATGGAGATAACCGGTTCCTCTCCTGTCTGAGCCATAGGGATCAGCAGTGTCCGGATGACTTCGTCGGTGTACCCGTGAAGTTTCCATAACCGCTGTAATGTCTCTGTCGATAATCCATCAGAAAAAGGAGGTTCTGGTAAGTCATCCATCGTTAACAAATTTTCTGTCAACCATTCGCGATAAGGATGAGCTTGCGCGTATTTTTCTTTGATCTCTTTATTTCTCAAAATCAAGCCATTTTTGGTATCGACCAAAAACATATTGGCTGGACCTAAAACCCCTTTTTCAATTACCTCTGCTGCGGGTAGATCAACCACCCCTGATTCGGATGCTACGACAACTAAGCCATCCCTCGTAATTGAATAGCGGGAAGGCCGCAACCCATTGCGATCCAAAGCAGCACCCACCAGCTCACCATCCGTAAAACAAAGCGCTGCCGGTCCATCCCATGGTGCCATAAAACTAGCATTGTACTCATGAAAAGCAACTAGTTCTTCTGGCAAACCGGCTTCTTTCGACCAGGCTTCAGGTACCATCATCAAAAGCGCCTGAGGTAAATCTCTCCCTTGGCGATACAAGAATTCCATGCAATTCTCAAGTTTTGCGGAGTCCGAATTTTCCTCATCATAGACTTCGATTTGATGACTATGCATCCAATTTTCGGCTCCTCTTAACGTATTGATTTCCCCATTATGGGCTAAAAAACGAAAAGGCTGCGCGCGATTCCAGCTAGGAAAAGTATTGGTTGAAAAACGAGAATGAGTCAATGCGATACTGGAAGTCATACGCGGATCTTGTAAGTCCGTATAAAACAGTCCGACCTGATAAGCATGTAACATGCCTTTATAGACGATTGTTTGGCTAGAAAGACTGCAGATGGCTAGTTCCTTGGCTGCATAGTTTTTTTCTAATTGTCGCCGCAAATGATACAAACGGTCCTCAAAATCTCTGCCGACTGTCACATCGAGAGGTTTTTCAATAAAGAATTGACAAAAACTAGGCATCACTTTTTGTGCTCCTGGACCACATTGCGAATAGTCATAGGGAACTTCCCGCTGCCACAACACCCGAAATCCCATTTGCTGAATATCCTGAGCAACGGCCTTTCTTAATTTGACTGCGGATTCTCGTTCTTGCGGCAAAAAAAACATGCCTACTGCATAGTGACCTTTCGGCGGTAAAACAATCTCTGCCGCTAAAGCAATTGCTTGAAAAAAAGGATCAGGTAATGCCATCAACACACCAGCCCCATCCCCTGTATCTGGTTCGGCTCCTGTTCCGCCACGATGATTCATTCGTTCTAACATCGTCAACGCATTTTCAATCAGTTTTCTCGAGTATAATCCATCTTTTTGTACGATAAAGCCCATGCCACAAGCATCACTTTCAAAACGAGGATCATACATTAATGTCTCTTTTTCCCTCATCCCCTCATCCTTTCTTTAAATATTCTGAATATTCCAATTTTTAACAGTTTACCTTTTCTATGTAAATCTTGCAATCTTTTTCTGCAAGTTGGTCTAGCTTCCTCTCAAAAACGCTGAACGGGTAAAACCGATTGGGACAAAGAAAGCACGATTGCCTAGCGCTGCATTTTTGTCACTTCTATGCTTCTTATCATCAGTTGCTGTCGTCTAGTTGCTATTGCTAGGAGAAAACGATGAAAAAGACACAAAAGCTGATAACTAAGTCAGCACAATGAAATGATCACAAAAAACGTGTGCCATCGGACGATCTACTTAGATCGTCCAACGGCACACTAATAATTTTTGGCTTACCTTTATTTCTCAGCTAATTTTTATTTCTCAAAGCCTTCAGCAACGGCTTCTGGATAATATTCTTCCACCAAATGAGCACAACGCCCGCAAAGTGTTGGCAGTTTCTCATCCACTCCGACATCTGTCCGCACTTGCCGACAACGGTCGCAAACTTCACCATCGGCTTTTTCGATCAAGATTGCACCATCTTCAAATTGTAGCGCTGCTTCTGGAGCAGCACTTCCTGCCTCTTTGATTTCGAAGAAGTCTGGTGAAATGATCAATAATTGGGCCAAATCAGCATCAACAGCCGTTAATAGGTCTGCCAGCGGTTGTGATGGATAGATGGTCACTTTTGCTTCCAATGACTTACCAATCAGTTTTTCATTCCGTGCTTCTTCTAGTGCTTTCAGGACATTGTCACGGAATGAAAGAAATGCCGTCCACATATCAAGCAACTCAGCTTGATTCGCAAATGATTCATAACTTGGCAATTCAGCTAGTTGAACATAGGCTTCCTCTTCTTTTAAGTGAGACCAGATTTCTTCGGCTGTGTGAGGAATGATTGGCGTCAACAATTTTGTCAAAGCCACTGCCGTTTGGTAAAAGACAGTTTGCATTGCTCGCCGTTGTGGATCATTTTCCGCTTCGATATAAACAACATCTTTCGCAAAGTCTAAATAGAAAGCAGAAAGATCGCCAGTCAAGAAATTGATGATCGTCTTATAGATATGCAAGAAATTGTATTTCTCATATCCATCTTCACGAATGGTTTTGATCGTTTCGTTTAATCGAACCAGCATGTATTTGTCTACAGAGCGTAAGTTTTCATAAGAAACCATATCCGTTTTTGGATCGAAATCAGCCGTATTGGCTAATAAGAAACGCATTGTATTACGGATCTTACGGTAAACCTCGGAGACTTGATTCAAAATATCCATTGAAACTCGGACATCTGCTTCATAATCTACACTGCTAACCCATAGGCGAAGGATATCGGCACCCATTTGTTTGATTACTTTCTCTGGAGCAATGGTATTTCCAAGAGATTTACTCATCTTCCGGCCTTCACCATCCAAGGTAAACCCTTGAGACAAGACTGATTTGTAAGGTGCTTCCCCATTGATCGCCACACTTGTGGTGATACTTGAGTTAAACCATCCACGGTATTGATCTGAACCTTCCAAATACATGTCAGCTGGGAAAGTCAACTCTGGACGTTGACGCAAGACTGCTTCATGAGAAGAACCAGAATCAAACCAAACATCCATGATATCTGTTTCTTTAGAGAATTTGCCATTTGGTGAACCCGGATGCGTAAAGCCTGCAGGCAATAATTCTTCGGCTTCTTTTTCAAACCAGATATTTGATCCGTGTTGTTCAAATAGCGTTGCAACATGTTCGATCGTTTCTGGCGTAATGATTGCTTCGCCGTTTTCGGCGTAGAAAATCGGCAGTGGTACCCCCCAGGCACGTTGACGTGAGATAACCCAATCGCCTCGATCACGAATCATGTTGTACAAGCGTGTTTTGCCCCAAGGAATGATCCAGTCCACTTTCTCGATTTCATCAAGGATGTTTTGACGGAATTGATCGATTGAAGCAAACCATTGTGGTGTTGCCCGATAGATAACAGGTTTTTTGGTCCGCCAATCATGAGGATAACTATGGACAAAGAAATCAAGTTTCAATAATGCACCTTTTTCTGCTAACAAATCGGTGATCATTGGGTTCGCTTTATCATAGAAGATTCCTTCAAATCCTGGTGCTTCTTCCGTAAACATCCCACGACTATCGACAGGAGATAGGACATCTAATTTGTATTTTTTGCTTACGATGTAGTCGTCTTCCCCGTGCCCAGGAGCAGTATGAACCAATCCAGTACCTGCTTCCAGCGTGACATGGTCACCTAGCATCACCAATGAAGTCCGATCATAGAAAGGATGCTGGCCAGTCATGTATTCTAGTTTTTCTCCAGCAATTTCTTGCAAGATTTCAACACTTTCCCATCCAATAGCTGCTTGAACAGTCTCCAACAAATCTTTGGCGATCACAAATTTACGGCCATCTGCCATGATTTGAACATAAGTAAACGTTGGGTTTACTGAAATTCCTAAGTTTGCTGGTAATGTCCAAGGTGTCGTCGTCCAAATAACGAAAGATGTATCTTCATCAAGGATTCCTTTTCCATCTGCTACAGGAAAAGCGACATAGATCGAAGGTGATTTGACATCTTTGTATTCGATCTCGGCTTCTGCCAATGAAGACTCGCTGGATGGTGACCAGTAGATTGGCTTTAATCCTTTATAGATGTAGCCTTTTTCTGCCATCTTTCCGAATACACGGATTTCAGCAGCTTCGTAATCAGGTGTCAAAGTGATGTAAGGATGATCCCAATCACCTGAGATTCCTAAACGTTTAAAGTCCTCACGTTGGGTATCTACTTGTGTCAAAGCATACTCTTCGCATTTTTTGCGATATTCCGCAAGTGTCATTTCTTTGCGTTTGATGCCCTTGTTTGTCAGCACTTGTTCGATCGGCAATCCATGCGTATCCCAACCTGGTACATAAGGTGAGCGGAATCCTGACATTGATTTAGAACGTACAATAATGTCTTTACTGATTTTGTTTAATGCATGACCAATGTGGATATTGCCATTCGCATAGGGAGGGCCATCATGTAAGACAAATGTTGGTTTCCCTTCGTTCAGTGCTTGTCTTTGTTGATAGATATTTTGTTCTTCCCAATCTTTTTGCCATTCGATTTCGCGATTAGGCAAATTTCCCCGCATCGGAAAAGCCGTTTTTCCCAGATGCAATGTTTCTTTCATCTTCATTGTATTCGCTCCTTTTACTGATTACTCATGATTATGGCATGTGCAAGCACATGTCGATCAAACAATTTTGTCTATCCTGCCTCAATTTCAGTGAATTCACTCATTGAAATGACTAAATCCTTCTAATAAGCCCATAGGCTATGAAGCTATAAAAAAAAACACATCCATCCCGGAAAGGGACGAACGTGTTCGTGGTACCACCCAAATTTTATTGTCAGTGACAATTCTTTGTTGATCGGTAACGAGATCAAACGTTGGACTCTACCACTGTTCAAGACCAAGACTAACAGATGATCTAATTTCTTACAGGGTTTTATCCGGCTTCCACTCTCCCAGACTCGCTTTAAAAGTATAAGAAATTTTTCTGTTCTGTATATTAGTCATTTGTTTTATTTAATTCATCTAGTAATTGACGTGCATCATCCAATGTTTTCACTTCTGGATTTTCTTCTACATCAATTTCTTTCTCACTGGATTCCACGATTTCTACTGGACTCTCCACTGCTTCTGAGTTTACTTCAGAATCATTTTCGCTGTCAAGTTCTTTTGATAAAACTTCTTTGATTACTTGATGAGAATCTTTTACATAGCTAGAAAATGGCGCCAAAATTTCTTCCCATTCTGGACTTTTTACTTGCTCTAATTGTGTTTGCAGCATAACCAAAAGATTGTTGTGGAAAACACGCGTTTTCTTCTTCAAATCATTGGTTTCAGTTGCCAATTGACGCGCATTATTGGTTGCATCCGTCAGAATTTCTTTGGCTTTTTCTTCTGCAGCTGTTGTCAATGCATGAGCGCGTTTTTCGGCATTCGTTACTAATTCATCTGCACGGTTTTGAGCAGAAGTAACGATCACTTCAGATTCTTTGCTTGCGCTCGTTTTTACTTTGTCTGCGGTATCTTGAGCCACGATGATCGATTGGTTCAATGCATCTTTCAATTCATTGAAATACTCAAGTTTTTCTTCTGCATGCTTCAATGATTTTTCTAGTTCACGGTTCTTTTGAACAGCTTCTTCATAATCACGAACGATCATATCTAAGAAGTCATCGACTTCATCCTGATTGTAACCGCGCATTTTTACTGAAAAGCTTTTGTTTTGAATATCTAATGGAGTTAATGCCATAAGTTTACACCTCTTTGTTTTATTTACGTAATACACCTAATAACAATCTAACTTTTTCTTTTTTTGTCGTGCCTTCTAACCCCTGAATCTGGATACGCCCAAATCCTCTGATTGATACGATATCCAGTAGATCCAACATAAAATCCGGACGTAATGTTTCTGTCCAATTGACTTTCACTTTGCCAGACTCGATGAGTTGTTTGGAACGCTGGCGCGAAATATTATAGACAGCAGAAATGACAGTATCCAAACGGAGAGAGCTGACCGTTTCTCGTTCTTCGCTCCAGCCGTCTTTTGGTACGATCAATTCCGTGTACTTCGTTTCTTCGAGGCGAACTGAGACATTCCCGATTTTATCGACCTGTGTTTGGACAAAATGACTGATTTCGCTTGCCACAAATACTTGCCAATTTTCCCCATCAGAAATGATGTCACCAAAGTATTCCCTTTTGACCCCTGTGCCCATTAACGTTCCTAAAACCTTCCCATGACTTAAAACCGTGAATTTTTTTGGATAGATAATGGTGAATAATACCAAATCAAATTCTTCACTTGCTGGTTGGTAATAGTCTGGGTAGATCAGGCACCGTCTTCTTTCAGCAGCTTCATATCCGCCAAAAAAATGAAAACTCAAATCGGTTGATTGCCGAATCAGACTTTCTAAAATATAGGCTTGCCGCGGATCAAGAAAATCTGTTAAATAGGGTGCGTATTGCATCTGCACTTGTTCGATCCAGCCTTGCGCAGAATCAATAAAAGGGTGCTCATCGCTTCGAAAATGCTGATAGACATTTGCGTTCACCGATATTCACCCCTTACGTTAGAATAAGATTGCTTGTAGAAGAACGAACAGACCTTGCGTTGCTAGCTGCAGAACGATAATGGCAAATGCAATCGTAAAGTCGATGCCAGCGAAACTCAGATTTAGACGATCAAACAAACCTAGATATGGTTCACAGATTTTTGCTAAGAAACGTCCAAATGCTGATTGGTATCCTCCCGGAAACCAAGAAAGCAAGGCATAGATCACTAATAATACTGTATAGAGATATACTGCATCACTGAATAGATTTAATAACCTAAAGACTAAAATATGCTTTCCTCCTTGACTCAGATATCGAAGAAATTACTATCTGCTAATGTTTGAGCAGTTCCCTCGATCTCCATTCCTTTTGGCGTACATAAGAAGATTTCATCTCCAACACGCTTGATATCGCCATCTTCAGCGTACACTGTTCCCGTCAAAAAATCAACTATTCGCCGTGCTTGGTACTCCTCAATTAAATGAAAATTAACAAGTACTGCATCGCCATTGATCACTTGTTTCGCGATTCCCATCGCTTCTGAATAAACTCTTGGTTCTACGATAGTAATCTTGCCTGCAGCCTTGGACTTTATTTCTTTTGTTTTGGGATTACTGCGTTGTTGGGCCATAGAAACGACCTTTTCCTCTGTCTTTTGGACAGGGCGTTGTTGTCTTTCAAGGGACGCACTTGATGCTGTTGAACGCTGCGCTTGCGCTTGCTGTGATGGCATATGGCTTCGTGAAAATGTATTCGTTGGATTTTCAGCACGAGTCGTGCGTGGTGCAACATAAGAACTACCTTGATTGACGGCGATATTTTGCGGGGATCGCACAGATTCTTGAGCTACCACGCTTTCTTCGTAATAATCTTCTTCATCTGTCAATCCAAAAAAATTGGTCAATTTCTCTTTTAAAGACATATGTCAACCTCCTTTACTCCTGAAATAATGCGGTGCCGATGCGAACAACTGTCGCACCCGCTTGGATCGCAACGGCAAAATCATTACTCATTCCCATACTTGTTTCTGTACATGGAGCATGTGCCAAGTGCAGCGCTGCGATTTTTTCTTGTAATTCTTTCAACTGATGAAAATAATGGAGCTGCTCTGCTTCTGAAGAAGCAAGTGGTGCCATGGTCATCAAGCCGATGACATTGATTTTATCAAAGGGCTGCAACTCTTCAATAAATGAAACAACGTCGTCTGGTGCAATTCCTTGTTTACTTGCTTCACCTGAAATATTGACTTCTACAAAACAAGCAATCGTTTTTGCTGCTCGTTTTTGAATTTCTTGCGCCAATTTCAGCGAATCTAACGCATGGAAATAATCAACTTCATTTATAATTGATTTTACCTTTCTGCGTTGCAAATTACCAATAAAATGCCAGTTTACTTCTGAAAAATCTGCTAGTTGCTGCTTTTTTTCCAGGAGTTTTTCTACTCGGTTTTCCGCACAGTCAGTGACACCGGCTTCGATGATCTTCCGTGTTTTTTCACTATCGACAGATTTTGTCACAGCAACCAGACGAACCTCACTTGCTTTTCTAGAAACAAGAGCACAAGAATCCTGGATCTCTTGCTGGATCTTGTGCAAGTTCTCAGAAATCATGTGCTCTGCCTCCTAGCGTTTGCGACGGAAGAATGGTGGTGTACTTAATTCATCGTCGTCATTTGTTTTTACTTCATCTCTATTGAATGTATCAAATTCTTTTTTTTCAACATTCTCAAATTGGCTTTCTTCTACTTTAGGACGAACGTTTTGTTCTTTACGAATATCCCAATCACCAAAGCCATGATCATCTTCTACGTGTGAAGGTTTCGCCTGATCCATATCTAACGTTGGTTTTTGTGGAATTGAATGGATTTGACTTTGTCTGCTTGTACGAGAAGAGCGTTCCTTTTTTGAAGGATCGATACCTGTTGCAATCACAGTCACACGGATTTCATCTCCTAAGTCTTCATTGATTGAAGTTCCTAGAATAATGTTTACGTCGCCTGTTGCAGCACTTGCTACGATATCAGAAGCATCTTGTGCTTCAAATAAAGTCATGTCTAATCCGCCAGTGATGTTCAGTAAGACTTGTTCTGCACCATCGATAGATGTTTCTAGCAATGGAGAAGAGATCGCCTTTTTCGTTGCTTCGATGACACGTTCTTCGCCGCTAGCAACACCAATACCCATCAATGCTGTTCCTTGATTTTCCATTACTGTTTTCACGTCAGCAAAGTCCAAGTTGACATAGCCTGGTGCAGTAATCAGATCAGAGATTCCTTGTACCCCTTGACGCAATACATTGTCTGCTTCACGGAATGCTTCCAGCATTGGTGTCTTCTTGTCAACAACTTCCAATAAACGGTTGTTGGAGATGATCAATAATGTATCGACGTTTTCTTTTAGTTTTGCAATTCCTTCAGCTGCGAAACGGCCGCGTTTTGGTCCTTCAAATGTGAATGGACGAGTTACTACGCCGACTGTCAATGCGCCGATTTCTTTGGCAAGTTTTGCAACAATCGGAGCTGCCCCAGTTCCGGTACCTCCACCCATGCCGGCAGTGATAAAGATCATATCAGCGCCTTGCAAGGAATCACGAATTGCGTCTTCACTTTCTTCTGCTGCTTTTTCTCCAACTTCAGGTTGAGAGCCAGCACCTAGACCGCGAGTATATTTAGGGCCTAATTGGATCACTGTTTCAGCTTTTGAATTTTTCAATGCTTGCACATCTGTATTGGCAGCGATAAATTCGACACCTTTAACGTTTTCTTCGATCATACGGTTGACAGCATTGCCGCCGCCGCCGCCGACACCGATAACTTTGATTACAGCGCCATCATTGATATTGTTATCAATTGAAAATTCCATAGTTTATCTTCCTCCTGAGTATCGTTTTAGATTATTCAAAGATATTTGAGAAGAAATCTTTGACACGATTCGTGATCGATTCGCCTTTCTTCTCTTCTTCTGGTTCTTCATAAGTTTCTTCTGGAGCCTCGTACTGCTCATAAGAAATCTCTTGTTGAACAGCAACAGGTTGTTGCGTCGTACGTTCACCCGTGATCGCGCTTTTAGCAAGCTGATAAACTTCACTTAAATTAGCAGAATAATCAACGATACTGATCACATTAGTGAAAACCGGATTTCTCAATCCCATATGGTTTGGCACGTATAATTTCACATTTGTTTCGAAGACTTCCTGTGCTAAATCGACAACGCCAGGTAAGCTAGCAGCTCCGCCAGTCAAAATAATTCCGCCTGGTAATTCAAACGCATCGATTTCATTCAAGACATCTTTTGATTTATTAAAGATTTGCTCCATCCGTGCTTCGATGATTTCAGCAAGATACCGTTCATCGATTTTGACAGGTTCAGATTTACCAATGACGTCCACTGGGAATTCTTCGCTTGCCGATGTACGTTCAGGATAAGCATCACCATAATTGATTTTTAGCGCTTCTGCATTATTGAAAGAAGTATTCAACACAGTAGAGATGTCTTTTGTTACAAATTCTCCACCTTCTTGATTGACATGGGTGAATTTCAACTGTTTGTCATGCATTACCGAAGTCGTTGTTTGACCGCCACCAATATCAATCACGATCGTACCAAAGTCTTTTTCGCCATCTGATAAAATCGATTCAGTCAAAGCTAGTGGTGTGATTACAAGTTCGTTGACAATCAAGCCGGACTTTTCAACACATTTGCGAATATTGTGCAAAATCGTTTTAGGGCCTGTATAAACTACCCCAAACATCTCCAAGCGGACACCGATCATTCCGCGAGGATCTTTGATCCCTTCAAAGCCATCCACAGTAAACTCTTGCGGTAAAATGGCAATGATCTGTCTTTCAGGAGGTGTAGATCGAACGAGCGCTGCTGATGCTACGTTACGCACGTCGTCATCTGTGATTTCTTTTGATTCGCTGTTGACAGCAATCATCCCTTGGCAATTTTCAACTTCTAACAGATTGGCTGGCACACCCACGCTCACACTGCGAATTTGGATACCCGCTTTTTCTTCTGCTTGTCTTACTGCTCTTTGGATGGCTTGAACCGTCTTGTCAATGTCTACAATGATTCCGCGGTTGATTCCTTCTGATTTTGCATTTCCTACACCAATAATGTTCATTTGGCTATCAACGTATTCAGCTACAACAACTTTCACAGATGTCGTACCAATATCGAGGCCAACATACATTCCCGTTTTTGCCATGGATGGGGTTCCCTCCTACTTAATTTGCATATATCGCGAACCTTGAAAAGTTCGTATTTATATCTAATTAGAATAATTTGTTCACTGTTACCAATTCTACCATATAATAGCGATTTTTAGAAACAAGTTAATGAAAAAAACTCTTGAATTTTTCCTAAGAATCCCCTTCGGTCGATTGTTCTGTTGCCGAGTCACTGTCTTTTGTATTGGAAATCGGATAGGTAAAGATGCCCACTTCCATATCGATGATACTGTCTTCTTTCAAATCTTTTGCGATTTGCGGATAATACTGCATTTGACTAGCCATATTTGAAATGTTCACAATCACTTGGTTACCATCATTCATATAGATCGTTAACAACTCGTCATTACTGTCCCGAGGCGTGTACTTGATTTGAGAAATTCCTTCACGAATCTCTTGACTGAGCTTCTGATAAGCAGTCAGTACTTCTTTGATTTTTGACTGATCCGAAAAGCTCTCTAAAATAGGTAGTCCTTCCAGAGGCTGGTCACTCGGTTCATTGATCACGACACCACTTTCAAGAATAGGTGAATAATGATTATCGCTTGCTAGCAATGCCACCTCTTGGTACTCCGATACCCGAATCTTGAACTGGTTTAAAGAAGTGATCGTTACTTGAACATTTTTGACACGAGGCAACGCTTTTTTGATGGCTTGTTCCGTTTGTTCGCGGTCAAAATACTGCGGCCATATTTCTTCTCCAGTCGTTAATTCCGAATGTTCGATAATTGATTGGGCGGACACTTGATCATTGCCCACGACTTTAACATCCGCTAACTTACTCAACGGGGAGACGTAATACAGAATAAATAACAACGGGATCAGCAAAACACCAATAATCAACAGCAATCGGCGCAACAATACTCGATTACGGTATTTTTTTAAATTGGGCAATCGATCAGCAAAAGAGCGGGGAGCTTGTTCTGAATCTTCAGTCTCTGCGCCTTCTTCGTGCTTTTCTTCTGTTTGGTCTTCTGATTGTTCTTCATCTGAGTGAATCCCGGAAATGACAGAGGGTGACCATACAGGTTGATCGCCTTTTTCTTTTTGATAACGCAGATTTTCTTTCTGCCAAGGGGTCAATTCTTCTGTCGTGGGGGTGGTTTGATTATCATGAGATTTCTTATCTTTACTGATGACAATCTCTCCTTTCTATCCAACACATTGTACTATTTGATTACCTCTTGCACAAGTCGAAATAGTCGCTCAGATGCATCACTGATTCCTTGCTCTTTCGACGCCTTTGCCATTTCCATCCGTACGTTTTCATCACTCATGATCGCATCGACACACTCAATTAGATTTTGACTGTTCAACTCATTGTCCGCAATCATCTTGACTGCCCCAGCATTGACTAAGCTTTGCGCATTTTTTGTTTGATGATCATTCGTCACATAAGGACTAGGAATCAAAATCGCTGGTAATCCCAATGCAGTAAATTCAGCGATCGATGTAGCGCCAGCTCGTCCGATTAACAAGTCACTATTCGCCATGACTTCTGCCATTTGATCGATGTAGGGGCGAATGCTGATATTTGGAAAGGCATCTTTCGACATACCGATCTTCTCTTCGATTTCTTGGTAATAACGGTCACCAGAAGCATATAACAGTTGATAATCTTTCTTTGCAAAAAGTGGAATTGCTTCGATAATCGCTTGATTGATTTTCAGTGCTCCTTGACTGCCGCCAAAGACTAAAACAGTTTTTTTCTTAGGGTCAAGGTCATAGGAAGCAAGGATCGCAGACTTCTGACTGTTTTTTACTTCTTGCCCGCGGGGATTCCCCACCAAGACCGTCTTCTTATCCGGAAAATAGTGCGCTGCATCCTGAAAAGCAATAGCAATCTTGTCCACATATCTGGTCAAAAATTTATTAGTGATTCCAGGAACACTATTTTGTTCATGGATGATCGTTGGGATCTTAAGTGCTGATGCCGCGTAGACCACAGCACCAGAGACATAGCCCCCTGTCCCGATCACTACATCCGGTTGAAATTCTCTGAGTATTTTCTTTGCTTCACGATAACTTTTCAGGAAAAGTTGGACTGTTTTGACATTGTCCAATGAAAGTTTTCGTTTAAAGCCTTGTATTTCTAATGTCTTAAAAGGAATCCCGGTTGGTGGAACGATTTTGTTCTCTAATCCACGGGTAGCCCCAATATATAAAAATTCAGCTGTTGGATCAATGGAACGAACATAATCGACAAAAGACAATGCCGGATAGATATGCCCGCCGGTTCCACCGCCAGTTACTAGTATTTTCATTCACTTCGCTCATTTCTGTTAAGTTCTGCTACTGCCGCCATAAATTTATCCCCCCGTACTTCAAAGTTCGGGTATTGGTCCCAGCTTGCATTGGCCGGTGATAATAAAACGGTATCTCCCGGTTGGCTTAATTGATAAGCCAAAGGAACAGCTGTAGTTACATCTTCTGTCAATTTAATCGTTTTGATTCCTGCTTTACGTGCGGCTTCAGCAAGTTTCTCTTTTGTTTGTCCGAACAAAACAATCGCTTTGAGATCTTGCAGTGATGGAATCAGCTCATCAAAGGAGTTGCCGCGATCCAACCCTCCAGCCAACAAAATCAACTGATCCTTTTGGAAACCACCTAAAGCCATCTCTGTCGCCAAGCTATTTGTGGCTTTCGAATCATTGAAAAAGCGAACCCCTTCAATCGTATCAACATACTGAGTACGGTGAGGTACACCGCTAAATGTATGCAATGCTTGAACGATAGCCTCATTTGCTATCCCTTCTAATTTTGCCACTGCGATTGCAGCTAATGCATTTTCAACATTGTGACTGCCGGGAACGCCCAGTTCAGAAACAGGCATGATTGCCTCATCTTTGAAATATAACTGCTCTTCAAAAAGATACGCACCAGCCACTTTTTGTTGTGTCGAGAATGGAATCACTTTTGCTTTTGTTTGTTGAGAAAGTTCGACTAATTCTGGCTGGTTCCAATTGATGACTAGAAAATCTTCTGCTGTCATATTTTGCTGCAGCCGCCATTTAGCCCGCACGTATTCGGATCGATTGCCATGATAATCTAGATGAGCTTCATAAATATTCGTGATGACTGCAATCTTGGGATGTAATGTTTCGATCCCCATCAATTGGAAGCTGGAAAGTTCCATGATCAAGCGATCTTTAGCGCTAGCGGTTTGGGCGACGGTACTTGCTGGAAAGCCAATATTTCCAGACAACAATGCCCGGCCTTCACTAAATCCCGTATTTAAAACATTAGCGATCATCGTAGTGGTCGTGGTCTTTCCATTCGTTCCAGTGATCCCAATGATCGGTGCTTCCGAAATTTTGTAAGCTAACTCTACTTCCGTAATGATTGGGATATTTTTCTCGATCGCTTTTTGGACAATAGGCTGATCATAAGGAATCCCAGGATTTTTGACCACAAGTGAAAAACCCTCATCCAGTAGTTCAATTGGGTGACTGCCGGTGATTACTTTAACGCCTAACGCCAAAAGATCCTGTGCTTCTGGATTTTCGGCAAAGGGTTTCCCGTCATTAACAGTAACAAGTGCGCCCAAATCATGTAACAATTTAGCCGCACTGAACCCACTTTTTGCTAATCCTAGCACAAGAACTTTTTTATTTTGATATTCATTTATATTTTTCATATGATTCCTCTCTCCTACCATACAATCACTAATGTGATGATCGAACATCCTAAAGCAATCAGCCAAAAAATTGTATCGATCTTCCATTCCGACCAGCCACTCATTTCAAAATGGTGATGAATAGGCGACATTTTAAAAATCCGTTTACCAGTCAATTTGAAAGAAGCGACTTGCAGCATGACACTTGCTGTTTCAATCACATAGACAAGTCCGACAAGTAATAATGTCCATTCTTGGTGAAGCAGTATTGAAACTGCTGCTAAAAGACCGCCCAATGCAAGGGAGCCCACATCACCCATGAAAATTTTAGCTGGTTTACGATTGTAAGGGAAGAAGCCGATCAATCCTCCAATGACCGCTAAGCAGACGATCAGGATATCGATTTGATCTTGACGCCAAGCAATGAGGCCATAAGTTGCAAATGAGATCGTACCGAGTCCAGCAACCAAGCCGTCAATCCCATCTGTTAAGTTGACGGCGTTTGAAAAGCCAACTAACCAAAAAATCACAAATGCGCCGTAAAAGATCGATAGCGGCAGCTCAAATCCAAAGAGATTCAAAACATTCGCATTGCCTTCTGATAAAAAGACCAGATAAAAGACAATCCCACCGATGATTTGTCCAATCAATTTTTGTAAAGAGTTTAAGCCCATGTTGCGTTTCTTGAAGATTTTGATGAAATCGTCCAAGAATCCAAGCGCACCATAAACCAGGATAATAAATAACAAAATGAACAGCGATGCGGTCAACTGCTTTTGCCATGCGCCAACCCAAACTGCTGTGATCAATGCCGCAATCAAAAATACGAAGCCGCCCATTGTAGGAGTGCCAGCTTTGACATTGTGCCATTTTGGCCCTTCTCCTCGAATCTCTTGTCCGTATTTTTTCATTTGAAAATAGCCGATAAACAGCGGCATTGCAGCAGTAACGATTGCAAAACTACTGGCAAGTGGCAATATCATCTCTGTCCATTCCATAGTGTTCTCTCCCTATTCTTTTTCGCTCAATTTGAAGGTGATTGTTTGATCCGTGATTTCCTCATAAGGTGCAAGACTTTGGGAAACACAATACCCGTCGCCCTCAAATTTGACATCAACATCCAACATGTTGCCCAATTTGACTAAATCAGCTTTTGACCATGTAGTGGTGTCAGGCATATAAATTTTGTCACTATCCGTTAGCAAAAGAAGTCGTTCTCCTGGCAGTACTTTCGATCCACTGTCCACAGACTGATCGATAACTGTTTTTCCATCCCCTAATACTACAGGCGCTAGACCGATTTTTTGTACATCAGTTGCCGCGGTAGTTGTATCTAATTTACGATAATCATTGACGGTTACTTTCTGACTATTTTCTGTTGCTGTTTCTTCTAATGTTGCTTTCTTTAAATCCATCACGCGTTTCATCAACGGATTGGCGATTTTTGCCAATGCTTCGCTGTCGTGGTGTTCTGGTAATTTAATTGTTAGATAAAGAATGTACTCAGGGTCTTCTGAAGGAACCATTTCTACGATTGAGTACAAGTAATTGGAATCCCCAGATAAGTATTTCCCAGTTTTTGGATCAGCTACTTGGGCAGTCCCAGTTTTTGCTGAAATATTGTAACCAGGTACACTATAGACACCATACGCACTTCCGTAGTTTTCACTTTCTACCACATCACGCATATATTCTCGAACTTTCGTCGCTGCTTGTTCCGTGATAGGGTGTCCAACAACTTCTGGCTGTGTTACAGTCTCTTCACCTGTTTCATTGTCCACGATTTTGCTGATGTATTGCGGCTTGACCATCGTGCCGTTATTTGCGACTGCGGTAAAAGCCTGCATCATTTGAAAATTCGTCACACCGATTGCTTGACCAAATGAAGTCATTGCTTGACTGACCGGATTATTTTCCGGCATGATCCCAGTATTCTCATTTGGCAGACCCGAGTACGTACTGCGACCAAATCCAAACTGTTGCAAGTATTGTTGCCAACGGTCTGTCATTCGTTGTTCCAAAGTAACCATCCCAATATTACTTGACCAAGAAAGAGCTTGACGCATCGTCAATGTTCCTTTTTGACCAAAGTCCCAGTCATTGATTGTCGCATCATACAGTTTCAATCCATCCGGACTTGGTGTAAAAGTTTCATTTTCATCGAATATCCCTTGATCGATAGCAGCAGCTGTGGTTAAGACTTTCATGGTCGATCCTGGCTCATAGTTGTCTTCGACTAATAAATTCTGCCAGGTCTTGATGGTACTTAAATCATCAGGATCATAGGTTGGCCTTTGTGCCATCGCCTCGATTTCTCCTGTTTTTGCATTCATTAATGTGGCAGTCAGATCTTCTGGCTTGTATTCTTTGAACACTTTATCCATGAGCGTTTCTAAATAGCTTTGAATCCGGCTATCAATCGTTGTATAGATATCTTTGCCATCTACCGCTGCCACTGATTCTGCCACCGTTCCCGGTAGCGGGTTTTGATTGTTATCCTTTTGATAGACGATTTTCCCGTCTGTTCCAGATAATACATCATCATAAGCAGCTTCTAGACCAGTTTTTCCTACTAAGCCAGAAGAGTCGTTCTCCTCATTTTCTGCTAGAGCATAGCCGATAAAGTGAGAAGAGAAAATTCCATTAGGATACATTCTAGAAGGATGATCTGTAAAATAAAGGCCAGCGATTCCTTCTTTTTTCATTGCTTCTTCGATCGCTGTCTTTTTCTCCAGCGTCATTTTACTTCCTTGGCTACCGAATTCCACTTGCCAACGTTCTTCTTTTAGACCTTTTTCCAATGTTTGCACAGCCTCATTCTGATCAATACCTAGTTGCTCATTCAGAATTTTAGCTAATTTATCAAAGTTCTTCTCTTCAGCATATAAATTCTTTTTCCCACTAACGTAGGATTTTGACAAAATAGCATAAACAGAATAAGAAGTTGCATCTTCTGCGATCGCGATCCCGTTGCGATCATAGATTGTCCCGCGTTTTGCTTTGACAACTTCGCTTCCTTGATAAAGGCTCTTGGTTTTCTCAGCCAATGAAGTACCTGCCACATTACCTACGATAACAATGTAGCTCAAACGCGTGACAAACAAAAAGAACAATCCAATACTCGTAGCAAAGAGAATAATACCTACTTTTTTGCGATTGTTCGTTGTAGTTTGATTTTTCTTTTTCAAGTATTGCTTGAATTTATCTGTTAGCTTCATTTAATCCACTTTCCTTAAATTGTCATCATCGATCGACAATCCATTATCCTCAGCAACCTTTTTGATACGCTCAGTTTTAGAAAGTTCGTTTCTTTCTTGCTCTAATTGTTCTGCTTGACTATTTTTTTCATTGATGTCTGATTGGATCAGTGAAATATCATGTTCGACTTGACTGATCGTAGTCCGAATATTGATCGTCAGGATCGCTAATGTCAAAACGGCAATGATCACAAATGCTGCAATCAGTTTTTCTAAATTAGAGATACTTTTTAACCGGCGAGCAGGAGATGCTGGTACACGGATAACCTCAGGACGCTCAGGTTCGCTTGGCAGCTGTTCAATTGTCGGTTCAGAGTGAGCATAAAACTCTTGTTCAGACGTTTCTTCAAATTCATAATCATGAACTTTTAGTTCTGCCATAATTGCTAACCTTCGCTTTCCTTCATTTTTTCCGCGATCCGCAGTTTAGCACTACGGGAACGATTGTTTTCAGATACTTCTTCTTCAGAGGGAAGAAGTGGTTTTCGAGTAATTAATTTTAGTACTGGTTGAAATTCTTCGGGGATGATCGGCAACCCTGGTGGCACATCTTTTGGGGTGCTGTAAGCTTTGAACGTAGACTTGACGATTCGATCTTCTAAAGAATGGAAAGTGATAACACTGATTCGTCCATTTTTTTCCAATAAATCGATGGCCTGTTCCAAAGATTCTTCAATGACACCTAATTCATCATTCACAGCAATCCGAATGGCTTGGAAGATCCGTTTGGCCGGGTGTCCGCCTTTGCGCCGCGCCGGAGCGGGAATCGCTGTTTTGATAATCTCGACTAATTCTCCAGTCGTTTCGATTGGTTTATTTGCTCGTGTCCGTTCAATTTCACGAGCAATTTGTTTTGAAAATTTTTCTTCTCCATAACGGAAAAAGATTTTTACAAGTTGGTGATAATCAAATTGATTCACTACCTCATAAGCAGTCAAAGCAGCCGACTGATCCATCCGCATATCTAATGGTGCATCCTGGTGATAACTGAACCCACGTTCTGCTTCATCTAATTGCGGCGAAGAAACGCCTAAATCATACAACACACCACTTACTTGATCGACACCCTGTTGCTGCAAAGCTTCCTTTAAATAGCGGAAATTGCTTTTTATAAACGTGACCATTCCTTTAGCCACATAAGGCGCTAAGCGTTCTTTGGCATGATCGATCGCTTTTTGATCTTGGTCAAATGCGTAGAGGTGTCCCTCTTCTGATAATTGGGACAATAAATATTCACTATGACCCGCTCCACCTAATGTACAATCGACATAGATTCCATCCGGACGAATAGCTAAACCGTCCACTGTCTCCTTCAACATTACGGTGTAGTGTTGAAATTCTGCCATGCGCTTTCCTCTTCCTATAAGCCAAAATCAATCATTGTTTCAGCAATTTCATCAAAATTTTCTTCTGCTTCAGTGGTAAATGCTTGCCAACGCGCTTCATCCCAGATCTCAATCCGGTTGGAAACGCCGATGATCACGCAGCTTTTCATAAGTGACGCGTGTTCACGCAAGGTTGCCGGAATATTGATACGACCTTGTTTGTCGATCTCGCACTCCGTGGCAGCGGAATAAAAGAAACGTACGAATGTCCGAGCATCTTTCTTCGCCAAGGGCATTTCGTTCAGTTTTTCTTCTAGTTTTTCCCATTCAGATAAGGGGTAGCCAAATAAACAGCCATCTAATCCACGTGTCACAACAAATTTTTCTCCGAGTTTTTCTCGCAGTTTTGAAGGAACGATTAGTCGGCCTTTTGCATCTATCGAATGTTGAAATTCACCCATAAACATCGATAAATAACCCCCGATCTCCACCTGATAATCACAGTCTACCACAATCCCCCACTTTCTACCACATTTAACGTGAAATTTAAAAGTGAAGTTCTTTGACTAATTTTTACCAAACGAAAAAACAGGAGTTTCTTTCTCTTAAAAAGTTTTTAAAAAAACTTTAAGCAGAAAAATCTCGATGGGATAAGGGTTCTCCTTGTCACAAATTACAAATACTTGACGATATTTAAAATGATCAAAACAACATGGAAAATCAATGTAAACAAAAAGATACTCCGCCAGTACATTTTGATGTATCTGCCATACTGGATCTCTTCGTAATAATACGCTTGAAAGACAGCTAAGAGAATCCCCAGTAATAAGATAGAGATCAAATAATAGGGAGTGATCGATTGCTCAAAGGTATTCTTTGATAACTGATGAATCCCAATCACCAAAAAAGGCACAGCTAAGTCGGGTGCCTTCAGTCCAAACCGTTCTTTCAAAGACAACGCAGAAACTAAAAATCTGCAAGCAAAAAAAACGACTAATGGAAAGATATACCAAAATAAAACAGCAGGCCCAAATCCAGACATACAAACAATTCCTTTCTAACAGCTAGTGTAACTATACTTTATTTTCTTTACATCTATGTTTCAGTTCGTTTAAAAATCCGCGGTCCAATAAGACAGTCTGCAATCTTTTACTTTCCTTACTCAAGCATCCTGCTTATTTTCTACTTATTTTTTCTCTATGTCTTTACTAATTAAAACAGAACAACCACCCTTCAACAAGAGAATCTTTGAAAAAACTTTTTGTGCTCTTGCAAAATATTCAAGATTTCTTAATTTATAAGAATAGCAGCTTGAGTTCTTTGGTAATTGGAGGTAAACTGTGACTAGAAATCAATCTAAAAGGTGGATCATGATGAACGAAAAAAAACCAAAAAGCACCTTCGCCAAAATCACTCAAGTAGTTATTTGGACAATGCTTATTTTGACAGTCGGGTCAGTTTTTCTGGCAGCCTACACAAGTATCATGAAATAATAAAAAACAGCAGTTGCATGAATCACCTTCTAACGTTGATCCAAAAAACAAACGTTAGAAGAGGTGCTTCAGCATTACTGCTGTTTTTTTGTTACCCAACTTTCACCTACGTTTACTAAATAGTTTCTATAGAAGCGGCGAAACAAGTCGTGCTAATCCCTCTTTGACCTTGATCAACAATCGGCGATTCCGGTATTTTTCCAAAGTCAAGTCCTCTGAATCCTTGGAGTCAGCAAAAAATGCTTGGCGCGCTTCCTCAGCAACTTTTGCATCATAGACAACTGTATTGACCTCAAAGTCAAGTCGAAACGAACGAACATCAATATTCGCAGAACCAATCGAAACGACCCCACTGTCAACAATCATCGTTTTGGCGTGCATAAAACCTTTCTCATAAGTCTCTACCACTGCACCATAGGCTAATAACTCAGCAGCAAAAGAGTAAGTTGCCCAATAGACAAGTGGATGATCTGGTTTATTAGGGATCTGTAAATGAACAGAAACACCGGACAAAAGTGCCAGTTTCAAGGCATTGTGGATCGATTCATCAGGAATATAATAGGGAGTTTGAATCAAAATTTCTTTTTTGGCTAAATTAATCATCTTCAAATAAGTTATCTTTATCTCTTCGTGTTCTGAATCAGGACCGCTAGTCACTACCTGTGCAGCAATCGTTCCGTTTGTTTCGATCATTGGAAACAACGCTGCTTCATATTTGATTTCGATAGCATGTTGTGAATTCCAGTCCATCAAAAACCGGTTTTGTAGTGAGTAAACAGCTGGTCCCAAAATTCGCAGATGATTATCCCGCCAATAACCAAATTTTTCTACCTCACCTAAATATTCATTTCCAACATTGAAACCACCGGTATAACCAATCTTGCCGTCGATCACGACAATTTTCCGATGATTGCGATAATTGATCCGAGGATTGAGATAAGGAACGAACAACGGGAAAAAGAACGCAACTTGACCGCCATGAACCCGTAATTCATCGAAGAATTTCAGTGAAACCTGGGTGCTGCCCCAAGCATCCAAAAGCACACGGACTTTCACTCCTCGTTTGGCTGCACGGATCAAAGCATCTCGTACTTCTCCCCCCAATGTATCACTGCGATAAATATAATATTGCATATGGATATGATCTGTGGCGCCTTCAATATCTTTGAGTAATGCATCAAATTTTTTTCGGCCATCTTTATAAAGAGTCATTTCATTTGTAGTGGTATATAACGACTGACCATAGATCGTCAATAAATAAACGAGCTGTTTGACTTCTACTTGCGCAGTGGGCGGATGGGGATAAAGATTCCGCTGCAGCGCTTGCTTTTGCTCTTCCAGCTCCACGTTCAAACCAATTTTGGCTTGTGTCCTCAAATCGAAAATTTTTTCTTTGGAGATTCCGCGACCAAAGAAAAAATAGAGTACAAATCCCACGACTGGTATAAACAATAAAACAAGCAACCACGCCCATGTCTGAGCCGTTTGCCGTCTTTCTCTAAAAATAATCACGATCGACAACAAAATGTTCACGAAGAAAATGATCGTGAACAGGTTATCCATAACTAACATACCAACCCTCACCTCTCCTAAAAGAATAGCGAACTTGCAGTCTAAAGTAAAGGTGTCGGCAAATGAAAAACAGACCTGCTAGTCAGCAGATCTGTTTCAATAACACGTTCTACGCTTTTAAGAAACGGCGCATTGAGATGATCGATCCTAATGAACCAATCACGATTCCGATCAGAGCCATGACACCACAAACTTGCAGTAGAAACTGATTTGGTGCAATCAAACTATAATTGGAACGTAGCAGTGCTGGATTGACTAACAAGTAAACTTGGTGATAACCAAAATACATAATAGCGATAGGGACAATTGATCCCAGCAATCCGATCCAGCCGCCTTCTAAGAAGAAAGGCCAGCGAATGTAACCATTTTTAGCACCTACCAGGCGCATGATTTGAATCTCTCTTTGACGAGACAAGATCGTGATCCGAATCGTATTTGAAATCAAGAACATTGCCACAAAGATCAATAGGATAGCAGCCCCAAGTCCCCAAGTACGAACCGCAGCTGATAGAGCAAAGATCTTGTCAGAAGAATCGCCACCATAGTCTGCTTTGAAAACATTTGGCAATTCTCCAGCTTGTTTTGCAATTTTTTTCGTGTATTCAGGATCTGTGGCACTAACAACGTATACGTTATAAAGCGGATTGCTGTCCCCTTCGAATAAGTTCCAAGAATCCCCCATCGCATCCTGAATTTTTTTCAATTCATCATCACGACTCGAAAAACGAACGTCTGAAACATTCGGTAATTCTTTAAGCGATTGTTCCAAAGTATCCATGTCTTTTTGTTCTGTTCCGATATCCACAAAGACAGAAACATCCACATTCTTACGGATGTCTTCGGCTAACTTCGTTGCATTTAAAATAACACCCAAAAAGATACCGACTAACGTCAACGTGATCGTGACTGCACTGAGTGACGCGATCGTCATCCAGCCGTTTCGTTTTAAACTTTTAATACTCTCAAGGAGATGACGGAAAAACGTTCTAATCATCGTAACCATATTCTCCTTCCGCTTGGTCGCGAATGATCCGACCATTTTCAATTGCGATTACACGGTGACGAATCGTATTGACGATCGTGCTATTGTGTGTCGCCATCACTACTGTTGTTCCTTGTGCATTGATCCGATCCAACAACTTCATGATCTCCCAAGAATTCTCAGGATCTAAATTTCCTGTTGGTTCATCTGCAATCAATACTTTCGGGGTATTCACGATTGCTCGTGCAATAGAAACCCGTTGTTGCTCTCCGCCTGAAAGCTCACTTGGGAAGACCCGTACTTTGTGTTTCAATCCTACAAGGTCCAATACTTCCATTACCCGTTTTTTGACCTCCCGAGGCTTGCGGCCAATAACTTGCATCGCATAAGCGACATTCTCATAAACCGTTTTTCGCGGAAGCAATTTATAATCTTGGAAAACAACACCGATTTCGCGGCGCATCAATGGCACTTCGCGATTCTTGATCGTCAACAGGTCATACCCTGCTACATTAAGAACACCCTTCGTTGCTTTTTCTTCACGATACATCAATTTGATAAAGGTCGATTTCCCTGCACCGGAAGGTCCGACGACATAAACAAACTCACCTTGATCAATTGAAATCGAAAGATTACGGATAGCAGTCGTACCATTAGAGTACTTTTTCATTACTTCTTTCATTTCAATCATGCAGCTATCTCTCCATCTCACTTTTTTTCATACTGGCTTATTATAGCATGAATATATTTCACAATGCTTTCAACAGATTACAATTATATTTCAATCTGTTTAATAGCCCAGTATAGTTATTTTTGATTTAATTTCAACTTGAGGTAGGCATCGATAAAGCCGTCTAAATCACCATCCATTACTGCTTGTACATTTCCTGTTTCAAAGTTAGTCCGGTGATCTTTGACCATGGAATACGGATGAAAGACATAGGAACGAATTTGTGAACCCCAACCGATCTCCATCTGTTCTCCGCGAAGCGCTGCAGCTTCCTGTTCTTTCTTTTCTACTTCTAGTTGATAAAGTTTTGCTTTCAACATTCCCATTGCTTGTTCCCGGTTTTTCAACTGCGAACGTTGTGCTTGACTAGCCACTACGGTACCAGTTGGAATGTGCGTGATTCGTACAGCAGACTCCGTCTTATTGATGTGCTGACCGCCCGCACCGCTCGCTCGATAAGTATCGATTTTCAAGTCATCACTATTGATTTCGATATCAATCGCACCATCTAGCTCTGGCATGACATCTACCGAACAAAAAGAGGTATGCCGTCTTTTGGCTGAATCAAATGGTGAAATCCGAACTAAGCGATGGACGCCTTTTTCTGATTTCAAATACCCATAAGCATTATGGCCTTTGATCAACAAAGTGACACTCTTGATTCCGGCTTCGTCTCCTGCCTGATAGTCCAATGTTTCGACTTGGTATCCATGTTGCTCGCAAAAACGAGTATACATCCGCAACAACATACTGCCCCAATCTTGGGACTCGGTGCCGCCAGCACCTGGATGCAGTTCGATGATTGCATTGTTTCGATCATATGGTTCATCTAACAGCATAGACAGTTCATAAGTTCCCATTTTTTCATTCAAAGCTTGGATACGTTCTGCTAGTTCTGCTTCCATTTCTGCATCTGGTTCTTCTTGGATCATTTCCAAAAGAACTTCCAACTCTTCAAATTCTTCTGCCAATTGATTGAACTGATCGTAGGTTTCTTTATTGGCATTGTTCTCGTTGATCACTTTCTGTGCTTGCTCAGAATCATCCCAAAACGTAGGGTCCGCCATCTGGTGTTCTGCTTCAGCGATTGCCTCTTCTAACTGATCTAAGTCAAAGAGACCCCCTAAAACTATTTATTTTTTCATTCATTTGATTCAATTGATTCCGGATATCTGCGATTTCCATTTGAATTCCTTCTTTCTTCACGCGTATTGTAAATGAACGGAAAAGGCTGGACAAGAAAAGCTGCCAGCCTTTTTCCTAACGTATCAATTCTTCTATTTTTTGCCGTGACAGTTTTTGAATTTTTTGCCACTGCCGCAAGGACACGGATCATTACGGCCAACATTTTTGAAACTAGGATCTTCTTCTGGGACTGTTTCAGTTTCTTGAGCTTCTCCTTGAGCGACTTGTTCTCGTTGTACATTTTGGCGAATCTCGGCTTTCATAAACAAGCGTGTCACTTCATATTCGATCGCTCCCACCATATCTTCAAACATGTTGTATCCTTCAGTTTGGTATTCAACCAATGGATTGTTCTGCCCATATGCCCGCAGACCGACTGACTGTCTTAATTGGTCCATCGCATCGATATGGTCCGTCCATTTCGTATCCACTACTCGCAGAATAACTACTTTTTCAAATTCTAACAATTGTTCTTGACTGTTTAATTGGGCTTTTTTCTGCTCGAAAACTTCTTCTGCCCGTTGATAGAGATAGTCTTTGATTTCTTGTGGTTTTTTGCCTTTGATATCATCAACAGAGATGGAATCTTCATGCACTAAAGCATTTCCGGCAAAGTCGACGATCCCTTCATAATTCCAATTGCTTTCTTCTAATTGGGTATGGCTATCGACAACTCGTTCAATCGATCGTTTGACCATATTCATCAATGTTTGTGAAAGATCCTGCTCTTCCATGATGACTTCTTGACGTTGACCATAGATGACTTCCCGTTGCTCACGCATAACATCATCGTATTGCAAAACGTTTTTCCGGGTATCGTAGTTGTTACCTTCTACTCGTTTTTGCGCAGATTCTACTTGTTTAGACAACATCTTACTTTGAATCACGGCATCTTCTTCATCAATCTTCATCCGATCCAAGAACACTTTGATCCGCTCAGAACCAAACCGTTTCATCAAATCATCTTCCAACGAAAGATAGAATTGAGAAACCCCTGGGTCTCCTTGACGCCCAGAACGTCCTCGTAATTGGTTATCAATCCGGCGAGATTCATGACGTTCCGTACCGATGACCGCTAATCCACCTAATTCAGCAACACCTAAGCCTAATTTGATATCTGTTCCCCGACCAGCCATGTTCGTTGCGATCGTTACAGCACCTTTTTGTCCTGCGTTCAGAATGATTTCAGCTTCTTTAAAGTGATTTTTGGCATTCAGTACTTCATGAGGGACTTTCTCTCTATCCAACATGCTTGAAAGCAGCTCGGAAGTTTCTACAGCTACTGTACCAACAAGAACTGGTTGCCCTTTACGATGCCGTTCTTTGATATCTTGCACCACTGCGTGGAACTTGCTTTCCAGCGTTGGATAAAGTAAATCTGCACGGTCATCACGAACGATTGGTCGATTGGTCGGAATCTGAATGACTTGCATATTGTAGATTTCACGAAACTCTTCTTCTTCTGTTTTTGCGGTACCAGTCATACCAGAAAGTTTTTTGTACATCCGGAAATAGTTCTGGAAAGTGATTGTAGCCATCGTTTTGGTTTCATCTTCGATCTCAACATTTTCTTTTGCTTCGATCGCTTGGTGCAATCCGTCAGAATAACGACGTCCATCCATGATCCGTCCAGTAAACTGGTCGACGATCAAGACTTTACCTTCTTGTACGACATAGTCGATATCGCGGATCATGATATAATTCGCCCGCAACGCTTGGTCCATATGATGGGTCAACGCTGTATTTTCGATATCATACAAGTTTTCCAAGCCAAATGTTTCTTCGGCTTTCTCGATCCCTTTTTCAGTCAATCCAATTGTTTTTGATTGGATGTCGATTTTGTAATCTTCTTCTTCTTTTAATCGTTTCACAAAATTATCGACCCGATTGTATAGTGCAGTCGATTTTTCTGCTTGTCCAGAAATAATCAATGGTGTTCTGGCTTCATCGATCAAGATTGAGTCGACTTCATCGACGATGGCATAATTCAATGGCCGTTGAACCATTTGATGGCGGTAAACCACCATATTGTCGCGTAAATAGTCAAAGCCTAGTTCATTATTCGTACTGTAGGTGATATCACAGGCATATGCAGCCCGTTTTTCTTCTGCTGTCTTCGAATTGATGTTTAGCCCAACAGTCAATCCTAAGAAATTATATAACTCACCCATTTCTGTAGAGTCACGAGTTGCCAAGTATTCATTGACCGTTACAACGTGTACACCGGCACCACTTAACGCATTCAAATAAACCGGCAATGTCGCAGTCAAGGTTTTTCCTTCACCGGTACGCATTTCAGGGATATTTCCGTCATGAAGCACGATCCCCCCCATTAATTGGACATGGTAAGGATACAGCCCTAAGACGCGTTTTGCCGCTTCGCGAACCACAGCAAAGGCTTCTGGCAATAATTGGTCTAACGTTTCACCTTGTTGAAAACGACCGCGAAATTCATCTGTTTTTTCGCGCAATTGTTCGTCAGATAAAGCGGCCATTTCGTCCGCATGAGATTCAACTTGTGAAGCAATATGGTCAAGACGTTTTAATTCTTTTTTATCATTCTCGATTAATTTTCTAAAAAAATTGGCCATGCCTATATAATTCTCCTTTTATTTCTACTTTTCCTAACTGGAAACTCTCCTAACTATTTTATCACTAGTTCATCATAAAGGAAATATTTTTCGGCGTAGTTCATGTTTCTCCATGATTTTTTAACTCTTTTTTTCTTTTTTCAATTGCTTTAAATAGATTTCTTTTACGCCCATTGCTTCTTGTGTCCAAAAGAAACTCTACTTCTCTTGCTCCTTAAAACAATCTCTGAAACAGAAAGCAATCGTTTGCTTTACAACGGACGGAAAAATGATCTGCCACATTTTCATTCGCTTTTCAAATGTGAATAGAATAACTAAGTTATTTACTGAAAATTTCGACTTTATCATTCCAATTGTAGAAAGGTTTTGTGTTAGACTGATTCTTAATTTTTCTTTTAAGCAATAGAAAACCAAAAAAGTTGTTCATTTTCTGCTTGACTATTATTGCAATCGATTGCATAATTAGGTCTGTAAACGCAAACAATTAATTTTTAGGAGGAACAAGAATGAAGGTAGATGTAAAACGATTACTTATTGGGGGAAGTATTTTAAGCTTGTCTGCAATCGTACTAGGCGCTTGTGGCAACAGCAACGACGATGCTGCTTCAAGCAATGGCAGTGCAGCGGAGTCTAGTGCAAAAGTCGAAGGTGATATTAAATTATGGGTAGATACCGAACATATTGATGCCTTACAAGGGCAAGTCGACAAATTTGAGAAAGAGTATCCTGATGTAAAAGTAACAGTTGCAGCTGGCTCTTCTGCCGATGCCAAAGCAGACGTCTCAAAAGACCCTGAACAAGCAGCCGATGTATTCATGATGCCTCATGACCAAGTAGGACAAATGGCTGAAGCTGGTCTGATTTATCCAATCGGTGATAAGCAAGCAGCAACAATCAAAGATACGAACGTGGAAGCAGCAGTTGATGCCGTGACTTGGAAAGACAAAATTTACGGCTATCCTTACGGTGTTGAATCTCAAGTGCTTTATTACAATACTTCTACATTGACAGCAGATGATGTAAAAACTTGGGAAGGATTGACTTCCGCTGGAAAAATCGGTACCAACTTTGCAGAAGACGGTGCAAACTACATTTTTGGCCCTCTATTTATGAGCAACGGAAATGTTCTTTATGGAGAAGACGGTGAAGATATTAATGGAACCAATTTCAACAACGAAGCTGGTGTTGAAGTCCTACAATGGATCGCCGATCAAAAAAATAATAGCGGTGTCCTTCAAGCCAGTGAATCCGCGTTGTCTGATTTGCAATCTGGTAAATCAGATGCCTTCCTTTCAGGTCCTTGGTCAAAAAATGACGTAGAAAAAGCGCTTGGAGACAACATGGGTGTTGCCGCCTATCCAACGATCGACTTCGGCAGTGGTGCGAAACAAATGAAAGCTTTCTTAGGTGTAAAACTTTATGCTGTCAACCAACAAACCGAAGCGCCATTAGCAGCTATGGCTTTAGCAGAATATTTAAGCAACCAAGAAACACAAGAAATCGAATTTACTGAAAACGGCGTTGTCCCTTCAAATAAAGATGCACAAGAATCTGATGCAGTAAAAGCTGATGCAGTAGCAAAAGCTGTGATGGAAATGTCTGATGCAGAACACTCTGTCGTGATGCCTAAATTGCCTGAGATGGTTTCTTTCTGGCCACCAATGGATGCGTTAATCAACGATACCTATAAAGGTCAAATCAAACCAGATCAGTTCCAAGATAAACTCGATAAGTTTGTTTCCGATATTTCAAAAGTAACCGAATAATCAACAACACATCACTATACATGACAAAGGGAAAGCCTGCTTTCCCTTTTCTAGTTAATTACGAAAGCAAGGTGAGAGGATATGTTCAGGAAAAAACATGCGTCGCATATCACTTTTAGAGAATTATTCAAAAAAGGCGATCTAGCGACAAAACTATCTTTTATTTTGATGGGAAGCGCTAATTTCGCCAATAAACAATGGCTGAAAGGAATTATTTTCATCGTATCACAAGTTGGTTTTATCGCTTGGTTCATAAGAAATGGTTTCCACGCTCTTCTGATGCTGCAAACATTAGGAACACAAAAACAAGGGTTGGTCTATAACGAAGCACTTGGTATTGAAATCTTGCAAAAAGGTGACAATTCAATGCTCTTATTGCTTTTCGGTATTGCTTCCCTGCTCGTTTGTGCACTCTTGATTATTCTCTATATCATTAATTTGAAAAGCGCCCGTCATTTGTACGAATTAAAACAACAAGGACTTAAAATCCCTACGACACGCGACGATTTACATAGTCTGGTGAACGAACGCTTTCATGCAACATTGATGACAATCCCATTGATTGGTGTCTTATTTTTTACTATCTTACCGCTCTTATATATGATTTCGATTGCCTTCACCAATTATGATCACAAAAATTTACCCCCAAAAAATCTGTTTACTTGGGTAGGATTGAAGAATTTCTCTAATGTCATCACTGGTGATATGGCGTCCACCTTTTTCCCAGTACTAGCTTGGACATTGACATGGGCTGTACTCGCAACGATCACTTGTTTCTTCTTCGGCGTGATCTTAGCCTTATTGATCAACGCGAAAGGGATCCGTTACAAAAAATTGTGGCGCACCATTTTTGTTTTGACGATGGCAGTTCCTCAATTCGTGTCACTTTTGATCATGCGTAACTTACTAAACGGTTCTGGTCCGATTAACTCACTCTTACTGAATTGGGGATGGATCTCTTCTTCGATCCCGTTTCTGACCGATCCTTTCTTTGCGAAAGTCAGCATTATCTTTGTGAACATGTGGATCGGGATTCCAGCAACGATGCTTGTAACAACAGGAATCTTACAAAATCTTGATCAGGAACAACTAGAAGCAGCCGAAATCGATGGCGCCAATAAATTCCAAATTTTCCGCTCCATCACATTTCCTCAGATATTGTTTGTAATGATGCCCGCATTGATTCAACAGTTTATCGGCAACATCAACAACTTTAATGTTATTTTCTTATTGACTGGCGGCGGCCCATCTAACTCTAATTTCTATGGTGCTGGCTCGACCGATCTGTTAGTAACGTGGCTGTACAACTTGACAGTCAACACGATGGATTACAATTTAGCTTCCGTAATCGGTATCTTGATCTTTATCTTATCTGCTGTCTTTAGCCTGTTTGCGTACACGCGAACAAATTCTTATAAGGAGGGGTAACAATGTCTGTAAAGAAAAAGAAATCCGGCTACCAACAAGGGCAGTCAAAAACCCGTTTTCTGATTTATACGATTTTGATCATTCTTTCTGTTCTTTGGTTATTCCCGATCGTTTGGATCATTTTGACAAGTTTTAGAGGAGAAGGTGGGGCCTTCGTTCCTTATATCATTCCCAAAGAATTCACTTTTGAAAATTACCGACAACTATTAGCCAATGATAGCGGCAGCTACCCTTTTGTCCGCTGGTTCTTGAATACATTGTTTGTTGCTGTCTGCAGCTGTCTTTTGTCCACATTTATTACAATCGCAATGGCCTACTCTCTCTCACGGTTGCGCTTTAGACTTCGTAAACCTTTCTTGAAAGTTGCCTTGGTATTGAATATGTTCCCAGGCTTTATGAGCATGATCGCCGTTTATTATATTCTAAAAGCCCTCAACCTAACACAAAGCTTATTAGCGCTGATCTTGGTTTATTCGGCTGGAGCGGCACTGGGATTCTACGTTGCCAAAGGGTTCTTTGATACGATTCCAATGGCGCTAGATGAGTCTGCCATGATCGATGGTGCCAATAAATGGCATATTTTTACCAAGATCACATTGCCGTTATCAAAACCAATTATCGTCTATACCTCTTTGATGGCCTTCATGGGTCCTTGGATGGATTTCATCTTTGCTCGAATCATCATGGGTGATGACGTCAAAAACTATACCGTTGCGATCGGACTTTATTCTATGATGACAAAAACAACAGCCAATTCGTTGTTTATGTCCTTTACAGCTGGCTGTGTGCTGATCGCTATTCCAATCACTCTACTCTTTATCTATATGCAAAAATATTATGTACAAGGAATTACTTCCGGTTCAGTGAAATAACCCTCTTCCTACCTCACTTTTTTTAAGCAAAACTAGCAATCGCTGAGTGACTCTCGACTCGACGATTGCTAGTTTATGTTTTTGATCTTCCCTACGCCTCTTGACTAGCTAACGCTACTTCAACGCCTTGTTCTTTCAATGTTGAAACATGCATTTCTCCCCAATGACAGAGAGCATCCAATACGCTGCTTAATGTCAGACCATAGTCGCTGAGAGAATAGACAACCTTTGGTGGAACTTGGTGATAAGAGGTTCGCAAAACGATGCCGTCTGTCTCCAGCTCTCTTAGTTGCTGCGTCAGCATTTTTTGACTGATATCAGGTATCCGTCGCTTCAAATCACTCGGACGCAAGGCGCCATCTCGCAGATTACACAGAATAATCGGTTTCCATTTTCCACCGATCACATCCATAGTAGCTTCCACACCAATGTTGTATTTTTTTGGAGTCATACTTTAAACACTTCCTTTAAATTCAAAAAAGTTACTTTTTTGACACTATAGCACAAAAAAGTAGGTACTATTCATCTGAACTTTTTTAGTATAAGGTATATTTACCAAAAATCAAGGAGGAAATTTATATGATTCATTCATTAACCGACACAATTACATTGAACGAACAAGTCAGCATTCCTGGCTTTGGTTTGGGCGTCTTTCAAATTCCTGATGAAGAAGTAGCTACTGTTGTAAAAAACGGCATTTTAAAAGGTTATCGTTTGATTGATACCGCGCAAATATATGATAATGAAAGCGGAACAGGCCAAGGGATCAAAGAAGGACTAGCAGCAACGGGACTTACACGAGAAGAACTCTTTATCACTTCTAAAGTTTGGAACAATTATTTGACCTACGATGAAACGATCGCGGCTTTTGAAAAGTCCCTCGCGCTTTTGCAATTGGATTATTTAGACCTTTATTTGCTCCACTGGCCTGGCAAAAATGCGTATCAAGAATCTTGGCGGGCACTTGAAGACCTCCATCAAGCTGGAAAGATCAAAGCCATCGGCGTCAGCAATTTTCAGAGCCATCATTTGAAGGAATTGCTCGCTGCAGCAAAAGTCAAACCTGTGTTAAATCAAGTGGAACTACATCCAAAATTAGCTCAAAAAGAACTGCGTGATTATTGTCAGCAACAAGCAATCAAGATCCAAGCTTGGTCTCCATTGATGCAAGGTCAGATTCTCCAACATCCGATCCTCGTAAAGATGGCTCAACGCCATCACGTATCCCCTGCACAAATCGCCTTACGCTGGCATATCCAGCAAGATATTTTACTGGTAGTTAAGACAGTTAATCCCGACAGAATGGAACAAAATCAGCAACTCTTTGATTTTTCTTTATCGGAAGAAGATATGCGTGAACTTAATCGTTTGAATGAAGATCACCGGGTAGGTCCCGATCCGGATCAATTTAACTTTAACTAAGGAAATGGAGTGAAGGAAATGGAATTAGGATTAACAAAGAAAACAGCACTGGTCACTGGCTCTACGAAAGGTATTGGGAAAGCAATTGCTTTCGAGCTGGCAAAAGAAGGCGCGGATGTCATCGTCAATGGACGGCAAGAGGACAGTGTCAAAGCTGTCGTTGCTGAATTAAAAGAAAAATTTCCTAAGACGAATCCCCAAGTGGCTCCATATGATCTAGCCGATGCAGCAGCTCGCCAACAGCTTTTTGACCACTTCCCTAAAGTAGATATTCTTGTCAATAATATGGGGATCTTCGAACCAATGGATTACATGGAAATTACCGATGAAGTTTGGGAACATTTTTTCCATGTGAATGTTTTGTCGGGAAATGCTTTAGCAAAATTTTATTTGCCTCATATGCTCCAACAAAACTTCGGCCGTGTGATTTTTATTGCCAGTGAAGAAGCCGTTATGCCTTCTGGAGAAATGCCGCAGTACAGCATGACAAAAACGATGAACCTCTCTTTGGCTAAAAGTTTGTCAAAACTCACCGCTGGGACACAGGTCACTGTAAATACGATCATGCCTGGTTCAACACTGACCGAAGGCGTAGAAACGATGCTGAAAACGATGTATCAAGAAAGTGATTTGCCGGAGTCCATGTGGGAAGAAGATTTTATGAAAAAGCATCGCCCACTGTCTCAAATTCAACGGCTCATTCGTCCAGAAGAGATTGGACGCTTTGTAGCTTTCGTTGCTAGTCCTTACGCATCCTCTTTCTCTGGAGCCGCCTTGAGACTCGACGGTGGTTTAGTACCAACGATTTATTGATTTCTCAGCAAAGAACTATGTCAAAAAGACTTTAGCAAACACAGCAGCCGAAAGGCCATGAAATTGCCCCTATGATCCCGCAGATCGGATTTACACCTGCAGGATTGATGGGGCAATTTTATTTCACTCAGCGAATCATTTTGTTTAACTGCCCCTTTTATCACAGCTTTTTTATTCAAAAAAACAGAGCAGATCACTCTGCTCTGTCAAAAAAGACTTTTTTGGGGATTTCCGACAAGTCATTCTTTGATCAATCGGTTTCGATCAATCCATACTTGCCGTCTTTACGGCGATAAACAATGCTTGTGCCGTTTGTTTCGGCATCTTCAAAAATGAAGAAGTTATGTCCTAGCATATTCATTTGCAAAACGGCTTCTTCACTATCCATCGGTTTTAGAGAAAGACGTTTTGTACGTACAATGTCTAGTTCTGCTCCATTGGTTTCTTCTTCGCTTGTATCCGTTGTGAATAAGTCGCCATTGTCTGGAGCCACTAAAGCTGTTTCCCGAGATTTACGGTTGATTTTCGTTTTGAATTTACGGATTTGGCGTTCCAATTTATCAACAACCAAATCAATACTTGCATATAGATCAGGAGAAGTTTCTTCCGCACGCAAGACTAGGAATGGTAACGGAATGGTTACTTCAACTTTTGCTGTTTTTTCGGTATATACTTTCAAATTAACATGCGCTGTTGCTTCAGGCACATCATTAAAATAACGCTCTAGTTTACCTACTTTTTTCTCAACGTAATCGCGGATCGCTTCAGTTACCTCGATATTTTCGCCACGTACATTATATCTAAACATAAAAATTACCCCTTTCGTCTACCACACTAAGAAGGAAAAGGACCACTCTCTTCTTCTTCTTAACTCTATTATATCGAAGTATCTTGCATTTGGAAAGCGAATCGCTAAGATTTTTTTAAGCGTTTACAATTCCTTATCTGGCAAAAGAAAAGGACGTGATCGTTTTCGGCTGGCAAGTCAAAAGTACTTCTGCAGCATGATAAATTGTTTGTCCAGTCGTATACACATCATCCACCAGCAACACACGTTTGTCCTTGATTTCTTGAGCCTTTTCGATAATAAATGGTTGCGGAGCTGCTAATCGTTCGTTTCTAGTCATTGCTGCTTGAGGAGGTAAATGGATCTTTTTCTTTAGTAAGGATCGGTAATCAATCCCGGCAGCTTGTAATACTGCTGTCACTTGATTAAAGCCACGCTGCTGATAGCGTTCATGAGAAAGGGGGATCGGGATGACCAGATCATAGAGCAATCCTTTGAAAGCTTGCTTGATCTCTGGGAGAAAGGTAGCCCGCAGACGAAAATCGCCCATTAATTTGTATTGATGGAGCCACTCCTGCATTCCTTGATTGTATGTCATCAGAGCACGATGCTGTAGCTGAAACTTTGGATAACGTTGCCCCCAATAGCGACAATCCCGACAATTTTGGCTTTCATTACAACATGTCTTGCAGCAGCTAGTCAAATCAACAAACTGCAATTTACTCCTACAGTCTGGACACTTCTCTGAAGCAGGAATTCCTAATGGCCATAAAATCTCCCGCAGCCACAGTTCTCGTGCAAACTCCTGTTGGCACCAGCTACACTTCACTTGCCAGCCACTCCTTTGCTAATCGATTCATCGCTTGGATTTCCAAGATCGCCTTACGAATCGCTGATGTTGCTTGATCATAGAAAAAGAGAACTTCTCCATGATTGAATGGACCTTTTCGATCAACTCGTCCAGCAATCTGGACCAGTGCTGATTTAGAAAAAACAGGATGATCTGCTCCCATCACCACTACAGAAACATTTTCAAAGGTAACACCTCGTTCCAAGATGGTAGTTGTGAAAAGAATCTGATACTTTGAATTGCGCGCCTTGACTACTTTTTCTATTCGAGCAGGGTCTTTTGCTGAAACACTGGTTATCGTCTCCTCTTTTAAGAATGATCGAACAGCTTTTTCTAGCCGTTCCATAAAAACAATACTTGGGCAAAAAACTAAGACAAAATTTGTTTGAGATAGGCGTTGCAGATGAGACAATAAGCGCCATAGTCTTCTTTTTGTTTGATACATGTTACGCCAACCTTCATACCAAATCAGTTGAGGAACGATCAGCGGTCGCTGATGAAAACGCAGCGGCATTTTTTCCACTGCAAAATTTGTTGTTTCTTTTAGTAACGCATCTGAAGGTGTAGCACTTAGATAAATCAGACAGCCGGTCGCTTTCAATGCATTCATTAACCCGAACCTTAGTTGCTGGTCCCCTTCATAAGGAAAAGCATCTACTTCGTCAACGATTATCAGATCAAATGCCCGATAAAAATGCAGCAGTTGATGAATGGTCGCCACAAGCAAGTCTGTATACCGATAGTCTTCCTCTGAATCTCCGTAAAGCAGTAAACAAGATTCTTTGGGAAATGCCTGTTGGATCCGAGGGAACAGTTCGCGGCACACATCGATTCGCGGAGAGACGACAGCTACCCGATGTCCTTGCAGCCTTGCCGCTTGTATCACTTCAAAAATCATTTCCGTTTTGCCAGAGCCGGTTACCGACCAAACCAACGTTGCTTTTTTTTGTTGATAATTTCTTACCAACGCTTGTGAGATTCTTTTTTGAAAAACCGTTAGTGGACCAGGCCAATGAATTTTCGGAAAACTGACGCTGCTTTGTTCCGAAACTGTCACAAAAACTTTAGACGTATCTGCCCGTCCGTAATGGATGCAGGCAGGGCAATAGTGAATCCCTGTTGGCAGTTGTACCTCCTCTTTATTGAAGCAGCTGCCACAACGCTGACATTCAATTTGTCCCTCTTTGATTAAGACGGCTGGACGAATGTCACCTTTGAGTTGGTCGGAGTTGTTGCGTTCCCTTTCGGATACTAAAATTTGACGACCGCCTTCTTCCATCGTATCCCTCCTCTCGTTATATATGACTGATCAAGCCTTCAAAAGCAGGTACATTCTCTAGTTTTTTCGAAAGCCTTGGACATTCGACACAATTAAAGTACGCCATCCACAAAAAAAGAACCTTACTCGTTCTCATTTTCTGCCAAAACAGAGAAATTCGAAACCTGTAAGGTTCTACTCAATAGTCTTAAGTAATCGTTGAAAATGGATTGGGCTTATTCACCAATCAATGTCAATGCTTGATCCAACACTTTTTCACCATTCATCATACCATAGTCAGCCATGTTGATAACTTCCAATGGGATTCCCTTTGGTGCTAAACGTTTTTCAAAATCGCCTTTCATGAAACGAACTTGAGGGCCTAATAATAAAACGTTCACATCTTTGCTTTCTAAATGTTGATCTGCTTCTGAAGCGGAAACAGCAAAAATATCTGTATCAAGACCTTTTGCATCAGCAGCTTTCTGCATTTTTGTCACTAATAAGCTGGTGCTCATTCCTGCGGAACAAACTAACATAATCGTTTTTTTAGCCATATCGAACACTCCCTAAAATTTTAAATAATATAACATTACCTATTCCTAGTATAGAACAAGTTTCAAATTTGTCAACGCTTACTGTCTATTAACCAATTGGACTTGACCAATTGATTGAAAACAACATATTCCTTCTTTAAATTCACGTGAACCACTTCATATCTTGCATTCAACCACGCATAGGCCCCGTTTTCCGGATGTCGATAATCATTGGCCCACCAATCAATGCTCTTGCGGGCACTCTTTGGCAGCCCTGTCGCCGGAAATAACAGTTCATCAAATTGTGTGAAAGTCAATGTGACTTGAGAACCGCCATTAGATTTTAAGTAATGAGTGATGATATCGTATTTCTTGCGTTTACTCAATGGCAACGCCTCCTTTTTTATCCGTTCACTTATTCTTTACTGATTTCTTTCATTGAAACTTTTTTCCACATTACCTATACTGAAAATAAAAGGAGGAGCCTATGAAGAATAGTTATCGCACCATTCGTGAGGATGGACAAAGTGAACAAGAAATCAAGAAATCCCGATTCATTTGTTCCCTTAAACGTGTCACTTCCGAAGAGGAAGCCAAAGCATTCATCCTCGCTCTCAAAAAAGAGCATTGGAAGGCCAATCATAATTGCAGTGCTTTTGTTATTGGCGAAAACAATGAGATCCAACGAAGCAGCGACGACGGGGAACCAAGCGGTACCGCTGGTGTCCCCATGCTAGATGTCCTCAAAAAAAATGAATTAATCAATGTGGTTGCTGTTGTGACCCGTTACTTTGGTGGGACGAAGTTAGGCGCTGGCGGTTTGATCCGCGCTTATGCAAGCACTGTTGCCGCTGCCTTAAAGGAAATCGGTATCGTTGAAGGGACACTTAACCAGACACTTTATTTGACCATCGATTATCCTCAGCTAGGAAAGCTGCAAAATCACTTAGAGCACCAAAACATTCACTTAGCATCCATTGACTATACGGATAAAATCCGAGTAACGCTGATGGTTCCCGAAATATCCTTGTCCGCGGTAGAAGCCGATCTAACAGATCTGTTACAAGGACAACTAGAGATCGCACACGGCCCTGTCAGCTATGTGGAACGACCGATTTCCTGAGAAACAGATCGAATTTATGTTGTCATTACTTGCTGGTGAAGCAGAATGATTGTTCAGATAGCTACTGTCAAGCGATGCCTCATGAATCTGCTTGAGGCATCATTTCTGACAATTCTTGCTACTCTTTCACCTCGTTTACTAGCTTTCACTTTTGTCTTTCACTTTGGTCAATATAATTTTCTATTTCCTGTCTTATTTTTCTAAATAAAATTCAAAACGATTCCCTACGTATTGTGTACGCACGTATTCAAATGGTTGTCCGTTTTCAAAACAGGTAATTTGCCGCATTCTTAAAATTGCATCCCCGCGTTTGATTTGCAAGTAATCAGCGATTTGCTCCGAAGCAATCATTGCTGAGATCGTTTGTGAGGCAGCTCCGATCTTATGACCGCCCTTTTCTTCTAACACATGATACAAAGATGAGATGATTTCTTCTTTACTAAAATTGTGAATCAATTTCTCTGGAATACTCGCCACTTCGAAACAAATAGGTACATCATCTGCATAACGAATGCGTTCCATCCGTAAAATCGTCTCATGTCCTTCTAATTGCAACTTTTCCATTTCACTCGAACTTGGGGCTGTCAAGAAGTAGGCCACTGCTTTACTAGAAGGCACCCGTCCAAGTGAGCGCATGATCTCAGTAAAACTCGTGGTTCCGCTCATTTTCTCCTGTACTTTCTGACGAGCCACATAAGTTCCTGATCCGATTTTTCTTTCCAAAATCCCTTCGTCGGCTAGTGTCTGAATAGCTTGGCGCAATGTCATGCGACTAACACCGAATTGTTTCGCTAACTCGCGCTCAGAAGGCAAACGGTCACCGATTTTGTAGGTTTCATTCTCGATGTTTGCTTTGATTTGATCATGTATCTGTATGTATACGGGTAAGTTCTCTGCCATAGTCTATTCCTCCATTCAGTTTCTATTATAACTGGTATATACCTAAATAACCAATGAAAAAACTAAAAAGACTGTCAATTTAAGGGAAAAATCCTTTTTTTCATTCTGTTCTTCTTGCAAAAGACAAAATAAGAAAAAAAGTTCCCTCAAATTGGTACAGTCTTATTGGATAGTTAAAGCGCTGAATGTTAGTTGCTGCTTTGCAAAGCTTTATTGGCCGTTGCCAACATTAAACGAATCCGATTCAATTGATTGACCATGGAGACTCCAGGATCATAATCAATCGCAGCAATATTGGCTTTAGGATATTGGTGCCGCAGTTCTTTGATTACACCCTTACCGACCACATGATTTGGCAAACAACCAAAAGGCTGCATGCAAACGATATTAGTCACATCAGATTTCAATAGATCAATCATTTCACCAGTCAAAAACCACCCTTCACCCGTATGATTACCAATAGATAAGATTTTGCTAGCATCATCTGCTAATTGATAAATCGAGTGTAATCCTTCAAATCGCTGAGAAGCCCGCAACGCACGGTCCATCGGTTTTTGGATCCGTTCGATCAATCCAATGGCAAATTCAGCGATCCATTTGCTTTTTTTGGCCATTCCTAGGTTTTGATAGCGCCAAATCTGATTATAAAGCGAATAATTCATAAAACCAACCATGTCTGGTACTACCGCTTCCGCCCCTTCTGCTTCCAAAAGTCTCACGATATCGTTATTCGCTGTAGGAGAGTATTTCACTAAAATCTCGCCTACCACACCGACTCTTGGTTTCACGATGTCCTGCAGATCAATCGTATCAAAATCGGCAATGATTTTTTTCATGTTGTGGTTGAACAAAGTAAAAGAACCGTTGCGTACATTTTTTTCAACTTTTTTAAGCCACGTTTCATGAAGCCGATCTACAGAACCAGAGATGGCTTCATAAGGCCGCGTTCGATAAACAACTCGTTCAAATAAATCTCCATACAAAAATGCAACAGCCACGCGTTTGAGCATTGGTAATGTAAACTTAAAGCCAGGATTTGACTCCACGCCTTGATTTCCCATGGAGACCGAAACGACGGGAACTTGTGGAAAACCCGCCTCGTTCAATGCTTTACGCAGCAGCGGGATATAATTGGTTGCCCGACATCCCCCGCCCGTTTGTGTCATCAATACGCTAGTGTTTTGCAAGTCATATTTTCCACTTTGGAGTGCTTCGATCAATTGACCGATGGAAATAATGGCTGGATAGCAAGCATCGTTATTTACGAAACGCAGGCCCACATTGACTGCTTCTCGATCATCCGCCGGCAAGCAGATCACATTGTATCCCGAAGCTTGCAGTGCCACATCGACTAACCCGCTTTGATGGATTGGGCTTAGCATGGGTAATAACAAAGTATGTTGTTTACGCATTTCTTTAGTAAATGTGATCTTGGCTGGTTCTTCAAAACGTTGAGTAGGAATAAAATGTTTTTTCTCCCTTTCATTGACAGCTGCCTTAAGAGAACGTAAACGGATCCGAATGGCGCCTAAATTAGCCCCTTCATCGATTTTCAATACAGTGTACAATTTGCCATATTGTTCCATGATCTCTTCTACTTGATCTGTTGTGACGGCGTCGATTCCACAACCAAATGAGTTTAGTTGGACCAATTCCAACTGCTTGCTTTTAGCGACGACCCGTGCTGCGGCATATAAACGAGAATGGTAAACCCACTGATTAACGACCCGTAAATGACCGACATTTCCCAAATGCGCAATGCTATCTTCTGTTAATACATGAAAGCCCTCTTGGGTAATCACTTCCGCGATCCCATGATTGATCTCCGGATCCAAATGATAGGGTCTGCCAGAAAGTACGATGCCTCGCTGATTGGTTTCGGTCAGCATCCGTAAGGTTTTTTCCCCTTGCTGACAAACATCTAGCTTAAATTGATCCAATTCTTCAAAACCATGCCGCAATGCGTGCGCGATCTCTGTCTCAGTGATACCCAAATCTTGAAATTCTTCTGACAACACTTTGACCATTGAAGTTTCGTCTGCCAAATTTAGAAACGGGTTACGATAATCCACACGACCAGCGCGGATATCATCCAGATTGTTGCGAATAACATCTGGGTAGCTTTGTACGATGGGACAGTTGAAATGATTCTCAGCCTGCGCTGTTTCTGGTCTTTCAAAAATAATTCCTGGATAAAAAATCAATGGGACCCCTTGGTCGATCAACGCTTGAATATGTCCATGAGCGATTTTGGCCGGATAACAAGCGGTATCACTTGGAATCGTCTCGATACCTTTCTCATACAATTCTTTGTTTGATCGTGGGGACAATTCAACGCGAAAGCCCAGTTCTGTAAAAAAAGTATGCCATAACGGATAGTTTTCATATAGATTCAATACACGAGGAATGCCGATACGCCCACGAGACGCTTCTTTTTTGCGAAGCGGGCGATACTTAAACAAGCGGCGGTATTTGTAATCGACTAAATTTATCTTGCGCTCTTCTTTTTTGATTTTGATGCGGGCACCCCGCTCGCAGCGATTTCCGGTAATAAATTTGCGTCCATCCGAGAATAAAGTGACAGTCAGCATACAATTATTTTCACATAACCCGCAATGAGTGAATTCTTTTTCAGCAGTAAATTGACTCAATTCATCACTTGAAAGCAAGGTTGTGACTTCACCAATCTCGTAATTTTCTAACGCGATCAGTGCTGCACCATAAGCCCCCATCAAGCCAGCAATTGACGGCCGCACGACTTCCCTGCCGCTGATTTTTTCAAAGGCTCGTAACACTGCCTCATTATAAAAAGTTCCTCCTTGGCAGACGATTTTTTCGCCTAGATCTTCTGGGCGACGAATTTTGATCACTTTATACAAGGCATTTTTGATCACAGAATAGGAGAGACCCGCAGAAATATCCCCGACAGATGCACCTTCTTTTTGGACTTGTTTCACTTTTGAATTCATGAATACCGTACAGCGAGAACCAAGATCGACTGGATTCTTGGCAGTAGTGGCTGCTAACGCAAATTCTTTGACTTCGTATTTCAGCGAACGCGCAAAGGTTTCAATAAAGGACCCGCAGCCTGAGGAACAAGCTTCATTCAGCTGGATCGAAGAGAGTGCACCATCTTTGATAGTCATGGCCTTCATATCCTGCCCGCCAATGTCTAAAATAAAATCGACCCCCGGTTGGAAATGTTCGGCGGCTTTATAATGAGCCATCGTTTCAACTTCACCAATGTCAATTTTCAGTGCATTTTTGATCAACTGTTCTCCATATCCTGTGACCGCAGCTTTCCCAATGAACACAGCTGGTGGCATCTGCTGATACATTTCCTGTAATACCCGCATGGTGGTTTCCAATGGCTGCCCTTCATTGTTGCCATAAAAAGAGTAAAGAATCCTACCCACTTCGTCGATCAATACGACTTTCGTTGTCGTTGAACCCGCATCGATACCGAGAAAGGCTGCTCCTGTATGAGAAGCAAGTTTTTTTTCTTCCACCGAAGATTGGCCATGACGCTGTCTAAAAACTGCGAGCTCTTCTTCCGTAGCAAATAGCGGCGCCAATGTGTGAGACGGTTGTAATTTCGCTGAATCATCGGTTGATAACCGGGCTAATAATGTATTGAGTTGAGCTGTTTCTTCTCCATATAAAGCGGCGCCGATCGCAACAAACAGCTGGGGATTTTCTGGAAAAATAATGTCTTCTTCAGCAATTTGCAGTGTCTCCACAAAGCGGCGCCGTAGTTCAGACATGAAATAAAGGGGGCCCCCTAAAAAAGCCACTTTCCCCTTGATTTTACGACCAGCAGCTAACCCTGCAATCGTCTGATTGACCACTGCTTGAAAAATACTGGCGGCGATGTCGGCTTTATCTGCTCCTTCATTGATCAAAGGTTGCACATCTGTTTTTGCGAATACCCCGCAACGGGAAGCGATAGGATAGATCGTTTGATAATTTTTCGCTAAATCATTTACACCATTAGCATCGGTTTTCAACAATACCGCCATTTGATCGATAAACGCACCCGTCCCACCTGCACAGCTACCATTCATTCGTTGTTCCAACGCCCCTTCAAAAAAGGTGATTTTGGCATCTTCTCCCCCTAATTCAATGGCAACATTTGTTTCAGGAATCAGTGTCTCAACTGTTTTAGTACAGGCAATGACCTCTTGCACGAAAGGGATCGCTAAAACTTCGGCCAGTTCCATCCCTCCAGAGCCAGTGATTGCTAGTGCGACCTGTTGATTACCGATGACTTCCTGAGCTTCCAGTAAAACTTTTTTTGTGGCAGTTTTGATATCCGAATAGTGGCGTTCATACTTGGCAAAGAGGGTCTGCTTTTTTTCATTCAAGACCACCATTTTGACAGTCGTCGATCCTACATCAATACCAGCACTTAATTTTTTCATAGGGTGCCTCCGCTTTATCCAACACTTTGTTGATTATCTTACAAACTGTTTGTTATAATACTTATGTCTATTTTAAGAACAATCTATTGACATTTCAACAAACAGATTCATGGGATGTGTGGGATAAGCAACAGGAACGGTAAAAATGTCGTTTAAATTGAGAGGAAGTTCACAAAAATGAAAAAAGTTGATTTGCGGGTTCAACGCACGAATAAACATATCATGGAGGCTTTTATCCGACTCGTAGAGCAAAAAGGCTACGATCAAGTGACTGTCCAAGATATTGCCGACGAAGCCATGATCAATCGTGCGACATTCTATGCTCATTATAAAGACAAACAAGATTTATATGAAAAAATTTTTGATATGGCAATCGACTCCTTTACTTCGATTTTGTCCCTTGAAGATTTAGTCCAGGGAAATCGAATCAAGATCAAACGAGTCGAACTTGCGATGACAAAAATCTATCAGCACATTCAGGACAATCGCTTTTTTTATCTGACCATCATGGATGGCGCGGCCATCGAATTAGTCCGGCAACGAATCGCGGAGATTCTCTATGAACAATATGACCATATTTTTTCAAAATTAAAAATTACAGAAAGCTCCATCGAAGTACCGCTGGATTTCGTTATTGAGTATATGACATCGATTTTTGTTGGTACTCTGCACTGGTGGCTTACTGCCGATAGTCAAATGACTCCTGACCAACTAGCTAAACTGGTCATTAAATTAGTCGCCAATGGACACTTAACCGTTCTCGGTATCGAAATCGAAGGGTAACATACGAGAAGGAGAGTATATCGTATAAATCAAAAAACCGAACCAGAGTTGCTTCCCCCAGTACTTCCTCTCAGAAATCAGGAAAACGTGAAACGGGTGACTACTCTTGTCCGGTTTATTTGTTATTGGGCTGTTTTACTCAATGTCTTTTCGCAATCAATGATTCTTTGACCGCCATTTGATCGTATCTTTTGTTTTACGCAATTGTGTAACTTTGATACCTTTTGGTGCAATACGAATAGCATAATCTTCACGTTTGACAACATCATACACATGTTCAGCTGCTTCGGTGACTTTTTCTTTTAGATTCAATTTAAATTTCATCTTCTCATCTCCTGAGTTATTTACCTATAGCCTATCGTAAATAAAAAAAATCTTCAACTTTTAACCCTTAGAATTTTGCTATAAATAACGAAGAAAAGTCAGCAAGACATGCTTGCTGACTTTTCATGATTGTTCATTGACTGGGGTAGCTGGATTCGAACCAACGCATGACGGAGTCAAAGTCCGTTGCCTTACCGCTTGGCTATACCCCAATGGTGGAGGAGAGTGGATTCGAACCACTGAACCCGAAGGAACGGATTTACAGTCCGTCGCGTTTAGCCACTTCGCTACTCCTCCAAACGGCTTTTAAAAAACCTGACTCAGTTATAATACCTAAAAATATAACAAATTGCAAGAGCAAAATGTCATTTTTTTTAAGAAATTATTCATGTAAGTTCCATTGGCGCAAAATCGTTTCAATTGCTGCATCCAAAGTTCGGCTTGCACCTAAATCTTCTTCGCCCAGAAAGCTTTGGAATTCTTTCGGACCGGATGCGAGAATTTCACCAATCACTTTTTTCCCTAATACTAGTTGATGGACTTCATATTCTTTTCCTTGGATCACCTTAACGGTTTCTTCCACACGGACTTCAATATCTTTATTTTTTTTCGACATCATACTCACCTCTTTCAGATACCTTGTTTATTCTACCAGAAAACACCGCAAAGCAAAAGCAAATCTAGTCAACCATTCATCCAGAAAAAAATCATGCAATCACTGATTGTGTTTGCATGATTTTTGCTTATTTTTGATTGGTCAATACCGCACTCAATACCGTATACCCAGCATTGGCAAAAATTTTCTCGATTTCTGACACTTGTCTGGATTCAACTTGAATCTCTACGATCGTTTTCAAAGCCATTCGGTTGACCACGATCGTTAAAATACTTAATTGATGATCTGTTAATAACTGCGTGATTTCCGCTAAGACACCGCTGTGGTCATCAATAATCTCAAGAGCTACTCTTGTACCGCCCTCATAATAACCTGTGATCTTCAAGAAAGCATCAAAGATATCATTATTCGTAATGATCCCTACTAGTTCGTCATCTGCTAAAACAGGCAACACACCGACATTTTCTTCTCGCATGACTGCAATCGCGTCTTCTAGCAGCGCCTCCGGTTTGATGGTGGTCACTTTCTTCAGCATGATATCTGCTACAGTCGTTTTGTTTAATAAATAATTCATTTCATAAACACTTAAACTTGTCGCTTTTGAAGGCATTGCTTCTGCAATCGTGCCTTCTGTAATCAGGCCAACTAACCGTTGCTGATCAACAACCGGCAATCGATGGATGTCATGTTTTTTCATTAAGTCTATCGCATCAAATATTGGCATTGCCGAATGAACAGTGATGACATTCTTGGTCATAAAATCACGTACGCTCATTTTTCATCCTCCTTGTTGTAAGCTATTAACCGCCTAGATAGGCTTTCTTGACTTCATCACTTTCCAATAACTCTTGCCCGCTTCCTTGCAAGACGATTTTGCCGGTCTCTAGAACATACCCGCGGTCAGCAATGGACAAAGCCATTTTGGCATTCTGCTCAATCAATAAAACGGTCGTTCCTTGCTGTTTGATTTCTTGGATAATCGAGAAGATCTCTTTGATGAATATTGGGGCTAGGCCCATGGATGGTTCATCGAGTAAAAGCAACCGAGGCTTGGACATCAGTGCACGTCCCATTGCCAACATCTGCTGTTCTCCTCCTGATAACGTTGAAGCATCTTGACTTAGTCGTTCTTTTAGGACAGGAAATTTCGTGAAGACCTGCTGATAGTCCTCTTTGACTTGATTGTCTTTTCGCAAAAAAGCGCCCATCTCAAGGTTTTCTTGAACGGAGAGTCCTGGAAAAACGTGACGTCCTTCAGGTACTTGTGATAATCCATTAGCAACGATTTTTTGTGGAGCTTCTTTTTGGATGGGTTTGCCTTCAAAGAGAATCGTGCCTTTAGAGGGTCGGATCAGACCGGAAATCGTCCGCAAAATCGTCGTTTTCCCTGCACCATTGGCACCGATCAACGAGACGATCTCTCCTTGATTGACTTCAAAGGAAACATCATGAACCGCTTGGATCATGCCGTAATGGACACTTAAATTTTCAATACGCAGCATTAGAGTTCCCCTCCTAAATAGGCTTCGATCACTCGCGGATCATTTTTGATCTCTTCTGGCTTTCCATGAGCAATCACTTGCCCATATTCCAGTACATAGATGCGTTCACAAACCTCCATGACTAAACTCATGTCATGTTCGATCAATAAAATCGTCAGTTGAAAGTCTTTTTGGATACGGTAGATCAATTTAGTCAGTTCCGCTGTTTCCTGAGGGTTCATCCCGGCGGCTGGCTCATCAAGAAAAAGGATCTTTGGTTCAGTAGCCAATGCCCGAACGATCTCAAGACGTCGTTGTTCACCGTAAGGAAGATTTTTTGCTAGTGTTTGGCTTTTATTTTCTAAGTCAAAGATACGCAATAATTCCATGACTTTCTCTTTCATTGCAGCCTCTTTGTGATAAAACTTTGGCAACCGCAACACACTCGTAAAAAAGCCTTCTTTTTGTTTGCTGTTCATGGCAATCAGAACATTGTCCATCACTGTAAGATCTTTGAACAACCGAATGTTTTGGAAGGTGCGGGATAATCCCATAGCTGCGATATGATAGGGCTTCTCCCCATTCAATCTCTTGGATTGTCCTTGTTCTTCTAAAAGAACGTCGCCTTCACTTGGTTCATAGACGCCTGTCAGCAGATTGAAGAGTGTCGTTTTCCCTGCACCATTCGGACCGATCAGGCCAACTAGTTCATTAGTTTCTAAATGTAAATCGACATGTGAAACTGCCGCCAAACCACCAAAGTTCTTAGTCAGCTTCTTAACTTCCAATAGAGGCATTCGTGTCATCCCCCTTTTTTGTAAATTTATCAAAGATGCGCTTCACAGAAAATTCCCAAGTTCCCAAAAGTCCACTTGGCTTGAAAATCATAATGGCGATCAATGCCAGTGCGTAAATAATCATGCGCAAATCTGAGAAGCCTTGTAAGTACATATTCAATATACCTAATACGACCGCTGAAACCACTGCTCCTGTCGTGCTACCGATCCCGCCAAACACAACGATGATCAAGACATCGATCGATTTCATAAAGCCATAATCTTTCGGAAATACCGATTGTTGATAACTTGCATATAATGTACCGGCAATACTAGCCATGACAGCACCCATCACAAAAGCAATCACTTTGTATTTCGTTGTATTGACCCCCATTGCTTCCGCAGCGATCTCATCTTCTCGTATCGCTAATGTTGCTCGTCCTGGTCCACTATGGATAAAATTAGAGACCACCAGGATGGAGCCGACAGCAAAAAGAAAGACGATTTGCCAATTACTGAATTGCGGTAACCCGAATATCCCTGCAGGTCCATTCGTCAATCCTCGTAAATTGACTAATAAGATACGGATAATCTCTGAAACACCTAACGTTGCAATCGCTAAGTAGTCTCCTTTCAAGCGCAATGTTGGAATCCCGACAACTAGTGCGATCAGCCCCGAAACGAACATCCCCACGATCAGACCAGAAAGAAATCCGCCAAATGTAGGATTGTTGGCTGTTAAAATTGCCCCAGCGTAAGCACCAATCGCCATAAAACCTGCATGACCTAAAGAAAATTGTCCCGAAAAACCAATAATTAAATTTAGCCCTACTGCTAAAATAATATTGATTCCGATATTGACGATAATCGCGTCTGAAAATAGATTGATCAATCCGCCGTTATAAGCTGCAAACAAACCGAAGTAGATAACAGCGGCGAGTGCTAACCAAGTAATGTTGTATTTCAAATTCTTTTTCATCACTGACACCTACACTTTCTCTTTCAGGTTCTTGCCCAATATTCCTGCCGGACGGACCAACAATATAATTATTAAAATGACATAGACTAAAGCATCTTTATAATCAGAAAAACCTAATGCAGTAGCAACTGTTTCAATTAGTCCGATCACGAAGCCACCTAATGCTGCCCCAGGAATGATTCCTATACCGCCTAATACAGCCGCAACAAAAGATTTTAGTCCCGGCACAACCCCCATCGTAGGATCGATCGAATTGTAATACAATCCAATTAACATCCCACCAGCAGCTGCCAACGCAGAACCAAGAGCAAATGTGAAGGAAATCGTCCGATTGACATTGATCCCCATCAACCGTGCGGCATCCGCATCCACGCTAACAGCACGCATCGCTTTTCCCATCCTGGTTTTCTTGACGATTAGCTGTAAAAGGATCATTAACGCCAATGAGACTGCTAAAATCAATAATTGTATGTTACTTACCTCCACAAAACCAATACTATAAGTTTTGCGGGCAATCGCTTGTGGAAATGGTCGGACATCTGGTGAAAAGAAAAAAATCATGACATTTTGCAATAAATAGGAAACACCGATAGCGGTGATCAAAGCCGAGATCCGGGTGGAATTCCGGAGTGGGCGATAGGCCAGAAACTCGATTGTCACGCCTAACGCTGCACTAGCGATCATTGAGATGAATAGTGCAGGAAAAAAGCCCAGATTCCATTGATTGATCAAAAAATAACCAATAAAACTGCCGATCATATACACTTCACCATGAGCAAAGTTGATCAGTTTAATGATGCCGTAAACCATCGTGTAGCCTAACGCTAATAAGGCATAGATACTACCTAGAAATAAACCGTTGATTAGTTGTTGGATCATCATTTCCATGTTTTCACTTCCAATACCTTAAATTCTTGATACTTGTCTAAGAAAAAGGAACCGCGACAGAAGTCTGCAGCAACGAGTCAAATGAGTATCTGCCATGATTGATAGGATCACAGATTTACGACTTTTTCATTTATCGTTCATCATTTTGTTCGCTTACCTTCGACTTTGTCTCAGTCCCTATTTGATCGTGTAAAGAACGGTCCTTCTATTTAAGGATTTACTGTATCAGCTGACGTTTCTTTACCTTCAGTTAGTCCTAATACAACTGCTGATTTTTCTGGATTATGATTTTTGTCCATGGTGATCTCTCCCGTCACACCTTGGAAGTTTTTCAAAGCAGATAGTCCTTCAGCAATCGCAGTTGAGTCTGCTGAATCTTGATCTTCAATGGCTTGTTTGATCATGTAGACAGCGTCGTATGCCAATGCATTAAATGCGGAAGGTTCTTTGCTATACTTTGCTTTGAATGCTTCGACAAAAGGTTCTACCTTGTCATTGGCAGGAGCTTTAGTTGAGAAGTGTCCTGTATAATAAACATCCGATACATTTTCCGCGCCTGCTGTTTGGACCATTTTTTCATCACCAAAGCCATCCGCACCAATAATTGGCTGATCGATTCCTAATTCTCGGGCTTGCTTGATAATCAAACCAGCTTCGGTGTAGTAGCCAGGAATGAACAATACATCAAAGTCAGCATTTTTGATTTTCGTCAACACCGCTTGGAAATCTTTGTCACCTTCTGTGAAATTCTCTTCGAGTACAATGTCGCCATTGTAGCTATCTTTAAAGGCTGCTGATAATCCATTCGCATAGTCGCTGGAATTATCGCCTAAAATAATTGCTTTTTTAGCATCCAAGTTGTCTGCAGCATATTTTGCTAAGATCGTTCCTTGGAAACTGTCTTGGAAACAAGAACGGAAAGCAAATCCTTGAACTTTGTCACTGCTGACAGTAATCGCATCATCTGTTCCGGAAGGTGTCACTAACGGAACTTGTGCTTTGGTGACATTTGGCAATGCCGCCTTCGTCGCACCTGAAGTTGCTGGCCCGATCATTGCTACCACTTTATCATTGGTCGTTAAATTGGCTGCGACTGTCGCTGACTCATTATTGTCAGATTTGTTATCTTTTGAAACAATTTCAATTTGTTTTCCTAAGATACCGCCACTCTCATTGATTTCTTCAACCGCCAGATCAATTCCTTCTTTTTCCGCCGTTCCATAAGCTGCAACAGCACCCGATAATTCTAAATTGACACCTATTTTGATCGTATCACCTTCTTGTTTGTTGCCACCGCTAGCAGAACCGCTACCGCTAGTGGAACCACCAGTTGGTCCCGCACTACAAGCCGATAATAAAAATAAACTAGCAAATAAAAATGCAAATTTCTTTTTCATCATTATTCCTCCCCTACTCCCATGGATATGTTATCAAATATACTTAATAATAGGGAAAATGTCAACGAATTATCAGAATATTTTCTTTATTCAGATACTTTAAATTATTTTAAAAAAAATAAAGATTGATGCGTCGCGATTGTAATCGATTTCCGAAAAAAAAGTTGTGACCACTCTTCCAAAGTGATCACAACTTGTGTATCTGTTGATTCAAGGTTTATGTTTAAAATTGAAAAAAATGGCAGCAACAATGCGCTGAATCAATTCAGCACTTGTGCGGTGAAATTAGCTGCCGCTCCAACTAGATTGGCATCGTTTCGATAATCACAAAGCTTAATCAGTGGAACAAAGTCATTTAAGTCTTGTGCTGCCAGCATTTTCTTCATTCGTTGATTGATTTCTGGCAACAATCCTGCTTTTGCACTGACTCCGCCACCAATAATCAATACTTCAGGGTCAAAAGCAAATTGGATGCTGAATAACCCTTCAGTCAAATAGCGATAAAATTTGTCTACCTCTTCTTTGGCGATAATATCACCTTCTTCTGCTCGACGAAAGACTTCCTCGCCACTGATCGTTTTGCGGTCCACACCGATTCGGTCACAATAACGCCAAGCCATTTGAACAGCCGTCCCTAACTGTGAAAAAGATTTGCCTTTATCAAGAACCATCAAACCAAACTCGCCGCCGTAAAGATGGGCGCCTTTGATCAGTTTTCCTTGTTGAAAAAGTGCTCCGCCGACCCCAGTACCAATCACGATGAATGCTGCCGTGTCAAAATCTTTCCCAGCGCCTTGATAAAATTCTGCCATTCCGGCACAATTGGCATCATTCTCAATAGTGACTGGCAATTGAAATAACGCTTCCAATTCAGCGAAAATATTAAATCCGTGAATATATGGAATGGCGCTGATCCCATTGATCTGCTGCTGTGCAACATTCACCGCTCCTGGCGCACTAATGCCAACGCCTTCAAGAGGTTTTTTAATGCTATCTCGAATTGCTTTGAGCTCTTCTTTCATTTTTTGCCAAGTATCAGGCGTCGCAAATTGTCCTTTGTCACTTAATTGTTCGTCCTGCCATAATCCATATTTCACTGCAGAACCGCCCATATCAAATACTAGTAATGTCATCTCAACATTCCTTTCTCACTCAGTTGTCTCCCTTATTTTACTGTACTTTCCTCAGTTAAGAAAGCGATTTCTGTTGATTTCGTTGAAAAGGACAATAACGCGCTCTAAATGATTTGATTCAGAGTAACATGAATGGCGGACAAAACCCATTTTTCAAATGAAGTCAAAGTGCGCGAGATGCTTTTTAGAGAATTTTCTCTAAAATCACTTGATCAGTAAGTAGAATGCCGTTCTCATAAATGGGCTCTTTGTAATGATCGACAAAATAGTTTTTGACTATTTTTTTTTCAATGAAACCCATTTTTTTATAAAGTGTTAACGCTGCGGAAGGAAGATTACCAGTTTTGATAGTTACACAAAGAGTTTCCGTAGTTTTTGTTGCAGCAATCTTACTTAACGCTGCGGTCAGTAAACGACCACCGATTCCTTGATTCTGTGCTTCCGGTGCAACAGCAACATTCATGATTTCCCATCCTGCTGTTTGCAGTTGATAAACAATCACTCCTACGATCTGCTGCTCATTTTCAAAAACAAGAATCTCACTGGCTTGTATGTATCGATCTACCGCTTCTTTTTCTGGATCAGCATCCAGTAATAGCGGCCATGGCAAAGATTCTTTTGGTGATAAAGCTCGAATCATCGTTTTGCTCCTTTACTCCGTTCATTCCTGCCTACCCCTGCAGTTTGAAGGGTTTATTTTTTGCGATAGTGATAAGTAGGCTGCTCCTGATCTTGGGTATTTCGTTTTAATGTAAAGCGCTGAGGTACGTAGTCGATTCCCCCTTTTACAAACGGATGACAACGTAAAATTCGCGAGATTCCCATCAAACTTCCTTTACCTGCCCCATGTACTTGGATCGCCTGAATCATATAGGACGAACACGTAGGATAATAGCGACAGCTAGGGGGAAATAAGGGAGAGATGAATCGCTGATACAGCCGAACAAATCCAATCAAAAGCTTACTCACATCTCATACTCCTCTCTCTTCTATTTATAGAATTGAAAAAAACTAGAATAAAGCAATGTGCTCCATTCTAGTTTCAGCTTTGTTTACTTCATGAAGTCCAATATATGGTTCCATAGATGAGGCGAGAACACTTTTAACGGCATACCGTCTCCAATGATACCATAGCCGATCATAGTGCCGGCAATAAAGAGCAGGATCGCCAATAAGATAACCAACAAAATTTTTACCAAACTAGTTAAAATATATCGATTAAGCTTCAAGGTCGCATCTCCTCTTTAAACGGTTACTGGTGCTGTTTTTTCAGAAGTTGTTACCCGCTCAACAGAAGCACCTAACTGTTGCAATTTTTCGTGGAATTTATAATAGCCACGGTCAAGATACTTCAGATTACGGACACGAGTCAATCCGTTTGAACGCAAGCCTAATAAAATCAAAGCTGCTGCCGCTCGTAGATCCGTTGCATAAACCAGCGCGCCTTGTAATTCGTGGCCGCCTTCGATCACAGCGATGTTTCCGTCAATTTTAACATGACCGTTCATACGGCGCATTTCTTCTAAATGTTGGAAGCGATTTTCAAAAACCGTTTCATTCACGATGCTAGTCCCATCAGCCAACATTTGAATCGCAGTCATTTGCGCTTGCATATCTGTTGGGAAACCTGGATGAGGCATCGTTTTTACATCAGTTGCTTTGATTGTTTTAGGTCCAACTACCCGAATCCCTTCTGGAACTTCAGTGATTTTAGCACCCATTTCAGTTAATTTTGAAATCAGTGGACGATTGTGTTCAGAAATTGCATCTTTGATAATCACATCGCCTTCTGTCATTGCAGCAGCTACCATGAAAGTTCCTGCTTCAATACGGTCTTGTACGATCGCATGAGAGACCGCATGCAAATGGTCGACGCCTTCAATGCGCATGGTTTCTGTCCCAGCACCAAAGACTTTTGCGCCCATTTTATTTAAAATGTTCGCTAAATCTACGATTTCAGGCTCTCGAGCGACGTTCTCAATGATCGTCGTTCCTTTGGCTTTGACTGCTGCCATCATGATGTTTTGAGTAGCGCCTACACTCGGAAAATCAAGGTAGATCGTATTTCCTTTTAACTCACTAGCAATCGCTTCTATGTAGCCATCTTTTTGAATAATTTCAGCTCCCAGAGCTTGGAATCCTTTGAGATGCAGATCAATTGGTCGTTTGCCAATAGCACAACCTCCTGGCATTGCAACTTTCGCATGACCATTTCTGGCTAATAAAGGTCCCATAACAACGATTGATGCACGCATTTGACTAACATATTCATACGGTGCTTCAATAGCTAATTCGCGGGAAGCATCCATTGTAATGGTATTTTTTGATTGATCAAAAGCAATCTCGACGTTTAAATGACGGATCACTTCATTCATTGTCAAAACATCAGATAAAATCGGTACATTCTCTAAAGTCGTTGTTCCTTCTTCTGCTAACAAACTTGCTGCTAAAATAGGTAAAACGGCATTCTTTGCACCTTCAACCTTGACAGTTCCAATTAAACGATTACCACCTTGAACGATAATCTCTTCCATTTTGTTCCCTCCAAATAATGCAGTTGAATCATACACAAAATCTTGACAATTATAGCATACAATCGCACAACCTGCATGTATTATTGAATTTCTTAAAAACCTATTAAAAATAAATTACGGCATAATGCAATCAGTTCAAGGAAAAAAGTGCTAGCAGTATAGCCTAAAGCAATTGCTAAAAAGACCATGACCATCCGTATTTGCGTCGTTTGTAAGGCTTTAAAAAAAGCATCGATCCGCAAAGACTGCAACGCCCAAAACGCTAAATAGATAAATGCTAAATGACTGACGATACGAATAATCGCATCTACTCCATAAACTTGCATCCTCGATTCTCCTTTTCACATCTGAACGTTACTATCATACCACAAAATTTAAAAGAGCCAAAATATTCTTTCTTGAAACTTTCATTGGAAGACTTTAAAAAGACTTTAAAACGTTTTTGAGATAAAAAAAAGCAAAGACCACTGGTCTTCGCTTAGGAATGTTTTGACACATTGATTCGATTGATTGCACGATGCAAAGCAACAGTCGCACGTCGTAATTGGTCGATATCTTCCACTTGTTTTGCTTCTTCGATTTGCTTTTCGGCACGCTGTTTGGCACGTTCAGCACGAGAAACATCGATATCACGATCACGTTCAGCACTATCGGCTACAATTGAAACTACATTGTCCCGCACTTCCATGATTCCGCCATTGACAGCGATCCAATCGACGTGAGTATCGGAATCGATCCGTTTCACTCGAACTTCATCGATAGCTAAAGGCACGATGATCGGCGCGTGTTGCGGTAAGATCCCGATTTCTCCATCTGTCGTTCGTGCAACCACGATTTTGGCATGGTGTTCATACACCAAACCAGCAGGTGTCACCACATTAACCGTTAAAAATTGATCCATGAGGTTCCCCTCTTTCTCTATGGTTGCTTATTAATAACCTAGTGCTTTTGCTTTTTCAATTACATCTTCGATTCGACCTACACTTCGGAAGGCTTCTTCAGGAAGATCATCGTATTTACCTTCTAAAATCTCAGCAAATCCTTTGATGGTTTCTTCAACTGGCACATAAGAACCTGGTTGTCCTGTAAATTGTTCCGCTACGTGGAAGTTTTGTGATAAGAAGAATTGGATTCGACGCGCACGCGCTACGAGAGTCTTTTCTTCATCTGACAATTCATCCATCCCTAAGATCGCGATGATATCTTGCAATTCACGGTAACGTTGCAACGCATGCTGAACTTCGGTTGCTACTTCATAGTGTTTTTCCCCTACGATTTCAGGAGCTAATGCACTTGATGATGAAGCCAATGGATCTACCGCAGGATAAATCCCTTGTTCAGTCAATTTACGTTCCAAGTTCGTTGTCGCATCCAAATGGGCAAATGCAGTTGCTGGCGCTGGGTCAGTATAGTCATCGGCTGGCACATAGATGGCTTGAATCGATGTTACAGATCCTTTTTTCGTAGAAGTGATTCGTTCTTGTAATTGACCCATTTCAGTTGCTAGAGTTGGTTGATAACCAACGGCTGATGGCATCCGGCCTAACAAGGCAGATACTTCAGAACCCGCTTGTGTGAAACGGAAAATATTATCGATAAACAAGAGCACATCTTGACCTTCAACGTCACGGAAATACTCAGCAATGGTCAAACCAGTCAAAGCAACCCGCATCCGGGCACCTGGTGGTTCATTCATTTGACCGAAAACCATGGCTGTCTTTTCGATAACGCCTGATTCTTTCATTTCATAATACAAGTCATTACCTTCACGCGTCCGCTCGCCAACACCGGTAAATACTGAAATTCCCCCATGCTCTTGAGCGATATTGTGAATCAATTCTTGAATCAATACGGTTTTACCAACACCGGCACCACCGAACAAGCCGACTTTACCACCTTTTAAGTAAGGAGCTAATAAATCGATAACTTTGATCCCAGTTTCAAGGATTTCTGTACTTGTTGACAATTCATCGAAATCTGGAGCTTTTTTGTGGATGCCACTACGTTTGGCATCTTCTGGGAATGGTGCTTCCAAGTCGATAGTATCGCCTAGTACATTAAATACTCGGCCTAGAGTATCTGTTCCTACAGGGACAGAGATTGAGGCACCTGTATCGATGACTTCCATTCCTCGTTGCAAACCGTCTGTAGATTCCATTGCGATGGTGCGGATCACACCATCCCCTAGTTCTAAAGCGGCTTCCAATACTACTTTTGTTTTTTTCTCGTCTTTTTTGTAAACGATCAACGCATTGTTGATATCTGGTAAGGATTGGTCTAGAGAGAATTCCACGTCGACAACGGGACCAATGACTTGAACAATCTTGCCTGAACTCATTCGTATTCCTCCATTCGTTCTCGAAATTATTCTAACGCGGATGCCCCCGCAACAATTTCAGTAATTTCTTGGGTGATTGCTCCTTGACGCGCCCGGTTATAAGAAATCGTCAAATCCCCAATAATATTTTTGGCATTATCTGTTGCCGTCTTCATCGCAGTCATTCCAGCAGCATGCTCTGCTGTTTTGGCATCGACAATGGCACCATAAATCAAGCTTTCAGCATATTGCGGCAACAACTGATCCAAAATTGCTTCTCTTGAAGGCTCAAACAAATACTCTTGTTCATAGCTTTCTGCTTCTTCTGGATCCAAATCTGAGATAGGCAGCATTTTTTCCACGCGAAATTGGCTCGTCAACGAATTGATGTGATGGTTATAACAAACATATAGTTCATCAAATACTTCATTTTGATACATCGTTGTAGCTAAGGTAACAATTTTACGCACTTCGTCAAAACTTGGCTGATCGGAAAGATTTCTCAACTCATAAGCTAACTTGATTCCTCGTGTTTTAAAGAAATCTGCTCCTGTCGCACCGATGGCGATCATAACATATTCTTCATCTTGAGCATGATCTTCGTCCAGCATCGTCATCATTTGTTTCAAAATCGAACTGTTGTAGCCACCGACTAAACCGCCATCTGAAGTAATGACGATATAGCCAGTGCGCTTTACAGGACGACTAACAAGCATACTGTTGTAATTGACGCCCTCTTTAGGTCCAGCAGCTGCAAGATCTGAGAGTTGTTGCGCAGTAAGGTGAGTAACGATCTCACGCACTTTCGTTGCATAGACTTGAAATTGTTTTGAGTGTGCTTCTGATTTAGTCAATTTAGCAGCCGAAACCATTTGCATGGCGTTTGTGATCTGACTGGTTTTCTTGGTTGAGGCAATTCGTTGCTTGATCTCATTTAATGAAGCAGCCATTCATTCTCACCTCTTTTATGCATTTTGCATTGTTGACATTTTGTCTTGTGCTGAAACACGTGATGTATTTGCAGCCATGAAAATATCTTTGAATGCTTTGATTGTGTCATCTAATAAGCTTTCTTCTGGCAAGTCTTTCGTTGCACGAATCGTTTCAAACACATCTGCTTGATTTGCTTCAATGTATTCAAACAATTCTGCTTCAAAGTCTAATACTTTATTTACTGGCACACTGTCAAGGAATCCGTGCGTCAATGCGTATAAAATAACCACTTGTTTTTCAACTGCTAATGGTTCATGCAGTTTTTGTTTCAAAATTTCAACAGTCCGACGTCCACGATTCAATTTTGCTTGAGTAGCGGCATCTAAATCAGAACCAAATTGCGTGAAGGCTTCTAACTCGCGGTAACTTGCCAAGTCCAAACGCAATGTTCCAGCCACTTTCTTCATCGCTTTGATTTGTGCAGAACCCCCAACCCGTGAAACGGAAAGTCCGGCAGCTACGGCAGGGCGAACACCTGAATAAAACAGGTCATTTTCTAAGAAAATTTGTCCGTCTGTAATGGAGATCACGTTGGTTGGAATATAAGCAGAGATATCTCCTGCTTGGGTTTCAACGAATGGCAAGGCAGTCATTGAGCCTCCGCCTAGTTCATCACTTAATTTTGCAGCCCGTTCCAATAAGCGAGAATGCAAGTAGAAAACGTCCCCTGGGTAAGCTTCACGACCTGGCGGACGACGAAGTAGTAAGGAAAGTTCCCGATAAGCAACGGCTTGTTTTGATAAATCATCAAAAACGATCAAAACGTGTTTACCGTTATACATGAATTCTTCACCCATTGCTGCTCCAGCATAAGGGGCGATATATAATAGTGGTGCAGGTTGAGAAGCACCGGCTGATACCACGATCGTATAGTCAAGCGCACCATAGCGGCGCAATGTTTCTACTTGTGCACGAACCGTGGAATCTTTTTGACCGATCGCTACATAAATACAGATCATATTTTGACCTTTTTGGTTGATGATCGTATCGATTGCGATGGTTGTCTTCCCTGTTTTACGGTCACCAATGACCAATTCACGTTGTCCGCGTCCGATTGGAACTAAAGCATCAATGGCTTTCAATCCAGTCTGCATTGGTTCTGAAACGGATTTACGTTGCATAACACCAGGTGCAGCTGCTTCTACCGGACGAGATTTATCTGTATCGATTGGACCTAAGCCATCGATTGGTTGTCCTAACGGATTCACTACTCGTCCAATCAAAGCATCCCCAACAGGAACTTCCATGATTTTTCCAGTACGTTTTACTTTGTCACCTTCACGAATGGATTCAAATTCACCTAAGATGATGATCCCTACATCGTTGGATTCCAAGTTTTGGGCCATACCGTAAGAACCGTTTGAAAACTCAAGCAATTCTCCACTCATCGCATTTTCTAATCCGTGAGCCCGGGCGATCCCATCCCCTACGTATGTGACTGTTCCAATTTCTTCTACAGAAAGTTCATTTTGATAATTTTTGATTTGTTCTTTGATCAAGGCACTTATTTCTTCTGCTTTGATGGCCATCCGATTCACCTCTTATCTCTTGTTTATCTGCCGATCTGTTGTCGCAGATAATCCAGTTGGCTCTTAATACTACCGTCGATCACTTGATGATTGGCTTCCACGATGACCCCACCTAAAATGGCTGGATCAACTTTTTCTGAAAGCACTGCTTTCTGGTAGCCGAGCGTCTGTGCGATTTGTTTCGACAATTGTTCTTTTTGACTTGACGACAATGCAACTGCTGTGGTCACCGTACCACTGACTAAACCTTGCTGCTCGTCATAGCGGCGTTCATACTCATCAATGATCAGCAATAGGTCGTTCATACGATTATATTCATACACGATCTCAAGAAAATTTTTGACTAATCCATCAAAGTTATTAAATAACTGATCAACAAGTTTTCTTTTTTCATGAAGATCCAAACGATTATCGGTCACGATTTGGCCAAACATCGGAATCTCTTGATAAATCTGACGTAGTGTCATCAACTCATGATAAACAGCTTCAGCTCGTTGTTCTTCCATCGCCAATTCGAACAACGCCTTGCCATAGCGTTTACCTACAGTAAATTTATCGAGTTTCATTGACTGAACCTAATCCTTCGATATATTGATTAATTAAAGATTCATGATTTTCGGGAGTCAATTCACGGCCCAAGATTTTTTCTGCGATTTGAAGTGAAAGATCTGCAACATCATCTTTGACTTCTTTTAACGCAGCTTCTTTTTCAAGCGTGATATCTGAGTGAGCTTTTTCTTTCAAACGAGAAACTTCTTCTTTGGTCTCGTTCAAAATATTTTGGCGACTCAATTCTCCGCTGTCTTTGGCGCTTTTGATGATCTCCGCAGCTTCTGAATGGGAATTGGCCAATTTTTCTTGGCGTTCTTTTTCCAGTTTCGCTGCATTCAAGCGGGATTGTTCCGCTGAATCCAAATCATTGGCGATTTTTTCTTCCCGTTTTTGCATCATGCTACTAATGGCATCCCATGCAAAGTGTTTCAACAAGAATAGCAAAAGAAGAATTGAGCCGCTGACAAGAATAATATTGCCAAGCATAGCATTTTTTACTTCTGCTAGAACCAAGTGATTTAGCATAACGACTCTTCCTTTCTGAAAGTAATTCTCTCATTTAAAAAAGCAAAAACGAGTGCATTGTTCGTTTCTGCCTTTTTCACGTTTAGCCTTGGAAGACTAATAGCAACGCGATAACTACCCCCAAAATAGGCACAGCTTCGACTAGCGCTACCCCGATAAACATTGTTGAACGTAATTGACCTGACATTTCAGGTTGACGTGCCATTGATTCGATCGTTTTGGCGATTACTTGTCCGTTACCATAACCTGCACCAATTGCTGCTCCGATAATTGCTAATCCTGCTCCGATGAAATTCATATTGTTTTTCCTCCTAAAAGTGTTTGTTTTGATTAGTGTTCCGCCACGATTTTGTGGCTCATAAATACCATGGTCAATGTGACAAATACATAGGCTTGGATGGCGCCTATAAACAATGAGAAGCCAATCCAAATCATTTCAAGCGGCATCGCGATAGGCAATGACCACCAACCTAGACTTGTGAACATATTCGCTATCAACCCTAACAAGACCTCTCCAGCAAAAATATTCCCATAAAGCCGTAAGCCCAAAGTAATAACATTTGTAAATTCTTCGATAATTTTCAATGGTAATAAGAAACCAACTGGTTTCAAGTAAGAATTGATCATAAAGTTTTTGAAACCAAGCGTTTTGATACCAAAGAAATGTGTCAAACTAATAACCATAAGTGCAAGTGTCAAGGTGACAAAAGGATCCGCTGTGGGACTCTTCCATAAAGAGACATCATCAGCTGTCACGATCTTTGTGACCAGCCCAATTTCATTCGCCACAAACACAAAAAGAAACATTGTTACACCCAGCAAATGAAAGTTGTTCACTTGCGATCCTGGTATATTGTCAGCTACGATTCCGCGAACAAAATCAATGACCCATTCAATAAAGTTCTGCTTTCCTTTTGGCTTCATTTGCAAATTTCGTGTACAAATGAACACCACCAAAAAAACAATTATACAAGAAATGATTGTCATCATTGCTACAGTTCCATCAAACCAAATCGGACCGATGTGAAACATAAGCGATTTTTCATCCAATCTTTCTCACCTCTTTTCCTGTCATCTCCAGAAAATATCTGGTGTTACAATGCGTTTCCTCTCATAACAATCGGTATCATACCACCACGACAAGAAAAATTCAAAGTATTTTCAAGAAAATTAGACAAAAAAGTTTTTCTGCCAAAATTCGAAAAAAAACTTAATTGAAACACTGTCGTGAAATTTCATGAAAAGCTTGGTACATCAGTACCTTTGCCTTAAATGCTACCAAATTTTTCCCTAATCTCAAAGCAATACACTTTAAATGATTCTAAAAGAACTTCTTAGAAGATTAAAAGTTTCTAAGAGCACGATCAATTTGCCGTTCCTGATCTTTTCGTTTTAGGGTTTCTCGCTTGTCATATTCGCGTTTTCCTTTGGCTAAGCCGATCAAAACTTTGGCATAACCATCTTTGATATAAACTTTTAGCGGAACAATGGTCATTCCTGTATTTTTGCTTTCACCGATTAACCGAGCAATCTGCTTTTTATGCAGTAACAATTTTCTTGTACGCAAAGGATCATGATTAAAAATGTTCCCCTGTTCATAAGGACTTATATGAACATTATACAAATAGGCTTCTCCATTACGGATACGAACAAAGCCGTCTTTTAGATTGATCCGACTGTTGCGGATCGATTTGATCTCAGTTCCTTGCAGCACGATCCCTGCTTCGATCGTATCAAGGATCGTGTAGTCATGACGAGCTTTTTTGTTTTGGGCAATTAGTCTGCCCTCTCCCTTAGGCAACGGTCATCCCTCCTACTTTTTCTTAATTCCTTTATAGAAAGGTTTCTTTTTTGAATTTCCGTTTTTTTTCTTTTTACGAGAAGATTTTCCCCGTAAATTTTCTTTTTTCTGTCGATCTGAGGTTTGTCTTCGCTGTTTGTTTTCTTTATTTTGCTTTTTTTTAGGCTGTTGGATTCGTATGACTTCTTCTGCTTCAATCAATTCAAAATCGATTTCGCGAGTCTCTGGATCCGCTTTGATCACTTTGATGCGGACTTTTTGTCCGATCTTAAACGTTTGCCCAGTACGTTCACCTACTAATGCGAGGTGGTTTTCCAAGTAATGGAAGTAATCTTGTTTCAATGCAGTAATATGGATTAACCCTTCGATGGTATTCGGCAACTCCACGAAAAGTCCGAATTTTACTACTGAGCTAATAATCCCGTCAAACTCTTCTCCTACTTTATCGGCCATAAATTCAGCTTTTTTAAGAGCATCTACTTCACGTTCTGCTTCCACTGCTCTTCGCTCCATTTGTGAACTGTGTAAAGCAATATCTGGAAGGTTCTGCTCCCACTTTTCTTGATTGCTTTCTGACGGATCCGTACTGTATGAACGAATCAGCCGATGAACGATCAAATCGGGGTATCGGCGGATCGGTGATGTGAAGTGGGTATAGTAGTCTGCAGCCAGTCCATAATGCCCATAGTTATCTTCAGAATATTTTGCTTGTTGCATACTTCGCAACAGCATGGTGTTGACCACCATCGCTTCAGGTTTATCTGCAACATCTTCCACGACTTTTTGTAGATCTTTGGGCGTGATGGAGCCTTTTGTCTGCTTGACAACAATTCCTAACGCAGAAGCAAAATCAAAAAAGCGCCGCATTTTTTCTTCTTTTGGTTCTTCATGGATCCGATAAATGAACGGCAATCGACGTTTGTTGAAATGCTCTGCCACTGTTTCATTAGCAGCCAGCATAAAGGACTCAATCAATCGTTCGCCAACTCCTCGTTCGCGAAGAAGGATGTCCTGAGGATGCCCTGCTTCGTCAACCAATACTTTGGCTTCACGATCCTCAAAAGAAACTGCCCCCCGCCGAACGCGCATCGCTTCTAAGATTTGATGCAATTCAGCCATTTCCTTAAACATCGGAACAAGCGAGGCATAACGAGCCATTGTCTCAGGCTCTTGGTCTTCCAAGATTTCATTTACTGCTTGATAAGTCATTCGTTCTGTTGTTTGAATGATGCTTTGAAAAATCTCATGTTTGATCACTTTACCTGAAGAATCGATTTCCATCTCACAACTCATTGTCAACCGCGGAACGTGAGGATTCAGTGAGCAGATACCATTTGACAGCCGCTGAGGGATCATAGGAATGACCCGATCGGTCAGATAGACACTGGTGCCTCGTTCAAAAGCTTCCTTGTCTAGGGCACTGTTTTCTGTCACATAATAAGAAACATCTGCGATATGGACCCCTAAGAAAAAGTTGCCGTTGGCTAATTTACGAACGGTGACCGCATCATCAAGGTCTTTCGCATCTGCCCCATCGATCGTGACAATCAATTGTTCCCGCAGGTCACGACGTTCTGGGAATTGTGCTGGATCAATGGCATCAGGAACTGCATCAGCTTCCGCTAATGTTGCTTCTTCAAACTTTGTCGGAATGCCGTTAGCTACGACGATCGACAAAATATCCATTCCAGGATCATTTTTATGACCAACTACTTTTTTGACTAGTCCTTCCAAGCTTTTAGAGTAGCCTTTCTCCGGATAGTGAGTGATCTCAACGATCACAATGCTGCCATCTACCGGACGAACGCCTTCTGCACCGATGAATACTTTTAACTCATTCATTTTTTTATCTTTTGGCTGAACGACTCCATAGAGGTCTGTTTCTTGGATCTCCGCTTCATCAAAGAGTGTAAACTCACCGACAACTTGTGTGACTGCCCGTTTGCGGATTTCAACGACTTTGCCCTCTGCCCCTTTATCGGAAAAAGGATCAGCAGCATGAAGTATGTCGATAGCAACTGTATCTCCATCCATCGCATAGCCAGTCGATTCTTTAGGAATATAGATGTCTTCTTCTTCCTCATCGATACTCACAAATCCAAAGCCTCGTTCGTTTGCTCGGAATGTTCCTTCAACTAAGACTCGCTGCATTGGCAATTTGACTTTGCCTTTCTTATTGAAGAGAATGCTCCCCTCTCGTTCCATTGCGGCTACTGTTTGAACAAGATTTTTGAAATCCTCGCTTTTTTGCAGTTGCAATGCTTCGGCAATTTCTTCCATGGAAAAGCTTTTCTTGCGGCTTTCTTCCATGAACTGAATAATTTTTGTTTTAATCGTCTCTTTCATTTTTTACCCTTCCCAAGCGAGGCTTTCCAGAAAAGCCCAAACATCTTGTTCTAATTTTTTTCGTTCTGGGCCGACAGTCACTACATGTCCACTATGTGGATACCACTGTAATGTGTAGGGCACATGAGACAATGCTGCTGCTGTGCGAAAAACCGTCTGAGGATCAATCATACGGTCTCTTCCTGCTTGTGCAAGAAAAACAGGCACATCGATCGTGTCAAGATTAGTTGCTGTTTCTTGCCCAATCGATTCAATTTCTAGCAGCTGAGCTCTGACTTGTTGCGGTACGCGAGCCAAAATCATTTGCTGCTCTTCGGATGAATAAGAAGAGTATTCCAGAATCATCTCTGCATATTTTTCAAAATTTCGCGGCACATCATTCTTTGTTTCAAAGAGCGGTGAACAGAATAGCCCACCACCGATTAGCGCAGGTTCCGCTTGTGTCAAACTGTTCATGGCAAAGATGCCTCCCATTGACAATCCCAACACAGCAATTTTTTGGTAACCTTTTTCTTTCAAAAATTCAATCGCTGCTTTGGCATCTGCTCGCCATTGTTGAATTCCTTGATTCAAAATATCTTCAGGGTTTGTTGTCCCATGACCCGAAAACATCGGTGTATAAACAGTATACTCTTTTTGTTCTAAAAACCGGCAAAGCATCCGCACATCATTGGGACTACCAGAATAAGCATGGAACAAAATCACTGCCCGATCTCCGTGGGGAGCAAACACTGGTTTTGGTTGGTTAAAATTCTTCATTTCTTCGTTTCACCTCACGTCCAATTCTACCATAGTTCGATGATTTCAACGATAAATGCGTTCATAAGATTTTTGGCAAAGAAAAAACCCCTCGCAGCCGAGAGGTTCCAAATTTCATCCAATTATTTTGATGACAAATAGGCCAAAAGAAATAGCAAGACCATCCATACAAAGCCTAAAATGGCAGTTGAACGTTGCATTACCGCTTCAAATCCACGCGCTTTTTGTTTACCGAACAATTGGTCTGCTCCACCCGTAAACGCGCTGGCAGCACTATTTTGTTTGCTTGGTTGCATCATAATCGTAATAACCATGATCACAGAAATCACAATCACTGCTGCTAATAATATATTGTACACGATAGCTCCTCCTTGCTTGCTAGAATCGTCCTTCTAACTCTACCACATTCGGGACCTTTTTTCCAGTATATTTTATTGATGCTATGGCGATGTTCCCTGCATCCAAACAAGACAACTACTAAATCCCGGAACAAAAAAAGACACTAGCCGTACAGCAACATAAAAATCGTTGTTGCACGACTGTTGTCTCAATCATTTTCTACCGAAATTCAGCGAGCCAATACATCATCATATTCTGATTTTTCTTTGAACTCTTTGACAGCGAATGAACAAACTGGCATGATTTTTCGATCTTCGCGGCGCGCTTTTTCTACCACCGCATTCAGTAATTTTTGTGCTAACTTCTGACCGCGATACGCAGAATCAACAAATGTATGATCAACCACCAACACATCGTCTGGCGCCTCTTGCCAGGTGATTTCTCCTATTTCCTTGCCGTCATCGTATAAGGCAAAACGTTTGTTTTCTTCTTTGATTTCCATTTTTTCACATTCCTTTCTAGTTAAAAAAATTCAAATGCACTATTACTCTGTTGCCTGGATAAATTGTAGAATAGTCGGCCAATATTCTGGACTTTCTGTGACCGCTTGAAGATGGCCCATCTTTGGAAAAATGACTCGTTTTTTTTCCCCAGCAGTTGCTTCCATCAATGTGTCTGTTTCTTCTGCTGAGACAAATGGATCTTCAGAACCATGTAAAAATAAAACAGGTAAATGGTTACTGCCTAGTTGGCGTGTGACAGAGATCTGTAGAAATGGGTACCCTACTAATTGTTTACTGTAACGATTTGCCATACGCAGGAACCGTTTGACGGGTAATCCAGAAAGACGCGGTAAATTGGCTCGTATCAAACTATAGATCGAGGTATAGCTGCTGTCTGCAATCAATCCTCGAACTTGAATAGGCAATACTTCTCCACTCGCTAAGAGGACTGTTGCGGCCCCCATCCCTTGACCATACAAGAAAATCTGGCATTGTGCATCTTTTTCAACTAATTTCTCGATCCAGAGAATCAGATCTAAGCGATCCAACCAGCCTAACCCGATTTGAAGCCCTTCACTTTGCCCGTGTCCGCGAAGATCTGGCACTAAGACATTGTGTCCGGCTTGCCACAAGCGTTCCGCGGCATCTTGACAATCGACTTGTCCAGAACTGCGATAGCCATGAAGACAAATCACCCATGTTTTGGCACACTGATCAAAGACCCGTGCATGTAACAGAACATCATCCGTTGCAGTAAGGGTACATTCGGACCCTTCTTGCCAGAAAGTTGAAGGTGCTTCCTGTGATCGCTGTCCCGAAGGAACAAGTTGTTTTCTGCCTTCTTTTTCATACCAATGGTTGTTGCGCATGATCAGAGCAGATACAAAATAACGTACACCTTTTTTTAGGACTGCAGTTCGGTAAATATAGTATAACCCAGCAATCAGTCCAATAAGTACAATTATCAGCCAAAGCATAGGATCCCTCCCTTGACTCTAGTGTACCATCTGCACAGCAAATGAGCCAAAAATTTAAACAGATTTTAGGTGTCCTTATAAAATAACCAGTAATCAAAAACCTTTGAGAAAAAACATTTCTGAACCAGATAAATTGATTTTCCCCAAAGATTTTTTTTACGGTGACGGTAGCTGAAGATACCAGCAATCAGAAGGAGCAAACCTCCGAAGAAGATTAAAGCACAGAATGATTCTTCATTCATCTGCGACAGTTTGGCTGACAGATGATTGCCGATGACCAATTCTTGCCCTATTCGAGTATCGGATTTAAGCAAAAAAACCCAATCACGAGAAAAAGAGAATCTTGATCGTTTATCGATCAAAATTCTCTTTTTCATTGCTAAATGGAAGGCTCCTTGTCATCATTGATCAAGAATTTAAGCAATTCTGACTGTTCTGCAAAAATTGCTTCCACAGATGAGCTTCGATAATGACTCTTTTGCTCGGTAACTTCTGATAGCTCGGAATCAATTTGGTTAGTTGATTCGACGTACTCTTCGATTGGTGCAGATTCTGCACGCACTTCCGGTTCTGAAAAACCATGATTCATAGCTGATGGACGGCTATCCTCAAAGCGATCAGCCGAAGTCTTCGGTTGGTCTTGCCAGAACAATTCCCCAAATAAATACATTCCCAGCGCATTTTTATTATTAAACACTTTACAAGATAGCCCCATTTTAGCTAATACCTGATTCACTGTGTTTTCATTGATCGTTCCTGCAGAAATATCCCGGATCAGTATTGTATCCGCATATTGAACATCCTGATCACTATTGACATAATCAATGAATTGATCCGTCAAAGCCGTCAGCTCTTTTTTAACGATTTCGGTTAAATCGACGGTCTGACGTCCATTGATCGTCACAATAAATGGATTGTTCTTCTTCGTTGTGACCAGCATATCGTAGATTACCCCAGCATCCAAATCAAAAGTTGGCGTGGGATGATTTCCCTCATTTTCTTGGTAAGCTTGTACCACGTTGCCGGCTAATTCATACAAGCCGTCTGTAACTTTTGTACTTTTGATCAGTTCGCCATTTTCATAACTGTCACAAGTTAGATAATGATCATTAATCTCAAACACATAAGTCAATCCCGCCAGAATTTCTTCAACGCCTAACATTAAATGAATATCGTTTCGTCTACTTTCAAAAATCACAGCCAACGATTTGGGAATCAGTTTTACTCGTTCGATTCGTATCCGATAGTGGGTACCATTAACGACTGTCTCGAATTCATCTGCCAGTTGCCTCTCGATTTCTGCCAGCTGGTCAAAACTTTCTGTTGCTACGCCAATGCACAATGAGCAGCTAAAGCAATCCTTTGCAATTTCAGTGAAAAGCGAGGTTCTCTTCTCTACTAAATAAGAAAGTATCGTTTTGATATATGTCTTAAAATTTTGGTCTCCAATGGCTGCCAATGGATTTCCAAAGGTTTGGTAAGCCTTCGAACGTCGACTATATAACTTGTCGAAGCCCCAAGTAATTTCTTGCTCGCTTCCCCCGAGAAGAATTCGTTCCCCAACTTTGTTTTTGGAGTGGGTCGGTTCATTATTCTTTCCTAAAAGATACTGCAGATTATTTTTTTTGACTTCTGAATAAACAGAACTTCTGACATCTTGATAACCATAGCCAACGACGCCTACTCGAAATTCATCAATGTCTAATGCAATGATTTTGTCCACACTAATCCTCCTAACTTCCCTATTTGTCATGATTTCTTGCTCCCCAAACATTCTGTTGTTGTTTCAGCCGCTACTCTTTTGTCTCCGCTTGAATAAAGAATGCATTTGACAGTTCTTGTATTTTCTTCGCCTGTTCGTTGACTTCTGTTTCTAAAAAAAACAAATCGTTGAAAATCGCTTTTGTATTGCGTACATGTTCCAAAAGATCATTGACTTTGACCCGCTGCAAGTCAATTTTTTGGCAGAGATCTCTCAGCTCATCTTGACTGTTCTTCAGAATAAAAAAATCGCGATACCCAATGGTGGACTGTTTTTTTTCTGAGATCATTTGCTTTAATCGCTCAATTTTACTATCCCGTTGTTCGATCGTTTGATTCATCTCTGCTAGCATCTGGTCTAGCTCGCTGATCTGGACGATTGCGGATAATTTCTTTGTGATCATCGATTGTGTCATTCTTGATTTGCCCCTTTGTTTAGGAGTATTTTTACTTCTGAATCCACTAGTGCAGTCCTAGTAAATATTCCCGATCGCAGTAAGCAACTAAATGAAAGAACATTGTTCTTCATTCGCAGCATTTCTTCATCTGTTAACTCACCTAATTTATGGTCAATTTCTTCAATCCCAGCGATAACAATCCCAAGTCCTAGTTTCTGTACCATCTCTGCTATGGCTGCTTGTTGCCATACAATGACAGGGATGCCTAATGAGAGATACAATGAAATTTTGTGAGGCGCATTATACTTCGTGTACTGTTGATAGTCACCACCAGCTGGCAATTTATCATCCCACGCAAGACCAAAGCCATTCTTCTCCATCTTGCGAATCAATTCTTCTTGCTCAAATACACCACAATAATGGACATTTGCGCCAAAAGGGCGATCATTCTTTTCACCATATACGAGAATTTCAGTGCGATTGGGCCATTGCTGTAAAAAAAGGGTTTTTGCTAAATTCCCTGCAAAGACAACTCGTTTTTCTGGCCGCTCATGACTGACACTTACTTCCTTGTGTCGATAGTCAAAAAACGGTTTTTGGACCATTTTTCGGGTCACTCCTCGTTCGACTAAGGCTGTCTGCATAGCTTGACTATGAACGATTAATAATGTGGCTTCGTTGAAAAGAGCAGCTTCATCAAAGTCGACTTTCCCTCGCAACATCTCAGCATCATGGATGAATAAGATCGTATAGATCCTTCTTTGCTTCATTCTTTGTAAAAACATCCGATCGAAATGGGCACCGTTATAGCTTGGATATTGGTAGACCACCATATCTTGATTGGCAACACCAGCTGTAATGCCATCGATCCTCGAGGTAAGTGCGTAATCATCTTCATTCTCATCGATATAACGATAAATATATAAAGGCTGATAATCCATCCCCTTGGCAATGTCACAAACATCTGCTTTCGCCTTTTTGACTGAATCTGCTGCATTCGATTCAATGATCGTCGTCACCCACCGATTCACGCTTGCCCCATCTCCTTTTCCATCATTGCTCGCACAAACATCACTTCATCTTTTGGTAAGCACCATTCTGCACCTTTCAAATTTTTGGAAAACAGTTGCACAGCTGGATCTTCTTGCGAAGTATTCCTTGTAAGGGTCAGATATTTGACTAGCTTTAGAACCGTTTGATTGTAGACATCAATATGCCAATGTTCTTCCATTAAACGACTCGCATGTTGAAGCAATTGAATGGCATCTTCACAGCGTTGCATATCTACCAAACATTCCGACAAATCCAATACGGCTCCTACTAAAACTGGTCGGAGTTCAGTAAAGTCAGTTGCATTTATTTTCTTTAATAGACAGCTTTCTAACAGAAAAATTTGTTTTTCTAAAGAAGAGGATTGCAATCCATAGCGATGTTTGATGCGCAACGTAGCCAAATATAAGAGACTATCAAACAATGTATAAAAATCAGTTCCGAGAAAAAATGTTTCAAGCATCTCTAAACTTGCTTGTGGGACTTTCTGGTTCATACAGCCGAACACGAGGTCAGAATAGGCCAGCATAAGTTTAAACATCACATTATCCTCAGTAGCAGGACGAAATTTTTCTAACTCTTTTCTGACTTTGAGAAAGGTGACGAACATGTCCTCTTTCGTTGATAAAGAGCTATAAATCAGTACACTTAATAGATGAAGTTGTTCATCTGTTGACATAGCAAACATGTCTAACAATTCGGTATCTGATATGCTCAACATTTTCTTGATTCCAACAACCATTTCGAAAGGCAGGTCGATTTCATATTGTACCCACCTATAGTATCGTGAGCGAGATAACCCAATCTTTCTTTCAAAAGACTTCACAGATAGACCTTTACATTTGCGGATTTCTTCTAATTTCTCGCGATCAATATTGACAGCAACTACTGATGTATCAGGTATCTTTAAGTCTGGGTTGATCGTACTGATTAATCGACAAACGCTTAGTAATCTAGTTTCCATATTTTTCAAATCCTTTTTTCTAAAATGCAGGACCTATTTCCAATTTTTACTTCTGTAATGCTTCCAACAAAGAATAGACCAACGATCCAAGGATCACGATCGACATAACCAAGGAAAGCACGATGGTGACAGCTTTCCCTTTTTTTTCTCTTCCGAGTGATCTCTTACGTTTTCTCGTTCTTCTTGAAATCCTGCTTGAATCGTTTTATCTAACTGATTATTTGCCAACGAAATCACCTCTCCCCAGTTTATTTCCAGCTAACAACTATGAAGAATACAGTGTTTAACTATTGGATTTGATCAGTTGCCAGCTATAGCGACTCACTCATTTCTGCAACGTTTTCTGTTGGTTCGTTTTCCTCTGCACCTGTATTAGCTTCTACTTCTGTTTCTTCTAATGAACGCAATTCATGAATCAGCTCTTGACTCAATTGACTCACTTCGCTATCCTGTCTTTCTACGGTTGAGGTCAACATATCAATGATCTGATCGGTTTCATTCAAGAAATACGTCCGAAGCATTTGCTTTTCAACCTCGTAAGCAGAAAAGAGTTTTTCATAAATCATTTGCAATCTGTTTTGCTCTTCCTGTTGCTGCTCAAAAGACGCATTGAATTGTTTTTTTAACGATTGGATCTCATTTAGATCGATGTCATTTTCTGACTTATTGATCATTGCTTTCATCTCTTGATTGATCTGAATCAATTGATCAATCAATTCTTTTTGTTGATGCAGGATGCGCTTTGCCTCCTCCTGCTCATTCTCAAAAGAGAGCATGGATCCGCTGTTTTCTTTGATTAATGACATGATTTGCTCATACAATTCATTGACCTTCATTTTCTTCATTTCGTCTTCATCCTTTCAAGACAACTTTGTCCATGCAAACATTCTTATTTGCCAATAGTTGATAATTCTTCTGATCCACTTCCACCCTATGGATGTAAGGGATGTGATCATCTAAAATACTCATTAAATTTCCTTTGATATTCCCTTTGCCATCAAGAGGCGACTCTTCCAGATACAGGGTATTTCTTGAATTAGATGTTGCTAAAGCGAACAATTCTAATCCCATGTATGAAATTCCCACGGTATCATTTTCTGTTAACCGCAAAGCTAACTGTTCCCGAATGAAATCAAGTGTTGTATTAAATTTCTGGGTTACCTTCAATGTTGCAGTATCACGAATCGTGACCAAGTTGATTGCTCCCTGATAAAAGTAATAATTCAAGATGCTTTGCTGCTGATCATTGAAAAAAGCAATCTCTTGAACCTGATCGTTACAATAATAAATAGTTGAGAACAATTTCCCGTCAGCGGCATATTCTTCAATGAAGTCTATCGTGCCATCCGGATAGAAGTACCGTACCTCTTTGACATGTCTTCTAGTCATAGGGTATAAGCTCACTTTGCCTATTTCATCCCCGTCTGTAATCAACGAAATGGTACGATCTTCGTTCATATAGACTTCTGTACAATAAGCCGTTGGGACTTGGTTAAAAAATAAAAAGGTTTCTGGATCGTGGCTCCGTTGTGTGACTTGATCTAAAATATTTATTCCCTGCACCGCTTCTTTTTGAAGCATCGCTTGAAAATTTGGACTTGGTGAGATAGACAACACTTGGTTTCCTTCTTTGATTCGTGATTTTTGTGTCATCCATATCCGGTCATTGGGTCGGATTACAGTGACTAATTCATAATGCATCGATCAACTCACTCCATTTCTCTGCAATTATCGAGTCTTGAAACATCCGGACAGACTTGCGGGTGTTGGCTTTAAGTTGGTTTAAATCAGTAGCGACTAACTGACGAATTCCTTCTGTTAGTTGCTGGACATTGTAGGTATCATCATTTCTGGAAAAGTCTTTCAAATACCCATTGACCCCTTCTTTGATCAACTCCATCGCCCCAAAACGTGCCTTGTACGTCACAATTGGTAATCCCGCATTCAATGCTTCGATATAGGTCAATCCAAATCCTTCTGAAAAAGAGCCAGAAATAAAGGCATCATAATTGGGATATACCTCATTGATCGCATGGGAGTGGCCTTTTAATTGAATATATTCTTCTGCATTTAGCTCCTTGATTATTGCATTCAACTTGCTTTCTTCTCCGCCTTGACCATAGATATCTAAAGAGAGTGTTGGATGTTCTTTTTTTGCTGCAGCAATTGCACGTATCACAAGATCAATGTGCTTTTCTGATGCCAAGCGAGAGACCGTCACAAACTTCTCCGCCTGTTGTTTGCCTTTTTCAAATGATTCTTCTGTCATATCGCGAATCCCCCCCACAGGGATCGTCACAATTTTTTCGGATTCGTTTGGAAAATCGATCAGTAGATCTTGTCTCTGCAATTCTGTCGCAACAACGATGTGAGTAACTTGCTCTAAATGCGTCAATGCATATTCATAATAATTGTTCCAAAGAGGCGCACGAGGTACATCACGATCAGATAAATGATCAGCATGTACTATTTCGATCAATTTGATTTCTGGAGGACAATGATCATATAAGGCGGCCTCACTTTCTTCTCCTCGATCAATGATGATAGTTTTGGTTTCTGGGAACTCTTCCATCAATTGTTTAAAGAAAAAGCGTTGCAGCAAGACTTCATTTCTAAAGAAGCGATGTTTGCCCTTAAAAGCAAACAAGTGAATATTCGTCATCACTCTTCCTCGATGAGGATCATTGCGATAGCTGTACATGATTTTTCTTTGATTCGTTCGATAGTCAAAAATCTCTACCCGATAATCTGAAACTAGCAATAACCCTTCTTTTTTTCGGCTAGGGGATTTTTCCATGTGCTCAACGATTTTCAATCCTGATGATGTGATGGTTTCTTTAATCCTATGCGTGTTCGTGGCGTCTACCAAGAGGTCCTGTTTCGCGGTAAAATTCGCTTTAGCTCCTTGTCTTAAATAGTCACCTTCTAGGGCAAAATATTCCCACATGGAGATGACTTTATTGTCTGGTATCTTCCAAGCTGCCATCGCTTCATGAAGATTCTTTACTAATTCCATAAAAATATATTTATACGGAATATTTTTTCTATCAAAACAAGCAGCACGGTAGAACTGTGCATGTTCCACACCAGAATTGCCGATTCCCATTGCTTTATTTACAAAAAAATTCATGATGTCCCCCTTTTATTTAGGTTGATTTTTTTCTATTTTCTTTTAAATTTTCTAATACATTCAGTGCCCTTCGATTAAGTACGATTTTTTTCTGCAAACGATGCATAAGCTCAGTTGACTCAGTTTCTTTGTTTGGTTTTGCAAATAATAAAGCCAGTATAGAAAAATCATCGTGATAACAGGATTCCAGTAAAGAAAAATTTTGTCCCATTTTAAGGGTGATTTGATCAGGATTATCGATTCGCTGATAGATTTGTTCAAGCAAAACTTCCAAAAACGATGAAGCAGCCGTAACACCGGGTTCAATAAATAATCCCGCTTCACAATCAGGAAGTGAATATTCTTTGACATAACTATTCTGTTTTTCGAATACAACCGATAATGCAGCACTTTCCCCCACCAACGGAGTAACTGCAACAATGTTTGCTCCTGAGTTTGAGCCTGAGTTTGCGCCTATAGGAACCACCGCCAAAGCTTGGTTCTCCTTAGTGGATAAAACCAATTCCTTAAAAAGAATCTGTTGGTGCTTCTTGTTTACCATATGAATTTGGTAATCAGTGGCGTTTTGTGGAAAACGGAAGCTCTCCTGGGTTGTTTCGAAGACCAGTTTTTCAAGAAAAAAGCCGTCTTTATCAAAAAATTCCACCAGCAGCTGGACTGCTTCTTTACGATCGAATTCAGCATGAAGTGTTAACTCGTACTCGTGTCCAGGCAGCAACATCGGCAACATAGGTGATTTTCGACTACTGTGAAATTCTGTTTTCGAATACCAGGACTTAATACTGACGCCAGGAGGCATCAGAGGTGAAGAATAAGCGACGTCACCAGAGGATGTGTAGGCTATTTTTGCGCCATAATTGTAATTATCATTAAAGTCGATCCCCCACTTGATACGGTACATGCTATTCATCGACTCCCCCATTTCTTATAAAATTTTCTTGATATTCCGATGAAATGTATGCACAAGAATATTCTTGTATTGTTTCAAAAACCAATTGTTGATGGCGGGACTATTGTCGTTATGACGGCCTATCATGCCTTTATATAGAACACGAGTCATGGGAAAATTGTTTTTTAGAAATTCAAATAACATTGGAAATGCCTTCATGTCATAATCGTCTTGTTTCATGTAGGCGATAGCAAATGTCGTTTGCCTGTAGTCTCCACTTTTAAACTTTTCCCAGAAACGTCCATTCAATTGACTACTTGCTTCTTCTGAAACAAAGCCAATATTGTAAAGCAGCATATCCAATGAGGTTGGAAATCCTGTTGGCCGATTGATGCGTTCATTGAGTGCAATAGATCCAAGATTCGTCAACGGTTTCCCCACGATGACACTGTTTGGACTCAAATCACTCGCATAATAAAGAGCGCCAAAAGTGCCCATCGACAATCCAGATAAAATGAGATCCGATTTTTGAAATCCCAACAATGCTAGTTTTTCTAATATGATTGTTACGATTTCTTGTTCAAATTTCTGGCTGCCTAGATAGAAATTTCCTCCTTCTAGACGGGGGTCACCAATCAGCAAAAAAGGACAGCCCATGCTCCCCATCATTCCACGTCCTTCGAATCCTTCAGCAGAGCGATATCCGGAAAAATAAACCGCTAATGGAGGTTTTAGGTCTCCTGGATTAAAGTAATAGATCACTTCTCCGCCCAGATGCTCATCATCCCGGATCCGGCCGCCCCCTGGAATCATGACACTTTCATCTGCCATTGCTCGTCGCAAGTGCATTTGTCCGATCGTAAATTGTCCTTGATTTCCTTTGGCATACAATGAGACGTTGATGTATGCCTGTTGATCCAATTTGAAGTAAATCGGATCCCCATTTATGATGCGATCGTGGGCGATCTCAATCACTTGAATGACCTGATTTGTGTTTTCTTTGATGAAAAAAAGTTTGATCTTCAGTATCACCTCTCCTTGGATATTTGCGATCTCGGGATAAAAACATGTCCGTTCCTCTTTAGGGATCAGGTTCGTCATTTTCCAAGTAGTGATTTGCTGATAATCTGGTGTCAATTGTGCCTTTACCTGACAAGCTGCATGTCCTTCTTTAGTGATTTGCAACGATACATCTTTATTAAATTTCATGTGATCCATCGATAACTTATATCCTTGCTGCTTCGCTGAAAATTGTTCATTGATGCTACTAAAAACATTTTCCAACTGTTGTTCATCAAACAGTTTTGCTGCTTTTAATGTGAAGAGCGCTTGAACTTCGGGAGATAGCTGACAGTTTTTTTCGTAAAAGATTTGATAGGCTGGCAGTTGTTCCAATAGCTCCTTGTCTTCAAAAATCAACGCATCTTTCTCTAGTAGAAAAAGGGCTCGATGGTACTTGCTGTTATATTTGTCTTTCTCGAACAGCTGCAGTTCCTGCTCATCTTTTCTGAAATCATAGGCTAACGGAAGCCATTGATAAACAAACAAAGAAGAAAGCTGTTTTTGCCACTCTGAAGAAACAGCTGCAGCCGCAATATGGAATATCTTTATTTGTTTAGACGACGCCATAGAGCAGATCCCTCCATTGTTTGATGACATTTTCTTCGCTAAATCGTTCAATATAACTGATATTTTCTACTAGTGCTTGGTTCCAATTGTTTAAATCATCCATATAAAAAGCGATTGCTGGATCTAGGTCTCTGATTTGACCAATGATTTGCCCATTCTTTTGGTCATCAACATAATCGGTTTTCTTCCGAACGAGCTGAGGAATTCCTGCGCTTACTGCCAATGCTTGTTTCTGCACATCAACTTCAGCAGACAAATCAATATACAAACGTGTCTCATTAAAATCCTGTCGAATCGTCGTGAGGTGAGAATCCAATCGAAAGTGAATCCTGAAGTTGACATCAACTGCTTCTACCAGATTTCTCCAGTTTTCGCTTTCTCGGATCTCTTCAATCGCCTCTTCATCTGTTTTAAATAACTTCTTGGCTTTTTTTGCTTCAAAATACTTCAGTACCTTCTGATACTCCTCAGATTCACTATCGACACCAAAGTGAGTATCAACCATTTCTTTTTGTGCTTCACGTAAAACGACTTCGCTTTGGAATGTCGTCGTTTCGATAATTAAGTCATAACGATCATTTTGAATGACTTTTTGCAGCAATAAGTGATGGATTCTCAGAACGTCTTCGTTAAGCTCACCGGCGTTCCAATAAAGAACCAGCTGCGGAATGGAGTTGCTATTGCCTAGATGGAAAGAAGTTGTGTAAATAGGTATGCGCTGTATACGAGATGGGTCATTGACACCGGAATGTCTCATTAAAGACAAGAGCGCTGTTTGATTACTAGTGGAATCAGTAATAATTTTATTTTCGGCTGCCCACAATTCTGCTTTTTCCTCTGGTGCACACTTTGAAAGTTGGTGAGCATCAGAAACGATCTGAATCACTCGCTTTCGTTGCTCATTCGTTTTGACCAATCGCAGATTCCGCTCATTTGTCAAACAGATCAGTTGATCTTCGGATTCACTATTCCATTGAAATTGATTCATCATTTCTAAGAGAAGATCCTCCATACTTCGATACTGACTTTTCTTTAGTCCAATTCTTTGAGAATCAATCAGCTCAACATGCGGATTTTCTCCAAAGTATTCCACACATTTTTCCATTCCCGATTCGTTATAGTAAATCCTCTTTACTTGTTCCCCATTGTCTGTCTGCAATGATTTTGCAGAAATAAATCCTCGATCATCGAAGAAGAGAATTTGTCGGTAAGGGTCCGTCATTAAATACATTTGTTCCGCAAAGCCAAAAGCATTGAAACGAATTTCACCAAATGGTTGATCTTCCTTGATCAACGTGATACCAAAAGGCGTATAGACTTTCTCCACATTGTGAGAAAGAGGCAAGTCATCTACATCTAAAGGAAACCCATTGATCTTGTGAATATCTTGCAAGCGATCGTAAAGCGAAGTCATCTGAGCTGCTTCTAACCCATACGCATGCATTTTATAGCGCAAAAACGGGATATGTTCCAATAACAATAAGTGGTACGGTTCTCGATTGTTCTTGAAAAGCTGAATGACATTCATCATGTAGTCACTTTCTAAATTGCCGCTGCTGGTCGTCCAATCGGGAATAAAATAATTCAAAGAATTGCCTCCTAACATCCTCTAAAAAATCCGGTAAGTGCGTCTGGAAAAGAGGAAGCGTATTTCATTTGTGATAGTTTCTAAAATAATGATCAACATAAAAATACTTCCAAAATAAAAAGCTAAGTTGGAAATGATCTGATTTTGCAACCCAATCAATAACGGAATCATTGAAATGATCACAAGATAACTGTTGCCAAGCAATGCAACCGTAGATAATCGCTTCAATATATATCTCTCCGTCTGTTTACCAGGTGCAATATTTAAAATATAGTCTCCTGTCTCTTTAAGATTTTTGGCTATATCGTAAGGTCGAACGTTAATAAAACTAAATCCATAACCTAAAACATAGAGAATCAGACCATAAGTGAAAACACCCCGCACATTATTAAATGAAAAGTAAGTCGTAATAAAATTCGAAAAGCCTGTGTCTCCCCACTTTTCATTCAAGAGTAAAAGCTGCGGCATTGAAAAGACGGTTACCGCAAACATAAACGGCATCGCTCCTGCAGGCAAAAGACGAATGGGAATATACGAATTGTTGAAGCGACTATCAATACCTGTCCGTTCAATATTGATGCGGTATTCTGCACTGTAAAGGAAAAGCGTTAGATAAATAAAGATTAAAGTCACTATAACCAAACCAATCATAAAATTTTGACTCAAGTGGACGGATTCTGTTTGTCCCGAAATTAACATAGCTGGGATGTTCATCAATAGACCTGGAACGATAAACAAGCTTTGACCACCGATTCCTTTGTCGATATTGATATCGGCTAGCCACGCAACGAACAATCCTCCAGCAGTCAAAATAAGGACTGCTCCTAAAAACAACAAGACAACGGATCCCCCAACAGCTTTTTGATCGATCATTGATGAACGAAATTTTAACACTAATGCGCAACTTTGAAGGACAGCAAATAAAAGAGTCAAACAACGTTGAATATAGCCGATTCTTTTTGTGGAAAGATTTCCGATACTTTCTGTATCAATCATGCTGATCGTTGTCCAGATGATCAGAGCAGTCATATACGGTCCCATTCCTAAAGAAAAAAGCGTTGGAACAGTGAAATTTCCACCGGTTGATGTTGCTAAGAATTTCAGAATCAAGCTAGTTGATTCCTCTGGTATCTTTTCTGAAATAAAAAAAGGAATCGGAATATGCTTTCCTATCTCAACGATGAACAACAGGAAGAAACTCGCGATGATCCTACGAATGAGTTCTTTTTGATTCTTCATTTTCATCTCCAATTTTTCTTACTTTTTTTTCATCTGTAAGGATTAACAAAATAATAGCAAGTTTAAATCCCCCTTTTTTATTTGTTTTTTTGTTGAAACGAAAAAAAAAATGAAAAGGTGGTGTTAGTCATTGTGGTATCATCGTTTTAAATTCAAATAAGAAAACAACGCTTCATTTTTAGATGATCATCTGAGAATGACGAGGATTGGAAAAAAAAGGGGAGAAAATTCCGTAGAAACATCCCCAAAAAGAAGGATTTCATATGAAGAAACTAATTGAACTCATCATACCTCTTGTTTTGCTGTTAGGAGGTATCTTTTTTTTGAAAGATACTTTGACGAATAATGAAACACAGACTGTAGAATCAAGGACTCCTGACAATGAACCTAGTCCTAGATTAGACTTGAAAGCTGTCGTTTTACGGACTGAAGATACTTTGGAGGTAGCTGATCAAGAGTCCATCTATCATGGGGAATTTCCCTACTATAATATGGACACCACCAAAACCTATACGTTTTCCCTTCACTTCGTAACAAGTTCTGGTGAAGCGTTACTTGATCAAAACAAGGAACCACTTATTGCGTCCAAAAAAATGAAACTAGCTGCTTCGAAGGGAAAAATCGTCTTTTTTTTAGAAGCCAATGATTTGATGCGGGATTATCTTTTTGAACTAGAGGACGTAATGATTCGTGCTAAATTAGCCAGTAACACAAATTAATCTGCTAACACTATCAATTTTTGGGGGAAGGATCAGCAAAAATGAAAGATAAAAAATTTCGCAAATATATGCGGTTAGCGAGAAAGGTTCAAAATCTCGCAGACAAGTATCGGCAATTGTCGGATCAAGAATTACAAATGCAAACTATTCTTTTTCGTCAACAACTCGAACTAGGAAAAAAGTTAGAGAGTATACTCCCACAAGCCTATGCTGTAGTTGTCGAAGCAGACCGTCGTGTCTTAGGAATGGAACCTTATTTTGTCCAAATTCTTGGCGCGATTGCTCTTTTTTATGGCAATGTTGCTGAGATGAAAACCGGTGAAGGAAAAACATTGACAGCCACCATGCCGATGTACTTACACGGTCTGGGAGGCAAAGGAAATTTTTTGATTACTTCCAATACCTATTTAGCATTGCGGGATATTGAGGAAACCGGGAAAGTCTATCGTTTTCTAGGACTAACCGTGGCTGCTGGAGTCCCCGAACATGAAGATGAAGGAGAAGAAGTCGACAAAGAGGTCGTCTATGCAGCAGACATTGTCTATACTACCCATAGCGCATTGGGATTTGACTACTTGTTTGACAACTTGGCCGTTTCTCCAGATGAACAATACGTTACCCACTTCAATTATGTACTGATTGATGAAATCGATGCAATATTACTCGATATGGCTCAAACACCATTGATCATTTCAGGAGCTCCCAAAGTCCAGTCCAACTTTTTTACGCTATCTGATTGGTTTGTAAAGAGCCTGATTGAAGGGAAAGACTACCTAAGGAGCGAAAATAAGCGCCACGTCTGGTTTACAGAAACAGGTATTCAAAAAGCAGAAGACTATTTAGGTATCGAAAACATTCTTTCAGAAAAATGGAAAAATCTTTACCGCCATTTAGTCATTGCCTTGCGAGCCAATTATCTCTTGCACTTAAACAAAGACTATGTTGTGGAAGACAATGAAATTCTTTTACTTGACGAAGCAAATGGGCGCAAGTTGATCGGAACAAAACTACAAGCTGGGCTTCATCAAGCAATCGAAGCCAAAGAAGGGGTAGAGATCACCACGGAAAGCCGATCCATGGGCTCCATTACCTATCAGAATCTCTTCCGAAAATTCAAGATTTTATCCGGAATGACCGGGACAGCCAAAACAGACGCTGACGAATTTCGTGAAACTTATAATATTGACGTAATCGAAATTCCAACGAATAAACCCATTCGCCGAAAAGATCATCAGGACCTCGTATATGTTACCAATCAGTCAAAGATCATGGCTTCTTTAGAAGCAGTAAAAAATGCTTTGATCCAAGAACGTCCCGTTCTGATTGAAACAGGATCGGTCTCAATGTCGACTTTATACTCTCTGATTCTCTTAAAGCATCGAATTCCTCATAACCTTTTAAATGCTACAACAGCGACCAAAGAATCCTGGATCATCTCAGAAGCGGGCAAAAAAGGGGCCGTAACAGTAGCCACTTCAATGGCTGGACGCGGTACAGACATTAAACTTGAACAAGACGCGCGGGAAAACGGCGGTCTGTTAGTAGTTGGAACCGAACGAATGACCAGTGACCGAATCGATAATCAGCTGCGGGGGCGCTCCGGACGTCAAGGAGACCCTGGTGATAGCATTTTTTATGTATCCATGGAGGATAAAATCGTTGTTGAAAGTGCACCTAAATGGGCAGCCCAGGAACGAGAACTATTAACTGAACAAGAAAAATCAGCCAATGGTTTCAAGCCATTAAAAAAGAAAAAATACAATAAATTGATCAATCAGTCTCAAAGCAATCGCAAAAATCAAGAAATTGCTGGACGTCAAACAACGCTAGAATTTGACTCAATCATCACCATTCAAAGAGACAAAATGTACAGCATGAGGAACAGTATCATGACAGGCACGCCAGTTGAGTTAGAAAAAATCTTCAACAAATGCATGGAAGAAGTAATCAATCAATTCATCACTAAGAAAGAGAATCTAAATAAACAAGCGATCCTTGATTTCATCTTTAATAATTTGGACTATAATTTTGATATTTTTGAAATCGAGAAACTGGATAAATTTAATAAACGAACCGTCAAAAAATTCTTATTAGCTCTGATTTCAGATCGTTTGACTCACATTCAGCAATTCATGCCAGACAGTTTCCAGCAGCTGTTCTTCAAGCGAATTGTTCTTTTAAAAGCGTTGGATACTCTTTGGATCGAACAATCAGACAACTTGCAGCAATTGAAAACAGTCATCAATGGAAGAAACTGGGGACAACACCGTCCCATCTATGAGTTTCAAGTAGAGGCACACCGTTCTTTCACTCAAATGCGTGAAGCAATTTATCTAGAAGCAATCAGAAATTTATTATTATCCGAGTTGGTAAAAACAGAAGATGGTTCATTCGATGTTGAATTTCCATAATCGGCTATAGCGAATAAAAAAGCGTCACAGTTAGGCAAATCTAACTGTGACGCTTTTTTATTGAGTAGTAACACTTCTATCATTTTAGAAGAGCTAGGAAATTTATCCCAGCCCTTCATAAACTGAAAGGAACTGATTAATCCGTTTCACGCTTTGCTGCATCTTTTTTCTTTTTCATTAAAGCAATCGCAGCTAACAGCGCGGCAATTCCAGCAAGAGACATTTGACTACCGCTTGCATCAGATTCACCAGTCTTAGGAAGAGTGGCTCCAGTCGCATGTCCCCCCACTCCTATGTTGCCTTGTGACGTTCCTGTATTTCCATTCGTTGCATTATTCTGCTCGGAATTTGTAGGAGTTGAAGTAGATCCGCTGATTGATGCACTTTCTGAAAGTGAATGATCTTGACTAGTTGATTGTGATTGTAGTTCTGAAAGACTTTCAGACAAACTATTACTATGATAGTCACTGACGATTTCAGAGTTGACATCACTTGTACTTGTACTTAACGAAGCAGATTCACTAACGCTTGTACTTTCGCTGATTGATTCGCTTGCGCTCATAGAGACGGAGTCCCGATCAGAAGCACTAAAGCTTTCACTCAGACTAGCAGAGTTGCTAGCACTTGTACTATCGCTTGTAGAGCCAGATTCACTTGTCTCAGCACTGCTTGACATTGAGTCACGTTCGCTATCACTGATGCTTGTGCTTTCGCTAGCTGATTCACTCACACTTAGACTTTCACTTGTTGAGTTCGAATCACTTACACTTGCACTATTCGACATTGAATCACGTTCGCTATCACTGATACTTGTGCTCTCGCTAGCTGATTCACTCACATCCAGGCTTTCACTTGTTGAGTTCGAATCACTCGCACTTGCACTATTCGACATTGAATCACGTTCACTGTCACTAATGCTTGTGCTTTCACTGACGGATTCACTCGTACTTGTACTTTCACTCGTTGAATTCGAATCACTTACACTCGCACTATTCGACATTGAATCACGCTCACTATCACTAATGCTTGTGCTTTCGCTAACGGATTCACTCGTACTTGTACTTTCACTCATTGAATTCGAATCACTTACACTTGCACTATTCGACATTGAGTCACGTTCACTGTCACTCGTACTTGTACTTTCACTGGCTGATTCACTCATACTTGCACTTTCGCTTTGACTAATCGATGTGCTTTCACTTGCAGAAATTGACTCACTTGTACTGAAACTGCGGCTTTCTTCCGTAGAAATACTTGCGCTTTCAGACTCAGAATTACGAGTGCTGGAGCTGTCGCTTATACTCTCAGAAGCAGAGACTTGGTCGCTAGTGCTCATTGATTGACTCAAACTTGTACTGTCACTTGCACTAACCGATTCAGAATCTCGGAAACTTTCACTCGTACTAATACTTTCACTAATCGAAGTTGATTCGCTAGGTGAAACCACCGTACTATTCCGCTCGCTTTCGCTAGTACTGATGCTGACGCTAACTGATTCACTTATACTCGAACTTTGTGAATCACTTGTTGAAGCACTCACACTTTGAGACTCAATCACTTCCTGTTTTTCGCTAAGCGACGTACTGATTGATGCCGATTCGCTTAGACTCGTACTAATTGATTGTGAGGTGCTAGTGCTTTCACTAGCACTTGCTGAGACAGAATCATTGGTACTTGTACTGTCACTTGTTGAAAGGCTAGAACTATTCGATCTTGAATATAGATCACTTAAGCTGTCACTTGCACTAGCGCTATTGCTGATCGATGTGCTAGCACTATCACTCGTGCTGAAACTACGTGATTCGCTTGCACTTTCAGATCTAGATACTAAATCACTTTGGCTCGTGCTTAAACTTAAGCTGTTACTGATCGATGTGCTGCCGCTATAGCTCAGGCTGTCACTTCGCGATTCACTCGCACTCTCTGATCTAGATAGTAAATCACTTAAGCTAGTACTTGCACTCAAGCTATCACTGATTGAAGTGCTCATGCTGTTGCTTACACTATCACTCCGTGACTCACTAGCACTTGTTGATTGAGAGTTCATTTCACTTAAACTTAAGCTAGTACTGCTGCTTCCGCTAAAGGAAGTACTTGTGCTTTGACTTAAGCTATTGCTCCGCGACTCACTGGCACTGGCTGAACGAGATAGTAATTCGCTCAAGCTAGTACTGCTGCTTTCACTCGTACTAATTGACGTGCTGCTGCTATAGCTGACGCTATCACTCCGTGACTCGCTGGCACTTACTGATTGAGATAGTTGTTCACTTAGACTTGTACTAGAGCTCAAACTCGTACTAGCTGAAGTACTATTACTGAAACTATTACTTAGACTATTACTTAAGCTAATCCCTTCGGAAAGCGAGTCGCTTGTCAATTGGCTCAAGCTAGTACTCAAGCTGGTACTGTTGCTCATGCTAGTTGACGATGAATCACTCAATGAAATACTAGTACTTGTGCTGAGACTCAGACTTGCAGAAGTACTACTGCTGTAGCTTTGACTTTCACTTGCAAATGATCTACTTTCTGAAAGACTATCGCTATTGCTCAAGCTTGCACTGATTGACAACGAGTCACTGATTGATGTGCTGATACTCAAACTTTCGCTCATACTTACAGAAGCACTATTACTAATACTTGTACTATCACTAGTGCTTGCACTAATGCTTGCTGAGGTACTACTGCTGTAGCTAGAACTGTCACTAGTACTTTGACTAATACTTGCCGAAGTACTGCTGCTATAGCTTTCACTCATACTAGAACGTGAATCACTGATTGACGTACTCATACTATTCGATTCACTGTTGCTGATACTTGAACTAATTGAAGCAGAATCACTGACTGAAGTGCTGACACTTGTGCTCAGGCTCAAGCTGGTTGAAGTACTACTGCTATAACTTTGACTTTCACTAGCCCGCGAATCGCTGACTGACGTACTTTCGCTTGTTGAATCGCTACTGCTTACACTTGTGCTGCCGCTATAGCTTGCAGAATCACTCGCACTCAGTGATGTTGAAATACTTGTGCTCAATGACATGGAGTCACTGATTGATGTGCTCACACTTGCTGATTCGCTGTTACTAATACTTGTACTTACAGATAATGAATCACTGATCGACGTACTTGTACTTGTCGAGTCACTGTTACTTACGCTTGTGCTGCCACTGTAACTTGCAGAATCACTCGCACTCAGTGATGTTGAAATACTTGTACTCAATGACATAGAGTCACTGATTGACGTGCTCACACTTGCTGATTCACTGTTACTAATACTTGTACTTACAGATAATGAATCACTGATCGACGTACTTGTACTTGTTGATTCACTGTTGCTTACGCTTGTACTTAGCGACGAAGAATCACTTAGTGACGTGCTTTCGCTTGTTGAATCACTATTACTGATACTTGTGCTTACTGATAATGAATCACTGATCGAAGTGCTTGTACTTGTTGACTCACTGTTACTTACACTTGTGCTCAATGATGATGAATCACTGATCGACGTACTCGTACTTGTCGATTCGCTATTACTTACACTTGTGCTACCACTGAAGCTTGCGGAATCGCTCGCACTTAGTGATGCAGAAATGCTTGTGCTCAGAGACAACGAATCGCTGATTGATGTACTTGTACTTGTCGAATCACTGTTACTTACGCTCGTACTACCGCTGTAACTTGCAGAATCACTCGCGCTTAGTGATGCCGAAATACTTGTACTCAATGAGGATGAATCACTGATTGACGTACTCAAGCTTGTTGACTCACTGATACTTGCAGATGTTGATTCACTTGCTGACGTACTTGTACTTGTCGAATCACTGTTACTTACGCTCGTACTACCGCTGTAACTTGCAGAATCGCTCGCACTTAGTGATGCAGAAATACTTGTGCTCAATGAGGATGAATCACTGATTGACGTGCTCAAGCTTGTTGACTCACTGATACTTGCAGATGTTGATTCACTTGCTGACGTACTTGTACTTGTCGAATCACTGTTACTTACGCTCGTACTACCGCTGTAACTTGCAGAATCGCTCGCACTTAGTGATGCAGAAATACTTGTACTCAATGAGGATGAATCACTGATTGACGTACTTGTACTTGTCGAATCACTGTTACTTACGCTCGTACTACCACTGAAACTTGCAGAATCGCTCGCGCTTAGTGATGCGGAAATACTTGTGCTTACTGACAATGAATCACTGACTGACGTACTTGCGCTTGTCGACTCACTGTTACTTACGCTCGTACTACCGCTGTAACTTGCAGAATCACTCGCGCTTAATGATGCCGAAATACTTGTACTCAATGAGGATGAATCACTGATCGACGTACTTGCACTTGCGGATTCACTGTTACTGATACTTGTGCTTACAGATAACGAATCACTGATCGACGTACTTGCGCTTGTTGACTCACTAATACTTGCAGATGTTGACTCGCTAGCTGACGTACTCGTACTTGTCGAATCACTGTTGCTTACGCTTGTGCTGCCACTGTAACTTGCGGAATCACTCGCGCTTAATGATGTCGAAATACTTGTACTCAATGAGGATGATTCACTGATTGATGTACTTACGCTTGTTGAGTCACTGATACTTGCAGATGTTGACTCACTAGCTGACGTACTTGCACTTGTCGAATCACTGTTGCTTACGCTCGTACTACCGCTGTAACTTGCAGAGTCGCTCGCGCTTAATGATGCAGAAATACTTGTGCTCAATGAGGATGAATCACTGATTGATGTGCTCAAGCTTGTTGAATCACTGATACTTGCAGATGTTGACTCACTAGCTGACGTACTTGCACTTGTCGAATCACTGTTGCTTACGCTCGTACTACCGCTGTAACTTGCAGAATCGCTCACACTTAGTGATGCAGAAATACTTGTACTCAATGAGGATGAATCACTGATTGACGTGCTCAAGCTTGCTGACTCGCTGATACTTACGCTAGTGCTTAGTGATGATGAGTCACTGATTGATGTGCTTACGCTTGCGGATTCACTATTACTGATACTTGTGCTTACAGATAATGAATTACTGATCGACGTACTTGCGCTTGTTGAATCGCTATTACTTACGCTCGTGCTACCGCTGTAGCTTGCAGAATCACTCGCACTTAGTGATGCGGAAATACTTGTACTCAATGACATAGAGTCACTGATCGACGTACTTATGCTTGTTGACTCACTAATACTTGCAGATGTTGACTCGCTAGCTGACGTACTCGTACTTGTCGAATCACTGTTGCTTACGCTTGTGCTGCCACTGTAACTTGCGGAATCACTCGCGCTTAATGATGTCGAAATACTTGTACTCAATGAGGATGATTCACTGATTGATGTACTTACGCTTGCGGATTCACTATTACTGATACTTGTGCTTACAGATAACGAATCACTGATCGACGTACTTGCGCTTGTTGACTCACTAATACTTGCAGATGTTGACTCGCTAGCTGACGTACTCGTACTTGTCGAATCACTGTTGCTTACGCTTGTGCTGCCACTGTAACTTGCGGAATCACTCGCGCTTAATGATGTCGAAATACTTGTACTCAATGAGGATGATTCACTGATTGATGTACTTACGCTTGTTGAGTCACTGATACTTGCAGATGTTGACTCACTAGCTGACGTACTTGCACTTGTCGAATCACTGTTACTTACGCTCGTACTACCACTGTAGCTCGCAGATTCGCTCGCACTTAATGATGCCGAAATACTTGTACTCAATGAGGATGATTCACTGATTGATGTACTTACGCTTGTTGAGTCACTGATACTTGCAGATGTTGACTCACTAGCTGACGTACTTGCACTTGTCGAATCACTGTTACTTACGCTCGTACTACCACTGTAGCTCGCAGATTCGCTCGCACTTAATGATGCCGAAATACTTGTACTCAATGAGGATGATTCACTGATTGATGTACTTACGCTTGTTGAGTCACTGATACTTGCAGATGTTGACTCACTAGCTGACGTACTTGCACTTGTCGAATCACTGTTACTTACGCTCGTACTACCGCTGTAACTTGCAGAGTCGCTCGCGCTTAATGATGTTGAAATACTTGTACTCAATGATAATGATTCACTGATCGAGGTACTTGTACTTGTCGAATCACTGTTACTTACGCTTGTGCTGCCGCTATAGCTTGCAGAATCACTCGCACTTAATGATGCAGAAATACTTGTGCTCAATGATGATGAATCACTGATTGACGTGCTCAAGCTTGTTGACTCACTGATACTTGCAGATGTTGATTCACTTGCTGACGTACTTGTACTTGTCGAATCACTGTTACTTACGCTTGTGCTGCCACTGTAACTTGCAGAATCACTCGCACTTAGTGAGGCGGAAATACTTGTACTCAATGACAATGAATCACTAAGTGAGGTGCTCAAGCTGGTTGACTCACTGATACTTACTGATAGTGAATTGCTTGCAGAAATACTTTCACTTGTTGAATCGCTATTACTTACACTCGTACTGCCGCTGTAACTTGTTGATTCACTTGCACTTAGTGATGTCGAAACGCTGACACTCACTGAGGATGAATCACTAAGTGAGGTACTCAAGCTTGTTGAATCACTAATACTTACCGATAAAGAATCACTAGCTGATATGCTGGCACTGATTGAGTCACTGATACTTGTAGATGTTGATTCGCTAACTGACGTACTCACACTTGTCGAATCACTGTTACTTACGCTCGTACTACTGCTGTAACTTGCAGATTCGCTCGCACTTAGTGAGGTAGAAATACTTGTACTCAATGAGGATGAATCACTGATTGATGTGCTCAAACTGGTTGACTCACTGATACTTACTGATAGTGAATTACTTGCAGAAATACTTTCACTTGTTGAATCGCTATTACTTACACTCGTACTGCCGCTATAGCTGGCTGATTCACTACTAGACTCACTATTACTATCGCTAATGCTCAATGACATCGACGTACTAATTGAATTTGAGATCGATTCTGACTCCGATAAACTTTCGGATAAACTCATGCTTGCACTCAACGAATCAGAAATAGATTCACTTAAACTAATGCTTTCACTGAGGGAAGAAGAATCCGATTCACTGATAGCGACAGATAATGATTCTGATGCTGAAATACTTTCTGATACTGAGTCACTTTCTGACAGAGATAGTGACGTGGATTCACTTAGTGATTCCGAGAGTGAAACTGATACTGACTCTGATAAAGATAAACTTTCAGAATCACTTGTACTGTTGCTCAATGATCCAGAAACAGACGCACTTAAGCTGGAACTATCACTTTCCGAATCAGACTCTGATACACTAGCTGATATAGATAACGATTCTGATGCCGAAAGGCTTTCTGACATTGAATCACTATCCGATAATGAAATAGATGTTGAAATACTTTCAGATAGGGATTCTGACAACGATTCTGAATCACTAATAGAAATTGATAGAGACATTGATTCGCTTTCTGAAATAGATGTAGATAACGAACCACTTTCTGAGTCTGATACCGAAACAGATTCACTGATAGAAAGAGACGTTGACTCTGAGTCACTCAATGAAATCGAAACCGATTCTGAATCACTTAAAGAAGTTGAAGTAGAGATTGATGTTGACAATGATTCAGAAGTCGAGTCATTCATGTCAGATTCACTTTCTGAAATAGACGATGACACTGAGTTGCTCTCTGAATCTGATACTGAAACAGACGCACTAATTGATGTAGAAATTGATTCTGAATCACTAATAGAGATCGATTCTGATAATGAGTCACTTTCTGAAATTGATTGAGAAAGAGAAACACTTTCTGACTCAGAAGTAGAAGTAACAATGGATTCTGATAATGATTCGCTTCCCGAAATAGACTCGGACGTAGACAATGATACCGGGTCTTGTTCATAATTGACCGTAAACATCTGTGGCGAAGAATCCGTTTGAGATGCTCCATTGCTGGTAGTATCAAAAGTTTGATTGGCAGCCATAGCTTCCGCTAATGTATTGTAGACTACTCCATCTGGTCCTGTAACCGTATAGATATACCCGTTTCTCTCTAAATCTGCATCAGTCACCCCAAGAGTGAAACTTTCATTTGAAACACCGGAAGTACCATATTTTCCAACAGTGACAGTTCCTGGGATTTGCTCAAATGCTTCCCCTGTAGCAGGATCTGATTCAGGTTGATTATTACCAACGACACCGACTTCTTGATAGGATGGATAAAGAGTGATCGTAATAAATTGTTGATCACTGTCTGTTGTACTGCCATTATTACTAGTACTATCAAAAACAAATGTTCCAGTTTGATCTGCATAATAACCAGCTTGAGTTAGGTAATCCGCGATTAAGTCAGAATAGCTTAGTTCTTGACCAGTCGTCCCATTGATAGCAACTGTGCCAACTTGGTTTTGTAATGGACGGCCATCTGAATTAACAAAAGTTACATTGACAGTTTGTGTGTCTGCTGCAACGTAAATGGTTGTCAGACTCGCTTCAGTTCCGACTGTAGTAGATCCAGGCTGTACATTGCCATTCAATACGGCACCTGTTGCATAATAGTAACCCGGAGGCAAATTAGTCGAAGTATAGTAACTATTTGTCCAATCGATAACATTCCCATAGTTTGCAGGAATTCTATCTGTTCCGGAAGCTTCGGTACCAGCATTCATATACTCAGAAGAGATTACTTGACCAGTCTTAACGTCGACATATTGGTACTGAACCGAATGATTGGCAACACCATATACATAAATATTATAAGTATAATTTGTGTTCTCCATTGGAACAATCGCAACCGTCGCTTGCCCATAGCTGTCCCCATTATCGGCATTAGTCGTACTATCTCCGCCGCTTTGACCATCATTTTTAGCTGAACTAGCAACTTGGGTACCGATTGCCCACATATAATTTTCAGGCATTAACTCATTGGCATACTCCAATGTTTGCAAATCAAGATACTCACCAATGTAATTAACGTCTGGATCAATTGGCATATCAACAGTTTTAATAATATTGCCGTACTGATCAACATAATTTACGGTTACGGTTCCTGGCGCAATCGCAACAGTCGCTAATTCACGGGTAGAAGTGTCTACAATGTTAGATGTAGTAACATTTCCAGCCGTATCTTTAATAGTTGTTGTCGAACCTGAAATAGTCATTTCCACGAATTTTAAGTTACGGTTGCCTTCTGGAGCAGCGGTTTGGCTACTGCTGCCTTGCCATGTACTGATCTGAGAATTATTCATGACAAATGTTCCCGAACCGGTAATCAATCGACCTGCCGAAACAGCTCCTGAAGAAGTTAGACGGGCTAAGTGCAATGCCCGCGGTGAAATAAAGCGAACTGTTGCACCGGAAGCCACGTTCACAACAGTGTTGGCATTCCATTGTTGCAGATCAAGTACTGTTCCTGCATTAAATGTAACAACCGCTCTATTCGTGACGTTTAGCGAGTTGGAACCTACTGTACGAGTTGCCGTCATTTGCAGATTTTGACCAAAAGTTGCGGTTCGGTCATTTGATTGACTTCCCGAGTAACGAGAAAAATCGAGTAGCATTTGGAAACCGTCTTGTTTCCAAGTTACGTCATCTCCGACAGTAATTGAGTTAAATCCATAATAGACAAGGGGATAGTTGTTGCTGTTATAGGTACTTAGCTCGTTTCCAATAATTGTCGCGCCATCGCCCACTTTAAAGGTGTGATTGAATCCTGTATCACTCGCATTATTGCCACGGATTGCCATATAGTAAAACATGGAGTAGCCGGTAGTACCAGCTGTCCGATTCAACTCTACATGGGCTCCGTTAGCGATTGCTACTTCACCAATTTGCATCAATTCTTGTTTGACATTTGCGATGACTTTACCTGATAAAGTAACGTGACTGTCCTCTGCATCCAGCAATCGTCGTGGTTGATAAGCGGTATCTGTCCCGCTAACACCATCTCGACCTTCGAGAGTCACATTATTGATATTGAAGTACCAGTACCCATAACCTCCGGTTGCTGATCGTGAATCGATCACTCCATCTGCATTACCTGTGCCACTGTCTCCTGAGTTGGTACCTGATTGCCAATGAATCAAATTCACATCTGTGATCGTAAAGATAGAACCGCGAACTGTAGAACTTGTCCCTACATTAAATGCTGCTCCTGCCATATTGACTGTAAACCCATTACCGTCAATAATCACACTCGTTGCCCGCCATCCTAAATCACGGGTAGCCACATTGGTAGCCTGCCGTAATATTAGCGGTTACCTCAATATAGGTAATCGAAGCATTTCCATATGCTGCTTTCAGCGTAGCCCAGTCATTCACTGCTGCATAAGTGCCATTAGCAATAGCTGTTTGCTTGTATAATTCCTTATTTTTCACTTGGTCCGGAACATCAACCGTCACCCCAGAAGGTGAATTGGTTTTGTTACCATCGTTGATTGCCTGCTCAAATTCTTCTCGGCCCATATCTGGATCCGCAGAAACATTGATTTTAACAATCTGCCCTGATTGGGTGGTGATGGCAAAACTAGCAATCAAATTATTGGCACTAGCATATTGTTGTGCTGCCCGAATCAAAGATGTGCTTGGTGATTTGCCATCTTTGACAACAATTTCTAATGCATTCGTCGTGGTGTCAACCGACGCTTGTACTTTCTTGGGTACTAATTGATCGAAGAGATCTTGTGCTTTTTGTGACTCCACTTTATTTTTTTCGGAAACAGTTTGTTTTGGTTGGTTCTTTTGACTTACTGAAGTTGAATGAGAGCCACTTGTCGATTGTGACAACGATAGACTTGTCGATTCTGAGGCACTTGACGACAATGAGCCACTTTCAGAAATCGAGGCACTTTCAGAGATACTCAAACTTTCTGATTCAGATCCGCTCTTCTCTTCCGAAAGACTCATTGATTCAGAAACACTTTGAGATGCCTCGATACTGGTAGCTTTGTTTTCAGTTTCTGAATCACTCCTACTCTGTGATTCTGTTACACTCGTTGACTCTGTCGCACTTTGTGACTGGGTGTTGCTTTCGGATTCAGAAAAACTTTCCGATGGACGCATGCTTTCAGATTGTGAAGTAGCCTCACTTTCTTGCGTCGATGAAGCAGGAATTTTGGCATTCGTTTTATTTGCCAAGACGTTCTCGGCATTTGCTTCTTTACTTGCATCTAAAGGCGGTGTGATTTCTGAAGCATGCGCCACGATTGGTGTGATACTCAATCCAGCAATGCCAGTAAAAGAAGTGATCGTTGCATAGACCCAATGTTTTCCGCTTTTATACATCTTGTAGCGTTCACTTTTATTGGAGCGTAGCAACTTTCGATAATTATTCTTTTTACTCATTACGTTTATTTTTCTCCCCTTTCATAAAACTATTTTTATAAGCTTCCCCTAGTCCTATTTTTAAAAGATAGGACAATTCATTATTTCATAACTAGTAAAAAATTTACGTTTTGTCCCAGAATCGGGACAAAAAAAGAGCAACCTCTTCCATAAAAGAAGTTACTCTGCTTGAAATTCATGTTTGACTAGTTTTAAAGCGGCTGCAATCGTATCATCCATATCATAATAACGATAGTTTGCTAGACGCCCACCAAATAAACATTTTTTTTGCTGATGCGCTAATTTTTCATACTTGCGATACAGTGCATGATTGATTTGATCGTTAATTGGGTAGTAAGGAATGTCTCCCTTCCGCCAAGTTTTTGGAAATTCTTTCGTGACAACTGTTTTTTTTGTCACAACTGGACAAAAATGTTTATGCTCAATGATTCGCGTATAGGGCGTTTGACTGTCTGTAAAGTTCATGACTGCTGTTCCTTGATAATTATCTGTATCATATGTTTCAGTTTCAAAATGTAAAGAACGATAGGCCAACTCCCCGTAACAATATTCAAAATATTGGTCAATCATTCCAGTATAAACAATCTTCTTGGTTGATGCTTCATGACGCGTACGGTCTGCAAAAAAATCAGTTTCTAAAGAAACTTCAATCAGTGGATTTGAAAGCATTTTTTGAATCATTTCTGTATAGCCCAATTTTGGAATGCCTTGAAAAGTATCCGTAAAATAATTGTTGTTAAATGTATACCGGACCGGCAGTCTTTTAATAATAAAAGAAGGTAGCTGAGCACATCCTCGTCCCCACTGTTTTTCCGTATAGCCTTTGATCAGCTTATGATAAATATCTGTCCCCACCAAAGAAAGAGCTTGTTCTTCTAAATTTCGGGGTCTTTTTATTCCTGTCTTTTCAATTTGAGCCATTAGTTTGATGCGAGCTTCATCTGGTCTTTTGGTTCCCCATAATTGGTAAAACGTGTTCATATTGAAGGGGAGATTATATAGCTCACCTTTATAGTTTGCAATAGGTTCATGAATATAGGGATAAAAATCAGCAAACTGATTGACGTAGTCCCAAATTTTTTTGCTCGATGTGTGAAAGATATGCGCACCATATTTATGTATGTCAATTCCGACTTGTTTTTCTGTATAACAGTTGCCACCAATATGTGCTCGTTTTTCCAACATTTTCACCGAGTGTCCCCGTTTAGCTGCTTCATAAGCAAAAACCGAGCCAAATAGTCCTGTACCAACGATTAGATAATCATACACCATGTATTTCTCCTAAATTTATTTTTTCTTTTATTATAGAGTTTCGCTAAACCAGAACTATAATTTCTTTTTTTAGAAAAAGAAAATAAAGAAGAAAAGACTGCTCTCTGTTCCATGAGAAAAATAAGTCTTGATTCAAATCACTTAATCCAGACAGCAAAAAAGCTCTGAAATCACAGCGGTTGTTAAATCAACCGCTGCTCTTTCAGAGCAATGTAATCATCGAAAGATTATTTGTTTTTCAAGTTGTAAAAAGCTTGCAAGCCTTTGTATTCAGCAACTTCACCAAGTTGGTCTTCGATACGTAGTAATTGGTTGTATTTAGCAATACGGTCAGTACGTGAAAGAGAACCAGTTTTGATTTGGCCAGCATTTGTTGCAACTGCGATATCAGAGATTGTTGAATCTTCTGTTTCACCTGAACGGTGAGAAACAACGGCAGTATAACCAGCTTCTTTAGCCATTTCGATCGCATTGAATGTTTCAGTCAATGTACCGATTTGGTTTACTTTGATTAGGATTGAGTTACCGATACCGTTTTTGATTCCTTTTTCAAGGATTTCAGTGTTTGTAACAAACAAGTCGTCACCAACTAATTGAACTTTGTCGCCTAGGCGTTCAGTCAATAGTTTCCAACCATCCCAGTCGTTTTCATCCATACCATCTTCGATTGTGATGATTGGGTATTTGTTAACTAACTCTTCCAAGTAGTCAACTTGTTCTGCAGCTGTACGTTTCACACCGTTTTCGCCTTCAAATTTCGTGTAGTCGTACACGCCATTTTCGTAGAATTCAGAAGAAGCACAGTCAAATCCTAGGTAAACGTCTTTACCTGGTTCTAAACCAGCAGCTTTGATAGCTTCTAAGATTGTTTCAACACCATCTTCAGTTCCTTCAAAACGAGGAGCGAAACCACCTTCGTCACCTACTGATGTTTCTAAACCACGTTTAGATAAGATTGATTTCAATGCATGGAATACTTCAGCACCCCAACGTAGACCTTCTTTGAATGTAGGTGCGCCTACAGGCAAGATCATGAATTCTTGGAAAGCGATCGGAGCATCTGAGTGAGATCCGCCGTTGATGATGTTCATCATAGGTGTTGGCAATACTTTTGTATTGAATCCGCCTAAGTAGTGGTATAAAGGTACTTCTAAATAATCAGCAGCTGCACGAGCAACGGCAATAGAAACACCAAGAATTGCGTTAGCACCTAATTTGCCTTTGTTAGGAGTTCCATCTAAAGCGATCATTGCTTTATCGATAGCCATTTGGTCACGTACATCGTAGCCGATGATTGCTTCAGCAATGACGTTATTTACATTGTCAACTGCTTTCGTTACACCTTTACCACCATAACGAGCTTTGTCGCCATCACGTAATTCAACTGCTTCGTGTTCACCTGTTGAAGCTCCTGAAGGAACCATTCCACGGCCGAAAGCACCTGATTCTGTGTAGACTTCTACTTCGATAGTTGGGTTACCACGTGAGTCTAGGACTTCGCGTGCGTAAACATCAGTAATAATTGACATGTTTTGTCTCTCCTTTGAGTTTGTTTTATCTTAAGGGAATCTCCCTTGCGAACATCTTAATTGTAGTGAAAAAAGCTGTTTTCTGCAAACAATATTTTCATGAGAATGAAATTATTTTACTGCATCCAACAATGCTAGGAATGAATCAGCTTGCAAGCTTGCGCCGCCAACTAATGCTCCATCTACATTTTCTTTTGCCATGTATTCTGCAATATTTTCAGGTTTTACAGAACCACCGTATTGGATGCGTACAGCATCAGAAACTTCTTTACCGTATAATTTTTCAACTGTTTGACGTACAACACCACAGATTTCATCAGCAATTTGTGCATCTGCTGATTTACCTGTACCGATCGCCCAAATTGGTTCGTAAGCAATGACTAGATTGCTGACTTGGCCATCTGTCAATCCTTCTAAACCGGCAGTGATTTGTCCTTCGATCCATTCAGCTGTTTTTCCAGCTTCATAAGTTTCTAAAGATTCACCACAACATAGGATTGGGATCATACCATTTGCGAAAATTGCTTTCGCTTTTTTGTTGATGTCTTCGTCAGTTTCATGGAAATATTCACGGCGTTCTGAGTGACCGATGATTACATAGTCAACACCTAAGTCAGCTAAAGCAGCTGGTGAAGTTTCTCCTGTAAAGGCACCTTCATTTTCCCAGTAGCTGTTTTGAGCAGCAATTTTTAATTCTGTACCTTCTGCAGCTGTTACTAATGTTTCCAAGAACAACGCTGGTGCTCCGATAACAGAATCTACTTTATCGTTGCTAGGAATTTTTGTTTTGACTGCTTCAGCAAATTCTTTTGCTTCTTTCGCAGTTTTATTCATTTTCCAGTTTCCGGCAATAATTGGTTTGCGCATTTTTCTGGCACTCCTTTGTTATTTAAGGGTCACGGCTGCTTATTGCAACGCAGCCGCGTCATTGCTTGATTATTTGTCGTTGATTGCTGCTAATCCAGGAAGAGTTTTACCTTCTAGAAGTTCTAAACTAGCACCGCCACCTGTTGAGATGTGAGTGAATTTATCAGCAAAACCTAATTGTTCTGCAGCTGCAGCTGAATCTCCACCACCGATGATTGTTGTTGCATCTTCAAGGTTTGCGATTGCTTCACAAACACCGATGGTACCATTAGCAAAGTTTGACATTTCGAACACACCCATTGGTCCGTTCCAAACAACTGTTTTTGCACCTTTTAATGTTTCAGCGAACAATGCAATTGTTTCAGGTCCGATATCTAAGCCCATTTGACCTTCAGGAACATCACCAGTATGTTCTTCTGTTGGAACATCATTTGAAAATTCAGCAGCTGTGATTGAGTCAACTGGTAAAACAAGTTTATCGCCAGCTTTTTCGATCAATTCTTTTGCCAACTCAACTTTATCCGCTTCAACAAGAGAGTTACCAATTTCCATTCCTTTTGCTTTGTAGAATGTATAAGTCATTCCGCCACCGATCAAGATCTTGTCTGCTTTAGGAATCAAGTTTTCAATGACACCGATTTTGTCAGATACTTTCGCACCACCAAGAATCGCTACCATTGGACGTTTTGGTTCTTCGACTGCTTCACCAATAAATTTGATTTCTTTTTCCATTAAGAATCCAGCAACTGTTGGGATTCCTGTAGAAGCGATTCCGACGTTTGAAGCATGGGCACGGTGAGCTGTACCAAATGCATCATTGACAAAAACATCCCCTAATGAAGCCCAATATTTACCAAGCTCTGGATCGTTTTTGCTTTCTTTTTTGCCGTCAACATCTTCAAAACGAGTATTTTCGAAAACAACAACATCGCCGTCTTTCATGTTGTTGATTGCTGCTTCCAATTTTTCCCCACGTGTTTCAGGAACGAAAGTCACTTCTTTGCCTAACAATTCGCCTAGACGTTTTGCTACTGGTGCTAAAGATTTGCCTTCTTTATCTGCTTCTTCTTTGACACGACCTAAGTGAGAGAAAAGAATTGCTTTTCCGCCATTTTCGATCACGTAATTAATTGTTGGAAGTGCTGCTTTGATACGAGTGTCGTCACCGATCACACCGTCTTTCAATGGAACATTGAAATCCACACGCACAAGAACTTTTTTATCTTTTAAATCGATATCTTGAACTGTCATTTTAGCCATGAACAGATTCCTCCTAATGTAATTGTTAAAAAAAGCGGAGAAGCGCGCTGCTTCCCCGCTTTCTCTTGCGATGGTTTAAATGAATGTACGACGCAAATCTTATAATTTAGCGAAGTATTCTAAAGTACGTACTAATTGTGCAGTGTATGACATTTCGTTATCATACCAAGCAACAGTTTTAACTAATTGTTTGTCGCCAACAGTCATAACTTTTGTTTGAGTTGCATCAAATAGTGAACCGTAAGTCATACCAACGATATCAGAAGAAACGATTTCGTCTGTGTTGTAACCGTAAGATTCGTTTGAAGCTTCTTTCATTGCTGCGTTTACTTCGTCAACAGTTACTTCTTTGTCAAGAACTGTAACTAATTCAGTTAATGAACCAGTTGCAACAGGAACACGTTGAGCAGCTCCGTCTAATTTACCGTTCAATTCAGGAATTACCAAGCCAATAGCTTTAGCAGCACCAGTTGAGTTAGGAACGATGTTTGCTGCAGCAGCACGCGCACGGCGGAAGTCACCTTTAGGGTGTGGTCCGTCTAGAGTCATTTGGTCACCTGTGTAAGCATGGATCGTAGTCATCAAGCCTTCGATCACACCAAATTTGTCATTCAATGTTTTAGCCATAGGAGCTAAACAGTTAGTTGTACATGAAGCACCAGAAATTACTGTTTCATCACCTGTTAAAGTTTCGTGGTTTGTGTTGTAAACGATTGTTGGTACATCGTTTCCGCCAGGAGCTGAGATAACTACACGTTTTGCACCAGCTGTTAAATGTTTTTCAGCAGCTGATTTAGAAGTGAAGAATCCAGTACATTCTAGCACGATTTCAACACCTAATTCGCCCCAAGGCAATTCTTCAGGGTTGCGGTTTGCTAGAACTTTGATTTCGTTTCCGTTCACGTTGAATGATCCTTCATGAACTTCAACTGTACCGTTGAAACGTCCTTGTGTTGTATCATATTTTAACAAGTGTGCTAACATTTTAGCGTCTGTTAAGTCGTTGATAGCCACAACTTCGATTCCTTCTACTTCTTGGATACGACGAAATGCTAAGCGTCCGATACGTCCAAATCCATTAATACCTACTTTAACTGTCATTTAAGATTTCCTCCTTATGAAAATCATAAAAATATTTATTTTAAAGGGTTGCCCCTTTTAAAATCTCATTGGCACAGGCTTCATCTGTGATGAGCCATGTTTGTTTTGGTGCATTTTTCATGTATGCATTGATCGCTTTGGCTTTTGATTTACCGCCTGCGATTGCGAAAATGATCGGCACGTTCTGCAAGTCCTTCAACTGCAGTCCGATACGAGGAATCTTATAAACGACCTCGCCTGCTTCATTAAAGAAATAACCGAAGGATTCCGCTACTGCATTCTTTTGTTTCAGCATCAGGATCTCTTTTTCTGACATCTTTCTTCGAGCTGCCATATGCAATGCTCGTCCAATACTATGAATAACACAATTTGCTTGACTTATCAAGTTTAAGACATCAAGGATTGCTGGTTCTTTCAACAAAAATTCATAGGTGTTAGTGCTTAATTGTTCCGGTACAAATAGGGAACGATAATTACCATTGGTACGCATCGCCATCACTGATCCGACTGAATTTGCCTGAACATTGACTGCTTCTCCGATGCCCCCTCTGGCTGGGACAAACAAGTTATGGCGTTTGCCAGTTTCAAGATTGCCTAGTTCTTCGGCAACTTTTGCCATTGTCGTACCGCCCATCACAGCGATCGTATTCTCACCATCTGGCAGCAATAAGTCTAACGACTCATTAAGCAGCTGACCGAATTCAGCAATCACTTTCGGTTGACGGTCCCCATCACCGCTGGCAATCAAGCAACGATCAATCCCGAAGTACTCGGATAACCGCTTCTCTGTTTGATGCATGCCAAACAATTGATCCATCAAACTGCCGATTTTTGTATAGATTTCTTCGCCATAGGCCGTTAATTGCATACCGCTTTTAGACGAATCAATCAATTTAAGTTTTTTGAGGATATCCGTTTCAGACCTCAACACACGTTCCGTCATTGCTAAGCTTTCAGACAATGTCCGCCGCCCTACTGGTTGCATCCAATAGATAGTCCGTAAAATACGGTAACGTTCTTGAAGCACCGCGAGGATATCCGGGGTGATTGCCTCAATCAATTTCAATTCATCGAGCATTTTGCATCCTCCCGTTGGACTTTTTTTGTCCTACAATGACTTAAAATGACCCATCTATTCCAAAAAAAATTTAATTCATCTCTTACACCAATAATAGTAGCACTTCTGGACGCCTCATGCAACTATTTCAATTATAAAAAATGATTCTCCAAACTTTTTTAACCGTAAAGCGGATTCTTATCACAGCCAAAAATAGCTTTCAAACTAGTAAAAGAAATCAACAAAGAAAAACTCGATCAAAAGGATCAGCGACCGCCTATGAAAAGCGGGCAGAGCTATTTATCACAAGTAGCCCTGCCTTTGCTACGGTTATATGAAACCCAAATTGCTTACCTGTCTTCTTATGTATAAGAGGTGGGGTCATTGGACTTTTTGCCGTCATTCTTGTTGAATCTTTCTTCAATAGCTGGACCAGAACAAGAACTGTATCGAAAAATCAATCAAACCGCTTTCGTTTAGAAGATCCAGGAATATTAAGAGCCTCACGATACTTGGCAACAGTCCGGCGAGAAATTTCCACTTCTTCCGCTTTTAACAAATCAGCCAATTTTTGATCAGAAAGCGGCTTCTGCTTATTCTCTTCGTTGATCAAAGCTGCCAAACGTCGCTTGATTGCCTCCGTGGTGACATCCTCTCCACTTTGGGTGGACACTTTTTGACCAAAGAAGGACTTCAGTTCAAAAACACCAAATTCTGTCTCCAAATATTTCCCATTGACGGCACGACTGACTGTCGATTCGTGAATACCTAATTCGTCAGCGATTTCTTTGAGGATCAATGGCTTCAATGGTCGGTCAGCTTGTAAAAAAAAGGCTTGCTGATGATGAACGATCGCTTCTCCCACTCGATAGATGGTATCTCCTCGCTGCTGGAGAGTCTTTTTTAGCCATTCAAATTCTTGGGCTTTGTTGTCTAAATATTTCTTTACCTCAGCATCGCCACTTTGTTTTAATTGATCAAAATAGTGTTGTTGGAAACGGACTTCCGGCATTGCTCGTCGATTAGAGGTAACCACTGGCTGGCCTTCAGTAATCGTAACTCGCAAATCTGGGATGATATACAAACCATCTGTAGACCCAAAGGCCGCCCCTGGTGTTGGGGTCAACGTTTGGATATAGTCAAACACCTTCTGAATTTCTGAAAGCGAAACTGCTAGATTTTTCGCTATTTTGTCCCACTTACGCTCTGCTAATTCCGTGAACCATTCTTCAAGAACGATATAGGCGAGTTCTGGCGCAGCATCGTCCCGTTCAGTTTGAAGCATGAGGCATTCTCGTAGATCTCGTGCGCCAACACCCGCTGGATCCAACTGCTGAATCAGTGTCAAGGCATCGAGCATCTGAATCTCTGAAGCTCCGATCATTTGACCAGCCTTCACCAAATCAATGGTCAAAAATCCATTCAAATCAATATATTCCACTAGAAATAACACGACAGTGCGTAGAAAGGTATCTCGGTAATTTAAATGGATTTGATCGATCAAATACTCAAAGAGCGAACTTCCTCTATTTGGGATCTGATTCAAATATTCATTGAATTGCTCAGATGTCCCACTGCCTTGAGTATAACTCGTCGGATATTCATGGTCCGTTAAATCGATCAGGGGATTCTCTAATGCCTGATTATCTACGAAAGCAAGCAGTTCATCTGATGAAAATTGCAGCACTTGGATCGACTGCTGTAATTTCTGCGTCATCGCCAACTTTTGTGTCTGTTTTTGTTGTTGCGAAAATTGTTGTTGAAATTTCATCATTTTACCTCTTGTTTTTTCTGAGAAAATTGGTTAAACTGTTATTTGTGCTTCGCGCCTTTAGTGTAGTGGATATCACGTAAGATTCCGGTTCTTGAGACGGGGGTTCGATTCCCTCAAGGCGCGTTTTTCATTTCATTTATAGTATACTTTATCTCAAGGGATAATTCAAAAAACCACGGAAGTGCTGACAGCACTTCCGTTTTTTTTATTTTGATTGAGCTCTTGCCATCTTCCATACGCTGTTGCCTTTGCTAAACACAAAAAAGAAGAGGCCTATTCCTCTTCTTCCTCGTCATCAAATTCGTCTTCTTCATCATCATCGATGATCGTTAGATCTTCTTCAATGTTCCCTGGTAGTTCCTCTTCGTCATCATCGTTATTGTCTGCACCAATTTCTTGCAGATCTGAGTTATATGCGGAGATTTCTTCATCCTCATCGTCATCATCGTCAAAAAGATCCTCTTCATCGTCATCAGACAAATCAGTATCCTCTGGGTCATCATCGTTATAATCGATCGCGTCTTCATCGTCACTAATAAAGGCATTCACTTTCTTACGTTTGCGACGACGCGGTGTATCTTCATCTTCATCATCGATTCCGTGGTTGACTTCTTCATCGATTGAGTCGATCGCATACCATGAACGCAATCCCCAGCGATTGTCTCCCAAAGAAATAAAACTGCCATCGATATTCAAGTCTGTATAAAACTGCGCCAAAGAATCACGAATCTCGCTGTCCGAAGTTTCTAGATAGTTTTGGATTTGGTTGACCAAATCAGAAAAATCCATCACGTCACCGCGTTGCTCTAAAATCGCATGGGCAACTTCGATCATTGACAATTCGTTTTTATTTACACCTTCAAATACATTAATTTCCAAACGGGACACGTCCTTTCACAGTCTACTCCTAATCATACAAAAATGTGAGACAAATTGCAATTTATTCTTTCAAAATTTGCATTTATTTAAGCAGTAAACTCCAAAGAAAGTTTGTATTCTCCCACTTTGTCTTCCATCATAAATAAATCATAATGGACATCGACTTTACCTGAATAAGGACGATCTTTCAAACTGACATGTAAGTGACTTGTATATGTATGGAAATGCATCGTGCCGTAAGGCGTTTGATAACTTGTTTCTAAACGCTCTTTGTAAGCGAATTTCAAGCGTGTTCGCATTTCTCCCGAGCGAATCAGTTGGATCACGCCATCTGGCATAATTTTCATCGTCACTGGTACTTCGGCTCCTTCTGGCTGAATCTCTTTGTATCTCAGATACAGCGTATCGCCGATTTTGACCGCCTGTCCTTGTAAATCAAACAAAAAATCTTGTGTTTCTCCCGCTTGTTCGACCTTTGTCGTTAAATGGATCGAAATCGGAATTCCTTGTGACAATTCCCTCATGATAGTGTGCCTCCTTAGCAGATTTCAGTTCCATTTTTCCTTTTTTCCCCTCTTTTGTCAATCATTTCAGCTAAAACATCCACTATAGAACGTTTTCTTAGCTTTTTGATTAAGTTTTTTCATGATCTTCATATATAATAGTAGGAGATCTTATTATTGAAGGAGAATCTAAGCCTACCGTGACCATTGAAATGATTGATCAAATGTTGCCATTTGATCCCCAAACTACCGAGAATCGTTTTTTACCGTTTGCATTGACCGATGTATTGAGTGAATATGCAGGCGTTCATCATCAGGAATTTTTACACTTTTGGCAGTTGCCTGATACTATGATTTTAGGAATGAAAGATACCCGAGTGCCTTATTTCACCGAAGGAATATCCGCTTTGACGACTGCTGGCTTTCAACCAATCATCCGCAACTCAGGCGGGCTTGGGGTCATCAACGATGCCGGTGTTCTGAATGTATCGTGGATTTTCCCAAAAACGTTAGCTGCTACTACAGATGCGGCTTATCAGCGAATGGTCGACTTGATGCGAGAAGCATTTCCCGAAAAAGAAATTGCTGCCTATGAAATCCCAAACTCTTATTGTCCCGGTACCTTTGACTTGAGTATGGACGGAAAGAAAATCGCAGGGACTGCCCAGCGCAGGATCAAAGCAGGAATTGCAGTCATGATGTACCTTAGTGTCAACGGCGACCAACACTATCGAGGAGAAGTAGTAAGAACGTTTTATCAAAGAAGCTTGAAAGAGCAGTTTGGTACTAATGGCTATCCCGCCGTTGAACCTACCAGTATGACAACACTCCAAGATGTGCTTCAGCGCTCTTTCTCTGTATCAGAAGCTGCCTCACGACTGCAAGAGGCCTTGATGCGGCTATCTAAGTCCTCTCTCAGCCCTGTGACTGCATCCGAATGGGTTGAAAAAAATGATCAAGCGGCATTACTAGAGGCTCGTATGACCAGTATGTATCAACGAAATCAACCGATAAAGGAGAGTTCACAATGAGCATCCCATATAAGTATCAAACACTTGCTATTGAAAAAGTATTCCGTGATCCTGTACACAACTATGTGCATGTGCAGCATCAAGTGATCTTGGACTTGATCAATTCGAAAGAAGTACAGCGCCTGCGAAGGATCAAACAACTAGGAACTTCTTCGTTTACTTTTCATGGTGCTGAACATAGTCGCTTCTCACATTCGTTAGGAGTCTACGAAATTAGCCGCCGCATCTGTGATTTGTTTCAACGAAATTTCCCAGTTGAAAAAGTTGGGTCTGATGGCTGGGATGACCGGGAACGATTGGTCACGCTTTGTGCTGCTTTGTTGCATGATGTTGGCCATGGCCCTTATTCTCACACTTTTGAACATATTTTTCATACCGATCACGAAGCCATCACTGTAGCGATCATTACTTCTCCTGAAACAGAAGTCTATCAAATCCTCAATCGTGTGGAAGAAGGTTTTCCTGAAAAAGTGGCCAGTGTCATTACTAAGACATACCCAAACCCACAAGTGGTGCAAATGATTTCCAGTCAGATCGATGCGGATCGCATGGATTATTTACTGCGGGATGCATACTTCACGGGAACGGAATACGGCACATTTGATTTGACACGTATTCTGCGAGTCATTCGTCCCTATGCTGGCGGGATCGCATTTTCTATGAGTGGCATGCATGCGGTAGAAGATTATATTGTCAGCCGCTACCAAATGTATGTCCAAGTCTATTTCCATGCCAGTTCTCGGGGAATGGAAGTTATCTTGGCACATTTACTAAATCGCGCTGCCGAATTGTATCAAGAGCATGAAGAACTTTTCCAATCGCATTCCCAGCTTTTGCTGCCCTTTCTTAAACAGCACTTTACTTTGGAAGAATACCTAAAACTAGACGATGGCGTCTTGAATACGTACTTCACTCAGTGGACGGAAGAAAATGATCCGATTCTTAGTGACTTAGCCAAACGATTCTTGAACCGCAAACCGCTGAAGTCTGCACGTTTTGAAGAAGACACTCAATTGCCATTGATTCATGAACTGCAATCTCTTGTCGAAAAAGTCGGTTTTAACCCCGACTATTACACAGCAATCAATTCTAGTTTCGATTTACCTTATGACTTTTATCGCCCAACTTCCGGCATGCATCGGACACAAATCGAACTGCAAGAAAAAGACGGCTCCCTAGTGGAATTATCCAAGGCTAGTCAACTAGTAGCTGCACTTGCTGGGCAAACACAAGGAGACCAGCGCTTTTATTTCCCAAAAGAAATGATTGACCCCGCACTACAAAATCACTATGATTTATTTTGGGATACGTATCAAGAGTTTGCGAAACATATTCGCAATGGTGCCTTGATCAATACGAACAACTAGGAGGAAGTTATGAGCATCAAACTGATTGCTATCGATATCGATGGCACGTTACTGAACAATGATCGAAAAATCACACCTGGAGTGTACCAAGCACTAAAAGCTGCGGAGGCACAGGGTGTTCGAATCGTCTTATGTACTGGACGCCCCTTAACAGGTGTCCAAGATTTATTAAGTGAACTAGACTTGTTTTCAGAAACGGACTACGTAATCACATATAATGGTTCTCTCGTACAAAAGACTAAAACAAAAGAAATCGTTTCTGAATTCGGATTGACGCATGAAGAATACTTAGAAGTAGAAATGACTGCCCGTAAATTAGGGGTTCATTTGCATGTGGAAACCCAAGATACGATGTACACAGCGAATCGAGACATCAGTCCTTATACCGTCTATGAAGCCTTTTTGGTCAATATGCCTTTGAAATATCGTACACCGGAAGAAATGACTGCGGATCTGAATATCATCAAAATGATGATGATCGATGAGCCTGAATTGATCGATGCTATTATTCCGCAATTGCCAACTTCATTGACTGAGCGTTTCAATATCGTCAAAAGTGCGCCATTTTTCTTAGAAGTCTTGAATAAGAAAGCTCATAAAGGGGCTGCGGTTCAGAAGTTAGCTGAGGAACTAGGTATCTCACAAGCAGAAGTCATGGCGATTGGTGATAACGAAAATGATCTAACGATGGTCGAATATGCGGGTCTTGGCGTTGCAATGGCTAATGCAACAGAAAACGTCAAACAAGCGGCCGACGTCATCACTGCTTCCAATGAAGAAGATGGTGTAGCTAAAGTTATCAATGACTATGTGTTAAATGAACTAAAATAAAAGAGTAAAAAAGACAACGATCACTGCCTTTATGCATGATCGTTGTCTTTTTGATTTACCCATTGTTTCACTGCCCAGGCATGACTGCCGCGTTTCAATAAATGAATGGCTTCTTCTGGTGTATGCCACGAAAGTTGGTTGTGTTGTTCTGTTGGCTCACCTATTTTTTGCCAATCGGTCATCAAATAAAAATAAGCCGGATGATGGTAATACGTTTCTCGATGTCGCGAGTAAAAATAATCAACCGCCTCCCCTAAATAACTGGCGATCTTTCCTGCAAATCCTACTTCTTCGACCAATTCCCGTTTGATCGTTTGTTCCTTCGATTCACCGGGTTCAATCTCCCCTCCTGGTAAAAAAAAGGCGCCATTTGGCGCTTGGACCAAAATCACTTGTTGGTGTTCATTCGGAATCACGACATAGGCACCGAATCGTGAAATATAGTCAGCCCCCGGCTCTTTTTGCCCAAACACTTTCTCCTTGTTCCCCATGTTTCCCTCCATCATCTCTTTCTTTCCATTCTACCTTAGGAAGCCACTGGCGACAAGCTGCAACTTGACGGGGTGCACTTTTCTTACCACAAAAAATCGGGTTATGTTATTATAGGCTTACCACAATTGAAAGGATGAATGACAAATGAAAATGGCACATACTTGTGTGCGAGTGAAAGATCTTGAAGCATCACTTGCATTTTATCAAGAAGCATTCGGTTTTGAAGAATCGCGCCGTCGTGATTTTCCAGAAAACAAATTTACGTTGGTTTACTTGACATTACCAGGAGATGATTATGAATTAGAATTAACTTATAACTATGATCATCCCGGCTATGATCTAGGTGACGGCTATGGTCATATCGCGATCAGTACCGATGATTTAGAGAAACTTCACGAGCAGCATAAAGCAGCTGGTTTTGATGTTACTGACTTAAAAGGCTTGCCTGGTACTTCTCCTTCTTACTATTTCGTGAAAGACCCAGATGGCTACAAAATAGAAGTGATTCGCGAAAAATAAAAAAGTACTGTGACTTAAGTGCAGCAACAAATGGACCATCCGAACGATAACGAAATTGCATCTACTCTCTAGTAGGTCCTCGCAATTTCGTGGAAAAAGTCAGTTCGGATAGCTTCCTTTGTTTTCCTTTTGTCACAGTTTTTTATTCATTACTGCTGTCAAAACAGCTGGAAGGAGAATGCTTATGAAACCAGTGATTGGAATTGCTGGTAACGAACGAACGATGATTGATGGGGAAGCCCATTGGATTACATATACCCCGAGAAATTTTGTGACACAGATTCAACAAGCCTCTGGCCTTCCCCTTATTTTACCCATGGGAGCTCCCGAAAATGCCGCCCAATATGTTGCCCAGATTGATAAATTACTTTTGGCAGGGGGGGCATGATGTGACTCCTCGCTATTATGGCGAAGAGATGCATCCACTGATCCAAGGTACACATCCTGAACGAGACGCATTTGAATTGGCGTTGATCAAAGAAGCTGTCGCACAAGAAAAACCAATTTTTGGTGTCTGTCGTGGCATGCAGCTATTGAATGTTGCTTTCGGCGGCAACCTCTATCAAGACTTGTCATTGGTCGAACAACCAACCATCAAGCATGTGCAAGCACCGACACCCTTTCGCTTTCCTACTCATGCCGTTGAGATCGTTGCTGACAGTCGTTTAGGAAAATTATTAGGAACCACCTATCAAGTGAATTCGTTTCACCATCAAGCCATTAAAGATGTTGCAAAAGATTTCCAAGTGATCGCAACTGCCCCTGACGGTATCGTAGAAGCCATTGAAACTTCTGCCTTTGCGGCGCCGATTTTAGGGATCCAATGGCATCCTGAATTAACCGCACAAGAGATTGCTTCAGAACAGCAAATTTTCGACTACTTTGTTCATCAGTTTTGACATTATGCCAACAAAGATTTCGCTAGCAGAGGCAATGCCTGATTGAAAAAAGACTTGGTTATATTTGAAACTAGTAGTTTAAATGACTCGTTTAACTTTAATAGTTAGTAATTAAAGGCTGAGTGGATACTAGCTTGATCAATTGGCGGTCTTGACTCATTAAAGCTACTTTACCTAATTCTACGTAGAAAAAAACCGATGAAAAGCAGAGGGTTTTCTGGATACCATTTGGTAATCAGAAAGCACAAGCTTTTCATCGGTTTCTTTATTGAAGCCTAACTAATCGGAGAATTTGTTGGCTGGTCATTTTTCATTCTTCATCAAAACGAAAGATTGTTTCAATGAAGCCAAAATGCCGTTATCGTTATAAATCAGTACGTTTGACTTATACATTCTTGCTGAGATCAGCATCAATGCCAATGTACTTACTGCTAAGATGGCTACAGAGACTGCCGCGCCTCCGATACCTACTGTGTCGTTAGCCAATCGGACTGGCATGATAAATGAAGATAAAAACGGGATATAAGAAGTGACCCGCAAAATGATATTGTTAGGATCTGTACCGCCTAGAATCAAACCTAACATATAACCGGCTAAAGAAAGGTAAGTGACAGGAATGATCGCCTTGGCAGTATCCTCTGCTTTATTGACTAATGAACCGCACAAAGCAGACAGGACAGAGTAAATCAAAATTCCTAATAGGACAAAGATGACCGAGTAAATCAAGAATGGACCGAATAATCCATCAATTGAGAAATTGGCTAATACATCTTTGACCATTGAAATGTCTTTGATCCAATAATAACTGATAGCAAAGATACCGGCGTAAGCCAATAACTGAGCTAATGCGACCATAATTACACCGGTTAATTTGGCATAAAAGTGAACCTGTGCTCTCGTACTGGACAAAATAACTTCCATGATCCGGGTCCCTTTTTCGGAAGCAATCTCTTGGGCAATGATTTGAGCGTAAGTCAAAATAAACATGAATAAAATAATTGTTCCGACATAACTCACAATGTATTGGATCGAACTATTGTCTTCCCCAAGCTCCATTTTGCCATCTTCGGTGAAAGAAACTTTTTGTTTACTGAAGTTTGCTGGCTCACTTAAACTAGCCACTTGCTCCTGATTTAATCCGAGTGCTGCGGCCCGTCCCGAGGCTTGCAATCCAGACAATAATTGCTGAACCGTCAACTCTGTGGTTTGTCCCATAGAAGATTCACTCAATAATTCACCTTTGATACTGTCGGCCTCTGAAGTAACGATCAAGAATGCATCGACCTTTTCATTCGCTAATTGTTTTTTTCCAGCTTCTTCAGAATCCACCACTTCAAATTGATAGTCTTCATTTTTCTGAGCTGCGATTGTTTGTGCAATAGCTGGTTCATTCGCATAAACAGCAATTTTATCGGCACTGTTCATTCCATCGGTAAAAATTCCTACCACATAAATAATGCCCAATGCAATAAATGGAATCAATATCATGATCAAAAATGAGATCGATTTCACGTTTTTCTTAAACACATCGAGCGCGATCACCCAAAATTTACTCATTGTCTTTTCCCGCCTTTCTCTTAAAGATTTCTTCTAATGTCGGCGGTTGTTGGTTAAACATCGGGATATAGCCATCAGCTGTGGCCAAATCAAACAATGTGCGACCGACTTCAGGATGCGATAATGTAATGTCATAACTCCCATCTTCTTTATGAAGAACTTTTTCGACACCTTCAACTGCTAGGATGGTTTCTTTTGACAATGAAGATTCCAAGAAGACTTTTGTCCGTCCAAACGATTCACGGATCTCATGAACTTTTCCGTTGAGAACCGTTTGACCATCTCTTAGCATGATCAAATGATCGCAGATTTTCTCAACATTATCCATGTTATGACTAGAAAAAATGACACAAGACCCTTTTTCTTTTAGTTCAATAATGCCATCTTTCAGCAACTCAGCATTGACAGGGTCCAATCCGCTAAATGGTTCATCCAAAATGACTAATTTAGGTTCATGAATCAATGTTGCGATCAATTGGACTTTTTGCTGATTCCCCTTCGATAATGATTTAACTTTATCTGTCTTTTTCCCTTTTACTTGGAATTTTTCCATCCATTCGTCGATCTTAGGTTCAATTTCTTCTTTCTTTTTTCCACGCAAGCGTGCAAAATAAATCAGTTGATCTTGGATGGTTACTTTAGGGTAAAGTCCCCGTTCTTCTGGCAAATAACCAATCAAATTGTATTCCTTTTCTGTGATTTGATGGCCATTCCATAGTACTTCTCCTTGTTCAGCCCGTAAGAAATCTAGAATCAATCGGAATGTCGTGGTTTTACCAGCACCATTTTGACCGATCAACCCCATGATCTCGCCATCGTTGATTTGAAAGGACAATTGATCCACTGCCCGATAGTCCCCAAATGTTTTCACTAAATTCTTTGCTTCTAACACAATTTCACCTTCCTTGTCTTTTAAGTTAGTATAAATAACCGGCTAAAAAGCCGATAATTCCTCCAATTAATGCGCCGACTCCCATAAAGAGCAGCGTATCCCGTAACACGTGTTGCCGCTTAGCTAGTTTCTCTGGTTCTTTGTAAAAAGAGGCGCGGTTCTTGTACAAGCGACGCATGAGAAATGACACCACACCGATGATAAGAGGCGCACAAATCAGCCCAACTGCAACACCATATGAGAAACCTAGTATCTCATTATAGGTAAGTACTAGCCAGCGAGCGAGGAGATAAATCAAAAGCAGAATAACCAAGCCAACACCTGTTATGCCAAAAGAACGTTTCATAAGATAGCGTGCCTCACTATCGATTCGTTCTTGATAGCTTTGCTGATCACTAAAAATAGCTGGTGTCTCTAAAGGAGCCTGAAAATAGTAGTAACGGCTTTTGTAGGAACTAATATACTCCCATCCGCCGGCTTCATACATTGCCAAGTATTCATCAACATCAGATTTGTCTCCTTGAAAAAAATCGACAGCAAACTTCTTCTCTTGTGGTTGGCTTTGAATAAACTTCAAAAAACCGAACTGATTCATATGCACAAACTGCCAACCTTTTGCTGCTTGCTCTTGCAGCCGCATCATTTCTTTTTCTGGATAATAGGCAACACCTAATGAATACAAATATTTTGTCTTACGTTTGCTCATCTGCCAGTCCCCCCAACTCACCCATAATCTGTTCACCAATCTCAAAGAAATGTTTTCGTCGCTGAATGTCCTTTTCTAAAGCCGTTTTTCCTTTGGCTGTGATCTGATAGATTTTTTTACGATCTGTCGTCTCTTCTAAACTGATCATTTCATTTTTGGTCAATTTTTTCAATATAGTATACATTGTTGCCGGACCGATTTCATAGGTACCTTGGCTTAATTCATTGATTTGCTTCATGATCACATAGCCATGTTTTGGCTTTAATAAAGCTAACAAAATCAAATAAGTTGAATCGGTCAATGGTTCATCCATGTGTTTTCCCCCATCCTAGGAAACTATATCACTTACTGATATATTATCGAATGATATAATAAGTGTCAATCTCTTTTTGTAAGCAATTTTCTCCCGGATTTGGGTAGTTTTCTGATTATCTATCGGCGTATTTCAGAACTATTTACACTTAGTTGACCGCTTTATACTTACCTTAGTTAGCAACTAGGGATTCGAGATTGATGCTCCCTATCAAGCTTCGAACGGACATGTCAGTCATTCAAAAGAGAAATCCTTTTCCCAAACGGGCGACACAGCTTTCAAAGGGCAGTTTTTAGTCAATTGACCCACTTTACAAATCTAACTTCTATCAAAATATCAAAAAGTAAAATATCAAAAAGGCCTTGATCTCTATTCAGAAGATAAAAACTTTCAACTCTAATTAGTGAAGTGCAAATCAACAACTCTTTTCGCTACAAAAAAACTGCTGCATCCTTATTCAAAGGATGCAGCAGCTAGAATCAGTTAACGATTTTTACGGGAGTGTTGTAAGGCATGTTGTAATAGAACCATTTAGCATCAGGGACTGCTAATCGAATACAGCCATGAGAAGCTCGCTGTCCTAGTTTTTTGCCTTCCACCGAACTAAATGAATTGGTTGACCAAGCAATGCTTGTTGGAACGGTATGGAATAGATAGACACCATGATCTTTGAAAGAACGGTAATAAGCCGCTCCTGAAAAGGCGGAGCCTTTCTCCTGCTGAATTCTAAAATTACCTAACGGTGTCGGCGTAAAAACTGTCCCCGTGGAACAAAGCATGGTATAAATGACTTTGTCGCCTGACTTAATGTAAACTCGCTGCTTACTGATGGACACATGAATGTTTAAATTTTTGACATTTAGCGAGGGGTACTTGCCACCAGTAGTGTACATCCAGAATTTATCATTCACGCTATACGTCTGATTCTCTTTGATCCACCCGATTTTCCCTGCTGGTGAAACCAGATACAGATAATTGCCATCACTCGTTTTGGCTAATTTGGTTGCTTTCGCCATATACCCTTTATAATTACTCTTTTTTCCTAATTTGCTGCTGTTAGGATCAGCAGCATTCAGAAAATTCCCGCTGGCATTGTTGACGATCACATAACGGCTAATATTGCTCTGCGAATGGATTACATGAGCATTTGTGACACCTGTAGCATTGATATAGCCGATCCATGTATTGTTTAAATACAATGAGTAATAGGTCGCACCGTTATAATGCTGATATTTTCCGGTGACTTTGATATTTTTGTTCATATAATTGCCACTCGAAGCTTTCTTCTTAGAAAAATTCAAATCTTGCCACAATGTATAGTTCTTACTTTTCATCCGGATCGTCTTGTTTTCACTCTGCCATATGCCACCTTGATTATTAGCCACAGTAGCGGCTTCAGCATTCAAATAGCCGATCCATTTGCCAGTAGAATCAGACAATGAGTAGTAAGTTGATCCGTTCCAATGTTCATATTTTCCTTTAGCCTGGTAAGTTTTTCCATACAATGAAGAGGTAGTGTTCTTTTTGCTCGACCAGTTAAAATTACCCCAAATTGTATAATTTTTCTTTGTTAGAGTAACATATTTACCGTAAGCCTGGTAAGCTCCCTGTGCATTTGATGTCGTTTTGACACCGGCAGCGTTGATATAACCTAACCACTTGTTCTTATTGTCATACAACGAATAATACGTTGCACCATTAACATGGCGGTATTTTCCTGTGGCTTTGACGGTCTTTCCATTTAAAGCAGCTGTCGTTCCTTTTTTGGCTGACCAATCAAAATTTTGCCATAATGTGTAGTTGCCACTGATGATCGTGGCGTATTTTGATTCAGATTGCCATATGCCTCCAGGTGATTTGGCATCCGCGGCTCCTTTGGCATTAATCCAACCAATAAATTGGTTCTTATCCGTGTACAGAGCATAATAGGTCGAGCCGTTTCCGTGTTTGAAACTTTCTTTTACTTGAAACGTTTGTTGATTGATTGTTTTTGTCGTGCCTAACTGTTTATCAAAAAAAATTGACTCCCATAAAGGATAATTGCCACTTTGAACAGTAGCATATTTTTTTTCTGACTGAAACACCCCATCTGCTGTCGTGACAGACTCTGCTTCAACAATACCAATCACGTGATTCTGTTCATCAAGTAGTTCACTATACTTCTTTTTCGTCGCTGTATCTTGGTACTGTTTGACACTTTTATAAACGTGACCCGCAAGTTCAGTAATTGATCCTGTGGCTGTTAGTTGCGATTGATTGAGGGTATATAAAACCTGACGACTATCCATTGCTTGCGACTCCGTTGTAGTCGCTGTGAAAGTGTTGATTTTGACATAGCGATTTGAATTGGCTAATTCCTTAACAGTGATGACTGGATTCACTTCTGAAGTATCCGTTTCTTCTGTGGAAGAAACAGTTATTTCTGAACTACTTGTAGTTGTTTCCCCAAAGCTATCAGTCGAACTGTTGGTACTCGCTTCGGAAGTTGACGTGTCTATTGTAGACGATGTCGCAGTTGTTGAGTCAGTCGTTTCGGTTGTCGTCCTACTGGTATTGGTGGTTGATTCAGTGACTTGATTGACTGAAGAAGTTCCTGTATCAATTGTTTCCGCGTAGGTCGCACCTGCAGATACAAGCGGTGCACTGACCAAGGAAATGATACAGAGCAGCCGGTACCCCCATCCTCTATTCTTTTTCATTTTTCATCCCCCTTTTCAAATAAAAGCACTCCATAGAAAGTAAACGCTCCCCATATTCACACTTTCATTATACCATTGCAAGAATAAATCCTCGCTTAAAACTACTCAAAAAAAGCAGCGATCGCTTAAGATCGCTGCTTAAAATAAAATTTTCTTACATGTGGCTTGCTACCATTTCTTTCAATTGATCTTTGGTATGAACACCAACGGCTTTATCTACCACTTGGCCATCTTTTTTCAACAATAGCGTAGGGATCGACATGATACCAAATGAAGCTGGCGTTTCAGGATTTTCATCCACATCCATTTTGACGATTTTTAATTCGTCTTCTTCATATTCATTTGCTAATTGTTCCAAGATTGGTGCTTGCATCCGACATGGACCGCACCATGTTGCCCAAAAATCAATAAGGACTAAGCCTTTATCGGTTTCTTCTGAAAAAGTTTTATCTGTAATTTCTTTTGCCATATTGTTCGCCTCCATTTGATTGCTAAAAAAAGTATAGCATGTTCACGTGCTTTTTTGAAATCCTCTGCTTACAAAAGGTAAGAAGCCTTAACGATTATTTAAATTTTACGATGGTCGCCCCATTGCCACCTTGATTTGCCGGTGCAAACTCAAAACTTTTGACACTACGATGATTTTTCAAATATTCCGTAATTCCTTGCCGTAATGCCCCCGTCCCTTTTCCGTGAACGATCGTCACTTGTGGGTAACCAGCAAGAATCGCCGCATCGAGATACTGATCAACTTCATTCAATGCCTCTTCATAGCGTTTGCCACGAAGATCCAGCTGATTAGGAACATGCGAAGACTCCGCTGAACGGACGGTATGAACGACGCGCTGCACAGGTTCTTTGACAGGTGCTGCCGGCTGTAGATCTGATTCAGGCAGCGTCATTTTTAAGATTCCCAATTGCACTTGCCATTGTGATTGTCCCATCTTTTTGATCAAAGTTCCTCGCTGACCATAGGAAGTAACTAACACTTCATCGCCGACCTTCAATGTTTTCGCAGCTTTGGCTTTTTGCAAGACCTTGTTCTTTTGCAAATGTTCTTCTTGATGAAGATCAGACAATTTTGTGCGGGCTGCGATCAACTCATGTTCTTTGACATGGCTCTGTCCGCTGCTCAATTGCATGTTGCGGATATCCGAAATGATTTTTTCCGATTCCTCTTTTGCTTCTTCAACGATTTGATTTGCTTTCTTGCGGGCTTTTGCTAGTTCTGCTTCGCGTTCTTCAAAGAAAAAGTTATATGCTTGTTTCAATTCTTTTTGCAGCCGTTCCGCTTCTTCTACATAATGCCGCATTTCCAAATACTCTGTTTCGGTCATCTTGCGCCGGTTTTCTAAGTCGGCGATCATCTCATTCAAGTCCTGACTTTCGCCATCCATGATTTGCTTGGCTTGCTCAATGATCTGGGTGTCCAAGCCCAGACGTTTGGAGATTTCAAAAGCATTACTGCGACCAGGCACACCGATCAGCAAACGATATGTTGGGCTTAGGGTATCGACATCAAACTCCATTGAAGCATTGATGGTATTGGCACGATTGTAACCGTACACTTTCAATTCCGGATAATGAGTCGTCGCCATCACATAGGCAGAGCGTGCACCAAGTTCATCAAGAATAGCAATCGCTAACGCCGCGCCTTCTTGCGGATCGGTCCCAGCTCCCAGTTCATCGAATAAAACTAAACTTGTATGGTCCACTTTTTTGAGAACATCGACGATCGTCGTCATGTGAGAAGAGAAGGTAGATAAACTTTGTTCGATGGATTGCTCATCCCCAATATCAGCAAAAATTTCTTGAAAAATGCCCATTTGGCTCTCTTCATCGACTAAAATCGGCAATCCAGATTGCCCCATGATTTGAAGCAATCCCAGCGTCTTCAAGGTGATTGTTTTCCCACCAGTATTCGGACCGGTAATTACCACCGCTTGATAGTCTTCACCAATAGCAATATCATTCGGTACGACTTTTTCTTGATCGATCAGCGGATGACGTGCTTGTTTGAAAACGACATGATTATCTGTATTGATAGCCGGCACGATTGCCTGCAATTCTTTCCCAAAACGTGCTTTGGCATTCATGAAGTCCATCATCCCGATCACATAGGCGTTGTGCAGAATTTCGCGTTGATAAGGAGCTAGCTCTGCAGAAAGTTCCGCTAAGATTCGTTCAATCTCCGTACGCTCAGCGATTTGATGTTGGCGCAGTCGATTATTCTGATCCACCACTTGTTTTGGTTCAATAAATAATGTCTGCCCAGAAGAACTCTGATCATGCACGACCCCGCCAAACACGCCACGATATTCTTGCTTCACCGGAATCACATAGCGCTCATTTCGCATCGTGACAATGGTATCGCTCAAATACTTGGCATTTCCGCCACGTACGAGACTATCTAACGTTTCTCTGATCGTTCGTTCAGAACGACGAATATTTTGTCGAATGACACGTAGCTCTGGAGATGCTTCGTCAGTCAACCGACCGTCTTCATCCACTGCTTCTTTCAGGCGACGGCTAAGCGTGGGCAGCGTTACTAACTGCTTTTCCCATTCATACAGTCGCTCGAACTCGATTTCGCTGTCTGATAGATCTTCAAAGAAACGCTTCAATTCATTGGCTGTCACCAACACTCGACCTACTTGCGCTAATTCTAAACCATTAAGGTCCGCTCCGATTTCGATTCGTTTCATTTGCGGACGAATATTTTCAATTTTTGGTACAGGAATACCGCCCCGCAATCGCTGTACTTTTAACGCATCTTCTGTTTCAGCCAGCCAAGTGGAAATTTGCTGAGCATCTGCTGATGGCGCTAATTGAGCTAATTCTTCTTTCCCTTGGGCGGTCACTAGATACTGCCCAACCAATTGTTTTACTTGATCGAAAGCTAAAACATCAAGAATTTTTTTATTCATAGTCTCACCTACTTTTTCATTTTTTTACTTAAGAAAAAAAGCAGCATGGGTCTAATGACCAGCTGCCTTATACTAACCAATCACATTAGTGATCCACAAACGGTAAAAGTAATCAGAAATGATTGGCGAACTTTCAACGATAAAGTGTGCCGTGCTGCTCTTATCAAACAAATTTTGGATAGTCGCTAAAGGAATCATCGAGAGGATCATAAAAAAGAAATAGATATTCAGGTAAACTAATAGCGTATTCAAGATCCCTGCTACGACCCAATCATAGCCTTTCAAAAAACGCAGACGTTTGAAACGCAGTCCATTTGCAAAAATGCAAATCAATTTTGTCACTAACCAGCCAGCAAAAAGGATCATAATAAAAGCGACAGCTGCATAGTACGCTTTGTCTAGGTCTAGAGCAAGATCTAGGTTATAAAAGACCAACTTTGAGTCTGCGGTCACAGACATATAAGGAACATATAATTCAATTTTTTTTGCCAAAGCTTGGTAATTTGCCACTGCAACTAAAAAAGAAAAAAGGTATCCTAAAACGGAGACCAGCTGCAATGAAGTCCCTCGCCGCGCGCCACCATAAAATGCCGCTAACAAAAGAATCAGAACCAAAAATCCTATCATTTCAGAGTCCTTTCCGCGCCTACTTAACCATGAGCTGCTTTTTCTTGGATTTTGCGCTTACGTTGTTCATTTAGTATTTGTTGAGCTTCCACATGATTATGGATCTCCACATCTCCGCGACCTGTCTCATCCAATACTTGGCGCGCTTCAGACTCAATCGCTTCGATTCGCTTAATCCGATTCTCTAGTTCGGTCGCCTTAATCGCTTGACTGCGTAACTCTTCTACCTTATTTTGCAAACTTAATACTTGCTCTTGTTTTTTCAACTGATCAGAAATCGCATTGATTGCTAATAGAATTGCTGCTTGCTCTTTATCGACTTGAGAAGACAGCCCCATGATTTCTGTCAATTGGTCATTGACTAATTTCGTTACCATATCCATATGTTGTTTACTTTCACGCCCAATAATCGTGTAGCTTTGATTGGCGATTACTGCTTTATAACGTTTCTTTTGCTCCGTCATAGGAAAGATTCCTCCCATTGCTGTTCTGTACTATTTTATCACTTTCTGCACGCGTATCGCAAACTCCTACCTATTATACGTGATTTCTAGTGTAATTTCCATGCCAATCGTTTTTTTAGAAAGAGGCTTCGTAAAATTTTTACCTATGGTAGAATCTAAGAAGATGTTCTATTCAAATAACCAGTATGTATATCGGAGGAAGACAATGAGTAATATCGTCATTAAAGTATCTCAAAAAACTATCGCAGAAATGATGAACTTCTATCAGCAAGCGCTGTTGAATAAAAAAGTTCCTTATACCGTGTTTGTTGCCAAAAAAGAACAAACGACCATCACCGCTTATACTTCTGGTAAAGTGATGTTTCAAGGCAGTGGTGCAGAAGCTGAAGCAGCTCGTTGGAGCAATTCTGCCGACTTGTCCAAAACAGCAAATGCGAACAACAAGGCTCCTTCATCCTCCTTGCCTGCTGACTTTTCACAGTGGAGTGTCGTTGGTAGTGATGAAGTTGGCAATGGCAGTTATTTTGGTCCTTTAGTCGTTTGCGCTGTCTATGCCAGTAAAGATCAGCTACCCGCATTGAAAGCATTAGGTGTCAAAGACTCCAAAATGTTGACTGATCCACAAATTCGGGCAATGGCCCCAAAAATAAAAAAACTTGTGCCTTATCAATTACTGACAGTTGAACCAACTAAATACAATGAGATCCAACCTAAATACAACACCGTTCGAATGAAAGTTGCGCTACACAATCAAGCCATTCGGCTACTGTTGCAAAAAATCGCACCAAAAACACCGGATGCTATCTTGATTGATCAATTCACTAGCGAAAAAAATTACCGTACCTATCTAAAATCAGAAAAAAATCAAATCACAGAAAAATTGTTTTTTGCAACAAAAGGGGAGCAATATCATTTAGCAGTGGCTGCGGCCTCCATTCTATGCCGCACTGTTTTTCTGGAGGAACTAGAGAAGGCCTCACAAGAAGTTGGATTACAGCTTCCTTCGGGTGCCGGCAGCAAATCCGATCAGGTCGCTGCTCAGCTTTTGCAAAAAGGCGGAATGCCTTTATTAGCAAAGTATACCAAACTGCATTTCGCCAATACTGAAAAAGCACAAAAAATTGCTGGCTACTATCAGTAGACAGTCAGTAGACAGTCAGTAGACAGTGAAAAAAACGAAAGTCTCACACCTGAACTCGGACACCGAGTCTAGATGCGAAACTTTCTTTTTTTGTTTATTTATCTGATCCTTTCATGCTTCATTGACTTACTTCGTCCAAGCTGCCACTTCTTCTGGGTGTTTGGTTACCCAATCTTTTGCAGCATCTTCAGCAGAAGTTCCATCGTTGATTGCCAGCATGACTTCTTCCATATCTTCTTGTGTCCAATTGAATTTATCCAGTACTTCATAAACTTCTGGCAGATCATCAGCTAATCCTTGGCGTACCATCGTATTGATACTCTCTGCTTCTCCCATCGTTCCTTCAGGATCATCTAGATATTTCAAATCATATTTTGCAAACATCCAATGAGGCGACCAGCCAGTGATCACAATGTCTTCTTTATTCTTGATGGCTTGTCCTAACGCCACAGTCATTGCCCCGGAAGAAGATGTCGCCACATTCCAATCAGAAAGATTATCATATGTTGCAACTGTATTTTCAGCAGCAGCGACCACACCTGCACCTGGTTCAATTCCCGTGATCGTTTTTCCTGCCTCATCAGATAGATCTGCGATAGAGTCAACTGCCATGTAGCTAGGAACTGCAATTCCCAGTTTAGCTCCCTCTAAGTTTGGTCCTAGATTTTCTACTTGGTCTTTATATTGTTCATATTGAGCTTGATGAGTTGAAGGCAACCAGGCAGCTACCATCCCGTCAACTTCGCCTTTAGCCACAGATTCCCACATGATCGCATTGTCTAATGGTGTCGTCTTGACTTCATAGCCCATTTCTTTTAACACTTCAGCTACCACATGAGTGGAAGCCACTTCTGTATCCCATTCGACATATGCTAAGTTGACTGTTCCTTTATTGTCTGAAACACGACCAAAAGCTACAGAAGCACCAATCAGCGCAACAACAGCTGCGGCAGCGATCCCGCCAAAGAGACGTTTTTGCTTGCGGCTTTTCGCGGACACGGCTTTTTTCTTATGAGCGGGTTTATTCAAGTTTTGGGTAAACCGATCCATAATGATCGCTAAGATCACTAATGAAACCCCACTCACAAATCCATTTCCGACTTGTGCCCGCTGCAGTGCAGATAGGACACCTCGTCCAAGACCAGGGGCACCGATCATCGAAGCAATCACTACCATTGAAAGAGCAAGCATCGTGGTTTGATTGACACCTGCTAAAATCGTACTTTTCGCTAATGGCAATTCTAACTTGACCAATTTCTGCCAGCCAGTTCCCCCAAAGGAATCCGAAGCTTCGACTAATTCACGAGAAATTTGACGGATTCCTAAATTAGTCATCCGTACAGTCGGCGGCAATGCAAAAATCACTGAGGCAAAAACCCCTGGTACCATGCCGATCCCAAAGAAAGCGACTGCTGGGATCAGATAGACGAAGCCAGGCATCGTTTGCATGAAATCTAAGATTGGCGTAACGATGCTTTGCGCCTTTTCGCTTTTTGCCATTAAGATTCCGAGGGGAATACCGATAATGATCGATACCAGACTAGAGAGCAGAACCAATGTGACAGTATTCATCAAATCAGTCCACAAACCTTGATTGTAGATAAACAGTAGCCCGACAAATGTAAATGCCGTCAGCCCCCATTTTTTACTTGAAACAAAAAATGCAGCGATTGTCAGCAGCAGGATCATGACTAGTGGTGGCACAAAAAGCAAAGTATTGGTCATTCCATCCATCACGAACTGACCAAAAGACTGCAATGCGGAAAAGAGCCCACTAAAAGTTCCTGTTAGCCAATCTGTAAAGGACTCTACCCAATCAGCAACTGGAATCGTTTGTTGAATAAAATTACCCATTGACGACCACTCCTTCCTCTGTCACTGATGAATCCGTTTCTGCCAGTGCTTCGATCACACTGCCTCGAATAACTACACCGATCAGACGATCATTTTCAACCACCGCTAACGGTGTCGGGGAATCATAAATTAAATTGAAAATATCCGTCACTAGCATATCTTTGTCGATTTTTTGTACATTTTTATCGATGACTTCTTTTAGGGTCAAATTGTTTTTGCGTGCTTCGCGAGCCGACTCAGCTGTCAAACTACCTTTTAGATGACGTTTTTTGTCTACCGCCAGCAACATACTAACTTCCTCTTTACGCATTCGATTTAGCGCAACGCTTGGCCCATCGATTTCGATATTTGTCGTTAGTGCTGGTACCATGATGTTTTGAGCCGTCAAAACTTTCGAGCGATCGACATCTTCGACGAAATCTCTCACATATTGGTTCGCAGGATTGGTCAGAATCTCTTCTCCTGTCCCAATTTGCATGATTTGCCCATCTTTCATCAAAGCGATGCGATCACCAATTCGCAAGGCTTCATTCAAATCATGAGTGATAAAAATAATTGTCTTTTGGACATTGGCTTGTAATTCTAACAACTCATCTTGCATTTCACGACGAATCAACGGATCTAACGCTGAGAATGCTTCGTCCATCAATAAGATCTCTGGATCATTTGCTAATGCTCGCGCCAGACCAACCCGTTGTTGCATCCCACCAGACAGTTGATCAGGATATTGATCCTTGAAAGATAATAGCCCAGAATTAGCTAAAGCTTTTTCGGCTTTGGCTACTCGCTCTTCTTTGGGAACCCCTCGCACCTCTAAGCCATATTCTGTATTCTCAAGAATCGTTCGGTGAGGGAACAAACCAAAGCTTTGGAAAACCATGTTGATCTTATGGCGTCGGACTTCACGTAATTCTTCTTTACTCATCTTCGCAATGTCTTCCCCATCAATATAAATGTCCCCACCGGATGGTTCGATCAACCGATTCAATAAACGGATCAAGGTTGACTTCCCACTACCAGAAAGTCCCATAATCACAAAGATTTCTCCTTCATTGACTTCAAAATTCACATCATAGACGCCAACAGTGGCCCCAGTTTTTTCTAGAATTTCATTCTTGCTGCGTTGTTCTTGAATCATGGCAAACGCTTGTTGCTTCTTCTTGCCAAAGATTTTCGTTAAATGTGCAACTTTAACTTTACTCACTTATACTGACTCCTTTTTCTGAAAAATTTCACGAAAGTGACCATACTATACTAACAGCATGTGGTCACTTTGTCAAAAAAAGATTCCATCTCTTCTTAGAAATGGAATCTTTCGCTCTTCAATTAGCGGAGTCTTGTGGATAAAAAAAGTTCGTCATACGTTGTAGTGCCAACTCATTTCCGACAAAATAAATCGTATTGCCGGCACTAAACTTGGCGTAAGGGCCTGGTGAGAGCAATAACTCCTGTTCCGTTTGGATTGCCACGATGGTTGCTCCCGTTACTTGCCAAATATTCAGCTCGTGGACACTTTTCTCTAAGTGCTGGGCATCTTCTTTCAATAACAATTCAAATGGCAGAAAAGGGCTCATATTATGCACTTTTTTCGTTTGCCGAACCAAAACATTCAATAGTTCCGAAAAATTATCCAGCTCTTGTTGTTGCCGTTCAACGCTTTCTAAAATGTCTTTACGAATCTCTTGGATCGATTGAACATCTTTGTACTGATCCAAAAAAGATTGCGCCTTTTCTTTTGAGGCAATATACGCGCCGCTCCCATGACGGACATCCATGATCCCCAAATCGACCAAGACATTGATTGCTTTACGGGCTGTTTCTGGCGACACATTGAAGTTACTGGCTAATGTCGAACGGGCATGAACCTTTTGTCCAACTTCGTAGCGATTTTCCACGATTCTTTCCGCGATCTCCACAGCGATCTGCTGGTATCGAGGAAGCGAAACATGTTTTTTATTTTGTATCTTTTTGGCCATCGGGATCTTCCTTTGTCTTTTTTTTCATGATAGCAATAAAAAGACATACTGACAACTATCGTCCTGCTGATGTTCGCAATAGAATCTTTTGTTCTAACTATCCTCGGTTGCCCTTGTGCCAATCAAAACATACCAATCGAGTATCACTAATCAAACTTGATTGTCTCAAAATAGCCCTACCCGGCTTGTAAGTCAGTTGATTTAAGACGTTATGTGAAAAAAATCCCAAAGTAACTATTCTTAAAAAAAACGCTATGTTAAAATGAACCATAGTTTGAGAAAGGTGACTTTATTAACCATCGAAGTTAACAAAACACCGTCATCAATTTAAAGGAGTGTGTTATTTTGTCTATTTTAGCGTATCAACCATTGAATCTTTATACCAATTACCGCGATGCGGCGGAGGCTTATCCAGACGTCCCAATCATTCATGATGAGATCTTGCCAGCTTTTCCTGAATTGGGTTACCGCAGCACATATCATTCAAGTCATGAAATAATCTTAAAGCGGGCGTATCAACTTGCCCACCTTGGCGTTCAAGCCGGAGATAAAATCATTATCTATAAATCATCAAAATTTGATACGTATCTTTTAGCTACAGCTGCTGCTTATTTAGGCGCTGTCCCAGCAATGATTTCTTATCATTTTCCAGCTTCAACGATCGAAGTCTTTGTTGACCGCTTAGAAGATCCTTATATCCTTTTTGATGAAGAGACAGAAAACCGAGTGGCAGCTGTCAAAAACAGCAGCCCGAACAAGCAGATTGCTGTCCGCAATCTATTGTTGCAACCAGCTGAACCTGTTGGCCAAACCGAATTGCCTCACGATCAAATTTCTTATATGACCCACACCTCAGGCACAACAGGAATACCAAAATTGATTTGTCACTCGGCCAATTCTATGGGGTGGCGGACAAAGTGGCAGCGAACTGTCTTCACAAAAATCGCAGAAACAAAATTAGTGGCGTTCCATATTTCACCGGTTCATTCTCGCTTCAATATTGGGATCTCTTCTTTGATGTCTATGGGCTTTCCAATGATGCCTCTTGCTAGTGCGAATGGTCCTCATATCGTTCGGATGTTGAAAGAGAATCCACCGATTGCCTTAGAGACACACCCAAATAACTTCGTGCAATGGCGATTCGTTGCAGAAGAACATCCTGAAGCTTTTGCTGGAATACGGTATTATCACTCCACATTCGATGCCATCAATAATCAAACAATGGCAGCTTTCTTACAAACTTCTGCCAATCAAGATGCCATCTTCTTGCAAGTATACGGCCAAAGCGAGTGCGGCCCAATGATCCTGAAAGCACATACGCTAGAAAGTATACAATCAAATGATGCTCGCGATATGGGGATTGGTTTAGGCGATTTGACCAAAGCACGAATCGCAGATGCTGACGGCAATGAGTTGCCTGCAAATACAGACGGACATATCCACTTCCTATCCAAAGGACGGGCATTGACTTATTATAAAGAAGATCAGCGTTTTACTGAGAATGTTTATGGAGATTGGTGGGATAGCGGCGATTATGGCAGCATGAATGAAGAAGGCCATTTATTCTTGAAAGACCGCCAAGTGGATCTGATTGAATCCATCGATAGTAATTTAGCTTTAGAAGATCTGCTTTTAGATACATTGGATTTTCTAGCTGAAGTGGTCATCGTTCGTGACAAAGAAAATTCACCGCAACCGATCATTGCCTTAGCACCAAACCGTGAAATGGATTGGACAGCTTGGTGGCAAGCAGTAGAAGATCTTCCTCGCTTGAATCAGCCAATTCTCTGGGACTTTGAAAAGATCCCTCGTACAGCAACAATGAAAGTTCGCCGTTTGCAAATTGAGAAAGAATTTAAAGAACAGGCTTAGCAACAGGCGCTTGCACGCCCTTTTATCCAAATAACAGCAAAAAGCACCCTCTCTAAAAGCGAGAAGGTGCTTTTTGCTGCTTGATAATTGATCTGCTGATCAAAAACTATTTCTAAAGTTCAACCTAACAAACGAGTACGGGAAACACAATAGTCAGCTATTTTCTTTTCATCTAGTGTGAAGCCCGCTCCCACACCAACAGGCACCTGAAGACAGCCATTTTTGATCTTCGCAGGTTCAGTGACGATGTCATCGTAAAAATAACGATCAGAAGCAGATAGATCACCAGGGAAGTGGAAGGGAGCTTGGCTGGCAAACTGCAGATTCAACGCTCGTCCCACTCCTGATTCGAACATTCCACCTAGCCAGACATCCAATCCATAATGTTGGCAGGCTGAAACAATTCGCATCGCTTCGGTGATTCCTCCCACTCGCGGAATTTTTAGATTGATTGCTCGGCAACTATCTAATGAGGCAACAACAGCGACATCTTCTGCAGTACGTATATCTTCATCTAAACATAGCGGCGTCTTTAACTGCTTCTGCAGACGGCGATGCCCCACTAGATCCCGGATCTTCAACGGTTGCTCGATCATTGCCAGCCCCAATTCATCTAATGCGAGAATCTTTTCCGGTTGATCTTCATAAGCGCCGTTCGCATCAGCCATCAGCACTAGCTCGGGAAAGGTTTCCCGAACGGCTGTCAACGGCTCTAAGTCGACTCCCGGCTTGATTTTGATTTTTACTCGCTGATATCCTTGCGCTACATAATCAGCGACTTGTGCGACTAGCTGTTCTGTGGATGCTTGAATCCCCACACTGACCCCTACAGCAAGCTTGTCTCTTGTTGTAGGATAAAAAGAGGTCAGACTGCAATGTTTTTGGCGGCCATATAAATCCCAAATCGCCGTTTCAACTGCTGATTTGGCCATAAAATTTCCTTGAACTGTTTGAAATAACGTCCAAACATCTCGCGGATGATCGATGTTTCCTGTCAGCAATGGGAATAAGAACTTGCTAATGACTTCTCGAGCTGAAGCCAACGTTTCTTCAATATAATCTGGTTGCTGAAAAGCCACCAATTCTCCAACACCTACGGTTCCGTCTTGGTCGGTCAGTACAAGCAGGTCAAATGCTTTTTCCGTCAAGCGACCATAACTCGTCTCAAAAGGCTGCCTCAATGGGAGTCGACAAGCAATCCGTTCTGCTTTGACGATTTTCATACGCGCTCTCCTTTTCCAATATCAGTGTGCGGTCAACCAAGCATGCACTTCATTTGCCACTACATCTGGACGTTCCAAATGCACGCAATGACCGGCTTTTGACACCGAGAGGATAGTCAACGCTGGTTGTTGCTGCTGCATTTTTTTAGCGATCAGGAAAAATTTTTCATCCCATTCCCCAGTGAGAACCAGAAATGGGCACTGAATGTCTGCCAAATTTTGCCAGAAGCTAGGTTGTGTTCCTGTTCCGCTATAGTACAAACTCATCGCCAAACCAAACGCCTGTTGGCTCAAACGCGTCGCTCGTACTTGCTGCTGTATTTCCTTTGGTAACCGTTTTTGACTAGCAAACAATGGCAGTTCTTGCCAATAATCAACAAAGTCAACCAGCGGTTGCTGAATCAATCGTATCGCCAAACGTTGATCATTGCGTCGGCGAAGACTGCGGGCAGATTCTGATTCCAGTCCCGGAGAGCCGCTCTCCATGATCAAGCCAGCGATCTTGTCTGGGAAAGCAACCGTCCATGCCAATGCCGTACGAGCACCCATTGAATAGCCATAAAGATAATAACGGTCAACCGTTAAACGATCCACCAATTCTGCCAGATCCGTTACCATCTGAATCATCTCATAGCGTGACGGGTGCACATGACTGGCGGAACCACCATGACCCAACAAATCGATTGCTAAGACATTGAAGGACGTTTCTTGAGCAAACACTGGGCGAAAAGAATCTGAAGTGCCAGTAAATCCGTGCAGAACTACGAGGGTCGGCAGATCAGCCAGATAAGGTCGATACCACTGATACAAATAGTTCACACCGTTAACGTTTATTTTCATTGGAGATCCTTTTCTGAAACTCCTGTTGCAACGCTTGCCAAGCGATCACAGGATCTTTTTGCAGGCCAACTACTTCAATGATCTGAAAACAAGGCGTCGTTAATGATTGCTCGATTTGGGAGGCAAAATCAGTCAAAGTTGCTGGAGCGTGCCATTTCGCGCCATAAAGTTTTGCAGCTTGCTGAAAGTCAAGATCCAACGGGGTGCCAAATAGCGGCACAAAGTCACTTTCTGACAAGGTATTTTGCGATAAGAAGGAAAAAATCCCCCCACCGTTATTATTCAGTAAAATGATCGTGACTGGCAGCTGATATTGTTTGAGCAATTGCAGCCCATTCATATCATGAAAGAAAGCTAGATCGCCAATCAATAAATAGGTCGGTTTTTGGCTGGCAGCTGCGATCCCAGCAACGGTCGATATCAACCCATCGATACCATTCACACCGCGATTGCCAAATACTTGGTAAGCACTACCTGTAACCGTTCCGTATCGATCAACAAAGCGGATCGCATTACTATTTGCTAAGAGCAATTGGGCATCATGTCCCAATGTTTGTTGCAAGATCCGTACAGCAGCAGTTTCATTCCACTCCGTTAAAGAATGAGTCGTTGCCAATGCTTCCTCAGCGACGGCTTGCAGCTTTTGCCATGGCTGAAACCATTCTGGTTGTGGTCTGCTAGGCAACTTGCTTACTTGCTCCACAAAATCCTCTATCGTAAGCTGTAGCAAAAAGGCTGAGCGATGCAATTGATCTTGCCACTGTCCAGATTCATCCACGAAAAGCCAGTCGATGCCTTCCGGCAGACCGCTTAACCAAAGCAAGACATTTTTGGTCACTGGCAAGCGACCAAAACGAATAACGACTTCGGGAATAAAGTCCGCATCTAGTTGTGGAAAAATCAAATCAGCCTGTGGGAGAAAATGAGCCGACGTTTCCCCGCAAGTGGCCAAATTTGTCAGTGGATCCCCCACTAGCGGCCAGCCAAGATGATTGGCAAGCGCATGCAGCGTTTCTGCTTCAGAAGGTGTCAAACTTTCACCCACCACTAGGAGCCCTTTTTTCATAAACAATGGTGCCAGTTCTGTCAATACAGCTGCAGGTAGCGATTGCTGTGTAGGGAGGTAAGCGATATTTTGTTGGATCGAACAAGTCCGCGTGAAGTCAGGCAGTAATGGTTCCCGCAAAGGAAAATTCAGGTGTACGGGACCACGTGGCTGCTTTAATGCTTCGATCGTTGTCGTGGCAGCCTGCCAAAAGCTGTACTTCAGCATGTTGGGTGTATTCTCCGGCACAGTCATTTCTACCATTTTTTTTACATGAGAAGCATACAGACTTTGCTGATCCATGGCTTGCGGTGCACCAACACCACGTAGTTCCGGTGGCCGATCAGCAGTTAAGACGATCAATGGCAAATTTGTGGCTTCCGCCTCACAAATTGCTGGATAGTAATTGGCTGCAGCAGTACCTGATGTACATAGTAAAAGTGTCGGCTGCAAATCGACTTTGGTCATTCCCAACGCAAAAAAAGCTGCTGAACGTTCATCGACATCGATCCAACAAGTGATTTCTGGATCCCGATGCAAAAGCAATGCCAACGGTGTCGACCGCGATCCGGGACTGATCACCGCTCGCTTTATTCCAGCGGCTTTAAACCCATGGATTGCTGCCAACAAGTAGTCAGTCATGACTTGCTGATTCATTCTCTATCACTCCTCTTAGCATAGGTTGGAATTTCAAGGCTGTCTCTTGGCGCTCTTCTTCTGCAACAGAATCGGCGACGATCCCGCATCCTGCGTAAAGGATGCCTTCTGTCCCATGAAAAACACCAGAACGAATCGCTACTGCAAATTCTCCGATATCTTCTTGGATACCTAGCCACCCGATTGGTCCACCATATAATCCCCGACGCGCAGGTTCGTGGTTACGAATCCATGCCAGCGCATCAGCTTTTGGCTCCCCACCTAGGGCTGGTGTTGGATGCAGCTTAGCCACTGCTTCTAAAAAAGAAACAGCGGGCTTCCGCTTGCCAGACAAAGGCACGAATAAGTGCTGAATGTCGCGATTCTTGATGATCGATCGCGCCTCTGAATGGAACCCTTCCGCCAATAAGGAAGACAACGCCTGCTCCAGACGATTGACAACTACTTGATGCTCATGGGTATTTTTGGGATCAGTTAATAATGCATCAGCTATTTGCTGATCTTCTGCTGGTGTGCTGCCTCGAGGCGCAGACCCTGCAATGCTGACTGTCTCGAAATGACTGGCAGTCGCCTTTAACAAGCGCTCCGGTGTGGCACCAATAAACGAAACCTCGTCTTCAAAAGCAAAGAGATAGGTATTGGTTTGTTGCTCTGCAAGACGGGCCAACACCGCAAAGGAATCAATCTCCTTCTTAGTAGTGATTTTCATTCGCCGAGCTAAAACAACCTTCTCCAAAGGCGTTTTTGCAGAGCGGATCGCAGCGACTGTCTCATCGACCGCTTTTACCCATTGTGGTACGTCTAATTCTGTTTGCTGCAACAAACAAGCCCCTACAGGCTGTTGTGCTTGCTTTCCCCATTGCTCAACGAGTTGTTGTAAATCAGCAAACTGTCCGAACAGCGTTTCCACGTCATTCGTATCCTTCGCTTCGACGGTCAAGATCACACCATACACATCATTTATTTTTCTAAAAAGAATTTTCGGCAACACAAAAAGACCATTGCCGATTGTGCCCCATTCTGCTGCTCCTTGGCTTTGTTCATCAAAAGCAAAAGCCCCTAATAATGTAGCAGCCATTTGGTCCGTATTTGGTTGAAAATGCTGCTTTTTAAGGTTTCGACGCTGCCGCTCAAAATCAATCAATGATGGGTTCGCGTACCGTTTCACACTGCCGATACCCAAAAAACAGGTTGCTTGATCTGATGATCGCCAAAAATAACGTTCACCAATAAATTGACTGGCAGCAGCATATAACTGAACAAAATCACAAGGTGCAAGTGGGTAATAATGACTAAACACCTTTTTGCCAGCAGCTAATGCATGTTGATACTCATTCTTTGATTTGCTGTTCAATGTAGTTCACTCTTTCTTCTGTCAGCAATACACGCTTTACTATTTTCCCGCTAGCGGTACGCGGCATTTCTTTTACTTGATAATAGCGACGGGGGTGTTTGTACCGAGCAAGCTGTGGGGTTAGATAGGCGATCAATTCTGGTAATGTAATCGGCTCTTTGAGTGTAAGATAAGCAACTGGCTCTTGTCCCCACACTCCACTTGGCTCGCCCACCACTGCCGCTTCTTCAATTGCAGGGTGGCTAACTAATGCCTGTTCAACTTCAGCTGGATAAATATTTTCGCCACCGGAAATAATCAATTCGCTCAAACGAGATACCACATACAAATACCCTTCAGAATCCAAATAGCCAAGATCACCGGTGGCAAACCAGCCATCCTGCGTCCACTGCTCCAACCCGCGATCATTCAAATAGCACGTAACGATCGCAGGTCCTTGCAACTGGATTTCCCCCAGTTTTCCTTCTTTTTCGATAACAGATTCTTTCAAAGACTGCGACTGAATCCGCAAATTGACTTGGGCTAATGGTAATCCAGCAGAACCAATTTTTTCCTCGGCTTTATCTGGAGGCAAAGCAACGACTTGCGAACAAGTTTCAGTCATCCCATAGGATTGAATAACTGATAAGCACTTGTCTTGGCATTGCATCAAGACTGATCTGGCAATCGGACCACCACCTAAAAGAATATAGCGCAATGAAGGGTAACCATTGTCTCCAGTCAAAGGCAAAAGATCGATCAGCATTTTGGTCACTAACGAGAGCACCGTTCCTTTACCAGCAGCTAGGTCTGATGCGATTTGCTGCGCATCGAATCGATCATATAATCGAACACTGATCCCTAAAATCAAGGAACGCAACAAAATTGATAAACCGCTAATATGATACAACGGAACGACACAACACCAGCAGTCGTCAGCAGTCACCGACAAGTTGATCTGCGTGGCTTGTGCACTGGCAAAATGATTGCCAAATGTTTGAGGCACTCCTTTGGGATTACCCGTCGTGCCAGAAGTGTACATGATCGATGCAACTTGTGTTTTTTGGTAAATCGAAATCGGCGCAGAAAAAAAACGTTCTTGCAATTTGCCAAAAGGCAGGAACTTGATTCTCGGCAAGGAAAGCGATCGATTGGTGACTACCCACTGACAGGCAGCATCGGTTAATTGATAGTACAGCTCTTTTTCAGTCAATCGAGTGTTTAAGAACTGAATTTGTTTTCCTAATTCCCAAAGTGCCAAAATCGTGAAATACATCTCAGGAGAGTTATTGCTTAAAATCGCTACTCGCTCGATTGTTTGAGGAATCCGATGTTCATAATAGCAAGCATAAGCCGTGACTTCTTTTTGCAAGGCAGCAAACGACCAGCTTTTATCTTGCCAATAAAAAGCTGGTCGTTCTGGATGAAGTTGTGCTTGCCGTTGCAGCCAACTACCATTCATTAAGGGAATTTAGGGAATTGGTCGAAATTAGGCTGACGTTTTTCTTTAAACGCATCGCGGCCTTCTTTTGCTTCATCCATTGTGTAATACAATAAGGTCGCATCGCCAGCAAGTTGTTGGATTCCGGCTAGCCCATCTGTATCGGCATTCATTGAGGCTTTGATCATGCGCAAAGCCAATGGGCTTTTTTGCAGCATCGTTTCTGCCCATTCCATCGTCACATCTTCCACTTGATCAAGAGGAACGACTGTATTGATCCAGTTCATTGCTAAAGCTTCTTCTGCTGTATACTGTTTCGTCATAAACCAAACTTCTTTGGCTTTCTTGTGGCCAATCGTTCGAGCAAGATAGCCTGAACCGTAGCCACCATCGAAACTGCCGACATTCGGTCCTGTTTGACCAAATTTCGCATTATCTGCCGCGATCGTTAGATCACAAACCAGCTGCAGCACGTTTCCGCCTCCAATAGACCAACCTTTGACCATAGCGATCACCGGTTTTGGTAATGTCCGGATCAAACGTTGCAAGTCCAGCACATTGAGACGAGGAACTTGATCTTCACCAACATAGCCGCCATGTCCGCGAACTTTTTGGTCGCCGCCAGAACAAAAAGCTTTGTCGCCAGCTCCTGTTAGAATGATCACACCAATGCCAGGTTCATCGCGACTGATTGAAAAAGCATCGATCATTTCAAACACCGTTTTCGGTGTAAAGGCATTGTGGACTTCTGGACGATTGATCGTGATCTTCGCCACTTTACCATGCTGTTCAAATAAAATTTCATCGTATTCTTTTAAGGTTTTCCATTCTCTCATTACAGGTTCCTCCTTATGTCACATGTTTCCATTATACACATTTCTGAGCGAATTTCGTTAGAAATTGCTTTCTGTCAAACGTTTGTTATAATCAAATCATCAAATTCTCAGAAAACGAGGAACTCTATGAACTTACTTGACTATTTAGGCATCCAGATCGAAGAAACAACCGCTACTCAGGTTCGGTTATCTTTAGTGGTCACCGATCAGCATAAACAACCTTTTGGTCTTCTGCACGGTGGTATCAATGCCGTCTTGATTGAAACAGCTTGTAGTCTGGGGGCAAATCAAGCCGTAGCTGAAGACCAATTTGCCGCCGCGATTGATCTACAAGTCAATCATTTAAAAGCGGTCAAACAAGGAACTGTTACTGTGGAAGCTGTCCCTGATCGAATCGGTGGAAAGATCCAAACTTGGCAAGCTACGATCAGACAATCCGATGGCACGAAAACGGCTGTCGGACGTTGTACATTAACTGCCGTCACCAAATAAAGGGACTGTGCCATAAGTCTCCTACAAGTAACACTAGCCGAACATTAATGATTATTGCTCCTGCGGTGCAGGGACTCCTCGTCGCAAAAGTCAGAGGAATCTATGCTAGCAACAGACTATTATTCGGTTTAACTTGTTGGATACTGACTTATGGCACAGTCCCTTTTGATTGTCGAGCATTTCTTGATGAACGTTCTACTTCAACTTATTTCAAAACAATGGCGTCTCAATCGTCTCTACGATTTTGGCGCCAGACAGCTCATTGTAATAACGGACACCATCTGATTCAAAGATACCGATTTTTGTAATATTCTCCATTGCTGTTCGTGCTGCTTCTGCCGTTATCTCTTCATCAAAAACTTTTGGCTGCAATGTGTGTTTTTTGCCCTCGCTAGTCAAAAATAATGCATGAAGCTTTTTCATCGCTTTCTCTCCTTTCGTTATTTTACGTACTCATTCTGGATCGTTTCTACCACGCCAGCCAAAGACGCATTCTTAGAAAATCCTGCCATGGCTTCACCAAACGCTAACATCTTAGCCTCCTCTGGAGCATTCATGACTTGATTGACGGTCTGACTGACAGTTTTTTCTGCATCTGGTGCTTGGATTCGAATCGTCAGCCTTGTGGTGGTTTTGGTCTTCATCGCTTCTTTTCCTCCTCTATTGTATTTTGATTGCTTCGTAAGTGGCGCCCTTACATATCTATAAACGAATCAAATAAGCAAAAGTAAAAAATAAAATTGGTTTGACTCGCTCTTTTTTTACAGAAAGTGCTGCTTTCGTTATAATGAGGCTAAGAAAGTGAGGCTCTTCTATGAAAAAAAACCGTTTAATCCAATTTTTAGGAGGAAAAACCAGCTATTATGTACTGGGATTGATCATTCTCTGTGCGATCGCTGCTTTTTTACTTAAACAAATCTCGTTTCTTTTTGATCCTTTTTTTGTCATTATTTCTACTCTTATTCCACCATTTTTATTCGGCCTGATCTTGTATTATTTGTTCAATCCGTTAGTTGATCGCTTAGAAACGAAAAAGATTCCCCGCATTGTTTCCATTGGCGGGATCTATCTTCTGATTCTTTTAGTGATCGTTTTGGCTGGGTTTCAGCTTTATCCAATCATCCAAAAACAAACAACCGATTTGATCAATCAATTCCCAGATTTGATTGCTGATTTCGAGCGAAACGCTGACTCATTCCTAGCGAATACGCCATTTGGTGCTCAGATCGATCAGATCACGGATACTCTTCAAAAAGTTGCCAACAATATCATGGATTTCATTGGTGACTATTGGCAAACCGGTGCTGCAGGGCTTAGCAGTATCTTTTCGACGATCTCAACGTTGTTTATCGCATTGTTTACAGGTCCGATCATTGCTTTTTTCTTACTAAGAAATCCAAACAAGTTTTATTATTCTCTCCTGTCAATCGTACCACCGCGATTTCGTAAAGATTTCAACACGATCGTAAAGATCGCTGACCTACAAGTTGGTGCCTTTCTGAAAGGACAGATTATTTCTTCCTTTATTTTAGGCGGAATTTATTGGGTGATTTTTTTGCTGATTGGTTTAGAATATGCAAGTATCTTGGCGATCGCTGCCGGAATTTTATGTATCATTCCATATATCGGTCCATTTATCGTCTTCTTCCCGGCCCTTTTCATCGCAGCACAAGATTCAACAGGAATGCTGATCAAATTCCTGATTGCTTGGTTCGCCGTACAGCTGCTTCATGGTGACTTGGTCGTTCCTCGTGTAATGGGAGATCGTCTGCAGATCCATCCGATCACGATTCTCGTTGTTTTATTAGTTATGGGGGATTTGATGGGGATCGTAGGTGTCATTTTCGGAATACCGATCTACTGTCTCTTAAAAGTATTAGTGGTGTATGGATTCCGCAAATTCAAGCAACGGTACAATACCTATTACGGCGACGAAGGCAAGTATTTTCACAGTGAATTCACCAGTGAAGACTACTTAAAAGATGAGTAGTAAAAGAGAGAGAATCGCTTAAGCGCGGTTCTCTCTCTTTTCATTACGTGTTTTCATTAAGTACACCAACGGTTAAATGGATCAAGCGGATTCTTTGTTTGTTTTGGCTACCCGCCAGCGTAAGACTGTTTTTGCTTTTTCTGGTGCTGTCTTTCGCGGATCTGACAGATAGATCTCCCGATGCTGATAATTGCCCATCGTGGGAACAATTGATAGATCGTGGGCTTCGCAATAGTCTTGCATTTTCGCAAACGTTTCTGTTTCTGTGTCAAAAGGACCGATGTGACAAGCTTGCACGGACCAGCCTTCTTGGTATTCTTCGAAACGAATTCGTTCCAAAAAACGATTTTCTTTTTTCTTCATGATTTGTGTCAACTGTTCGGCGGCTAAATCAGCAGTTACTTGTTCCGGTTGCCGAATCATGATTTTATAGATCAACTCTTCTTTAGCAATCGGTCCTTGTGGTTTTTCAGGTAAAGTCCATACGCCTTCTAGCGGGTATACCGTATACTCAAAAGGCGTATTGCCGAAGGAGCCTTTTTTCAATCCCATGCGCAATCCATAGGCCATCATATAAAGTGCACTGATTTGCTCGGAAAATTCAGGACGGTTAGGGTTTCCTTCGCCAGTCAACGTAATGAATTGATAAGCAGGCACTTCGATCAGCTGTGGTTCTTTTGGTAAATAGTAAGCTTTTTCTTGTTTTCGCCATTCATATTTCATTGTCCAAACTCCTTTTTTGTAAAGTGTACCACAAACAAAGAGATTGATTCATAAATAATCCAACCAGCGAATTTTTTTAGCTACTTTTTTGACGATCAGCTTTTTTGACGATCAGCTTTTTTGACGATCAGCCTTTTTGACTTTCAAAGCGGTCAGCAAATCGTTTTTCTAAGCGATGTTGGAGCGCTTCGATCCCGATACACAGCAACCAGTAAATGATCGCCACTAACACGTACATCGACATATAATCAAACGTCCGGCCGCCAACAATTTTGGCTTTTTGAAAAATGTCCGGGATCGTGATCATTGCCGCTAACGAGGTTCCTTTCAACAGGTCCATCGCGACATTGCTTAATGCTGGGACCGATATGCGAAATGCCTGAGGCAGAATGATCAACCGTAATGTTTTAGAAAAACTCAATCCCAGAGCATACGCTGCATCCCATTGCCCGCGATCCACTCCGGCGATCGATCCTCGATAAATTTCTCCAATAAAAGCACTGCTAGTCAAACTAAAACAAATAATGGCAGCTGTCAATGCGGGTAATTGATACGGCAATCCGAAATAGAGCAAAAACAACAGCACCAATGCGGGTACTCCTCGCAGAAAGGAGATATAGCCTCGAACGATCCTTCTTACCCAAGGGTTTTGAAGCATCCCCAGAAAAGTCAGCAATAAACCTAACGCATTTCCTGCGAGAAAAGAAGCAATGGCAATCCCTAACGTATAGGATAACCCTGTCAGTAAAAAAGGAAGCGACTCCCACATCAGTGGAAGATCAAGAGTTGGGATATACATTACTTTTCAACCTTTTGGATCTCTTTGTCAGATGGTACAGATACATCTGTTTGGAAGTATTTTTCGGAAATTTCTTTTAACGTCCCGTCTGCTTTCATCTCTTTTAAAACACGATCGACTTCGTCATGCAGTGCTTGGTTGTCTTTCGCAAAAAGAAAGCCTGTTTCGTTCGGATTGAAGTAGACATCTTCCAAGATTTTAACTGGAATATCTGGCAAAGCTGCCACCGACATCTTTTGCAGATAATAATCATTAAGGATCACATCGGTCCGTCCGTTTGCCACATCTGTCAGATACTGGTCATTCGTGGCATTATCATAGGTCACAAGTTTCGCACCATATTCTTCGGCTAACTTCATGTAGCCTGTATTGGGTTCTCCCGCTGCTTTTTTGCCTGCTAAATCATCTAGAGAGGCAATGCCAGAATCATCGCTTTTTCGCACGATCATACTATCAAATGAATACTTGATTGGTTCAGACAGACGAAACTTATCTCCACGGTCTCCGCTGAGACCGAAATCATTTGCGGCAAAGTCCGCTTCACCTCTAGTCAAGGACGCCACTTGTCCGTCTACATTGTATTCTTTGAACTGGATCGAAACACCCATCCGCTTGGCTACTTCTTTTGCAACGTCTACGTCATAGCCAACTAATTGATTGTCATCATTGTAATAAGAGGAAGGAAATAACGTACCTGACGTAGCAACAGTCAATTCTTTTGACTCTTGAACACGACTTAAACTATTGTCCTCTTTAGCCTTACTTCCGCAAGCACCTAACAACATCACAAAGGCACCTAGTACAACGATATTTTTCCACTTGTTTATTTTGATTGTTTCCATCTTTATCCCCCTAGAAAATCATTCTTGAACCGTCATTCATCGACAGTTATTTTTTGGGTAAATGAAATTGCTCCCATCGTTCAAACAATTCACCCACTTGAAAAAGTAAATCTTCACGGCCTTTTGATGCCATAAACTGAATTCCCAATGGCAAACCTTCCTCACTAACAGCTGTTGGAAGGCTGATTGCAGGTTGGCCCGTTAGATTGGCCAATTGCGTATAGGGCGTCAGTGCCAAACTTTTGTCGAACATCTGATAAATCAAGTCTCCGGCAGCAGCAGCTGTTCGTCTTTCTATCTCTTGCAGTTCGCTTCGAATCGTATCACTTTGCAAATCCTCTTCAATCAATGGCGCCGTTTGTGCTGTTGCAGGGGTCAAAAACAACTCATAATCTGCAAACAAAGCTTCCATCGTTACTGCCAGCTGATCCCAATATTGCATTGCCTGGATATAATCGGCAGCCGCTAATTTTTTGCCATATTGGTACAGCCCCCAAGTCATCAGCTCCATATCTTTCTGTTCCACTGGTCGTTGCAGCATTGCCTCGATCTCGGCAAACATTGCTGCTGTCTCTCCACCATTCATACGATAATAGCTTGCCATCATCGTTTGACCGTCAACAGGATAACGGATTTCTGTAACCTGATGTCCTTGATCTTCCAAAAATGCGACAGCTTTCTTGACAGCTAAGACAGCAGTTTGTGAAACTGGACTCCCGGCTGGAGACTCGGTTGTGTACGCAACTCTCAGTGTTCGATTCTGACTGGGTCCATGATGTTTCCATTCGATTCTAGGTGCCTGATAGGGAGCCGCCGGTTGAGACGTTCGTAATCCATAAAACAAACGTTCCGTATCTCTCATAGAAAGCGTCAATGCAAAATTGATCGAAGCACCTTGCCAACTACGCCATTCTTGAGGTCCCACTGGCATAGTTCCTCGCGTCGGTTTTAACCCAATTAGTCCGTTGAAAGAAGCTGGGATACGAATGGAACCGCCTCCATCACTAGCAGCAGCTAATGGAAATAGTCCAGCCGCTACGACGGCCGCCGCTCCACCGCTGGATCCCCCTGCCGAATAGGCGGACTGCCACGGATTGCGTGTTGGACCGTACAATACTGGATCGGTAACATTTTTGAAACCAAATTCCGGAGCATTGGTTTGTCCCAAAGGAATCAATCCTAGCTGTTCCAGCCCGTTGACAAATGCACTCGTCTGCTCTGCTTTTGCATTTGCAAACAATGCAGCCGCCGATGTGGCCGGCCACCCCGCTTTACTTTGACCCAATATTTTAAGTGGTATTGGCAGCCCGCTGAATAAAGCCGCTTTTGTTTGCGGATTTTGTTCATACTGCTTAATTGCTGCTTGCCGATCAAAAGAAACAAGCGCATTTAACGTTGGCTCAACTTGCTGAATTTTTTCTTCGATCCTAGCTGTCAATTCCGAAAAACTGATTTTCTTCTGCGTTAATTGCTCTGCCCAATAGGTCGCATCTTCCATAAATCTCCCGCCTTTCATCGTAACAATTATAGCTTCTGTACTAAAAGCAAAAAAAGCTTTTAATTAACAACCAATATACCAAACAGAGTGAAAAAGTTCAATAGAAATATAACAGAATAACACTCTGTATTATTAAAAAGAAGCAATTTGTTTGATAGCGGTTCCCTTATTTTTCGCTACTCTTGTGTACATCACACAGGGGGGTCTACAGCATGGAAATCGTTCCCAAAAAAACAGTGCCATCCGTCAGACATACGTAACCTCGAAGAAAAGAGAGGCCGTTTAATGGCCTCTCTGGTTCTTTCGGGTATCCTGTCTTTAAGTAACGGATGTCACAGCATTCAAGTGTGTTAAACTAAATGATTTTTTTCAAGGATTTCGCCGATATAGGTATCTTTCGTCTTCTTAACAAATCCTTCTACTAATTTGCGTTCGATAAATGGCAGCTCCATCTCAGTCAATTTTTTCTTGTCCGATAAATAGTAAATCGCATTGGCCAATGTACGCAGATCATAGGCGGAAGCAAAGACTTCTGGAACGCCTCGTTCAATAGCTAACAATTGGTAGACAGCTTCCATCGCCGTTCGTACAGAATATTCAGTCGTAAAGACGGTATCACGTTGCGTTTCGGCAAAGTTGCCGATGAAGGCTAAGTTTCGTGAACCATTCGGTATCACAAGCGGACGATCTCCAGGTTCCCGCAACATGAAGTAAGAAGTGATGAAAGGCATATACACAGGGATCGCTGAACATGATTCATTAGAGATCCGTAGAATTTCATCTTCTGGAACACCTAAGTGATACAATAGTTCTTGAACGATTTCTTGTCCGGAACAGTGTTCAATCGGTTTTTTGATATAATTTCCTGGTGTATTAGACAATAGACCATAAACCCAAGTCACCGTTTGTTGATCGCCTTGCTCTTTGAAATGAGGTTGACGATGGGTCGCAAAACTCATCAGCCAATTTGAATCTTTGATAGTGACGATCCCACCGGTCACTACTCTTCCTGTCCGTAATTTCCGTTTTGTCAAACGAGAAATATAAGGTTCAATATCAAAGTTTTGCCATGTGACTGTCGCTGATACAAACCAGCTTTCTGCTGGCAGATTGTCATAAAAGACTTCTGGGCGACCAAATTCAGGAGATTGAGCAGCCAAGTTCTTCCAAAGATTCCAACTGCCACCTAATTCATGAGTAATAGGGGCAGGTGTATGGTGATCCCCTTCAGTCGAACTCTCCGTGATTGAGCCGTTTGTTACAAACACCAGATCATCTGCTGTCAAAGTGATTTCTTGGGCTTTGCCATTTTTCATCAGTGTGATACTTTGGGCGATTTTCTCTCCTTCAGTGATCTTCACGTCAATATTCATGACTTTGGTTTCATATTGGAAATCGACACCTTGTGCATCAAGGTAAGCTAATAATGGTTTAACTAACGATTCATATTGATTGTAACGAGTAAATTTCAAAGCCGTGAAATCAGGCAATCCATCGATATGGTGAATGAATCTTAAAACATATCTACGCATTTCGATGGCAGAATGCCATTTTTCAAAAGCAAACATCGTACACCAATAAAGCCAAAAGTTTGATTCAAAGAACTCGTCTCCAAAAACATCCTCGATCCGTTTGCCAACAAGCTGATCTTCTGAAGTCATAAATAGTTGGACCAACTCTTTTTGGGCTGCTGCTGATAAAGTGAATTCTCCGTCATCTGCTGCTCGTTGGCCACGATCATGAATGATCCGACAATTGGATGAGTTTGGATCGTCATGATCCAACCAATAAAATTCATCTAAGACGGAGGCATCTTCTACCTCCAATGATGGAATCGAACGGAATAAATCCCATAAACATTCAAAATGATTTTCCATTTCACGGCCGCCTCGAGTGACAAAGCCATCATGAGGAATAAATTTGCCGTCGAGTGAGCCGCCTGAAAGAGACAGCTCCTCCAGCACATGGATTTTCTTTCCCTCCATGTGTCCGTCACGAATCAAAAAGACTGCTGCTGCTAATCCAGCTAATCCGCCACCAACAATATAGGCCTGTTTCTTTTCGACATCTTTCGGTTTTCTGCTTCTTGCAAAAGCTTCATAATTTCCGTTTGTATATCTCATATGATCCCCTCCTAATATTGGTACAAATCCATGGTAGCAGTATCTTCTATTTGTGACAAAAATAACAACCGCTATTTTTCACAGATTTAGACAAATAAAGTCGTTTGTCTAAAAGTGCAAAGAATAGCAGCACTTCGTTGCCTTGTTCTAATTAAAAAAGACGGTCCCATAAACAGTCAACAAACAGACGGAACGACCGGATCTAAACAAAACCCAATAAATTCTAACGATCGCAACTGCTGCTATAGTACCTAGGCACTCTCACAGTTTCCAAGACGCGGCAGCCACTTTCTCTCATTTACAATGTCCGTTTATTTTCACTCATGGCACAGTTCTCTGTAGCGGAACAACAATCGATTACTTTTTTGCTTATTCATCTGATATAAGCCATCTATTTATGCCCGTTAAGCCAAACCAAATAGACCTCTAGCAATGATGCCCTAATTTGAGCACCTGACTTTAGCGGCTTTGTTCGTTTCTACAAATCAGCTGCGCCCAATCTGCATGCGTTCAGAAGTATCGATTTTTAATAAACTGCAAATCAGTGGTGCCAACTCTAATTGATTCATTTTTTCGATCCCACAGTCTGGCGGAAAAATATCTGAAAAAATATAGAGGGGGACTTCGCGATGAGCAGCCATGCTTCCGCCATGCAACCCATATTCATCCATCCCGTGGTCCGCAGTAACAATCACTTGATAACCTGCAGCCAACCAATCGTGCAAATACAGGCCAATCAATTGGTCTGCTTGGTTTACGGCTTTTCGGTATTCTTTTGAAACAGCCGTATAACGATGTCCCGCGGCATCGATATTCATGGAATGTATCAGTAACAAATTCGGCTGATACGTGTGCAGTAAATAATGTCCATCTGCAAACACATGTGAATCGGGATACTGGTTTTCACTATAAAAGATTCCATGTTGGATACTTTTTTTGTGGTCGTGTTGAATACGATCTCGTTTGATTTCATAAGGTGCTTGATTGAATAATTCACTTTGCCAATAATGTGCTGCAGCTGCAGTACTTCCGCCGGCAGCTTTGACAAGATCAAAAATCGAGAGTTCTTTGGAATGTTGACCATCAGCATTGGTCAGAATCCCATTCCGGTAGCTTGGTACACCAGTAGCCAACACTTCATACAATGGCCGAGAACTGCTAGGCATTTCAGCATGGACTTTGATCAGTTGTGCTTGTTTATAATCCACATGATGATTCAAGATCCCCATCTGTTCAACCGCGGTATCGTATCGGCAGCCATCCAAAACCAGTAAAAGCAGCTTTTCGGTTATTTGCGATTTAATGGACATAGCTTGTCACCCCCATCTGTCGGTCTTTGCTGATTCTCAAAAGCCATTTCCTAATTACTATTATAGCTAGCCCATTTAGCATCTTTTTCTTAGCAAGTCCACGTTGGAACCGGATACTTTTTTGAGGATCCAAAATCCGTTTGCTTTTGGAGGTGTTTCGTTTACAATCCCTTGCAGGGATATGGGGCAGTCTCTTTTCAATAAGTACCTTTAGCCTATCATGATTCATCTTTTCACCTCATTACTCATTTACTCCATCCTATCAAGCAATCGTTAACATCCAGTAAGCGTTATGAAAAGTTCATGTTAAGTTGGTAAACTTTTGCGCCTAACACAATAAAGGACTCGTAAGTGCCCCCCTTAAAAAAGCGACAAAAAAGAGCCAAATCATCACTTTGATGGCTTGGCTCTCCCAGGAAAAAATTTATTTTTTCAGTCTTTCTCATATCAATAAATAAATATTGACTTTTATTGACAAATCTCACAGAATTCTGTTATCTTTTCACGTTTTTCTAATAAAACACTTGCATTTTTTCATTAAATATGGAAACGTTCCCTTGATTTATACCCTCGCTTTCTATAAAATAAAAGCGAATAGAAACCAAAAAAGGCACCCCATCCCTTAGCGGCAACTAAGGAATAGGGCCTTGATTTGTCAGCAGCAACTGACCATCAAGTTTGCCATAGTCAATGCAGTACATCAACGTGTTTATTGTACCCAATTTTCTGGGTGATTTCTACCTCTTTTTAGGTAAATCAACACGCTTTGGTCTGCTTATTTCACTATGACAAAGGTATTGGGCAGGATCGTCCGATACCTCTTTTATATATATATCCTTTTTTAAATTTGGGCGCTTAGCGATCAGATGTAAGTTGTCCCGTTCGATCCTGTCCCCTTTTTCCAGCGACGTTTCATGATTATCTTCCAAGGGGGAGTGAGGATAGTACGTGTGAACGTCGCTATTCAGACAAAGGTTGCCTCGGTTTCTATTCCATAAAAAAACAATCGATCATCTGACCGATTGTTTTTTTGTCCACGCAGTGGTTATTTATATTTTTCTTCTAATTTACTCATCCAAGCCCCTAACCAGTACCCTAAAACAAACAGTATCACACCGCTGACCGCAGTCAGCCAAGTAAATCCGCTATAATCAGCCACTGGTGGCAAGACGATTAATACTGTTGATGCAATCACAATTCCCAAAATAAAGTGATAGACTTTCGAATGATAATGCTCCAAGAGCCACTCCATCAATTTTGAGAACAGCAGCATCACGAGTAGACCACCAATTGCGATCGGCAAGAAGACGCCTAAAATGTCGAACCCCTTGAAGCCTTTCAACATCGGATCATACAAACCTAATACGAGCAATAAGTTAGATGGGCTTAATCCAGGCACCAACACACCTAATGCAATCAATCCGCCGGCCAAAACAAATCCTAAAAAGTTTGCTGGGATCGTTCCTAGAATATCACCCATGAAATAAAGAAATAAGAAACCGATGATCATTGTACCAAAGAACCAAAACAAATCCCCCATAGTTCGTTTGCTTTTAAGAGTCGATTCTTTTGCAAGTGCAGGCAATGTACCAATAATGGCTCCGGCAAATCCCCATAAGACGACAATCTGATAATTTTGCAGCAGCCATTCTAACGGTTTCGATAAAAGCCCGATCCCAACGATCCCGCCGATCCCTACTGGCAAGAAAAAGAGCAGATTTTCTTTGAAGTTTTTCGTTAAATGTGCCATAAAACGCAGCATTCGTTCATAGATCCCTAAAATTGCTGCTAGAACTCCACCGGAGACCCCCGGCAAAATAAATCCTAAAGCAATAACGACTCCTTTTAAAAATCGTGATAATACACTTTCAGTTTTTTGTTGTCCCATTCTTGTCTCCTTCATCTGTCACCATAATTTTCATTTTTTAGTTAGTCATTTACTACTATACTGGAAGCTCTATTAATTGAAAAGGAATTTTCATCCTCCTCTTGCTCCCTCTTTCGAAGTCACTAATGGCATCTCTCATCGACAGGTTTTCGACTTTGATTTTTCAACAACAACGAATCGAAGAAGAGTGACTCTCTTCATATTTGTTTTTCCATTAAATAATCGGTCTGTTCATCATCCCCCATGAAGAAAGAATGACTGCCTACTCGTCGAAAGCCCATCTTGTTATAAAAAGCCAATGCATTGGCATTGTGTTCCCATACGCCTAACCACAAAGACGTCTTTTGTTTTGCCTTGGCAAACTCTTCCGCAAAAGACAACAATTGCTGACCATAGCCGCGGCGTTTGTAGTCACTTCGGATGTAGATCCGCTCAACTTCAAGTCCCTCTGGTGCAATCGGCTCAGTTTGAGCTGTTCCCCAATTAAGCTTTAGATAACCAGCAATTGCTTCTTCTTGCAAAAAGAAAAAAGCAGACTGCGGATTTTTCAGTTCTTTGTGCAACTTTTCTGAATGATAAGCAGCCTCTAAATAAGCTTGCATATTTTCTTCCGTATTATATGGCGCAAATGTGTCCTGATACGTCTCAATACTGATGGCTTTCAACTCAACAAGGTCAGCCGGTGTACATTGGATAATTCCCATGATAAACTCTCACTCCGATCCATTTCATTTCGTTCTATTGTGGCATAATTCATTGCCAAAGACAATAAAAAATAGTTCGTCAGCAGGCGCCCATTCAACTGTTGCTGGGATTCTGCTTGACGAACTATCGGATCAGTAAAAAACTGTTTATAGCCAAGATCCGGAAAATTGGTGGATCACCATAGTAGTTGGATCTTCCTCAACTTCGCCGGTAATATAACTTTTTGGAGAGAAAGTCATTTGCGGGAAAATTTCTACCCCTTTAACCGTTTGACGCTGATTGTTTAGTTGCAGACCATATTCCTGCAACAATTCAGTGACTCGAATGACGTTGGTTACTACATCTTCCGTTTTTTCTGCTCGCACAAATTCACGATCATCATAGTCATGATACCATTCTTCCATGAAAGGATGATGAGGCACTGCACCGATGATACCGGTGGAAATTTTGGTTTCGATCTCAAATCCCATAAATGCCTCATAGTTTAATAGATCATCTAATGGTTTCACCACTTCGACATCGGTATCCATATAAATGCCGCCTTCTGTCACTAATGCATACAAACGAACAACGTCAGAAACAAAGGCCCATTCTTCTTGTTTGTAGGCTTCTTGTAAGTAAGAACCAAATTTTGAAAGATCGATCGTTGATTCATCCCAGCGTTTGATCTCATAGTCTGGGCAAAATTTGCGCCAGGTTTCGATATATTTCTGTTCGCTTTCCCCTAATTCATTGCCCCCAAACCAGCAATAATGAATGATTTTTGGAATCATTTTCCCCTCTCCTTTTTGATTTCGTTAATTTAAGTGTACAGGGTTTTCTCTCCTTTTCAAAATCATATACACTGTTACTATCAAATAAATCGTAGCAGTTCGTTCTTGATACCGGTGATTTCCTATAATCAACCCAGATACAAAAAAGCCATAAAAAAAGCCCCGCTGCCGTGGCTTTCAAAGGTTTCAGTTCTTTGAATTTCTGGCTGCGTGCGGCAGAGGAAGGCTCTTTTTATTACTATTTTTTATTACATATAATGATTGTCCCGTAGTTTCGCTTGGCGAATATCTGCAATCGTTTGAGTCCCTGCTAATTGCATTACCATCTCTAATTCTTTTTTGAAGAAATCGAACACTTGCTGAACGCCTGTTGAACCGCCTAACGCTAATCCGTAAATCACTGGACGTCCAATCGCCACTAGATCAGCACCAGAGGCGATTGCTTTAAAGACGTGCTGCCCACGGCGAACACCGCTGTCAAAGACGATCGGAACTCTGCCAGCGACGGCATCTGCTACGATCTGTAAAGAATCAAAAGCAGCTGGTCCACCATCTAACTGACGGCCACCATGATTTGAGACCCAAATCCCTTGTGCTCCAGCATCTAACGCACGTGCTACATCTTCTTCTGATTGAACCCCTTTGACATAAACAGGTAAGTCAGATTCCTTCGCAATGAACGCCACATCTTGAGGACTCAGTTTTTGTTTGGAGGAGCCATATACCGCATCCATTGTTTGTCCGATTCCAGACTGATAAGCTTGCACAATTGGCATAGCCAATGGAAAGGTAAAGCCGTTACGGCGATCCGTTTCTCGGTTGCCACCAACTGTGGCATCCGCCGTTAAAACAATCGCTTTGGCACCATTGCGTTTCGCCATCGCCAAAATATCCCGATTGATGCCATCATCTTTGCTCATATAGAATTGAAACCACTGAGGTGCTTGTTCTCCGCCGGCTGCCCGAATTTCTTCTAGCGTACAGGAAGCATAAGAACTAGCTGTGTAAATTGTACCGAAGCGCGCAACTCCTTTTGCCGAGGCTTTCTCCGCATTGACATTGGCCAAGCCATGAGCGGCCACCGGAGCCATGATAATCGGTGCATTTAATGTATCACCGGAAAAATTAGTCCTGGTGTCTGGTAATTCAATGTCTTTGAGGACATGAGGAATAATCAGCTTATGATTGAATGCGCGTTCATTTTCTCGATAAGTGAAGGTATCTCCCGCACCGCTAGAGATGTAGCCATAGCCTCCTTTGGGAATCACTTCTTTTGCTGCCTCTTCTAAATCACGCATGTTGATAAAATCGACTGCGCCTTCTGCCGTACTTGCTTGATAAATTTTTTCCATCCCTATCCCTGCTCTCCAATAAGATAACGTTTACAATATTATGTTACGCTTGTTTGGTCAGCCAAGCAACTGATTCGCTCCAACGATGGTATTCACTCTTTTTTGATCACTCTCAAGCTAATTGATGTATTCTCCAGGAGAGCCACGAAGGTTTTTCACAAAGAAAAGCCTTTGCAGCAACCTTTCGGACTTTTTTTCACTAGCAAATACAGCTTATGGTATGATATGATTCGTTTGAAAGGGTTAAGATGATTTCTTATGAAAGGATGGCATTATTGAATCTATTCGGATTAAAATTTGGTTTGCGAAATCTAAAAACGGGGATCAGCGTCTTCATTTGTATTCTTCTAAGTTTTCTTCTACAGCGTGAGACATACGTTGTTTCAACGATCACCGCTGTCTTTACCTTAAGAGAAGATCATGGGACTACTGTCAAATACGGCCGGCATCGGATTGCTGGAAATACCTTTGGCGCATTAGCATCGATCATCTGTATCGGAATTTTTAAATTTTTTGGCTACACACACCTTGTTCAGCTGCTATCGATTCCTTTCGTTATCATGCTGATGATCGCATTATTAGTGAAATTCGACTATCACGAAGGAACGGTCGGTGCCTGTGCTACCCTATTGACGATTTTATTTATGGTTCCCCAAACTGAATCCTATCTTTATGCCTTTAACCGGGTGATCGATAGTTTCATTGGGATGGCCGTTGCGATTGCCGTCAACCGCTGCTTGCCTGCATCAGCTAAAATAGTAGAAGAATAAGGTAAAAAAACGTGCTGAGCTAAATTGCTCGGCACGTTTTTGCTTTAGTCATAAAGGATTTCCTCGCATTCCCTTTTCAAACAAGAAGCACTCGAAAAATAAACCATTTTCGAGTGCTTCTATTTTTTTGAGAGTGTAACGAACCTATGTCCCAACAATTTGTTCATTCTTATTTCATCATGCACAACGTCTTAATTACTTACGTAAATCGCAAAAAACATCAATGCTGCACCTAACATGACAAACAAATGCCAGATTACATGGGTGAATCGTCTATTTTTCATACTATAAAAGAGCGAGCCTACAGAATAAGCGATTCCTCCAGCAACTAACAGTAGTAATCCGGTCAAATCGATATTCTGATAGAGCTTAGGTAAGACAACAATGATTGCCCACCCCATCACATTGTAGATGATCGTTGAAACTTTCGATACTTTGTTCGTTTTTGTCAACGTCAAAGATTTGTAAATAATCCCTATTACTGCGGTGGTCCAAATGACACTAAGCAAGATCAACCCAGCCATTCCCTGTACGACTAAGAGGCAAAATGGGGTATACGTACCAGCGATCAAGAGATAGATCGAGCAATGATCGAATACTTGGAAAACTTTCTTTGCCTTCGTAAAAATCAGGCTATGAAATAACGTAGAGGAAAAGAAAAGCAGAAAAAGCGAACTTCCATAAATCGCAAAAGCGACATAATCTAAGGTGGTATGGGCGCGATCCATCAGCAAATTAAAGCAAAACAAACTTAACAACGCTGCGATCCCATGGGTCACTGCATTTAATACTTCATTGATGATTTGATACTTTCGACTAAATTCTATCTCCATCTTGATCCACTCCGTTTCATTTCTTCGACTCCATTATACTCGAAAAACTATCTGATTACCAAAACTTTTGAATCTAGTTTTTAAAACTACATGTATTTTTAACTTTTGTAAAATGTTTTATCACCATCACCAAAGACAGCATCAAAAGGACAACGATCAAACCAGTCACGAGTAAAAAGGTCGTTCGTTTTGCTTGCTGCACTTTTGACAATGACGCGCTTATTTCCTCTTGCTCAACTGCGACCCTGTGTCCGCGAACCAGCAAACGGTGACTATTGATCATATAAGGGGTGCAAGTAACTAGTGTGACCAGGTCTTGGTTATCTTGGATCTGAAGTGTTTCTGTTTTTGTCGGCGCGACAGTTTGTATTTGATCGATTTGATACGCAAGATATTGACCATTGATTTCGATATAAAAGCGATCCTCTATCTGTAACCGAGGTAGATCTGTAAAGAGTTTTGCTTGTGGTAATCCTCGGTGACTAGAAAGTACCGCATGCGTCGATACTCCTCCGACTGGATATGAAGTTCCCTCGAGCAGACAGGCCCCTTTCTCCAATAGTTTTGTTGTCGTCTGATCAAAGATTGGTAAATTGACATTGATTTTTGGGATCGTCAAAACACCTATCGTGTGTGCTTCTATATAAGATTTCAGCGAGTTCTGCTTTTCCTTTTTTTCCTTGGAAAATGGGTCTGCTTCTGTCTTAGGTTCATTTGATGCCATTTTTTCATTTGCTTCACGCATCTGCTTGTTCAACTCAGCAATCACTGACGCATGTTCAGATTTTGCTTTTTTCTGATAGTTTTTGATGATTTGTTGATCGAGATAGTCATTCAATGTATCGCTAACAAAGGGATACGCCAAGCTGAGGATACCGATAAAAAATACCAATAGCATGATTAGATCTAAAGGATGCCTTTTTTTTTGCTTCATTTCATTCTCCTCAGCTATCCATTCGTTCTTCGTTTGACACTAAGCCTTATATCTTTTTATCCAGTAGACACCTACTATCGTCAATAAAACGACACCCAAACCAATATACAAAGTAACTCCCTCGCCGCCAGTTGCTGGTAATGTTCCTTTCTGTTTGTTTGGTACTTTTTCTGGAGTAACCAATTCATTCGCCACCGCATAAGATTGTGCATCTACTTTGAAAGCAATTCGTTCATTTAATTTGATATAGCTATTCGGTGCTTTGGTTTCTTCCAAATAGTAGGTTCCATAAGCTAATCCTGTAATGTCTACTAATCCATCGTTCGTTGTATTGAAAGTTGTTGCTTTCTCCGGAGAATTCGTCCACGCCACTGCTTTTGTGACTGGATCAATGATCAAATAGTTCGCGGTCGCCGAATTTTCGTCGCGTACGACAAACGATGCACCTGCCAATGGCCGTAGCTCAATCACTGCCCCATCTACTTTTATGAATCTTTTTCCCCCTGTCAGAACCTCAACAGTCGGTGGTGTTTGATCTGTCGTGTGACCATTATCGACATTTGCTTCGTTTTTATAACCTTTCGTCGGATCTGCTAGTTGATTCAAATACATGTAATAAACGAATCGCAACGTTCCACCTGGAGTCAGGGAAGGGATATATGTGGGCGCAATTGCTACTGTAAAACCATTGGCATGTTCAGTGATCTGATAATTATTAGTATCAATGAGACGTTCGCCATCATAGAGTGCATAGCTTGTTTCTCCCTTGGACTGATTCATAAATGTCAATGCAGGATCGTGGCTATCGATCAATTTGAATGAGGTATACTTGTTGCTCTCCTCCTCTTTATCGGCAATCCCATCAGGTATATTGACAGTGATCTCATAGTTGATTGCTTCACCGATGGCTACATCTTGTCCTTCTAATTGGGGCGTGTCTTTTTCTACTTTAGTCGTATCATTTTTTACCGTCTTTGCTACAGGCATTTGACTTCCTGAAATGATGGTAAATAGCGTAGTTGTTTGGTCGGCAATCATCTCAGCATTTTCAGGCGCTTTGACTTCCTCCAATACATACTCTCCGACCTCTAAACCAGCGACGATCATTTGTCCTTTAGCCGCAGCACTCTCGACAAAGTCCTCTTCTCCTATTTCATAACGATTGCCGCTGACAAAGTGTTTCGCCTTTGATTTGTCTGACGTCCATGTATTTCTGTTGCTTCTCATCTGTATATTCTTGGTATTCCTGAGAAGTGTAAGAAGTAAGCAAATTGTTTTCAGCTGCATCCTTGGCATGCAGCTGAAATAAAAATCGTCTTTCTTGTGTTGACTCATTTAAGCGATAAAAGAGGATCAAATGATCATCTGTTTGCTTGATACTCACTTCTCCATAATCATTTTTCAACACCTCTACTACATCAACAACATCTTCATCATTTGCTACTACCTTGTTTATGTGTTGAGAATATAAGTAAGCGATGAAAAAGATGGCCAACAAACTAAGAAGGACAAGATGCTTTCCCTTTTTCATTTTTAGTGCCTCCTTCGAAATTTTTTTAAAATTCAAATAGATAATAAAAAAAAAGAAAAGATTCACTAATATTTCTAATTCTTTCCCCTTCAGCTTCTAAATATTCAATTATAGTTATTTATATCCATTAAACACACTAACAAGGAAGCAAAAAAAATATTGATATCGTTATTTAAAATTGTGGGTTATTTCTTTTCTCTCAAAAAACATACTCGCTGAACGCTATTTTTGAGACAAGTGAAATAGAAATATTTCTAAACCTTGTATAGACTTGTTAGAAATCTGAGACACGTATTTACAAGAGAAATTAAATACGCTAATAATAATAATTACAAAAAAAGGAAGGTGATCAATTGATTGAAAAAATTTTGTTAGATGATCATGCCAGAACGAAATTGAGTGTCTACGGCAAGTTGATGACACTCTCACCCGGGGAATACAGCATAGATCAGGTGCGGGAAAACTTGGATTTTTATTACGGCCCTGCACGCTTCAAAAAAATCTTGAGCGCAATCCAAGATGATTTAGAAAAATTTACTCCCATCAAGCTATTACATAGTAAAAATAAGTTAACCGTCAATGAACAACTTGTTCAATACACCCAATACCAACATTACCTTTCAACTGAAAGTGTTCCTTATAAATTGTTGCTCAGTATGCTAATAGAAGAGGACGACGATCTCGCTGCTTTTTGTAACCGGCACTATATCAGTCGCTCGACCTGTTTTCGTCAAACAAAAAAGCTGGTTGAATATTTGAAGGAATACAATATCAACTTGAATTTATCGAATCTGACCTTGTCAGGTTCCGAAATGTTGATTCGTATCCTCTTTTTTAATTTCTTTTGGTTTGTATCATTAGGTGAAAGTTTGGACATAGTTCCTTATAGCCAAGAAGTGAGAGCATTGATTTATAAACATGAAGAAGCACAGCATAAGAACAAGTTTGACTTAGGAAAAAAACAAGCCAGTCTCCATTGTCTGATTTGTTTGCTGAGGATCAAAAACAGCCACTTTACTGATATCTATCACTTATCAAGGGATTCTTTCATTCCAAGTGGTACAGACCTCAACTTCTTTTACGATTTCTTCAAGATCGCCAATCTGCGTTTAGACCTCTTGGAGGTAAACTCTTTGTTCTATTTGTTTTATTATTGGCCGTTTCTGACTTCCAACCAAGACATTCGTCTGCCGATCATCCAACATTCTTATCAGCAACCAAGTAATGACCCCAAGGAGATTTTGGACGAATTCCAAGACCATTGTCAGACGTTTATCGGTACGTTTCATTTTGAAAATGAGCCAGCTCTATATTTGAACATCTACCTATCGATTGGTAACTTTAGCTTGTTCAAACAAAAAATCCCTTTGACCACATTGTTTATTTCTTCGTATATCAAAGAAAAGTACCCACTCTTACATATCTTGACAATCAAAATCGAAGGCTTCTGGAAAAAATTTTCCCAACGGAAAAATTATACGTGGCTGAAATCTTGTGTAAGTGAATTAGCTTTCATCCAAGCTTGTTTGCTTTATCCGTATTATTCAGAAATCGACGAAAACTATAAGTTGAAAGTTGGTTTTGTCAATGTTTCTGAGCATCTGATTTCCGCTGAGATCTTAAACCTAGGCAAAAAGATCCCATTTGTTGCTATCGAACAGCTGACACTTCCAATCACTGAAGAATATGACTTTATCATCTTGGGGTCACCTTTGCTGATTCCGAAGGGCCTAGATCCTTTTAAATATACGGTCCTTGATTATTGCCATTACAGTGATTTCGAAACTGATTTATATCAACGCCTTCTAGAAGTCCATCATCAAAAACTACAAACTTTGTTTTCTAGTTAACTGATTTATGTAAAACTGGCTGTGGTAAAATTCAAAAAAAAAACCGTCAGAAATAAGCTATTTCATTTCTGACGGTTTTTTAGATAAAAAAGCTGAACCCTTGACTATCAAAGGTTCAGCCATCAATTCTTTATTCAGATTCTTCTTCAGCCATGAAGTTAAGTTCATTGACGATAATTGAAGATAGTTGACATTTCAATGATTTTTGAATAGAGCTAATCATTTTATTGATGATAATTCATCTTGATTTACTTTCTTATCGTATTCAAAAACGTATTCAAGTGGCGTGCTTTTGATAGGAAAATCATAAAACTTTTTTATCCGGAACTTTGTAAAGTAAAATTATAACTCACCATTTTTTTCTCTAAATTATTCACTTAGCAACGAAACCATATTATCTATTAAACAGAAAAATCTCCCGTATAGGGAGATTACTGGTGCACTGATTATCGGGTTCATTACACAAAACCTTTGCGGATCCCAAACCATAGGTAGAGGACAATCAATATCAACCTATCTGATATTTCATATTTATCATAATCCACAAATCTACTAGTGTCAACAATTATAATTCATATATGATAGGATTTGATTTTATCTTATCGAATACTGAAAGATCATCAATCACATAAGCTGTAACGAATGTTGCCTTCGAATCATTAATTTTCCTTATCACTACTACATAGCCATCAGGCGTTATAAGTGAAGCTCTATGACTAAAATCATGTCTTTTTCTCTTACTGTCCCAACCAGCATAAATCGTAACATTGGGATCCTTCAAAACTTCTTCAATCCAGTCAATCCGTTCAGCTCTTTCTAGTGAAAACAACGACTTATCTTTTGTTCGCCGATTACTATTTTTATAAAAAGCATGATCAAAACGCTCTGGATAAAAACGAACAGGTAATCCTTGGTGAGTCAGGATTGTCGAAGTGCAATATTTCTTTTCATAATGCATCCGATATTCATCCATAGTCTGTAGTTTCTTTAGTGGTCTATAGAATGCCATACAATCACCTCAACATTATCTTAAACACATTGAATTTTCTCTCCGAACCATATGTTGGTTGGATTGCATGATCTAAGTACTCTTCAATCAGTTCAATCAGTTCATTTTTTGCATCGCTAGAATAATCTGCATTATAATATTCGTTAAATACATAGCCTACGGCACCTATCAATAAATCAGCATACTGAACAAATACAGATTCTTTAGAATCAATGGATAAAACAGAGCTTACCTTTGCAAAGCTCGCATAATTTAAAATCCGTTCTAAATCTGGAATTCTTGAGCTCATTTTATTTTGTTTATTATCAAGATAAATTCTATAGGTTTCGTCCCAATCAAACCATTTGTAGAGCATAAAATAGTAAAATTTATAAAATCCTAATTCACCGTCTGACTGATGATATTTTTCTAAATCAACTGCGCTAGAATCCACAACAATACATCGGAATCGAATATGTTTATTTTGAAAAAAATAATCAATTAGTTCCTTGTAAAATTCAATTTTAGAAGGACTCACCTTATTCCATTTAAATTCACCGTGCACATTGTAAGTTTTTTTTAGATATTTTATTTTATTTTTTATTTTTTTTCGTTCACTAGACGGGAACCAAATACCGCCAATAACCATATATTGATCGACTGATTCATCACCAAATATAGTTTCTGGGCGACTTTCGTCACAATAGACCTCTATCATAGTTAGACCCCTCCTTCATTTTCTATTCATCCTTAAGCTACAATAATTCCCGAGTATATTCAATAAGCTAGTATACAACAGACTAACTGTAACATCCAAGTATACCCTAACGTTACACATATCAATCATTATTATACCAGTATTTCTTCGTGACACATAAGGGTGTACCATAATAATTTTAAACGAAATGACTACAAGTAGTCATTGAAGCAAATCTTCATAAGACACCTGCAGAACATCCCTAATAGCTCTCAATTGATCCAACTTAATGTGTTGGCGGCCGCCTTCGATCTTAACCAATGTTTCCCTAGTTATAGCGATTTTCTTGAGCTGTAGGTCTCTAATCAGCTCGGTCTGACCAATTCCTTTTTCTAATCGGATTCGTCTAATATTGCTACCGATTACATTTTCTCTATCATTAATTCTTTCCTCTTTCAAGAATAGCACACCTTTTGGACTAAAATTAGTCCTTTTTCTTATTAATATTAAAGATTTGGTATGCTACAATGGGACTAGTATTAGTCCACGTACGATTTTAAGGAGGAATTTTTTTGAAGAAATTTGCAATCATTCTAACCTACGCTTTACTCATCGGAACTATAAGCGGGTGTAACACTTCTGACACAAGTTCTACAAGTACAGAAACTAGTACAACAACCTCAGAAAAAAATTACCCAATACATTTTTTTCCGGTTCCAGATGGATTTGAAGCTTATTATCATGATAAAAAACTAGATGTTCCTTTATCAGAAACTGAATCTACTGAAAAGATTTTGCCAATTGAAATTGAAAGAAATCAAGACGATATTAAACTAAAAGCTGATCTTCCCTTACTGAACAGCACACAAATTGATAGACATGAAAATATCAAAGTTAATATTGAAAAAGGAGCGTTAGCACAACTTTATACTAAAAAAGTTGAACAATTTTTTGAGGCTGGTGCCAATAAAGACTTTTCAAAAATAAGCGATTATTCGGATAATTTTTTTAATGAAACCCAAGATGAAATCACGAACTCAACTTTGATGGCTGAAGATATGTACAATATGACGTTAAAAAAAATAAAAGCTTACGACCATCCATTAAATCTGACACTAAATAATGGATTACTCTCTTTTGTATTAGCAGGTTACGTTGACTATGAATATTCACCAGATTATTTGGAGACACCTCTTCAACACGAGAACAATGATATTAATTTTAGATTTGTCTACGAGTCAAAAAGTAAAACATGGTTAGTTGATCAATTAAGCACTATAAACACATGCTTCCATGAATTACCTAAACCTGAAAATGAAGCTGATATGGTCATTAAAATCTTCTAAAAAAAGAAGCGTTGAAAAAATTAAATTTTCTTCAACGCTTCTTTTATTGATTCAATTTGCAATATTACTTGAATGTATAATCTGATTTCTAAATAGTCAAAAAACTTCTTGTGGCAGATAATAGAATGAAAATAATGATTCTATATGGCTATAATACGTATTCATCATGATAGTTCTTATTCACTACAAACTAAAACAAGCTTCACTATACTCAAGTAGTAAACATTGGTTAGAATAGATTTACAAAAGGACACCGATGGAACTTCAAATCACTCTACATATATTTAGGCACACCCACTGTAGCTTATTGTTTGAAAGTGGGGCTTTAATAAAAGAAGTACAAAAACGTTTAGGTTTTAAAAATATTAAATCTACTATGAATATCTATGCTAACGTCACACCACAATTCGTTAAGAAAACTGGGAATAAAAAATTCGAGGTACTACAATATCAACGTTTCGAGCAAAGATTTAATTCTTAACAAACTGACTCTTCCAGCAGAAAGTTAGCTTTTCTTAGTGGCTCTAACAGGTGCTCAACGTTGATATAACAGTATTTATTTTTATAATGAATAATTCTGTATCTCGCTAATTTTTGACAATTGTAGTTAGTTTTAATTAAAAAGCACGGATATTTTTTAAAATTTTTAATAACAAGTTTTCTATTGCGAGATACAATAAATACTTGATATTCTCCATTTATTATAGGTTTTATCGATCATAATATCCATGTTTGTTGTCTTGCTCAAAATAGATGTACTGATTACCTTCTTTGACAAAATAATAATGGGAATCATGGTATTGATTTAGTCCAATCTTATCATAATAACAAAACCAAACAATTGTGTATTCATTTTTCAAACAAAACTCATCGATAAAATCCTTTTTTACTAATAGTACTCTCTCTCCACCAATAAATCTTCCATCAAAACAAACACATTCATTCTTATCATTTTTCCATTTATAGTCTGAATCCATTTTCAACTGTCCAAAATCTACCAAAATTTTGCTTGGCATTAGTAAAGAAAGAGACTCATTAGTTTTATCCTCATCTAGTGAAGTATATTGATCAGCTTTTTCCCACCCATAGCAATGACTTGAATGTATATATACTTTTTTATCGTACTCACTTCTCTCTTTTTCCCAGTTAATATATGCTTCATGCCAATAATATTCTCTTAAAAAAATATTGTAAGTAGTTGGTGAAGAGACATTACCAATATCATTCATGGCTTCTTGATGAAGTTTTTTTAATTCAGATTTTTTAACAAATACTGCTCTTCCCATTATTGTTAGATTTTCAGTTTTATCCTGTGTAAAACCTTGAGAACCATCCTTTTGTCTTCTATCATCATTATAAAACGACAAAGCATAGTATTCTTCAGATTCAAATTCTGTTGATATATAATAACGAAGCATTTTTACATCTATATTTTCTTTCATCCAAATATCAGTTAAATAATCGGGTAAAGAAAAATCAAATATTCTTTTTTTGGATAATGGAGGTGTTTCATCTGTTACTGATACGTCTATGTTTCGTATATACGAGTCACTAACAGTCCATTTTTTTTGATAATCCCTTTCTATATTTATTATATGGTCATTTTCGTCCAGCTCCTCTTCATATTCATATAATCCTGAAAAATCTTTATTTGTAATTGCAGAAATCCACAACTCATCCTTGTGTTTTATATATTGATTATATTCATCATCAAAAGTGACTTTAAGATTATAAGGAATAAAATTATCTGAGATATTTGCTAATATCTCATAAAAAGCAATCCACTGATATTTTTTCCCAATTCGTTCTTCTTTATTTGAAAATCTATCAAAGTAACGACCATCCAGAGTATCAAATTCAGAAAACAACTCCGGAGAATAGCCAAGATCTAAGCATAATTTAACAACGATATTACTCAAATCTTGTATATCAAATTGTTCTTCCCAAGGAGAAAGAGCTGATTGAAAAGTGTATCTACCAAAATCGCCATACATTCCATTAGCTCTTCCAAAATTTGTCATCATTGAACGTGTGATACTGCTAAAACCAGAATGTTTTTCATATATTTTTTTTAACTCTAAAATATGTTCATCAGTCACTTCTTCGTATTCCCAAATACCTTCATATTTGGGAAATACTTTAGATAAATCTACTTTTTCGTTTAATGCATTATGATGGATAGCATAATTAATTATTTGACGCCCATAATCCCTCGCTAACACATTGGGAATCAAATCTTCAACATCGAAAAATGAATCATAAACCTGTTTTGATACTTCTTCGATTTTCTTAGGATCATTTAAATTAATTGTTGCTCCGTATATAGCAGCCATAGCACGCTCTACAACGTATCGATCTTTTACATTTACAAAGCTCGAAATGAAAAACTTTATCAATTCTGAATCAAAATTTAATATTTTAACAATTGCAAGAGTTGCCTGATCCCTGTAATATCTATTAGTACTTGAAAGTATCCATCCTAATTGAAGTAATATTAACTCAGCATCTTTTTTATTTGTATATTCGTAAAATTCTCTATACCATTTTGTAAACTGACCAACAAAAGTTCTATAATACTTTGATATATTCATGGTCCAAACTAAATCAATTTCTTGCTGATTTTTTTTCAATAAAAAATTGTGCAACCATCTAGAATTGATAGGAGAATTGTGATTTATTGATAACTGAAATTGAGATGTTACAAAATACATCATTAACTCATTTATCATAGATACATCAGTTTCAATAAATTTTACCAGTTCAAATGAAATTGCACTTGAATTTCTATAAGGAAAACTATCAAAAATAATTTCAAACATTAAATAACTCATTCCTAATTTAGGAAAATACGAAAATATTTCTTTTTTTTCATGATTTGCAATGAGGGTGGAAAGCATAATCAATACTCCATAATTATTGCGTAAGGCTAAATCATCTTTAAAATATGAAGCTAATTCTGGAACGCTTTCCAAATCTACAATTTTTTTAGTTCTTATATATTTTTGATAAATATAATCTGCAATAAAAAAATCACTGAATTTTTCAAATTGGAAATCTAAAAAGATTTTTTCTTCGCCTGCTTCAATAACTTGTAGTAGTCCCTCATTAATTAATTCCTTAAGTAAAATACCGGGACTATCAATAGCTAGTTTATGTCCAACAGTTATTAATTTGTCGTACACGGTGTTATATTCTAGCATTGACCATTTACTTTCAATTTTTAATTCTGAAATAGACAGTATTAATTCATTTAATATACCTCTTTTAGGATCGAAGTTCATTCGGTCTTTTGCAGATAGATTCAACTCTAACTTATTTAGATAATGTTTCATAATGGTTTCTATTGAAAAATTTGAAGTAAATTGCTTTATATTTGAATCTATGAGCAACTGGCATACCATTTTTAAAAACAACGGATTATTATATTCCTCATTAAAAGAGGGTACGGTAGGATACGCCAGTTTATAGTATTGGCAAAATGCTTTAATTGAATCATTAACCGTCCCTTCCAGACCAGTATGCTTCAACTTACTAAAATTTAATTTATTAAAATCTTCTGGAAGAATAGTCATTTCATATTCAGTTCTAATAGATAAAACAATCCCTATATTTGGGTATTCTTGAATTTCTTTTATGAAGCCTATTAGACGCTCTTTCCACAAAGTTAAACCTGCGCCTTCATTTAAAGCATCTATAAAAATTATTGATCGGTTTCCAGTCTCTACGCTTTTTCTCTCAAGCTCCTCCAAAACCGACTTGAAAGAAGAATTAGGAATTCTTAAAGATTCCATAATTTGACTGACAGGATCAGCATTTTTATAAAAATAAGACCCTAAGAATAAAAAAGTTGAATGCCCTCTTCCAGTAAATTTCTTAGCATAATCAGCTAACAAATGACTTTTCCCAATTCCTGCTTTCCCCGTAACTAATAAATAAGGTTGGACTATTTCAATGCCTGATCCATATTCAATCAGCTGCTTGCTCAATATCTCAAAGGAATCTGTCTGGAATTCGATTTCCATTTTACTTCCCAAATCGGTTTCTTCAAGGAAGCCGAGAGAATACCTGTTCTTGATAGAATTGTATGTCTCCCCTTTTTCAGCTCTAAGAATTACATTATATAGTTTTTTATATGAAAGCATTTGTTTTAATATTTGTTCCAAAGAGCCATCATGGCTTTGACAGAGCTCTTCTTCTATGCAAATGCTTTTAATCCGATCCACACGAAAATTCCTATATTCATTTCTTAGCCTGCAAAACCGATTAAGTACCAGTTCTGTTCATAAAACCCCAGTGATATAGGCTCTATCATTCTGCTTTCCGGTTCTTGCCCTCCTGATGCAGGATATTGAATTGATATTACCCTTTTATTGCAGATTGCAGTCTGAATTGCTGCAATAACGTTATCCGCCAATGTATTTTTCTGTCCAGATGTGCTGTACACGTTAATACTGTTCTCCAACTCCTGTGCATAGTTTTTTTCACCATGCTTCAAAATAGATTTGATTTTATACATAGCTGAATCAAAATCCTTTATAAATGATTCATCTCCATGGCAATTTAAAAATTTCCCTGCTGTAATCAATGCACCCACTTCCGCCGCTGTAAACATTACCGGCGGAAGTAGGAAGCCCTCTACAAGAAAATATCCTTTTCCGGCCTCAGATCCAATTGGTATTCCGGCTTCTTCAAGTGTCCGGATATCTCTGTAAACTGTCCTTAAGCTTATATTAAATCGCTGTGCAATTTCTTTGGCAGGAATTATTTTTTTTGATTGCAGCTGAATAAGAATAGAGGTTACTCTGTTAATCCTGTTCAAATTTTATTCCTCCTCTGTGACTTCCATAAAAAGTATATCCTATGCGTTCTTAAGCTAGCTGCTGTTAGTGCTTCTCATTGCACCCTGGTTATAAAAGCCATACTCACAAACCTCTTCACCAAAACTCTTTACATCTCTAATATAGAACTCTATCTAGCGAACTTTTAGAAAAGATATAAAACATCAGAGTATGGACAGTTGCGGATGTACTTCAGAAAAGATTAGATGTCTAAAAAGCTTGTAGTTAAAGCTTTTTAGACATCTAAATCTAGGTACTAAAACAATTCATCCAGTAAAATATAATATTTTATTTTCTCCCAATCAGGCTTGATCCCCAGTAAGTCAAAAAATAGCTCGACATACTGTTCTTCCCCGATATCCTCCCTGATCGACCGGACGCAGAAGGCAATGTCATACCACTTGTCCGCCCTGCCGCTTCTCCCAAGATCAATAAAGCCACTTACTTTGCCATCTTTCACAAAGATGTTGCTGTCTCCCAGGTCGCCGTGGGAAAAGACAAGTTCCTCTTCGGGCTTTTCCGTCTTTAAAAAATCATACAGCTCGCGCGGATCTTTAAATGGAGTGTCTTCTTCCCAGTTTTCGCAATCCACATCGGCCAGATCGTTATTCAGTAAGTAATCCAATTCGGCTAAGCGGCTGTCTAAGCTATTCGTATAGGGACAATCCGATATGTCGATGGAGTGAAAGAGCCTGATGCACTCCGCATACAGCTCGATAATCTTTTCAGGGCTTTGTTCATCTTCATACTCTTCCGAGCAAAGGACGCCATCGGCCTCACTCATGAGCAGATTGCTCCAGCCATCATGCCGTTCAAAGTGCAGGACCTTTGGAACAGGCAGCTTTCCTTCCAGCCATAGCATCATGTCCTTTTCCCGTTCCACATCATAGGTGGTCCCTTTATACCGGCTGTCCGTCATTTTTAAATATAGGTTTTCATTTTCTCCCACCAGCTTATATACCTTAGCAGGAGACATTCCTTCCGTATCTTTTACGCAGCGGTATTTTTCGATCAGTTTTTTCAATTCCGGTGATATTCTCATTTTAGCCATTTATTATTTCCTTCCTCTTTTCTACAGTATTTAAAGATACCCCAAGAAGCTAATTATAACAAGACGAACTCCAATTCACTGTTCCTTGCATTCTAAAACCTTAAATACCAGAAAACAGCTTTTTCAAAGTTGTTTTCAAAGTTGGCGTATAACATAGTATCGACGGAGCCGATTTTGAAACCACAATTATGATAGAATTTACAAGCTATAAGGTTATTGTCCTGGGTTTCAAGCATTAGTCCATGCAAGTTTTTATGCTTTGCCCATTCTATAGATATATTGATAAGCGCGCTGCCTATGCCTTGCCCCCTGAAATCCTTACATACGGCGATATCTTCTATATAAGCGTACCGGTTCCAATTTTTTCGCAGTTTAACTTTTCCGACGCATTTATCGTCTTGGTAGTAAAGATATATTATCTTATCAGTATTGTCAATATATTCAAGGCAATCTGCCTCCTCATCCTCTTCATCCTCTTCGTCTTGGTAGCTTTTTAAATATGGCGCTTCATAGAGTAATTCTGTAAAGGTCCAATTCTCGTTTTCATACCTCGGTATAATCTTACCTATCACCTCAAATGGTTCGCTGGGTTTATCGATATCTTTCAGGTGCCCTGCTTTCATTTCTGTAATCACTGTTCCCGCCTCTCTTCTATATCAGCGGCATATGTGCTATCCAGGCAGCCGGTTTTACCAGTGTATTTTTTATACATGTCCCTGGTATATTTTGTTATATTCCTATCATACTCCGGATAGGCATAATGAAGCCTTTCCGCCACCTCACCGGATACCGCCCTGAACAATTGATGGCATAGAAATAATGCTTCCCATATGTTTTCATAGGAATCCATCCGGTAGGTGGACAAAAGTTTCTCCCACAAATCCTCGGATATATACCTTTCAATAAACTTATAGTTCTTGCCTACACTTAATTTAAAGCCTGTTTCGATGCCGACCTTCCATGATATCATTCTCAGCAGCTCATGGCGAACAATCTGATTAAAATGATCAATAGCAAATAAAATTTCCTTACGGCACAATCCTTTAATAACATAAGGTGTTACATTCCAAAATTCATTGCAGCAATCATCATACTCCCTTGCGCTTGGCTTTCTTACATGATAATCTATATCAGTCGGAACTATGTCCCTTTTAATTCTACAATCTTTATCAATTAGAACCTTTATTAATTTATCGCCCTTTAGGTAATTATCTAACTCTTCCAAGGGCAATAAGGTAAGATCAATTTTATTGTAATCATCAAATAGCATAAGATAGGAAAATCCCTTTTCTTCAGGTGGGAATAATTCCATATCCTCCGGCTTTTGCATCATTATTATATTCCCAAATTGATTAAGCCAGTCATCATTAGATATAAACGGTTCTATATCACTTACAAAATATGTAATATCATAATCCTGAAATTCATCTTTAGGTATATTAATATTTGCGCGTGACCCCTCAAGGGTCACAATTCGAATACGTTCATCCTGTTCTGCTAAAGAAAGTACTAAATCCATCATTTCTTTTTCTGATCTCATTTACATACTCCTCGTTTATTTTTTCTATATTATTACATCTTCTTTTTTGCCGATACAATCAGCATCATTGGGCGTCGCATTTCATCCGCCATCCCCGGAATATCCATCATGTTCTCTGGCGGCTGTGGCTCCACAATCTGATTTATTATAAAACTATTTGAAAGCAGTGTATTTAGATATGTGGTCAGTGTTCTATGATATTTTGTAACCTTTTCTTCCAAAAACATAGCTGTCCGTTTGCCCTCATAATAATAATTGTCCACCGGGAAATGCAGTATTTCTCCTTTTTCGTTATAATACCAGTCTTGTGTTCCATGAGCAGTAAAAACAGGATGTTCAACTGTAAAAACTAAATTGCCACCAGCCTTCAGCATCCTATATATCTTTTTTATTAAATTCTCATAGTCTGCTACATAATGAAACGCAAGCGAACTTAGTATTACATCAAAGCTCTCCTCTGGGAAATCCACATCTTCTATGGCACAGCATTCATATTCAATCTGTGGAAAATGGGTTTTTCCTTTTGCTACTTCGAGCATTTTATGAGAAATATCAACACCTACTACAGAGGAAGCACCGTTTTCCATCGCATATATACAGTGCCATCCATAGCCGCATCCTAAATCAAGCACACGCTTACCCTTAAAATCAGGTAGCATCTTTTTCAAAGTCTCCCATTCTCCCGCACCAGCCAGTCCTTTCTGCGAGCGACTCATTTGACTGTATTTTTGAAAAAATATATTATCATCATATTTGTTTTCTTTCATCTGAACTCTCCTCGTTTAAAAAGTTATTTATCTCCGATACAATTTCATTCACTTCATTATAAAGCTTCTCGGTCATGTCGTAGCATTCAAAAAGTGAGATACCGAGTACTTCAAAAATATGATTTACCTTCTCGGTATATTTTTCAGGTTTATGTTCAAAAGTTTCAAGCAGTTTTATAGCTTTCTTTTCGTTGATACAATAAGCATTATTACATGCAAATAACACTTGATTTAAACATGAAACTATACGAAAAACATGACCCGCAATATAATATTTATCGTCTGTTCCCGAATTTGCTTTTACAAACATTAAAGAGAACCCTGCTTCAAACATAAAAAAGTTAACTAAACTTTTCTGCAAAGCATTGGGATAAGTTTCTGCCTGTTTTTTTAATTCGCATAAGCTTTCATTCTTAGCATATAGTATTTTGCTAATCGCTAATTCTCCTCGATACATTGCACTAATATAACCATGGGGATGCCCAGTCTGATAATTGGCAGTAACAATTCCGTGCTCTGTATCTTTCATTATTTGTTCCACACGTTTAATATCACGTAAAATTAAATCCACATGATACCCGTTTATGACTAACCATCCGCCGCCATTAATCCAATCACCCCATGCTCCGGGAGGTACAACAAGGTTATTTCTATGCTCATCATCCAGCTTTGTAGCGAATTGATTAATAGTATTTATGTCAAATGATTCTGAATTGTAATAGATGCCGATATCTATATCCGAATCCTCTGTATGGGTGCCCCTTGCACGTGAACCACCTAAAACAATACCTTCTATATAAGACAGAGAGGATAATTTCTCTGCTACTGATTTAATAATATTATCTACCATCAAGCATGCTCCTTTTATCGATTCACTGCTGTAAAAATTCCAAGCCAAATCTTTTGCTTCTACTCAACATATTTATAATTTTTTTAATTTCACAAAAGATAGTTAAAACTTATCAATTGTCTTTTTATACCTCTGCTGATTAGATGAAGTCTTTTCAATAGCCTTTAAATTACCATTCATTTTGCTAACATGGTTTAAAAATAACGTTCCAAGCAGAAGTCGATCCTTTCTGGGTATCCTATTCCCCACATATCCCTTGAATAAATCTTTAACAAGAAAAACTTCGCCATCATTTAGATTTTCAGTTTCTCTAATAGCTTCTTCCAATAGCTCATTTACATCAATCATGTTGTCCACTCCTTATTAATAATGGGTCAGCCCCCTTCTACTGTTTCGGTTTGGTCAATCGCTTCAATTAATTGATTTTCCTTTTCTTCCAAAGATTGACGAATCCTTTCAATCTCTTCTATAGAAAGTTCATCCTTTAAATCATCTATTAACTCAGGTAAGATTTTTGTTTCCACCATTTGTTGGTAGTTTTCAAGGGCTTTTTGATCAAGGCTATCCTTATACTTTAAAATACTTTTTTTCCAAACGAAAGAGTATTTATTCGCATCCGCTTCAATTTTTGTACCATCAATGTATAGAGCACTGCCACTGATTAAGCCACTTTGAACCAGTAGCTCACGAAATTGAACAAATGAATGATCTAGAATATCGTTCATAATCGGATGAACGCGAAAACGATTAATAGTACGAAAGTTAGGGAATTGCTCTTGAGATAAGTAGCGCATCCGAATACTATCTATCAGCATATTTTGTATTTGGCGGCCCGAATAAACCCCTTGAATATAGGCACAAAGAATAATGGAAAGTAGCATACGAGGATGATATTGGGGTCTACCCATAGATTGATAATAAGGAAGAAAGACTTCATCGGGAATAGAGTCAACAAACTGCACAATGGCATGAGCAAAATCATTTTCTTCTAATTTAATTTCAAGATCTATAGGCAAACAAAGTTGGTTTATGGTATAATTTTGATACATGATAAAGCACCTCTCTCAAATGGATTAATCACCTATATTATAGCAGAGTGTGCTTTATTTTTGTATTCACTTTCAAAAGATAAATAGAGGTCTTTCCACTACTATCTAAATGGAAAGACCTCTATTTTTCATATAGGAGCTACTTTTGGGTCAGCCCCATGTTTATTTTGAAAAAGAGATAAAATCAATATATCCCTTTTCCCCAATTTTTACAACGGCATTGTAGGGCTTTTTCTCTTTGTTTTTGATTCCTTTTACCAGGGTTTCTTTTCCCTCCAGTAATTCTTTTACATTCGTTTTGGTTAGTTTTTTCTTTCTAAAATGTTCAGCTAAAGTAAACTTACATTCAGGATAATTTGAACAACCATAAAACGATTTTTTTAATACAATATTGTTGCCACACTTAGGACATTTTCCTACAAGGGGTCCCGAGCGCTTAGTGGGAATTTGTACCCCTTATCGATACAAATTCCCCGTAGGCGCTAGGGACCTCTTTAGCTTCTTGGAAGCTGTCAGTAGTATATCTAATAATTTATCTCCATTCCCTTTAGTAACGTGTAACTTTCCAAATTTAAAAAAGCGACTCATAGAATTATTTCCTCCCGTTAAATAATAGATAACTATTAAAAATAGACAATACTTGCTCATAAGTAACGGTACTTAAATTGTTTACTTTGGCGTGTTTCATTGCTTGATGAAACTGATTTTTAGTAAACAGTTGACGATATTCTCGATTGACCCATTTTGAAACAAAGTACGTATATAGCTTCCAATATTTATCTGGAACATCTGTGGTATGGCGGG
>OBXM01000023.1_pt1 | contig 219981 bp, 195 predicted proteins | sample 1538141 | NCBI WGS metagenome assembly OBXM01 (sample SAMEA2580153, study PRJEB22360) | human gut metagenome | biome: human gut; feature: human-associated habitat; material: faeces | place: Denmark | collected 2008/2010 | reverse complement strand
GCAGCACGTTTATAAGGTTTGCTCAAAAACAGCCACATCGGATCGAAATGGAGCTCTCTGCCAATCGCTATTAAAACAGAAAAAAGCACCGGCGGCGCCGGTGCTAATAATGCACTTTTTTCAGGACATTTTCATTTTTGCTTTACAGTATTAATTCGTCTGACAGACGGATTTTAGGAACAGAGATCGATAATTACCTGTGCAAACATCTTTGCGCTGACGATGAGTTCCTCGATGACTGCGAACTCATCGGCTCCGTGCATGCGGTTATCCGTCTCCGGCATGGCGGCGCCAAAAGCGACTCCGTTCTTCAGCTCGTGAACGTAGGTACCGCCTCCGATGGCGATACACTCGCCCTTACGGCCTGTATACTCCTCGTAGGTGCGAAGAAGCGTGCTGATAAATTCGGAATCTCCATCCACGTGATGAGGCGGCCTCATGGAGTCATTCAGAAGGGTAAAGCCTTTTTCCGCCATCTTTGCCTTTGCTACATCCAGCACATTCTCTTTTGTGGCGCAGATCGGGCATCGGCTGTCGAACGTACCATCCAGCTCGCTGTCAGAGATGGTAAGCAGGCTGAAAGCCAGCGTTAAATCTCCTGAGATCTCATCGCTCATGGCGATTCCCAGAGCATTACCGGAGGTGTCGCCGTGAGGAATCAGTTCCAGAAGGCGTCCAATGGTACTGATCTGCTCGCAGGCCGCAAACGGCAGTCTCTGAATCAGGACAAGAAGACCTGTCAGCGCGTTGTTGCCCTCTTCCGGTTTGGACGCATGAGCGCCTTCACCGATGGCTGTGATCGTCGCAGAATCTTCCTCCACTTCGAATTCAAAACGGATTCCGGTTTCTCCGGTCACTGCCTCAGCGGCCTTCTCCATTACCTCTACATCGATTCCCTGAACCACAGCACGGGCTTTTCCCGGCACTACATTGACCTTGATGCCGGCTTCCACGGAAACCAGCTTCGGCAGCGCCTCAGACGGAGCGAAGGAAGCGGTGAAATGACCGTTTAATGAGCCTTTTTCCGTGTTGACCACCGGATAGGAGCCGTCCGGTGAAAAGGTCATCGGAGCCTCTTTTTCAATCGCATAGTAATGCGCAATGTCAGAGCTTCCGCACTCCTCGTCGGTTCCCAGAATCAGGCGTGCATTCTTCTTAAGAGGAACACCCAGCTCTTTCACGGCTCTCATGGCGTAGAGCGCTGCGACTGCCGGCCCCTTGTCATCCGCGGTGCCGCGTCCAAAGAGCTTATCGCCCTTTACCACCGGCTCAAACGGTTCTGTTTCCTTCCAGCCTTCTCCTGCCGGGACGACATCGAGATGGGCCAGAATATCCAGCTGGCTCTCTTTATCATTCAGGTCTGCGGTCCCCACGTAATTATCGTAATTGGTGATGGAGAAGCCATAGGCCTCAGCCATGGAAAGTGCCTCAGCCAGTGCGGTAAATGCACCCTGACCGTATGGCATGCCTTCTTTATACGGCATTTTCTCACTGTTAATGCGGCACAGAGTACAGATGTCATCAAGCATCTCCTGTCTGTGTGCCTCGATAAACTCTTCAATCTCTTTTCTGTACATGTCTTATCCTTTCCTGCGGCGGTAAAGCCGCGTGTTATTTCATCATGGAAGCCAGAATCTCATTAACAGCCTTGCCGTCCGCCTTGCCTTTTACCTTCGGCATCAGGACTTTCATTATCTTTCCCTTGTCTGACGGCGCCGGCTTCTCGATCTCCAGCTCAGCCAATACGGCTGTCACTACCTCACGGATCTGCTCCTCGCTCATATCCTCGGGCGCAAATTCCTTATAGACTGACAGGCGGTAAGCCGCCTCCTCGCGGATGTCATCCCGGTCCGCAGGCGCTGTATCAAAGGTCTCCTGGGACTGCTTGATCTCTTTCTTCACAACCGTATTCGCCTCGTCCTCGGTAATCGGCTCGTGATCCTTTTTATCGATTTCGAAATTCTTCAGTGCAGAAAGAAGCATGGATAATGCATCTTTCCTCTGCTTGTCTTTCGCCTTCATGGCTTCTACCATCGCTGCCCTGACTACATCAATCTTACTCATATCTGCTGCCTCCTTATTGATTTACCCGTTAATTTTTACCAAACTCACTGAGCTTCAGGCCCGGATTGCGGTCCAGAACCATGCCCACGCTCCAGCTGTTGACAAACAGCAGAAGCGGATTATCCTTCAAATCCTTGATGCGCTTCATGTCGGAGGTTCCCTGAATCTTCGCCACGTCAATCTCATCCTTATTCTCTATCCAGCGGATGTATTCATACGGGAGCTTCTCCAGCTTGACTTCCACGTTGTACTCATTTTCCAGACGGTAGGTGAGAACCTCGAACTGCAGTTCGCCGACTACTCCGACGATGATCTCCTCCATGCCCGTATTGAATTCCTGGAAAATCTGGATGGCGCCTTCCTGGGCGATCTGATTCACGCCCTTTATAAATTGCTTCCGCTTCATGGTGTCCATCTGGCGCACTCTGGCAAAATGCTCCGGCGCGAACGTGGGGATTCCCTCATATTCAAACTTCTCATTGGACAGGCACAGCGTGTCTCCGATGGAGAAAATACCCGGATCGAAAACGCCGATAATATCGCCTGCGTACGCTTCCTCCACGATCTTTCTGTCCTGAGCCATCATCTGCTGCGGCTGGGACAGCCGGAGTTTCCTGCCGCCCTGCACGTGGTTTACCTCCATGCCGGCTTCAAACTTTCCGGATACGATTCGCATAAATGCGATTCTGTCGCGGTGGGCCTTATTCATGTTCGCCTGGATCTTAAACACAAAGGCCGAAAATTTCTCTTCAAACGGATCGATCACACCCTTATCCGCCAGTCTCGGCAGCGGCGTTGTCGTCATCTGAAGGAAATGCTGTAAAAATGTCTCCACGCCGAAATTCGTCAGCGCCGATCCGAAAAATACCGGTGACAAGTTCCCTTTCCCGACACGATCCATATCCAGTTCGTCACTAGCTCCATCCAGCAGTTCGATGTCCTCCATCAGCTGGTGGTGGTAATCCTCACCGATCAGCCAGTCCACCTGCGGATCGCCTAAAAGTACCTCGGTGGCATCAACCGTCTTCTGTCCGCCCATGGCGGCCTGGAAGGTGGTAATCGTCTTCTTGTTTCTGTCGTAGACACCCTTGAACTCATGGCCGCAGCCGATCGGCCAGTTGACCGGACAGGTGCGGATTCCAAGCACCGTCTCGATCTCGTCCATCAGTTCAAACGGATCCCTGGCTTCCCGGTCCATCTTGTTGATAAAGGTAAATATGGGGATGTGGCGCATGACACAGACCTTGAACAGCTTGATCGTCTGCGCCTCAACACCCTTGGAACCGTCTATGACCATGACCGCGGAATCCGCCGCCATAAGGGTCCGGTATGTGTCCTCCGAGAAATCCTGATGCCCCGGGGTATCCAGGATATTAATGCAGTATCCGTCGTAATTGAACTGCATTACTGAGGAGGTAACGGAAATACCTCTCTCCTTCTCGATCTCCATCCAGTCTGAAACCGCATGCTTTGCCGCCTTTCTTCCCTTAACGGAGCCCGCCAGATTAATGGCGCCTCCGTAAAGCAGAAACTTTTCCGTCAATGTCGTCTTACCGGCATCGGGGTGGGAAATGATGGCAAAGGTTCTTCTCTTTTTTATTTCTTCAGTTATATTCGACAAAATGTTTCCTCCAATTTTACGTGTCAATCTTTTTTATTGTATTATTATTCCATTACAAAGTCAAGATTCATGTGGTGAAGCGGACATTCCTCTTTAACAGGACGCTTCGAAATGCTTCAGCCACATTTTCACGAGAGGAATCCAGCTCTGGCACTGTTCCACCACCTGGAAGCCGTTCCCGGCCGTCTCCTCGTCGGCCAGAGAAAGTCCGTGGCCGCCGGTGGGATAGATATGAAGTTCGAAGTTGACATTCTTCCGTTTCATGGCGGCTGCCAGAAGCAGGCTGTTTTCCACTGGAACGTTTTCGTCCGTATACGTATGCCAGATAAATGCCCTCGGCGTCTGTTCCGTCACAAAATTCTCCAGGGAAACCGCGTCTCTCTGTTCCTGGGTCACATCGTCCCCAAGCAGACGCTTAAAGGAGTTCACGTGCGCGTACTCGCCGCCTGTAATGACCGGATAACACAGGATCAGGCCATCCGGGCGAATCTGTGCGGGTGTTCTGCCGATCGCATCATATACCAGCTCATTGTCCCAGAATACGCCGAGACTGCAGGCCAGATGGCCCGCAGCGGAAGAACCGCACACGATGATCTTCGCCGGATCGACCTTCCACTCTGCCGCGTGTTCCCTGATATAGGCAACCGCTTCCCCAAGCTCTCTCACAGAGGTTGGGAAATGGTTCGGGGCAACGCTGTAGTCGAGAATAAAGGCATGGCATCCCATGGCCATAAACTGAAGCGCCAGGGGCTCACTCTCCCGATCCGATCTCTGCCAGTATCCGCCTCCGGCACAGACGATCACAGCCGGCCGCTTTCTGTCCGGCGCCACACTCACTTCTTTTATCAGATATCCGGTGAGCAGCGCTGGTCCTGTCAGCTGCCCCGGAACTATAATTTCTTTTTTCTCTGTATTCATGATGATTTTCCCCTTTGTCATTCCATTTTATTTATCTGCTGATACGGCAAGTATCTCATCCAGCAGCCGGTCAGCAACCTCTTCCTTCGTCATCTTCTCCAGCTCCAGATTCCGCTCTCTCGTGATGATGGTCACGACGTTCGTATCGGTGCCGAAGCCGGCGCCTTCCACCTTCAGATTATTTGCCACAATCATGTCAATATTCTTTTTATCCAGCTTCACCCTGGAATTCTCCAGCATATTCTGGGTTTCCATGGAAAATCCGCAGAGAAACTGGCCTTCCCTCCGGTGCGCACCCAGCCATTTTAAAATGTCATCGGTCCGCTCCAGCTCGATCGCCATATCTCCTTCCGTCTTCTTCGTCTTTTCCGTGCCCACTGATTTAGGCCGGTAATCCGCCACGGCCGCCGCCTTAATGATAATATCCTGTTCCGCCGCCGCTGCCGTCACCGCCTCGAACATATCTGCGGCGCTTTGGATCTCGATCAGCTTTACGAAACGCGGTTTGGGCGTGTCTGTCTTTCCGGTCACCAGCGTCACATCGGCCCCTCGCAGAGCCGCGGCCTTAGCGACGGCATAGCCCATCTTGCCGGTAGAATGGTTGGTGATATAGCGGACCGGATCAATCGCCTCTCTCGTTGGGCCCGCTGTGACGAGAATCTTCTTTCCCTCCAGATCCTTCTGCGCCCCGATCTCCTGTTCAATGTAGTCGAACAGCTCGGCCGGCTCCGGCATCTTTCCCGCTCCCGTATCTCCGCAGGCCAAGTAGCCCACCGCCGGTTTTATCACTTTCATCCCATACTTTTCACAAATCTTTATATTATCCTGAACAATCGGGTTTTCATACATATTCGTGTTCATGGCCGGTGCAATGATCTTCCTGCAGCGGCAGGCCAGCACGGTCGTCGTCAGCATATCATCGGCCAGCCCGTGAGCCAGCTTTGCGATGGAGTTGGCCGATGCCGGGGCAATCATCACCACGTCCGCCTGCTTGGCGAGCGCCACATGCTCCACGCTGAATTCAAAATTCCGGTCAAAGGTATCTACAAGGCATTTATTTCCTGTCAGTGTCTCAAACGTGATCGGATTGATAAAATTAGTCGCATTCTCTGTCATCAGTACATGGACATGGCAGCCCTTTTTCACCAGCATGCTTGCCAGTCCGGCCGTCTTGTATGCCGCGATACTTCCCGTAATTCCCAGAACAACATGTTTTCCTTTCAGCATAAACGTCTCCTGCCTCGCTTCTTTTTATTTCTGCCTACATTGTTATTTTGCCTAAAATGTGGTAAACTCGTGAAAAACCTAACTAAGTTCGTGAAAAACCTCACTAAGTGCTCATAGTATACCATTCGTACTAAATTCGTGAAAGACCTCATTAAGTACTCAGGTATGACTCGCACTAAGTTCGTGAGAAACCTCACTAAGTGCTCATAGTATACCATTCGTACTAAATTCGTGAAAAACCTCATTAAGTACTCAGGTATGACTCGCACTAAGTTCGTGAAAAACCTCACTAAGTGCTCATAGTATACCATTCGTACTAAATTCGTGAAAAACCTCATTAAGTACTCAGGTATGACTCGCACTAAGTTCGTGAAAAACCTCACTAAGTGCTCATAGTATACCATAACCTCTAAATTTTGGAAAGGAGTTCCCTTTATGATTTTAGCAATTGACATGGGAAACAGCAATATTGTAATCGGCGGTATTGATGACAGCCGCACCTGGTTTGTGGAGCGTGTCACCACGAACCTGGGGAAGACAGACCTGGAATACGCAGTTAATATCAAAGACATTATGGCAATCCATAACCTGCCGCTTTCCTCGATTGAAGGGGCCGTGGTCTCTTCCGTCGTTCCGCCGCTGACAGACGTGGTGCTCTCTGCAGTTAAGAAAATCACCGGTAAGACGCCCATGCTGGTTGGCTCCGGCATGAAAACGGGACTTAATATCATCATGGATAATCCGAAGACCGTGGGGAGCGACTTAATTGTTGACGCCGTGGCCGCGCTTAAGGATTACCCGTCTCCCATTATTATCATCGACATGGGAACCGCCACCACCATGTCCGTCATTGACAGGGCGGGCAACTATACGGGCGGCATCATTTTCCCGGGTCTCCGGGTTTCTCTGGATTCTTTGAGCAGCCGCGCGGCCCAGCTTCCCTACATCGGTTTAAACAGACCGACCCGGGTCATCGGCAAGAACACCATCGACTGCATGAAAAACGGTATTCTCTATGGCAATGCCGCCATGATTGACGGCATCATCGACCGCATGGAAGAAGAGCTGGGACAGGCCGCAAGCCTCGTAGCCACGGGCGGTCTGGCCCCTTCCGTCCTCCCTCTCTGCCGTCATAAAATCAATTACGATGAGGCGCTTTTATTAAAAGGTCTCCTCATTCTTTACGAAAAAAACAAATAAAATCCGCAGCTCACGCGGCGGACCGCAAACATTCACTGGCTCATCTGCGCACCTGATGTATGAGCCAATGCGATAAACAGGCACTTTGCGGACCGCCGCCAGAAAATGGAAATAAAATTTAAATCTGGCATCGTATAAAAGCCTCCGAATAAGTACATCATTCCTTTATGACTAAAAAGAATGATGCGGAGGGAAAGACATGCCTGTATACAAAGTAGAGATCTGCGGCGTTAACACTTCAAAGCTGCCCCTTTTAAACAACGAAGAAAAAGAAGCCTTATTTAAGAGGATCCTGGATGGCGATATGGAAGCCAGAGAGGAATATATTAAGGGTAACTTAAGACTGGTTCTCAGTGTCATACAGCGTTTTTCAGGCAGTAACGAAAATGTGGACGACTTGTTCCAGATTGGCTGCATCGGCCTGATCAAAGCCATTGACAATTTTGACATTACACAGAACGTACGCTTTTCAACGTATGCCGTTCCCATGATACTCGGCGAGGTACGCCGCTATCTTCGGGATAACAATTCGATCCGTGTCAGCCGTTCCTTACGCGACACCGCCTATAAAGCCATCTATGCAAAAGAAAATCTCATGAAGAAAAACTTAAAAGAGCCTACCATCATGGAAATCGCCAATGAAATCGGCGTCAGCAAGGAGGACATCACCTATGCTCTGGATGCCATTCAGAGCCCTGTCAGCCTGTACGAGCCTGTATATTCCGACGGCGGTGATCCACTCTTCGTCATGGACCAGATCAGCGACAAAAAGAATCTGGAGGAAAACTGGGTGGAGGACATCTCCTTAAATGAAGCCATGAAACGCCTTCCCGAACGGGAACGCCACATTATCGACATGCGCTTCTTCGAGGGAAAGACCCAGACTGAGGTAGCCGAGGAGATTCACATCAGCCAGGCCCAGGTCAGCCGTCTGGAAAAAAACGCACTCAAAAGCATGAAGGGATACCTTTCGTAAAAATAGAGAGAAATATATCAGTATACAAAAAGGAAGAAGCAGATAACCCGTTTTCCAGGCTACTGCTTCTTTCTGCTATTTCTTTTTAACAGGCGTCTTCTTCTACAAATCCCCCGCCGCCAGCGGAATCTCATAATTCACATACTCCCCGTTCTCCGACAGATTCACGAACTTCATCGCAAGCTTCCCGTCGGCCGCGGACGCCGCCACGCACTCATAGTTCTTCGCGTCGTATCCGCACTTATCGTAATATATGACCTCATCAAAGCGGCCTTCCCGCGTCAGCACGATGGCTGGTTTTTCCGCGCTTAACAGATAGAAGGTTCCATCCACCACGGATATCAGGTTTCCGTTAAAATCTCCCAGCTTTGTTATCTCACTGAAATCAGGCTTCATGCGGTAAATCGGGCGCGGGAACTCCATGGCATTTTTCCAGCCTTCATAATAGAGATAGCCGTTGTCGTAGGACAGACCCCTGCAAACCGAGTAGTCGATCCCGGCTACCCGGCGGTCGCTGCCATCCGTGCGGATTCCGATCAGGGAATGAGATTTAAAGCTCAGTATATCCGCCTTCGCCGCACCGTAATAGTAGATCCTTCCTTCCGCCAGAACCATCTTCTGGCTTTCCGGCTGTCCCATGATCACCATGGGATCCAGAACCTGGACAGTTCCCCCTGCATTTCTCACCAGCTCCAGCCGGTCATATGGAAAATGAAGGCTTTCCGGCTCTTTTCCATCCTGCAGTTCAAATTCAAGAGCTGTCTGCGGAGTTCTGAGGAAGTAATCAGCGCCGTCGGTCGTAAACAAGTACCGCCGCTCTTCGATCTCTCCGCTGTTATTTTCCACCATTGTACCGTCTCCGGCGAATAAGTATGCCTGATGCATCACCATATCGTCCGGATTGTACCAGCCGTAAAATACATCCACCAGCTTTCCCGTCAATCCTCCATTGCTCGAGGAGGTACCCATACCTCCAAGTACGGCGATGCTTCCGTCGGCAAGCTTTTCCACATCGTAATCGATAAAAGAACTTCCGGCTGCCGGATTCTTACCAACGAAAGAATCTTCTCTGTGAACGCTGTCTTCCGATTCCGGTTCTTTTTTCACCGCATCAAGCGCGCTGGTTATCGCCTCCAAGTCGATGGTTCCCGTATCATCCGGCCCAATGATTAAATTCGGCACCCATTTACCGTCTTCAAGCTGAAAACTGAACAGGCCGCAGCTTCCATGAAAAATGATCTGATCCTTTGAGGCGTAATCTATGGTAATGGTACTTTCAAGCCCCTTTTCCAATACCTGTCCGGAAAGCCAGGAGGTATCCGGCATCTCCACAGGCATAGCCGGCGTCTCGCCGTCATCCTTACCTGCAATGAAAATGCTGGTAGGACCGTCTCCGCCTCCAATGATGGAAACCGCCTCCGGATCCACGGGTTTTTCCCTGACGGTCATGAGGCACAGCACTGCCGCTGCCGTTACGATCACGGCGCAGAGCGTGATCCTAAAGCCCGCTTTCTTATAGTTTAAAACATTCTTTATTCTCGATTTCGTATGGCTCTCTCCAAAGGCCAGGGGCAGGCGCGCTCCGCTGCCTTTCTCCGCAGCAGACAGGAGTGCCAGCGAGTACTGCCTCTTTCCGCCCTCTCCCAGCTCGCTCACCACCGCCTCGTCACAGGACATCTCCATGTCCTTGCAGAGCAGACGGAATGCTATATGGGCGATGGGGTTAAACCAGTGCACGATAACCATCAGAAGCCCCAGAAGCTTAACGAGATAGTCACGACGCCGGATATGGATCCGTTCATGCCTCAAGACACACTCCCGTTCCATCTCCGTTAAGTTTGAAGGAAGATAGATCACCGGGCGGAATATTCCCATGACAAAGGCGCCAGGAATCCGGTCAGATTCATAAATGCCGTGTTCCGGTCTCCGGCCTTTTTCATCCTCATGGTCCGGATCGGGCTCCTGGATCTTCACTGCCGTTCCAAGCCTCCATTTTAAACGGATATACCCGGCAAAATGGAAGAGGAAGAAGACCAGCATCCCCGCCTCCCAGACTACCAGCATCACAAACAGCAGGATCTGTATGGGATTGACCGACATATAGGGATTGGTCACGGTCATAGTCTGCTCCAGAACCTGGTTTACGGGACGGTCTATAAAGAAGACCCCCGAATCAATGGAGGGCGTGTTTTCATAGATGATCCGCTCCTCCAGGGGATTCGAATAAAATGGCAGCAGGCTGTAAGCCGACTGGAGGGAAAACGGGCATAAAAAGCGAAAGATCACCACCAGCCACAGCACACAGGAAAACCGCTTGGGAAGCCTCCTATACAGCAGGCGCAGCGCCATCACCAAAAGGGCGGCAAAGCCTGCGGTAATGCTCATGTTCAAAAGAGTGATCATCATCTGATCCACATCCATTACTTCACCGCCTTTTCTATCATCTGTCTGATTTCCTCCGCTTCCTTCGCTGTCAGCTTTCTGTCCTTCAGAAAAGCAGTCACAAAGGCGGGCAGAGAACCGTCAAAGTTTCTGTCCACTACCGTCTCACTCTCGTACTTTAAAACCTCTTCCCTGGGAATCAGTGAGCTCACGATGGCCTGTTCATTCTTCACAAAGCCCCTTCCTGCCAGTTTTTTTAAGACCGTATAACAGGTGGACTTCTTCCATCCCAGCTTTTTTCCGCAGATTCTCACAAGCTCCGTGGAATTCACCGGCTCATTGTCCCAGATCAGGTTCATGAAACGGTATTCGCTCTCATACAGTTTCTTTTCTTCCATGTAAATGCCTCCCTCCAATCCATTATTGCCGCATGGTTCTGGTCTATCGCAGTAGTCCTTTGCATCAAGTCTATCACGATAGACCTCTCATGTCAAGCAACTTCAGGGAGACTGTCCAGTATCCTTTTCAGAGAGGCTGCCTTTCCCCACTTTACAGATTAGTAATTGATTCCATTAACAGCCAGTTTTCCATCCACGATACCAAATGTGATGCCTGGTTTCCTCTCCTCCGACTGCTCCTGCATATGAAACCCTGCCATGCTCGCCTCCAGCGCCGTAATATCCGTATTTTTTATGGAGGAAATAAGATCAGCCGTAAAGATCTTCTCTTTTCCGAAAGCGAGAAATTCTTCTCTCGTACTAACCACGACGCCTTCATCCGGAAAACCTATATAGGTAGGGAAGGAGATGCAGTCAGCCAGCGCCTCCAGATCCTGTTCTGCGACAGCCTTCTGAATTCTGCCGGCAAAGGCCTCCGCCTCGCTCTGATCCACGGAGAAATTATCCAGGCCGCCGGACTCCGCCTGTTCTTCCGTCATACGCTCCTTTGCCGTGGTCTCCGCAGGCGCTTTCTCCTCCGTCTGCCTTTCGATCTCAAACTCCGGACGTCCGAGCGCCCCGGGCGCAATCTCATACTTTTCAAATACTACGACTGGATTGCCCTTCTCATTGATATAGAACGGGGTATCCGCCGTCACGGTTTCAAAGCCGCCTTCAGCCTTTGTAAAGAATTTCACTTCAGAGTCCGCTTCCCGCACTTTGATCTGGGCGCGTATGCTCTCATTCGCCTTTTCCATGTAACCCGGCCCTAAAAGGTCCTCCAGGCTCAGATACCTTCCGTTTGTCAGGTCGATATTGTAGTAATACGTCTCGCTGTAGGCGGAGACCCAGTTTTCAGATCCGCTGACCGTAAAGGAGAGATGGGAATCGTTCTGGCTTTTCAGTTCATACCATACGCGAATCTGAATATCATGCTCTTTCCACTCCGCTTCCGTTCCGCCCGTATCCAGGAATGCCTTTTTGTACTCCTTTGCCCGTTCTACGGCCGCTGCCGCGTATGCGTCGCACTTCGCCTTGATTTCCTCGTTGATCTCATCCGCCAGATTTTTCGTCTCGCCGCGAATCATCTCAATTCCCGGGACCTCCACCGAGATTCCGGCATCATCCGTGTCGGACTGCCACGATTCTGCGGTAAACAGCCTTACGATAGCTCCAATTACCGGAATCCCCCGTATTTCTTCGGCAAACGTCGGGCTGGTATTAACCCCGACGGCGACCACTACCGTCAGTGCAGCCGCAGCAGCCAGACCACAGCCGGAGATCACTCTGCCCCGCCTTCTCCATTTTTTCCTGTCCCGGCGATCCATTGCCGGCTGGTCCGGTACACCATTTTCTTCTTTTCGCCGCGCGGCGGCCTGCGCAATAGCTGAGGCCACAGTCTCCTCCAATCGGTCCGGGATCGGAATGTTGTCGTATACGTTCTTGCTGTCCTTTAATCTACTCATATCACCAGCTCCTCCTTTAATAATTTAAGCCCTCTGTACAATTTCGATTTTACAGTGTTTACACTCAGCTCCATAACCGCAGCAATTTCCTGCAGAGACATCTCCTCATAAAATCTCAGTCTGATCACATTCTGGGTATCGGCCGGAAGACGGTCCAGCTCTTCAAAAAACCCCTCCGTCTCCCCGTAGCCCGGCTCCACATAGGCGGCCTCCCCGCCCAGCGGTTCATCACTCACGATTTCCCGGTTCTTCTTTCTGACATAGTTCAGGCTCTCATGAACCAGCACTCTGTAAAACCAGGTTTTAATATACGAGATCTCCCGTATCGACTCATAATGCTCCAGCGCGCTGCAGATGGCATTCTGAACGATATCCAGCGCGTCGTTCTCGTTTCTCACATAGGTATAGGCCAGCCTGTAAAACTTCTTCTGATTTGCAATGATATAATTTACCACAATGTCATAATGATCCTGTTTCATATTTTGTTTTCTGTCTCCTTTCACAGGCATGCTGTATTTGTTCCCGTCTACTTTATTGACAAACTCAGGATGTGAAAAGTTTCATCTCCTGTATTTTTTTTATTGAAAGAATGGGGTCGAAAAATTATATCATTGTATGAGGCAGGACGCAACCAAAAACAGCAGCAGGCATCCGGACACATTCGTCCAGACGCCTGCTGCTTCTATTTCATAGGAGAATCCGGACAGCCGGACTCTTTATTCCAAATTACCCCAATCAGCCAATATCTCCCGTTACCGATTTCGGGATCGTAAATTCCACAACTCCCATATATCCCGGAGCCACGGTATATTCGTCAAATACAAGCACCAGCTCTCCATTCCCGTTGAAATAGAAGCTCTCGTCACCTGTAATCTGATTGAAGTCCTCTGCGGCCTCTTCACCGGATTCAAAGAAATACATCTTGGAGTCGTCCGCCGCCATCTGAGCCCTCATCTGCTCTTTTATATTATCGCTGAGAGCCTGAATATAATCCGCTTTATCCCGAAATAAGTCCTTCAGGGTTACTACCTGGCCTGTTGCCTTGTCTATCGTGAAGATCTTCACAAAGTCCGCACCGCTGGCCATAATCACGGTTGTGTTAATGCGCAGAGACAGATATTTATCATTGTCTGTCACCACCTGATAGCTGGAGGTTACAGAGTAATGGCCCTCGCCGGCAACGTCCTCTGTCACTTCCTTCTCGTATTCGGCGATCAGCTGGTTCGCATACTCCTCGATGGACTTGTTGACCTCTGTATTCGCCTGATCTCCGATGGATACCTGGGGAATATCGATCTTCGCCTCATAATTATCTTTTGTATCTTCAAAGGTCCGGAAGGTTACCACCTTGGCAATGGTTCCGAGTACCGGAATATTTTCCATGGCATTTGCGGTCGTAGGGCTTACGTTTGCCATCACGGTGATGGCGAGCAGCGCGGCCGCCGCTGTTAATCCTGTCTTCTTTGTAAACTGTATCACGATTCTCATCCTCTTTTCTTTTTTTGCCTTTTCAATTCCTGCCATCATGTTTTCCCTGGCCGAGGCCGGCACCGGAATGTTATGATATTCTTCTTTTAACTTCTCCAAATTGTTTCTGCTGTCGTTTTCCATAATGTGTCCCCTTTCTATGACATTTCCGACTTCAGTTCGATTCTGAGTTTTTTCAGTGCCCGGTACAGTCTTGCTTTTACCGTATTGACATTCAAATCCAGCACCACAGCGATCTCTTCCAGCTTCAGTTCCTCTATAACCTTTAATACCACGATGGTACGGTCTTTTTCCTCCAGTGACTTAAGAAGCTCCATCGGATCATCCTCATGATAGACATCCTCGTGGGGAATCTCCACCCCCTCCAGACCGATGCTCTCCTTCTGTCTCTTCCTCAGAAAATCGACGGCCGTGTTCATCACCACGCGGTAGATCCAGGTGGATAAATAATCCGGCTCCCGCACCTTACTAATATCTTTCATCACCTTATAAGCACTTTCCTGGACAATGTCCAGCGCATCCTGTTCGTTATTCACATAGCTGTAGGCGAGACGATAATACTTTTCATAATTGGTCAGGAGTATTTTCTCAGCTTCAGCTTCTAAATTCTTCTTCAAATATTCTTCCTCCTCTCTCCTCTTCTGTCTGTTAGACGTTTGCTGTTATAAAAAAGTTGCGAAAAATACAACCATATTTCCTTGGCGCGATCTGCACATACCCGATAAAGCGGGGCACGCTGTCCTGCCCGGAAGGCCTTTTATGTAATAGGAGTACTTTCCTACTACATAAAAAGTGGCACCCGGAAAGCCTTGTACCTTTCCGACGTGCCACACTTTATTATTATACTATAGATCTAATCATTTTTAAAGAAAAAACGGATAAATATTAATTTCTTTCGCTACTCAAAACGCACAATTTCTTTTTTCAGCCTCTTCATAATCTTCTTTTCCAGACGGGAAATATAGGACTGGGAGATTCCGAGCAAATCGGCCACCTCTTTCTGGGTCATTTCCTCCCCCTCCTCGTCGGACAGGCCAAAGCGGAGCTCCACGATCTTTCTCTCCCTTGGGCTCAGCCGGCTGATGGCGGAATTTAAGAGATTGCGTTCCACTTCTGTCTCCAAATCCTTGTAGATCACGTCCTCGTCTGTTCCCAGAATATCGGACAGCAAAAGTTCATTTCCATCCCAGTCCACATTTAACGGCTCATCGATGGAGACCTCCATCTTCGTCTTATTGTTGCGCCGCAGATACATGAGAATCTCGTTCTCAATACAGCGTGACGCGTAGGTGGCCAGTTTGATGTTCTTCTCAGGGTTAAAGGTGTTGATCGCCTTGATCAGGCCGATGGTTCCGATGGAGATTAAGTCCTCTACGCCGACGCTGGTATTGTCAAATTTCTTGGCTATGTAGACGACAAGGCGGAGATTATGCTCGATCAGCTCCGACTTTGCGCTCTGGTCGTCTTCGCCTCCCAGCATGGCAATCACTCTCGCCTCGGACTCATTATCCAGTGGGGCCGGAAGAATATCGGCGCCGCCAATGTAATGAATCTCTCCCTGCTTCGGCATCATCAGCGTCTTAAACGTGGGTACGGCTTTAAACTGGAAACGGTTTGGTACGGAAACTTTTAATATCATATCGGTAATCTCTCCTTTTCATCTGAAACTAATCTTCATGCAGAAGCATCTGGTATTCCCCGTCCACAGACAGGGGACGTCGGCAGACAGCCACCAGAGGCTTTTCTATAATTTTCACGTCACTGCCCTGGCGTATTTCCATTTCATCCAGGAAAATCCCGGGCATCACGCCTTCCTTCTTTCCCACACTCCCAAACGGAATGTATATGACAGAGGACACGCTCTCGCACAGCTCCTTAAGCGCCTCGTAGGTCACCACATGAACCGGCCGGTGCGTCACTGGCTCATACAGCCGGTTACCGGTATCGAGAAGCGCTGTCACCGTCTTCTTCCGCCCTCTGTAATGCATCGTTACCTCGTAGAAATGGTTCCGGCTCTTTCTGGCCTCCAGAACGAAGCCCAGGATACACCTCACGCCGAAGTAAGCGCCGGCAGCCAGCAGCAGCAGCCGGTAAAACGGCATGGCCGCCCGGTTATTTCCGCGAAGGATCTGTTCTATATAATAACCGGCCATCGTATGCTGGTAGAGAGCCTGCATGGCTCCGGCCATCATGACGGTCACCAGATAGAGGCAGGCTACAGCCTTGCCAATCTCCCGCTTCTTTCTGACGCCGAACGCCGTCACCACCATCAGGCAGCTGACCACGGCGTAGGTCATAAAAAAAGAGACTGCGGGGGGAATGGACGGAAATGCCGCGCACAGGACGGCCCAGACAGCTCCCAAAGCAGCTCCCAGCACGATTCTGTATCTGCCCGCCCGGTATCTCATCACCTTTCCGGTTATGGAAAGCACAAGATAATCCAGGATCATGTTTATGACAAAAAACACATCTATGTATAAGTCAACCGTCACTAAAAGTTTTCTCACCTCCTGCCCTGTATGAACATTATAGTCAGAGAGACCTTCAGATTTTGTCAAAACGGCGGCCCTGATTCCTGTTTTTCATCGCCTTTTTCCCGGTATTTTCATCATAATTCGACATTTTATGGTCAAACGGCTGTTTGCACCGGCCCGTCCATGCGCTTCACACACCAATCACAAAGCTTTGCAGCTTTATAGACCACGCCGCATACCGCCGAACACGAGGGAGAGAGAGTTTCCGTATCTCACACAAAAAAAGAGTCGAACCTGGCAGATTTTTTCCGCCGGGTTCGACTCTTTTCTTATAGAAATTGATAAACAGGACAGGCTGCGCGCTCCTATTCGCCTAACTGAGCGATACGCTCCTTCACCTGATCCATCATCTGTGTATATTTTTCCAGTTTCGCCTTTTCTTCCTCCAGTTTGGCTGCCGGCGCCTTGCTAACGAATTTCTCGTTGCTCAGCATTCCCTTTACGCGGGACAGTTCCCTGGACAACCGCTCCTCTTCCTTCTTTAACCGTTCTTTTTCCTTCTCGATGTCTACCAGCTCGGCAAACGGCATATAGATGACTGCCTGATGGATCACAGCGGACACGGCGTCTTCGCCGATTCCTTCCTTATCCTTCTTTAGCACGATTTCGCTGGCATAGCCCAGCATGGCGAAGAATACGCGGCTGTGCTCGAAGATATCCAGGATTTCGCTGTTCTCTGATACAACGTATACCTTTGCCTTCTTGCTCGGCGGAACGTTCATGGAAGTCCGGACATTCCGGATGCCTCTTACCGCTTCCTTGATGGTCTCTACCGCATGCTCTTCCTCAGCAAAGTTCCATTCCTCCTTATATTCCGGCCATGCGGATACCATGATAGATTCTTCCTCGTCCTGAAGATTGCAGAAGATTTCCTCGGTGAGGAACGGCATATACGGATGAAGCAGCTTCAGGGAATTGATCAGCACGGTCTTTAAGGTCCAGATGGCTGCTGCCTTTGTGGTATCCTCTTCGTTCCAGAGTCTCGGCTTTACCATCTCGATATACCAGTCGCAGAATTCCTCCCAGATAAAATCGTAAACCTTCTGGAGGGCGATTCCCAGTTCATACTTGTCTAAATTGTCTGTCACCTCGCGGGCCAGGGTATTGGCCTTGGAAAGAATCCATTTATCCGCCATGGTCAGATCAGACAGCTCCGCCTGGCTGTCAGGCGCCTTCTCGATATTCATCATCATGAAGCGGGAAGCGTTCCATACCTTGTTGGCGAAGTTGCGGCTGGCTTCCACTCTCTCCCAGTAGAAACGCATATCGTTTCCAGGGGCATTGCCGGTAATGAGTGTCATACGCAGGGCGTCCGCGCCGTACTTGTCGATGACTTCCAGCGGATCGATGCCGTTGCCTAAGGACTTGCTCATCTTGCGGCCCTCGGAATCTCTGATCAGTCCATGGATCAGCACGGTGTGGAACGGCAGCTCTCCGGTCTGTTCGATGCCCGAGAACACCATACGGATCACCCAGAAGAAAATAATATCGTATCCTGTCACCAGCACGTCTGTCGGGTAGAAATACTTTAAGTCCTCTGTCTCGTTCGGCCATCCAAGTGTGGAGAACGGCCACAGAGCAGAAGAAAACCAGGTGTCGAGCGTATCTTCATCCTGAGTAAGGTGGGTACATCCGCATTTCGGGCACTTCTCCGGTCTTTCCTTGCTCACAACGATCTCTCCGCATTCGTCGCAGTAATAGGCCGGAATCCTGTGGCCCCACCACAGCTGTCTGGAAATACACCAGTCGCGGATGCTCTCCAGCCAGTGCAGATACGTCTTATCGAAACGCTCTGGCACAAATTTCAGTTTTCCGTTCTTCAACGCCTCGATCGCCGGCTTTGCCATCTCTTCCATGCGTACAAACCACTGCTGCTTCACCATCGGCTCTACCGTGGTCTTACAGCGGTCGTGAGTACCTACGGCGTGGGTATGGGGAACCACCTTTACGAGAAGGCCCAGTTCCTTCAAATCCTCTACGATGGCTTTTCTGGCCTCGTAGCGCTCCATCCCATCGTACTTGCTGCCAGGCAGACTGATGGTCGCGTCGTCGTTCATAATCGTAAGCTCCGGAAGGTTGTGGCGTTTGCCCACCTCGAAGTCGTTAGGGTCATGGGCCGGTGTAATCTTTACACATCCGGTACCGAATTCTTTGTCTACGTAGGAGTCGGCAATCACCGGGATGGTGCGTCCCGTGAGAGGCAGCTTAAGCATCTTTCCAACGAGATGGGTGTAGCGCTCATCCTCCGGATTAACCGCCACAGCCGTATCACCGAGAAGCGTCTCCGGTCTCGTGGTTGCGATCTCCACAAAGGAGCCTTCCTCTCCCGCTACCGGATAATTGATATGCCAGAAAAATCCGTCCTGGTCCACATGCTCTACCTCTGCGTCCGATATGGAGGTCTGGCATACCGGGCACCAGTTGATGATTCTGGATCCCTTGTAAATATAGCCTTTCTCATACAGACGGATAAATACTTCCCGCACCGCTTCCGAACAGCCCTCGTCCATGGTAAAACGTTCTCTGTCCCAGTCTGCGGAGGAGCCCATCTTATGAAGCTGGTTGATAATGCGTCCGCCGTATTCCTTTCTCCAGTCCCAGCATTTCTCCAGGAATCCGTCACGGCCCAGGTCCTCCTTATCGATGCCCTGCTTCTTTAAGCTCTCGATTACCTTGACCTCTGTGGCGATCGCCGCGTGATCCGTACCTGGCTGCCAGAGCGCCTCGTATCCCTGCATCCGTTTGTAGCGGATTAGAATGTCCTGCATGGTGTTGTCCAGCGCGTGGCCCATATGAAGCTGGCCGGTGATATTTGGCGGAGGCATCACAATGGTAAATGGTTTCTTATCCGGATTGGGCTCTGCGTGGAAATACTTCTTGTCCAGCCATTTCTGGTATATCTTGCCCTCAATTTCGGCAGGATTATAATTTTTTTCTAGTTCTTTCATGGTATTCTCCTTATCTGTTTTCTTTCTTATTTTTCTAAGGCTGTCTGCCCTGTTTCATGAAGCTTTGAAACTCTTCGAAATCTCCTTTTTGAAAAGCATCTTTCTTTACCATAATGCCTATGGTTTTTTCTATGACAATGACGTACAGGCCGCTTGACTCTTTCACCCTGGAAATCTGGCTGTAATAATATGTTTTCGCTGCTTCACCGTCATTTGCACACTCAATTCTGTCCGGATAAAACAATATGGTCTTTCCCATTCCGGTATGGCTCAGTTCATAGACTCTGTAGTTCCTTTTTGCCAGCCTGGAGCTGTAAAACACACTGAGGAAAAGGAACAGCACTCCCAGGACAATCAGCAGAAGCTTAAGCACGATATGGACCGGGAATAACAGCCCCCAGACCAGATACACGACTCCAAGTACGATATGGACGGTTCGCCTCGAAGCTACCATACATTTCGTGTATTCCTGAAGCAGCTCCGGCGTGACCTGGTATGAATTTTCAAATGATGGGGCGGCAGATGGGCTTTCTGCCGGGATGGCGTTTCTGCCCGAGGCATCGCGTCCGTCCGGGATGTCATTTCTGCCCGAGACCTCATATCTTTCCGGAAAGCTATGCCTCCCCTGCTTCATAAACTCCCGGAACTCTTCGAAGGTCCCTTTTTGAAAGGAATCCTTCTTTACGATAATACCGGTTTCATTTTTTACGACAATGGAATACAGACTGCCAGACTCCTTCTCTCTGGTTATATGCCTATAGTAAAAGGTCTTTGCCTCCCCGCCGTCATTCACGCATTCCATTCTGTCCGGATAAAACGATATTGTTTTATCCAGTCCGGCGTGGCTCATTTCATATCTCCTGTAATTCTTCTTCGCAAGCCAGGTGCTGTAAAACACGCTGCAAAGGATCGCTGTTACTCCCAGAACAGGCAGCAGAACTCTCAGCGCTGCATGAGAGGTAAACAGGCTTCCCCAGATGAAACACAGGATTCCGAGTACAAGCAGAACCTTTCGCCTCGGGGCTGTCATACAGTTCGTATACTCCCGCAGCAGCTCGGGTGTCATCTGGTATGTATTGATAAACAAAGGTTCCACAGCGATTCTCCTTTCCATTTACTTGTCTGTTTTAAAAACACAATGCTGCCGGAAAGCCGCACTCCCGAGCCGGACTCACGCGCCGGAGCGCGGTCGCTTCAGCGGCCATACTTCCTTAGTTCGGAGTGCGCATCCTCCCGGAGTTTTTTTATTCATAAAACGAACTTTCCTGTGAAATTAAAAAAGCCCTCTGCATGTATTCCATGCAAAGGGCGAACAATCCGCGGTACCACCTTTTTTCCTGCGGCAGTCTGCGCCACAGCTCTCACGGTCTTTAACGCAAACCACGCGTGAGCGCCTACTGAACACCACTGTATTTCAGCACTCCGGTTCCAAAGCTACCTTCCGCACACACTACCTTAACCATCTTTCAGCCGGTGAATGGTTTTCTCTGTCAGGGTTATGAACGTACTCCTCTTCTTCATTACCTTTTTTCTTTATGGTGATATCATAGAGGTTTTTTCAGCATTTGTCAACCCCTGTGAATCAGGTGCCGAAAAGTTCTGGTCATTTCTCTATTCTCAATTCCCTCCGTTCACACCGGCATCCACATAGAATTCCCCATCGTCACCGCGGAAAAATGCCATGCCCGCGGGGGCGTCAAGCAGCGGAATGATATCGGGATCATAGTTTGCCACCGTATTCAGATCATAGAGTCCGAAATGCCCGCTGTCCTCGCAGTATTCCCGGTCTTCCGATCCCTCATAGAATATCCATCCACTGTCCTCCGGGTGTTCCTCCTGCGGCTCATTACGTACCATATAGCCCACTTTGGCGCCTTCCACCATAATCTTATCGGTGGCGATTCCAAACTGGCCGCTCTCCAGCAGCGGCTTTATCTCTTCCGCCTTCATGAAGAACTTCTTGCGCCGCGGAAGCTCCGGCATGGGAACGTCGTAGGCCTCCGGGTCGATAAAACGGATCACTAGACACGCCTTGTCCCCATTTTCGTCAAACCCCCAGTAACCGCTGTACGCACCGTCTCCGAAACCACTGGTAAAGAGAATCAGGTTTTCATCGCTTCCCGGCGGACACCAGTCCATATAATCGCCGTCCTCCCTCTGATATCGGGGATACTGTTCGGCATAAGCCTTCATGGCCTCCGCAAAGCAGTCGTCATAGAGATTTTTGTCCGGATTCTCCCCGCGCCACTCTTTTATAAAATCATCGTAAACGACAGATACAGCCCTGTCACAGATACAGGCCAGACCCGTATCCACACCGAACATGGCAAATACTCCCGGTTTATCTTTATCTTCAATCGTATAGCCCTGAGGCATGGCCAGTTCATAGCGGACCGGCGTCTTTCCGTTCACGTCCAGTTTCGCCGCCAGGAAGCGGAATCCAAAGACCGGATGATCGATCACTGACAGCGATACCGGATAGCTCCCCGGCTCCACCGTCTCCTCCAGCGTACAGGAATATTTCGTATTTATGTAGCAGAGCGGATCTCCAATCTCGATCCTGCCGGTCTTTAGCCGCACCTCTCCGATCGTCAGCTGTTCATACGCTCCTGCACGGTCAAACAGCGCATTGAGCCCCGCAGCTTCCGGTTCCTGTTTCATAAGCTCCAAGTTCTTTTTAAATATCTCCTGAAATACGTTCTGCCATATATTATCACCCATAGCGTCCTCCTGTCTGAACGTTTCGTTTTCTGTATCGCCGTTCAGGTTCTATACGCCTTAGTGTATCATAACATGTCACTTTTTTCCACTTACGATTCCAGCCGTTCCAGCCGTATTTTCCATTTTCCCCGGGTTCCATGTCTTTCGGAAACAATATCCTTGTTTCTGTAGACGCTGAGAATCAGTCCTAGCAATATGTAATTCACCAGGGTACTCTGCCCTCCGTATGACAGAAACGGAATCGTCATGGGTTCTACCAGCGGTACGCCGAAGTTGGCCGCCACATAGACAATCATCTGAATTGTCAGAACCACGGAGCACGCCGTTCCGACGAGAAATCCAAGGCGGTTCTTCTGTCTCCACGATATGGAAAACGCCTTCACCGCCGTGGCGGCAAGTATGCACAGCATGGCGGTTCCGGCCGCAATACCGTATTTGGCAAAAACAAAGAAAACAACGTAGTCACAGTTTAAAAACTTCATTGCCTTCGGCACAGGCGCTGCCGATGAGCCAAACATTTGAAAACTGGAGACGGACTCCTGAAGATAGGGAATAATCCCTCCATTGGAGTTGTAATGAAGCATATCCGGGCCGAAAATGGACTGAAGCCTGATCATCTGGTACGTATGCAATACTCCCAGATCCGTTCCCTTCCAGTAAAGAAGGAGGAGGGTGAGCACAGGTACGGCAATAAGAGCTGCTATGGTCCGGGCCTTTTTGACATGGAAAAATCCTTTCCATACGGCGATAAGCAGAAGCAGGAAACAGCCGCCGGCGAGCTCCAGACTCCCATGTACCATTATCGTCTTCAGTCCCATGAAAAACGGCATGAAGCTTAAGAGATAACAGACAGCTACCGCTCCGTATCCCTTTGTCCGGAATCTATAAAGCACTCCCGCATAGAGAGGCAGGAACAGAGTCAGATAATTATAGATTCTCACTTTCCCCATGATTACGACGTGTGTATTTGCAATGATAAATATGACGGCGAAGTAACCAAACCACAGAAGGAGGGGATACCGGCCAAGTATCGTGTAATCGACGATATAGACTGCGGCGAGAACCGCGAGTCCCGCGACAGTAAAAAAGCACTGGCGCTTCCAGAAATAGTCTGCAAGATCGCCGGAAATGCCGCCGAACAGTCCGGTATAACATGTCATATACTGAAGCGCGAGGCCTAACGCGCTTAACAGAAGCACCAGAATGAGGAATTTCCACTCCAGATGCGGCCGGTGAATCCGGTTCAGGGCAGTTCCTGTCTCTATGGGATCTCCCATCTGGCGGACCGCCTCTCTCTTCGCCTCAGAAGGCGTCATGCCATCAGCCTCATAGGCATCAGACTGTTCCTGCACATGGTTTTCCAGCTCCTCCCTGACCATGATCCTGGCCTTTTTACAGCGGATCTGCTCCGATACGGTATCGAGGTATTCAGACAGTTCCATAGACGGCACCTCCCAGTAATCCGGATACTGCTCCGGCATATTGCTTCCACTCCTCTTCCTTCCCTTTCAGGTAACGCTTTCCCTCTCCAGTGATGCTGTAATACTTGCGTACCTTTCCGGAAGCGTCCTCTTCATAGGAAGTCAAATATCCCTTCTGTTCCAGGGAATGCAGGAGGGGATACAGGGTTCCCGCCTTCAGTTCGAATACGTCGTTGGATTTCTTCCGCAGATTTTCTATCATCTCATATCCGTACATGTCTTTTTCTGTTAGAAGTTTTAGAAGAAGCATGGTGGTACTGCCTGAGATCAGGCTTTTGTCGATGGGCATGGGGGTACCTCACTTTCTTTTTTTTGAGTTGTTGTATAGGTGATCTATATATATCGATTATCTATATAATAGTTGATGGCAGAGAAGATGTCAAGGGGAAACTGCCCTATCTATATGAATTTGATCGTGCTGCCCGCTGGACCGCAGTGGCCGCTCGATTCCGCTTCGCTCCATCTCGCTGACGGGCGTTCGCCCTATGAAAAAAGACATAGGCAAATTTACTTTTGTGCAAGCACAACGTAAATTTGTCTATGTCTTTTTTCGCACTGCTCAGTGCTTATATCATGTTTCGGTACTCTCCCTTCCAGCCTTTGACCAGTTCGGAAGCACCTTTCATTCTTTTAATCGGATCTTTTAAGAATAGTTCGTCTAATTTTTCTAAGCTTTCAACCTTCTGCGCTGCCTCTTCTGCCTTCTTCATATCTTCATCCCATACCGCTTTTACATCTTCCGTAATCAATGTGCGGTATCTGTCTTTTAATACCAGATTGGGGTTCCATTTGGATAAATAATAGATTCGCTTTAATACGTCTCCGCTCTTTGCTAAATCAAACGACTTCTGATACGCCCGATAGGCCTTCTCCATGGAAAATAAACGCGCATAGGAAGCTCCCAGATTGTTGTATATCTTCGCAAAAAAGGCGTCGTCTGTTGAAGACTCCTTTGGCATCTCTAAGATTCCTTCGTATTCTGCTACGGCTTTGCCGTACTGCTTTCTCGTGAAAAGGTAGTCGGCTTTGGCTTTGGCGAATTCGGGCGGGGTCATTTTTCTGTAGTTTTCGATCTTTTGACGGAAATGTTTGATTTCGGCTGCGTTGTAGTAGTCACATTCCGTCAGGATTAAAAACAGGAGCTCATCGGTGTCTTCTCCGCTCTGCTGCCATTTTTCCAGCTTGGCCGCCATAAAGCCCATCTCCAGCTCGCCGCGGATGAATTCGATCAGATGGTCATCCACGAAATCATCCAGTACCAGAAGCGGATTATGGTAGATCACATAGCAAAGCTCCTGGGAGGAATAAAGATGGACTCCCAGGCCCTCGAAATAAAAAGGATGTTTTACCGGCTCCTGCCGGCATAGTATCAGGCTCATATCATGACCTCTTGTCTGACTACGGCGTCTGAGGCCGGGAACAGTTCTCCAAAGCCCTTGTCCTTAAGCACCACCGCCATCGTCTTCTCATCTAAAAATCCCACGCTGATCCCCACACGCGTCGTTCTCTCCGGCCGTTTCGGGAATCCCTCCAGCGGAATCTTTACCAGTTTTTTCTGCTTCGGATCCATGGGGGTTACTAAAAACTCTACGTAGTCCTGGTTATCCACGATCAAATCCACACTGCTTCTCGACTCATACCAGTTGTCACCGGCAGCCGCCACGATCAGCTGGCTCTCTCGGTTCTTGTGCAGCACCTTCATCGAAATCGTCGAATGAAGCCGCCCCTCGCAGACACAGATAAAGGGGTAAGACGTCTTTTCATGGAGGTAATCCATGCCCTTAAAAGCGGCGCCCCTGGCAAACAGCTCCTGGTCCATGTAGACCTTTCGCCTGGAACAGAGAAGCTTCATGAAATCTCCCGCCCAGTCCTGCCGCTCAAAGCCTTTTCCTGTCAGGAAAATGGAAGAAAACAGCTTCTTGGATAGCAGCCGCTCCGCACAGGAACTGAGGATCTTATCCGCCAGCTTTCCGCCGGAAGGGGTATTCAAAATATCGAGATTAAAGCTCTCCTCCAACGCCTCATCCTCGGCCACCACAGTCATCTGCTTCATCCCGCGCTGAACCTTTAATTCGTGGTAATGGAGCGAATCCTCTGATAAATCAAAGACCGCTACCTGATTGTTCCATACTTCCTTCTTCTGGCTCAGAACGTAGTAGACAAAGCCTTCCGTATGGCTGATGATGTGCACCCGGTCCCTGGGTATCTCCAAGTAATCCGCACAGTACATCAGCGCGTCCATCAGCTTGACCTCCACCTTTTCCAGTGTGATCACCAGCTCCTTTACCTCATCGGAGAAAAACTCCTCCCTGGCCAGCGCCAGTATTTTCTTAAGATAGATCTTAAGCAGGGTGGTGCCCTCGTATTTCACGCCTCCCAGCGTGGCGGTACCGTCCTTCATGACCATCTTTATAAGCTTGTCTACGATAATGCCTTCCCCCACCAGGGTGTATGCGTAAGCTTCTTCCCCCACATACCACTCGTCATCATCCTTCTTCCGGCAGATGACCGTCGGCAGGCACCACGTCTTTTCACGTTCGTGACAGCACAGCCTGGTATAGGCATCACATAAATCAAGTCCAATTATCAATCCGTCCATCGACAATCCCCTTATCTACATCAGTGGAAATAATTCTTCCGCGGCAGCATTCTTTGTTAAATACTCCCGCATCCGTTTTTTGAGTCCTTCTTCGTCCTTTAAACTCAGACACAGGCTCATTTCATTTAAACAGGCAAATCTGCTTTCCGAATCACCGGCCGCCGATGCAGCGTCACAGCTGACGCTTCCTTCTTTTTTCAGCACCCACTTGCCGTCTTCCAGTTCACTGATTCGGTACTCCATGATTTCCCCTTCAAAAAGGACCTTCTTCTTTACGAAAATCCCCTGGTACGTCCTTCCAATATCCTCGCAGTGGTATTCCTCCTCATCCGGCAGAATCCGGACCTCAAAATCGATCCGCGCGTTCCTGTCTGAATGATACTGGATCATGGCCTTGTCCATGATATCCTCCGGCATGGGAACGTATTTCGCCAGCTTCTTGAAATACGGGAATACCAGTCCCGCCTCCAGGAGAACCGCTGTCGTGCTCTTTAACAGCTCCTTCTGCTCCTCTTCCAGCGAGGAAAGCTCGGAATAGTATTTGGTCAGAGCCAGCAGATAGATCGTCGGTATCCTGCCTTTGTCTGCGGAGCCGTTGACCGCGCCTTCCAGATAGGCGAAAACCTTGTCATCCGGAGTCTTGTCATCAAGGAAATACTCCGAACTCTTAATTGTAAAATATGCCCGGACGATGTTGTCACTCGTCTTCTTTTTGTTCATATAGAGGCTGAATACCCGGTCTATGGTTTCCGTACATCCGGAAAACATCATCTGTGCGACCAGACGCTCCTCAAGATCATACGTCTCCACATGCTCGGAAATGCCCTGCAGGAGTATGCGGTACATCTGATTCGTCAGACCGTTATAGTGCTCGCAGAGGTAATCCAGAATGACGCTGTCGCTCATGCCTTCCAGAAATACGCGGTACGACAGGTGGAGAAGCAGCGGATCTTCATCAAAAAGATTCTGAAGAATCATCTTGGTACACAGCTTTAAAAGCCGCTTGCTCTGAATCTCCTCGCAGCCGAATTCCCGTATCATATCGAAGGCTTCCTCGACATAATTGCGGTTGATTAAGGTCTCACAGATTCCCAGGCGTTCTTCCTTCGTAAGCAGACGCTTGTCGAGGCGCACCAGATAAGCGCCTCCTTCTGTGCTGTCTTCACTCACCGGATGAAGAGGAGAGTCTCCCTCTTTCACGTTCGATGGAATGCCCGGCATATTCTGGTAATACTCTATGATTCTGGATAGCAGGAGTCTCTGATACAGCGGCTGGAGCCGCCCATCCTCCATGGCATCCTCCAGCATCCCCGCCTCCTTCTCATCTGCAATGCCCCTCTTTAAGATCTCGTCGCAGGCCCGGAGTCTGAGCATCGGATGATCGGGATACAGTTCAAAGCAGCGCGCCTCTAACTCCGGCTTATCCATCACCGGCGTTTTCTCATAAGGAACCGTACTGTAACGGTTTCCAAAGGCATCCTGGAACAACAGGATGCTGTGCTCGGAAAACAGCGGCACGTACGCTACGCCGTCGTCCAGAAGAAATGCGTCCTCCTCCAGCAGCTCCTCGTAGCAGACAATTACATACTTCATCTTAAGGTTCCTGCACTCCACGCGGTAAGAACGCAGAATAGAGGGCAGTACCTTAGCCATAGGAAGGTCAATGACATCCTTGTAAATCATGTGTTCGTAAATAACCGCCAGATTACTTCCAATTCTCGATTCGAACAGCTGTTCTGTAGCGAATTTTTCGATATCCCGCTCGTACACCTCATACAGCGGATCGGATTCCTTTAAGTAAACCAGCACATTTTTATAGAGCAGCGCCCTGCTGTGGCGGTCCAACTCGCTACCACCGTAGGAAAAATAGAGGAGCACTTCCTTGGGAAGCAGGTAGCAGTAATCCTTTGGAAGCGCGTACAGATAATACTCGTAAAGCCGTGTCAGGCTGATTCCTTCTTTGATCCCCTTCTCATACCACTTAAATGCCTCCGCACTCCTGCTCTCTCCCCGGATCAGTATGGAACAGACCGCTTCCAGTATTTCCTTTCCGGGATACTTCTCATACAGGCGTCCCAGCGCCCTGTAGTGAAGGCGGTTAAAATGCCTGGACGTCAGCGTAAGCCTCGCCGCAGCCAGCGCAAATTTCTCTCCCGCGGCGCCGTATCTGGCGCCGAAGGACAGTACCTGCAGCTCAAACGGGCCGATACTCCGGATCAGATCCGGCTCTTCGGAAAGCAGCCTGCAGGCATGCAGATAGAGAAACGGGCTTCTCATGCCCGCTTCAAACTGGCGCCTCATCATGGATATGGCTCCGCCCGGATTCTCATTAAGCCGGCGGTCCAGCCTTAAAAGGATCAGAAACAGATTATGAAGGTCCGGATTTTCCTCCAGATATTTTCTCAGCAGACGAACCAGCGATTCCTTCTGGTATTCATCCGGCTGCAGTATCAGCCTCAGATACTGATAGTAACAGTAAAGCTCCAGCTTCTCCTGCCGCTCCGCCAGGATCTTCTCCCGGCATTCATCCAGCAGCAGCGCCGCCTGGCTCGTCCTGTCGTCTGAAAGGTATATCTCGGCCCTTAAAAGCTTAATCGCCTCCTGCTGCCCCTTCATCTCCTCGATCTCATCCAGCGCCCGCAGCATCTGATTATGGGGAAAGTCCCCCTCTCCTGTGTTCGGCGGATTGTGAAAAAAGTCCCCATTACCTGCCTCTTTCTGCAAGCGCAGGTGCAGATACGTCGCCACCGCTTCCTTCGTATAGGCGTCCTCCGCGGAAATACCACCGCCCGGGTTCACCATCGCGGTCACCGGAACGACGAAGCGCTCTTCGATTCCGGTAATGATAATGCGTCCCTGATTCAGGCCCTGATGCATCCGCCTCGGATGGATGCGGTAGACGATCTCGCAGGTGTCGTCGGTAAAATCCTGGTCTCCGATGTTTCTCACCGGAATCTCTATAAAATCGCAGTCGGCCGTAACCTCAAGGCTTACGTAGCCCCAACCGCTTCTGGTTATCGTAATACATTCCTGGATCACTCCGTCCAGTTGGTCAAACCGCCGCTCGCTCTCGTCCGCAGTCAGCTTTACAGGCTCCTTGACACCGAGTCCGGTCAGGAATTCCTCCAGCTCCTTCTTCCTGTCCGGTCTTCCTTTTAAACCACCGTAAAGGGCCCTCACATGCAAATCCTTCATGAAGGGGGCCTCGAAAAAATCTCTATATTCAAATAAGCGAAGCGCTGTCTCATAGTCGTTCTTCGCTGTTCCGGCGAAATCCTCCGCCGTCTTTAAATCGCTCAATGCTTTCCCTGACGTACTCAGTTCCACACGAAAAGAATAAGGGACTTCTCTTTCTCCGCCATTGGTAACCAGATAGAAAGCTCCCTTAATCATATCTCCGTCTTCCAGAAAACCGGTATTCACCTCATAGACCAGATGGTTATAGGTGCCGCCAAACGCCCCATTAAGAAGCCTCACGCGGAAATTGGAAGAATATGCAAGTCCTTTTATATGCAGATTATTCTCACTGGTAACGACAAGTTCCCGCCTCGTGGCCCCGCCGGAACGCACCACGTCGTCAATTCCTTTCGGAGTGACCTTGATCACAGGAACCTCCGAATCGATGATGCCTTTAGCCAGCCTGTTGATTCGTTCTCTCATAGTACCACCTGTATCTTATGTTCTTCAGCCTGACAGCTGTTGTCTTTCAGTTTAATTACTATATTCTATCATATTTTCTATTGATTTAAAACCCTAAAATTGGTATGATAAAATAAAAACTGATAGAAGAAGGACAAGAATCATGACAACGAATGAAAAAGCTTTATTATTGCATGAAAAATGGAACGGCAAGCTGGAAACTATTTCCAAAGCCGAAGTAAAAAGCAGGGAAGATTTGGCCCTCGCCTATACTCCCGGCGTTGCCGAGCCGTGTAAGGTCATCGCTGCCGAACCGGAAGCCGCTTATAAATATACAATCAAATCCAACACGATCGCGGTTGTTTCCGACGGCAGCGCTGTTCTTGGTCTCGGCAATATCGGTCCTCTGGCCGCCATGCCCGTTATGGAAGGAAAGGCCGTGCTCTTCAAGGAATTCGGCGGTGTCAACGCATTTCCAATCTGCCTGGATACCCAGGATACAGAAGAGATCATAAAAACAGTTGTCAATATCGCTCCTGCTTTCGGCGGAATCAATTTAGAGGATATTTCCGCACCCAGATGTTTTGAGATCGAGGAACGCTTAAAAGAGCTGCTTCCCATCCCGGTCTTCCACGATGACCAGCACGGAACCGCCATCGTCGTTCTGGCAGGAATCATCAATGCATTAAAGGTGACCGGCAAGAAGAAGGAAAACTGCCGGGTCGTCGTAAACGGAGCCGGTTCCGCCGGTATCGCCATCACGAAGCTTCTCTTAACCTACGGATTTTTGCACATCACCATGTGTGACCGCGCCGGAATCTTAAAGAAGGGTATGGACGGCTTAAACTGGATGCAGGAAAAGATGGTGGAAGTGACCAACTTAGAAGGCGCAGACGGCAGCCTGGCCGACGCCATGAAGGGCGCAGATATCTTTGTCGGCGTATCCGCACCGGGAATTGTCACAAAAGAGATGGCCGCGTCCATGAACACGGATGCGATCCTGTTCGCCATGGCAAACCCGGTTCCTGAGATTATGCCTGACGTTGCAAAAGAGGCCGGAGCGAAAATTATCGGCACCGGCAGGTCTGATTTCCCCAATCAGGTCAATAATGTAGTTGTATTCCCGGGCATCTTTAAGGGTGCTTTAGAGGGACGCGCCACTGCGATCACTGAAGAGATGAAGCTGGCTGCCGCCACCGCGATCGCAGGGCTGGTGGATGAATCCATACTGGATGAAAACCATATTCTGCCGGAGGCATTTGATCCCCGTGTGGCCGATGTGGTCAGCCGTGCAGTGAAAGATCATATACAAAAGTAAGAATCAATCTATGGAGGGTGTCCTATGTTGTCAGAACCCATGACGCTTTATAAATTAATGATTTTGTATATGCTGAAGCAGGTCAATTTTCCCCTTACCAGTGCGCAGCTGTCAAATTTTTTCCTGGAGCATGAATACACCACGTATTTCACGCTGAATCAGGCATTAAACGAACTTCTGGAGGCCAAGCTCCTCCATGTGGAGACCAACCACAACAGCAGCCGCTACGAGATCACGCGGGAGGGAGAAGAAACCCTTTCGTTCTTCGGCAACAAGATATCCTCTGCCATCATTGAAGACATCGATGAATATTTGAAAGAGAACAAGTTCCGCCTCCGCAACGAGGTGGGCGTGACCGCGGATTTCTACAAATCCACCAACCAGGATTTCATCGTTCACTGTGAGGTGCGTGAGGGTAAGAGCTGTCTGATCGATTTGGAGCTCGCCGTCCCCGACAAGGACCAGGCGGAAATCATGTGTGACCACTGGAAGGCCAAGAGCCAGGAAATCTACGCATTTGCCATGAAGGCTCTCATGAGCGACTAAAAAGGCGATTATAAAGGGGGAATTCCCATGCAGATCAAAAAACAGAAATCATTGATTCAGGAAATCAGAGATGAGTATCAGGCAGAAGTGAAAAAGCTGAAACGGAAGAAATTTCTTTTGAAGGCAAAGCTACTGCTGACCATTGTCCTTCCCGTCTTTATCATCCTGCTTTCGGTGAAGGTTATCAAAACCTTTGTGCGTATCAAGGTCAGAGATATCTTTTCCAAAAAGCCAAGAGATTCGAAGGGCAGGGAGAACGCGGAGAAGGTGCAGGTCTCTAAGAGCCGGAAGCAGGAGCAGACACAGGAACATACACAGGAACAAACGCCTCCGGAACCGGAGCAGTTAAAACCAGCCGTTCCGGTTCCGGCAGTTATGACGCCGGTAGAAAAAGAAATTATAACGCCGGTTCCTGTAGTGACAGAGACTGTTAGCGAATCGTAATGTGATAAAATCTAGGGCGGGATTCCTTCGAATCCCGCCCTGTTTTACGTTCTTGCCCTTCTTACATCTCTTCCCTCTCCATCCTGCACTGAAATTCATGTTTCCCCGATCCAACCGCATACGTCTCTCCTGTTCCCGGCAGACAGACCCGGCACTTTGTATTGGCCGGCACATTCACATGAAGGAAAAAAGCTCCATCATCCAACGACCACTTCACCTCCAGCAGCCCGTATGGTGTGTAGCAGCCGCCTTCCGCCCATGTGATGCCTCCTCCCGGAACAGGCGACACGATGCTCTCATGGTATCCCGGCTCTTCTTCGGAAGTATCAATTCCCAGAATCGTACTGTAGAGCCAATCGCCAATGCAGCCGTATGCGTAATGGTTAAATGAATTCATGCTGTCGCTCCAAAAGCTGCCATCCGTCCGAATGCTGTCCCAGTGCTCCCAGATCGTAGTCGCACCCTTAATAACCGGATACAGCCAGGAAGGGTACTCCTTTTTCATCAAAAGCCGGTACGCTGCATCCACTCTCCCGTTTTCCTTTAAGACATGGCAGATATGGGGCGTTCCAAGAAAACCTGTACTGAGTCCGTTCCACTCGTCAATCAGTGCCTCCAGATCGTCGATCGTCCTCTGCCGGAACTCGTCTCCCGCCAGATCAAAGGCCAGCGCCAGCACATGCGCCGTCTGTGTTCCTGCCTTCAGACAGCCATTCTCATCATAGAACTTTTTACGGAAGGACTTTTTTATCCGTTCGGACAGTCCACTGTATTTTTCAGCGTCTTTCTCTTTTCCAAGAATAACGGCTGCCCGCCTCACCAGTTCCACGGAGTGTGCATAATAGGCCGTGGCAGTCAGATCATTAGGCGTTTTACCGAACCGGCCGCCCGATCCGGCATCGAGCGCCAGCCAGTCTCCATACTGATATCCGGAATTCCAGATCACTCCGTCTTCTGCCCTGTTTTCTATATAACCCACCCAGCGCTTCATCATCGGATAGGCTTCCTCCAGAAACCGTCTGTCCCCGGAATACTTATATACTGTGTAAGGACACACGACAGCCGCATCCCCCCATCCACTGGCAGAATGATTGGCATCCGCATCTCTCACATCCCGGTCCTGGTGTGTCAGAATATCGGGAACAACGTATGGAATCCCGCCATCCGGAAGCTGTGCCGCCTGCAAATCCCGCAGCCATTTCCGAAAGAACGGCGCCGTCTTCATGAGGTAAGAGGCTGTTCTCGCGAATACCTGGATATCCCCTGTCCAGCCCATCCGTTCGTCCCTCTGCGGGCAGTCTGTGGGAATATCCACAAAATTGCCCTTCATGCCCCAGCGTATATTTTCTTCCAACCGGTTTATTAACGGATCAGAGCATTTGAAAAAACCGCTCTGCTGTAAATCAGAATAGATAACAACTCCTGTAAAATCCTCTAATACCGGAGTTCCCGGATAATGATCGATCCGTACATACTGAAAGCCCTGCCACGTAAAATGCGGTTCAAATACTTCCGTCCCTCCCCCGTTCAGCAAATACTTTACCCGCTGTCTCGCTTCCCGCAAATTACCGGTATAGAAATTCCCCTCCCGATCCAGAACCTCGCCGTGGCTCAGCTCCACGCAGTCTCCCGCCTGTCCCGACGCCCGTACCTTAACCCAGCCCACCATGTTTTGGCCGAAATCGAGAACCAGTTCTCCGTTCGGGGTATAAAACAGTCGTTTGGGGCTCACGGTCTCTTTTCTCCGCACGAATACTCCATCCATGGGTACAAGTGTATCAACCGGCTCCCCGGTTTCTTTGACAGAAGCCCAATGCAGATTCTCATCTGACAGAAGCCTGGCATCCCAGATTTCTCCGTGATAGATTTCGGAATAGACTGCCGGAGAATACCTCCACTGCCAGCTCCGGTCTGTAACGATGCGGCACTCCCTTCCATCTGTGTACCGGATCAGCAGCATCGCATTAAAGCCGGTCAGATGGCCGTATACGCCCCGCAGATGTATCCAGCCGGCCAAATCCCCCTTGTACCAGCCAGGCCCCACATGGGCGCAAATTGTGTTTTTCTTATCCTTTAACAGATCCTTTACATCGTACATCTGAAAAAGAATCCGTTTCTGGTATTCCGTCCACCCAGGTGTCAAAATGCCGTCGCCGGCTTTGATCCCGTTTACAGCCGCCTCATAAATCCCATGTGCCGACGCAAAGAGGTAAGCGGAGGCAATCTCACCCTCCGGCAGGTCAAACTCCTTTTTCATATAATGCCCGCAGGAAGTGAAAAAGTCAGCCTCACTTTCTGCCGTAATCCATGCCCCTTCCCACTCCTCGCCGCCGGAAAGAAGAGACGTAACGAAATGATGGACAGCCGAAAATGGTCCAGCCTCTCCGTCCTGATCCCAAAGGCGCACCTTCCAGTAATATTTGGTTGCGGATTTAAGGGGCATACCACCATCATAAACATTGCAGACGGATCGTCCATTAAAACGGCGTCCTGTGTCCCATATAAGCTGGTTGAATGTCTCGTCGAGCGCTGCCACAATCTGATACGAGGACTGGAAGACAGGATCCTTTTCTCCCTCCATTCTCCAGCTGAACGCCGGTTTCCCGGTACCGACTCCGACAGGATTTTCTTCGTATTCACATAACAGATGAGTTGCTTTTACCATACTCAGTCTCCTAACGTTTCCGTATAATTTTCATTCGCATTTGTTTGCTGCCATCTCTTACCCACTCACCCTTTCACGCCGCCTGCAGTAAGCCCTGCGATAAAGTATTTCTGCGTAAAAAGGAACAGCGTATACAGAGGCAGTACAACGATGATAATAGCAGCACACAGCTGCGGCCAGTTTGTTGAGATCTGTCCCTTGAAGTTTAAAAGGCCTACGGTCAGAGGAAGTCCCTTATCGGTCAGAAGCGTGGATATCTGAGCCCACATCAATTCTCCCCATACAAAGTTTAGATTCATAGTAGCGACCGTACAGATTGCGCTCTTCATCAGAGGAAGCGTGATCTTAAAAAGGCTTCGAATCTCCCCACAGCCGTCGATTCGCGCCGCCTCCAGCAGTTCCTGCGGCACCGTGTCGAAAAAGTTCTTCAGTATAATCGTGGATCCCGGTATCGACCAGCCCACATAGGCGAGAATAATCGGAACATACTGTATCCTCATAAGTCCGATCTTTGTCATTTCCACATAAAGCGGAATGATAATCGTTTCCGTAGGCAGAATTTGAAGTGCGAAGAAGAGAAGCAGAATCAAATTCGTGTGCGGAATCTTGAGTCTTGTCAGGGCATAGGCTGCCATGGTGGAGATAATCTGAATCGATACGATAGACAGCACTGCAATCAGCACACTGTTGAAGAAATACTCTCCGATTTTACCGGTGTAGAACGCATCCACATAGTTGCGGTAAAGGAATTTCTGAGGCATGGCCCAGATGTTGGTATAGAACTCCGGGAGAGTTTTAAATGATGTAATACCCGCAAATATGATGGGATAGATGTAAACCACTGCAAAAATAATCAGTATAAGGCGAATCGTTATCCGTACCCAGTCATCTCCATTCCATTTTCTTTTCACCGCAGCCGTATCAGTACTCATAGATTTCACTCTTCATCGCCCTCCTTACTAATGTAATGCATACCAGCACAATTACGGTAAATACCAGACCGATTGCAGAGGCATATCCGAACTTATTGTATGTAAAAGCATTCTGGATCATCGTGATCGGTGCGGTCTTCGACATGGATCCCGGGCCGCCCTGTGTCATCGTCCACACCATATCGTACGTCTTAAACGACCACATGACTTCCATGGAAAACACCATGCAGATCGTCGGCTTGATCAGAGGGAGAATAATCAGTTTCACTTCTTTCCAGTAATTGGCGCCATCCAGCTTCGCCGATTCAAACAGGGATTCCGGTATACCGAGAATAGCTGTATAGACCATCATCATAATCGTCCCGCTTCCCATGAAGCCGGATACGATGGCCAGTGTGATCAGCACCAGCCCCGGTTCGGACAGCCATGCGTGCTGCATTGATCCCAGGCCCATGACCACAAATAAATTATTTAGTAATCCGTCATCCGGAGACAGCACAAAGACAAACAGGAGACCCGCCACAGTCATTGGTATCATGCTTGGACTGTAGAAGATAAAGCGGAAAATCGAGCCTTCCCTCTTTCCCGTCTTATAGATCATCAGCGCCAGCAGGATTCCAAGCAGCATGGAAACCGCCGTGGACCCGGCCGCGATCACCAGGGAGTTGCCTATGGTTTTCATTGTCGCTTTATCCATAAATACTTTGACGTAATTTTTCAGTCCGATAAACTCCATCGGTCCGTTGCCGTTCCACTCGCATAGTGATAACACGCCGTTCCAGACGATGGGAACGAGTGTGGTAAATGTAATCAGAATTGCTGCCGGAAGCAGAAATAGAATACCGATTCCCATCAAATGCCGGTCCAGCCTGCTGTGCATTTTTTTTGTCGGTCTGTTCACAAAATCCCCTCTTTTCCTTAATTTTTGGGGGTGCTCCGGGAACCTGATCCCACAGCACCCCCATCTATTTTTACTGCGCCGAAGTTCTTAAGGATTCCAGTTCCTCAAGGGTACCTTCCTTGTCATAAAAATAGTTTGCACCGATGTTATAATAGACGTAATCGTTCAGTTCAGCGGAAAGCGCCAGTATCTCTTTCGGATACACCCTGGCGGAATCACGGGAAAATTCTTCATTCGTTCCTCCCTCCACATTGGCAGGGACCACATCACCGTCTTCGACCTGAAGTTCAAACGCCTCCTTGCTGGTCAGATACTTCAGGATATTGATGCATGCTTCCGTATTTTTTGTGTTGGATGATACGAAATAGCCATCGCAGCCGCCCAGCACATAGTCACACTCTCCCGTCGCCATAGTTGGCCAGCTTATGGTTCTTATATTGGTCATTCCTGCCTCTTCCATGACATTACGGATCTTTTTTCCGCCATTGTTCACATTAAAGAGCATCGCAATCTTTCCCTGTGAAAATGCCGCCTGTGTCTGATCCTTTGTCTGTGAAAAAGCTCCATTCCCCGGATAGGCATATTCTTTTGCGAACAGATCGTTAATCTTGTCAAGCGCCGTTACCACGCGCTCATCTTTAAAGGAGATTTCTCCCCGGTTAAAGGACTCCAGTTCCTCTTTTGTATCCCATATCTGTAAAAATGCGTTTCGCTGAAACCAGCCGACACGGGTGTCGCAGATTGCAAACGGGAATACATCCGTATTCTGCTTGATTTTCTCACATGCATCTGCAAACTCCTCCCATGTCCAGTGCTCCTTTACTTCCACGCCTGCCTCTTCAAAGATGTCCACATTCACATCAATATCCGGGTATACTGTCGTGATCGGCAGGCAGTACAGCTTCCCGTCGTATGTGCCAATATCCAGGGCATTTTCTGTGAAAATACTCTTCCACTCTTTATCCATATATGGTGTTAAATCCAGAGCCATATCCGCGGATAGAAACGTTTCCATCTGGTTTGGAAAGTACTTAACAATATCCACCGCCTCACCACCGGCAAAAGCCGTTTTCACAGTCTTCTCTACCTGTGACTGGTCCCATGTCTTGGATGTGATACTGTATTGCGGATACTTTTCTCTGATATTTTCCAGAAAGACCGGAAAGTATGATACGTTAGGTTCCTCAATCAGCATGACCAGATTTGCTGCTCCTCCTTCTTCTGCCACCTCTCCCGTCTGCCCTGCTGCCGCCCCTGCTGTACTGCTTTCCGCAGCTACACTCTCATTCCTTTCTTCCGGAGCCGCCGTTCCACCGCCGCTCTTTTCCCCGCACGCTGTCATCCCTAATACCATACACCCCGTCAGAACTACGGACAACATCATTCTTACCTGTCTCCTCATAACAATTCCTCCTGTTTCTTTTTATTCTTCTGTAACTGATGGAATTATTATAAAATAACAGAGTGGGATGCCATATCCGAAAAACCTACATAATAATGAAAAAATCTACGATATTTAGATTTTCAGCCGCCCTCGCAGACTGGTTGGCGATATTCCGGTTACCTTTTTAAACACCTGGGAAAAATACGTATAATCGCTATAGCCTACCTGTTCCGCAATCTCATAGATCATCATGTCTGATCCCTCAATCAGTTCTCTGGCCCGCTCAATACGATAATGGTTTAAATACTCCCGAAAGGTCATACCGACCTCCATACGGAAAATACTGCTGAAGTAGTTCGGTGTCTTTCCAATATAGGCGGCCACCTCCTCAACCAGCAGGTCCTTAGCATAATGCTCATGAATATAGGCAATGGCCTTCCGGATATTCGAGGAATAATTGGCATTGCAGCTCTCCTCATGCGCCTTCATGATCCGTTCGCACTCCGTCCTCCAGAGCTGCAGACACACAGAAAGATACGCTGCATCTTCCAGCGCTCTGCCGTCCCCGGCATGTTGGTCCATCTCCTGGGCAAGGCGGACGATTCCGTTCATGATCAGGTCCTTGATCTGCTTCAAATCTGTATTTTCCGACTTTAATACCACCGTTCCAAACATGTTTACGGCGTTGAGAAGCTCCGGAAGATCGTGTTTTTTCAGCCCTGCCTCGTATTCCGGCGGCAAGCACAGCCCTGCCATCTCTTTCTTTCCCTGCCTGTCCATAATCTGAAAGCTGCCAGGCCCGTTTAAAAAGCGGTATCCCAGCGCCTGCAGCGCGGCCTCATAACCGGCACAGATTTGTTCTGCCGGCACCATACCCGAGATCCCCGCCGACAGAGACATCCCTTTGCTGCCTACGTACTGTTTTATCTGATACCACAGGTTCTTCATATGGTTCTGTCTCTCCAATGTATACATAGCTGAGTCCTTTGTCTTTGTCAAAACAACAAGCTGGTTCCGAAATTCCAGCAGAATCTGGTCATTTCTTAATAGAGAATGAAGGTACTGCCTGATTTCATCTCCCAGCCCTTCTGTCCCTTTATCTTCAGCCATAACCATACAGATCAGATTTCTGGCATCCTCAAGTTGAAAATGCATTCGCAGAAGCTCGATGATCACATTCCTGTCCGTAATCATTCCCGTAAAAAGTTCCTCCACCAGCTTCTCTCTGTAGGAGGCCACGTAGCGGTCGTAGGCCTCCTTCCCCTCAGCTTCCTTCCTGACCAGATCCGTCATTTCCTGGATCTTCTGGATCAGGCTTCCCACCTTCAGCGGCTTCAGCTCATAGCCGGAGGCGCCCAGCTGGATGGCCTTCTGGCAGTACTCAAAATCAGAATAGGCACTGATCAGGATAACCTTTACCGCTTTCGACCGTTCCTTTACACACTTTAAAAATTCCAGGCCATCCATGGCAGGCATACGGATATCTGCCAGGATAATCTGAGGCGCGAAGTCGTCATAGTCTTCCAGCGCTTCGATGCCGTCGCCATAGCTTTTCACCCCGGTGATTCCTATCGTATCCCAGTCGATCCCATACTGGATCCCTTCGCGGATCTGTATATCATCATCAACAATCATCAAATTCATCCCATTCCTCCATACAGCAGCGATTTAACAGCTTTGTTCCAACGGCATCACGACCAGTACTCTCGTGCCTTTACCGGGCTTCGATTCGAAGCATAAACCATAAGCGCTTCCATACCGGAGTTTGATCCTGTCGTCAATATTTTTCAACGCAAACGTATCCTTTCCGCTCTCCCTGTTCTTCATCTTTTCCGTAATCTCGGCCTCATCCGCCCCGACTCCATCATCCTCCACGGCTATCACCAGGTTATCCCCCTGCACCTCAATGGTTATAAGGATCGTCCCACCCTCTTTTTTCGGTTCCAATCCATGCAGAATGCCATTCTCCACCAGCGGCTGAATGATGAGTTTGGGAATCAACACCTGTTCCAGCCCAGGCTCCGTCTGAATTTGTATCTTTACCCGCCGGCCAAAACGTGACTCCATGATAGCCATATAATTCCGGATAAACTCCACCTCGCTGGCGATCGTCACACACTCCTCACCACGGTTCAGTACATGGCGAAAGATGGCAGACAGTGCCTCCAGCTGTTCCCCTACGGCGTAGTCCCGGTTTTTGACAGCCAGCCAGTGAATCGAATCCAGGGTATTATAGAGAAAATGAGGGTTAATCTGTGCAATCAGCGCATTTAGCTCTGCCTCCTGCTCCTTGATCTTCGTTGTGTAGACCTCCTCGATCAGCCTCTTCAGCCGGCGCGACATCTCGTCGAATTCCCGGTTTAAAGCACCGATCTCATCACCGGGATAGACGGAGCATTCCTCCGTAAAATCCCCTACCTCAACCCTGTCTATCTTCACCACCAATTCCCGTATGGGGCCGATTACGAAACGTTTCTGAATCAGAGCAAACGTAATTCCAAAGAATATACACAGCAGAAAAGAGCAGACGATCACCAGCATACTGGTTCGGCTGCCCGACAAAAATGCGCTCCGGGGCACAAGATTTATAAAATACCAGTCGTTCACAGAACTCCTGACGTAGAAGGCCACCACACGCTCCCTTTCATAGCCGGCCGTTACATATCCATTTCCCTGCTGTTCCCACGCCTCAAAAATCGTGTTGAAGACCGGCAGCACGCTTCCCATTTTCGTCTTATCGGTTGAGGAAAGCACCGTTCCCTCACCATCCACAAGACAGGTGACCAGTGACTGCGGTGTCACAAAACTACTGTAACGCCGGCTTAACTCTTCCTCGTCCACGTTGACGATCATAGCCGCCTCGATCTTTCCGATCTGCTCGTAATTGTTAATGCCGCAGTAGTAGGAGAGAACCATATCCTCTCTCTCTTCCCCACCTCCGGCCACACGCTTTGCCTGCCTGGGACCGGTCCAGAATCCGCCCGACACCTTCTCCATCGCCTGACGAATCCTCGCCTCTTCCTCACTGACGAGATACGTTCCCCGCTGAATCATCACCTCGCCCTCATCCGCAATACAGATCGAGTGGAAACACGGTTCATTGCGGATAATGGAATCGAGCCAATTGCCCACCGAGCTGTAATCGGTGACATTTCCCTTTCCCGTAATGATGTCCTGCAGACTGAAATCCGTCAGGCAGTCGTACTTCAGCTCCTCTATGTTGGTAAACAGCGAGTCCAAATCTCCAGCCACCTGGCTCACCAGGGTCTGGTTGATCTGGTATTCCTTTTTTCTTGTATTTCCCGCAACATACGAATTCAGAAACAGTCCCAAAACCGTAAGCGGTATGACAATACAGACCATAAGTGCCATAACCAGCTTCTGCTGCAGCGGATAATCCCGATATCGCTCCATGGGTGGTCCCCCCCTCCCCTTTTCCCCATTATACTGCATCATGCTCTATTTACTGCCAGCGGCGGAACCGGAGCAAAGACGGAATGGTTTGACCCGTTCCGCCTTTGTCAGGCCTTGCCATACTCAAATCAGGAAAGCTTCACCTCATCCACCATGTGCTCAAACCAGATATAGAATACCTTCTTTCCCTTTTCGGAAACGAGTGAGTGATCCAGTCCCGCAGGTACGTAGCTCCAGTCCCCCTCCTCTGTATTGATGGTCTCTCCATCTACAGTAAGCTCAAAATCGGCACCCTCCAGTGCGTAATTGTACTGAGCCACAGATGGATGTCCCTTCTCAACCGTGCCTTCTCCTTCGGCGCAGACGATTCCCATCAGGACTCTGGCCAGATTTCCGCTGTGAATTACACTCCAGCTTCTGGTATTAGGCCCCTTACAGCTCTGATCATATGGCTCCGTCTCCGAGAAACGTTTGAAGGAAGGAAGAACCATGTGCGTGTCCTCATAGGCTGCCTTGTCAGACTCCAGAAGATCCACAACAATCTTCATGATTTCCATATCACTCACCGCATGAATCGTAAACTCTCTGGAAAAATCCGGAATATAGAAACTCAGCTCATCGATATTGTAAGCCCTAAGTCCATCCGTTATGTAGCCGGTTCCCTTGGTAAAACAGTATATGGCAGTCTTATCCGCATATACCTCAGGTTTCACATCATGACCCGCTTTCAGCACACATTTAAATCCGTGAACCAGAGGATAGACCCCTTCCAAAACCTCGGTCTCACCGTATCCCTCCCTGATCTCATACTGAATTTCCTTCGCTCTTGCAATTGCAATAGACATGTCTTATTACCTCCCATTAAGTTATTTATTTGATGGTTATAGAATAACATCACCTGCTTCAGGAAGGTATTTGGTATAACTACGAAAATATGTAAATATCTATTACTGTTGTCTCTCTTTTCCCGCTTCCAGGCGCATGGTTTCCAGCTCCTTAAGGGTAGTCTCCCTGTCCATATAATAAGCGGCCGGGAGTTCGTAATTGATATAATTGTACAGCTTGGAGGACAGATTCATGAGTTCCTGAGAATAGACTTTGCCGAAATCCGAGGTAATCTTTCCTTCCTTCTCCTCCCCCAGATGAGCCGGAACGGCAAAGCCCTGATTTTTCAGTTCCGTAAAGATACGGCTGCTGGTCAGGAACTTCAGCAGACGGACAGCCTCATCCGGATGGTCTGTGTTCGTTGGAATAAAGAAGCCCTCACAGCCGCCCAGAAGATAGTCACACGCGTCTGCAGCCATGGTTGGAAAACTCACAACTTTAATCCTGCTTCTTCCCGCAGCCTCCATCCGCTCCAGGCTCTCTTTCACACTGTTGTTGACATTAAACATCATGGCAATCTCCCCTCTCTCAAAGGCCTCATTAATCTGCTCATTCGTCTGAGAGAATGCCCCCTGCCCCGGATAGGCATAGTCCCTGCGGAACAGCCCCGTCACCCGGTCAAACGCCTCCGTCACCCGTGGATCCATGAAGGATATCTCACCGGACTGGAACCGTTTCATCTCCTCCCCGTCCGCCCAGATCTGCAAAAGCGCATTGCGCATAAACCAGCAAACACGGGAATCTCTGATGCCGAAAGGGTATACTCCTGTATAGCTTTTGATCTGCTCACACGCATCTTCAAACTCCGCCAGCGTCCACTCCTCTTTGACCGTCACGCCCGCCTGCTCCAGAATCTCTTCATTTACCTCCAGTACGGGATAGACCACGACAGAAGGAAGGCAGTATACCTTACCATCATACGTACCGATATCGAGTGCCCAGTCCTCCCAGATATTTTTCCATTCTCCGTCCATGTACGGACTTAAATCCATAGCGGCATGGCTGGATATAAAATTTTCCATCTGATTGGGAAACCATTTCACCACCTCGATGGACTCATCCCTCGTCATTGCAGTCTTAACCGTCTTCTCCACCTCTGGCAGACTCCAGTCGATGGAATGAATCCGGTACTCAGGAAATTCCAGTTCCAGTTCCTCAATCATATCGCCGTAGTAAGACACCGTAGTCTCATCAATCATCAGCGTCAAATCCGTCTTCTCCGGCTGATTCTCTCCGCTCTCCTTTGTTTCCAGCGTTCCCATCTCCTGTCTTGCACAGGAGGTCAGTAGAAACACCGATGCCAGTGCTATTCCCGCACAGCACATGATCGCCCTTCGCATATTCTTCACCGAATTCCTCTCCACACTTTTTTCGTCGTCTTTCCTCTATCATACCGGAACTCAAGCCGTTCGTATATACAAGAAAACTACAATTCCTTTTAATTATCCATGATAGGATACCACAAAAGCCCCGCAAAATCACCAGACCTTGCAGGGCTTCCAACACAAACCTTCCATATGAACTTTTATACCGTTTCGGCTATCCGAATTTCCTCCGCCTACCCCTGCATAAACCGGTTCAAAAACTCCCTGGTCGAGTTCTTCTGCGGGTTTCCGAAGATGTCCGCCGGAGCGCCCTCTTCCTCGATTACCCCGCCCGCCATATAGACGACGTGGTTCGATACGTCGCGGGCAAACGCCATCTCGTGGGTGACGATAATCATGGTCAATCCCTCGTTTGCGAGCGTCCTCATGACGGCAAGCACCTCGCCCACCATCTGTGGGTCCAGAGCGGACGTCGGCTCGTCAAACAACAGAATCTCCGGTTCCATGGCGAGCGCCCTGGCGATTGCCACACGCTGCTTCTGGCCGCCGGACAGCTGCCTCGGCTTTGCATTGATATAGGGGGCCATTCCCACCTTCTCCAGATAAAGCATGGCCTTACGCTTTGCTTCTTCCTTGTCCTTCTTTAAAACCTTGATCTGGCCGACCATACAGTTGTCAAGCACCGTCATGTTATTAAAGAGGTTGAAGTTCTGGAACACCATACCCACGCGCGTACGGTAGGATGCGGCGTTCATCTTTCTGTCCGTGATGTCCTTATCGTGATACAGGATCTCTCCCGTAGTCGGTGTCTCCAGAAGGTTGACACAGCGCAGCAGTGTAGATTTACCGGAACCGGAGGCGCCTATGATGCACGTTACATCGCCCTCAGCCACGGAGAAATCGATATCCCGGAGAACCACGTTCGTACCGAACGTCTTGCTTAAATGATGGATTTCCAGTACTGTATTTCCTGCCATAATTACTTATCCTCCTTCTCGTTTGGATCTGGGAATTTCACCAGGCCGCTGGTATAGGCAAGCGTATCCGTGGTAGCGAGATCGTAGCTGTCCGGACCGTCCATCTTCTTCTCCCAGTGCCGCAGAATTCTGGAGCAGGTGAAGGTAAGGATAAAGTAAATCACCATCGTAATGGTAAATGCCTCAAAATACGTATAGTAAGCGCCAGCCACGCCCTTCGTCGCATAGAACAGCTCTACGACGCCGATCACGGAAAGCACGGAAGAATCCTTGATGTTAATGATTAAGTTATTGCCGATCTGAGGCATGATGTTGCGCAACGCCTGAGGCATGATAACATTGACCATAGTCTGAATATGATTCATACCGATGGCTTTCGCGCCCTCTGTCTGTCCCGGATCGATGGAAAGGATGCCGCCGCGCACCGTCTCCGCCATGTAAGCACCAGTATTAATGGATATAATAAAGTAAGCGGCAAACGTCTGGGACATGTTAAAACCAAACAGAACGGAAGATCCATAGTAAATAAACATGGCCTGAACCATCATGGGCGTTCCACGGAATACTTCCACGTAGATATTTAAGATCAGCTTGATAAGTCCCAGAACTCCCCTTTTAACAGGATTATCCTTCTTATCCACCGGTATTGTCTGGACGATTCCGACCGCGAACCCGATGATACAGCCGATCAGTGTACCGACAAGGGCGATCGCCATAGTCTTTCCGGCGCCGTTTAAAAATGATACTCCGTATTTCTGCAGGATAAATAGAATCCTTCCAAAAAAATCTGACGGCAGCGACATAAGATTACCTCCAATTTAATTGAAACAGAACAAGCGGCACGGAATGAAACTGCCCTGTCCCGTGCCTGCATGCCCTGCCGATTTCTGTAATGTAAGATTATTCTGATAATGGCTGAACGGAAATCGCCTCTTCCATCATCTTATTATAATCATCTTTTGTCATCGTAGCCAATACACTGTTGATGGCGTCCTTTAACTCTGTATTCCCCTTCTTTAAGGAAATACCGATGTTGATATCTTCATCCGATACCTGGAACTCGCCGTCCGTGCCCGTGAAATCAAGCAGCTTGAAATCCGGATACGCAAAGAGTGCAGCCTGTCCGGTAGGCTTGTCTGTCACAACCAGATCACATCTGCCGGAGTTTAAAGCTACCAGCATGGCCGGTGCAGACTCCTGTGCCGGCTGAATGTTGCCATCCGGGATCTGCGGCAGGCAGTTGTCGTACCAGATTGTGTTTAACTGAGAGGTAGCGGTGGCGCCTGCAAGGTCTGCAACGCTGGCCGCGTTCTCATACTTTCCGCCTGTCTTTACCAGAGTTACGATCGTCGCGTAGTAATACGGCTCCGTAAAATCTACAGACTGAAGGCGCTCAGCGGTAATGGACTGTCCCGCAATGACACAGTCAACCTTTCCCGACTGTACAGCCGGTACCAGGGAATCCCAGTCCAGCTTAACGATCTCCAACTTATAGCCGAGCGTATCAGCGATCTTTTTCGCCATCATAACGTCATAGCCGTACGCAAAATCGGAGCCTCCCGAAATCGCGACAGCGCCGTTGGCATCCGTAGGCTGGGTCCAGTTATACGGCGCGTAGCTGCACTCCATCGCAACCTTCAATACCTTCTCTCCGCCTCCATTCGCCTCTGCTCCGGCGGCCGGCGTACTCTCTGCCGCATTCTTGCTCCCACACGCAGTCAGCGCCGATACGGCTAAAACCACCGCAAGGCAGGCTGCTGCCAAACTCTTTCCTGTTTTTTTCATAACTTTTTCTCCTCTGCACTATCTCATAAATAGGTTCATTATAAAAAGATTTTGTCTCCTTGTCAAGACTCTCCCATCATTTCCTCGATCAGAGCCCATATTTCATCTCTTCCCTGTTTCGTTTCAGCGGAAAATGGGATAACCGTCACATCCTGGCCGATTCCCAGTCCCTGACGAACCATCTTCATATGCTTCTGCACCTGGCTCCGGTTGATCTTGTCCAGCTTCGTCGCAATGATAACCGGCTGATATCCGTTGTACACGATCCAGTCGTACATGGTCTTGTCGTTGACGGATGGCTCATGGCGGATGTCGATGAGCAGGAACACACGCTTCAGCATGGGAGACTGGTGGAGATAGTTTTCAATCATCTTCCCCCATTTGGCCTTTACCTCCTGAGCTACCTTTGCGTAGCCGTAGCCCGGTAAATCCACGTAATAAAGGGCATCGTTGATATTGTAGAAATTGATGGTCTGGGTCTTGCCCGGCTGGGAAGACGTGCGCGCGTACGCCTTGCGGTTCATCAGCGCGTTAATCAGCGACGACTTCCCCACATTGGACTTCCCTGCAAATGCAAACTCCGGCTTCGTATTGTCCGGCAGCTTACTGGTAATTCCGCACACGGTCTCCAGCTCTACTGTTTTGATTATCATATGGCTTCCTTTCTATTCGCTTACAAGGGCTTCCTTCAGCACGTCTGCCATATCCTTCACAAAAATGATGGTCAGCCCCTTCGTGATCTCCTTCGACAGCTCCGCAATGTCGGGCCTGTTCTTATCCGGCACGAGAACTCTCTTCATATGTGCCATCCTGGCAGCCAGGATCTTCTCCTTTAAGCCGCCGATCGGAAGCGCCCTTCCGCGCAGTGTGATCTCTCCCGTCATGGCCAGCTTCGCATCCACCTTTCTTCCCGTGACAGCCGACAGCATGGCGGTCGCCATGGTAATGCCTGCCGACGGACCATCCTTCGGAACTGCTCCCTCCGGAATATGGAGGTGGATATCGTGTTTTTCAAAGTAATCGTCCGCCACGCCGTACTCCGGGCAGATGGAACGGATATAGCTTAATGCCGTCTGGGCCGATTCCTTCATCACATCGCCCATCTGGCCTGTCATCTGCATCGTTCCCTTGCCGGGCATGACGTTGACCTCGATCTGCAGAGTGTCTCCGCCTACGCTGGTCCACGCCAGTCCTCTGACGATTCCCACCTGATCTTCCTCATTGACGTCCTCGAAGGTGATTTTTTCCTTGCCCAGATACTTTTCCAGCCCATTTTCCGTAATCCTGATGGCCTTCTTCTTATCTTCCAGGAACTCTCTGGCGGCCTTCCGGCAGATATCCCCGATCCGGCGCTCCAGATTTCTCACTCCGGCTTCCCTGGTATAATTATGGATAATCTTCTCAAGAGCCTTGTCGGTAATCGAAACCTGTTCTTCCGTCAGACCGTTCCGCTCCAGCTGCTTTCTTACCAGATAGTTTTTCGCAATATGGAACTTTTCATTCTCCGTATAGCTGTTTACTTCAATCACTTCCATACGGTCGAGCAGCGGTCCCGGTATGGTCTGCGTCGTATTCGCCGTGGCGATAAAAAGCACATTGGACAAATCGATGGGGAGTTCCACATAGTGGTCACGGAACTTCACATTCTGTTCGCTGTCCAGCACCTCCAGCAGCGCGGAGGAAGTATCTCCCTTATAGTCGCTGCTCACCTTGTCGATCTCATCCAGAAGCATCAGCGGATTGCTGACTCCGGCCTGCCGCATGGCTTCCACGATGCGGCCCGGCATGGCGCCGACGTATGTCTTTCTGTGGCCACGGACCTCCGCCTCGTCGTGGATTCCGCCAAGGCTGATGCGGACGTACTGCTTGTTCAGCGCCCTGGCCACGGAGCGCGCGATGGACGTCTTACCGGTTCCCGGAGGTCCCACAAGGCAGATAATCGGGCTCGTTCCTTTCTTCGTCAGAACACGGACGGCCAGGTACTCCAGGATTCTCTCCTTTACCTTTTCCAGCCCATAGTGATCCGAGTTTAAAATCTCCTCGGCATGCGATATGTTATTATTGTCCTTCGACACCTTTTTCCACGGAAGATCCAGCACTGTCTCCAGATACATGCGGAGCACGTTGGCCTCCTGGCTTCCGCCCGGCATGGCCTTGAACCGTTCGATCTCTCTGTGAATCTTGTCCTTCGTCTCCTTGTCCGCCTTTAAAGCCTTAAGCTGCTTCTCATACTCGTCGGCATCGGACAGCGGGTTGTCCTCCCCCAGCTCCTCACGGATCACCTTCAGCTGCTCCCGCAGGATATAGTCCTTCTGATTCTTATCCACATTCTCCTTGACACGTCCCTGGATCTCCCGTTTTACACGGGTAATCTCGATCTCGGTCAGAAGATTTCTCATGACGGTCTCATAACGCTCTTCCAGAAGTACACACTCCAGAACCTTCTGGCGGTTCTTGTAGTCCCATGGAAGCTGGATCGCAATCTGATCCAAAAGCTCGCCTAGATCCGTAACCATCATCAGGTTCGGGAAGACCTCCTTCAGCATCCGGGGATTCTCCTTGCCGTATTCCTCCAGCTTTTCTTTCAGAATTCGCACCATGGCCTGTCTCGTGACGTAGTCCAGGGAATCCTCCGACTCTGTTAAGGTTCCGATCTCACCGACAAGCATGGGGTCCTCGCTGTCCAGTCCCAAAAGCTCCACGCGCTCCTGTCCCTCGACCATGACGCGAACCACGTTATTCGGAATCTTCACCAGCTGCTTGATCAGTGCCACACAGCCCACCTGATGAAGCTCGTCGACTCCCGGATCGGCCTCCTCACTGTTCTTCTGAGTGACGAGACAGACTCTCTGGTCTCCGATCATCGCCTTCTCCACAGCCGCGATGGACTTGCTGCGGCTGATGTCGAAATGTATCATCATTTTAGGAAGGACAGTCATGCCACGCAAAGCAATGACCGGCATCGTTATTGTCTTATCTTCCATATTTCTCTCCTTTGCATCCCGACAGGACAGATGGATCCATCTAGTACAGCATTGCGTAAGTTTCAGTGAATTATGTGCTTGATATTTGCGTCAGGGGCGCGTCCGCGAAGCGACGGCGTAGTGGATCCTACGTCTAGCTTCGTGGGCGTGGTCCTGGCGTGAATAGCGAGTGCAGAATTCACCGGAACTTATGCAACGCTGTACTAGCTTACTGCACGCGGAAATAAGGAAAGGTGCTGCAGCAGTTCTTCCTGCTGTAACACCTTTCCGAACTTTCTCTGGATCCTATGCAATCTCGCCTGTCTTATCTTTTCTCAGTTTCTGGGCCAGGGATTTTCTGGGCACCGTCGTATCTCTGTAGATGATCTCCGGTTCTCCCTCTTTATTCACAACAGCCTTGGTGATCGTACAGATACCGATGTTGCTGTCGGATGGAATCTCATACATGATATCCATCATAACGCTTTCCATAATGGAACGCAGGCCTCTGGCTCCCGTTTTTCTCTCCACTGCCAGCTCCGCAATCCTTTCGACTGCTTCCTCGGTCAGCTCCAGTTTTACATCGTCCAGCTCAAACAGCTTCTGATACTGCTTGATCAGGGCGTTTCTCGGTTCTGTCAGAATCTTTACCAGCGCTGCCTTGTCGAGAAGCTCTAATGACACGGTAACCGGCACACGGCCGATAAATTCCGGAATCAGACCGAATTTTACGAGATCCTGCGGAAGAACTTTCTTCAACAGGTCGTCAATATCGGTTCTGTTCTTATCCACGATCTCGGCGTTAAAGCCGATGGAGCCCGCGCTTAAACGGCTCTCGATGATCTTCTCGAGCCCGTCGAAGGCACCGCCGCAGATGAACAGAATGTTGGTGGTATCGATCTGAAGAAGCTCCTGATGAGGATGCTTTCTTCCGCCTTGAGGCGGCACGCTGGCGACCGTTCCCTCCAGAATCTTTAAGAGTGCCTGCTGCACCCCTTCACCGGACACGTCTCTCGTGATGGACACGTTTTCGGATTTTTTCGTAATCTTGTCAATCTCATCGATATAGATAATGCCGTACTCAGCCCTGCTGATATCGTAATCCGCGGACTGAATCAGCTTGAGCAGAATGTTCTCCACATCCTCGCCCACATATCCCGCCTCGGTAAGCGCCGTGGCGTCCGCAATGGCAAACGGTACGTTGAGCACCTTTGCGAGCGTCTGTGCCAGATACGTCTTACCGGAACCGGTCGGTCCCAGCATCAGGATATTACTCTTCTGTACATCCACATCCATGTTTCGTCTGGATGTGATTCTCTTATAGTGATTATAGACCGCTACGGACAATACCTTTTTGGCACTGTCCTGCCCGATGACGTAGTCATCCAGAAATGACTTGATCTCCTTCGGCTTCATTAAGTTGATGTCGCTGAAATCAGGTCCTTCTTCTTCATGACTGTCGAACTCTTCTTCTAATATCTCCGCGCAGAGATCAATACACTCGTCACAGATATAGACATTATTGGAACCGGCAATCAGCTTCTTTACCTGGTCCTGCGTTTTCCCGCAAAAAGAGCATCGGATTTTGTCGTCTGTTCTGACCGGCATATACACACCTCATTCTTTCTCAATTAATCACTAACTTAATGCTCGTGGCTGTAGATAATTTCATCAATCAGACCGTAAGCCTTTGCTTCTTCGGCGTTCATGTAGTTATCGCGCTCTGTATCGCGTTCGATCACTTCATACGGCTGGCCTGTGTTTGCAGCCAGGATCTCGTTCAAACGCTTCTTGATCTTTAAAATGTTTTCCGCAACAATCCGGATCTCGGTCGCCTGTCCCTGTGCGCCGCCGGAAGGCTGATGAATCATGACCTCCGCATTCGGAAGAGCGAATCTCTTTCCTTTTGCGCCGCCGGACAGTAAAAATGCACCCATGCTGGCCGCCATGCCCATACATACGGTGGAAACGTCACACTTGATATAGTTCATCGTATCGTAGATTGCCATACCCGCGGTTACGGAGCCGCCCGGGCTGTTGATGTAGAGGTTGATGTCCTTGTTAGGATCTTCCGCCTCCAGAAACAGAAGCTGGGCTACAACGATGCTCGCGGATACATCCGTCACTTCTTCACCCAGAAAAATGATTCTTTCTTTTAAGAGTCTTGAATAAATATCGTAAGAACGCTCGCCCTTACTCGTCGATTCAATAACATAAGGTACTAAACTCATATTGTTTCCTCCTCGTTGCGAATTCTGGTCTGCCAGTCTTATATTACGAAAGCCGAGCAGATTCCAAACATAGTCAGGAATCTCCCCGGTCTTCTAAACGTAATTATTTCAATCCGCATACTGCGGTTTGTAATTCACCCTCAGCATGACAAAGCTATTTATAACTACTCTGCCAGATTACTCAGACCGCTTTGACCCCCAATAGTGGGGATAAACCACTAATGACAGAAAATCCACATTAATTAAACTAACTTTGCCTCAGCAACCAGGAAATCAACTGCTTCCTGAACTGCCAGGTCTTCCTTCATCTGCTCGATGCCGTTCTCTCCCATGTATTCCTTGATCTGGGCAACTTCCATCTTGTAGGATTCAGCCATATCTGCGATCTCTTTCTCAACAGCTTCATCGGAAACCGTGATGTTTTCAGCTTTTACAATCGCCTCTAATACGAGTCTTGTCTGAATTCTCTTAACAGCCTGCGGCTTCATCTGCTCTTTTAATGTATCGATCGTCATGCCTGTGAACTGCATGTACTGCTCAAGGGAAAGGCCCTGGCTCTGCATTCTTCTTGCATAATCGTTTACCATGTTGTTTACCTGGCTTTCGATCATCGGCTCAGGAATGTCCATTGTGGCATTCTCCACTACCTTGTCAACAACATGATTCTCATTCTCTGTAGCGGCTTCTTTCTGCTTTGTTAAGGAAAGCTTGGCCTTTACATCGTTCTTGTACTCTTCGAGAGTCTCGAACTCGGAAACTTCTCCGGCAAACTCATCGTTTAACTCCGGAAGCTCTTTTCTCTTGATCTCCTTAACGGTTACCTTGAATACTGCTGGCTTACCGGCAAGTTCTTTTGCATGGTATTCCTCCGGGAAGGTTACGTTTACTTCGCACTCTTCGCCGATGTTCTTACCGATTAACTGCTCTTCGAATGTATCGATGAAGGAATGGGAACCAATAGTTAAAGGATAATCCTCGCCCTTTCCGCCTTCAAACGGAGTCCCGTCTACAAATCCTTCGAAATCAACAACCGTCTGGTCTCCGTCTTCTACTGCTCTGTCCTCTACGGTGATCAGTCTGGAGTTCTGCTCCTGAACCTTCTTAAGCTCTGCTTCGATGTCCTCGTCGCTCACTTCAGCGGATGCCTTCTCTACTTCGATTCCTTTGTACTCGCCGAGAGTCACTTCCGGCTTAACAGCTACGGTAGCTGTATAGATTAATTCTTTCCCTTTTTCAACCTGTACAACGTCGATTTCAGGTCTGGATACAACATCCAGTTCACTCTCTGTTACGGCATCGCCGTATGTTGCATCGAGTGCTTCGTTGATGGCATCCTCATATAATACCTCTACGCCGTACATCTTCTCTACCATGGCCTGAGGAGCTTTTCCTTTTCTGAAGCCAGGTATGTTGAATCTGCTCTTATTCTTATTAAAAGCCGTGGTGAGCGCTTTTTCAAACTGTTCAGCTGGTACCTCTACGGTTAATTTTGCCATGTTCTTTTCTAATTTCTCTACTTGTAAACTCATTCTATGGGTTCCTCCTTGAATATATATGTGAACCGCCATACCGACAGGGCGTTACACTTCAATTTAGCATTATAGCATACTCATTCGGTAAATTCCAGTACTATTTCTGTGAAAAGTCCGATTTCTGGGCAAAATCCTGCATTTTCCTGACAATGTACGGATCGATTGGACGGATTTCCATCTGAGGCCGTCCGATATAGTATCCCTGGAACAGCTCGACGCCGCATTGAATCAGGAATTCCAGTTCCTCCTTCGTCTCCACGCCCTCTGCCAGAACCGTGATATGATTCTGCCCGGCAAAGTCCAGGATATTATTCAAAATCAGCTGGCGGTTGGGATCTTCATGAATCCGCTGCACGAGACTCATGTCCACCTTGATGATGTCGGGCGCCATGTCGAGAAGCACGGTTTCACTGTTGTAGCCTGCCCCAAAATCGTCGATAGCGATAAGACCGTTCCACTTTTTAGTCACCGCAATTTTACGGCTCATATACTCCTGATTCACGGGTTCCCCTTCCGTAAGCTCCGTCACGACACGGGACAGATAGCGGCTGTACCGGTTCCAGAGATCGGCTTCCTCCTCCTTCGACATACAGGCGCTGGCAATGGAGTTGATGAAAAGCCGTTCCGTCTGTCCCAGAGCACCCGCCTGATCCTGTTTTTCCACAGCCTTCAGACCGGCATACCAGGTCAGCGTCTCCATCTGCGTAAGCTTCGCCTGAGCCCGTGCCAGATTCAGCACCTCTTTGATCCCCTTTAAATTCGTAAAATTGGGCCGCATCAGCAGCTCATAGCCAAAGACGCTTCCGTCCCGCCTCGTGATTGGCTGGAATGCAAAATCCACTTCCCGCGTCTCCAGCATCCGGTTTAATTCTTCCCGCCCGGCCAGCATATAGGAATTGTTGGAGTAATCGTTGGAATCGAATTCCATGATAATGCCCTTCACGCTGTGCTTCACCATGTACATGGCAAAATCAGCGTAATTTAACAGTGTATCAAAATCCACGGCGTCATCCGGATACCACGCCATTCCTCCGGAAACGCGGACAGGAATCTGATACCCACCCTTCATCTCCAGGCTGGTAGACTGCAAAAACTGCATGAAGGACTGGACTCTCCGCCTGATCTCCTCTTTTCCACCCCCGTAAATCAGCGTGACGAATTCATCGCCGGAATAACGCGATACGATGGCGCCTTCCTCTTCCAGCCGCTTTAAGCAGTTGGCAAACAGAACGATATAGCGGTCGCCCTCGTCATGGCCGTACGTATCGTTGATATACTTTAAATTATCGAGATCCCACATGGCCACAGCCGCGGTCTGAATGGTTCCATCCGCCATAGCCACCACCAGCTGTTCCCGGAATGCCCTTCTGTTATAGAGGCTGGTGAGCAGATCGTAATTTCTCTCCCGCTCCAGCTTCGCCTTCTCCTCCACGTCGCCCGTCACATCCGAAAGCACGCCGAGGACCGTTCCCGCCTCCTGTGTCTCCAGGATGAGACGGACCCAGCGTCCCTTACCTGCCGCATTTGCCCGGTCAGATGCGCTCCTCTCTGCTTCATCTGCCATCGGGCGCGCCTCCACATGAAACAGGTAATTTTCGCCGTCTCTCTTTGTATTCCTGATACCGGCCTCCATCCGCTGCCGAAACTCCCCGCTGCCCATATAGCAGTACGGCTCCCCCGGCTCTTCCCAACCCATCATCTCAAAAATGGAACGGCTGCAGAATACGCTCTCATTGTTTTCTTCATACTCAAACACGCCAATCAGCACATTGGCATGCTCTAAAATACTGGATATCTTCGATGCGGACCGCTCCACATCCGCACTCAGCTGTTCGATGGTCTCTGTCAGTTCATCGATCTCTCCGATGTTAACCCGTGTCAGCGTAAGGCCGTGTTCTCCCGACCGTTTACGAACCTCATTGACCAGGCCGCGAATCGGGTCTGTCACGATCTTGCCGATGATGAAGACGCCGAATACGCTTAAAATAATCGGAATCAGAATGGAGCTCAGCAGCATGCTTCGAATGGAATTATAAAAGGACAGCAGGTCGTTCTTCCTGGCCATCCCGACCAGGACCCATTCCTCCTGTTCAAACGGCGTATTATAGTTATACACATCCAGCTGCTTTACGCTGGCATACCAGCCGGCCCGGTCGGAGGAACGCAGCTCACCGATGCCTTCCTCCTCGTTATCCGTGTATTCCAGGTACTCGTCTCCCTTGAAATACTGATTATAAAGATAGCCTGACGATGCTACGGGAGTGATGGTATTCTCTCCCGCCTGTCGGACTCCCAGGGCGTAGCAGACCTCGAAGCTGCTCTCCGTCCTGTCGGAGCTGAGCACCTGCTCGATCCTTCCGATTCCCATCTCCAGTCCGAACACGCCCACGACGCTTCCGTCCTCCAGGATGATGGGGGCGGAATACGTGATGACAGGAATGTCTTTGGGACTCAGGCGGAACGGCTTGCTTAAATAGGCAAAATTCAACCGGTCCTCTGCCCCGGCCTGATTCTCCACGGAGGAATAAAACGGTTTTTTATAGAAATCGGTACTGCCGTCATCGGCCGTCATGTCAAAGCCCAGGTCCCAGAAGGAATCCAGAGGAATCCCGTATTTATTGGCAAGGGAAGGAAGCCCCCGCTCCAGAAGCAGAGACGAATTATCCTGATTATAGCTCCTGCCGGGATTGGAATCGCGTATGTAAAATCCGGCCTTCGTATTTTCCGCACTGTTCTGCGCGGCCGGGCCATCCAGCACGACGAATATTCCCGTGCCGTAGCTGCGGCGCATGAGATCGACGGCTCTGTTCATAATCCCGTCGGCAATCTCCCGGTTTAAATCATAATCGCTTGAAATACAGGACGCATCTTTATGCTGTTCGTCTAAAACCGACTGAATCTCAGACGCCATGGATCCGGAGTCATTGACGACATTAATCCACTGGTGGATCGTCTCCTTCTCCAGATAGAGCCTGGTGTTATCCGTATTCTCACTCAAAATATGGATTTCATTATTCTTCAGTTTTTTAGAAACACCGCCGAACAGAACCATTCCGGCCATAATCAGTGCCTGTATAATCAACAGCACCAATAACGGCCAGAGCAGATGGGTTCTGATGGATTCATTCCTGCCTTTTTTCATAACTACTCTCCGATGATGGTCTCCAGTTGTTCTTTTGTATCCTCATACCACTGTTCAAATTTAGATTCTTCCGTAAACTGCTCTACCGCTTCTTCCCTGGACATTCCCTGCGCCATGAGGGACAGCACGGTCTCTCTGTCTTCTCTGGCTTTATCCGCCATGGTGGTGTTTAAAATTGCGCGCGCCTGATCTCCGCCCTCGAAGGGCTTCGTCGTATACAGCTGATACTTGTTGGCAGTCTCCAGGCCAATCAGCAGGTTCTCGCCTGCCGCGTCTTCCTCTCCGTTCTCCGCCAGCACGGTCTCCAGCCGTTCCTTCACTCCCGCTTCCTTCTTAACCGGCAGATAGCCGGAGGAGACGGAAAATCTGATATTATTGTCAACACCCGTAAACCACTTCAAAAAGGTGGACGCCGCATACTCTCTCTTCTCCTCAGACTTTAGGATCATCATGCCTGCGCCCTGCTGGACGGCGCACGGCTCCGTCCCCGAGAAGTTGGGAAGCGGATAGACCTTGCTCTCGATGGGATAGCTGGTTCCATCCTCCAGCGTCACGCTGGTTGGGAAATAGGCGAATCCGCTGGTTGAGCCCACGAAGGCCGCCAGCTGTCCCGTCTTCACATCGTCGCTTCTGAACTTTCCGAATGCGCCGAAATAGCCGTTGACATACGGAATATAGTAGTTATCCCAGAGCCGCTTCATGGCGGTCCTGTCAAAATCCATGATCACGTGTCCATCTTCCACGCGGAAAATCTCATGTCCAAGCTGCAGGCTTCCGACGATGATATAGTTGGCAAATGCGTCTCTTCCGAAAAATGCCTTTCCGTCATCCGGCGTTTCCGTCAGGCTGTCGGTCCACTTGTAATATTTCTCCGCCACACGCGTGATTCCTTCCCAGGAGGAGAACGCGGCGTCCGTCTCCCCGGTTGCCTCGGCAAACTTATCCCAGTCCGTCTTGTTGATCGCAAATACTTCCGTTGACTTCGCCACCGGGAACACCTTGATTCCTTCGCTTCCGTCAAACCGGCCTTCTTCTATGTAGGCATCCACATACTCCCCGATCTCATCTGCGGTCAGATACTTGCTTAAATCAACCGCCATTCCCCTTTGGTCGATCTCATAGACCTTATCGGCATAAGCCGCGAAGACATCCGGAACCGGATCCGAGCCGATCTTCTTATCGATGCTGTCCGTCACGGCCTGACTTAAATCGTCGATGCTGCCCTTGCTGTAGGCTTCCACGATTATGCCCTTTTCCCGGCCCTCCGATTCGTTAAATGTCTGAACCAGCTGATCGAAGCCTTCCTTCTGGACGCCGTTATAGTAGTGCCATATGGTAATCGTCACCGGATCCTTAGCCGAGAGGCCGTAAGGATCCTTCTTTTCACATCCCGCTAAGCCGGCGGCCAAAATCCCCGCAGCCAGAACCGGCAGTACCCAGCTTTTTTTCATCTTCATCCCCATCACACCCTTATCCTTACATTGGAATCTGGTCATACTGGATCGAATCTTTGATCTGACCCGCATGTTCCCTGTCCGTCAATAAAGCCAGCAGTTCAATTCCCAGATCCAGCGCATAGCCAAGGCCCCGTGCGGTTGTCACATTGCCATCCGTCACTACGCCCTGTCTCGTATATTCCGCGCCCTTCAGTTCGCCTTCAAAGCCCGGATAACACGTCGCCTCTCTCCCTTCCAGGATCCCCAGTCCGCCGAGGACGCTGGGTCCGGCACAGATGGCAGCCAGTCTCTTTCCAGCCTTATCCGCCTTTAACAGTTCCCCGCATAAGCCCTCATGAGCCGCCAGATTCCTCGTTCCCGGCATACCGCCCGGTAAAAACAGAACATCCGCGTCAGAAAAATCTGCCTCGGAAAATTCAAGATCCGCCTGCAGCTTTATCTGATGTGCGCTTACCACATCCTTACTTCCTGTAATGGAAACCAGCTTCACATCCTGTCCGCCTCTGAGCAGAACATCAACGACTGCCAGCAGCTCCACCTCTTCTGATCCGTTTGCTACAAATGCATATACTTTTCCCATGATCATAATCCTCTCTGTCTGTTTATTTTTGCAGGGTACTGATGGTAGAAATCTTCACATAATCCACCAGATACCTTGTTTCTGCCTCGTCACCGTGAATCATCTTCATCAGTACGTCCGCGGCCGTATGGGACTGTCCCGTGTGATCGTTCAGCACGGTTCCCGTCACTTTGCCTTCCTTGATGTACTGAACCGTCTCCTCCAGGGCATCCACACCTACTAAGTAGATATCCTTTCCGGTTTTCCGGCCCGCCGCGTCGATGGCTTCCCACGCGCCATTGGCCATAGCGTCATTGTTGCAGAAAATGACCTCGATCCGCCTGCCATAAAGCGCAAGCGCCTTCTCCGCCAGCTTCCGGCCCTCCTCCTTCTTCCAGTCAGCATGGCCCGAAAACAGCTTTTCCGTCTTCATGCCGCCGTCCTCCAGCGCCTTTATGGAATACTCGGTGCGGTAATTGCTGTCCTCATTGTCCTTTTCTCCCATAATCATAACGTAGGACACGACACCGTCTCCGTTAAAATCTCCGCGTTTTTCCGTCTCCAGTATGATACCGCCCTGATAGGTTCCGGCCTGCTTCGAATCCGTTCCGATGCAGGAAACCGCCATCTTCTCCGCCTTCCATCTGGCCTGCTCGTCCGCCTTCGGCTGCCGGTTGATAAATACAAGGGGAATCCCGGCCTCATGGCAGGAATCCGCAATCACGCCCGCCCTGTCCGTGTCTACCAGATTCACGATAATCCCGTCGTATCCGGCCTCGATGAACTCATTCACCTGGGAGATCTGTTCCTCCTGCTCTCCCCTGGCGTTCCGCACCACAACCTCCGCGTTATACGCTTCCTCCAGATACTGCCTCAGTTCCTCCCGGTACAGCTTCATAAAATTATCGTCGTACCGGTAGATGGCAACGCCGATCCGCAGCTTCTTCTCCGCTGCTTCCGTACTTTCACCGCTGTCATCCGCACCGTTCCCGCTGCCGTTGACACTTTCCGATGTACTTTGGGACGCACTTTCCGACGCCCCCGGCGATTCCCGCGTCCCGCCTTTTCCAGACGAACACGCCGCCAGAAAGCAGACCGCCAGAGCCAGCAGCAGACAGATGGGAAAAATACGGTTTTCTCTCTTTTTCATGATGTATTCTCCTGTTTTTTGTCTGTAGATTTTATATTACCACTTTTAGGGTATTTTATCTACTGTTTCAGCTTGAGTTGGGAAGAAACAATTATTGAGGGGGGAGGTACGCCCCAGGGTTTGCGGTTAGGGCGAGGGGGACGGGGGAGAACCTGCGACAGCTTCTTGTTTCCTCGGCGGCAGGAACTAAAGCCTCGGAAAAGGAAACTGTCGCAGGCTCTCCCCCGTCCCCCTCGCCTAACCGCAAACCCTGGGGCTGTGTACTGGCTGTGCTGGGAAAACCAATATTAAAATAACATTAAATAATAAATAAAAGGCTTGACTACATTTTCTTTATGGTATATGGTATACTATTTTTACAATGTTTACACGTATTGTTAATGGAGGGAAATCGATGGAAATAGAACGTAAGTTTTTTATAAATGAACCGGTGTCTGGGTATGAGGAGTATCCTCATCATGCGATTGAGCAGGGATACCTGTGTACAGAGCCGGTGGTGCGGGTGAGACGGGAGGATAATACGTATTATCTTACGTATAAGTCAAGAGGGAAGCTGGCCAGGGAGGAGTATAATCTGCCTCTTACAAAGGAGGCTTATGAGCATTTGATCGGGAAGGCGGATGGGAATATTCTTACGAAGAAAAGGTACTTGATTCCTGTCGAGGGATCGCATTTGACTATCGAATTCGATGTGTTTGAAGGGAAGTTTGAGGGGCTTATGCTGGCGGAAGTGGAGTTTGAGACGGAGGAGGAGGCGAACGCGTTTATTCCTCCGGAATGGTTTGGAAGGGATGTGACGTACTCCGGAGAGTATCAGAACAGCCGTTTGTCGGGGCTGGCAGGTATGGAGCTGCTTTGAGCCTGGTGACCATGCTTTGGGGAGAAATTTTATTCTTCCCCTTATAAAAAGGCATGAAAGAATTTGCGGTGCGCTGGCGCATAAGCGAATTCTTTCATGCTGTTGGGTAAATTATTGTTTTATTTCTTCTGTACGTATTTCAGACAGTCAAGTGTTACTGCCGTGATAATGATGATACCTTCAAATACGAACTGAAGGTTTGTGTCGATACCGAGGATTGTAAGGGAGTAGATCAGTACGGTGAAAATAAGTACGCCGACTACTACGCCTGAAATCTTACCAATACCACCGGTAAAGGATACGCCGCCTACTACACAGGCTGCGATCGCGTCCATCTCCCAGCCCTGGCCATAAGCCGCGGAGCCGGAGCCTACCATTCTTGCACATTCCAGCCATGCGCCAAAGCCGTAAAGAATACCAGCCAGGATAAATGCGCCCATGGTTACCCAGAATACGGAAATACCTGAAACAGCCGCTGCCTCCGGGTTTCCGCCGACTGCGTATAAATTCTTGCCGAATGTTGTCTTGTTCCAGATAAACCATACGATTGCAATTGCAGCTACCGCCCAAAGGATGATGGTCGGGAAACCATTTAATCTCGGGATAATCATCTTCGGGATAGAAGGTTCAATTGCACCGAAGGATACACCTTTTGTCGCATACGTAACAAGGCCGAAGATAACCAGCATGTTTGCCATGGTTGAAATAAAAGGATGCATCTTGAATCTGGCTGTAAAGAAGCCTCCGATTGCGGTAAAACATGTACACAGAACGATACACATAAACAGCGCGAAAACAACTCTTACACCGATGGGAAGACCCGTAAAATCAAATACATGGCCGAAAACCATACCCGTATTGACGCCCTGGTGCATAATGATGGTTGCAGTCGTCATACCCATACCAACCATACGGCCAATGGAAAGGTCCGTACCGGTAAGGAGAATGAGTCCCGCTACACCGAGCGCAAGGAACATACGCGGGGAAGCCTGCTGTAGAATATTTAAAATATTGTTATAGGTAAGCAGCGGCACGCCCTTTATGATCGGCGTGGCGATACACAGCCCGATAAAAATCAGGATAATCGCGATATACAAACCATTCTGCAGTAAAAATTCCCTGCGGTTGAACGTATATTTATAGTTCTCCCATTTCTGGGCCCTGGACTCCGTGAAGGTGAACTTGGAGATGCGCAGTAAGTCAATCAGATGATACTGCCAGACAAACGCCGCGTGTCTTCTGTCCTTGATCTGCTGAAGCTCCTTTTCCAAATCCATTTTCGCATCAAACATCCGGTTCTTATGAACATACTTTTCATCCTTCACTTCCTGATGGTCAGAAAGCTTTGACATGGTGCTCTGGTGTTCTTTCTCCAGCTCCGCAATCTTTTTGTGGTACTTTTCCTTTGCGAGCACCTTTTCCTGCTCACAGCTCTCTTTCAGCGGCTGATAATAATCCTTATCAAAGTGTGCCTTCAGATACGCTGTTGCGTCGGAAATTAATTTTGAAATCTCATCTTTATTTTTTGCTTCAACTGCTTTTGCTTTATCCAGCTCAGCCTTATACGCTGTAATCCTGGATTCTTTTTCGCCCTTCGTGATGCTGCGGTCTCTCTTTATTGCGTCAATCGAATTCTGAAGAGCGACTGCTCTGTTTGTGCCGTCCGCTCTGAGGCTGTCGATCTTACTCTGTATCTTACCAACATAATCCTCAATTGGCTGGCGCAGCTTAAGTTCCTGTTCAGCTGTAAGAGTCTTACCATTTCCATTCGCCATATCCATCAATCTCCCCCATTATAGGTATTTTGCACTGAGTCTTAAAAGCTCTTCCTGGTTTGTTTCTTTTGTATTCACAATTCCAGACAGCCGTCCATTGGACATAACACCAATACGGTTCGTAATTCCCAGAATCTCCGGCATCTCAGAGGAAACAACTATGATCGTCTTTCCCTGCTTCGCCATATTGATGATCAACTCATATATTTCGTATTTCGCGCCGACATCGATACCTCTTGTAGGTTCATCCATCATGAAAACCTGAGGCTCGCGTTCCAGCCATTTTCCAAAAATAACCTTCTGCTGGTTACCGCCGGAAAGGCTCGATATCATATCGTCCGGCCCCATACACTTGGTATGCATGATTTTGATTTCCTTCGAAGTCGCCTTTACCATCTTAACATCAGAGAGCGCGATCCCGGTCTTATACTGTTCCAGGTTTGCAATGGTGGTATTAAACGTAAGGTCGCCCTTCAGGAAAAGCCCATTGGCCTTTCGTTCCTCGGTGATCATAGCAAATCCATGCTCCATGGCTTCCTTCGCACTTCCGAAATTCATAAGGCGCTTATTAAAGTAAACACGCCCAGCCGCTCGGGTACGGACACCAAAGATTGTCTCCAGAAGCTCCGTACGTCCTGCACCCACCAGACCATACAGCCCGAAGATCTCCCCTTCTCTTACATCAAAGGAAACATCCTGCAAATGGGGTTCAAACTTTGTAGATAAATGCTGGATGGACAAAATCACATCCTTGGGGGTATTGTCAACCGGCGGGAACCGGTTGTCAAGTGAACGGCCTACCATGGCCGCTATCAGCTCATTCATGTTCGCATCCTTGGTACTCTTTGTCATAACCAGGTTGCCGTCACGAAGCACTGATATCTCATCACAAATTTCAAAAATCTCATCCATCTTATGAGAGATGTAGATCAGGGCAATTCCCTGCTCTTTTAACATTCTCATCATCTCGAAAAGTTTATCCACTTCCTGTACCGTTAAGGAGGAAGTAGGCTCATCGAGAACGATTACCTGGGAATTATAGGAGATTGCCTTGGCAATCTCACACATCTGCCTCTGTGATACAGACATGTTACGCATGGGCTGAGTAAGGTCAACGGTCATGCCCAGCTTTCTGAAAAGCTCGGAAGCTTCCTTTTTCATTCTGCCTTCATCAACAATCCCCATGGAATTGACCGGATAACGACCGAGGAACAGATTGTCAATAACATTTCTTTCCAGACACTGATTCAGTTCCTGGTGAACCATTGCAATTCCGTTTTCAAGGGCATCCTTCGGTCCGGAAAAGCTTACTTCCTTTCCTTTCAGGAAGATATTTCCCTCGTCCTTCTGGTAGGTACCAAACAGGCACTTCATCATGGTGGACTTACCGGCGCCGTTCTCACCCATAAGCCCCATAACGGTTCCGCGCTTCACATCCAGATTGATATGGTCCAGAACCCTGTTTCGGCCAAAGGACTTGCTCATACCGCGTATTGATAAGACGATATCATCTTTCTTATCTGCCATTGTTTTTACTCCTCTGCTTATAAAAACGCCTGATTATTAAAAGAGGTTATCAGGGAGAATTTCTTCTCCCTGATAGCCTGCCCATCTTTAATATTAGTGAATATTACTGATCAAGTAAAGATGTGTAAGAAGCTGCGTTATCTGTCTTAACCATGTTGATTGCAAATGCATCGTACTGGCTCGGATTACCAAGACGGTTTGTGATATTGGACTCTGTCTGGCCATCGCCGCCGATGTACTCAACCTTTAAGTTAAGCAGCTTGTCGTACTTCTGAAGAAGTGGCTGATAGGTTGAACCCAGGAAGTTATCAGCAGAATTGTAGATATTCAGCCATACCTTCTTTTCCGGATGTGCAGCTGCGTCAAGCTGGTTTGCTACAGGTGCATAAACCATTGTGGAATCCATGAAATCCTTATAATTGTCAGCTGTAACTGCAACGTTCAGTGCGTAGTAAGAACGCTCATCTGCTTTGTATACATATACGTCGCTGCTCAGAACGTTTCCTGCGTCGTCAGCTGTGCCGATACCGGTGTCGATATCAACGCCGTCGAGAGCGTTACGAAGAACACGAAGTGTTAAATATGCCTGAACATCAGCATGCTGGCTGATCGTTCCGCCGTAGCCTTCTGCGATCGCTGCAACTGCATCACTGTTTGCATCGTATCCAAATGTAGGAACCTTGTTGTCTTTGGACCATGCATTAAACATGGACATACCCATACCGTCGTTGTTAGAAGCAACGATATCGATCTGATCGCCGAAAGAGGAAGACCATGTTCCAATTCCGTTACCTGCTGTCGCTGCATCCCATGTAGCACCAGCGGAATTCTTCATTTCCTGAGAAGCAAGCTCACGAACTACGTATTCTTTTCCGTTCACTTCAAGCTTTCCATCCTGTACGATGGCGGAAGAGCCGTCTGTATTTGTTCCAATCGGATCGCTGTTGATGTTGCCGTCTTTTTCTACTGCTGTTCCAAGGGCCTTACGAACGCCTCTTGTACGAGCGATGGAATCGTTATGTCCGATATCGCCGATAGCCAGAACATAGCCGATGATTCCGTCACCGTTGCGGTCGATGGTGTCAATATTCTTTTCGATGTACTCTTTCACCATGGTACCCTGAAGTTCAGCACCCTGATTGGCATCGAATCCTACATAGTATGTATCCGCATTGTAATTCAGCGCCGTCATATCAAGCTGGCCTGTGGCACTGCTGGATGGCTGACGGTTAAACCATACTAAGGGCTTATCCTTGTTCTCCACTTTTGCATCAGCGGCTTTTGTCTCTGCCGGAGCTGCTGTCGTCTCTCCTGCTGCGGCTGTTGTCGTCTCTGCCGGAGCTGCTGTTGTTGGTGTTTCTGCTGTCTTGGAGCCACATCCTGCCATGGAAAATACCATAGTGGACGCCATACCTACTGCTACTACTTTTTTGAGTAATCTCATGATAAATCCTCCCTAGATATAGTATAGTATTTGCCGATTCGTCATTTTTCCTCATCGACACCCATATTATATCTTTATTTTAGGCATATTTCCATATGATTTTTTTCGTTTTTATATAAAATTTCTTAGATTTTATGTTTTTTACCCGTTTTTCCATGGTTCAGATCACAACATGCACAAGACTTTTCAATTTTCATCAGCTGTTAGTGCAGTCTGCCTGCAATTATAGTATTTTCCCCCCTCCAAACTCACGATTTCCTGTACATTCTGTCCAAGTCCAGCCGCAGCGGCGATCTGGAACACTACATTGGCGTACTCATCGCTGTCGCACTGCACAGTTCCAAAGAGCTTCCCGGAACTCAGCCCCTCGATTCCCTGGGGCGTTCCGTCTATCCCCACGATCTTGATGGGCCTTGTGATTTTCTTCCGCTCCAGCGCGTCAGCCGCACCCAGCGCCATATCGTCGTTGTTGCTGATCACGAGTTCGATTTCATCCGGATACTCATCGAGCCATTTCTCCATCCACGCAGAGCCCTGGCTCTTCTCCCAGTTTCCAATGCCTCCGGTGATTTTTTCCAGGGGTACGCCTCCGTCTTTTAAGGTCTGAATCGACCATTCCGTTCTGATCAGGGAATCCTGATGGCTCGTCTCGCCCTCCAGGAGTACATAGCTTACCTTGCCGTCGCCGTTTAAATCCAGAGTAGCCGGATCCTTCTTGTAGGCGTCCACCAGGATGTTGCCCTGCAGAACCGCGGATTCCTTGGCGCTTTCCCCCACGTAGTAAAGCTTCTCCCACCGGTTCATGTCCTCTTCCACCGGCTCACGGTTGAAGAAAACCACGGGAATATCTCCCTCCATTGCCCTGCTGATGATATAGGAGGCCGCGGAACGGTCCACCATATTGACGCAGATCACGTCCACCCCCAGGGAGATAAACCGGTCCACCTGGCTGTTCTGCGTGTTCTGATTGCCCTTTCCGTCCACAACGTCGAGAATCACTTTGACACCGGTCTCCTTCTCATAGGCTTTCGCCTTCTCTTCCATCTTTCCGCAGAGATTATTAATAAAGGAATCGTCTCCCCGGTACAGAGTCACCCCGACCCGCAGCGTCTTTTTCTCCTCCTTCTCCTCATGGCTCCGGTTCTGGAAAAACAGACAGCCGAACACAAGAATAACAGCTACGAGCAGTACTGCAATTAATGAATATTTCTTTTTCATTGGCCCTCCTCTGTTCCTTACTCGATTGGATAAAGAATCTTCTCGAAACGCGTCTCTTTCAAATCATCTTTTTCGATGTAATACGATTCCAGCACGATCTGATCCCGGTCGCCGCGCTTCTCGATGGCCTCCACTGCCTTTACAATGCTTAAGTATCCGGCATCGAACTGGTTTGTCGTCACAAGGCCCTTTATCACGCCGCGGTCCATCTGATTTAAGATCTTCGTCGTGCTGCCGAAGCCGTAGAGATTCGGAGTGTCTTTTCCATAAACCGGACTTCCCGCGATGACGTCCGCCACCTGATCCAGACTCTGCACGTCCAGGGCGACGAGAATTTCCTCCCTGCTGCCGGAAACCGCGTTTTCTTCAATCGTCCGGCGGAAGTCGTCCTCACTTCCCGCCGCGGGCGCGCCGGAAGCGCCGCTTCTGTACTTTTCGTAGAGCTGCACATGGAAGCCGGCCTGGGAGAGCGCCGCCAGTAGGCTGCTGTAGACTTCTTTGTTGTATCCATACTCCAGCCCCTCGGAGAATACGAGAACCGGCTTGTCGGGGGTATTTTCCCTTGCAATGGCTTCCCCCAGCATCTTCCCTGTCTCCTGGTAGTCCTGTGAGATTCCGCTCATGGCCCAGTCGCCCGGGAAGATGGTTCCCATGACGATCAGCGGGCTGCCAAGGACCATCCCATCCAGTATCGCGCTGCACTCCTGCTGCTTTAAGGGCACCAGCACCACCGCCTTCGCCCCGTCGTCGATCTCGCGCTTTAACAGCTCCATCTGCTCCGTGACATCTCCCTTTTCGTACAGGGTGATGAAGTTCACATCCACGTTGTACTCATCCGCGGCCTTGTCCACGCCCTTGCGGAAATTTGCGTAGTAATCATCCGTGGTATCTCCGATCACGATGGATATCGGATAAATCTCCGTCTTCTTTTCCTTGATAATCAAATCCGTGGAGGACAGCAGAAACAGGAGGACTAAAACTCCCGCAAGCAGACTCCATATCATCTTTTCCCGCCTTGTCATCTTCATCTTTCTCCGCCCTCCGCCAGAATCCGGCTGTAGGGAACGGCAGGAAGGTGGATGGTAATCTCCGTCCCCTCGTCCGGTTCTGAATCGATCCTAAGCCCGTACTCCTCGCCAAAATAGAGCTTGATCCGCTCATTCACATTCTTTACACCGATTCCGGAGCCCTTTTTGGAGGTCACTAAAATCGAGTCGGAAAACAGGCTTTCCACCTGCTCCCGGGTCATGCCCAGCCCGTTGTCGCGGACCGTAAAGTATAAGTCCTCCCCTTCCTTCCACACCTTAAGCGTAATCTCGCCGTCGCCGTCCATGAACTCCATCCCATGGTAGATCGCGTTCTCCACCAGCGGCTGGAGCATCAGCTTTAAACTGGCCAGCTCCAGACAGTCGTCCGCGGCGTCGATGTAGTAGGAAAACTTGTTCTTAAAGCGCATATGCTGAATCATCAGATAGTTGCGCACGTGTTCCAGCTCGTCATGCACGGTGATGATGCTCTTTCCCTTGCTCAGGCTGATACGGAAGAACCGCGCAAGCGCCGTCACTACCTTGGCCGCCTCCGCCTTCTGCTCATTTTCAATCATCCAGACAATGATATCCAGGGTGTTATAGAGGAAATGCGGGTTGATCTGAGACTGCAGCGTGTCAAATTCCTGCTTTCTCTTGGCCTCATGCTCCGTCACAATATCATTCATGAGCACCCGGATCTGTCTGGCCATGTTATTGATGGAGGTTCCCAGATGCTGAATCTCATACGATCCGCCGATATAGACCGGCGTCTCCAAATTTCCCTCCTCCAGAATTCCCACGGATTTCTCCAGCTCCTTGATGGGATTCGTGATTCTGGACGAAATATAGGAGTTGATAATTGTTAAAATAAAGAGAATCAGGGTGATCAGGAAAATGATAAACAGCCTCGTCTTTATGGAGTTTAGGGATACCACGTTCTTTGGAGTCACCCCCACGACCTTCCAGCCCGTGTAGCCGACGGACTTCACGGTGATAATCCGTTCCCGCCCCTCGAACTTTTCCAGATGGTTTCCATCCTTGTATCCGGCCGCCGTTAAATGATTCTCGGAGACCCGTCCGGAATCAATCAGCTGGATCTTCGGATGGTAGAGGATTTCCCCGTCGCTGCTGATTAAGTAGACGTAGCCTCCGGTGCCTGTGGTCACGCCCTCAAACAGATGCGCCAGGCTGGAGTAGCTTAAATCCACCAGAAGCACGCCCTGCGCCGTCGATGTCCCTTCCGTCAGCTCCACCGCCCGGGACAGGGAGATCACCCACCGGTACTGGCTTTCATTGCCGTCGAAAATATACTGGACGTGAGGGTTGGAAAAATGCTGGTTCTCCGTCTTCTCCAGGGCGTTGGAAAACCAGCCGTCCCCGGTTACATCCAGATTCGTCTTGATTCTGGCCGCCGGCACTGCCTCCTTTAAAGTCCCATCCTGGGAGAACAGGGCAATGTTGTCCACATTGTCCTTGTTGTTGTCGTACAGCAGGGTGATCTCGCTGTTGATGGACTCCGAGGACAGGTCCGCGTTCTTTACCGCACCGTAATACAGGGAATCCGACAGCTTCATGACCGTGCGCAGATAGCTCTCCACAGACCGTGCCACCTGGCCGATCAGGCTCTGATTTTCCTCCATAACCGTCTCGGACACCTGGCTCGACAGACGCTGGTAGATGGAAAACGTGATGAGCAGACTGGCCGCCAGGGCAGTCACGGTAAAATACGTAAAGATTGTATACCGTATGCTGTTGTTATGAATCCTCTTGCCGTTTTTCTTTTTATTCATTTATCTGGCTCCACGGAATTTCGTCGGTGACACTCCAAATTTTTTCTTGAATACGTAGCTGAAATAGTTCTGCTCCTGGTAACCCACCTTGGAGGCGATGACGTACGTCTTGTCGTCCGTCTTGTTTAACAGTTCCACGGCCTTATTTAAGCGGATTTCCGTGAGATAGGCGATGTAGGCCTGCCCCGTCTCCTTCTTGAACATGGTCGAGAAATAAGCCGGGCTCATGTGCAGGTGGCGGCAGATCATCTCCACGGACAGATCGGGGTTCTGATAGTTGTCCATAATATACTGCTTCGCCTGCTGGATCACCTGGCGCGTCGTTATGTCACGCTCCTGATTGATGGCCTGGTTCATCTTGTGCGCCGTCTTTAACAGCCACTCGCCGAACTCCTCCCGTTTCTGAAGCTTGTCGATGACACTTAAGTATTCCAGCTCGCCGCCCAGAATCTCCTCCAGGTTTAAGTCATACTGCTGGATCATCTGAATGATGGTGTTCAGGACGCCGAAGACATACACCTGCTGCTGCCGGTAATGCACCTTTGCCGATTCCAGCTTGCCGGAGATTCTGGCCGTTACAGCCTCGATCTTCTCATCCGGTCCAAACTTGACGGCGGAAATAAAATCAGACTCGTCTGCATTGTCAAATTCCAGCTTGCCGCTGCCTACCGGCTCCATATCGTTGATGTAGATCGTGATTCCGCTGCCGACCACCGCTTTATATCCCAGGGCTTCCACTGCCGACTGGTAGGAGCCTGCGATCTTCGACAGGCCGGTCACGCTGTGGCCGATGCCAATGGTGACCGGAACCTCCAGAATACGTTTGGCCTCCTTACAGATATCTCCCAGAACATCGATGAGCCCCGTCGTGGTATTATCGTCGTCGAGCGCCGCGATCACCACCATTTCGGCTTCAGCCGTGGACTGGAATAAGGAGAACCGGCAGTAGCTTTTCAGTTTTTCCCGGACGATCTGCATGACGGAAATCGGAATCAGCTCTTCCTCCTCGTGGAGTGACAGCGTCTTCTTGCTTCTGTCATCACTCTTTTCCACATCGACGGCCGCGATCACCCATTTCCTGGCTCCCGTAATCGGAATATCGTATTCCCTCAGCTTCAACTCGATCAAATCATCTGACAGCCTCCGGTGCACCATGTCGTTGAAAAACTGCTCACGGATAATTGGCAGGCTCTTTCTGTAATTTTCACGAAGGCGGCTCACGTTGCGCTTCTCTTCGATCTCCTCGTCTAAATTGGACTTGATCCGTTTCAGGATGGAGGTCAGCTCCTCCACGTTGACCGGTTTTAGAATGTACTCCGTCACATTCAGCTTAATCGCCTTCTGGGCATACTCGAAATCGTCGTAGCCCGAAAAAATAACCACCTTCATGGAAGGATACCTCTGCCGGATTTTCTCCGCCAGCGTAAGGCCATCCATATAGGGCATGCGGATATCGGTTAACACCACATCCGGCTCTAAGACCTCGATCTTTTCCAGCGCGTCTTCTCCGTTCTCAGCATCCCCCACCACCTTGAATCCGGCTGATTCCCAGTCGATCTGTTTGATAATGCTCTTGCGGACCTCTTCCTCGTCGTCCACCAAAATAATGCTGTATAAATTCATGATCTATACCCCTTCTCTCCTGTAAATAATAAGATTCTGTCTCTATGCAGTCCCGTTATATGCACTGATACAGCAGCGCGTTGCAGATGGCGGCCGCCACGTTGCTTCCGCCCTTCCGTCCTCTCGCCACAATAAACGGCGTGTCGGGCAGCGAAAGGATCATCTCCTTCGACTGGACCACGTTGACAAAGCCTACCGGCACACCGATCACCAGTTTCGGTTTCAGCCTGCCCTCTTTAATCAGCTCGTACAGCCGGACCAGCGCCGTAGGGGCATTGCCGACTGCAAAGATACAGTCTCCGCCCAAATCGGCCGCCTTCTCCATGCTGGCGCAGGCTCTGGTGGTTCCCAGCCGCTTCGCCGCCTCCGCCACGTCTTCGTCGGCCATGAAACAGTCCACCGTACAGCCGCATTTCCGGAGGGCCGCCCGGTTGACGCCCGATTTCCCCATATTGGTGTCTGTGATGAAGCGGACGCCTTCTTTAATCGCCGCCTTCGCCAGCTCCACTGCGTGTTCGGAAAAGATTAAGCTGTCCGCGTAATCGAAGTCGGCGGTCGTGTGGATTACGCGTTTGATGACCAGTTCATTTTCCGGGTCCAGAACCCGGTTCCCCAGCTCCTCTGTGATAATCTCAAAGCTCCTTTTCTCTATGTCACCGGGAAGCACCCGTTCCAGTTCCGTCTTTATCATTCTGAATCTTCCTTTCTGCTGTCCGTCATGCGCTTGCCGTCGATTCCCATCATTTCGTAAACCGCCGCCATGTCAAAGCTCTCTCTGATGACTGCCGCGAGACGGTCGTACTGCTGCTCCCGGTAGGCGGCGTAATGAAACTCTTCGTTTCGCACTGCAGTCAGCCCCTTTTTCTCAAGGAGAGCGCTCACAACCGTCTCTGCGATTCCCTCCCGGTCAAAGAATCCATGGATGTACGTGCCGTAGACATGATTTCTCTGGCATCCATCCATCTTGGCCAGATGAGAGCCGTTCTGCTCCATCACATAGGACAGGGGCGGCACCGCACGGACCGTCTCGCCCATGTGGATTTCGTATCCCTCGATCTCCATGCCCGAAAGCTCCTCCAGGATTCCGCCCACGGAGGCACAGGAACCGGTCACCCGGGTTCTCGTCTTCTCTTTCCCGAATACGGTCCTTACCGGAAGAAGCTTAAGCCCCTCCACCGGCCGCCCTCTGTAGGTTTCCGTCTCCACGCCGAACGGGTCCTCCAGGCTTTCTCCCAGCATCTGAAAGCCGCCGCAGATTCCGAACACAGGAACGCCGGCGGACGCCAGCTTCAGCACTGCCGCCTCCAGGCCGTTCTCCCGCATCCAGAGTAAATCTTCTATCGTGTTCTTCGTTCCGGGAAGCAGGATCAGGTCCGGTTTTCCCAGATCCGACAAACGGTTCACATACGTAAGGCCGACTTCCGGCATACAGGAAAAGACCTGGAAATCTGTAAAATTGGAAATTCTGGGCAGCCGTATAACGGCAATGTCCACCAGCGTCTTTTTCCCTTTTTCCGTCCCGCTTAAATGGTGTCCCAGGCTGTCCTCATCCTCGATGTCCACATCAGCATAAGGAACCACTCCCGTAACCGGTATACCGCACAGGTTCTCGATCATATCCAGCCCCGGCTCCAGAATGGTCTTGTCTCCCCTGAATTTATTGACGACGAGTCCCTTCACCCGCGCCCGCTCTTCTTCCGAAAGCAGGGCCACAGTCCCGTAAAGCTGGGCAAACACACCGCCGCGGTCGATATCTCCCACCAAAAGGACCGGCGCCTCCGCCATCCTCGCCATGCCCATGTTCACGATATCATCCTGCTTCAGATTGATCTCCGCCGGGCTTCCGGCGCCCTCGATCACGATGATATCGTACTCCTCCTCCAGTCTCCGGTATGCCTTTTCCACCTCGGGAATCAGCGTCTTTTTATATGCAAAATACTCTTTCGCCGGCATTGTTCCGACCGGTACGCCGTGAACAATGACCTGGGAACCGGAGTCGGAAGTCGGCTTCAGCAGAATCGGATTCATGTCCGCCTGCGGTTTAATTCCGGCCGCTTCCGCCTGTACCACCTGGGCGCGTCCCATCTCCAGCCCGTCCTCCGTTATATAAGAGTTTAACGCCATATTCTGCGATTTGAAAGGGGCGACACGATAGCCGTCCTGCTTAAAGACCCGGCACAATCCTGCCGCGATCAGACTCTTGCCCGCGTTGGACATCGTCCCCTGTATCATAATTGATTTTGCCATTGATCTAATCCCTCTCTTCCATCGCCTTTTTCAGCACCCGGATAAATGTCTCATTGTTGGCCCTGTCCTTTACGCAGATCCGGTAAAAACGTCCGTCAAGCCCCCGGTAGTTGGCGCAGGAGCGGATTAAGACACCGTTTTTCAAGCAGGCGTCATAGAGGCTGCAGGCTTCCGGCGTCCGGGCCCTGGCCTGCGCCGGATCCCTGAAAAACAGATAGTTGGCTCTGGAATCGTAGACGAAAAGCCCCAGGCCCTCCATCTGCGCCTTCAGCCAGCTCCGCTCCCGTTTCACCAGCTCCCTCGCCCGGTTCACATACTCCGTCTCCCCAAGCGCAGCCTCGCCCGCCGACTGAGCCGGACCGGAGACACTCCACGGCTGACGACAGCCGTCCATTGCTTCCAGAAGTTCCCGGTCCAGAGAAATACCGTAGCCCAGCCGCAGCCCGGCCATGGCGTAAAGCTTCGTAAATGCCTTCAGAATAAACAGCCGGCGGAAACGTCCCGACCGCACTTCCTTCATCACGGAAAAGCGCTCCGGCTCATCCAGAAACTCAATAAAACACTCATCCACCACACAGACAATGCCCCGTTCTTCGCAGTACTCCAGAAGAGGGATCAGCGCTTCCCGTTCCACCGCAAATCCGGTGGGATTATTGGGATTGCAGAGGAACAGGATATCCGGCCGCTGTCCGGCCGCCTCTGCCTCCTTTAAATGCACGAGGAGCTCCGGTACCGAAAGGGCAAAATCTTCCTCTTCCTTTAAGTCGAACCAGGACAGCCCGCATCCTGCGGCCTTTAACGCCTGCTCATATTCCAGAAAGGAGGGGGCGATTAACAGCGCCCGCTTCGGACGCTTCGCCTGTACAATCAGAAAGATAAGCTCCGCCGCACCATTTCCGCAGAGAACAGCCTCCCTTCCGATCCGGTGGTAATCCGCCAGCTTCGTTCGAAGCGCCTGGCACCGGCTGTCCGGATACACGCTGCAGCAGTCTGCCGCCCCGATGTAAGCATTTTTCACACCCTCGGGAAGCCCGAGCGGGTTTAAGTTGGCGGAGTAATCCAGCTCCACCTGATTCGTATATATGTCTCCTCCATGCTGGTATTCCATGATGTATATCTCCATTCTGTCATTTTACAGTCTATTGTGCAGTGCCCGATTATCTGATAAATGGTATTGCAGCCAGAAGCCCAAGAACCGCCGCTGCAAACAGCGCCGCCGCATACGTTCCCGTCATCAGCGTGTTTGCCCGCCGGATATCCGCATATTCCACGGACCGGTCTGCATCGCCGATAGTCGGTTTCTCGTACAGCTTCCCGAAGTAGAACGCGTTTCCCGCCAGCTGAATCCCCAGTACGCCGGCACAGACCGATTCCGTCTGGGCGGAGTTGGGACTCTTATGGTTATAACGGTCACGTCTGAAGATCCGGATTCCGCCGCTTCCGCTGTAATGATGTTTTTCAGACTCTGCCCTCTTTCTCAGCCGCATTCCGGCTCCTTCTGCCGCCTCCAGGACATAACCCGCCGCGATCATGAAACAGGCCGAAAGCCTGGCCGGAATGTAGTTGCACACATCGTCCAGTCTGGCTGCTGTTCTTCCGAAGTTTATGTATTTGTCATTTTTATAGCCAACCATGGAATCCATGGTATTAACCGCCTTATAGAGAAATATCCCGGTTCCGCCTCCCAGCACCATATAAAAGAGCGGGGCGATGATTCCATCCGAGGTATTTTCCGCCACAGTCTCCACCGCAGCCTTCGTAATTCCCAGGTCTGTGAGATCTTTGGTATCCCGCCCTACGATCATGGAGACTGCGGTTCTTGCGCCCTCTGTATCCCCGGCGGCCAGCGCGTCATACACCTTCATGCTCTCCTTTTTCAAAGAACGCCACGCCATCATCTGCCCGCACATCACGCTTTCCACCGCCACTCCGGCCAATGGATGAACCGTGTACGCGGCGGCCAGAACGAACAACGAGGCAAGTCCTGTGATCAGAAGAACAGCGACGACCAGCGCGGTGCCCGCCCTTCTCTCCGACTTTTCGTTTGCCGGGAACCATTTGCGGAGCCGAGCCTCCAGCCATACGATCAGGTTACCGATGCCGCAGACCGGATGCGGTATATTCCGTGGATCTCCAAACAGCGCATCGAGGGCACAGCCCGCAAATGCAGCCAGTATATGGTAACGTATCATCTGTTCTCCCTCATTTCAGCCTGGTGGCGATGCCGCAGACCATGCGGTACACCGCTTCGGAATCTGCCGCCAGCTTTTCGGCCGCCCTCCCGGCTGCCTCCCGCCATGCCCGCTCCTCCGGGTCCACCGGAACGATACCGCATCCAATCTCGTCCGCGGTAATCACGACATCCGGATTTTTCGCCTCAATTGCGGCTATAAATTCATTGACATCCCGCTCTTCCCAGAGCAGTCTTCTCACAAAGTAATGAAATCCGCTGATAACCGGCCTCTCAAGGGCCGTTTCAAACGGATCCCTCCGTCCGCTGGCCACCGGAAGCGTTCTCTCTTCCGTTTTGAGACCGGCGTAAAGTACGTGTTCTCCTATTCCCGGCGTGGCCCGGCCTGCTGCAAGTGTTTCCGCAAATGCCGTCTTTCCCTGCCACGCACCGCCCGTAATAAATATCATAAATATTCTCCTGTTCTTTATATGGCAAACTGGGTCACAGCCGCCAGCACTGCCGTCAATACCAGCTCACACACCTGAAGGAAGTACCCCGCCAGGTCTCCCGTAATTCCGCCGAATTCTTTTTTCGCCATACGGTAATAGTACAAAAATGTCAGAGCGGCGCCAACCGCTGTCATCGATGCGGCTGCGGCCCCTCCCGCATACAGAATCCAGCCTTCTGCCAGAACCAGACAGCACCACATGGTCACGGCGACCGTCTTCTTCTGTGCCTGTCCGGAAAATGACGCAGCGAGTCCGCTGTTCTTCGCCATCGGAAAGGTCACCACGGCAAGTCCGGAAAGCGCCCTTGATATCACAAAAATCCCTCCGTAGGCTCCCAGAAGCACCGGTTTCATCTCTCCGAAAACCGCCACGTAGAGCAGCAGATACACGCAGCAGCCGATTATGGCGAAAGCCCCCGTATGAGGGTCCTTTAAAATCTCCAGTTTCTTTTCCACCGGCGCGTGTGAGGCTCTGGCATCCGTCACGTCGAGAAACCCATCCATATGGATTCCCCCCGTAACAATCAGAGGTATCAGGACCGGTAATATTTTAGCCATCCAGTCCAGCTTAAGCACCGTAAGCACCAGCACGGAACCGTAAATCAAGGCTCCGATCACCACACCGATTAACGGGAAGAAGCACATGGCGTATTTCATCCGCTCCTTCGTCCAGGATACCTGGGGCATGGGGATTCTGGAGTACATGGAAAACGCGATTGCGAGGCTGCCCAGTAAGTTCATCGTTCAATTCCTCCCATTATAAAAATTATCTCTATTATCATACAACAAAACAGGGATTTCGTACAGAGAGCAGATACATTTGTTAATAACAAAACGCCAATAAATGGTATCATATCATTTATTGGCGCTATCTGCTATATTTGTCTCTTACCTTAGTATCATCTTTTACCGGCCAAATACTCTTCCAGGTACTTCACGATTTCCCCGGCAGGCGCTCAAATCTCTACCTTTAAAATACTTCTTTCACGTGTTCCACCAGCTCTGCCTCCGTATTCGACTCCACAAAATGCAGAATCTCCTCCTCCATGCTGTCGGCCTGGGCGTGGTTTGCGGCAATCGAGGCCACTCCAATGACGATAATCTGGTGAATATCCTGTTCATCGGTCTCTGCTGCGGATACGTTATATTTATTGCGAAGCTTTGCAGTCAGACTCTTCACCACCATCCGCTTCTCCTTTAAAGAATGGACCCACGGGGCGTGAAGTCTGATTGTCAACGATAAAATTCTCATTTCTCTGTCACTCCTCTTTTGATGATGCCAGACTGACGGCATACTTGATAAGCTGTTCCATGCTGTATCGTTTCTCGCGGGGAACATCCTGAAAATTGATCGGAAGTACCGGAATTGTCTCCCCGGTTATCAGATAGTTTAAGTCAATGTCCATGGTTTCATTCAACAGGGCCAGTTTTTCCAGGGCAATACTGCTCTCTCCCCTCTCGATTTTTCCATAGAATGCTTTCGTAATACCGAGACATTCCGCCATCTTATCCTGAGTCCAGTTCTTTTCCAGCCTGATCTGCCTCAGGCGGTTCCCCATTTCACGCAGCAGTTCCTCTTTGTTTCGTCCGCCCTTTGATGCACGTCCCAGGCCCTTCTCCCCGGTCGGCTCTGATGGAAATTTCCGTACTCGCGGCTGATTTTTACTTCTGTTATCATTCATGTAAAATAAATCCTTCCTGATGTAAAATACTTCTTTTATTATTTTACATGAAATAATCAGTATTTGGAACGCACGCTGAGTAGTCCTTAAACTCCATATATGGTATTTTTTTCCATTTCCCGCCGTGTTCACAGACGACGAACCGCCTCAGCGCCCGGTCTGCACTGCCGGTTCCTTCTCTGTAAATCATTCCTGTACTAAGAGTCCTTTTTTTATGATACAAAAAGCAGGAAAGATAACGCGGATTCCGTTATCCTTCCTGCTCTGCTGTTATTCCCGCAAGCCGGAAATATATTTACCGGACTAATCACTGAACCTTCCGGAAGATTTCCATGCTTCGCTCCAGAATCCCCTTCATCTGCGCAATGACCATACCGTAATTCGTAAAGGGAACGCCCGCGTCCCCCGCGCACTGCATGCGGTATCTGACTTCCCTCTCATTGAGCATACAGCCGCCGCAGTGGATCACCAGGCGGTAACCCGATAAGTCTTCCGGAAAGCTTCGTCCCGAGGACGTTTCGATGATGACATTCTTCCCCGTGTATTTCTTAATCCAGGCCGGAATCTTCACCGTGCCGATATCATTGCACTGCCGGTGGTGGGTACAACCCTCAGATATGAGAATCCGGTCCCCGTCCTGCAGCTGGTTCACGGCCTTCACTCCACTTGCCGCCGCATCCAGGAATCCTTTATATCTTGCCATCAGAACGGAAAAGGAGGTGAGCAGTACATGGTCCGGTACCACCTCTGCCACCTCGGAAAATGCCTGGCTGTCCGTGATCACCAGATCCGGATCGCGGCCCAGCTTCTTAAGCGCTGCTAAAAGCTCCGTGTCGCGCACCACCACGGACATGGCCCCTGCCTCCAGAATATCCCGGATGGCCTGCTGCTGCGGCAGGATCAGCCGTCCCTTCGGCGCGGCCTTATCAATGGGGACCACAAGGACCACAAGATCGAGAGGTTTTAAGAAATCTCCCACCAGACGGCAGCCATTTTCCTTCTCTTTTACGAGGCCAGCGATCCTCTCCTTTAGCTCCTGGATATGGTAATTCGTCTCAGCACTGACGAAAACAGATTTTTCGTCCGCTGTCTGCTCTTCTGTTTTATACTCTTTTTCGTCCAGCAGATCCCATTTATTATAAGCGATCAGATATGGAAGCTGTTTCTCTTTAAATAGTGAAAGCATCTCCTCATCGGCCTTCGTCTTTCCCAAAACCGAATCGACCACCAGCACGGCACAGTCTGCCCTGTTTAAAATCTCCCGGGTCTTTTTCACGCGCAGCTCTCCGAGAGCGCCTTCATCGTCAAAGCCCGGGGTATCGATGATCACCACAGGGCCCATGGGAAGCAGCTCCATGGATTTATAGACCGGGTCCGTCGTCGTTCCCTTGATATCAGATACCACGGACAGTTCCTGGCCCGTGACCGCGTTTACTATGCTGGATTTTCCCGCATTGCGGCGGCCGAAGAAGCCGATGTGTATGCGCTCGCCGCCCGGCGTATCACCTAGTCCCATATTTCTTCACCCCACAGTCCTCTGAGTTGTCTTTTATTTATTTCTGTCCACTCCGCCATCGCTGACAGAGACCTGGAGCATGTTTGAAAATTCATTCCTGCATGCTATCTCAGAACCGGAAATCCCGGATTCCCTGTTCGATCTTTTCCAAATGATCCTTACAGATATCCCGCACCTTGTCTTTTGGAATATTGGCGAGCTCTGCCTCGATTAACTTCTCTCCGATGGCTTTCGTGTCCTCGGAGGCATAATCCATCAAAAATTCCTTTAACGTCATAAGCGCGTTGGGATGGCAGCAGTTCTGAATCTGGCCGCTCTTACAGAGGCTCATGAAACGGTCGCCGGTCCTGCCTTCCCGATAGCACGCGGTACAGAAGGACGGAATATACCCCATCTCCATCAGCCAGCGCACCACCTCGTCGAGGCTTCTCTGGTCGGAAACGTCAAACTGCTCCGTATCGGTCGGCCGGATCTCCTCCTGATAACCGCCTACGCTCGTTCTGGAAGCGCCGCTGATCTGGGACACACCGAGGCGGATCACCTTTTCCCTCACCTGCTGGCTCTCCCTTGTGGATATGATCATTCCCGTATATGGCACAGCAAGACGGATCAATGCGCAGAGCTTTGCAAAGATGTCGTCGCTGATGCTGTTGTCAAATGCGCTTGGATCGATATCGTCGGCATGCTTGATACGCGGAACGCTGATGGTGTGAGGGCCCACACCGTGAACCGCCTCTAAATGCTCGGCATGCATTAAAAGGCCTGCAAACTCATATTTGTAGAGCTCCAGTCCGAAGAGTACGCCAAGTCCCACATCATCGATTCCGCCGTCCATGGCCCGGTCCATAGCCTCGGTATGGTAGGCGTAATCGTGCTTCGGTCCCGTCGGATGAAGCTTCTCATAGCTCTCCTTGTGATACGTCTCCTGGAACAGAATGTAGGTACCGATTCCCGCATCCTTTAACTTCCTGTAGTTCTCGACCGTGGTAGCGGCAATATTCACATTCACACGGCGGATAGCTCCGTTCTTATGCTTAATGGAATAGATCGTATCGATACATTCCAATATGTATTCGATAGGATTCCTCACCGGGTCCTCTCCCGCCTCGATAGCCAGACGCTTATGGCCCATATCCTGAAGAGCGATTACTTCCTTTGCCACTTCCTCCTGCGTCAGCTTCTTGCGGGCAATGTGCTTGTTCTTGCCGTGGTACGGACAGTACATACAGCCGTTGATACAGTAGTTGGATAAGTAGAGAGGCGCGAACATGACGATACGGTTTCCATAGAATTTCTTCTTAATCTCTTCCGCCAGGTTATACATCTCTAAAATCTTGTCCGGCATCTCGCAGGCCAGCAGCACGGACGCCTCCCTGTGGCTGAGTCCCTTCAGCTGCCTTGCCTTCTCGATGATCGAGTCGATCAGCTCCACGTTTTCTTTGTTTTTTTCCGCATAGTCGAGTGTCTCCTGGATCTCCTCGTGTGAAATAAATTCCTCTGCTTTTAACGATTCTGGATTATACATGATTCCTTCCTTTCTTCCGGGTCAGCCAATGCTTCTCCGTCAGTCATTCATTTTTATATTACAAGACTGTCGCCCCGCGAGACGGCAATCCCATAACCGATTTTACTTAAGGATTCCCTTAAGAGTTCCAGGCTCTCCGCGGCCTCGGAGCCGGAGGACAGCTTGTTGTCATACAGCATATACTTCTTTCGGACGCCTGCCGGGGACAGATTCGGCATGACCACATTGGCGCCGCTTAAGATTCCCGCCTCTCTGCCGCCTTCCGTCACGGTTCCGAGTGCCGTGGTAGCAGGAAGCAGCACCTTCGGCATCATCAGACGGATAACCGACAGCAGATACAGTGTCAATTCAGCTGTCCCATTTTCCATATCACAAAACGGAGTGTCCTTATGAGAGAGAAACGGTCCGATCCCAATCATATGAGGACCGAATTCCTTCATGAAGCGCAGATCCTTTACGATCATGGACGCGGTCTGGTATGGTGACCCAACCATAAAGCCGCAGCCAGTCTGATAACCGATTTCCTTCAGATCCTTCAGCGCCGCCATCCGCTTATCGAAGCTCATCGACTCCGGATGAAGCCTACTGTAATGACACGGATCGGCCGTCTCATGGCGGAGTAAGTAACGGTCTGCCCCCGCATCATGGAGGCGTCTATAGCTGTCATGGCTTCGCTCCCCTGCCGACAGGGTGATGGCGCAGTCCGGACACAACCCTCGGATTGACGCCACAATGGAGCCAAGCCGTTCATCCGTAAAATAGGGATCTTCTCCGCCCTGAAGCACAAAAGTGCGGAATCCCAGGCCGTAGCCAGCCTCACAGCACGACAGAATCTCCTCCTCTGTCAGCCGGTACCGCTCTGCCTCCCGGTTGCCTCTCCTGATTCCACAGTAGTAGCAGTCATTTTTACAGTAATTCGTAAATTCAATCAGTCCCCGGATATAGACGAAGCGTCCGTAGATCCGTTCGCACAGTACTCTGGCCTCGTTTCTCAAAAACAGGGCTGTCTCTTCATTCCGTTCCGTAATCAGCGTATACAGCGCGTCATCCGGCAGATCGTGATTCTCCGCCAGCCGCACGGCTAAATCCATGACCTTCTTTGCAGCGTCGCTCATGATTTCACTCCCGAGTAGGCGGTCTTCGAGCTGACTCCCTTCAATTTTCCCACCTTGCCGGAAAGAGCCGATATAATACTCTGGGGAGCGTCCACCGCAATACTGATAATGCTGATCTTCTTCTCATGATAGGGAATCCCCATACGGCCAATGATGTACTGGCGGTATTCATGAAGAATTTCGTTGAGTTCCTCTACGGATTCCTCTGCTTCCACAACGATTCCCACCACCGCGATCCTTGTTTCCATCGTTACACCTCCGGAATCTTAAAATATTTCAAATATTATTTCAATCCACATTCTGAGTTCAGAATACAAAACTCAGAATGACATCGTAGCTATGCTGCCATTTTATCCGGTTGCCCGGATTGTTTTGACCTCCTGTCAGTGGGGGATATCTGCCCGCCACTGACGCTAAGTTTGTTTTTGCGATTCGTCTCCCACCTGTAGAGGCTGGGAGAATTCTCGTTGATTTTGTTAAAGCAAAAATGCCGCACCCCAAAAGGTACGGCAAGAAAAGAATGCGATCTGCATTCCATGTTATATTTCCTATCTCGAGCCGAACCTTTTGCCTCAAAGCATGTTTTTGGCGTCAGGATACAGTAATAGCATATCACGAGCTGTAAATATTTTCAATTGTTTTCTGCCTTTTACAGACAGATCTAAACAACTTATGCGCCAATTATCCCGCCGTCTGAGCTGTTACAACTTATGAACACAACACCTTTCTTTCCACTTTTTGCAATCTTTGTTCTACATTGTCCTGTCGTTTCATCAGAATTTCGACAATCTCATTATTATATCGCACAGCTGTGACATATTGACGTAACTCTTGCAGGTCTTTGTTGGTTGAATCAATCCTTCGGTTGAGTCTCTGCTCCGTTGAATCCAACTCTTCCAACACCAAATTGGTTTCATGCCTTAAGTCTGCTTTTGTCGCAAAGACCTTCAAATCGTCTTTCGTCGCAAAACTTTCCATTTTTAATAGGATCTGATCAATTTTTTCTGTATCTGTCATATATACCTCCATACAAGTAAATTGAACCATACTTTTTACAATCCAATTATTAACTTTTAGTGACGTGTTTCTTATGTATATAATACCATAAACAGGCGTATAAAGTCTATAATATTTTTAAAAATATCACGGTTTCAATTCTTATTTACCGGCGCAGAATTGGATTTGGAGGCTGAAAGATACGCTTGGGAGTGACCTGGAGTGAAGACGGGAAAGAGGAGGGGCACAGAGCCTCTCCCCCACTACAACTGTAAATTTTATAGCTAAAGATACCAGCCGGCAGAAAAAGGAATTAAGGCTTACATCTCCCGCACGGCTCATAGCCCTGCGCGATCGCTTCATCCCGGCTGCCGGTGAAGCTCTGCTTGTTTGATTCATTCATCTGTGAAACACTGGAACAGGAAGGATAGTGAAATTTGTGAGTATTGGTATTGAAAATATAAGTGGTCTCGGTACTGGATTTACTTTCGTTTTTACTTTCTGCGCTGCTCTCAGCTTTTTTTCCGGCTGTTCTGCCGTCCTCGGACGCTGCGGTCTCCTGTGGTGCACTCTCTGATCGCTGACTGCTGCCGGTAGCGTAGTCTATGGTGACACCGGGCTGCACGTTATAGACAAATACACAGAATAAAATTCCGTCGCCCTCGTCCTCAACGGATTCCGCCTCCATCAGTACACCGTCAGCGATCAGATTATTACCCTGGAAAACCGGAGTGACGCGGTACAGGACATGGTTTTTCGTTTCCTTGACGTAGTCGGCCACCATGTTCTCAAACGGCAGCATGCCGTCCACATTCATATACCGGGTACCTGTGATCAGATTCTTTTCATTAGCATTCTCAGCCGTCAGCTGAAAGCCGATTAAGTGGCACCGGTTATAGAGGTACTTACCGTCTACAAAATCGTATTTTATGGTCTGCCACCCGGAAGGCTTCACCTTGCCTATGGACCCGCGTTTTTCTGTCGGCATAAGGTCTGTGCCTACATTAGCATAGGCCGTGCCGCATCTTCCGAGGCTGTCTAAATCACTGTAAGTCTCGAAGGATTCTGTCGTGAAATCTGACGTTTCGAAATAGGGGACATTCCCGTTTACCGCGGCATACGCTTCTCCCGAATAGGCGGGAATATCGGATACTTTGAACTGCTTCGGTCCTGTACTGCCCACAAGCTCTGTCTCATTGGCCAATACACCGGCAGTGCTTTGGCTTTCGCCGGTCTGGGCCGGTGACTGGTCTGACATTTGAGCCGATGTCTGAGCCAGCGCCTGGTCCGGAATCGGGGCCGGTGACTGGGCGCAGCCGGCAAGGAGCAGCACCGTCATGACTAAAACTGCAATATAATTACTTATTCTCTTCATCTTTTTTATACACTTCTCTTATTATTTTTTCGTGGGAGCTTCCCTCAAACTCCTCGGATTCCGTCATGGTCCATCCATGAGACAGGATATCCGCGGGAAAATGGAAATCCGCCGGATAACTGCGGTTCCATTGAAACAGAATGATCGATTCAAGCTCATCTTCATACGGCAAAATGTCCTGGTCCTCAACAAAGCAGTACTCTCCGCTTCCCGCCCTGTCAAGAAATGCCGGATCGACGGACAGCCAGTCCGGTTTAGACTCCGAAAACAGCTTACTGGAATACTCGTTCATCCAAAGTCTGCTGTTCTCCGAGCACCGGAGCACCCGCTCCTGCACTGCGCTGTCTCTGCTCTGACGCCGGTGGTTGAACATCATGCCGTTATGGTCGTCAACACAAATCATAACTATCATTTTTTCCTTCCTCTCCCAGAGCATGTCTGAAAATTCATATCCAGATACGCTCTAATCAATCTTCGGTCTCACCGGATGCCTGATTACGGTTTTCATGCGTTCCGGGGAAACCTTCCTCGGATCACTTAAGTATATCTCATGGTGACGCCTGAGATCAGAAATATCGTTCTCATAGCCCTGTTCCAGCAGATAACGGTCCATCTTTGCAACGGTGGCCGGTTCCTCATTATAGCTTCCAATATGGAGACACTGGACGCACAGGCCCTCCGAAACTGTAATTAGCTCCGCAAGACTCGTATCGATCCCTTTTTTTCGCTGCGCCTCCTCCTTCGCCCAGGCAAATACCTCCTCTGTGACGAATTCCGGCACTCTGATTATGGAAATCCAGTTAAATCCGGACTTGTTCCTGTAATCGACGCCCGGCGCGCCGCCTTCCATCCACCAGAAGCCCTCCAGCGGCGGGACGACGTACTCGAAGAAGCCGTCTACCTTCCGGCTTCCCTTATAGCTCATCTTAATCGTGTAGGAAATCCCGTACAGAACGGCAACCGCCCTTCCGTATTCCCCATCCGGCTCGTTCGGATCTCCGTGTCCTCTCACCGCCGCGTACTGCATGGAAGGTACCTCCACGATGGATGGCATCTCCTTCGGAAGATACAATGCCTTATACTCTTTTTTATAATCAAATGGTGTCATACTGCTGCCTCCTTACTTTTTTATGAGTGTAACACAGTAAACATGACAACTGTATAACATGATTATTTAATTACAACGGGAATTCCTGCGCTCACCTCGATGACGTGGTCTGCAAGCATTCCCAGACGGCAGTTGATTTCTCCCAGAACCTTTAGATAGAGAGCCGTGGATTCATCCCAGCCACAGAGATCTCCGGTATCCGGATTTTCCCCGTTTTCGTCCCATTTTATGCAGACCGGTTGTTTGCGGTAATCGCCGGCTGAAAACACCTCGTTGGTCACGATGACGAGATCAGATACCTTCCTTTTCAGACTCAGAATTCCGTCTAGTACCGAATCCGCCACCGCAGAGCCGTATTCGGCGGAAAGACTGTCCGGGCAGTCGTCCTCCCCGGTTCCAAACAGTTCATTGGAAACCAGGTTGGAGAGGCATTCCAAAAGAACTGCATACTCCGCTGCTCCGGTCAGCTCTCCGTCTTTTCCCGCAGCAGGCAGCTTCAGCCGCTCCAAACCGCGGTAGCACTCCACAGTCTCAAACTGCTTATCTGCCCGCATCAGACGGTGACGTTCAATCCTGCGTCTGCACTCCTCATCCCAGGGCTTCATGGTCGCTATGTAGATCCGCCTCCGTTTTCCCAATCTGACAATCTCCTGCTCGGCAAAGGCCGATTTTCCGCTGCCGCTGCCTCCCGTTACCAGTGTTACCATCCTCTTCCTCCTCGCTGTGAGCACCAGCACGCCCTGGTGGTGCCGGGATGCACTGCTAATGCGCCCCAGAGTTAGTCTGAGGCGCCAGCGGCTTGTACTCCTCAATCTGAATATCCTGAAATGTGCTCATTTTAGCATAAACCTCCAGCGCCATATCGAGGAGCGGGATGGACGCAACCGCGCCGGTTCCCTCCCCCAGACACATTCCTGCCGCCACAAATGGTTTTAAGCCCAGTTCATCTAGGAGCAGGCGTCCCGCCGGTTCCGCCGAAACGTGGGTGGCCAGCATATAATCGCGGGCGGGCGGCGCCAGCTTTGCTGCAGCAAGCGCCGCAGTACCCGAGATAAAGCCGTCGATCAGAACGGGAATGCGGTAGACCGCGCCCCCTAAAAAGACGCCGGTAAGGCCGGCGAGATCTAAGCCTCCCACATGGGCGATCACATCGATGGCATCGCTGCATTCCGGTCCGTACCGCTTCACAGCTTCCCGGATAACGGATATTTTTTTCATCAGCCCCTCGTCCGACAGTCCCGCCCCGCGGCCCGTCATTTCAGCCGGATCACGATCCAGCAGCATGGCCGCCACGGCACTGCTCGTCGTGGTGTTGCCGATCCCCATCTCTCCGGTGGCGATCAGACGGTACCCTTTTTCCTTCAGATCCCCAGCCACGCTAATTCCCGCGGCAATGGCCGATACTGCGGTCTCCCGGGTCATGGCCGGTTCTTTATGGAAATTCTTTGTTCCATAAGCCAGTTTTTTCCGTATCAGCGGGTTTCTGGCGCCGGAACGCAAATCTATGGCGACTCCGATATCCACCGGAAACACGTCCACTCCCGCCCGGTCAGCCATGAGGCAGACACTGCTGTTTCCATCCGTCATATTTTCAGTTACCACGGCAGTGACTTCCTGTCCGGTCTGTGTTACACCTTCTTCAACAATGCCGTTATCACTGCACATGATAATCAGCGCCCGTTTACCGATATCGACATGCTGGGTCTCTGATATTCCGGCGATCTTTATCACGTCCTCTTCGAGAATCCCCAGGCTGTAGAGCGGCTTCGCCACATGGCTCCAGGTGAGAGAGGCCAGTTCCATGGCATCTGCCGAAAGAGGGGATATCCTGGACAACACCCCGTTTAAGCATTCTTCCGCCGTTCTCTCATAGAGTTTAAACCACGGAAGGCCCCAGGTGCCCAGTCCCAGATCCACAGTCGCCACATAACGGTATCCCTGCCGCTCATAGAGCCGGACTGCAGGTTCATTTTTCTCGTATACGTCAAGGCGGATCGTCTTCTTTCCTTCCCTCAGGGCCTGCAATTCCGCAAACTCCATCAAGAATTTCCCCGCGCCGGATTTCCTAAAATCCGGGTGAACGAGAAATGTATGGATTACCATTACCTCATCCGGCTCCGCCACCACGCCCCAGGAGACACCGTTGTATGCGGCCTCCTGCTTTCCATTTAATATGATGGAACCGATGATGCGGCCTCCGGTCTCCGCCACATAGAGTGTGCCTGTCTCCACACCCTCTTCCGCCGCGTCCCTTCCGGGATAGACTCCCTTTTTCCAGCCCGGATAGTTGATATGGCTTTCCAGATGCCCGACCGTCTCGTCGTATAGCCGCACCAGTTCGGGAATGTCCTCTGAGACGCCCCGCCGTATGTTTAATTCTTCTGTCATGACTTAAGTTCCTTTCCTGCAAAGCTCCAGCCACCGCACTGCGGCAGACGGATTCGATGGATAATAAAGATGGGGGAAACCGGCCAGCAGACCTCCATCTGCATGAATGCAGTCCCAGCTTCTCTTTCCGCCTGGTTTCACGGCCTTCATCGCATTGCCGCAGGCCGTGCTGTCCCAGTAGTGGAATTCATGGCCGCGGATCTCTTCCCCTTCTTTCAAAAGCGGGGTGTCCCCATAGGGCACGAGCCCGATGTATCCGAATCGGGACAGTTTTCCGGTTGGAAATGCCCGCCCCGCGATAACTCCCGCCATGGGAAAGACCTCCCCCTCCTTCGTCTCCAGCTCCTCATGAAGATAGAGGAAACCGCCGCACTCCGCGAGTATGGGCATTCCACCGGCCGCCGCTTCTTTTATTTCTCTTAAAAGGGAGCCGTTGGCCGACAATCTTTCGGCATAGAGTTCCGGGTAACCGCCGCCGAACATCAGCCCGGCAATATCCTTTGGCAGATGCTCATCCCGCATGGGATCAAATTCCACGAACTCGGCTCCCAGACTCTCAAAAAGCTTTATATTTTCCTGATAATAAAAACAGAAAGCCTCGTCTCTGGCGATACCGATCCGGATGCGTTCCGTTCCGTGTGCTTCAATGGCGATTACGGCTTCCGCACCGCCCTCCGCCGCTTCACCGTCGTCCTTCAATTCCCCGGCACCGCCTGCCAGCCGTAAAAGCCCTTCCACATCCACGGTCTTCTCCATCTCCAAAGCCAGCAGTTCCAGCCGCTCCCGCAGGGCTTTGGACTCCTCCGGAATCACAAGTCCGAGATGACGGCTGGTTACTTTTGCCGCGTCGCATTCCGGCAGATAGCCGAACACGGAAATTCCCAGCTTTTCGATCTCCGGCACGAGACGTTCCGCCATCACCGGAGAGATCCTGTTTAGGATAACGCCGCGTATACGGCTGTCTTTTCTATATTCCAGAAATCCTTTTATTTCTGCCGCCAGGGAAAGTGAGGCTCCCTTGCAGTCCAGAACCAGTACGACGGGCGCGTCAAGGGCGCGGGCCGTGTCGTAGGAGCTGGCCCAAGTGTCATTTCCTCCGACACCGTCGTAATATCCCATCACGCCTTCCACCACCGAAAGGTCAGCACCGGCTGCCAGGTCCTTAAACTGATTTCGCACCTCTTCCTCAGGCAGGAAAAAGGTATCCAGATTCCCACCGTCAATTCCCAGTACATACTTGTGAAACATGGGATCGATGTAGTCCGGCCCGCACTTAAACGCCCGGCATTCTATCTTCCGCTTTTTCCATGCAGCCAGCAGTCCGCAGGTCATCATCGTTTTTCCGCTGCCGCTCTTCGGTGCGGCAAGCATCAAACGCGGATATGCGTTTTCTGAGCCGGAGGCCTTTTCGGCTGTCACCGCTTGCTTTGCCGCTTTCACGCCCCCTGTCTCTCTCCCTCCAAAGGAAATCACATAAACAGGGTTCTGAGCCATCATCATGTGGACCCGGCCCGCCGCCTTCGCCCGTGAAACTGACACCAGAACGATATCAGCCTCGATCCCGCGGGCGGCAGTCCATTCCATCACCTTCGAAACGGATTCCAGCGTGATCGCATTCACCACCACCCGGACCTCGGGATTCTTTGCCAGCAGCAGAGAAAGAATATCTGCCATTCTGCCGGAGGTGCCTCCCAGAAATGCATGGGTAGGCGCCTCCAGCCCCTCTAAAGCCTCCGGGGCTGCGCCTTCTATGATTCGAATCTGCTCCGCCTGAAACTTTTTCCTGTTTTTCTCCAGCAGCTCCACGGCCTCCCGCTTCTTCTCGACCGCATAGACTGTGCCTTCCGGCATAAAAGCCGCAGCCTCCACCGACACGGAACCGGTCCCCGCTCCGATATCATAGAGGACCGAATCGGGCGAAAGCTCCAGCTTCTCCACCGAAACGGCGCGAACCTCGCTCTTCGTCATGGGGACCTCTCCCCGGATAAACCATTCGTCTCTCATCTGACACCCTCACTCTCTTCGTTCCGTTCCATCAGAACCACAGCCAGGCTTGTAAATTCCATGGTTGCAAGCTGGTCCGGCGTTCCGGTCACAATCCGCTCATCGGCATAGGAGAGCCGCTCTCCCGCAGTGATTCTCACATCGGTAAGCCCGGCTCTCAAAAGCTGCTCACAGAGTTCCTTTACCGTGTGCGCCCCGCCCAGCAGCGTAAATACTGCCGGATTCTGAGCCAGCGCCTGGGCCGCGTCGCACTCCCGCCCGTGCAGGCTGATCAGTTTCACATGCTCCCAGCTTCGTCCCATTTTGGCACATAAGTACGACACGGACGAAATCCCCGGGTAAATAGTGAATTCATAGGAATCGCAGTGCGGTTTTTCCGAGAGCACGGCGGCCATACCGGACGCGCCGCTGTAAAACCCCGTGTCGCCGGAATACAGGACACCGGCTCTTTTATGCTCCGGATGGCTCTCAAGCCATTCCAGGATTTCACGATTCCCGTAAATCGGAACCCGCAGGATTTTCGACGCCGGTTCTCCCAGCGTCTCCGCCGCGTCCGTCATGCGTCTGGCGCCAAATAAGACATCGCACCGTTTCAGCGCCTCAGCGGCCGCAAGCGTCATCTGGCCCAGGCCTCCCATCCCTGTCCCGATGAGAGAAAGCTTCCGTTTGGCGGATACGGTTCCCGCTTCTTTCAGGAGTATTTTCGCCGCGTCCAATGTAATTCCGTCTCCCTCCTCCAACGGTCTTCCAATCACAACCGCTGTCACGGAAAGTGCTTCCGCCGCGGAGAGCTTCTCTAAAAAGCCTCCCGCTGTCCCCGCTTCCTTTGTCACCAGATAGCGGACTCCCAGCTGCCGTATCATGGCCCGGTTCATTTCTTCGGAAAACGGGCCCTGCATGGCGATGATGCGTTTTCCCCTTATTCCGATATCTTCGCAGGCGGATATGGCGGCGCAGGAGGGAAGAACCCGCACGTAAAGCCTTTCCTCATATCCCGGAAGCGCTGTATAGGCGGCAAGTTCCTTGCTCCCCGTAGTCACGAGGATGTCTCCCTCCCTGTCCTTCAAGTAACAGACTGCTTCCTCTACGGAATGCACGTATACGACTTGAGATGCAAATGCTGCGGCTGAGCCTTTGCCACTGTCACCTCCAGGGTTCTCCGCTGCGGCAGACTCCCGCGTTATCCGCAGATAGGAGACCCCGGCGCGGCTGCAGGCTTCCTTTATATTTCTGGTTGCCTCCGCGGCATACGGATGGGTCGCGTCAAAGACAGCGCGGATGGATGCCCGCTTCATGAAGCCTTCCATCGCCTCCCCGGCCATGCGGCCCGAAAGCACATGGAGATATTCACTTTCCGGAAGCAAATCCGCGCCGTAACCGCTGACAACGCTGACGTACGCCTCTATTTCCTGCTGGTGGCAGTATTCTGCGAGAAGACGGCCTTCCGTAGTGCCTCCGAAGATTAAAATCCTACACATTCCGGTACCCTCTCGGCGTTACCATCCTACCGTTTACCGCCTTTGTCTTCTCATTGCCGATAAACACGGTGGTAAACATGTCGGTGGATGTGTCCCTTAATTCGGAAAGCGTCATAAGCTCCATGGACTCCCCTTCCCGGCCGATATTCTTTGCAATGCCGCAGACCGTTTCCGGCTTCTTGGCGGTGAGCATGATGTCACACGCCCGTCTTAAGTAATCCGACCGCTTCCGGCTGGAGGGATTATAGAGGCATATGGCCAGATCCGCCTTTGCCGCGTGCAAAAGCCTGTCCTCGATCAGCTCCATCGGAGTCAGTAAATCGCTTAAGCTGATCACGGCAAAATCGTGCCCCAGAGGCGCGCCGAGCAGGGCGCCGCCGCTTAACGCCGCCGTCACTCCGGGAATCACCTCCACGATCGGGGAATCCGATTCTCCCACCAGCTCCAGAATAAGGCCGCTCATCCCGTACACACCGGCGTCCCCGCTGCAGATCAGCGCCACCGTCATGCCGTCCTCCGCCTTCTCGATTGCCATACGGCACCGTTCTGTCTCCTGCCTCATGGGCGTGGTGATCCACTCTTTTCCGGGAAAATGTTCCCGCATCAAATCCGCATATACCGTATAGCCGACCACCACCTGGCTCTCTTCCATGGCGCGAACCGCCTTTATCGTCATCTGTTCGTAGGAACCCGGTCCGATTCCCACCACATATAATTTTCCTGTCTGCTTCACAGCTTCACCTTCCAATCCCGGACCGCGGCCGCCACCGTGACGCCGCCGCCCGCCTGTTTTCTCATCATCAGTCTTCCTCCGCCTAAGCCCTCTACAGGGATTCCGGCGCCCCGCTCGCAGACGTTGTCCACGCCTGTAATCTCCTTAACAAAAGAAGACGGGGAGAATTCCCCCTCCGCCTGCAGCAGCCGTTCGGCCGGATACGTTTGAAAGGAGAGGCCATGCTCCCTTACATAGGAAAGGAGTCCGGCTTCCTCTTTCTTTATATCGATTGTCGCCACGGCGGCCGCACTCTCCGGCTCGATGTTCCACCGGCTTAATGCTTCCTCCACGGCAGCTTCTATTCTTTCTTTTTCCGTGCCCCTCTTACAGCCGATTCCCAGGATCACAATCCGCGGTACCAGCCGGAGCACCTCCCCGCCTTCCGGCAGGAACAGCTTCAGAAAGTCATGGTTCTCCGGATAACGCTTCACCGTAATCCAGACATTTCTTTTACAGCTTTCCTTCTGGGTAAAGCCCTCCGGCACGCTTCCCGCTGCGGGGAAATCGCTGAAAAATCCCACCGGCTCACCGGCCAGGACATCGGCGGACACCGCCTTTGCCGTCTTCATATCCGAGATCCAAAGCCCCTGCTCCTTTGCAAAATTATCGACCGCAAAGCGGCCATGGATATCCGTGGCCGTGGTGATGACGGGGATTCCTCCCGTCAGCTTCGCCGTCTCTTCCGCCAGCCCATTGGCGCCTCCCAAATGGCCGGACAGAAGGGAAATGGAAAAGCTGCCGCTATCATCGATGACCACAACGGCCGGATCCGTCCTCTTGTCCTTTACCCACGGTGCAATGGCCCTGACGGCAATCCCTGCGGCCCCGATGAAAATCAGCCCCTCCCGCGTCTCAAACTGGTTCCCGGTCCATTCCTGAAGGCTGGATTTTAAGGGTTCCAGACCATTTGTCTCGTGAAACGGGTTCAAAAACTTCTCCAGCACGTACCCGCGGCATTCATGGCCGCTGAGTTTCAGTTCCTTCAACAGCCGGGCACCAAGCTTCGCCCCCGCTCCTGTAAAACAAATCAGCGAAAGCCTCATCATTTCCTCTCTTTCTGTGCCTCCTCAGAATCACTTCCCTGCCTGTATTCCGTCGTAAATCCCGAATCATACAGCTTCGAAAGGGTATACCCGCTCTGGCTCACCGCGTTTCCCACGATGATCAGGGCTGTTTTCCTGATCTGCTCCCCGGCCGCCCGCTCTGCCAGCGTTCCCACCGTGCAGACGACCTTCTTCTCATCATCCCAGGTAGCCCGGTAGACGATGGCTGCCGGAGTGTCCGCGCCGTATCCGCCGCGCATCAGCTCATCCGCCAGCTCTGCCACCATGCCTGAGCTTAAGAACAGAACCATGGTCGCCCCATGCGCCGCAAAAGAAGCGATGGATTCCCGCTCTGGAACCGGAGTCCGCCCTGCCATCCTGGTAATCACCACGCTCTGGGATATCTCCGGAAGTGTGTATTCCATATTCAAGGCTGCGGCGGCTCCACAGAAGGAGCTGACTCCCGGGCAGACTTGACAGGAGATCCCCAAACGGTCAAATTCATCCATCTGTTCCCGGATCGCCCCATAGATGCAGGGGTCCCCCGTGTGCAGGCGGACAGTCATCTTTCCCTCTGCCTCGGTCTCACGGACCGCCTCTACCACCTGATCGAGCGTCATATACGCGCTGTTCAACACGCGGCAGCCTTCTTTTCTGTATTCCAGCAGCGCCGGATTAACCAGCGAGCCTGCATAAATGATTGTATCCGCCTGGGAAATCAGTTCCTTCCCACGGACGGTAATAAGATCCGGTGCTCCCGGACCTGCTCCTACGATATGTACCATCTCTACCTCACAATCAACAGTGAATAATATCCCGGCTCATCCGGAATTTCCTCCAGAGACATAAAAATCCGTTCATCGTCCATGCCGCAGTTTTCCACCATAACGGCACTGACTCCGGATTTGCGGATCTCTTCCTTGACTGCCTTCATCTGTTTTCCCGTCTTCATAAGCACCTTGACGCCTGGAAGCTTAAGTGCTTCCTTCACCTGGTACGTAGCCGGTATCACATGCAGCTCCTCCGCTCCGGACACCAGCGGCATGCCAAGCCTGGCCGCCGCCGCTGAAAAGGAGGGAATCCCGCATTCCAGCCTCGTCGCATACCCTTTACTCCACAGGCGCTCCAGCAGATAGCTGCAGGTCGAGTAGATGCTCACATCACCCAGCGTGATGAAGCCCACGTCCTCCCCTCTGTCCAGCCGTTCCATCACAGCGCCGGCCGCCAGATCATGGCTTTCATCCAGCACCTTTTTATCCTTTGTCATCGGCATGGGGAGGTAGAGGCACTCTTTCTCCTCAATCTCCGGCACCGCCTGACGCGCGATCTGGTAAGCCGTGCACAGTTCCTTTTCCCTGTGTGGAATGGCGATCACCGCACATTCCTTTATCCGCTTTGCTGCTTTTATGGTCATTAATTCGGGGTCTCCCGGACCGACTCCGATTCCGTATAGTATTCCAGACATGCTTGTCTCTCCTGTTCTTGTTCTCTGTTCTTGTTCTCTCTTCTATTCTTTCTGCATTTCGTTTGCTTCTTCCCGAATGCGAAATGCCTCAATCATATTCTCTGCCCCGCAGGTCATACCAAGTATACCGTATCCGTTCGTAAATGTCACCACCTCGGCGCACACGGTTCTCCCGCTCCACTCTTCTACGTACTGCTTCATCCGTTCCACCGCAGTCATCATCGCCGGTTTCAGGACTCCGGCCTTTTCCAGCCAGATTACCGCCTCCTCCGTCGTATTGGATGCGAGCACCTGGTCTTTCAACCGGTTCCTGTCACTCTCCGCCATCTCCTCACAGTGTATCCGGGCACAGTCCCACATAATTTCCATACGCCTGTCCCCGTACTTCGAATGCGTATTTCCGACACCGCCGGCCACCTTGATCAGTTTTCCGACGTGGCCGACAAAAAGAAGACCGTTCATCCCCTCGTCCGCCGCCATTTTCACGGAATCCTGTACGAAATTGCTGCACTGGACCCCCTGGGCCAGGGAGAGATTTAACGTCTCCTTCAAAAAATTCTCCCCGTAATTTCCGGGTGTTAAGATCACTTCCCGCTGCCCTGCCACGGCCTTCATATGGAGTTCCAGCTGAATGGTGGCCCTTAAAGCGGCCTCGCTCATCGGCTCCACGATCCCGCTGGTTCCAAGCACAGAGATCCCGCCCTCGATTCCAAGCTTTGGGTTAAAGGTGCTGAGAGCCAGACGCTCCCCCTCCGGAATCCATATTCGGACAAGGAGGCGTCCTTCGCAGCCTGCGCTTCGAGCCACCGCCTCCACTTCTTCGAAAATCATCTTTCTGGGTACCGGATTGATGGCATGAAGCCCCACAGGACACGCAAGGCCCGGCTTCGTCACAATCCCGACTCCAGGGCCTCCGGTTAAGAAAATATGATTGTTCCGGTAACACATATCCGGGTCACCGCTGTCTTTTATGTACTCTACCGAAGCATAAATCAAAGCCTGATCCGTCACATCCGGGTCATCTCCGGCGTCTTTTCTGACGGCGCACACGGCCGAATGCTCTGTCCGTTCCGCATCATGCAGCAGCAGCTCCGCTCTCGTTCCTCCCGGCGTCATCACCTGGACACACTCCACCGCTTCCCGCTGCAGCAGCATAACCGCGGCAGCCTTCGCCGCACAGGCCGCACACGTACCCGTGGTAAAACCACTTCTCAACTTTTTCTCTTCCATCGCTGTTTCCTCTTTCCCGTATATTATAATGGATAGCGAGGGGGGTGGCAAGTTTTTTTAAGCAGGGGTATGTGGGAGGAAAAGGAGGGGGGAGGGGAAACCGTCTGTTTGTCAGCTCCGGTCTCCCTTCCCCTCTCCTTAAGCGCTGTGGCGCAGTTCTTACTTTTCTTCTAAAGCCTCTTGTTTCAATTCGCGTTTGCGTTTCGTAATGAGACCGCCGATGCGGCCGCTTTCTTTCGCGGTGAGGGAACGCCAGCCGCCGTTGATTACTTTGTCACTGAGACCTAACTCCGTGGCAATTTCGAATTTAAGTATTTCCTCTGGTTTTAAATTATGAGGATCGAATGGTTCGTTCTTTTTTCCTTTTGACATGATTACAGGCTTGCTCCTTTCTCGAATCTAAGGAGAGTATGCCCGTTATGAGACCCCTTAAACATCCGGACCGGAGGGTTTTCTGATTTGCAGGCTGGGGCGGCGGCCCCATATGTCAGCTTTCGACAGCACCAATGACACATTTTACCAAAATATACCATAGTTTACTGTATTTATCCTGTTTTTACCCAATTTTTCCAGCAGGTCTGTCGATAATATGATATAATTTTAAAGGTATGCTATATGAACGAAGGAGAGTGATAACATTGCGTATTGCAGTCATAGATGACTCTTCAGCACAGAGGGAACAGTTATCCGGCTATATTAAGGAATATTATTCAGGGAATCCCATATACAGGCAGATCGACCTATTTGAAAACGGTGAACAGTTTATGGAATGCTGGAGGCCGGGGGCTTATGATCTGCTTTTTATCGACATTTTTTTAGATGGAATCAATGGACTGGAGATCGCGGAGAAGGTAAGAAACAGCGATGCGGACTGCCTGATGGTCTTTACTACCAACAGCAGTGACTTTGCGGTCAGGGGATTTGAACTGCGGGTTTCTGATTATCTTGTAAAGCCTTTTTCCTATGAGAAATTTAAAGACACGTTAAAATACTGCGAACGGTCCATGCGCAGCCACGCGCGGTACATAGAAGTGAAGGAAAGCCGGACCATGATTAAGATACGGCTCGATGATATTATATTTACAGATTACTTTAATCACTATATTCAGATTCACACAAAAACGAGAACGATCCGTTCCTACATGAAATTTGAGACATTTTCACCCTATCTTCTCTGTTATCCCCAGTTTCTCTGCTGTTACAGAAACTGCATCGTCAACATGGACCGGGTGATCTCTTTAGAAAAGAATGACTTTATCATGGATACCGATGAGCGGGTGCCGATTACGCGGAAGAACCGTCAGGAAATTCACCAGCGCTACGCGGACTATCAGTTTCTGCGGCTGAGCGGAGGCGTATAATGGAGTTCCCTTTTTCCGTCTTATCCGTCGGGCTTGAACTATTGACGATTATTTTCTGTATCCTGCTGTTCTTCCGGGGCCGTTTACGGGTAAACGGCGTAAGGAGCTTTTTTATTCTGGTTCTTTTATTCTTTGTTACGACCGGTTCTTACTTTCTGCTCCGCCCCCTGTTTGGGGGCGGAGACTCATTTAAGACCTTATATTCTATCTACAGCCTGGCAGTCATCATCCTCTTTCTGTCCTGGCTTTTTCGTGAAAGTATATTCGTCACCATCTTCATAGTATTTGCGGCGCGCAACTATCTGGATGGAACCAATATGATCTCCGACCTGGTGAGTGTGATCTGGCATTCAGCTTCCTTTTCCGGCAGCCAGACCGCCACCGGTTTTTTGTGCCGTCTGACCGTCTATATTCTCCTTGTACCGGTACTCTACCACTTCTTCAAGGTGTGTATCCGTCCGGCCATCGCCAGCACAAAAAGCATGAATATCTGGAACTATTTATGGATTATTCCCGTGTCCTTTTTCTTTCTCTACCGGCTCGGCTTCAATCCGTACTATACCGCCATTGAGACCGGAAATAAGAATTCCATGCTGCTGTTTCCCCTGATCTGGTATCCGGGTATGTTTTTCTGCCAGCTCTGCATCTTCCGGCTGCTGTCGGAGACCTCCCAGAACATCGTTCTGCGGGAAAAGCTTCACACCGCCGAACTGCTGACAGAGATGGAGAAGAAGCAGTACAGCCTTCTGCAGGACAACATTGAGGGAACCCGGAAGGCCCGGCACGATCTCCGCCACCATCTGCTGGCCATGCGGGGATACGCCGAACGCCGGGACTATGAGGGATGCCTCCGCTACATTGAAGAGTTTTTAAAGCAGACCGACAGCTACGCCCTGAAACAGTACTGTGATAATCATGCGGTCAATTCCATCATCAGCTATTATGAAAACACAGCCGTCAGCAGCGGGGTTGCCGTCTCCATCGAGATCCGGCTTCCTTCCCTTCTGACAGTTCCCGAGGTAGACTTCTGCACCATACTGGGAAATTTACTGTCCAATGCCGTGGAGGCATGCCTCCGGCAAACGGAAGGGGAACGATTTATCCGCATGAAGCTGGGAATGGCAGGACGCTCCATGGTCACGCTGTCTGTGGTCAACTCCTACTCCGGGGATATCCGGGAAGAGAACGGAATCTTCCTCTCCTCCCATCACGCCGGGGAAGGCATCGGTACCATGTCTGTACGCCACATCGCAGACCAGTACCACGGTATCACCCGGTTCCAATATGAAGACGGCGTCTTTGAAACTTCCGTCCTGCTGAACCCCGAACCGTCAGGCGCTGCGGCTGACAGGGAACCTGCGATTATTTCCCATCAATGACTGCCGCCGCCATTGCAAACATCTCATCTGCAGTAAAGCTCTGATCCGAGGACTGGATAGAGTAGCTGATTCCTTCGTCCTTCCACGATACGGTATAGTAATCGTTTATCTCTGTCTGGTCGGACCCATAGGAAAGGAACAGTTCTCCCCGCTCCTCGGCCAGCCTGTCTTCCTCGGATATCTCGGTTCCAGCCGGAAGGAATTTGTACCTGTCACAGTAATAGCGGAGTTCGATTCCCCCGTGTTCCCCTGCCGCGTCAGGCTGCCTCACATCTTCGCTGACAAGGCTTCCCGGCCGTCTGACGATCAGGCTGACCTCCTCCTTCTTAGAGGCGCCGTAACAGACCTTCAGGTTCAGATACGTACCGATCACAGTTCCCGTCTCATCCTGAGCCTGCACGCTCCCAATGGAAGCCCTCCGGAAATCCCATCCTTCTCCCAGCGACTCCACCGTTTTTACGGAGTATCCCAGATCCTGCTTCACATTACTTCTCAGTTCCCCGTAGCTTCCGTAGACTGGATCGTTCCCATTGGAATGGCTGACAAGTCCTGCCGCCCTTCCTGCCGCCACCGCGCCCATGGTTCCAAGCAGGCACAGGGCCGCCGCCAGAATTACTATTTTTCCGCTGATCCGATGTTTCATATTCGTTTTCTCCTTTTTTTCCTCAGAAATCTTCTGCCTCACAAGCTGCTTTACTTCAGGAGATACAGAAAGGCGCTCTGCCCTCTCAACAAGTGTATCCGTGATCAGAGAATCCAGTTTTTTTTCGTCCATATTTTTTCCTCCTCTTGCCATCCCATGTCTTCAAGAGCCTTTGAAAGTTTTTTCCTGGCCGTATGAAGCCGCGATTTAACCGTACCTTCCATACAGCCCAGAATATCCGCGATCTCTCTTGTCGTCAGCTGCTGATAATAATAAAAGATGACAACGGTCTTCTGTTTTCTGTTTAGGGCGCAGACGGCCTCATAGACCCGGTCCTTTTCTTCCTGCCGGATCACCTGTTCGCAGGGTGCCTCTGACGGGTCTTCCTTAAACTCGTCAAAGACCTCCTCCACCGGCTGTTCCTTCTTCCGCTTCCTGCAGTACCGCCATGCCGACCTCGTGATGATCTGATACAGCCATTTCGAAAAACAGGCGGGTTCCTTCAACTGCTTCCTGTTCACATAGCATGTTACAAATGCCTCCTGAACAATATCCTCACTGTCTGTGTAACTGCCGGAAATAAGATACGCCAGCCGAAACGCTTTATTCTTATACATATCAAACAGGAGGTCAAACGCCTCTTCCTTACCCTGCTGCATCTGTATTACGATTTCAGTCTCGTTCATCGCTTCTCTCCCTTCCGTTTTTGGTGCACCTGTATATAAGAGCCTCCAGGAAATAAAATAGTTCATTTTTCATGAAAAAAAAGCTCCGGGCCGCAAAAGCAGCCGGAGCAAAAATGGCAATCGTATCCGCGTAATTCCTATCTGCGGGGAATAATGATCGCCGCGATGAAATAGGCCACAACGCCCGTGCCGGAACAGGCCAGCACCGCCCATAAGAGCCGGATCAGCGTGGCGTCAACGTTAAAATACTCACCGATTCCTCCGCATACGCCGCAAATCATCTTATCTGTATCAGAACGATATAATCTTCTTGTCTCTCTGTCATCCATCTTCGAATCTCCTCTCTGTTCTCTCTATGTTTTCCATTGTATTAGTGAAATTTAACTTCAATCGCGCCTGTGTTGCAGTCCAGTTCCATCTTTTTGGCCGCCCCGTTATTGATCTTTTTTTCCCTGGAAAGACCGGAAAATCCCTCGCCGTCAACGGTAATGCTGCCTACCTTGCACTTGATCTCGTAGTTAAAGTCTGCCTTCGCTCCCGCCAGGTCGAGCTTAACAGCGCCGACGCTACATTCCGTGTCCACATCGCCGTCTACCTTTCCTTCAAACTGCACGGCTCCCACATCGGAATCAACCTCCAGCTTTCCCGTGTCGGCTCCGGTCACTCTTACTGCACCGACAGATGCGTCGATCTCTATCTTGCCGGCCTTCAAGCCTTCCGCCACAATGGCAGGACCATTATCGCTGTTGATTATCTTGTTGTTACTCTGGGCCTTGACCTTCAGTTCGACCTTCTCAAAGCGGTAATCTGCCGGAACGTGGATATAGATCACCGTGTCTTTATAATCATGGGAATCCCAGGACTTGGACCCAACCGTTACCTTCAGTTCATCCTCTTCGCTGTAGACATTCCAGAGCGCCATATCTTCCTCACTGGAGACAACAATCTTATCCGCCGGAGCATCATATACTATAACGGCCTTTCCTCTTCGAACCTCCAGATCCAGCTTCCTGGCGTAGATCTCAGAAAATGTACTCTCGTTTAATACCCCATCATCCAGTCTGTCATGGATGCTGCGGCCGATATCATCAAATTCGCGGCCCAGCTCGTCAAAGCTGTCGTCGAAATTATCCGACAGGTCGCGGCTGAGATCGTCCATCCCCGACCTGATGTCACGGGTAATGCCATCGGCGATATCATGGCCGAGCCAGCTGTAATGGTAAGCAGACACATCCGACAGTCTGCCGCCCATGGCGGCCGCCACAGTGGTAATTCCACCTCCGATCAGAATACAGACGCCGCCTGCTATCAGGCATACCTTCGTAAAATTCTTCATGAACGACTCCTCCTTCCATAGAGTAAACCACTGATTCCATTCACAATCGAACGGAACAGAAACGGCAGAAACTTACCGTAAAACGCTCCGCATAAAGCCAGACATGCAAAGGCAAATCCCAGCGTCAGTACGGAAATGCCGATAACCAGTATCCCGCTTAAGGGATGAATCACCATCGACACGATACCCACTATGAGCAGTGCAATCCCACAGATAAACAGCACTCCGGTAAGGACGCCCACGAGCACTACAGCCGCTACCAGCAGTCCGAAGAGGCCGCCGAACATCCCGACCAGCCCGCCGCCGATTCCAAACAGGACCGGAGACGCCACAATGATTAAGATAATCCACAGGATGATCTTCACTGTCCGGTTGGTTCTCGGCTGATTCTCTCTCTTTTCCTCATGTTCCTCTGTCTTCTGTCCTTCCACAGCGTCCGGCAGGTCATACCGCTTCGCCACCTGGTAATTCGGGTCGCGGAACCGTTCATCCTGATACCCTTTCTCCGTGAACTCCCCGCCGTCTTCCAAATGCCCGGACAGATCGGAACGGATAATCGCCGCGATGCGCTCCGGGCTTCCAAATTCCTTGATAGCCGCTTCCTCATTCTCATCTCCGGCTTCCTCCAGATAATCTCTGTAGTAGCCGATGGCCTCCGCCTTATCTTCATCCGGAATATCGGAAAGCAGATATTCCAGCTCCTTCATAAACTCTTCCCTGTTCATATTAATGCCTCCTCAAAGATTTGAGATATCTTCCGGGAGTAGCCTGCCCACTCACCTTTGTACAAATTCAGCTGTACTCTGCCCTTTTCCGTAATCTTATAATATCTGCGGTTTCTGCCGTCGATAGCCATATCATAGACTTCCAGGCACTCTTCCTTCTGAAGCCTGCGAAGCACCGGGTAAAGGGTCGATTCCGAAATGTCGATGACACTCCTCACATCCTGTGTGATTTTATATCCGTAAGTCCCTTCCTGTTCCTTTGACACAACCGCCAGTACGATCGCGTCAAGGAGGGCTGCACCTGTGTTAAAAACCATATTCCCACTCCTATCTTCTCATTCAGTCAGATCCGAACGGCCTTTAACGGCTTCCGTCATCTGAGGGTGCCCGCGGTATGATCACTGCCGCGATGAAATAAACGACCAAGCTGCCGCCGATGAGGGAAAATCCCGCAAACGAATGGAACATATGACGCCATGGCTGGAAGAACATCAGTATTACCCATATAAGCCTTATAATAACCGGGTCCACATTAAAATACTCTCCGATGCCGCCGCACACGCCGCAAATCACCTTATTCTTTACTGATCGGTATAAACGTTTCGTCTCCATACTCACTCGACCTTTCTCTTATTGTTTAGTATAATATTATTTTGTGTTCTATATTATATCTTGTATAGTATGGTTATATTATATATCGTATAATATTGTTTGTCAACTAAATTGCAGAATAAATTATTCTAAATTATTTTTAGGTTATCTAAAACTTTTTGTTGTATTCTCGCAGTTTATCTGCTACAATGGTTTACACAGGTATCAATTTGCACAAATATCATGAAAATTGGGAGGGTTATTATGGAAAAAATGATACTGTCTGTACCCGTTATCGGCCTGATCGGCCTTTTGTTCGCCATCTTTCTGCGTCTTCACGTAATTAAGCAGGACCCGGGAAATGACCGGATGCGCGAGATTGCGGACGCGATCGCGGAAGGTGCAAGGGCATTTATGACCGCGGAATACCGTGTCCTCATCATCTTTGTCGCTGTCCTCTTCGTCGTGATCGGCTTTGGTACGAGAAGCTGGACTACGGCCGTCTGCTTCCTGGTGGGCAGCGCCTTCTCCACCATCGCCGGTTATCTGGGCATGAGCGCGGCGATCCGCGCCAACTGCCGTACCGCCAACGCCGCAAGGACCTCCGGTATGAGCCGGGCCTTATCCGTGGCGTTTTCCGGCGGCAGTGTCATGGGTATGGCCGTCGTCGGACTGGGACTTCTCGGTGTGGGAACGCTTTTCCTTATTACAAAGGATGTGGAAGTGCTTGCAGGCTTCAGCCTCGGCGCCTCCTCCATCGCCTTATTCGCCCGTGTAGGCGGCGGAATCTACACCAAGGCGGCCGATGTGGGCGCCGATTTAGTCGGCAAGGTGGAAGCCGGAATTCCTGAGGATGATCCCCGGAACCCGGCCGTCATCGCAGACAACGTAGGCGATAACGTAGGCGACGTGGCCGGTATGGGGGCTGACTTGTTCGAGTCGTATGTAGGGTCTCTGATCTCAGCGCTGACGCTGGGTATCGTATTCTACCAGGAAGCGGGTGTCATCTTCCCGCTGCTGCTTTCCGCCTGCGGAGTCGTGGCGTCCATCATCGGAGCCCTGATCGTGAGAGCCGGCAACAATTCCAATCCGCACCGCGCGTTAAAGAGCGGAGAGTACAGCGCCACAGCCCTGGTCGTGGCCGCCTCCTTCCTCTTAAGCTACGTATATTTCGGCAGCTTCAACGCCGCCTTTGCTATCATCGCCGGACTCCTTGTGGGCGTTATGATCGGATTCGTCACGGAGATCTACACCTCCGGCGACTATCGTTTTGTGAAAAAGATTGCCAAACAGTCTGAGACCGGGTCCGCTACCACCGTGATCAGCGGAATTGCCGTTGGTATGCAGTCTACCGCGATTCCGATCCTGCTGGTCTGCATTGGCATTCTCGTCTCCTTCCGCCTGATGGGCCTCTACGGAATCGCCCTGGCCGCGGTCGGCATGCTTTCCACCACCGGCATTACCGTCGCCATCGACGCATACGGTCCTATCGCAGATAACGCCGGCGGCATCGCGGAGATGGCCGGTCTCGACGATTCGGTCCGCGAAATCACCGACAAGCTGGACTCTGTCGGCAACACCACGGCGGCCATCGGAAAGGGCTTTGCCATCGGTTCCGCCGCCTTAACCGCCCTGGCCCTGTTCGTCTCCTATGCGGAAGCGGTAAATTTAAAAACGATTGATATTTTAAATGCTCATGTGATCGTCGGACTGTTCATCGGCGGAATGCTCACCTTCCTCTTTTCTTCCATGACCATGGAATCCGTGTCGAAGGCGGCTCACCAGATGATCGAGGAAGTGCGCCGGCAGTTCCACGAGAAGCCGGGCATTCTGGAAGGGACCGACCGGCCGGACTACGCCTCCTGCGTATCCATCTCCACCACTGCCGCGCTCCGCGAAATGTTTCTTCCCGGCCTCATGGCCGTGCTCGTCCCTCTGGCCGTCGGACTGATTCTCGGGCCGGAAGCCCTGGGCGGACTCCTGACCGGAGCCCTGGTGACCGGTGTTCTCACCGCCATCTTCATGTCCAACGCAGGCGGCGCCTGGGATAACGCGAAGAAATATATCGAGACAGGCAACCACGGCGGAAAGGGCAGCTCCGCGCACAAGGCGGCTGTCGTCGGCGACACGGTAGGCGATCCGTTCAAGGATACATCGGGACCATCTATCAATATCCTAATCAAGCTGATGACCATTGTATCCCTGGTATTCGCTCCGCTGTTCTTACAGTTTGGAGGTCTTCTATAATAAACGGGAGGAAAAGCATGAGACGCTTTTCCTCCCGTTTTTCGTTTTCTTTCCGGCGCCGCGCTGTTAAACTGCGAAACCCGCCAGCACTCTCTTAAAGTAATCCATGAACCCGGCTTCCTTCACCGCTCCAGCCGTGAGTACCGGAACCTCTCCCAGCTTCTTTCCCGCCAGGCTGTATTTGATCACGCCCACGCTCTGGCCTTCCTCCACCGGCGCCGCTATGGATTCCGGCAGTACCAGTTCCTTCTCTATGGCAGCCAGGTCTTCCCCGTTCAAGCTCAGATAGGAGAAGGTGCCGCCGTATTTTAAGGGGACGCTGTCCACGACGCCGTTATCCACCACCAGCTCCGGAAGCGGAAGCATCTCCTTATCCTCATACAGGCGGCAGTTGGCGTAGCCATAGTTCAGCAGCGTCTGGGCGTCTGCAAATCTGGCCTTGTAATCGGGAGCCGCCATAATGGAAGCGATCAGGCGGACACCGTCTTTTTCCGCGGTCGCCGACAGACAGTATTTAGCCAGAGACGTAGAACCCGTCTTCAAACCGGTCACATTGAAGTTGGTCGCCATTTTTAACAGCTTATTCGTGTTGGAGAGACCAAACTCCTTCGTTCCCTGTTTCGTCACGTGGGTGATGTTCTCCATCCAGATAGTGGAGTAATTATGGATCTGGGGATACTTGTTGATCAGTTCTCTCGACATGAGCGCGATATCTCTGGCCGTCGTCACATGGGTAGGCGAATCGGTCAGGCCGCAGCAGTCCTCAAAATGGGTGTTGGTCATGCCAAGTCCGGCCGCCCTCTCGTTCATCATTTTCACGAATTCTTCCTCTGTTCCTGCTATGTATTCCGCCATGGCCACGGAAGCGTCGTTTCCTGAGGCCACCACGATGCATTTGATCATGGTTTCCACCGTCTGGGTCTCCCCCTCTTCCAGGAAAACCTGGGAGCCGCCCATGGACTTGGCATGTGCGCTGGTGACCACCTCGTCGGTCATTTTTATTTTCCCGGAATCCAGGGCATCAAAAATCAGGATCAGAGTCATGATTTTCGTAATGCTGGCGGGACTCCTTTTCGTATCCGCATCTTTTTCGTATATTACCTGTCCGGTAGAAGCTTCCATCAGCAGAGCGCTGGGCGCCTGTATGGATGGACCTCCCTCGGCGTTTACAGTCTTCGCCTCTTCCGACCGGATTACCATGTCCGACGCCACGGCAATGTCCGGCTCCTGCCCCCACGCGGCATGAGACGGACAGAGGAAAAGCAGCATGCTTAAAACAAGAGCTAACAATCGTTTCATAATTTCCCCTGAAAAAATCCTTTGTTTCATTGTATGGGTGGGATTTCCATTCCTATGCCACTTTTTGCCAAAAATTTTTCCTTAATTTTCCCATGATACGATTTCATCCTGTCTGAAAGTATGGTATACTGATTCAGGAGTTTGTACTGTGTCCGGTATCCAGGACGGTTTCGGGTAAAGCAATGTGTCACTTTCTGTAAAGCATCTGTCTGATCCGGCCGCCCAGAGCTCCTTCAATACACTGGAAAAAGAGGTTATCACATGAATATGGAAGAATACCGTGAACGGCGTCAGCAGGAAAAGCGCCGCCGCACGTTACATAATATCATTGTCATTATGATAGGAATTTTACTGGTTGCCGCCTTAGTCACGGGCGGCATTATACTGGGCCGGCACCGCAAGGGGCTGGGGGCGATCAAGGCATCCGTCACCCAGACCACTGCGGAGGCATCCCCTCCGGAGGTCATCACCACGGCGCCGGAGACAGAGGACACCGGTCTGATCGATCTCCTTACACAGGCGGAAAGCCTGGCCTTGCAGTACGATTATGAAGGCGCCATCAATCTGATCACCTCCGACAGCCGCTACGCCTCCGCGAAGGAAGCCGCAGACGCCGTCGCCGCCTACACGGATCAGATGAGCCGGCTGGTCCGCGTCAATCCCCAGGAAGTCACCCACGTGTTCTTCCACTCTCTGATCGTCGATACCTCCAAAGCCTTCGACGGAGACAACCGGGAGGGCGGATACAACCAGATGATGACGACGAAAGACGAGTTTATCAAGATGATGCAGTCCATGTACGATAAGGGCTACGTTCTCGTAAAGATCCATGATCTCGCCCATGAGACGACAGACGAAAACGGCAATCCGAAGTTTGTCTACGGCGACATCATGCTTCCCGAAGGGAAAAAGGCCTTCGTCATGTCGCAGGATGACGTGTGCTACTATGAATATATGAAGGGAGACGGCTTCGCCACCCGCATGGTGATCGGGGAAGACGGCTATCCCACCACAGAGATGGAACAGGATGACGGAAGCGTCATCACCGGAGATTTCGATCTCGTTCCCATACTGGAAACCTTCATTAAAGAACACCCGGGATTTTCTTATAAGGGCGCAAGAGCCATTATCGCATTTACGGGCTACAATGGAATTCTTGGATACCGGACAGATGAATCTTATAAGGACACCAATCCCAATTACGAGGAGGACCGCAAACAGGCGGCCGCAGTCGCACAGTGCCTGAGAGACCACGGCTGGGAACTGGCTTCCCACAGCTGGGGCCACCGCAATCTGGGCACGATCTCCATGGAACACTTCAGGATGGACGCAGATAAATGGGAAAAGAACGTGGAATCCCTGATCGGTCCTACCGATATCATTCTCTACCCCTTTGGCAGCGATATCGGGACCTGGAAGCCTTATACGGATGATAATGAACGCTTTACCTATTTAAAATCACTGGGATTCCGATATTTCTGCAACGTGGATGCCAGCACGCCTTACTGGATGCAGCTGGGACCGGATCATTTCCGCCAGGGCAGACGGAATCTGGATGGCTACCGCATGTATTACTATCCGGACAGCTTAAGCGACTTGTTCAACGTCCCGGACGTATTCGATCCGGCCAGACCGACACCGGTACCACAGATGTAGCTTTATCATTCATTACAAAACACTGCAAACTCGAAAGAGCCTTGAAGCGGGACCATGACAGTTCCGCCTCAAGGCTCTTTTTTTATTTCATAGGAAAGCTGTCCTATGAAACCAAAACTCTCCGGGGGCCGCACACTCCGCACAAAGGAAATTTTGTTAAAACTGTACCACGTCCCGGATGGGCTCCGCCGGCTGGACGGACTCCGCATAGAGCACAGGGCCTTCGCCCTCATAGTCCTTCCAGAATTCGTAGGCGATCCTGGCCCGGACCTTTACCCACTGCTTCGTCTGTAAGTCCTTCGCTTCTCTGGCCTTCGTGACAAATCCGAGGAACGTCATGTCGGCTTCACAGCAGGTCATGGCCATACGTCCCGGGACAAAGTAATTTTTCGGGAATTCCGGGCTCTTTAATACCATGGCCGTAAATTCCACAATCTTTCCCTCGTAGCGGTCCCGCCTGTCCATACAGTCAATATACCAGATGCCGTAGGCCTCCGGCGAAATTGCAATCACGTCCGCACTCATATCGTAAGGCAGATCCTCGTCCGCGATCTCGTCGATCTCTCCCTCTGAATCCTCAAAGACAATCTCGCCTCTCTGGCACATGGATTTAAGGGTCCTGCGGTAGCCTGATAAATCTTCGATCCCGTCACACCGGTTACAGATAACCAGTTCAGAATTCTTAATCATGGCATACAGCAGTGGCTTCATATTAGCCACATATAAGTCAAAGGTGGACATGTCAATAATGGTAATCTGCTGATATACACGCCAGTCGTCCGGCAGCTGTAAGTCATCCTGATTCCACATGCCGTTCCACTCAATTAAGACGCGCTCCGGATTATAGAGAAGCTCCAGCTCCAGAAGACGCTCCGGCGTGAGCTCGTCCATGCTCTCGATGAATATACCTGCCGTTTTGGTGCGTTTCAACAGTTCTGTATCATACTCCGTATCACCGTCTTCGCAGACGATCAGCAGGGTCTTTCCATCGGTCTGAAAATAATCCTGCTGCATGGTGAACTGGAGAAACTGGGTCTTACCGGCTTCTAAAAATCCATTGATCAGAAACACCGGCATAAAATCGTCATCTAATGTATCCGTGTACTCCATCTTCTCACCTGCCAAACGCTTTCTTTAATTCGTCTTCTTTCAGCTTTGCGCCGATCACGCATACCTTGCCGGTATATTCCGGTGATCCGTCACGGATCTCATACTGCTCCGGTACAAGGTCGAAATAGAGCCAGCTTCCCTCTTTCTCTCCAGGAACCATGCCCTTGGCGCGAAGCACCTCGCCGTACTGGTCACCGTATGCCAGTTCGTCCAGAATCCGGTCTAAGTCTTCCCTCTTCATGGCCGCAACATTCTCAAGGCCCCAGCTGGTGAATACCTCGTCCGCATGGTGGTGATCGTGATCGTGACCGCAGCTGCAGGCCTCGCCGTCATGATGGTGGTGGTGCTCATGATCATGGCCGCAGCCGCACTTCTCAGCTTCATGATCGTGGTCGTGATGATGATGGTGGTCGTGGTCATGGCCGCAGCCACATTCCTCAGCTTCATGATCGCCGTCGTGATGGTGGTGGTGCTCATGGTCATGGCCGCAGCCGCACGCCTCAGCTTCATGATTGCCGTCGTGATGGTGATGGTGCTCATGATCATGGCCGCAGCCACATTCCTCAGCTTCATGATCGTTGTCGTGATGATGGTGGTGCTCATGATCATGGCCGCAGCCGCACTCTTCCTCATCATGCCCGCAGCCGCACGCCCCGCCGTCATGGTCGTGATGGTGATGACGGTGCTCCTCAACTTCCTTCATCAAGTCTTCCGCCATCGTATCCGGCTTCTCGATGATTTCCAGAAGCTGGGCTCCGCTTAACTGGCCGCATGGCGTTGTGACGATCACGGCCTTCGGATTCTTCTCACGGATCAGTTCCACAGCCTGGTTTACCTTGTCCATGGCGGTGATGTCGGTACGGCTTAAAACAACCGTTCCTGCGTTCTCGATCTGATTATTAAAGAACTCGCCGAAATTCTTCATATACATCCGGCATTTCGCCACATCCACGATGGTAACCGCGCTGTTCAAGGTAACCTCGATCTCCGCCGCCACATCTCTGACTGCCTTCATGACGTCAGAAAGCTTGCCCACGCCTGACGGCTCGATGATCACACGGTCCGGCTTGTACTTGGTCAGCACCTCCGCCAGGGACTTTCCAAAATCACCGACCAGGGAGCAGCAGATGCAGCCGCTGTTCATCTCACGGATCTCGATTCCGGAATCCTTTAAGAATCCGCCGTCGATGCCGATCTCCCCGAACTCATTTTCAATTAAAACCACCTGCTCACCGGAGATGGCCTCCTCCAGCAGTTTTTTAATAAAAGTCGTCTTACCGGCTCCAAGGAAGCCGGATATAATATCAATCTTTGTCATATCGTTTAAGGACCTCTTTTCTTTCCAGGTTTTTCATTCATTACAACTACCTATTTTGTCACAAACCGCCTGTAAAGTCAAGCCGGAGACACTGCATCTGCGCAAAACGCGCAACGGTTCAGCCTTCGCGTCCTACTCTCTTTTATAATTTAACCATGAATGGTTCCTTCAGTCCTGTTTCTCATCTGCCTGCCAAAGTAAAATACCATCGCCTCATATGGCCGCAGCACCATATCATACGCCGCCTGTGCTTCCGGATAGTTTCCAATCCACAATTCGGCCTTCTTCGCATCCAGCCCTTCTGGAAATACAAACCGTCTTTCGTTGTCAGAGAAATTACAAACCACCAGCAGCATCTCCCCATTCCACTCCCTCGTATACACATAGAGTTCAGGGTCATCCGGCATCAGCAGTTCATAATGGCCGTATACCACGATCTCATGTTCCTTCCGAAGCCGGATCAGCTTCTGATAGAAATGAAATACGGAATCCGGCCGCGCCATCTGATCCGCTGCGTTAATCTCCCGATAGTTAGGGTTCACCATAATCCAGGGAATCCCCTTTGTAAATCCCGCGTTTTCCGTGTCATCCCACTGCATGGGCGTCCTGGCGTTGTCCCGGCTCTTATACCGCAAATACCGCATCATGGTATCATGATCAAATCTCCCGTTTTCCACATACTGATGATAGGCGTTTATACTTTCAATGTCTCGGAAATCCTCCAGTTTCTCAAACGGTGCGTTGGTCATGCCCAGTTCCTCTCCCTGATACACATAGGGGGTGCCCTGCATCATATGCAGGCATATCGCCAGCATTTTGGCAGACGTCTCCCGGTAAGAAGGGCTGGTATTCCCCAGACGGGAAAGCATACGCGGCTGATCATGATTGCACCAGTACAGACTGTTCCAGGCTTTTCCATCCAATTCCACCTGCCATTTCGATAAGACCGCTTTTAACTCCACCAAATCAATGCTGCGGTCGTTCCATTTAAAGGTTTCACCGCCGTCTAAGTCCATATGCTCAAACTGGAATACCATGTCAAGTTCCGAGCCGTCTGCGGACGCATACCGTTTAGCCTCCTCTATAGTGACACCGGAGCACTCCCCTACGGTCAGCAGATCATATTTCGATAAGACTTCCCGATTCATCTCCTTTAAATATTCGTGGACATGAGGGCCGTTGCGTACATAAGGACTGAAATCACCGTATCCGTCCGGCCCCACTCCTCCATCCGGGAAATGGTCGTCCTTGGAGATCATACTGATAACGTCCATGCGGAATCCGTCAATACCTTTCTCACACCAGAAACGCATCATATCATAGACTTCCTCCCGCACCCTGGGATTATCCCAGTTTAAATCCGGCTGTTTCTTTGAAAACAAATGAAGATAATACATCCTTGTCTCCTCATCCCACTGCCAGGCGGAGCCGGAGAAACAGGAACCCCAGTTGTTCGGCTCTTTCCGGTCCCTTCCCTCCCGCCAGATATAGAAATCCCGGTATGGGTTGTCCACGGATTTTCTGCTTTCCACAAACCACGGATGCTCGTCTGATGTGTGGTTCACCACCAGGTCCATGACAATACGGATGCCGCACTCATGAGCCTTTAAAAGCATCCGGTCATAATCCTCCATCGTACCGAAATCCGTTAAAATCTCCCGATAATTACTAATATCATAACCGTTATCGTCACAGGGCGACTCATAGACTGGAGAAAGCCAGATCACATTAATCCCCAGCTGCTTCAGATACTCCATTCGGCTGGTAATTCCATTTAAATCTCCAAGCCCGTCTCCATCGCTGTCCTGAAAGCTCCTGGGATAAATCTGATACACTATGCTTTCTTTCCACCATGTCTTCTCATTCATGCATTTTCTCCTATCTTTCATTGTATTGATTCACAGTCTCCGCGGCACAGATCAATATAAGAACAAGTTCATGGCTATAACCTGGAGGCGCCCTTATATTCGGGGAAACATCCGTATTATAACCATGAACTTGCATCTGACCTCACAGGGTACCTGTTTTCCTAATCCACGATTCGCTTCACCACATCCAGCCGCAAATGCGCCGTATCCGTGATAAAGTCCGCCTCTTCCATCTCCGACGGTGTCCCCACTCCAACTGCCTTCATGCCCGCGCGATGGATCGCCTCGATCCCGGTTCTGGCGTCTTCGATCCCCACGCATTCCTCCGGCCGCAGGCCAAACGCGTTCATGCCTGCCAGGAAGATGTCCGGAAACGGTTTGGCATGTTCCACCTTCGCCGCATCTGCCACATAGTCGAAGTATTCCTCCAGTTCCAGTTGATGCAGGATAAACGGAGCATTTTTGCTGACAGATGCCAGCGCGATGCGGATACCGTTATCTCTGAGTTCCCGCAAAAATTCCTCTATCCCCGGCAGTAAGTCAGCCGGAGTGATCTGTTTGATCAGTTCCTTATAATTATCATTCTTTTTCTCCGCCATCCGGACCTTTTCTTCCTCGCTCCAGACTCTTCCACGGCCATTTGCAAGGATTAACTCCAGGCTCTCCATCCTGGACACACCCTTCAGCTTCTCATTATATTCCTCATCAAAAGGAATCCCCAGTTCGTCCGCCAGTTCCTTCCACGCCAGATAGTGGTACTTCGCTGAATCCGTGATCACACCGTCCAAATCAAAAATCACTGCTTTTAAATTATTTCTCTCCATCCATTCGTACTCCTACCAAAAAATATTTATTAAAAATCAAGTAAATAATGATGATTGGGAAAACCGAGATGCAGGCCGCCGCCATCACCTGGTTCCACATGGTCCCTGCGTTCTGGGACTGAAAACTCTGAAGCCCCAGGGTCAGCGTATATTTGGATGCTGTCTTGATATAGAGCATGGGCTTGGTAAACTCATTCCAGAAGCCCATGAACACGAAGATCGCCTGGGTAGCGATCGTCGGCCTGGCTAAAGGCATGCAGATCCGGAAGAATCTGGCATAACGCCCCAGCCCGTCGATGCTGGCCGCCTCTTCCACCTCCTTCGGGAAGTTCATGAAAAACTGCCTCATCAGAAAAATGTTGCCGATATTGGCCGCCGCCGGAAGAATTAAGGACGAATAGCTGTCCAGCAGTCCCATTTTCTGTAATATCAGATAGTTTGGAATTAAAAGTACCTGTGCCGGCACCATCATCAGGGCCAGGAAGAGATGGTAAATGGTATCCCTGCCTGGAAACGACAGCCTCGATAAAGAATATCCGGCCATGGTATTGATGAAGACATTCACCGCGGTTCCGATCACCGAGATGATCAGGGAGTTTACGAACCATCTCGGAAATAAAGAGGAACGGCCAAAGATGTACTTGTAGTTGTCAAAGGACATCTCATCGGAAATCAGTGCAAGATTACCGCCAACGATCTCTTTTAACGGTTTAAATGACGCGGATACCATCCACAGAAACGGATATACCGTTATGACCGCCGCCAGGATAAGAATCGCATACAAACCAATCATTCCGGGTTTCATGTGTTTTTTCATATTGTCTCCCCCTTAATAGACTCGTTCTTCACTGTTGGCCTTTTCCGCTAACATCGAGATGACCATGATGATAACTGCAAGGATCAGCGCTAACGTTGCTGCGTAGCCCATGGCGTTCTGGGTTCCGAACGCATATTTGTATACCATCAATGATACTGTTAATGTGGAGTTGGCCGGTCCACCGGACCCATTGGAAAAGATATATGCCTGATCAAACATCTGCAGAGTCCCAATGATACTTGTCAGCAGCACATACGTGGTGATCGGTTTTAAATACGGAACCGTGATATACAAAAAACGTTTGACGGGCCCCGCCCCGTCTATGTCGGCTGCCTCATACATGGAAGCCGGTAAATCCTGTAAGCTGGCTAAGTACATGGTTGTATACATGGGAATCGTGGACCAGATATTCATCGCCATAATGACCTTTAGTGCAAATGCCGGTTCCTGCAGAAAATTGATGCCCTGCTCTGCCACATGCAGCTTTAAGAGCGCCCCGTTGATGGGACCGCTCACGCTGAACATAAACATAAAGATCATGGTCAGCGCAGAGCTGGAGGTGAGTGTCGGAAGGAAATATACGGTCCGGAAAAAATATTTCCCTTTAATCTTACTGTTTAACACTGATGATATAACCAGCGCCATGATTGTCTGTACCGGTACTACGACCACCGAAAACATCAGGGTATTCTTCAGACCGATTCTCGCAATATCATCAGTAAAGACCCTCTTATAGTTCTGCAGCCCCACAAATTCATAGGTTCTGGTAAATAAATTCACCTTATGAAAGGACAGGTAGATGACAAACAGGACCGATAAGCCAATGAAGACCGACAAGATGATGATGGCCGGTGTCAGAAATACGTATCCCTGCACATGCTCCCTTTTCTCATATCCGGTGTAACATCTTTTTACTGTTTTCGTTTTCTCCACAAATTCCATCTCCCCACTATGCATTACATCGCGTTTGCGATCTCGCTGTTTGCCTGCTTATCGATCTGCTCCAAAACCTCCTTCGGTGACTGCTCTCCCTTGAACGCCGCCGGAATAAAATTCTTATATGCGCTGTTGATGATGTCGATGGTGGTTCCCTTCTGCCACGGAAGCGCCACGTTGATCATGTCGGAGTGTACCTTCCAGACCGGGTCGCTCTCCACGTCCATGGCCGTTGTTACATCGGCTCTGGAGGGAAGACATCCGGCTCCCGTACACCAGGTCTTCATCCCTTCCTCACCTGCTGCGTATCGAATCCATTCCCTGGCAAGCTCCTTCTCCCTGGATACTGAGGATACGCCCCAGCCAACTGTAAAGGACATGGAGTACTGAGTTCCCTTGTAGGTCGGCATCCCCTTCACGCCAAATCTGATATCGCTGTAATCATTTTTCAGAGTGGTATAGACCCAGTTTCCTTCTTCCATGATCGCTGCCTTGCCGACGCCGAAGGCCTCTCCGTTCCAGCCAAGGCCCAGATCTGTTGGTGTCTTCCAGGCGCCAGTCAGTGCCAGATCCACCATAAACTGCATGTTGTCCACCACACCGTCGCTGCTTAACTGGGCATTGCCATTATCATCGGAGACACTGTAGCCGCCAGCCTCCAGTATGTATATGTTCCTGGCCAGATCCTGATTGTAGGTCATGGCCGCTACCTGGCCCTTGCCGTATTTTTCATCCAGCTTTCCCTGTAAATCCACCAGGAAGTCCTTATAATCCTCTAAGGATGCCGGTATATCGTCCGGGCTGACTCCCACGGATTCCAGCAGACCGATATTATAGTAAGTAGCCAGTGTTGATACATCCTTGGGAATACAATAGACCGTGCCATCCTCTGCCGTAAAGGCCGACAACAGATTTTCATAATAAGCGTCGGTTCCCATCTCTACAGGATCGAGAGGCTCCAATACCCCCAGCCCGCTGTAGAACGGAAACATAATCGCATCAATATAAAATGCATCCGGAGCCGTGCCGGCGATAAAATCCGCCTGAATCTGCGTGTTATAATCTGTATAAACCTTGACCTCCACCTTTGCGCCTGTCTTCGCTTCGAAATCCGCCTTTACCTGATTGATCGCCGCAGACTCCTGGTCATTGCCCCCCCAGATCCCGATGGATAAGGTCTTTCCCGAATAACCGCCGTCCGCAGCCGCGCTGTCAGGAGCTGCCCCCTTGTCTGCGCCGTCTGTCTGCGTACTTCCGGAAGTACCGCCTCCGCAGGCCGCCAGTGATAAGGCCATAACCGCTGCAATTCCAAGTGCTAATACCTTTTTGATACTCTTTCTCATAATACTGCCTCCATCTTCCCTATTCATTGATCTGTTTCTTTTCCATTTTGTTCCTATGTCTGTGTATGCCGCGTCACTTTCTTGGTTAGTTTTAACATGAATTCCTTTTACAAAAACGTTTTGGATAATCATAATATACACCAAAACGTTTTTGTTTTCAAGAGTTAATTCGTACTATAATTACAGTTCGGCATATTGAACATGAATGCTGTCCCTGATTTGGTAATTCTGACCATATACTTCCACTTCTACTGCTCTCGTACCGGTTTCATTGGTAATCGTGAGCGTATTCCTGTCAATCACCATATGAAGCCTCTGTCCATGCCAGAAAATGGCAAAATCCAGTTTATGCCAGGAATCCGGAAGAGCCGGGCATACCCGCAGCTTTCCGTGAAGCATGCGCACGCCGCCGAAGCCGTAGACCACAGACTGCCAGATGCCGGCGATCGAAGCAGCATGGATTCCATCATTGGAAGACTTCATATTTTCTCCCGCATCAATTCGGACAGCGCGGGAAAACAGTTGATAAGCCAGGGCCTTATCCTTTCGGTCGCTTGCCAGAATCACGTGGGTAGACAAAGATAATGAGGAATCATGCAGCGTCTTCGGCTCATAATAATCCCAGTTGGCCTTTTTCACCTCCGGTGAAAACAAATCTTCCATCAGCAGGAACAGGATCATCACATCCGCCTGTTTGGATATCTGCATATGATTTACTGTCTCTAAGTTATAATCCTTAAACAGGCTCCCCACTTCCGCCCGCTCTTTGTATTTGGTTAAGTCAATAACCGGATAGCTAAGATAATTGGCGTCCTGCGGTATCACTAAGTCCTCCTTACGCGGCTGCGGCAGGTAAATGAGGGGACGGCGTTCTCTCCAGATCCTGCAGGCCGCGTCCAGTCCCATCTTCGCATTCAGGCGCTCAAAAATGTCTATATGATGTTCTTTCAAATCTTCATAATAAGTAATCGCGATTCCCAGATTCCAGTGCGCCATATAGTTTGTATACGCATTGTCATCGGCATGCTCCTTATATTCATCCGGGCCCACCACATCGTTAATGTGATACATCCGGTCCTCTTCACTCCATTCCAGCCGGGAAGCCCAGAATATCGCAGTATCCATAAGAAGCTCATAACCATACCGGTCCATATAATCCTGGTCGCCAGTCACCATGTAATACTGCCATACGCCGTATGCTACATCCGCTGTGATATGCTGCTCAATAAAGCCGGACCAGATCTTGGTCGGCAGTCCGGTAATAATATCCGCTGCCCCCCAGACAGGCGTCACCTCCCCGTCATCCAACCATGCGGATTCCCATGGAAACTGGGCCCCCTTATACTGATTCCCCTCGGCCTTCTTATGAGCGCCAGGGAGAGAGAGATAGCGGTATTCTTCCAGAGAACGAGCCACCTCCGGATCTGTATACGTAAAATACGGAAGGGCAAAGATATCCGTATCCCAGAAAGTATGTCCCTTATAACCTTCTCCGCTGAGCCCCTTGGCGCCGATATTCATGCGGTTATCATGAGCCGGTGTCATCACATAGAGGTGATACTGGGCAAACCGGATTGCCAGCTGGTCCATGGGATCCTCGCAGTCGATAAGAATCGGCGTCTTATCCCAGACACGCTCCTTCCACATGGCAGCGCTCTCTGCTGCCAGGGCCTTATACCCTTTTTCCGCGCTTTTCTCTAAGGCGGTCCGTGCATATTCCTGCAATTCTTTTAAAGAGCGCTCCTCCATCTCCCGATCCCGCGTCGTATAGATATTGCCGATCTTCTCCATAACCAGCGTCTTACCTGCCGGAACAGTCCCCTGATATTCGCAGAAGATTTTCCGCCGATCCATGGCAATATGCTGTTTTGGCGTATATACCTCTTTATTAAGCGTAAATGAAGCCTGTGCGGTCAGCACAAATCCAATTCCCGACTGTGTCGTGGTCTGGCAGGCCTGCATGATTTTTCCCTCATAGAACCGCTTGTCGCCTTCAGAAAAATGCTGCACGCCGCTGTTGTTCATGCTGCCGTCTATTCCCGTAATCATCAGGAAATCTGTATCCCGGGTCACCGGCGTAACCGATATCCTCTGAGCCGCCACATGCTTTTCCTTCATGGATACGATCCGCTCAAAAACGAACCGGTATTCATCTCCATCCGGAGACAACCAGTCTACGGTCCGCGTCAGTTCTCCTGTCTTTAAGTTTAACTGACGGTAATAGGACTTAATCTCTCCCTGTTCTAAAGTAAACGGCTGCCCGTTCAGTTCTAAATCCATTGCCATCAGATCCGCCGCGTTGGGCAGCTCCGTCACTTCATTTTCATCAAATTTGTTAAATGTCCCTGCCACGAAGCAGTCCCGCTTCTCCCGCACATACCGTTCCTCCGCAGCGCTGCGGATACAGAAATATCCGTTACCCAGACACATTATCGACTCGCATTTCCCCAACAGACGGCTGTCAAATGCCTTCTCGCCTATAATCCAGTCTGCGGCCTTCGAGTAATCCATAGTTGTCTTCATAAAAACTTTCCTCCTGATTTTCCTATATTAAAGCCGTTTTACCAAAGCGTTTTTGTTATACTGTAAAAAAAATACTCATGATCCATGGTAGAAATAATAATTTGACGCCAATGCCATTACAATAAAACCGCAGATATCGATACCGGCCAGCAGCAAAATATCCAGGTTCCATCCCCATACAATGATGCAGTCCGCAACTGCCATAAGCGGTAAATACAACTTTACACTCTTTGCAAAATCATTTGTATTCTTAAACCGTCTGGCACAGAAATAACCCAGAAAGCAGATAGCTGCCGCGCTGATCACAAGCAAAACCGGATCAGTCATTGCCAGCAGAGAATTCTCAGTCATTCCATTCATAGATTCACTCCCTCTCCTCCTGTTCAAACCGTCTCGCCGTCATCACCCTGGTGTTGCCGACCAGATCATGAAGCGTTCTGCCATCCCTGCGGACAGCCATCATCACAAGGCTGACCAATGCAAGCCCCCAGCCCAGCCACGGTATCAGATATAAGGACTTCGTCAGTTCCCGCAAACCCACGTAGAGTATGGGCGCCTTTCCTCCACGGTTATCGGCGACTCTGAGTTTTCCGAAATACTTGCCTGCAGTCATGCCCATATACTCTGTCAGCAATGCTCCATACACAGCAAACAGCAGCTTAAACAGCAGATCCGCCTGACTCAGTGATACCGAGAAAACCCCCATCATGATGAACTGAATCGGAATCATGATGAGCAGGAAATCCACCAGGCCACACAATATCCTTAATACGCATCCCGGTTTCCTCATCCGCATTTTCCTCCTGACTCTTATTCTTTTGCTTCCACTTCATACAGCGTTTTTTCCCAAAACGTTTTCGTTACTTAATTATAACGCGGCTCTCCTTGTTTGTAAATAAAAAAAGTGCCTATTTTTTGATAAAAAATTTGGCACTTTTTTATATTTTCCAATCAGACTCTCGCCTTTCCGGTCGTCCCCCGGATCACCATCTCATGCGGAAGGATCACGCGGCTGTCTACCTCTTCACCGCTTAACATCTTCCATATCGCCTTCCCCCCCTCGATACCCATGAGTAACGGTGACTGCCGGACTGTAGATATCCCTTTATAGACATAGGGAGCAATGGGGATATCATCAAAGCCCATTACTGATATATCTTCCGGAACCCGCATTCCCATCTGCTCAACCGCCCGGATCGCCCCGATTGCCATCACATCGCTGGCACAGAACAGAGCGGTAATCTCCGGATACTTTGTTAAAAGTTCTTCCGTCTTTTCGCAGGCCGTATCCTCCAGGAAATCGCAGTACTTCATATAATCCAGTTGAAGAGGAATCCCCGCCTCCACCAGTGCGGACACATAGCCGGAATACCGCTGGCCGCTGACATCCGCTGTTTTTCCGCCATTGATCATGCCTATATTTCTGTGTCCCAGCCCGATCAGATACGCTGTCGCTTCTTTGGATGCCGCCACATTATCAACCGCAATCTCACACTTTTTCCTTCCTCTGACCGGCATGTCAATGATAGCACAGGGAATATCGCTGTCCAGGATTTCATGATAATAGGGATCATCCACCTTCAGTCCTGTGACCACGACGCCGCTTAAATTCTTTCTCTTGCACAGTTGAAGAAAGCTCAGCTTCTGCTGTTTCATCGTATTCGTAGCCAGCAGGACAAACTCACAGCCCATATCGTTGCACTGCCGAAATAAACCGCTGATCAATCCGTAAACAAAACCGCTTTCGTTCGTGGGCGTCAATTCTGACGTTAAAAGTGCTATGGTTGTATCCGCCTTTCCTCCCAAAGATCTGGCATTCAAATCCGGCGCATAATCCAGCCGCTCCACCACCTCTAATATATGTTTTCTCGTCTTCTCGCTGACATCCATATAACCGTTCAATGCCCTGGAAACCGTAGTAATTGATACTCCAGCTTCCTTAGCAACATCTTTAATACTTACTTTTTTCATCACGCACCCCCTGTTCGTCTCAATTATAGCACCGGAACACTCGTTAAGCAAGTGCAATTAAAACGTTTTGGTAAAAGAAACACTTTAGTGGTTACGATAAGCTGGGGGAGCCGATATTTTTCTTATTGGCAGTCATCACCATTTCTTCAATCATTTTTTCTCAATCATGGTGTTTTTCAGTTCTTCTACACACTCAATGAAACCGTTATCCTTGTAAAACACCATATTTTGATCCCCGCGGTCCATATAAATCAGTCCTTCTTCTATATTAAATATAGGATCGTATCCGTGAAAATATTTCTCCGGAAAGGAGAACCAGACAAACGAACGGGCCTGCTTCCCTTCTCTCACCAGCTTTTTTAGCTCCGCCTGTCTCTCGGCCGGCTGCCTCTCCAGGGAAAATGCCAGCATCTGAAGCCACGCCAGAGTCTCGTCTCCGGACGCCAGATTCACATTCTCATTCTCATCACGTAAGGCGATCCAGGCGGAAGCCGCCGGTTCCTCATAACCCCGCTGTACGATCAGGCGGCAGTGTAATACGAAGCCGCCCAGCGCGCAGTCGGCAATCAGGAATCCGGCCAGCCCCGCCGCCGCTATATACTTCTTTTTCTGGTGCTCAAGCGCAAGCACTGCCATCGTGATCACCGCCATGCCTAAAGCGCAGAACAGCACCGTTCCATATCCCTCCGGCAGGTTCATGGTACTCATCTTATCCGGCATGAACTTCTGCATAAAATTGAGGATCTTCCAGTGAAAAAAGCGGACCGCCACCACATAGACCATCAGGGCCGTAAACAGGAACGCAAGGATCCAGTCTTTCTTCGTTTTAATTCTCCATTCCGCCAGTTTCTTCATCTGTCATCGCCTCCTCCCCGTCGTATTCATCATATAAGGACTCCAAACAGTCCTCCTGGTACTGAACCATATATCTGGAGAATTCTTCCGGCACCCGGTATACCGTACCGTGCTCCGTCACCAGATAATGCTCCTTCGGATTCACCTCGCAGATCATGGAATCCTGCCGGTATTTTCCAAGAAAAATCTGAAGCTGCAGTTCATCCTCGGGCACCCGCACATCAGGGCTTAAGCGTTCCAGGGGATTCCCGTCCTGGTAAAGTGCATCCCGAAGAATGCGGAAAATGGTGTCAATCCCTCCCGGCTCATCCTCTTCATAGTAGCCGTTTCCCTGGATTTCGGTCGCCAGAAAGAATCCGGTTACGTCCTCCATACGGTCATCCTTTGCCGCCATTACGGTGTCCGCCTTTAACAGCGCCCCCGTCCACAGAAGGACTACAGCCGCCCAGACGGCTGCAAACTTCAGATAGCGCCGCAGCGTAAAGATCTTCGAATCTCCGGTAAAATAGGCGAGGCTGCCATAGACAGCGCCCCCGATCATGACCGGCGTAATCCGCTCCGCCAGAAACGTAAGAAGGCCTCTTCCCGGGAAGAATTCATTGAACTCCGTAAACATGCCGTTTCCGCTGTAATAGCCGTAGGGCTGCGCATGAAACAGATTGTGCAGCATCTCACTGGCCTTGTACGGGATGGCCAGAATCACCTTTGTCACAAGAAAGGAATCCGTAAAATACGTGATGGAAAACCAGCCCAGCACGAATCCCACCAGGGTGAACACCAGGATCCTCCTGGTTCCTTTTTCAAAATGGACCACCCGCTCCTTAAGCCCCTCATCCGTACCGCCATATCCGGCCTCCGGTATGTCCAGCTCCTTCCCTTTCTCCAGATACCCCTCGACCAGCGCGCGGCATTCTCCGCATTCCTCCAGGTGCTTTTCCACTTCCGGGTCCTCGGTATTGCCCCGCAGATACTCCAGTACCCGATCTCTGTAATCACATGCCACAGCTGTCACCTCCTCTCTGTTCATACCGGCTCCGGTACTTAAGCCTGGCCCTGTGAAGCCTGACCTTTACCACGGTTTCCGAAAGCCCTGTCACTCTGGCAATATCCGCGTACGCCATCTTTTCATAATCGCGAAGCAGGATGATCGTCCTGTCGTCGGCATTTAAGGAAGAAAGCACCTCCCGGATCAGTTTTGCCTTCTCTTCCTTCAAAAGCTTCTCCTCCGGTCCGCTCTCATACCCGGCTCCCAGCCGTTCCATGTCGGCCTCTTCCAGGAGAACCGGCTGTTTCTTTCTGGCAAAGGAAAGAAAGGTGTTCCGCGCAATCGTCAGGCACCACGTCTTTTCACTGCAGTCCTCCTTAAAGCCCTTAAGCCCCAGATAGACCTTCAAAAAGGTCTCCTGCGCCAAATCCTCCGCCGTATCTTTATCCTTCGTCATATAGGAAAGGTAACCGTATACCGCGTTTTTCTGCCTCTGGTAAACTTCTTCAAATCTCACTCCCACGGACGTCTCTCCTTTGTTTTTTCTTCACTCGAAACCGCCTTCACCTATATAGACTCCGTTTTTCTCAAAAAGTTACATCCAAAGATAAAGAAAAGCAGAAACCTACAGGCTCTGCTCGCTCATAAATCTTTTAATTCCCAAAAATACTTCCTCACTGATAATATGTTCCATGCGGCAGGCGTCTTCCTCTGCCGCCTTCCTGCCGACCCCTGCGACCTTCTGTAAAAATGCAGTCAGCAGCTTATGGCGCTCGTAGACACTCTCCGCCTTTTCAAGCCCCTCTTTCGTCAGCTCGATATCTCCCCTCGCTCCCACCACAAGGAAGCCGTCCTCCTTCAGGATTCCGATGGCACGGCTCACGCTCGGTTTGCTGAAATTCAGTTCGTGGGCGATATCGATGGAACGCACCGTCCCATTTTTCTCTCTCAGACGCAGGATCGTCTCCAGATAATTTTCTCCGGACTCATACATGGCAGTTCCTCCCCATCCCGTGTGTATCATTTCTATCATATACGATTTATTCTCATAAGTCCACCCCCGGCCCATATTTCAAAATACAAAGGAACCGGCCGCGGCGCCCTGCAGCTGTCTGCACGGGTACCACGGCCGGTTCCTGTTATTCTCATTGAGCACCGTCAGCTCTTCTCCTGCCCGGGTTATTAATCCCTTCAGGCGCTGGCGCTGTCTCCGTCTATCCGGTAAAGGTTCTTTCTCTGGATCAGTCCGATCTCCTCCAGGGTCTTCACCATCCGGTAAACGGTGGCCATCCCGATCGTGGGGTCCTTTTCCAGTGCCTGATAATACATTTCCTTACAGCAGCAGCATTCGTCCTGCAGAATCACATCGATCAGAATCTGTCTCTGGTTTGTGATTCTGCATCCGTTTCTCTTTAATTCCCGAATCACATAGGCGCGTTTCTCTTCGAGGATATCAGCCCGATTCATCTTATCAACCTCCCCGTTATGAGCGCGGCTTATGGCCTGGAGCGCAGCCATGGCAGCAACTGCATTGTCCTCCGCAGCCGCTCTTGCTTCCGCAGCTGCAGGTTCCCCGGTTCTTATACACGGAACGGATCGCAAGTCCCGTCAATACGAGTAATATCAGTGATATCATAATTGTCGCCGCATTGGCAGCTATCCAAGTTACCATAAGTATCCCTCTTTTCTATTCAGTCTCCTGGTAGTCCGTCCTCCAGGTCATTACGATGGTGCTGTGCATCTGCTTAAATTCTGGCCGCTACGGCTCCCGTCTTCTTGTCAGCCTTCGGAGCCGGACGGAACAGCAGATACAGAGTTACAGCAAGAACAATAACAGCAGCGGCTGTTCCAATACCGAAACCACCGCCCATGGCGAATGATCCCAGCTGATAGATCATTAAGCATACCGCATAGGCAAATACATTCTGAAAGATAACTGCAAACGCGGTCCAGCCCTTATTTCCCATCTCCTTCGCCATGGTGCTGATTGCAGCCAGACACGGAGAATCCAGTAAGTTAAAGGTTAAGAAGGTAAATCCTGCAAGTGCGCTTCCGTGGAAGAAATCAGTCATAACGTACTGCCACAGAGCGGCGTCACTCTCCGTCGCCTCCGCCATATTGGCAAGGACACCCATGGTGCTGACGATACCTTCCTTTGCCACGAATCCGGAAAGGGAGGATGCAACCGCCTGCCAGCTGCCGAAGCCCAGAGGAGCAAAGATCGGAGCGAGGAAGGTGCCGATGATCGCGAGGAAGGAAGCTTCCATATCCTCAACCATGCCGAAGGCGCCGTTTTCCACGCCGAACGTAGCCAGGAACCACATCACCATACAGCAAAGGAACAGGATTGTTCCCGCTTTCTTTAAGAAGCTCCATACACGCTCCCATACGTGAAGCAGCACGGTCTTCACTGACGGAACGTGGTACTGCGGAAGTTCAATTACGAACGGTGACGGATCACCTGCAAACATTTTCGTTTTCTTTAAAATAATACAGGATACGATAACCGATGCAATTCCGATGAAATACATGCTGGGTGCCATCCACCAGGCCCCACCCATGATCGCACCTGCTACCAGTGCGATAACCGGAAGCTTTGCGCCGCAGGGAACGAAGGTCGATGTCATAATGGTCATACGGCGGTTTTTATCATCTTCAATGGTTTTAGTGGCCATGATCGCCGGAACGCCGCAGCCGGAAGAGATAAGCAGCGGGATAAAGCTCTTTCCCGATAATCCGAATCTGCGGAAAATACGGTCCATGATAAACGCAACTCTCGCCATGTATCCGCAGTCCTCCAGGACAGATAAGAACAGGAAGAGAATCGCCATCTGAGGAGCGAATCCGATTGGAGCCGCCAGACCTCCGATGATACCATCCACAACCAGGGAAACGAGCCATTCGGAAGCGCCTGCGGTCTCCATCAAGCCCTGAACGGCCGGCTGGATCCATGCGCCAAACAGCGTATCATTGGTAAAGTCGGTAACAATGGTTCCGAGTGATGTGACGGAAACGTAATAGACCACAAACATCATAGCCACGAAGATCGGAAGCGCCAGGATTCTGTTTGTTACAATCCTGTCAATCTTGTCCGAAACGGTCATTCCCCTTCGATTCTTCTTTAAACAGCCCGTAATGATTTTCGATATGTATTCGTATCTCTCATTGGTGATGATACTCTCCGCATCGTCATCCATCTGCTTCTCGGCATCCTTCACAATTTCCACGATGCGCTTCGAGGAATCGGCAGAAAGCGGGGTCGTACCCAGGACCTTCTCATCCTGCTCGAACAGCTTGATGCTGTACCAGCGCGCCAGATGGTCCGGAACGGAATTGGGAAGGAGGTCTGCGATATCGGCCAGATAGCCTTCCACCTCTCCGGAAAACTCATGCTTCGGCACCTGAATGGTCCTGGCATTTGCCAGACGAACCGCACGGTCCACCACTTCAGTCAGTCCCTCGCCCTTTAAGGCGGAGGTAGCAGCCACTTCACAGCCAAACGCTGCCGCCAGCTTCTTCTCGTCGATCTTATCGCCGCTCTTCACCGCCAGATCCATCATGTTCAGGGCGATGACAACCGGAATCCCCAGCTCCAGCAGCTGTGTCGTCAAATATAAGTTACGTTCCAGATTCGTGGCGTCCACCAGGTTAATAATCGCGTCCGGTCTCTCATTGATTAAATAGTCACGGCTTACGACCTCTTCCAGTGTATACGGTGACAGGGAATAAATTCCCGGAAGGTCGGTGATAATAATGTCTTTCTTTCCCTTCAGCTTCCCTTCCTTCTTCTCAACCGTAACTCCAGGCCAGTTTCCAACATACTGGTTGGAGCCTGTTAAGTTATTAAACATGGTGGTTTTTCCGCAGTTCGGATTACCTGCCAGTGCAATACGGATTGCCATACTCTTGTTCCTCCTTTAGTTAGCCATATCTAACTCTTATTCTTAAAATATAGGGCGTCCGCCCTCCCCTGATCCTTTACTCTACCACAATCAGTTCCGCATCCTGTTTTCTCAAAGAAAGTTCATATCCTCGCACCGTTACTTCCACCGGGTCCCCGAGCGGTGCAACCTTCCTGACAAATACAGAACAGCCTTTTGTAATCCCCATATCCATAATCCGGCGTTTGACTGCGCCCTCTCCGTTTAACTTCTTCACAGTTACGGTCGTGCCGCATGGAATTTCCTTCAAGGTCTGCATCCTCTTTTCCTCCTACTAAACCATAATTTTTTTTGCCATATCCTGATTCACTGCGATTCTGGAATCCTTGACATTGACTATCATATTTCCGCTGATCGTCGATACCACGGTGACCACTGCACCTGTTACAAAACCAAGATTCTCCAGAAAACGTTTCGTCTCTTCGTTCCCGCCGATTTTACGTATTACCTGTGCTTCGCCGGTTCTTACCATGGTTAAAGGCATCCTATTCACCACCTCTGCTAAATTTGAAAATCATTCTCAATTTCACTTTCTAACTAGTAGTTAGTATATGCTAATTCAATTAAAAAATCAAGTACTTTATTGAAAACAATTCTCAATAAGGAAAATAAATCCAAATATGTGGGAATTTTTAAATGAAAGAGGAGAACAGGCTTTTAAATAAACAGCAGGGAAAAACCTTGTTTAGAAAACGCGGTTTTCCCCTGCTGCTCTTTCTGTCATTTATCTTCGTAAGCGTGGTAAATCCGTTTTACCACATCGTAGGCCAGCTTGCGCCGCCTGTATTCATCCACAATCCCCTTATTATTCATGGTGCGGGAGACGGCGATATCATTTACTCGAACCTTGAGCACATCATTTCATCTTTTCCAGGATATTGTCAATATCCACCTTTTTTCCAATTACCATCAGATGCTCCTGCGCCTGAATGACATAGTCGGCCGGGGGCATGAGCTGGGCTTTTCCCTCGCGTTTGATGCCCAGGACGCTGATGTGGTAACGGTTGCGGATATCGGCCTCGCGAATGGTCTTGTGGATCCATTCCGGAAGAGGCGGAATCTCGTAGATGGAGTATTCCTGCGTCAGTTCAATGTAGTCAAATACGTGGTTGGCGCTGTAGCGGACCGCCATCTTTTCTGCAATATCACGGTCCGGATAGATGACCTCGTCCGCGCCGTTTCTGAGAAGGAACTTGGCGTGAATGTCGCGGTTCGCCTTGCTGATGACACGGCGGCCGCCCAGCTCCTTTACAAGGCTGGTGATCTCCAGACTGCTCTGGAAATTCGTTCCGATACAGACGAAACAGATGTCGAAGTTGGCGATTCCCAGGCTTCGTAAAACCGCCTCGTTGGTACAGTCTCCGATCTTGGCGCTGGTCACGATGGGTAGCAGGTCCTCTAACACCTCTTCCTTCTGGTCCACCACCATGACGTCATTTCCCAGCATGGCGAGATTCTCGCAGAGATGGTGGCCAAACCGTCCCATTCCTATGATTAAAATTGATTTCATATAATATTCTCCTTTGCTTCGCAGCATATTATTCAATACATGATCTCTACACTTACAGGCACCGGCCGCGGGCTTACCCGATGTTGATTGCCTCCGCAGGCTGCTGTACATGGGGCTTTCTCTTGGACTGGACAAAGGCCAGGGCAAAGGAAAGGCTTCCGATTCTGCCGCAGTACATCAGAAGAATGATGATGCAGCGCGATACCGGATGGAGCGCTCTCGTGATTCCCGTAGTCATTCCGACGGTGCCGATAGCGGAAAACGTCTCAAACAGGATATCGGAAAATCCCAGCGGCTGTATCGCCATGATAGCCAGCGACGCCGTGACTGCCAGTAAAAGATTGATCGTCAGAATCGTTCCGGCACGCTTGACCGCGTCGTTCTCCAGCCTCCGGCCGAAGATATTGATCCCGTACGTCTGCTTGATATTGGAATGTACGCACAAGAGAAGGACCACCAGGGTCGTCGTCTTGATGCCGCCGGCGGTGGAGCCAGGACTTCCTCCGATGAACATCAGGATGATGGTCAGCAGCTTGCTTCCATCGGTTAAGGCCGCCGTGTCCGTCGTGTTGAAGCCGGCCGTTCTTGCCGTCACGGAGCTGAATAAGGAGGTCAGGATCTTTCCGCTGGTATTCATTCCCACCAGAAGATGATTCCTCTCCAGCAGATAAAACAGCAGTCCTCCGCCGAAGACCAGGATCGCGGTGGTGACGAGTACAATCTTCGTCTGAAGCATATATTTTCGGAAATGCAGCTTATTCCGGCTTAAATCATCCCAGACGATAAAGCCGATACCGCCAATAATAATAAGGGACATGATGACCAGGTTCACCAGCCAGTCATCGTAATAGGCTACAAAAGAGCTGTACGGTGTCTGCCCTCCCATCAGGTCGAAGCCCGCGTTGCAGAAGGCCGATATGGAATGGAAAATACCGTAGAACAGTCCCCGTAAGAAACCAAACTGGGGGATAAAGCGGATTGCCAGAAGCACCGCACCCGTTCCCTCAAAGATGCACGTGCCGATGATAATCTTCTTTGCCAGGCGCACCACCCCGCCGATCTGCAGGGTATTGACGCTCTCCATCATGAGTCCGCGCTCCTTCAGCCCGATCTTACGGCGGAGAACGATGGAGATGAAGACGCCCACCGTGATAAAGCCCAGACCGCCGATCTGAATCATGGTCAGAATGACAAGCTGGCCAAATAAGGACCACTGACTCCAGGTATCCGCCACCACAAGGCCCGTCACGCAGGACGCGCTGGTAGCCGTAAACAGACAGTTTAAAAATGGCTCCGACTGTCCGTCGCGGCTGGCAAAGGGAAGCATGAGTAAAAGTGTTCCCGTTATGATAATGCAGAAAAATCCATATGCAATAAACTGTGTCTGGCTCACATGGCGCCGGGCATGAATTAATTTTTTCTCATCCATCTTGCTGCTGCCTTTCTGCTTCCGTATTTTCACTTAATTCCGGCTTTTTTCCGCCGGTTCGGAATTTGAGCGCCCACTCTGCCCCTGTAAAGAGCAGAAATGCCGCCAGATTGACCACGACGACGCTGGCTCCCGCCGGTGTGGAGAACCGGTAGGACATCACCATACCAATACAGAAGCACACCACGCCCAGCACGCCGGAGGACAGCACCACGCCGCGGAAGCTCTTAAAGAGCCGCATGGATGTGAGCGCCGGAAAAATAATCAGGCTGGAAATCAGCATTGCTCCCATCATCCGCATTCCAAGGACGATGGTGATCGCCGTCAGAATCGCAATGAGCACATTATACCACGAGACGTTCACTCCCGTGGCTCTGGCGAAATTCTCATCAAAGGTCACTGCAAAAATCTTATTGTAACAGATCAGAAACAGCCCCAGAACCACGACGCTTAAGATCACGCTTAAGCTGACATCCGTCCTGCTCATGGCCAGAATGCTTCCGAACATGTAGCTGCTAACATCGGTCGTCATACCGGTCGTCATGGAGGTGACGATAATACCGATGGCAAGGGCCGCCGCCGATATCATGGCGATGGCCGCGTCACTCTTGATCTTCCCATGCTCCGTGATCCTTAAAAGGAAGAACGCCGCCAGAACCACCACGGGAATGGATACCTTTAAGGGGGACCATCCGGCCGCTACCGCGATGGAGAGCGCGCCGAAGGACACGTGGGACAGACCGTCCCCAATCATGGAATACCGTTTCAGCACAAGGCTCACACCCAGAAGGGACGCGCAGAGCGAGACGAGAATTCCGCCCACTAAGGCCCTGACGAGGAACGGGTATGAAAGCATCTCTCTCACCATTTCCATCAAAGCTCACCTCCCAGATAAATGTGGCCCGCGCTGCTCTTCAAATACTCCTCCGTCGTGCCGTAGAACAGCACCTCTCTCTTTAAATGAAGAATCTTTTTCGCCTGCTTCACCACATTTGCAATATCGTGGGATACCATTAAGATCGCCACGCCCTCTTTTTGATTCAATTTTCGGATAATCTCGTAAAATTCCAGGATTGCCGAAGGGTCCAGACCCGTAATCGGCTCATCCAGGATCAGCAGCTTGTCCGTGGCGCACAGAGCCCGGGCAATCAGGGTACGCTGCTGCTGTCCGCCTGATAAGTCGCGGTAGCACTGGCCCGCCAGCTCTGCAATTCCCAGCCGCTCCATGTTCTTTTCCGCCAGCGCCTTTTCCTTTCCTGAATAGAAAGGCTTGTTTCCGCGCCTGCTCAAACAGCCGGACAGTACGACCTCCCCAACCGTGGCAGGGAAATCCTTCTGCGCCGCCGTCTGCTGCGGAAGATAACCGATCCCGCTCTTTTTCAGTTCATCCGACACGGATATGGTGCCCTTCGTCGGCTTTAAGAGTCCCAGCATTCCCTTCATCAGGGTGCTCTTTCCGGAACCGTTCTCTCCGACGATGCAGACGTAATCACCAGGATTCACCTCCATGGTGACGTCCACCACGGCATCCTGGTTTTCATAGCCAAAATCCGCATGGCTGCATTGTATCAATGAATTCATCTATTCCAGTCCTTTTTTCAAATTAATCACATTCTGTTCCATTAAGTCTAAGTAGGTCACGCCGCTGTCAAATTCCCTCCTGGTCACATTGTGACAGGAATGCAGTAAGAGCGGTTCTGCGCCCGTTTCCTCGGAGATGATCTCCGCCACCCGGTGGCTGGTCAGCTCCGGATAGTAGATGACCGGAATCTGTTCTGTCTTCATCTTATCGATGAGGTAAGCGATGGTTTTGGCGCTCGGCTCCGTATCCGTACTGCATCCGGAAAATGCAGCCCTGTAGCGCAAACCATACTCATCCGCAAAATATCGGTAAGGGAACTTATCCCCCACGATTATCATGTTCCTCTTTTCATTGGCTGTCACGTCACGAAACTCCTGATCCAGCTTCTCAAGCTTCAACAGATAGCTTTCCGCATTCGCTTCATAGGCCGCCCGGTTCCCGGGATCTGCTAAAGCCAGGGTCTCTTCGATGCCCTTCACCAGCTTCATGGCGTTCACAGGCGAGGTCCAGATATGTTCGTCGTATTCGATCTCTTCCCCATGGCCGTCGTCGTCATACAGCTCATGGCTGTAAAGGTCATCGTGGCTGTGGTCGTGGTCGTGGCCATGCGCCTCCTCTTCCATGCCTTCCACAATCTCCTCCTGAACGGTATCCACGTAATCCATCCCCTTCATGACGGCCATGTGGGAGGTATCGACCGCCGAGAGGACCCGCTCCAGCCAGTGTTCCATGGCTCCGCCATTGCAGATCAGCACATCGGCGTTCTGAATCGTAATCATGTCGGCCGGCGTCGGCTCGAAGGAATGGCTGTCCATGCCTGCCGGAACCACCATGGTCAGGTTAATATGTTCACCGGCAATCTGCCTGGTAAAATCGTAGTAAGGAAACAGCGTTGTCACCACATTCAGCTTCCCGCCCTCTGATTCCGGCTCCGCTGAGGGAATCTGCCGTCCGGCACATCCCGTTAAAATCATAGCCAGAATCACGGTTCCGATGCAGAACTTCCGCGGGATTCTTCTATTTTTCTTCATTCATAACGTCTCCTATCTGATTCCATCTGCATAGTATATCACATTTTACAGGACAGGGAAAGGTTTTCCAGGCTGTTTTTCCGGTAGCTCCCCGGCGTCACTCCGAACCGTTCCTTAAATACCTTATTAAAATAAGAAATGTTCCGGAAGCCATTTTCCAGCGCAATATCCATCACCTGCCGTTCCGTCTCCACCAAGTCGGCCGCCGCCCTGGTGATCCGGTAATGGTTGATATACTCTATACAGGTCATGCCTGCATACCGTTTAAAGAAATTCATAAAATGAGTCTGGCTGAAATGGCAGACCGATGCCAGCTCCTCTATGGTTAACGTTTCCCTGTAATTTGACTGAATATACGAAAGAACCTCTTTTAACTTCTCCTCGGCGCCGGATTCTCCGTTGCTTCCCTCGTGCTTCGCCGCACATCCGTACTGGTACAGCAGGCGGAAAAACCGCATAAGCAGTTCCTTCGTGTACAGCTCGTACCCATACTGCTTCTCATTAAAGCATTTTAAAAGAAGGACAAAACACGCCTTCATCTCCTCATAGCCAGCTGTCCCCGGCTTCACGACCGGAAGGAAACGCAGCTTCCCGGACTGGACCGGGTTTAAGAACTTCAGGGTACAGGCATCCGGAACCTGGTAGCCCAGGAAATCGAGATGAAACACGAGGCTGTCCGACACCATGTCCTTTCCCGGCATCTCATGGGCAGAATGGAGCATGTGAGGAGAAATCAGAAGCAGATCCCCTTCCCCCACCGAAAATGTCTCAAAATCGATATCGTAATAGATGGCCCCCGACCGGATCAGGGTGATCTCCATCTCCTCATGCCAGTGCAGGGAGAGATTTCTGTACGAATTCGGTACGGAACAGTGGTAATAGCGGACCGGCATCAGTGCATCCCCGTGATTTGTCTTCTCTTTATAGTCCGGCATCCGGCCGCCTGTGCTCCCAGTCTTAAGCCCCGTTCTCTCCATTTCCATTTATCCTCCCCATTATCATAGAATTGTGTTACTATCCGGTATTATTTTGCAAGATTTCCTTTCTTTTTTATAGTATATTATCAATATAGCAGATGTCAATAGCATCGTAGACAGGAATTATGGATAAGCCATCTGAACTGTTACATTAAAAGGAGGAAATGGTCATGCCGCAATGGTTAAAAGACGCAGTATTTTACGAAATTTATCCCCAGTCATTTCAGGATACCAACGGGGATGGGATCGGGGATTTTCAGGGAATCACCGGGAAGCTGGACTACATAAGGGACTTGGGCTGCAATGCCCTTTGGATCAATCCCTGTTTCGACTCCCCCTTTAAGGACGCGGGTTACGATGTCCGGGATTATAAGAAGGCAGCCCCCCGTTACGGAACCAATGAAGATCTGTACCATCTGTTTGAGGAGGCCCACAAAAAGGGCATACGCGTGCTGCTGGACCTCGTTCCGGGCCACACCTCCGAGGAGCATGAGTGGTTTACCATGAGCCAGAAGGCGGAGACCAACGAATACTCCAACCGCTACATCTGGACCAATCACTGTTTCGAGGGCGCCAAGGGCTTTCCGTATATCGGCGGAGAGAGTGAACGCAGCGGCGTCTATGTACTCAACTTTTTCAAATGCCAGCCGGCCTTAAACTACGGCTTCTTAGATCCGAAGGAGCCGTGGCAGCTTCCCACCGATCATCCGGACTGTGCCGCCACCAGAGAGGCCATGAAGGATGTCATGCGTTTCTGGCTCGACCGGGGATGTGACGGTTTCCGTGTGGACATGGCCGCCTCTCTCGTGAAGAACGACGATGAGGAAAAGACCGGCACCTGTGCCATCTGGCGAGACGTCAGGAACATGCTGGACAGCGACTATCCGGAAGCCGCCATGGTCTCCGAATGGGGCAATCCGCGGCTCGCGCTGAAGGCAGGCTTCCACATGGATTTCTTCTTAAATGGACGCGGCAATGGCTACAGCACCCTGATGCGCGACTATGAGAACCAGGAGGACCACAGCTTCTTCAAAAAGGACAGCCACGGAGATATTACAAGGTTCTTAGACGATTACCTGCCCAAATACAAAGCTTCGAAAGAGGACGGTTACTTCTGTCTTTTGACCTGCAATCACGACACGCTCCGTCCCCGCTATAATCTGGACGAGACCGAGCTGAAGCTGGCCTTTGCGTTCATTTTTACCATGCCGGGCGTTCCCTATCTCTATTACGGCGATGAGATCGGAATGCGCTATTTAGAGCTGGCGACAAAGGAAGGCGGCTACTTCCGAACCGGTTCCCGCACACCGATGCAGTGGAACAGCGGAAAGAACGCGGGCTTCTCCGATGCGGATAAAGACAGCCTCTATCTCCCGGTTGATGAAGCACCCGACGCGCCCACCGTAGAAAATCAGGAATCCAATCCGGATTCCCTGCTCCACACCGTAAAAGCCCTGCTAGCCCTGCGCCATGATCGGGCAGATTTACAGGCCGACGCAGAATTTGAGCCGCTCTATGCCAAAAAGGGAGTGATGCCCTTCGTATACCGCCGCGGCGCACTGACCGTTGCGGTCAATCCGTCAGGCGAGACGGTCACAGTACCTTCTGACGGTCAGAAGTCTGCCATCTATTCCATCGGCAGCGGCAGATGGGAGAACGGACAAATCGTTCTGGAACCGCAGTCATTTCTGGTGCTGGAGCCAAATACACCGTAGGAAGCACTGCCAAATGCTCCTAAAAGAATGGCCGGCAGGAATTATACGAAACAATTCCTGCCGGCCAACTATTAAGTCCGGCGGCATTAATCTTAATCTCAGGTTAAGCCTGAGCGCCAAGCTCCGCCAGCGCTTCACCCAGGTTCTTAAGCTGCTTCTCCGCGTCTCCGTCCGGGGATTCCAGAGCGATGACGCCCTCACCGCCGACGATCTTCGCGCCGCGCTCCGCCATGCGCTTCTCCCACTCGCGCATCCAGTCGCCGCCGCCCCATCCGTAGGAGCCGAACAGCCCGACGTGCTTGCCTTCCAGAGAACCGGATATCTCCTCGATTAAGGACTCCATGCTCTCATCTAGTTCCTCTGCACCGCAGGCAGGACAGCCGAGCGCAAAGGCGGAAGCCTCCTTTAAGTGATCCGGATCTGCGCTTCCAATCTCTGTAAGTACCGGGTTTCCACCCTTTCTCTCGATTCCGTCTGCAACATGCTTTGCCATTTCCTCTGTATTTCCTGTTGAACTAAAATATACTACATAAATATCGCTCATGTTTTATTCTCCTTTTCTTACCGCCACTTCATACAGGCGGCTTCCATTTATGATCTGCTGCATGGCGGCCTCTCTCGCCCGGTCATACCGGGTAAATTTAAGCCTGGCCTGCGCAGGATTGTGATATACTTTCCAGTAACCGGTAAACAGGAATTTCTCTCCGTTGTAACGGATAAAATCCTTGACATCCTCGACCGGATATTCCAGCAGAACGCCCAGTTCGTGCGGAAATTCTCCGCTGCCGGCCAGATACGCGGTATATTTGCGTTTTAATCCCATGAGAATGGAAGACAGATCAAACTGCACATATCCGCAGGATTTTAAAAATTTTCTGATTTCCTTATTTGCCAGAAGTGCTTTCAGCATGGGGAAGCGGTACAGAAACAGAACCTCTGTCCTGTCGCCGGCTGCCAGCATGACCGCAGTAATTTCTGTGCCTGCAAGGGCGCTTCTTACGGTTTGCAGCGATCCCTTTGCCATGGTCACAAGATTAGACGCCTTAATTCCCTTTAATACGGGGGCGCACTGGATGGAAACCTGAAACTCCAGCCTTCCTGCGTGGCTGCACTCTGAAATATATGACATAATTGCGTCTGTTGACATCCGTTTCACTCCTTCCACTTTCTCATTATCCCCGGAGTAAACTTATTTTATCTATCCAGATTTTTGAAAGCCACGAGTTAGTTATCGCTAACTTTATATAGATTAGCATATGCTAACTGTTTTTTCAAGTGTTTTTTTACTTTTTATGGTTTTTGCGGAAGCGGAGGCTGAACACTTACCTTTTTCTGGTGTGAAGCTCGATCTGCTCACTGATCTCCTCCACCTGCTGCGACGGCACATAATCCTCCTCGTCAAATAAAAACTGGTGAAGACGGATTACATTGTCTCTCAGAGTGACCGGTATGACGCAGTCCTTCTTTCCCACCATTGCATCCTTCAGCTCAAATGGGAAACCCTCGGTCTCCGTTAAATGGAATTTCGACACAGTGCCCGCCAGGGAGAGAATATCCTTCATCCCCACGCTGGAGGACACGGAAGGGAGTATGGAAAATGCCAGCTGACGCACAGTTCCCAAATCGGCCTGCTTTAACTTCTCCAGCACCAGCTCCGCCACCAGCCGCTGCCGTTTTGTCCTCATAAAATCCGTATCCATCTTCCGCAGCCTTGCATACGCTACGGCCTGCACCCCATCCAAATGGTTCATTCCCGACTTCTTTAAATGGTGGGAACCGACTCCTGTGGACTCCACGGTCTCTGTAATAAAGCCATTGATGACCTTAAACTCCTCCGGACTTATCTCCACGTCGATCCCTCCTAACAGGTTAATCGCATCTGCCACGGCCTTCCAGCTGAAGGAAACGTAATCGTCGATATTTAAGTCCATATTTTCGCTCAGCACCCAAATGGCCTGAGCCGGACCGCCTTCAAAATAGGCCTGATTGATCTTATCGTATTTATTCTTTTCATCAATCTTTACGTAGGTGTCCCGGTAAACCGACACCATTCGGATTTCTCCGGTCTCCAGATTGATATTTAATACCATCTCCATATCGGACCGTGTGCCTTTTCCAAGCTTTCCCTCTCTGGAATCCACCCCAAACACGGCCACCGTCCAGAACCGGTCCATCGTCTCCTGAGCCACCTCGCTTATATTCGTATTCTGGATCTGTTCCATTGGCACCTCAGGTATTGGCTCCTCCCGATGCGTCACATTCCAGGCATACCCCAGCATGTTTCCGAAAAGTGCGGCCCATACAGCGGCCAGTATCACAAATCCCCATTTCCAGTGTTTTGCCATGTTTCCTCCTTGGATTGATGAGTTATCCCGTAAAATATCGTTTCTGAGCCGGCTGGCCAGACGTTTTCACCGGAACAAGACGCCCGGTAAAGCGCAACGTGCCGTCCCAGGAGACTTTTTTTGATGCACAGAAAAAGCTTCCCTATGCAGCAAAAAAGAGAGACCTCTCTTTCAGCTCAGAGCATCTCTCTTTAGTTTCCTGTCTTTTTTCAATTTTATTCATTGTTTATTTGTTTCATTTTTCCCCTGCAGAGGCGGGGGAATTCTCGTTTGTTTCGATAAACAGGGATCTGATTTCATCCGGATGGCTGATGATGTATTTCGGCTTAAATGCTTCCAGCTCTGCCCTGTCCCGGAATCCCCACAGAACACCCACGGTGTCCATGCCTGCGTTGATTCCCGTCTTCATGTCGGTGTTCGTATCTCCAAAGTAGAGGCATTCCGACGGCTCCACATGGAATTCCTCCGCCGTCTTAAGGGCGCCCTCGGGGTCCGGCTTACACTTCATGCCCTTTCCCTCGCCGGTTATCTTATCGAAAAAGCCAGGACCATAGACGGTCTCCACACACTCGACAGCGCGGTCATGGGCTTTGTTTGTCACCACCGCGATCCTGATTCCCTTTTTCTTCAGCATCTTTAAAAAATCCGGCATCCCTGCATACGGTTCCATCTGATATAAACAGTATTTCTTGAACATCTCGTCGTAGACCGTCAGCGCCTCCCCGTAATGCGTAAGCTCTGTGTCCCCACAGTAAACCAGCGTCCGTTCCACCAGCTTCTTATAACCGTCTCCTACGAAATACCTGACGTGATACTCATCAATAGGGCCGTAGCCAAACTGTTTTATCGTCTCATTCACCGTCTTCTTTAAAGAATGCAGTGTATTGATAATCGTTCCATCCAAATCAAAAATACAGCACTGATACATGATTTTGTCCTCCATATTCTGTCCTTACTTCTGTGTTCCAGCCTGTTCGTCCTGCTGTTCGTCATGCTCTTCGTCCTGCTCTTCGTCCTGCTCTTCCCACTGCTTCTGCACACTGCTTAAAAGCCACATAACATCCCTGGAAAGGACCATGCTCTCTGACACAAGGTGCCCTGACACGGCTTTTTCCATATCCTCCACCTCGTATTCCAGCGCCTTCTTGCTGTCGCCGCAGGCGATCTCCTCTCTCCGTCCGTCTGCCGTATAGACGATGGCCGCGCGGTCCGCCCTCGGATACTCCGCGACCTCGATATATCCCAGTTCTCCGGCTACCACGCCGCGTTTTGGCTGCTTGGCTCTCATGGAGAGCGCGATAACCGCCATCTGTCCGTTCTTGCCCATGAACACGATTCCGGACTGTTCGTCCACTCCGGTCTCGAATCGCTTCACGGCAGACAGAACGGTATCCGGTCTCTCATCCAGAAAATACCTGGCAAAGGACACGGCGTACGTTCCGATATCGAGAAGCGCTCCCCCGGCCAGGTCTTTACAAAAGAACCGGCTGGTCACATCGTAAGGCTTACAGCTTCCAAAATTGACGGAAATCGTCTTCACCGGCCCGATTGCCCCCGAAGCTACGATCTCCTTAAGCTTTTTATAGAGAGGCATATGGAAAATCGTCATGGCCTCCATTACCACCACACCCTTTTCCTCAGCCAGCGCAGCCGCTTCCTCCATCTCCGCGGACGACACCGTAATGGCCTTCTCGCAGAGAACATGTTTTCCAGCCAGGACCGACCGCCTGATGAATTCAAAATGCATGTTGTGAGGCGTTGCTATGTATACAATATCCACATTTGCATCCGAAAGCAGTGCATCTGCATCCGTATACGCGTGAAGAACCACGTTCTCCGCCGCAAAGCGCTCCGCCTTCTCTCTGCTCGTTCCACAGACACCATAGACGGCGCCGCGGCACGCAGTCAAGGCCGACGCCATCTCCCGCGCAATTAATCCGGTTCCTATGATTCCCCAATTGTATGTTTTCATAATTTATGCCTCCTTACTGAAAAATTTAATGCTCTGCGTTACCGCGTGTCCTGTTTTCTCCACTTACGGAACCATTGTCTTACCAATTCTATATCTTCCTCGCACAGGCCGGCTGTATCCTCCTCTGACATTCCACGTAAATACATATTTCTGACAACAATCTGCTTTGCCTTTAATTCACCTTCACGCCTTCCCTCAAGTTTACCCTCTCGCCTTCCCTCAAGTCTGCCGTCTTCAATCATTCCCCGAATGGCTTCACACATATTAATCTTCCCGCCTTTCTCTCTGTACCTTTCCTTTACGTCTTCCAGTTCTTTCGAATGAGCCATGACAGCAATTACATCATAGGCATCTTCGCTCAGCTGTTCAAAGCTGTCCCGATTTTCTGCGACATAATTACGTACCGCAGTTTTATCTCCGGAAAAGCCAATAAATCCGAATACTTCCCTCAAATCAGTGTTAAACTGGTCGATATCTTTAAAACGTCTGACCTCCAGAACATGAAGACGATAGTTGTTAAACAGATCTTTCAGCATTTCCGGAACTTCATCGAAATTAATAAGCGAATAAAGGTCCTTTGCACCATCCCATGTTTTCTCACCGTAGTACAGAACAATGGTAAAAACAGCGTTTAACCTGTCTTCCTTCCTGAAACTGCCAAGAAACTCCCCCTTATCCAGCCCCTTAACCCTTTGGTTCTTCTTCTGGATTCTCCTCATCTGCTCATCATATCCGGCTGCGTCCTCAAGCATTACACGCACTGGCATACTGTAGTGAATCTGATCCTGATGTTCTAACGCTATTACTACAAAATTCACTCCAAGAACAACTCTTTTTACCGCATCTCGATATTTTTGAACTGCAAACCGCTTTTTAAGATTTCCGAGAATCCCTGTTATCCGAGTATTTTTATCTAAAATATTCTCGCCGGATATAACTGGTTCGCCACGAAACACAAAACCATTAATCAAATCCGCATACCGGTCCTCGTCTTCAAAATACCTGGCTAATGCAATATCTCTTTTCCCCATATGCACACCTCCTGTTTCTTTTACAACGCAGAGAGGCTATGGGGCCTTCAGTATGATTATATAAAAATACTGTGTAAAATACAAGTACAGGAGCCAATTTTACGCAATCTGCCGTTATAACTTACTATATTAAATTTTACTTTTTGGAATTACTCCGGCGATATGCCGTTACTAAGAATAAACGAAAATATTTTGAATCATTTGAATAAACCGGTAACCTTGTTGGTTGTATGTTACAGATTACCATATATGGTTAGAAATTGCAAGAAATATAAAACGATTCTTTGATATCGTGAACATTGATATCTGCCAGACTCTATGATCATTATATCAAGGTTAAAAAGCAGGAAGATTTTCCGCTCTGATTATAAGTTCAGATCAGACAAAAGCCTTATTCAGCAGCGGAAAATCACTTGTATTCCTATAAAACTTACAAACTCACAAAACCTCGTTCGCATCCTCCGGCAGTCCCTTAACATGGCGGAAAAAGCCCAGACTCGCCTCCGCTTCCTTCACATCGTACCGAAATCCCAGCTGTTCTGCCACCTCCAGGGCGGTCTCATGAAACAGCACGCACATGGCATCGGCCGCCTCCCACATCTCATCCAGCCTGCCGCCCGCGTACGTCCGGATCAGCCGGTCCCAGTCCCCCTGTGATAAGCTGCGGTACAGATACTTTCCGGATTTCCCCGCACTGCAGGTAAAATTCGTCCGAATCCCTGCCTTCCAGGACAGAAGCGTAATGAGCTGGGGGCGCACATGGAGGTTCACTATGTCCTGCGCATACGGCACCTCTTTTCTCCACAGTCCCTTCGCTACATTGTTCAGGCACCACCAGAATTCATTGCAGACAAAGAGAAACTGGCTCTCCTCCGGCCGTTTCACCCGGTATTGCTCCGCCGTCGGTTCCGGCGCTTCAGCCAGACAGCCAGCCTTATCATACAAAATCCGAAACATCCGGTCCTCCTCCATCATCTGCAGGGAGTAGGAAAGCGTCTGTACATGAAGGTCGAGGCGGTTTCCATCGGCAAACTGCATGAGCCATCCGTAGCAGTTTTCCACATCCGAGGGAAACTCGTCGTTCTCCTCCGGATACTGCATGTAAAAGCGTTCTCCAAACCGGTCGATCCACGTTCTGTCCCTCCGAAAGCTTTCCGTCTCCTTCACGACGAAGGCGATATCATAATCCTGAAAAATATCCCTTTCCGCCTCCGGATTCACCCGGGATCCATTCATATAAACGGCGAGAATGCGGTCGTCCGCCTTTGCCGTATTGATTATCATTGTATACATTTCCTGTTCTGTTCGCATAGAAGACGCCTCCTTTTTATCCTTATTTTACCAGAGCATCCATTCCTGTACAAGATTAGATTTTCCATCGTGCATAAACCTATCATGACTACCTCATACTAAGATTACCGATAAGAAATGGAGGAAATGGGATTATGAACAAAAATATGAAATACTGGGCGACTGGAATCATTGCCGCCATCGTTATCCTTGCAATAGCCGCCTTTGCCGCGGCCGGAAGCAGAAAAAAAGCGCCGATTCCACCCGCACCGACGGAGATGGAAAGCAGCAGCCAGACCGGGGAACAGTCGTCCGGTTCGGCGGAAAGTAAAAACAGTATGGACCATAGCGGCCACGGCGGCAGTGACGCAGCCTCTGACGACGACACCAACCGCTACTTACAGCGCCAGGATGAGATCATGATGGACATGATGCATGACATGGAGAACATCCCCAAGACAGGAAATGCCTCCATCGACTTTTTAAACGGCATGATTCCTCATCATGAGTCCGCCATCGAAATGGCCGACAGCTACCTCGAATACGGCGGAAGCAATGAAAAGCTGAAAAAACTGGCCGAAAACATCAAAACCACTCAGACAGAAGAGATTCAGCAGATGAAGGATCTGATCAAAAAGTATGAGGCGGAAGGCCACAACGATGCAGACCAGGAAAGCGCATATTTAGACGAATACGACAAGATGCTGGAGCATGACCATTCCATGAGTAAGTCTGGCACTGACAGCCTCGATCATGCATTTGCCGAGGGCATGATCATGCATCACCAGATGGCGGTTGACATGGCCAAATCCATCCTCGAGTACACCAATTACGAGGAGATCAGGACTCTCGCCCAGAACATCATCGATGCTCAGGAAAAAGAGATCGAAGAAATGAAGGAATTCACCTCTTAATTTAAAATAGATGGGACACACCAGAAAGAGCACAGGAACGTATAATCCCGGGCACGCATTCAGCGCCGCCCGGGATTTTTAATTTTCCCGGATTCGTCTGTGGTCTATATATACGGCTTCCCATTTTCTGCTTTCAGCAAAGCCTGGTCCAGTTCTATCAGCATACAGGCGATCACATCATTGACAGCCCCATCAGGATCGTACATAACGGAAAATAAATGGTTCAGATTTTCCTCAAACCGGTCCGGCAAATTTTCGCATCTGTCTTTGCAGAGACTCACGAGCCGTTTCTCCCCCGGATGGGTCTGCCTGTTCATGGCGAAAATAATATCGAAGTAGCTGGCCAGAAATTCCGTTGTCCTGTGATTGATGCTGACAAGGTCTCTCCTGGACGCTGCCTTCCGTATCTGTGCATCGTAAGACGGGAGCACGCCGCTTAGCAGGGCTCTGTTCTTCCGAATGATTGCAGTCCTCAACGCCTCCGGATAAGGGACATCAAAGCGCTTCTTCATAGCTTCCAGTGCTCCGTCCCTGTCATACAGGATCCTGCACGTGGCAAGATTATGCCACATACAGGTAGTGTAGCCGTTGGAAGCCCGGCTCTGCTCCACAACCGCTGCCACATCTCCCTCGAAATCCTGAAGCTTCCGATAAATAATATCAATATCCACACCATTGTTCAGCGTGCAGTTGTCCTCTGACTCCCAATAGTGATTTCCTATCTCCATGACGCCGCAGTACTTTTCCAGGATACTCTTACGCCGCTCTTTTGCTATCTCCATTTCCACATACACATAGATATCGTAATCCGACTTCTTATCGGCCTTTCCCGTAGCCCTGGAGCCGCCCACCGCCACCGCTGCCGTTTCCGGGCACAAGGATATCTCTTCCAGAAGTGCGGTTACGTCCCTTTCAATCACAGGAGCGCCGGACAGTACCCTGTTTTCGTTGATCGTGGTTTCAGTGATCGTGGTTTCGCCTTCCCTTTGATTCTTACCAGCTTCGCTCATATTGTTTACTCCCCTATTCTATACCGGCTCCAGCCTTCCGTGATACCAGCTGCTGACCCCGTTCTTCTTAATGAGGCTTCCCATGGCGCCAGTTTCCACCAGTTCCACCCGCTCTCCTGCCTTTACTTCCATATGATAGTCGCAGAAATCGTCACACCGGAGCGTCCCATCCCGCTCATATAAATAGTCTTCCGGTACGTCAAGCACGGTATCCGTGGTCAGGTGGCGAAGGCGCACCAGCCCCGCACCGGGACTCTGCCCCGGCAGAAGTTCCACACGGTTGTCCGTGTACTGGACCGATATCCGGGCCTTCCTCTCCTGCTGGCTGTCGACAGCCGTCATTTCCGGAAATCCTCCGTAGGAGGTCCAGCTGACTTCTTCCATGGTCCCCTCTGCATCCGGAATGATCAGGCAGTTAAGCTGTCCATCCCGCTTCAGGCCGCAGCCCCCGTCGATGCTGATGATATTCTTGTTCCGGTCAAAAAACGGGTTGAATTCCGCCATCTCATGGCGGTAAAGACAGACGGGCCAATGGCCTGCCACCACACACCGGTCGAAGCTTCCGCCCCTATTCCGAAAGTCATCGAACTTCAGAACCGGAGTGGCCTCCTGCCCATCCATCTCCTCCCACCGCTCAGGAAGGCCGCTGTGAACAAAGATAAAATTGCCCGCTTCCACGATGGAAGGCAGCTCTGATAAAAATTTCAGTTCCGCCTGCCCGTGGACTATCACCTTTTCCCTGGCAGCGGCAGTCTCCGCTACCGTCTGTGGATGCCCCATCCCCATTTCCTCACAGAAATCCAGAAACAGACTTCCTCCCCATCGTTTCTTTGCCGTTCGGATAAATTCCGCCAGTGCCCTTGTCCGCTCTGGTTCGCAGCTTCCAATCAGCTCCAGCTGCCATGAATCCACATTCCCCGAAATCACATGGACGTTACGTTTTTTATCAAGCTCCATGACATAGCGGAGCGTTTCTAAGGAATACGGTCCCTTTTCAATGATATCACCATCGATTATCAGCTCGTCATCCTCACAGAACCCCGCCTTTTCCAGCACCCTTTTCAAAAAATGAACATGGCCGTGGATATCGCTGACCGCCAGAATCCGGCGTCCCCGCGGAATATCCAGGCTCACTCGCTTTATTGTTAGCATTCTCTCATTTCCTTTCTCCATCTCTACGCTTAATCCCACCAGAAAAAACAGAAAGGACTGCCTGTGATGGACTGCTTTAAGCAGCGAATGGACCCGCTCCCGTTTTCTTCAAATTCAGCCATCTTCCTCCTGCCTTCCCACGCGATCCCTCCTGATATGAAAGGACCGTTTTCTCTCTTTTTCTGTCAATTATACCATCCTGCTGGCAAAATGGCACGGGAAACATTTGAAAGCTGCGCGGGATAAAGACAGGAAAGATTAGAATATTGGAAATGGTGAAGCAAGGAATAACAAGACTGTAATTGAAAAGGGAAAAACCAGTGTTTTACCCAACTGATCTTTCCCTTTTCGATTTTTTACCAGGCTTATTCTTCTCCAGGCTTATTCTTCTCCAGCCTTATTCTTCTTAAGCGCTGCCAGTATCACACAGCCGACCACCGATCCGATCACAACCGCGGCAAGATAGCCGAACGGATTTCCGATCGTCGGAAGTACGAAGATACCGCCGTGAGGTGCGCGCAGCGTACAGTTCAATGCCATGGATAGCCCGCCTGCCACGGCCGAACCGATGATACAGGACGGAATCACGCGCAGCGGATCTGATGCCGCAAACGGTATGGCGCCCTCGGATATAAAGGACAGGCCCATGATATAGTTTACCAGACCGGACTGGCGTTCCTTCTTCGTAAATTTCTTCTTAAAAAATGTGCTGCACAATGCGATCGCAATGGGAGGAACCATGCCGCCCGCCATAACCGCTGCCATAATATCGAAGTTTCCTTCCGCCAGCTGCGCCGTGCCGAACACGTATGCCGCCTTATTGACCGGGCCGCCCATATCTACGGACATCATGCCGCCGACAACGGCTCCGAGGATCACCTTGCTGGTGCCGCCCATGCCGTTTAAGAAATGAGTCAGACCGTCATTGATCGCGCCAACGAACGGATTGATAAATGTCGTTGCCACCGCGACCAGGAAAATGCCCAGCAGTGGATATAAGAGAACCGGTTTGATGCCTTCCAGAGATTTCGGAAGCTTTTTAAATACTTTCTTTAACAGGACAACAATATAACCGCCGATAAAACCAGCCAGAAGCGCGCCTAAAAATCCTGAGTTCACGTCCCCGCCTGCCGGATTCATGAACGTGGCTCCCATCTTTGCCACCATGCCGCCTACGAAACCAACCGCCAGACCGGGACGGTCCGCGATACTCATGGCGATATAACCGGCCAGAACCGGAAGCATCATGCCAAATGCCTGCTCGCCGATCGTCTTTAAATAGGCCGCTATCGGTGTATTCTTACCAAAATTAGCCGGATTGATGGAATAATCATCGAACAGGAACGCCAGGGCGATTAAAAGTCCGCCGCCGATCACGAACGGAAGCATATGAGAGACGCCGTTCATCAGATGTTTATAAATGGTGTGGCCGATGCCCTCGCTCTCCCCGCCCTCCTCTGAAGCAGCGGCACCTGTATGGTGGTAGACAGGAGCTTCGCCGCTCACAGCCTTTTTAATCAGTTCCTCACCTTTTTGAATTCCGTCGGAGACAGAGGCCTTCACTACGTGTTTACCATCAAAACGGGCCATATCCACATTCTTGTCTGCCGCGATGATGATTCCGTCGGCAGCGGCGATCTCTTCCTTTGTCAGAACGTTGGCCGCACCCTCGGCTCCATTGGTCTCCGATTTTACAGGAATACCAAGCTTCTTTCCCAGCTGCTCCAGATTCTCAGCCGCCATAAAGGTGTGGGCGATACCGGTAGGACACGCGGTCACTGCAAGGACACGGTATCCAGCTGCGCTCTTTAAAGGCTCCTGAACCTTCGGCGCCGCATCCTCCGCTTTTTTCTCCTCTTTCCGCACTTTCTTCTCATAGCGCTCGGATTCCTTGTCGTCGATCAGCTGTAAAAACTCTTCTTTTGACTCCGCATGGATCAAATCATTCTTAAAGTCGGGATCCATAAGAAGCGTGGACAGACGGGACAGCGCTTCCAGATGAACATCCGCTTCGCCCTCAGGCGCCGCAATCATGAAGATTAAATTGGCCAGAGAACCGTCAAACGCTTCGTAATCCACGCCGTCAGGCACCACCATGGCTGCCAGTCCCGGCTCCTTAACCGCGGCCACCTTGGCGTGAGGAATCGCAATCCCCTCCCCTACCGCAGTGCTACCCAGCGCCTCGCGGGCCAGAATGCCTTCTTTATAGCCGGCTTTGTCGTTCAGCCTTCCGCCTGCCGCCATCAGACCGATCAGCTTATCTATGGCCTCTTCCTTGCCAGAGACTTTTACACCGAGCTCGATGCTTTCTTTTTTCAATAATTCCGTTATTCTCATCTCAGAACCCCTCCTATCGTAATTCCTCATAAAGTTTCATAATATCTTCCTTACAGGCCAGCCCCTCGGAAAATGCGCTGGCGCTTCCGCAGGCACTTCCAAGCCTTAAAGCGTGCTCGTAATTTCCATTTTCCAGATATCCGGCGATGAATCCCGCCACCATGGAATCTCCGGCGCCCACAGAATTCTTCACCGTTCCCTTTGGAACTCCCATGGAAAATACCGCTCCATTTTCAGCAATTAAGACGGCTCCGTCCCCCGCCATGGAGACCAGCACGTTCACCGCGCCCTTTTCCTGCAGCTGTCTGGCGTAATATATGATTTCCTCCTCATCCTTTGGCACCGTACCGAACATCTCGCCCAGCTCATGGTTATTCGGTTTAATCATAAATGGATGATAGGGAAGGACATTCATCAGCAAATCCTTCGTCGCATCCACCACGATGCGGATGCCCCTTCCGTCTAACCGCTCCATGATCCGCTCATAGATTCCGTCGTCGATGGAATGCGGGATGCTTCCCGACAGGACTAAGACATCGTCCGCCCTCAGCTTCTCAAGCTTTTCAAAAAGCTTTTCCACATCCGCTCCGGTAATCTCCGGGCCGGTGCCGTTGATCTCCGATTCCTCTTCCGATCTAAGCTTTACGTTGATTCTTGACATACCGCTCTCCACCCGGATAAAATCGGACTGGAATCCCAGATTTTTCACTCCCCGTTCAATCTCGTCTCCCGTAAATCCGGCCACAAACCCGAGCGCGGTACTCCCAAAGCCCAGCGTCTTCAGTACCGCCGATACATTGATGCCCTTGCCCCCATAATAAATGTCTTCCTGCACGGTTCTGTTGACCATTCCCAGCGTGAAGTGATTTACTTTTACTACATAATCCAAAGCCGGATTAAATGTCACTGTGTAAATCATATGTCACCTCTCCTCGTTATTATAAAATTTTATTTCTTCCCTCTGCTATACTATATTATGATTTAATATTTTCGTCAATACATTTTCGTAAGAAATATTATTTCTTGTAGAGTTTCGTCAATTTTCATAAATGCCCAGTCCATTTTCCCCGTTTCCCCGCGTGTTTTTTGTACTTTTTTACTATGTATTTTTCCAATAATTGCTGATTTCATGCATCATCGTTTGTTTCATTTTATGAGGACGGGATTTTCCTGTCATGGGAACAATATTTTCCTTCCACGAAAAAAAACAGGAGCCAATGTCCGGTACGGCATGTTCACCGTATACTTCCTGACACTCACTCCTGTTTTTAATGCTTGTTGGAAAAGATAGATGGTATATCCATATTTTTCGTATAATCCCGTTTCGCCGGATCAGTTATTCTTGTCCTCGGAAATCGCGATCTCATGGCGTCGGATATGGTCGTATGAATCCTTCTTGCTCACAGCCAGGAACAGATAGAGAATCTCGACCACCATAGTGGCCGATACCCGTGAGAAGCAGAACTCACCCAAAAGCAGCTTCTCCCTGGTCGCCGTTGTGATGTGGTAATCGCTGGCCTGACCCAGCGGCGAGGCGGCGTTGTTGGTGATCGCAATCATCTTGCAGTGATTCTCCTTCGCCACCGCGGTGAGCGTCATCAGCCGTTTGGAAAAACCGGAGTTGGATATAATGATCACCACATCTTCCGGCCCCATATTGCAGGTAAACGCCATCTGTGTCTCCCAGATCGTACCCGATACCGCCTGAATGCCCAGCTGATTGAACTTAAAAGCGCCGTCTAAGGCAACCGGAATCGTATTCCCCACAGCCACCAGCTGCACCGTGCGAGCATGTTCAATCAGTTCCAGAATCTTTCCCAGCTGAACCGGGTCCATCATGGACACCGTCTGTGTCAGCTCCGCCGCCTTGTTGGCCAGGATATTCTGGAGGGACTGCGCAATATTATCGCGGCTGATATCGTTGGATACCTCCACGGATTTCCCGCGTTCCTCCGCCACCTCCTTCGCCAGAGTAATCTTTAAATGATGAAAACCGTTAAATCCGCAGCGCCTGCAAAAACGCGATACCGTCGCGTCGCTGGTTCCGCTTGCCAAAGCCAGCTCCGCGACAGTCATATCGATGATTTCACTTTTGTGCTCCAGTATATAATCTGCAATCTTCTTTTCCGCCTCAAAAAAGGTATCGTAAGAAGAACACAGGACTCCTGAAACGTTGATATGATCCTGCATGGCTCCTCTTCCTCCGTTCCTGTCACGCATGTAATTTTATTTCATCATTATAGCACGATATGAAATAATTTGTAAAGGAAGTTTTTACCACTCTCCCGGGAAATCCCACGTATTGTGATCCTTCCTGGTATCGCGCAGAATATCGTCGATCTCCTCGAACATCCGGCTGTCCGGAAGGTTACGCTCCCATAAGCGGAATGCCTCATCTGATTTTATCTCTTTCACGTCGATGGGCGTCCCGGCGCAGTAATCACGGTTCAGCTGGCCGTACAGCTCCGCCATCCCCCGCATCTGCTCCTCCGGCAGACTGCTCATCTTCTTATAGATCTGCTGGCTTATCACGCCCACCAGGAAATCGGTTCCGTACTCCTTAAAATTCAGCAAGTTTTCATCGGTCAGGCCGTGAGCCGCCGCGTAACGCTCCACATCCGCTTCCTTCGTCGTATAGCGAAGCTGCCCGCCGTCTCCCCATGACAGGATTCCGTACTGGCAGGGCGGAATGGCAAATGAGTCCGCCACGATCTCACTGATATGGTAAGCATCCTCCGGTTCTCCCGGCTCAGGCTTGTATTTCTTGGTCCGCTGCAGATGCAGGTGTCCGCTGATGAAGACCGGCACACGGTACCGTTCCAGCAGTTTTATAACCTCATCGCTGTTTTCAAGGGTGCAGTCCACAGGATACAGAATACTCTCCTTCAGCAGGTTGTGATGAGCTATGGGAATTACCGAGATCCCCAGTTCCTTCGCCGCTTCCAGCTGCTCCTCCATCCATTTGACGGTGGTGCTCCGTATTCTTCCTCCCACCAGGTTCACCGGCTCATACTGGGCGGAATCCAGCATCATCAGCCAGTTTTTCTCGTCAAGCTCACAGATATAGCTTAAGGAGGTCTCATCTCTGCTGATCGCCTGGTCGTATCCGAATTCATGGTAAATGTCCAGGAATTCCTCCGCGCTGACCGATTCCGCCGCCTCCCTCACCGCTCCGAAATAAGAGGCAGCGTTGGGATTATTAATATCGTGATTTCCCGGAATCACGAGGACCCGCACGCCCTGGTCCGCAAGCACCTTCAGCTTTTCCGCAAGCGCCTCATGAGCCCCCTTCTCACCGTTCAATGTTAAATCACCGCTCAGAATCACGGCATCGGGCCGGGTCTCCGTCATCTCTTCCGTAAACACATCCATCAGCTGGGAAATATAAGGAACCAGCTTTCCATCGTCCCGCTCCACCATCTCGTCGAACGCCTCGCCGTAATCGGTCATGGATGGGGCGAAATAATGGATATCAGAGACCGTTACTATGGAAGGCGGCCGATACTCTTCCACCGGCAGTTCTTCCTCTATCTCCGGCCGGACCGTCTCTGTGCGGCCTCCGTACCATCTCCCGATTTCGTCCTGCTGCCTGCTTTCTTCCTGTGTCTCCGCCTCCGATGGCGTCGCTTCCGCGCTCTCGCTCTCCTCCTCTTCACGTTCCTCTTCCTGCGATTCTCCGGTCTGCACCATCGTCGTCTCGCTGCTGCTTTCTCTGCCCGGTTTTGTCGGTGAGGATATCTTTCCCACAAACCAGACGATGCCGAGGCACATAGCAATGAGTCCCGCGTAAATCAGGATCATCAGCCAGTTTTTCTTCCCTTTACTCATATAACGTCACAATTATGTACCTTTCTATCCAGTCACTCGATGTCCACGGGAATCATACCATACGATCGCTCAGTCAGCAGCAAATTTCCCCGCTTCCCGGCCCTCCTCTCACAGATCAAGCGCCCTCTCATAAACCTTCCGCACTTTGTCCACGGTCGGCACACCCTCATGCACCTTTACTCCATCCACGAAATACGTCGGTACATACCAGTAGTCCAGGGAATCCGCAAACGCTTTCTCCCTGTTCTCATCCACAATTTTCACCTCGACTGCCTGAAACTCCGGCCGCTCCGCTTTCAGTTCATCCATCATGCGCAGTGCCTGGCGGCAGTAAGGGCACGATTCCTGAATCATCATCAGTACCTTTTTCATCTGTATTCCATCCTTTCTGGTTCTTTCCTTTCTGGCCGTTCCTTTCTGAATATCTGCAATCAATTCCTGCTTTCTCATACTGATTCACTATTTTATCATTATTTCTTCTGCATATCAATACACAAGATTCAAATACACCGCTGCCGCGCGCCTCCCCCTTTCCTGTGACATGAAAAGCCGCCTCTGTCATGCGGTAACAGAGGCGGTTCTCATAGGAGTCATGATTCCTTCACGGGTCAATGAAGGAAAACCCAGAGGGTTAATGTATACCGTTCGTACTAAATTCGTGAAAGACCTCACTAAGTGCTCACAGTATAGAATATTCACATGCAGTTAGTGTTTGCTAACTGAATATATATTAGCATATGCTAACTAAAAATGCAACCACTTTTTTGAGAGAATTCCTCATTTCCAGTTAATACCATCTCGTCATGGGCAACTCGTTATTTACGCCCTTGGAGACAAGGATCTGATGAAGGTCGATGATACCGTTGTGGAAGGTCGCGGCACAGGAGCTTAAATAGAGTTCCCACATTCTCGCAAACTCAGTCCCCATCTTCTCCTCCACCTCCTGCCTGTGGCCGCTGAAGTTTTGTTCCCAGCAGCGCAGGGTCTTATAGTAGTGACGTCTTAAGCTTTCCACATCCAGAGTGTAGAACCGGTAGTCGCCGAATAAATGGATTATTTCCCGAAGGCTCGGCACCATGCCGCCCGGAAAGATATATTTCTTGATCCACGGGTCCCCCGGATACTCTTTGAGCGCGCTGATATAGTGAAGCAGAAGGAGTCCGCCCGGCTTTAACACGGAATCCACATTTTTTACGAACAGCTCGTAATTCGCCCGCCCCACGTGCTCCAGCATCCCGACGCTGACCACCCGGTCGAACTGTCTGCCGCTCTTCTCCAGCTCGCGGTAATCCATCCGCGCTACCTCAATCTGTCCCGTCAATCCCTCTTTTTCGATCCGCTCTTCGAATTCCTTCTGCTGTTCGTGGCTTAAGGTGATTCCCAGTCCCTTTACACCGTACTCCTTCGCAGCCCGGATCAGCAGATACCCCCAGCCGCATCCGATATCGAGCAGGGTCATGTCCTTCTTTAAACAGAGTTTTTCCAGGATACGCTCCACTTTATTGCACTGCGCCTCATATAAGGTGTCGGTCTCATGCTTAAAGTAACCGCAGGAATAGCTCATGGTCTCATCCAGCCACAGGCTGTAAAAATCATTGCCGATGTCATAATGGGAGGTGACTTCCTTCTCCTGATTCTTCTTTGACTGGGATGTAAACATCAGCTTCTTTAATTTGGACCGGTCTGTGGAGAATCGGTCCATCTGTCCCAAAAATGAGTCCAGAGCCTCGAACAAATCCCCCTCCACCTCTAAATTTCCCTTCATATAAGCCTCGCCCAGCGCCAGGGAGGTGCTCGTCAAAAGCTCTTTCCCCTCGATATCCTCTTTTAAATCCACCACAAAGGTCGGATTTCCATTTCCGATATGATGGGTTTTCCCATGGAGCTTCACATCAAACGGGTGCTCGTCAAATCGCTGTAAAAAAGAAATCATAAAATTATCTGTCATGGTCTTCATGTGCAGTTCCTCCATATTACCGTTTACTCTCAAATTTTCAATCTTTTGTCACTGTCTTTCTAAGAATTCTTTCCAGTTTTTCAGGATTTCATAAGTAAACCTGTAAAGTTAAGGAATTTTGGCTCCTCGATTTGCAACATCATACAAGACTTTTTTACTTTATTGTGATAAAATCAAAAAAGTTTGAAAGGAGTACGCCATGACAACATCTCAGGAACAACGCCATATATTCTATGACAGCTGTCTCGGTATCGAGGCATACCAGCTAAGCGGCATCGTACAGAAATTCCCCAATCATTTTCACGAATGCTACGTCATCGGCTTTATAGAAGGCGGCTGCCGCCATCTGTGGTGCCGCGGATCCGAGTACGATCTGTCGAGGGGGGATTTGATCCTCTTTAATCCCAAAGACAACCACTTCTGTTCTCCCATGAACGGAGAGCTGCTGGACTACAGAGCGTTAAACATACCCGTGCCGGTCATGAAAAAGGCGGCCGCCGACATCACGGGAAAAGAATTTGTCCCACAATTCACCGTAAATGTAGTCTATCACAGCGATATCACCACATCGCTGGCCGACGTCTACAATGCCATCATAACCGACGCGTCCCCCTTTGAAAAAGAGGAAGCATTCTTTTTCCTGCTGGAGCAGATCCTTAAGGAGCACAGCGCTCCTTACGAAGAGCATAGCGGAGTCTTTTTGGACAGCGCCATCGCCGATACGTGTGAATATTTAAAGGAACACTATTCCGAAAATATCACGTTGGAAGAGCTGACCGAACAGATTCATCTGAGCAAATCGTGGCTGCTCCATACTTTTACGAAGCAGACGGGAGTATCCCCGTACCGCTATCTCCAGTCCATCCGCTTAGAAGAGGCGAAGAAGCTGTTGGAGCAGGCGGTACCTCCCATCGACGCGGCCGCCAGGGCCGGTTTCACCGACCAGAGTCATTTCACCCGTTTTTTTAAGGATTTCACAGGGCTGACTCCGAAGCAGTATCAGAAAATATTTACAGAATCCGGCAGGGACACCACCGCCGGCACGGAGGAATAAACAAATGTCAGAAAAGTCAACCATGACGGGCCATCTTGCGGCCGCCGTCACCATCTTCATCTGGGGAACCACCTTTATCTCAACCAAGGTTCTGCTGGTATCCTTTACACCGCTGGAAATCCTGTTTTTCCGCTTTCTTATCGGATACGCAGCGCTGTGGATCGCAGCCCCCCGCCTCCTCCATACCGGAGACAGAAAAGCGGAGCTGCTCTTCGCAGCGGCCGGCCTCTGCGGCGTCACCCTCTATTTCCTCATGGAAAACTTCGCGCTGACCCTGACCCAGGCGGCCAACGTAAGCATTATCATCTCCGTGGCCCCGTTCTTCACCAGCCTCTTCGACTGGCTGTTCATGAAGGGAGAAAAGCCCGGGCGCCGTTTCTTAACCGGCTTCGCGGCGGCCATGCTTGGAATCTCCCTCTTAAGCTTCCAGAAGGATACCGGCGTACAGCTGAGCCCCAAAGGAGATTTCCTGGCCCTGGCGGCGGCCATCACCTGGGCGGCCTACTCCATACTCACGAAAAAGATCGGAAGCTATGGGTACGGAACCATCGAGAGCACCCGCAGAACCTTTTTCTACGGCCTCCTCTTCATGGTACCGGCGCTGTTCTTCCTGCCTTTCCGGATCGCTCCGGCTCGTTTCATGCTGATGCAGAACGCGCTCAATATTCTCTTCCTGGGATTCGGCGCTTCCGCGCTCTGCTTTGTCACCTGGAACTTCGCGGTACGGGCTCTGGGCTCCGTAAAGACGAGTGTCTACATTTACGCGGTTCCGGTGATTACGGTAATCACGTCCTTAATCTTCCTGCACGAGGTTATCACCTGGCAGTCCGTATGCGGAATCGTGCTGACGCTGGCCGGGCTCATGATCTCAGAGAGCCGGTTCCCATTAAAACAGTCCTCCCGAAAACCTTCGGTTGACATCGGTATGGACAGACCTTAAAATGAAGGTAACGGATCAGATAAACTGATCAAACCTATCATTACAAAGGAGAATCTGCCCCATGATAAATATCCGCTTACTGACTGCCGCTGCGGCCGCTGTTGCCCTGCTGTGCCTGACGGGCTGCCAGCCTAAAGAAGACCCGCTCTATCTTGGCAATAATGCCATTGTTCTGGAAACCGATGAAGGCCGGAACGGACTTTACGTAAAGGATGCGGATATTGGCGGCGCAAGCGGCGATTCCCTGTTCGGGGAACGCTGCTTTATCGACTGCTCCCACGCCCAGTTATACTACTACGGCCTCGGCACAGAAGAACTGACGGAGATGAAACTGGGAGATCTGCTGGCCGGAGATGAGGTGACGATCGATCTAAGGGAATCGGAAGTGAAGAAGGCCGGAAACGGCAGCGCTTCCGCCGAAAAGGTACAGCTGATGACTCAGCGCATGTCTGCGGAGAATCAGTCCGAGGAGAGGTCCGGAGAGTCTGGCGGCGCCTCCGACAGCAGCAACTCCGGCAGCGGCGGCTCCGGCGGCGGTAGCTCCGACAGCGGCAGTTCCGGCAGCGGCAGCTCCGGCAGAGGCAGTTCCAGCAGCGATAACTCCAACAGCGCAGACTCCGACAGCCCCCGCCAAGCAGAAGCGAATGCCGAAGTCCCCGGCAGCCGGGCCGCGTCCCTGGAAAAATCGGACTATAAAGGCTTTGCCAAACAGATTCAGCATATTTTCTCGCAGCGCGATATCGAAGCGCTGGCTCAGCTCTGCGCCTATCCCGTTTACGTGACGACAGAAGCCAACACGGAGGGGCTGGATGTCGCAGATGCCGCCGGTCTGAAGGCCCAGAAGGACGACATTTTTACAGACGCCATGCTTCAGGCGGTCGCCGGTGTCGATCCCGATCGTCTGACACCGTCACAGGCTGGCATCTTCGTAGGCAGCGAATCCGGATCGCCCGGTCTCTTCTTTTCCTTAGCGGAAGACGGATATTTGAAAATTATGGGCATTAACGCAGAGGTACTCAGTCAATAGGAATGAAACACAGGGGAACCGGAACAGACGGTTCCCTTTTTTGTGTAATAGGAACGTGCTCCGCGCTAAGGAAGTATGGCCGCTGAAGCAGCCGCGCTCCGGCGCGAGAGTCCGGCGAGCCGGACTCTTTATTCTACATCAGGATCATTTTCTGGGGAGACAATATGCAACACTTTCCCAAATCTGTTGTTTAAGCAACAGTTTCTCCAATCTGTTGCTTGATATTTGAAGGAAATCTGCTTAAACTTGGACTCAAATTCAAACCATCGGACAGTTTCCGGCGGCGGATCAGGGAGGAATGAATATGTATAAGCAGTTAAAGGAACTCGTCACCCAGTATGTGGATGTCAGCCCGGAATCCATCACCAGAGATTCCCGCTTCGTTGAAGACTTAGAATTTGATTCTCTGGATTTTATAGCGATGATCGGAGACATCGAAGAGCACTTTCAGATTGAAATGGACATCAGTGATTTACTTGAGATTACAACGGTAGGAGACGCACTGAACTATATCGAACATTACGCCGTGTCACAAAAGACAAACGCTTCTGCAGCGTATGAGTAACTGCAGATATTGAAAGAAGAGGTTTCGGGAGTATCATTCCCGTAACCTCTTCTTTCCTGACTTCTGCTATTCTCACAGAATATCCTTCATCCCATTTAGAAATACGCTGCTGATAAATCCGGCCACAACCTCGGGAGAGCTTTCAAAATCCTCTTTCATCCACTTATGCAGGACGCCCACCACGCCTCCGATGGAATAGACAACCGCGTACTCACGGCTCTGCTTGTCGCCGTCATTCTCCTTCCCTGATAATCCCGCCATGTATTCCGAGATCATCTTCAGAAGCTTTTTGATAAACCGGCTCTCCTGGCCATTGGTCAGCACGCAGTATACGGTCCGGTTTTCATAAATATACTGACAAAAGCACTCAAAATAGCGGCGGCTGACATCCTCTTCCCGGTTCGGATGGAAGCCCCGCATCATTTCCAGCACGTGCTCCATGACCCCATCCTCGATCTGTTCCAGCAGATCATAGATATCCTGGTAATGGTGGTAGAACGTACAGCGGTTGATCCCCGCCCGTTCCGTCAAATCCCTGATCGAAATCCGGTTAACGGATTTGACCTTTAAAAGCTCTAAAAATGCCTCCTGCAGGAGCCTGTCCGTTCTGCTGTAACGCAAGTCCTTTTTCTCACCGTTCAAGGCCGTTCCTCCTGTTCTGCCAGACGAATTTCCCCTTCCCCCGATACACAGGCCGATAACACATACCCCCCTGTCAGAATCCACTGATGGAACTTCCAACCGGTCTTTTCACATGTAATTCCCCCGTCATCACCAATTTGGAATGAAATGTCCTGCAGAGGCACAGTAATACCGCATCCCACCGCCTTCACATAGCTTTCCTTCAGAGTCCAGAACCGGAAGAACAGCTCCTCCCGCCCGGCTTCTCCCGCTGCCTCCATCTGCCGGAGTTCCGTCTCAGAAAGCACTCTCTTTAAAAGCGGCTCCCGGTACGGCCGCACATATTCCACGTCGATTCCCACGGAACAATCCCCGACGGCAAGCACAGCCAGTCCCATACAGTGGCTGATATTGAACTGAATCTGCGGATACTCCCTTAAGTATGGCTTTCCATGCGCTCCCTCCATCAGATCCGGCTTACGGCCATCTCCACAGTCAATCCCATACTGCTCCCTTAAGGCTCTCCGCAGGAGCAGAAGTCCCTGCTCATGCTCAGTCTCCCTCTTATTGCCCCCTGTCCCCGGTTCAAAAAAAGCGCGATAAATCCAGACCATACTGCCTCCAACTTCTGTATTTCAACCAATTTTCCTTTCATTTTACCATAGTCTGCGGCAAATGTCACATTGAAATACAGATGCAGCCTTCACTCAGCCGCATTCATCAGGACGATCCATAAAAAGAACGGCAGGCAGAAGCCGCCTCTTCCATTCCGTTTTACAGGAACCAGGAGATGTCTTCTGTCAGCCGTTCTCTTTATTTTCTTAATTTACTGGCCGCATTTTACCGTTTGATGCAGAATGCATTTCTTCCAGGGTAAACAGCCGTCTCGCCCAGTTCTTCCTCAATTCTGAGAAGCTGGTTATACTTCGCCACACGCTCACTTCTGCTGGGCGCGCCCGTCTTAATCTGGCACGTATTAAGAGCCACCGCAAGGTCTGCAATGGTCGTGTCCTCCGTCTCACCCGAACGATGGGAAGCGATCGCCGTATATCCGGCCTTATGAGCCATCTTGATGGCCTCTAACGTCTCCGACACGGAGCCAATCTGATTTAACTTGATCAGAATGGAATTGCCGCATCCGGTATCGATTCCCTTCTTCAGTCTCTCTGTATTGGTTACGAAAAGGTCGTCGCCGACCAGCTGTACTTTGCTGCCCAGAGAGGCCGTCAGCTTCTTCCAGCCTTCCCAGTCCTCCTCGTCGAGAGCGTCCTCGATGGACCAGATCGGGTACTTCTCACAGAGCTGTTTCCAGTGTCCGATCAGTTCCTCCGAAGTAAAATGCTTCTTGCATTTCGGAAGCAGGTACTCGCCCTTCTTTCCGCTCTTCCACTCACTGGAAGCCGCATCCATAGCCAGAACGAAATCATGTCCCGGTTCATATCCGGCGCGTTTTACCGCCTCTAAGATCAGCTCAATGGCTTCCTCGTCGCTTCCTAAGTCCGGAGCGAAACCACCCTCGTCACCGACAGAGGTAGCCAGGCCTTTCTCTTTTAAAATAGACGCCAGACAGTGGAATACCTCGGTACACCAGCGGAGTCCCTCACGGAATGTGGGAGCGCCGACCGGCATAATCATGAATTCCTGTACATCAACGGTATTCGCCGCATGAGCACCGCCGTTTAAGATATTCATCATCGGCACCGGAAGTCTGTTTCCTGAGATTCCGCCCAGAAAACGGTATAACGGGATTCCCATGGATATAGACGCGGCCCGCGCGCAGGCGATGGAGACCGCCAGAATGCTGTTGGCGCCCAGCTTTGATTTGTCCTTCGTTCCGTCCGCCTGGATCATGGCGTGATCGACCGCGTAAATATCCGACGCATCCATGCCTGTCAGGACACCGGATATGACCGTATTGATATTTTCGACAGCCTTCCTGACGCCTTTTCCGCCAAAACGTTTCTTATCTTTATCTCTCAGCTCCAGAGCCTCAAATTCACCGGTAGACGCACCACTCGGCGCCGCGCCTCTTCCAATGGTTCCGTCAGCGAGCCATACCTCTGCCTCCACGGTCGGATTTCCCCTTGAGTCAATGATTTCCCGTCCGATAACCTTTTCTATTTCCAGATAGTCCATATACATTCTCCTTTCATCTGCCCGTTCCTTTTAGGATTCCTCCAGAACCGTCAGCAGATCATCCACTGTTTTTCTGCCGAATACCACCTTTCTGTCATTGATGATCGTACACGGCACACTCATAATCTGATACTTTTCTTTCATCTCCGGATAATGGGCCAGATCGAAGGCCCACGCCTCCACACCATCATGTTCCGCGGCGATTCTGCCCGCCGCCATAACCGTGGCCGGACACATGGTACAGGACAGGGAGACCGCAATCTTTATATTCACCGGTCCCTTCAGCTTCCCGATCCGGGTTCTCTCTTCGTCCGTAATCGGCTGCCCCGGCCCGGCCGCGTTATAGATTGCGAGAACAAAAGAATTGAACTCATGGCCGCCCGGAACCGCATAGAAGCGAATCCCGGTCTCATCTCCGTTCTCCTTTAAGATGCGGAGCACCGGATACTCTTCATCCTCTTTGCCCTTATCCGATTCACGGCGGGATCTGCATTCCACCATATCCGAAATATCGCCGAGTTCTTCAAGAAACTGCTCCATTTCATCCGCCATGGGACTGCCGTCGAGGACACCCTCAACGACTATTCTATTCTGAAGCCCGGAAAATAAGTCCGCAAGCTGGGATTTCATCTCCCCGGTAATCAATACACCGTCGTTTAAGTCAGAAACAGAGGTGTGTTCCACGTTCTTTGTCCGCTTTTCTTCTATATCCGCTTTCCATCCGGCCAGCTCCGGTTTTTCGTATGTCTCCGAAACGTACCGTTCCAGGGAAGTCGCGGCCACGGCTCCATCCGAGACAGCGGTCACCACCTGACGCAAATTCTTTACGCAGACATCCCCGGCCGCGTAGACGCCCTCCACACTCGTCTTCTGGTCCCGGTCGGTGATGATATAGCCCTGTCCATCCAGCTCCACCAGACCCTTCAGCCATTTCGTATCCGGGACGTATCCGGCAAATACAAAAATCCCGAAGGAGGTTCCTTCCGGTGCTTCGTAGCTCCACTCCTTCCCGGATGCGTTGTCCTTAAAACGAGCGCGCCGAAGCAGTCCGTCTCCAGCTGCCTCTAAAATCTCCGTTTCGTAGTGTACCTCGATCTTCTCATGATTTTTCGCCTTGTCCGCTACGGCCTTCGCACAGGTGAAATCTTCCTCACGAACGATGATCGTAACCTTTCTCGCGTACTTCGTCAGGAATACAGCCTCTTCCGCCGCCGCAAATCCTCCGCCGATGACGAAGACATCCATTCCCGTGAAAAATTCACCGTCACAGGTAGCACAGTAGGCAACGCCGCGCCCCTGATATTCCCGTTCGCCCGCAAAGCCCAGCTTTCTGGGATTGGCTCCCACCGCCAGAACGATGCCGGGAGCCTGGTACTCTCCCTTGTCGGTCTTCACCGTCTTGATCTCCCCGGCCAGATCGATCCCCTTAACCTCAGCCATGGCAAATTCCGCGCCAAAGGCTTCCGCCTGTCTTCTCATCTGTTCCGTCAGCTCGGTGCCGTTCGTCTTCTCCACGCCGGGATAATTGACGATCTCCGATGTAATGGTGATCTGTCCTCCCATTTTCTCCTTTTCCAGGACGAGGACCCGGTATTTTGCCCTCGCCGCGTAGAGGGCGGCCGATAATCCGGCCGGCCCCGCTCCCACGACGATGACGTCATACTGCCCAGTCATATTACAAAAGCCCAACCAGGTCCAGGCTTGGCTTTAACGTCTCAGCACCCGGTTTCCATTTAGCCGGGCAAACCTCGTCGCCATGCTCCGCCACAAACTGGGAAGCCTGCACTCTGCGGAAAAGCTCATCGGCATTTCTGCCCACATTTCCGGCGATCACTTCATAGGCCACGATCCTGCCTTCCGGATTGACAATAAAGGAACCGCGCTCCGCCAGGCCATTCTCTTCGATCATCACATCAAAGTCGCGGGCCAGTGTGCCGGTCGGATCCGCCAGCATCGGATACTGAATCTTCTTAATGGTCTTCGATACGTCATGCCATGCCTTATGCACGAAATGAGTATCGCAGGAGACGCTGTAAATCTCGCATCCGATCTTCTTGAAGTCCTCATACTTATCCGCCAGATCCTCAAGCTCCGTCGGGCACACAAAGGTAAAGTCCGCAGGATAGAAGAAAAATACAGCCCATTTTCCCAGTACATCCTCCTTTGTTACCTCTTTAAATTCATTATTTACAAAACTCTGTACTTTAAACTCTCCGATTTCTTTTCCAATTAATGACATAATTTTTATGTCTCCTTTCTGCCAATTTATCCATAAGTAATATGGTTCATTTATAGGGAAATTATAAGTTAGTTGTATCTAACTTATAGGAACATTATAGCACCCAGGGTTTGGGAAAGTCAATAATCAGTATTGATTATTATTATCATTTTATCATGCTGAAATTTGGATATATTTTCTATTATAAAGAAACATCACCACCGCCATCGCGCAGATCATCACATACCCCAGCACGCTGAACCGGTCCGGTACCTGGCCGAATATAACAAATCCCAGTACGGCGGAAAAGATGATCTGGGAATAATCGTAGACCGAGATCTCCCTGGCCGGGGCATGGCAGTACGCCGCGGTAATCGCAAACTGGCCGCCCGCCGCCGCAAGGCCTGCCAGCAGCAGAAATCCCAGCTGTGCCCACGTCATCCCATGGAACCGCACCAGAAGGTAGGGAAGCGTCACCAGACAGGAGAATCCGGAGAAGAAACAGACGATAAACGGCCCCTTCTCCCCACGGATCCCCAGCGACCGCACAAAGGTATAGGCGGCTCCCGCACTCATGCCTCCCAGCAGCCCGATCAGAGCCGGTACAAGCTCCATGTTGAGAGGAGACGGCTTGATGATAAAGAGGCTTCCGGCAAATGCGCCCGCCACGATGACTGCCTGAGCCGGCTTTACCTTTTCCTTTAAAATCAGAAAGCTGAACAGAATCGCAAAAAACGGCGACATCTTATTAAGCATGGAGGCGTCTGCCAGCACCAGATGATCCACCGCATAAAAATTACAGAGAATTCCGATGGTACCGAACGTGGAACGCAGAATCAGCTGCCACAGATTCTCCTTCTTACCGGAAAAGCCCACGTGATCCCGTTTCATCAGAATGAGTGCAAAGAAAAATGCCACCAGATTCCGGAAAAAGCTTTTCTGAATGGACGGCAGATCTCCCGACAGCCTGACAAACAGATTCATCAGCGCGAAGCAGAACGCCGAGCATACGATAAACACAATTCCTTTATAACGCGATTTCATGACCTGCTGCTCCTATTCATTGGAAAGCCAGAAATTAAGCTTATCGTCGCTGTACTCCAGCTTGTAACACAGTTTTCCAAAGAATTCCTCCAAAGCCGCATACAGCTCCTCGTACTGGCCATCACATCCGCACTCACTCAAAGGCTCAATCCAACAGGACTGTTTTCCGCACGCATCCCGCAGATGAATCCTGAAATTTAAGCACTTCTCCTTCAAAAACGCATCACAGTCCACTACCTCACGAAGCGATATCACATTTTTCATTGTTTTACTTCCTTTCTCTCCTAAAATAATTCAACCGCCTTATAAAAACGCTGCCGCATTTTATAAAACGGTTGAACTTTTCCCACATTATGACTCCTGATTCTTATACTTCTCCGCCTGTGCGGCAATCAGTTCCATATCATCAAAATAGTTGATCTTCATGGCCCTTTTCACGCCGGCCAGCGTATCCGCAGCCACGCGCTCCGCCTTCTCGCTGCCTTCCTTTAAGATCTGATAGACATAAGGAATGTTGGCCTCGTACTCTTTTCTTCTGGCACGGATCGGGGCCAGCTCCTCCTGAAGAACGCTGTTTAAGAACTTCTTCACCTTCACGTCGCCCAGTCCGCCGCGTTTGTAGTGATCCTTCAGTTCATCCAGATTCTTGTAATCCGGAAGATACTTCTCAAACGCATCTGCCTTACAGAAAGCATCCAGATACGTAAAGACCGTATTGCCCTCGATCTGTCCCGGATCGGAAACCTGAATGTGGTTCGGATCGGTGTACATGCTCATAACCTTCTTCTTCACATCGGCCTCGGTATCGGATAAATAGATGCAGTTGCCCAGAGACTTGCTCATCTTCGCCTTTCCGTCGGTTCCCGGAAGTCTTAAGCAGGCCTGGTTGTCAGGAAGCAGAATCTCCGGCTCCACCAGAGCGTCCCCATAGACAGAGTTGAACTTTCTGACGATCTCTCTCGTCTGTTCGATCATCGGCTCCTGGTCCTCGCCTACCGGCACGGTAGTCGCTTTAAATGCCGTGATATCCGCCGCCTGGCTGATGGGATACGTAAAAAAGCCTACCGGGATGCTGGCTTCAAAATTCCTCATGGCGATCTCCGACTTCACAGTCGGGTTTCTCTGAAGCCTGGCAACGGTAACCAGATTCATATAATAAAAGGACAGCTCCGTCAGTTCCGGAATCTGTGACTGGATAAACAGAGTCGATTTTGCAGGGTCAAGGCCGCAGGACAGATAATCCAGAGCCACCTCAATAATATTCTGACGCACCTTCTCCGGGTTGTCCGCATTATCAGTCAAAGCCTGCGCGTCGGCGATCATGATAAATATCTCATCAAACTCACCGGAATTCTGCAGCTCCACCCTGCGTTTTAAGGAGCCCACATAATGGCCGATATGAAGTTTACCCGTTGGCCGGTCCCCCGTCAAAATAATCTTTTTCATGTTGTAATACCTCCAATGTATTTAGCTTTCCCCATTATAGCACAACATGTCTGTCTGTTGCAAGTTTAAATGCCCCTGCGGTTATCTTCGCAGAGGCACGGAAAACGCAGTCTATAAATGAATCCTTCTCCGGTATTCCGCCGGCGACTCGCCATAATACTTCTTATAGCTTTTGCTGAAATAATCGTAATCGCTGTATCCTAAGTTCTCGCAGATCTCAGCCGCCTGGCTTCCCGCCGCCAAAAGCTCCTTCGCCCGCTTCATTCTGCAGTCCAGCAGATAATCCTTAAAGTTATGGCCGGTCTTATCCTTGAATAGAATGCTGATATAGGATGGGGACACGCCCCAGCTCTCCGACAGCGCCTTCAAGGACACGCCGCCCGGGTTATCCCTTATCTGGCTTAAGATATCTCCCAGCAGCGCATCCGACTGCTTCTCATGAAAACACGATATCTCCTGCTGCCTGTCGAACTGCTCTTCCTTTCTGATCTGTATCATTACACGGTTAATCAGCTCCAGCAGCTCATCCTGGGCGACCGGCTTCGTCACATACCCGCTGGCCCCAAGGGAAATGGCCTTTTTCGCATAGGCAAAATCCTCATATCCGCTGATAAATATGATCTTGGAGGCGGCGGAATGCTCCCGGATCTTATCGCTCAGCTCCAGCCCATCCATACCAGGCATACGGATATCAGTCAGAACGATATCGGGAAACCGCCTTGAAACCGTTATCATACTCCAGGCATCCTCCCCGTCGCAGGCCGTGTCGATTTCCGTAATGCCCGGTACCTCAGACAAGAGATACAGAATACCATCACGGATAAATTTTTCATCCTCTACAATCATCAGATACATCGTCCAAACCTTCCAATCCGATCAGGGGAATGACGACACTGGAAATCACGCCGCCTCCCTTTCTCTCTTCCACAGTCACATGGTACTTCTTTCCGTAAAGCATGGTGAGCCGTTCATTGATATTCTGCAGACCATATCCGCCGTGGTGATAGCGGGCGCCTTCTCTCTGCTTCCCGCACAGCCCCACGCCGTCGTCTTCCACCGTGATCACGATGTCATTTTCCCGGCGGACAAAGGAAATGATGATCGTTCCCGGCCCCCGTTTCGGCTCGATCCCGTGAAGAATGGCGTTTTCCACCAGCGGCTGTACGATCAGCTTCGGGCAGACGCACGGCTTCAATTCCTCGTCCACATGAATCTCAAAATCAATTTCCGCCTTCTTATACTGTTCAATGGTAACATAGCTCTGTATGTGGCGAACCTCGTCTCCCACTGTGTAAAGCTCCTTCCCATGGTTTAAGCTCAGCTTAAAAAAGTCGGAAAGTGACTTCACAATCTTACAGATATCCTGATTGGATGAGCGATATGACATCCAGTTAATCATATCGAGGGTATTGTACAGAAAATGGGGATTGATCTGCGCCTCGAGGGCTCTTAGGCCCGCCTCCTTCTCCTTGATGCGGGCCTCATAAACCTCGTGAGTCAGACGCTCGATGTTATTGCTCATGGAATTGAACTCATTTCCCAGCATCCCAATCTCATCCGCCGCGTCGTCCGTTACCCTGACGCTTAAGTTTCCCTGACTGAAGATCTTCATGCTCTCCGCAATGTTCTGCACCGGTTCCGCCACGGTCCTGGTGATCAAAAGCGACAGGCAGATGATGATGCCGATGCTCACCAGACAGATAACGGCAGCCAGAATCCCGATTCCGGCAAATGACCGGACCAGTTCATGGTAATCCTTAAAAATGGCAATCTCCCATCCGGTACCGGCCATATTCTGGAAAAGCACCTGATACCTGCCCGATTCCAGCTTCCAGTCTGCCTTCCACATATCCTCGGAATCCCGGTAGCCCGATACCCGGAATCCGGCCTCATTTAAATCTCCATCCGCAATATCGGCAATACTCCCATTTCCCGCTCCGGAACAGATCAGACCGCCCTCCTCATCGTAAACGGCGATAACCGCATCGGTCTGCACCGTCTTCATCTCTTCCTTCAGTTCATCCGTCCCCACATAGAGAAGCACCCATCCCGTGGTCCTTCCATTGAAATAATTAATAATCTGCCTGGAGAAAACGATAATCTCTTCCCCCTCCTGCTCCGTTCCGTGCCACAGATGCAGCCGGTCCGGACTCTCCTTCGCCCGGGCTCTCGCCTCGCCGGAGAGCGCCGTGTAGCGGTCGTCGAAGATCCCTGTAACGAACTCCCCGTTCCTGTCCAGGATTTCCGCGCGCACACCGCCCTTAATCTGGCTTAATTCGGCCAGCAGCTTGCCCTGCAGATCTCTCGTCAGAGCAGTCTGGTCGAGAAGGCTGATATCCATATTCAGCTTGCGCACGCTCTTGACCACATCAGCGTCAGAGGCAAACGCATTGATTCTCTCCTCCTTGGCTCCGGTCACGATTCCGATCCTGTACTGGATCGTCCCCAGCGCCTGTATGGACTGTTCCTCATAATTGTCCATAATCGTATGGTAAAGCCTGACGCCCATGATGACCCCCAGCACCGCCATCGGCAGAAGGGAAACGATCACAAAACCGATAAACAGTCTTCTCTTCAAGCCAATTTTTCTGAGAAGCGCGGGAATTCGCTTTCTCCTATCCCCCAAGCACGATCCCTCCCTTTTCTTACGTATCTGAGGGCAGGAACTTTTTGTCTCTGTCCTTCACAAACCAGTAGACATCAAAGCCTTCCTGCCATTCTTCCTCCGTACTGCACAGATACTCTTTCAGCTTCCGGTATTCCTCCGAAACCCGATCCTCTGCTCCCAGTCTCCTGTATTTTAGCATATTTATGTACATTTCGGCAGCTCTGCCGGAATATAACAGATATTTCCAGGCCATCCGGTCCTGTATCTTCTCATCCCCCAAATTCTTCTCAAAAAGAGGCCGGTAAGTTCTGATTAAATCGGCCGCCGCTTTCAGCTTTTCCACAGCCTCCACGCACACTCCCGGATCATCATTCTCCGGCTGCTCCATATATGACAGTGCAGAGAGCTCCTTACAGTAGGAAAGCACCGCCTCCGCCTGATCGCCATAGACCATGCGGAAATACTTCCGCGCCAGCATTTCAAAGGTACAGCTCCTGTTCCAGAGCGTTTCAGCCATCACATACATTCCAAAGCCCGTAGGCGCAAATACCCTGGTCTGCTGGCAGCTCACATACCCGTCAAAGCCCGCCTCTTCCAGGTTCACCAGGTCCTTCCACAGAATTTCCGCCGATCCGTAATCTCCCCAGTCCCGGAACTGATTCCACATATAATGATAATCATACAGAAAGCTGTCCCCCTGAAAAAACTGCTTCCAGGCGCTGCAGTAATGCATATTTTCCCCCGCATTTACCGGAAATCTGCACTGATTCCGTTTGTAAGGCGGAATGAACGGCGTCTCTTCCACCGGAAGCGGCGTCCGGTAGGACCGGGTAATCGGCGCAAACATGAACACAAATCGCTCCGGATTTAGAAGCTTCGCGCTGACAGGCGGCCACAACAGATCATAATATGCCAGAAATACTACCTTTACCGGACTGCCCTCCTTTGAAAGTACCTCATCCACCTGATTCAAAATCTCAATATACCAGTCGGAAGGCCGTTTCGCGGCGCACGCCCCGCATTCACAGCTGTTGTTTCCGTCATCGGCAAGCCACACATGGACCATGTCCAGCTGAGGATTCCCGTGAATATAATGAAGGATCTCCCGCACCAGCAATTCTCTCACCAGCGGGTTGGAGCAGCACAGGCTGGTGTTCAGGGGAACGCCATGAAACAGTCCCCTCTTCCCGTCTATCATCGCCAGATACTCCCTGCGCTCCTCCGGCACCTTCTCCTCCGCCAAAGGATCCCATCCCGTACCGGGCAGCCCCGCCGCTCCCGTCGTAAAGCCGTGGCCTCCTGCCTGCCAAATGAGCCCCAGCTTCTTTATATGGGGCACGAGAATATCTTTCACAAATGCGTCCACCTCTTCTTCCGAGGGAACCGGTTCCTTCTCGTAATATGGATTATTGTTATGGAGGTACCACGTCTTGAAAAACTCATAGGGAATCTTAAACTGTGTGAAATACGTGTTAAAGCCCGCCTTCGGGAGCCAGGTCACAAAGCGCATAATATTTTCAAATGACACTGCGCCTTCTATACAGATTCCGCGGTACCGGCTGGAAGCCTCCTCCCTGATATTTACCGTGTGAGGCCCCACCGATGCAGGAATCCGTTCCCCCTCCCGGTCCGGCCTCAGAAATGCAAAGCCCAGCTCTTTTAAATACCGGTAGGCCCCCAGCAGCACGCTGCGGTTATTGGACCCCTTTATGGATCCCCCGAGATCCGTTACTGTGATGGCGTAGGCGTCTGCATTCCGCCGAACGGAGTGAGGGAAACTCTCCATACACTGCCCTTCCTTTCCCCAAAACTCCTCCGGTGTCACCGCCAGTTCCAGTATCTTCATATACGGGCTGTGCGTCTCCTGCACCGAGGTCCAGGCAGACACGCCGGCCAGGCTTAAGTAACGTTTTAGTTCCTCCGCCGCGTAGAGGATCGTTTCCCGTTCATTGCGGCACAAAATCAGTACACTTTCTCTCATCTGCTCATCCTTTCACGGAACCGGAAGTCAATCCGCCCACCAAATACTTCTGTGCAAATATAATCATGACGAACGCCGGAAGAACCGCGATGGTTGCCGCCGCGCTCATGGAAGCCCAGTCTGTCGTATTCTGCATCATAAACTGCCGGATTCCCACTGACAGCGTCCGCAGATTCTTATCCTGGATAAAAATACTGGCGATCGTATACTCATTCCACACATTCATCAGAGTAAACACTCCCACCGACGCCACTCCAGGCAGGGAAAACGGGAGGATGATCCTCCAATAAGCCTGAAATCGGCTGCATCCGTCGATCATGGCAGCCTCATCCAGCTCCGTCGGAATATCATCGAAAAACCCTTTCAGGGTCCAGATACCGAACGGCAGATTGATGGCCGTATAGATAAGGATAAGGCTGAAATGGGTATCCACCAGATGAAACCGGCTGAGAGTCACATACAGCGGAATCATAATCAGCATGGCCGGCAGCATCTGAAGGATAATGAGAAACATTGTATACCCGTCAAAAAGCACGCCGCGGCACCGTGACAGTCCGAAACCGGCCATCGTGGAAAATACCACACACAGCGCCGTCACGATCAGCGCCACAAAAATCGTGTTGACGAGAGACTGTGCAAAAGAGGTCCTGGTAAGCACATGGATAAAATTATCCAGCGTGGGATGCAGCGTGAACAGCGAGACGGTTGACAGCGTCTCGGACCTCGGTTTTAGCGCGGTTCCAATCATGGACAGAACCGGTAAATTGGCGGCCGCGCAGAAAAAGATCAGAAGCGCATAGATGATATCCTTTTTATTTTTCATACGTCATCCTTTCCCTTCTGCATTTTCATGTAAACTGCGCAGAAGAACAGAAGAATCACAAGAGTCATCATGGAAATGGCGGATGCATATCCCATCTGTCCCCGGTAGAACGCGGTATTATATGTATAGATCGGAAGCGTAAAGGTCGCCTCCAGCGGCCCGCCCTGCGTCAGAAGATAGATAATATCAAAATTGTTAAAGCCCCAGATGAACATCAGAGTCACGACCACCATACTCACGTTCCGAATCATCGGCAGTGTAATATAGAAAAACGTCTTGATTCCCGTGGCCCCGTCCATCCTGGCCGATTCGTAGACATCCTCCGGAACGCCCTGAAGCCCGGCCAGCAACGACATACACATAAACGGATACGATTTCCACGTTCCCACCACGATGCATGTGATCCGCGCCATTCTCTGATCCGCAAAGAACAGAATCGGCCCATCCGTCAGATGCAGTCTCTGTAGAATCACGTTCACGATTCCCGACTGGTCATTTAAGATCCACAGCCAGTTCGCCGTAGCCACTACGGTCGGTATCGCCCATGGAATCAGAATCAGACCGCGAAACAGCGCTCTTCCCTTAATCTTCTGATTCAGCAGAACGGCCAGAAAGAGTCCCAGCACGTAGCTGGCAGCCACACAGATAAACGCATACTCCAGGGAATACGCCAGGGACGGCCCCATGGTTCTGTCCGAAAACAGCTTAATAAAATTGGCCGCTCCCGTAAACCGGACAGTCTGTCCTTTCTTTAAAATATTCGTATTGGTAACACTTAAATAAATGCTGTTAAACAGCGGATAAAAGCTGACCAGCAACAGAATGATCGTCGGCATGACCAGCATTTTAAGGCCAAACCTACTCCGGTTTTTCTCCATCAGCAGTCCCTCCTTTTTTAATGAAGGTCCGGCCTTTTATAAAAGCCGGACCTCTCTGGTCACTACTCTTCTGTTGCGATGTCGATTGCTTCCTGGATCTTTTCCGCCTGAATTCTGGCAATCTCATCGGTATCCACTTTACCGTTAAGCGCCTCCTGTGCGCTGTAATTCATCGTCTGCTCTCCATTTACCTGAGAGAACCCCGGGAAAATGTTCTCGATCGGCCAGGTACACGGTACTGCGGTTGGCACGATCTTATTTAAAACGCCCTGGGCAACCTTGTTGTTAAAGGTCTCACCGCTGAAGAAGGATTTTTTCGCCGGATACGCCCAGCAACCGCCTTCGGTATATAAAGCGCTGCAGTTCTCTGCCCACCATTTTACAAACTTCTTCGCTTCCTCCGGGTGCTTTGTCTGTGAGAATGCCATCAGAGCGTCACTAAAGCTGGAGGTTCTGACCGCGGTTCCGTCCGGTCCCTTAAATGCGCTGTAAACCTCGGTATTTTCCAGAATCTCCGGATAATCAAAGATGGAAGCCGGGAAGCTGGTAAACCAGAACACGGACTTGCCACTGTAATACAGTTTCTCCGCATCCGCCGATTTATGCCCCAGGACACCATCAGCCACATAGCCTTTTTCCTTGAATGTTTTAAACAGATCGATGGCCGCCTTATATCTGTCATCCGTACTTCCCGGCGTGCCGTCCTCCTTCACGATTCCGGCGTCATTGCTCATGGCGAAGCACATGAAATAGTGCCACAGTCCCATGTCGGCTCCCGCGAAATCCAGAGGAGTCAGATCCGGGCGGACCTCTTTGATCTTCTCACACGCCGCCAACAGCTCATCCCAGGTCTCCGGAACCTTTTCGATTCCGCACTCCTTTAAATAATCGCTGCGGTAAAAGATTCCTCTGTATCCCACCATATAAGGAACTGCGATCTGATCGCCGTCGTAAGTAAACGATTTCATTGTGGCTTCCCCATAGTCATCAATGGTTCCATCCTGTTTCCACTCCGTCACTACGTCATTAAGTTCCAGAGCCTCGCCCATTCTGGCGTACATATCCGGAAGATCCAGAGCCACACTGGCCACGTCCGGCGCCGCATTAGAGCTGACCGCGGTTAAAAACAGCTGGTAATAATTATCCCACGGCTGTACCGTAACCTCGATATTCACGCCCGGATTCTCGCTCTCATACTGTGCAATCAATTTTTCGCAGGTCTCTAAGTAGGCGTCATCACTACCATAGTTCATCTCCCAGAACTGCAGCGTTATCTCGTCCTTCTGCTCCTCTTTGGCTGTCTGTGCCACGGTCTCTGCTTTTGCGGTAGTCGTCTCCGCCTCCGTTTTCGCTCCGGCCGTGTCTCCTGCTCCGGAAGTGCCGCTGTTCCCCGCACAGCCGCAGAGTCCCGCCATGACGGCCGCCGTCAGCGTCAGAGTAATCCATCTCTTCTTCATTGTAAAACCTCCCTCTCATTTGTCCTCTTGATCTGTTGCTTGTCCCCTTACCCTGGAGCGTGTTTGAAAATTTCTTATCGTCAGCTGTGCGTCACACTTTGTGGGAGATTTTGTCCCCATGAAGGAAGCGTAGTGGGCTACGCTGTCTAAGTTGGGGCCAAATATGCCGCGCAGTGGCGCGCAGATGGCGGATATGAATTTTCAAACACGCTCCAGCATTCATAGCTTCCTTATGTCAAAACTTCTTACTGCCTGATAAGTCTATTATAAGTAAGAGGAGGGACAATCTTCAACGGAGATAATTTTATAAAACCTGTAATTTTTTTACTTTCGCTCGGCTAAAGTCTCCGGCACGGCTGAAGTCTCCAGCCGGTCCTCCAATAAAGTCTTTGAGACCTTCATGGCATGGATTATCTTTTCGTACCGCCTGAACTGTGCCGTCCCCTTCTCGTATTTCGACTGCGCCTTCTCACATTTACTGATGATGGAAACAATTGGAGGAACCGTTAATTTCAGTTCCTCCATTAAAGAGCTTTCTCCCAATATTTCGCAATTGTCCAGTGCTTCGTATTTCCCCGTCTCTTCGCATTTCCCCATCTCTTCACACCTCACCGCAGACAGTTGCTCCCCCATTCGCAAAAGTTCTGTTTCAACCAGTTCCTTTGAGAGATAAAGCGCCCTTATTCTGTTTTTCAAAAGCGTATGCTGAGAGGTGCCTTCTCTGAATTTAGTCTGTGCATTCTCGCACCTCCCCACAATCGAGGCGATCACAAAAAGCGTCTCTGTCAATTCCTCTTTGCTGAGATGAATCATCCTGTTTTTCTCCTGATTTCCGTTGGCTTCCACTGTTTACCAACATTACAGCCGTTCTATAAATTCTTCTCAATTGGAATCCATAGCTGGCACACATACTTATCCGACTGCATATCTCCCGTCGGATAAACCTGAATATCAAGTCCGCTGCAGGGCTGGTATTCGCTGCTGGGGAAGAATTCGGAATAGACCGTATGCTGCATTTTCTGAAAAGCCTCGGGAATAGGACCGACACATTCAAAGACCGCCCAGGTGTAAGCTGGAATCTTCTCCACACTTAATTCTTCCGCAACCGGTCCTCCATCATACATCATGCCGATCGCATAGACAAATTCGTTCGCTTGTGGATTTTCACTCAGGCAAAGCCCAAGCAGTGCATCTCCAAAGATCCCTTCCTTCGAATTCCGTTCAAACAGCTCAAGCATAGTCTTATCTCTCCAGCACTCTCCCCAAAACTCTGGCAGCTGCCTGTTGCTGGTCTCCAAATCACAGGAGAAATTTTTCTTTTTTACAATAACCTCTAACTCACCCATCTTTTCAATTCTATACTTCATGGTACTGCCTCCGTCCAAAATAAGTTTTACGGAAAGGCGTGAAAAGGATTTTAACTTTGCTCTGCCCGACTTCGCCTGTACTGGCGTTATCCCATGAAAACGCGAAAACGCTCTTCCAAAACTCTCCGGCGAATCATAGCCATACTTAAGAGCCACATCAATCACCTTTATATCAGTAGACGCAAGTTCACTGCCGGCAAGTGTGAGCCGCCTCATCCTGATATATTCCCCCAGAGAGTATCCGCACAAAATCCCAAATACCCGCTGAAAATGATACGGTGAATAATTTGCCTGTGCCGCAATATCCGCCGCCTCCAGTTCTTCTGTCAGATGACTCTCAATATAGTCGATCGCCTTCTGCAAGCCGCTGATCCAGTTCATCCCCTCATCTCCTTCCGTATAGCCCTATTCTATCCTGTCATCGCAGATTCATCCTGACTTTTTATGCTCCCGGATGTCAGTATACCACGGTCATACACCACCTGCTTGTTGTTTTTCATACACTACAGTTCCTGTCAGGTTCCCATCCTACTTTTCTTCGTAAAACGCCTCAAGAATTTCAGCCAGCTTTTCCGGCGCCTCTACATTCACTTCGTGCCCGCAGCCTTCCAATATCTTTATTCTCGCCCCATGAATCTTCTCTGCCATCATTTCAGACGCCCCTCTGTTTGCCCGGTCCTTCTCCCCGCAAACGATCAGCGTCCTGCAATCCACTTTATCCAAATCTTCTTTGAAATCCAATGCCATCATAGATTTTGTCAACTGAATCAGTTCTCTCTTACCTATCCCCATTTTCTTAAAAATCCCATTCGGCATCAACTGAAATATCATATTCTGCAATCTTAAAAGCCCCTTCGGCATCACGCACTGTCCCCCTATCAAGACCAGTGACTTTACTCTTCCCGGATGCTCCACCACATAATTTAACGCAATCACAGCGCCCAAAGAAAGACCACAAAGCCCAAACTCCGTTTTTATAGACTCACAGTACGCCGAAAAAGCCTTATATACTCTTCTATATGAAATCTCTGATCCCTCTTTAAATGCAAATACGTTCAGACATTGAATCTCTTCCTGTTCTCTCATGCTGGAAACTGTTTTATTCCAACTATCTGGCCCCTGTCCAAGTCCATGTATAAAAATATACTTCACTCTTTGCTCTCCTCAAACGACTTTGTTTTTCTACTTTTGTCTCAGTTTCCCTTACCTGGTCCTGCATATCTTCCCTTATCCTTTGTTGTTAGATAACCTTCGCGGTATGACAGGGAGCCCAGGAGCAATTAAGAAGCACATAATGGAAAAGAGGAAAAAACAACGGCAGATTTGATGTATTTAACGCTCAAATCCATCTGCACATTTAGGTACAGGTGTCAGACCTGCACTGTAAATTGCATCGAACCTCTGTTTTTTCCTCTCATTCACTTATGCATGTCATAGACAATTTTTATAAGTCCAACTGCACCAGGAACAATTATAAGCAGCACTGAAGATAAATAAAAATACAATATACTTAAAACAAACTCTCCGCATAATTCACCGAAGCCATCGCATCCCTGCAATACCGGTCTGCCCCGATCGTCTTTGCATAATCCTCCGTCAGTACGGCGCCTCCCACCATCACCTTTGTTTCGGGCGCCGCTTTCTGCAGCTGCCTTATGGTCTCTTCCATACTCGGAACCGTAGTCGTCATCAGTGCGCTGAGTCCTACCAGCTTCACTTCCTGCTCTACGGCGGTCTCCACCACCAGCTCCGGAGGCACGTCCTTACCTAAATCAATGACATCATAGCCATAGTTCTCCAGAAGCACCTTGACAATGTTCTTTCCAATGTCATGAATATCGCCCTTGACTGTCGCCAGAATGATCTTCCCCTTCTTTTCCTCTTCCCTACCCGACTTCGCCAGCTGCTCCTTAATGACTTCAAAAGCTGCTTTAGCCGCTTCCGCACTCATCAAAAGCTGGGGGAGGAAAACTGTGCCCTTTTCAAATCCTTTCCCGACACGGTCTAAAGCCGGAATCATCTCCTCATTTATGATAACAAGAGGCTCTAACGTCTTTAAGAGCTCCGTAACCGCCTGATGTGCACTCTCCTTCAATCCTCTCTCAATGCTCTCTGCAAGAGAGGCAGACATCGCCGTTCCACTTCCATCCGATTTACCGGAACCGCCGCCCTGACGCACGGTCTGGCCCAGTGTGGCCACCTGACCGCTGTAGACGCTGATATATTCGCTGCACTGGGGGTCTAAATCAGCAAGCACCCGGAAGCTGTAATAGGAACGCATCATGGCCTCGGAATTCGGGTTGATAATCGCTGCATTCAGCCCATTCTGCAGCGCCATGGTGAAAAATGCCGCATTGACAATCTCACGCTGGGGAAGGCCGAAGGAAATGTTGGAGACACCCAGGATCGTCTTTCCTCCCAGTTCATCCCGCACCCTCCTGACTGTTTCCAGTGTAGTAATCGCCCCTTTGCTGTCTGAGCTGACCGTCATGCAGAGTGCATCGATGATGATATCTTTTTTCTCAATCCCATATTCTGCCGCCTTCGCATAGATCTTTTCCGCCACTCTCAGACGCCCGTCGGCAGTCTCTGGAATTCCGTCTTCGTCAAGCGCCAATGCAACCACAACGCCGCCATACCGCTTCACCAGAGGAAATACCTCCTCCATCACTTCCTGCTTTCCATTGACGGAGTTAAGTAACGGCTTGCCGTTGTAGGCACGCAGCGCCCGCTCCATGGCCTGGATATTGGAGGTATCGATCTGGAGAGGAAGATCGATGATGCTCTGCAGCTCCCTCACCACTTCCTCCATCATCGCCGCCTCATCGATCTCTGGCAGGCCCACATTCACATCCAGCACGTGTGCTCCGTTATCCTGCTGAGTGACACCCTCGCGCAGAATATACTCCAGATTGTGGTCCCGGAGCGCCTGTTTAAACTTCGATTTTCCCGTCGGATTGATGCGTTCGCCGATCAGCACGGGATTCTGATCGATAACGACCGCCTGCGCATAGGAAGAAATTACGGTATAGTCCTTTTTCTCCGGCATGCGGGCCGGGTGGTCCTTACAGAGTTCAATGGTCTTTTTTATATGCTCCGGAGTTGTTCCGCAGCAGCCGCCCACGACACAGGCTCCCATCTCCACGATCTCTCTCATGGTCCTGGCAAACTCATCCGCATCGATATCATAGACCGTCTTTCCGCCTTCGCTCCTCGGAAGTCCGGCGTTTGGATTTACAATGACCGGAACTGAGGCAGCCTTCATGATGTCCGCCAGGATCCCCTTCATCTGAACCGGCCCCAGACCACAGTTGATTCCCAGAGCGTCCACGCCCAGGCCCTCCAGCAGCGCCACTGTGGATTCCACGGTTCCTCCCGTTAGAAGCTTGCCCCTGCTGTCAAAAATCATCGTAGCGAAGACAGGAAGATCACAGTTTTCCTTAGCAGCCAGAACTGCCGCCTTTACCTCATAGCTGTCGCTCATAGTTTCTATCAAAACAAGATCAGCGCCCTCGCGCGCACCGATTTTAACGACATCAGAGAACAGCCCGTACGCCTCCTCGAACCCCAAATCACCAAGCGGCTTCAAAAGCTTTCCCGTAGGTCCGATATCAAGAGCGATAAAGCCCTTTTTTCCGGCTTTCCCGACAGCATTCTTCGCATTTTCCATGGCTGCTGTCACAATCCCGTCCAGCCCATATTCACTGGAATCGTTAAATTTCAGCCCGTTGGCTCCAAAGGTATTCGTCTTGATAATGTCGGCTCCCGCCTCCAGATAATCGTAATGCAGCTTTGTCACAATCTCCGGATGAAGGATATTCCACGTCTCCGGCAGTTCTCCCGGCTTCAGTCCATTAGCCTGCAGAAGGCTTCCCGTGCCGCCGTCGAAAAATACGATTCTCTTCCTGATTTCTTCCATTAACTCTGTCATATCCCTTATCCTCTCCTGTACGCGCAGTCTGTTTTCGAACATAATTCACAGCCCCTCACCTCACAGCGGTGAGGCTTCGGGCTCACTCCCATCACCGCGGTCACGGATTTGGAAGGAGTCATCAAAAGGCTGTCTGTAAGCATAATTCCGATCCTCTTGGCCGTCTCTAAAACGGAGGTGATATCCCTCTGGCATTCCAGGGGAAAATCTCCGTATCCGGGGCTGAACCTGGGCCGCAGATAGAGCCCTTTTTTCTCAAAGGACTCTTTCAGTGCCGTATTCACCTCGTCACAGTACGATTCAATCATGGCGGTGGCCGTGGCCTGCATGGTCACTGCCTTGCTCATCTGGAGCTTTGTATACTTACGGATCAGGGAATCTGCCTCTGTTCCAAGGGTAGCGGCAAATAAAATGACCTGTTCGCAGTCCTTCAGATTACGGCTGAGGCTCCGGCTCTTCGTCCGAAACACCGTAAAATCCAGCTCTTCCTCCGGCAAAGGCACGAAAGGGTATACTCTGTATATGCTTTTCGGCGACGCCGCGGCCTCCAGCTCCTCCACACATTCTTCAATCAGCTTCGAAACCTTTTCATCCGCTTCCTGTCTGCCATATCCCAGATACCTTCGAATCTCTCTCCGGTTAATTTCCATGCATATCACTCCACTTCTCACCAGGACCCGCTTTAAATCCATTACAGAATTTCCGACAGGTTCTCCTTTATTTTTGCCGCCACATCCGGCTTATTCATGGAATACACGTGAATCGCGTCCACTCCATTGGCAATGAGATCGATAATCTGCTCCGTGGCATAGGCGATCCCCGCCTGTTTCATGGCCGCCGGATTATCTCCGAACCGGTCCACAATCGCTTTAAACCGTGACGGCAAATACGTTCCTGAGAGCTGGCAGCTGCGGATGATCTGCTTTACATTCGTCACTGGCATAATTCCAGCCACGACAGGCACCGTAATCCCTTTCTCCCGGATCCGGTACAGATAATTATATAAGATATTATTGTCAAAGAACATCTGGGTAGTCACAAAGTCACATCCGGCTTCCACCTTCTGCTTCAGATAGTCCATGTCGATGGTTTTGCTCACCGATTCCACATGGCCCTCCGGATAACAGGCCGCTCCGATGCAGAAATCGCCGCAGGCCTTGATCTCCCGGATCAGCTCCGAGGCAAAACGGTAATCCGATGCCACAGGCCCTTCCTTCGGGATATCACCGCGCAGAGCAAGGACATTCTCAATTCCCGCGGCCTTTAACTCTTCCAGCACCTGGTGCACCTTTTCTCTGGTGGAGGAGACACACGTAAGGTGGGCCAGCGCCGTCACCTGGTACTCATGATGCAGGGTGGAGGCGATGTCCACCGTATACTGGCTCGTACCGCCTCCTGCTCCGTACGTCACACTCATAAAGGCCGGATTCAGCTTTGCAATCTCAGCCGCCGCCTTTTCTACGGACTCGTACTTATCTTCCGTCTTCGGAGGAAACACCTCGAAGGATAACGTGGGCTTTCCCTGCCCCAGTATGTCTTTGATCTTCATATCGTAAATCTCCTGTCTTTCGTAATATCCGTCCTTACTGCCCCATAAAAATCCGGGCGATCGGCGAATCTGCGGGCAGAATCAGCGTATTGCTGTCTCCCTTTAGAGAAGCCCGCGCCGCTTCCAGCGACCTGGTGTAGGAATAAAAATCAGCCTTCTGCGGATCGCGGTACGCCTCCGCCATAATTCTCATATACTCGGCCTCACCATCCGCCGTAATGGCCGCCGCCTGTGCTTTCGCATCGGAAATGCTGATGGCGATTTCGCGGTCTGTTGTATTTCTGATCTTCTGAGCCTCGGCCTGGCCTTCTGCTGTATAGGTCGCCGCGATCTTGTCGCGCTCTGAAATCATACGCTCATAAACCGCCGCCTTTTTACCGGCAGGCAGGTCCAGCCGCTTTGTCTCTACGGCCAGAAGCTGGATTCCGTATTCAGCCATGCTGTCGCCGACGTTTGTCATAATGGCCTGGGACAGTTCTCCATCCCGGCCGCTGATTACCTCATTCTGGCTCATGCTGCTGATCACATTTTTAACGGAGTTATAAACTACGGTATCGATTCTCCCCTCCGCGTTCGCTACGGAAGAATTCAGTGTCTGCGCAAACTTGAGGGGATCCGTAATGCGCCACAGCACATAGCTGTCGCTTAACATGGTCTTCTTATCCATGGTAATCACGTCAGACGCCGCCAGATCGTACAAGAGGATCTGCTTCGGCAGCGTGTCCGCTGTCTGAATAAATGGAAGCTTCAGTGTAACTCCCGCGGTATCGATGATCCGCTCCACCCGGCCGAACTGCCGGATCAGCTTATACTCATTTTCATTTGTTACTACAACTGAACCTAATAATACTATAATGACGGCCAGTCCTGCAATAGTTCCAGTCACTTTTTTCAATGTTTTTTTCATTCTGCTGCCTCCTCTGCCCCATGATCTGTCTGGCTACCCGTGCTCTGAGTTCCCGATTCGCCCTGCTTCATGCCGCTTTTTCCATCATTTCCTGTACGTTCTCCTGCACTGTTTCCCGGCGAATTCTGTCCCGCCTCGTTATTTCCTGCCTCCTGGGACGCTGCAGCTCCCGCTGCGCCCGTAAAGCTGTCTAAGGGCAGGATCGTATCCGTCTTGCCGGTACCGTCGATGATCACCTTCATTCCCGGCAGCACGTCCTCCATAGCCTCATAGAACATGCGCTTTCTTGTCACTTCCGGATTTTTGCTGTATTCCTCGTACATGGCATTGAACTTCGCCACCTCCGCGTTAGCCTCGTTGACGCGCTGCACCTTTGAGGACTCTGCCTCCTGCAGAATCTTATCCGTCTGCGCCGTAGCCTCCGGAAGTTTTTCATTGCGGTACTTGTTTGCATTGTTAAGCGCTGTTTCCTTGCCCTGTTTGGCGGTCTCCACGGCTTTAAACGCCTCCATCACCTCCGCTGTCGGCGGTTCGGAATCCTGAATTGTGACGTTCACCACGGAAAGTCCCACGTCATGCTGTTCCAGCTTATTCATAACCATCTCTTTCACCCTGGACTGTATCTCATTTTTCCCGGTCGTCAGCACCGAATCCACATCGTAGCTTCCGATGACGGTACGGATACAGCTTCTGCTGATATTCTGCAAAATGGCGAATGGGTCCTGAGACGCATACACGGCCTTCACCGGATCCACCACCTTATATTCTACGAAAAAGTCCACATTTACAAAATTGTAATCACTGGTAATCATCAGAGAGTCCGCTTCCTCCGACTGGTTATCCGATGGATCGTAACCGATCGCCACGCCCTGTATGGTGGTATTCACCTTCTGTACCCGCTGGATAAACGGAATCTTAAAATGCAGCCCGGGTTCCGCAACCGTCTTCGCCGATCCGAGGGTTGTCAGCACCGCCTGCTCCTGTTCCTGAATGTTATAAACAGAGCCAATCCCTATGACAGGAATCGCTATCACCAAGACCGCTATCACTCCTGATTTCTTGAGCAGACCTGTTATCTTATTCAACTTTGGTTTCTTACTGGGATCAAATGTTTCCATATTTTCTCCGCCTTTCTTTCTGTCGTTTTTCTGGTTTCTCTCGTAAAGGGCATGGAAAACGCGGCCGCGTTTCCTTTATGCAGACTATGAAGTCCCATAAAGCAAGCTTTCCTATGTAATAAAAAAAGACCTTTACTGACAGCCATCTGGTTATCAATAAAAGTCTTGCACATTTCATAAGTATGCGGATAAAGGTTCCTTTATCGTTCTGACGCAATCTTATCCAGCCCCGGGGCTGGAAGCTACTCCCTCTTACGATTGATGATACTATATCACAATCCGGTTACATTGTCAAGAAAATATCATATCATTCCTGACACCATATCTTCCCAACTCCAAGCCCCCTTACCTACAACTCTGAGCCCAACTCAGGATCATTATACGATGCATAGACATAAAGGGCATCTTCCCCCTCATATCTGTAAATTTCAATGATAAACAGCCCTTCATAGATATAGCTGCTCTGCTCCTGCTGCACAATATCTCTGGCTTCCTCCATAATCTCATCTGCCTTCCGGTCTTCCGCCGCAATTCCGCTGCTCTCCTCTGTCGCAGTCAGGAAACGCTCCAGAAAGGCCAGTGAGGCTTCGCTGCTGTAAAGTCTGGTCGCATAATCATGAAGTTCATTGGTCGCAGTGTCATAGTTCACATCGATATACTGGTCTGTGTACTCGTCGTCCCGCGTCTCACTCAGGTTATCCTCCAGATAGAGGCTTCTGATGCTTTCAAAATAAGACGTATCGTCGTATAAGTAATTATCCGTATAGAGTTCGTCGGAATCAAGCTTATAGCCAAAGTCAGAACTCTCGACAGCAGCCAGCAGCTGCTCACTCACATAAACGCCATCCGCCGGAAAATGGTAGTAAGCCATACATGGTTCGCCCGCTTCTATCACGTCCTCATCATTCAGCCTCGTAAAGTCGGATTCATAATCATAATTATATGCCTCCGTCGTCTCCGCAGCTCCTTTGAGGTAATCGCTTAAGTAGCCTTCCAAGTTTGTAAAGGCAACCATGGCAATGGTGACAAGGCCGACAGCAGCCATAATCAGAACGGTTTTTCCTGCGTTGCTTTTCTTCCCCTCCGGCTTCATACTTCCGCTTCCTGTCGGACGGCTTCCCGCTCCATAACCGCCTGCGGCTGTACGGTACGCCCCGGAACCTTCTGCAGGATTCCTGTATGATCCGTTTATACTGCCCGTTCCTGCCTGCTCTGATGCTCTTGTCTGTCCCTGCTTCGACGCCGCTCCTGGCGTCCGTCCTCCACCGGAAGCAGCTGCGCCCGAAAAAGGACTCTGAACAGGCTTATTTGGAGCTGTACCGCCTTGAACCGGACCACCTTGAACCGGACGGCCAGCCAAACTGCCATAAGCAGTACTGGCAGGATTACCGCTTTCTCCGTGGTGATCCGCCTCCAGATATGGATTATGGAAGCCGCACTCCGTCTCATTCTCCGAATGTCTCTCATTGAGATAGTAATCTACGTTCTGCGTATAGGGATTCCTGATCACCCTTCTGCAGCGCGGACAGTAATTCCCCGCATTTACAGGAAGGTCACAGACCGGGCACATCTTCTTTATCATCGCACTTTCCCCCTCTTTCTCCGTCGTATTATAAAGCTCACAGCACCTTATCCAAGTACGAGATGAGCCACCGCGATCTCATCGTCCTCGCGGAAGCCCTGCGCGCAGACCAGGATATTGTATACATATTGACTATCCAGCCCTGTCATTTCCGAAATCTTCTCGATGTTGTTTCCCTGCAAAGTCAGCTCCATCACACGATGCACATCCTCCGCCGTCTTCTTTAAGAGCTCGTCGTGATTGGACTGAAGCTTCATCCCATCCGTCTGTAAATCCTCTTCGGTAATAAAATCTTCCAGGGACAGCTCTTTCTCCCCTTCCCCGCTCTTATAATACTCTTCCGACATCTCCCAGTCTTCACCCTGGTTTTTCTTTTCTTCCGACATAAAGTATCTCCTCCGTTTAAAACAAGGGGTGCTGCAGGTAGTCCTAGCGCTTTGCTAAGGCCATCTGCAGCACCCCCCATTATTCAATCCTGTGTTACGACGCGGCGCAGCACAGCATCTTATCTCTTGTTCTTTAAGAAATCCGGAATATTGATCTGAACTTCTCTGTTTACGGTTGGTCTGTAAGGCTGTCCGGCACCCTGGGAAGCACCTGGTGCACCGGCCTGTCCGCCATAATTTGGCTTGTTGTAGTTTGGATTGTATCCCTGGTTTCCATAGTTTGGATTGCCGTAGTTCGGGTTATAATTCGGATTGTAAGCAGGTGCGGTTGCCGCAGCTTCCTGATTCGGGTTAGGATTCTGGTTCTGCGCCGGCTGTGCCGCCGGTTTCTGCGGTCTCGTATAGCCGGTTGCGCTGCCGCCAAAGCTTGTCATGACCTTGCCGACAGGAGTCTCATTCCCCATATCGAGGCCGGTGGCAATAACGGTTATACTGGCTTCATCCTGAGCCGTCTCGTCATACATGGCGCCAAAGATGATGTTGGCTTCGTCTCCTGCCATCTCCTGAACGTAGCTGGCCGCTTCGTTGGCCTCGATCAGGCTGATATCGCCGGAAATATTGATGATAACGTGGGAGGCACCCTCGATGGTGGTCTCCAGCAGCGGGCTGGATACGGCCTGCTTCACGGCATCGAGAGCCTTCTCGTCGCCCTTCGCCTTGCCGATACCGATATGTGCGATGCCCTTGTCCGTCATGACGGTCTGAACATCGGCGAAATCCAGGTTAATCAGGCCTGGAACGTTGATTAAGTCTGTAATGCCCTGTACTGCCTGCTGAAGGACTTCATCCGCCTTCTTTAACGCATCCGGCATGGTGGTACGCCTGTCCACAATCTCAAGCAGACGGTCGTTAGGAATCACAATTAAGGTATCAACGCTCTCTTTTAAGCGCTCGATACCTGCGATCGCATTCGACATACGTGTCTTTGCCTCAAAGCGGAACGGCTTTGTGACAACACCGACTGTCAGAATCCCCATATCTTTTGCAATCTTGGCAACAACGGGAGCCGCACCGGTTCCTGTTCCGCCGCCCATACCACAGGTAACGAACACCATGTCCGCGCCCTTCATGGCCTGAGCCAGTTCCTCAGAGCTCTCCTCGGCAGCCTTCTCACCGATCTCAGGCTTAGCGCCTGCTCCGAGTCCCTTTGTCAGTTTCTCTCCGATCTGCATAGCCGTAGGGGCTTTGCAAAACTGAAGTGCCTGCTTGTCTGTATTAATTCCGATGAATTCTACACCGGCGATACTCTCATCAATCATACGGTTTACTGCGTTGTTTCCGGCACCGCCCACACCGATTACCAGAATTCTTGCAGCATTATCCGCCTCATTTATCTTAATCTCTAACAAGATTATATCCTCCTTTAACCATAAACAGCTTACTCTATAGACCTATCTAATATAATATTTGATTTTACCGAAAATATCAACCACTTTTTCAACAAAATTATAAGTTCTGAATGGAAATTTTATTTATTTTTTACAAACCGGTACGATGTGGCCGTCTCAGCCTCGTCATATGTATCGAGATACAGAGTCCCAGCAAGGCCGGTCAGCACGGGAAGCTGATCCTTCAGCTCGGAAATCTTGCCGCTCATCTGGTCGTTGCTTCCGAGATAAACGGTGATGTCCCCCAGGATTAAACTGGCGTTGCCGTGAGTATCGTACTGGATCCTGTCCACCGTAATCTCATGAGTCGACAGCAGCTGTGTCAGATTCAGGATCTCATCGAAGATCCTGGTGTTTTCCACGGGAAGGGGCTGATGCAGGGCGATATGGCCGAACTTCAGTCCTGTTACCCATGGAATTCCCTCCAGCTTATTGCTGGAGCTCTCCACGATGATACCATCCTTGTCGAAATACATATAACTTCCCATATAGGAGACGTATCCGACCACGCTCTTCTCGTAAACGATGATTTCCACCCTCGTCGGGCTCTGGAATACGATTTTATAGTCTTCTACAAACGGAATCTGTTCATGTTCCTTAAAATGATCCTTGTAAAAGCAGTAAATCGTATTCCGGTCCCACTTATCCTGAAACAGCAGACCGCGCAGTTCATCGGCGGTATACTGTTTATTCCCCGTTACTGTAATCTCTGTAATCCGGATGGACATTAAGATTACCGCCAGTAAGACGATAACCGCCGCCACAATTCCGATTACGATTCTTCGTTTGCTTTTTTCTGGTCTTATCATTCCATTCCTCTAATCACAGCGCCAAGGCTCTTTAAGTCCCGGCAGATATCTTCATACCCCCGCTCGATGTGGCTGCAGTCTGTAATCTGTGTCACACCACGGGAGGCCAGACCCGCGACCACCAGTGCGGCGCCGCCGCGTAAATCCCTGGCCCTTACGGCTGCGCCCGTTAAAGGGTACAGCCCGCGGATCTCTGCCCTGTTATCCTCTATTATAATATCTGCGCCAAGTTTCTGCAATTCTTTTACAGTGCCAAATCTTCCCTCAAATACAGTTTCTTCCATACGGCCGGTTCCCTCAGCGGCGGCCATCACCGCCATCATTGGCGACTGTAAATCCGTCGGAAACTGCGGATAAGGACCCGTCACAACTGAATACTCTGCCGGGCGCCCTGTCATGGTCACGGAAATTCGGTCGTCATACCTCTGTATGGCGGCTCCCATCTCCTCCGCACAGCGCAGCACCGCCTCCATATGGGATGGCCGGATTCCCGTCAGGGTCACACAGCCCTCCGCGGCCATGGCCGCACAAAGATAAGTGCCGGCCACAATCCTGTCGCCGGTTACGGTAAATATGGAATCATGCAGGCTAAGTACCCCTTCAATGAACAGTGTTGAACTTCCCACCCCGTGGATCCTGGCTCCCATGCCGATTAAAAACAGGCACAGCTCTTCGATCTCGGGCTCCCTGGCAGCGCCGTGAATCACTGTCACGCCATCCGCCAGCACGGCGGCCATGAGGGCATTCTCGGTCGCTCCCACGCTGGGAAACGGGAAGTAGATGTCGGCTCCCGTCAGTTCATTCGCAGTGACTAAAAGCTCCTCTCCGTCCTCTTCTACCCGGGCCCCCAGCGCGTCAAGCGCCGTCAAATGCAGGTCAATGGGTCTTTCCCCGATCGAGCAGCCGCCGGGAAAACTGGTAACGGCTCTCTTCATCCGTCCTAACAGCGGCCCTGAAACAATGATCGAGGAGCGCATACTCTTCACAAACTCTTTCGGTATTTCCGTCTCTGTAACTACGGATGCATCAATCTTCAGCCGGTTTCCTTCCAAACGGCATTTACAGCCGATACTGTCAAGTATCCCCAGCATACAGAACACATCCTGTATCCTGGGGACATTTTCTATCACTGTCGTGCCTTTATGAAGAATTGCCGCCGCCATCATAGGCAGAACGGCATTCTTGGAACCCTGGATCTTTATCTCACCTTCTAAGGGCGTAAGCCCCTGGACTTCTATGACCGACAATCCGATACCTCCCGTGGCTTCTTATATACTATCCTATGTAAAAAGCGGGAAAAAGGTTATCACATTCCGCCGAATAAAATGAGGGGGACTTTCACCTTTCCAGACGTATCTGATTGGAAACGCTCAAAACCATGCCCATTTCCATCATCAGGAACAAAACCGACGTACCTCCATAGCTGATAAAGGGAAGCGTGATTCCGGTGTTGGGAATGGTGTTGGTAACTACGGCGATATTTAAGATAACCTGGATCGCAATGTGCCCCATGACACCTACGACCAGCAGGGCACCGAATAAATCCGGCGCGTTGTCTGCAATCAGCATAAAACGGTAGATCATGAACAAAAAAATCAGGATCACCGACACGGCTCCGAAGAGCCCCAATTCCTCACAGATGATGGAGAAAATCATATCATTCTGCGCCTCGGGTACGAATCCCATCTTCTGGATACTCTCCCCTAAGCCTCTTCCCACCAGTCCGCCGGAACCGATGGCGTATAACCCCTGAAGCACCTGATAGCCGCCGGTGGACGGGTATTTCTCCGGCTCCAGCCAGACGAAGATACGGCTTAACTGATACTCCTTTAACAGACCGATCTTCTCCAGGGCGGTTGCAATGGGACCGGCAAACGCCAGCACCCCCACGCCCGCGAATCCGCAGGCAAAAAACGGCCATTTTTTCTTACATGCCACAAACAGCATGACAAACGCGATTCCTGCAATGATTATACCGGAACTTAAGTTGTTGGCTGCTACAATTCCGGCGATAGGCAGCGTGGTGACAATCACCAGCAGCACGCCTCTCTTTTCGTTGATATTCTTGCCCATCTGCACGATCATGGATGCCAGCATGACGATCAGGGCAATCTTTACAAACTCTGTTGGCTGAATGGAGGCACCGCCCACTCCGAGCCAGCGCTTCTTACCGTTTCTCTCGATACCGAACAGTGCTGTGGCAATCATCAGCACATAGGAAAGGACGTAGGCCAGAACGGCAAATCTTGCGTACCAGTGGTAATCCATCTTGGAGATAATCAGCATAATGACAAAGCCGGCCAGTGCAATCTTCGCCTGTCTCATCATAAAATAGGCCGCATCATCATACTTTATCTGGGCAGCGTAGGAGCTGGAACTGTATATCATAACCAGACCGAACACGGTCAAAAATATCACCGTAAACAGCAGGCTGTAATCATAAAAACGGCGCGGTTTGTTTTTCTTTTTGTTAGGCCTGTTTTCCGCCATCTCATTCCTCCTCGCCAAAACTTTAGTGAGCGATAGCCGCATCCTGTTACAGACTGCGCACGCACTCCTTGAAAACATCACCCCGTTCCTCGTAATTGTTAAACATCCCCCAGCTGGCGCAGGCGGGTGACAACAACACGTATTCTCCGGCATTCGCATAGGATGCGCAAACTCTGACCGCCTCCTGCATGTCTTCCGCATACATGACATTGGTGAAGCCGTGTCTTGCGGCACATTCGGCGATTTTCTCTCTCGTCTGGCCTAAAAGGACCATGTATCTCACCTTTTTGCCGAAGGATCTGATCCATTCGTCATACTCGGAATTCTTATCGTAGCCTCCCGCGATTAAGATCGTAGGGCCAGGCATGGCATTAACCGCCTGGATCGCCGCGTCGGGATTCGTTCCCTTGGAATCGTTATAGTACTTCACCCCCGCCTTCTCTGCCACGAACTCGATCCGGTGTTCCACCGCCTTAAAGTCCCTGATCACGCTCTGTATCGTCTCAAGCGGCACTCCCAGCTCCATGGTTATGGCAGGGGTCCTTTTACCCCTCCGCAAGGGTTTTGCCCGCCGCCGCCATGACGTTTTCGTGGTTGTGGCGGCCCAGCAGATTCATGTCATGGATATTTATGATCTCCATGCGCACGCCGTCGTGGTTCCTTACAATCATATCGCCATCCAGGCAGATGCCCTCAGAGAGAAGCTCCCTGCTGCTGAAATAGATGACGCGCGGGGTCACAGTCTCTCCGAATCGCCGCAGAACCGGATCGTCGTAATTGAGGATGCAGGCATCCTCCTTCGTCTGATTCTTTGCAATCCCTTTCTTAACATCTATGTAGCAGTCCATCGTCTTATGGCGGTTTAAATGGTCCGGCGTAATATTCAGGATCGCGCTCACGTCGGGTTTAAAATCCGTAATGGTCTCCAGCTGAAAGCTGCTGATCTCCGCGACCGTATAAGACTGGTCTGTCGTGCGGAGCGCGGTGGACGTATACGGTGTTCCGATATTTCCTACTACAAACACCTCTTTATAGTACGCGCTCATGATCTCACCGACCAGAGAGGTCGTCGTCGTCTTTCCGTTTGTCCCCGTTATGGCTGCCAGCTTTCCCCTGGCATAATGGTATGCAAGCTGGATCTCACTCCAGATCGGGACCTCGCAGGCCTTCAGCACCTCGACAAACGGGGCATCAAGCGGGATACCAGGACTGATAACGCAGAGCTCCACGTCCTTTAGCGCCTCCTTCGTCAGCTCTCCAAGGAGCACTTCAATTGTCTCGTCCTCTTTAAACTGTCCCCGGACCGCCTCCGCGTCAAGCGCCTCATTGCTGTCGTAGAGAATCACTTCGTGTTCTGTATCGAGTGCCATTCTGGAAGCGGCAATTCCACTCTTTCCGCTCCCTGCAACTAATATTTTCTGACTCATAGGTTACTCTCCTTCTTTACAGTCCAAGGTATGCCAGCAGGCAGAGAATCGCCGTCACAATAGAGAAAACGGCAACAACCCTGGTCTCGGACCAGCCGCACATCTCAAAATGGTGATGGATCGGCGCCATCTTAAAGAATCTCTTTCCGCCTGTTTTTCTAAAATACGTAATTTGTATAATATCTGACAGAACTTCTACCAGATAAATAAATCCAATGATCGCGATAAAGATCGGCATCTGCATCATGTAGGCGCTGGACGCCACGAAACCGCCGAGCGCCAGGGAACCGGTGTCTCCCATAAACACTCTGGCCGGATAGACGTTAAACAGCAGGAAGCCCAGGAGACTGCCTACGACCGCGCCTGTGATCGGGCTGATCCCCGCTCTCTCCCCCAGGGCCACCACGGTTAAGAAGGTGGCCACCAGGATCGTCACGCTGGTGCAGAGTCCATCGAGACCGTCGGTGAAGTTCACACCGTTGTCGGTTCCCAGCACAACAAAGAACAGAAATGGCACGAAGAATATCCCGAGGTCGATATAGAGGCCATTTTCGAAGCCTCCGGTAAATGGAATCAGCATGCTCGTTCCCACTGCCTTGGAGTTGAGCAGGTAATATGCAAAGACGCCCGTAATGATAAACTGTCCGATTATCTTCTGTAAAGGCTTAAGCCCTTCGGAGCGTTTCATGACGATCTTAATATAATCATCCAGAAAACCTACGATTCCAAAACCAACGGTCATGAACAGAATCGGTATGATCTTCGGATAATCCTTCACGTAGAACAGAGAAGTAATGATAATGCTGGTCAATATGATCAGACCGCCCATAGTGGGAGTGCCCTGCTTTTTCAAATGGCTTTCCGGTCCCTCTTCCCGGACCTGCTGACCAAATTTTAATCTGTGGAGAAATGGTATTACTATAGGGCACAGTATCGCGCTTATGGCAAACGCTATGATAATCGCCAGTATCGTCTCGTTAATCATGTCACACCTCAATATTTTATGTATTCGTACTTTCAGAGCAGCGGTTAATCCCCCTCACTTCGTTCGGCGGAATGGAACACAGTTAGTAGTATACGTCTTTTTTCCTGAATAATCAACTATAGAATCGAAACGAGGAAACAGTTTTTTCCTCTGTTGCTTCAATTCCCAGATAAGGCAGAATATTCTTAAAAATGTCGGCAATGACAGGTGCCGCGATGGTTCCGCCGTAGTAGATTCCCTGCGGTTCATCGATGGTAATCAGGGCGATTACGGACGGATTATCCGCCGGTGCAAAGCCGATAAAAGACGAAATGTACTTCTTTAAGCTTCTCGGAAGTTTTTCCGAAGTGGCCGTTTTTCCGCCGATGCGGTACCCCTCCAGATACGCCTTTTTTCCGCTGCCCTCGGAGACGACCTTTTCCAGAATATAGCGCATGGTTTCGCTCGTTTCCGCAGAGACGATCCCTTCCTTCACCGGGTAGGTAAAGTTGTGAATCACCTCGCCGTCGGCGCTGACGGCTCCCACGCCAAAGTGGGGCGTCACCCGGTTGCCGCCGTTTACGATGGCAGAAGCCGTGGTAATCAGCTGCATGGGGGTAATCTGGAAGGACTGGCCGAAGGAGACCGTGGCCAGCTCCACCAGCCCCATATTCTCTTTCTTATGCATGATGGTGGCGGCCTCGCCGGGCAGATCGATTCCCGTCTTTCCCTTCAGGCCAAACTGTTCAAAATACTTGTAGTAATTATCCACTCCCAGGCGCTGGCCCACATCGATCAGAACCGGGTTGCAGGAGTTCATCATTCCCTGCAGAAATGTCTCGGAACCATGGCCCCCCACCTTGTGACACCGGATCTTCCTGTCCTCCACGATCCGGAAGCCGGGACAGGAGAAATGGTCTTCCAGATTCACCACTCCCGCTTCCAGCCCCGCGGCGGCCGTCACGATCTTAAACGTGGAGCCTGGCTCGTAAGTATCGTTGATGCAGGGATTACGCCACATCTGGTTCAACAGCTCCTGCTTCTCCTTGGCGCTCACATCTCCCGGGTCCTCCGGAAGCGTGAACGGGTCGTTTAGATTGAATTCCGGAGCGCTTACCATAGCCATGATCTCTCCGTTCTGCGGATTCATGACAATGATGGAGACCCGCTTCGCGCCTTTCTTCTCCATCACCTGGTACGCAGCCTGCTCACAGTACTTCTGGATATTTACGTCCAGACTCACATGCAGATCCTGCCCGGCGATGGGCTCGATCCGGTCCTCCGCCGCATTTTCAATCTCAATACCCGCTGCGTCAGACATGGTCAGAATCTTCCCGTTCATCCCCTTTAAGTAATCCTCGTACTTGACCTCCAGACCTATGATTCCCTGGTTATCCCCTCCTGTAAATCCCAGCACCTTGGATGCCAGGCTGTCGTAGGGATAGTACCGCTTGTAGTCCTCATCCACCTTCACCCCGGCCAGATGGTACGTCCTGATCTGGTCCCCCAGGGCTTTGTCCACATTGGTCTTAATAATCTCCCTGGAACTGTATTTTTCTACCTTTTTTCTGACAGAATCTTCCTCGATTCCCAATTCTTTGCTTAAAACTGCCACCACCTGATCCGGTTCCTCTATCTGATTGTGGATGACCGAAATGGTGCAGACGGTCCTGTTGGTGGCGATGACGGTTCCATTGGCATCAACGATATTGCCTCTGGCCGCTTTGATTGTTCTCTCTCTTTCATGCAAGTCCTCCGCCATGGCACTGTAATGGGCGGATCGGAAAATCATAAGAAAAAACAGCCGCCCCATTAGTCCTGTCATGGCAAGAAATAACAGGAAAAACAGGATGGCTATCTTCTCTCTGTGATGTGTTTTATTAGAATTCATACGCTGCTCCACCGTCATCATTGTTACAGTATATGAAATTCCTGCGCTTTTATTCTTCCTTTGTCTCCGTTTCGGAAGCTTCTGTGGACGAGGAGGCGGTCGTCGGGATCCGCGCCGGATTCGTCTGTCCAGGCAGCGCGCCCGGCAGACCGTAGCCTTCCTCCTCGCTCGGACCGATTACCGCTTCTTCCGAAGGATCGAGAGCCTCCGGCGGAATTGTCTCTCCATTTTCCAGTGTACCCACTTCCGTGCTCTCTTCTGTTCCTTCTTCCGTGGAACCCTCTGTGGAGCTGCTGATCCCTTCCTCTGAAGGCAGTTCTGCCTGTCCGCCTTCCGGAAGTGACGGCGTGATATCTGTATCCGGGAATATATTTAAATAAGGAAGAATCTCAGTCATAATCTTCTGGAAGATTTTGCTTGCATACGTACTGTGAGCCTGTTCCTCTACGTGCGGCTCGTCCACTACCACATATACGAGAACCTGTGGATTATCGGCGGGCGCATAGCCACAGAAGGATACGACGTAGTTTTTCTTGTCACGTCCGACCTTCTCGGCCGTTCCTGTTTTACCCGCGATTTTATAACCCTCTACCTTAGCGGCAGATCCGGTACCGCCCTGGGCGTTTACCGTCTTATAGAGCGCTTCGTTGATAAACTTCGTGGTAGATTCTGAAACAGTCTCGCGGACCAGAACCGGATCCATCTTCTTCACAATAGATCCCTGCTCGTTTAAGATCTGTTTCACCACATGGGGCTCGTAGTAGGAGCCGCCGTTTATGACGGAGCAGTACGCCGCCGCCATCTGGATCATGGAACAGTTAAAGTTCTGACCAAAGGCATTGGTTGCGAGGGAAGCCGGATCGGCTGTCTCCGCGTTGTACATAAGCGTCTTGTTGTCCGCCTCGCCAGGAAGATCGATTCCGGTTTTTGAGCCGAAGCCAAACTGCTGCTGGTATTTATAGAATTTCTGTTTTCCTACTTTCTGGGCAATGTGCATCATAACGACATTACACGATTTCATAAGGCCCTGCTCCACCGTCAGATCGCCGTGACCGTACCGGTTTACACAGCTGATCGGCCATCCGCCGATCTCCAGCTTTCCGTTACACGTATACGTCTCATTACCGGTGATGGAGCCTTCCTCCAGGCCCGCCGCCACGGTGAATATCTTGGCGGTAGAACCAGGCTCGAAGCCGTCGCTGATACAGAAATTACGCCAAGTCTGATTCCACGCCACCTGTTTTCCGAAGGACATGATCTCATCATTGGAATAGTGGGCGTAGACGTTGGCCTCCGTCAGCGGCTCTGCGTCCTTATTCTTTCGGTGGTAGTCGTCTATGGCTTCCTGAATGCCCAGCTGCTTCACCACATCATCGGTGTACTCCGGACGGAGCTGCCTCGGATTGTTTAAATCAAAGGTCTTATCATTGGCCATGGCCAGGACCTCGCCATTATTGGGATCCATGACGATGACGCCCACCCGCTTGCTTCCGACCTCCTGCTCCCACTCCGTGATATATTTCTCAACGATCTTCTGAACGTTTGTATCAATGGTGGAAACGACCGTGTTGCCGTTGGATGCCGGCTTGATCACCCGCTCCAGATTAGAATCGTCATTTAAATAGCCGTACTCCCTGCCGTTGGTTCCCATCAGCGTGGAGTTATAGTACTGCTCAATGCCGCCGCTTCCATCCATGCCGTCGTCTCTGGCAAAGCCGATCACATTGCAGCCCACGGAGTTATACGGATAAATTCTCTTATACTCATCCTCAAACCAGATGCCGCGGATGCCCTTTCCCTCTCCAGCCTTCTTAAACTCTTCCCGTTTTTCTTCCTTATATTTCTCGAAGTTTTCTTTCTGGTCGTAAGTCAGCTGCTTGGCGTAACGGATATAGTACTTGTCCTTTTTCTCGTTGATCAGATTCATCATCTCCGTCCGGTCATAACCGAAACAGTCTACCAGAGCGTTCACAGAGGCCTCTAAGTAGGCGTTGGAATCCGACATAATCTGCTTGGGATCCAGGATCAGATTATACACTTTCTCACTCGTCGCCAGATACGTTCCGTTGCGGTCCAGAATATCGCCCCGCCGGAATGGTATGGTACGGCTGTCGTACTCCTGCTGCGACAGCACAATCTGATTAAAATCGTCCTTTTTATTGGTCATTAAATCGTACAGGACCATAACCAATGCAAACAAAGCCAGCGTAACTACCAGGACGGTAATCGCCAGCTTTTCCTGCATGTATCTTGGAAATATCTTGGTTTTTCTATTTTTCTGCCTGTTAGTGTTTCGGGATGTCTTCATTCTGCCTTACATACTCACTTTCCGTCTTATCATACTGAAGAATCTGATTCTTATTAGCGTAGACCATGCCAAGTTCCTCTGTAGCAACCTTGTACACATGATCCAAATCAACGGAAGTATTAATATTCGTCTGCAGGGCATCGTTTTCAGTCTTTAACGTTTCCAGCTCCGACTCCAGGCTCTCGATCGTATGAATTCTCGTCGTGATGGAAGACTGAAGATGGAGATAATTTACACATAAACAGAGCGTACAGACTGCTGCGATGGTCAGCATAATAACATAAGGCAAATCCATCTGTAAGGCTTTTTCACGATTCCGTCTGACTTTATGGTTCACTGCCGGACGGCGTACTTCATCTGGTGAACGTCTTACCGGTACGCGTGCAGGTTCCAGCTTACGGACAGTATTCCCCTGTACGTAGGCAGCACTACGGTAAGAATGCACATTCTTTCTAGCAGCCATGCTCTTTTCCTCCCTTTTTAAATCCGCTCAAATACTCGAAGCTTCGAACTCTTCGATCTCTTGTTCCCTTCAATCTCTTCTTCTGACGGTACAACCGGTTTTCTGGTGATTACCCGGCCTTTGCTGACTTTGCCGCAGACACAGACTGGAAAATCCGGCGGACAGGTACAGGGATTCTCATTATTGCGGAAGCGAATCTTTACGATCCGGTCTTCCAGCGAATGAAAGGTGATGACAGCCAGCCTTCCACCCGGTTTCAATAAGTCGATCATCGTATCAATAGAATTATTTAGGACCTCCAGCTCCTGATTCAGTTCAATCCGAATTGCCTGGAACGTCTTCTTCGAAGGATGGCCGCCCACTGCACGAACTTTCGCAGGAACCGCTTCCTTAATAATCTCTGTCAATTCTCCTGTTGTCTCAATCCGTTTTGTCTCTCTGGCCCTCACGATATGCTTTGCGATATTCTTTGCGAACTTGTCCTCTCCGTAGTCACGGATAATTCTGTATAAATCAAACTCGCTGTACGTATTCACAATATCGGCGGCCGTCTGTGTGTTTCTCTGATCCATCCTCATATCCAGCGGAGCGTCGTCCTCCCGGTAGGTGAATCCCCGTTCCGGTGTGTCCAGCTGATAGGAGGATACTCCAAGGTCCAGATAAATACCGTCTGCCTTTTCGATTCCTAAATCCTTTAGTACCGATTGTATCTCTTCGTAATTGCTTCTCACGATCGTAACTCTGTCTTCATAGTCACGAAGCCGTTCCGATGCCGCCGCGATGGCGTCTGCATCCTGGTCAATTCCGATTAATCTTCCGTATTCCCCGAGGCGTCTGCATACTTCCAGAGCATGTCCGCCGCCCCCAAGCGTTCCATCCACATAAATTCCATCTGGTTTTACATTCAGGCTGTCAATGGTTTCGTAAAGCAGCACTGACTTGTGTTCAAACATCATATTCCAAGTCCTTCCATATTCTCAGCGATTTCTTCCATATCATCGTATGTATTGGCTGCTGTCCACGCATCCTTGCTCCAGATTTCAATGCGGCTTCCTACACCCACAAGCACTGCATCTTTTTCGATGCCTGCAAATTCACGGAGCACAGCCGGAAGAAGAATTCTTCCCTGTTTGTCCACTTCACAGGAAGATGCACCTGCCAGAAAGAATCTGTTAAACTTTCTGGCGTTAGTGTTGGTCAGCGGCAGGCTTTTCAATTTTTCTTCGAGGGCTTTCCATTCTTCGTTATCATACACAAATAAACAGCCATCCAAGCCCTTCGTCACGACGAACTCTTCACCAAGCTGTTCTCTGAACTTCGATGGGACGATCAAGCGCCCTTTTGCATCGACTGTATGATTGTATTCGCCCATGAACATACTAATCACCTGCTTGTACGTCAGAGAGAGAGCTTACACCACTCTTCCTCCATTCTCTACCACTTTGTACCACTTTCCACCACTTGTAGATTAATTTTAGTACATTTGTAAGGAAATAGCAAGGAATTTTTCTAAAAAAGAATAAAAAAATAAGGCGGCAACGAATGGTTTCGTTACCGCCTCCAGATATGCCGTGTCTCTAATACCCGGCTACTATATATTGTTCTATCAGTTGATCCAGCTCTACACTTCTCTTATAAACAGTGCTGCTGTCCTGCTCGGTGTCTATACTTCTGTTTAATTTATCTCTTGCCTCTTCAATCTTATAGATCAACTCTTCTTTTGAAATCATATCAGTCTTCTCCTTTGCTCTTTAATCGTATCTGTCTGTGTTTCCAGATGAGCACCAAAGCTGATATCACCACTAATACCAATGACAATGCCTGAGATACTGCAATTCCTGTGTTAAAGAATATAAGCTGGTCCGTCCTGAGCCCTTCGATCCAGACTCTCCCCAGACCATATCCCAGCAGGTAAATAAGAAGCATTTCCCCATTAAACTTCTTACGTTTGCGATACCATAGCATGAATATTAACACGCCTAAATTCCAGACTGATTCATAGAGAAAGGTCGGATGCACCTGTATATACTCGACACCGTCCTTCACAATCAGGTGGTTTAATAGGTCCTGAGATATCATGCTCTCGTTGACCAGCGCTCTTCTGATTCTCATGGCAAAAAGGCTGTCCGTGTATCCGCCAAACGCCTCACAGTTAAAGAAGTTTCCCCATCTTCCTATAATCTGTCCGGTTATCAGTCCAAGGCAGCCGCTGTCAGCCATTGAAAAGAAAGAAAGCTTTTTCTTTCTTGTATAAACAGTCAGCGTTATGACCGCAGCAATCACGCCGCCGTATATGGCCAGTCCGCCTGCCCTTAAGTTTAAAATTGAAATCAGGTTGTCCCTGTAATTCTCCCAGTCAAAAATGACATAATAGATACGAGCTCCTATAATAGAAAAGATAATTCCATACAGAGCAAAATCCAGATAAATATCCGGGTCCTGTCCCCTCCTTTTCGCGTCGCTCGTCGCAACCCAGAGACCAGCCAGTATTCCAATTCCTATGATAATCCCGTAAAACGCTATGCGGAATCCAAATATCGAGATACTGTTCTGCAAATGGTCAATCGTAATACCCAAATGCACAAAACTAATATCTGCCGTATTTGCCATTGTTTTCTCCTTTCATGTTTTCTTTATTTTACCCCGTGATATGCCAAAAATCAAACATATTCGCCCGACATATTCGACCATAATTCGACAAAAACAGGCGCGAGTTCAGTTTGACTCTTTTATTTTTATGGATAATATGCTATTCTATATTAGTTGCAGGAAAAAATCAACCTTAAAAATGTTTAATAAAATAGAGGAAGGTAATGAATTATGAAATTAGGTATTGTCGGACTGCCGAATGTAGGTAAAAGCACATTATTCAACTCTCTTACAAAGGCCGGCGCAGAATCGGCCAACTATCCGTTCTGTACGATTGATCCAAACGTAGGCGTGGTTCCCGTGCCGGATGTACGTCTCGGAAAGCTGGCTGCGCTCTATGACTCAGCAAAGATCACGCCCGCAGTCATTGAATTCGTAGACATCGCAGGACTCGTGAAAGGCGCTTCCAAGGGTGAAGGTCTTGGTAACCAGTTCCTTTCCAACATCAGAGAAGTGGACGCCATCGTGCACGTTGTCCGCTGCTTTGAGGACGGCAATGTCATCCATGTGGATGGCAGCGTGAATCCTTTAAGAGATATTGAAACTATCGATTTAGAGCTTATCTTCTCCGATTTAGAGATTCTGGAGAGACGAATCTCCAAGACGGCAAAGAGTGCCTTTAACGACAAATCTCTCGCCAAAGAGCTGGAGATCTTAAAAGCAGTGAAGGCTCACTTAGAGGATGGCAAGCTGGCCCGCAGCATGGAGTTTGAAGATGACGATGCTCAGGAATTCGTTTCCTCCTTAAATCTTCTCACCTACAAGCCGGTGATCTTCGCCGCCAATGTAAGCGAAGACGACTTGGCCGACGACGGCGCTTCCAATGAATACGTAAAGGAAGTCCGCAGCTTCGCCGCAGAAAACGGCAGCGAAGTCTTCGTCATCTGTGCCCAGATCGAGCAGGAGATCGCCGAACTGGAGGAAGACGAGCGCAAGATGTTCTTAGAGGACTTAGGCCTCACGGAATCCGGTCTCGAAAAACTGATTGCCGCCAGCTACCACCTCCTGGGCCTCATCAGCTATTTAACCGCTGGCCCCACAGAGACGAGAGCCTGGACCATTAAAGAAGGAACCAAGGCGCCTCAGGCCGCCGGCAAGATTCACTCCGACTTCGAGCGCGGCTTCATCAAGGCCGAGGTTGTAAACTACCAGGATCTTCTCGATTGCGGTACCTATACGGCCGCCAAAGAGAAAGGCCTTGTCAGAATGGAAGGGAAAGAATACGTCGTAAAAGACGGGGACGTTGTCCTGTTCCGTTTCAACGTATAAGTTCCACTCGTTTCATACCGCAGACCGCGGTTCCCGGCATAAAGGCCGGAAAATAGCAGCGGGAAATCTTTAAAAATAAAGATTTCCCGCTATTATTTTCCCCCAACATGGATTTGACAGATCCCCCCTCATCGCTAAAAATAAAGGAAAGCATTGCCTGACACCAAAGCAGGCTGCAAAAGAAAAGGAGGCTGTCCACACAGATGAAACGATGCATTGCAGCGGCCGGAATAGCAGAGGGACACCAAAACACCAGATCCATAAAGGAGGAATCACAATGTCTATTCCGGCACAAACCATATATCCAAGAACAGGAGACCGGCAGACCGTCTATTTAAACGCGGTCGTCAAAGATCCCAATATTTCCGTCGGTGCCTATACGATGTACAACGATTTCGTGAACGACCCGGTCGATTTCGAAAAAAACAACGTACTCTACCACTACCCGATCAACAGAGACCGCCTGGTTATCGGCAGCTTCTGTTCCATTGCCTGCGGAGCCAGATTTATATTTACAAGTGCAAACCACACGATGACGTCCCTTTCCACGTATCCGTTCCCCTTATTCTTTGAAGAATGGGGCACTCCCATCTCGGAAGTCACAGAATCATGGGACAACAAGGGCGATATCGTCATTGGAAATGATGTCTGGATTGGTTACGAGGCTGTCATCATGTCCGGCGTCAAAATCGGTGACGGAGCGATCATCGGAACGAGAGCCGTCGTAACAAAAGACGTGGAACCCTATACCATCGTAGGCGGGCTCCCGGCAAAACCAATCAGGAAGCGTTACAGCCAGGACATCATCACCCAGCTGGAGGCGGTCCGCTGGTGGGATTTACCTCACGACCAGCTTAAGCAGCTCATCCCGGCTATCCGCGGCGGCAGTCCTGAAGCCCTGCTCCGCGCCTGCCATGCTCTGAACCAATAAAATAACCATTTCACCTATCCGGTTTTTGCCAGGCAAAAGCCGGATACTTTTAATAAGGAGAACATTATGCAAACCTTCCATGCAGAAATCCTCAAAGACACCGCCGGCAGACTCACTTATCTGCCCCTGCCGTTCTCTGCCAGAGAGATTTTCCATCAGCCCAAAGGCACCATTTACGTACAGGGAACCATAAACGGAATCCCTTACCGGAGCAGGCTCCTCTCCCGCGGCAGCGGCTGTTACATTATGCTTATCGACAAAGTCCTGCAAAAATCCCTCGGTTTTTGCGGCCTTCCCCTGCCTGTCTCTGTCACAATGTCCCTCGACGCCCCGGCCCAGCCGTCCGGCAGCCCGGCCGCTCCCAGCCCTTCCCTTTCCCCATGCGCCATGGACACCATCACCGCAGTTAAAACCCGGACAAGCGTACGCCATTACACGGATGCTCCCATAACCCCGGACATCCTAAACACACTCCTGTACGCCGGGATGTGCGCGCCCAGCGCAAAAAACAAAAGGCCCTGGCACTTCCTTCTCCTGGAAGACCGGAACCTCCTCACCGAACTCTCCGACGCCAATCCCAACGCCCGCATGCTGTCCGGAGCCGCCTGTGGAATCGTCGTCTGCGGCGACCGCAATATAGAAGGAACTAACGATTTCCTCTGTGAAGCCTGTGCCGCCGCCACCCAGAACATTCTTCTCTGCGCCCACAGCCTGGCCCTTGGCGCAGTCTGGTGCGGAGTTCTCCCCCACTCCCCCTGGCAAAAGCTGCTGACACAGACCCTAAACCTCCCACCCAAGGTATCCCCCATCACCGTCATAGCCCTTGGTCACCCCGTGCCCTCAGCCACCTCACCCGAAAAAGCCGCCACCTGGGATCCAGCCAAACTCCACCGCGCCACCTGGTAACCCCACATTCCCCCACCGCCCCGCCGAAAAGCTGTGGGTGGGAAGGGGAAGGCGGCGTACCCCCTCGCCATTTACTCCAGCAGCGTATACCCCATTAAGCTCTCATCAACCTCCTTCGCTGCTTCTCTCCCTTCCCGGATCGCCCAGACCACCAGCGACTGGCCTCTCCGCATATCTCCCGCGGTAAACACGTGCCGGGCGTTCGTCTTATACGTTCCGGCCTCAGTCTCCACATTGGTCCCTGCATTCAGCTTCACGCCGAAGGCATCCGCCACATAGCTCTGACTCCCTAAAAATCCGGCGGCAATCAGTACCAGATCGGCAGCTACCTCCTTCTCGCTTCCGGCCACCGGTTCCATTATGATCCGGCCCGACTTTTCATCTTTTTTCGGCTCCAGTGACAGGAGCACGGCTTTTGCCACTCTGCCGTTCTTATCCTTAACGAACTCCTTCACCGTCGCCTGATACATTCTCGGATCGGCGCCAAACACGGCGATGGCCTCCTCCTGGCCGTAATCCGTCTTTGCGACACGGGGCCATTCCGGCCAGCTGTTGTCGGGTGTCCTCTTTTCCGGAAGCTTCGGCATCATTTCCAGCTGAAGAACCGATGCGCAGCCATGGCGGATGGCGGTTCCCACACAGTCATTTCCCGTATCGCCGCCTCCGATGACGATCACGTGCTTTCCTTTGGCCGACAGGTATGACTGATCCTTTAAGTTGGAATTCAGCAGGCTCTTCGTGGTGGATTTAAGGAAATCCACTGCAAAATAAATTCCCTCCGAATCTCTTCCCTGCACCTGAATGTCGCGGGGATTGGACGCGCCGCAGGCCAGTATCACGCGGTCAAAATCCTTTAAGATGTCCTTTGCCTTGTGGTTCTTCCCCACATCGGCTCCCGTGACAAAAGAGATTCCTTCCTCTTTCATTACATCCACCTTGCGGTCGATCACCCATTTTTCCAGCTTCATATTGGGGATACCGTACATCAGCAGGCCTCCGACGCGGTCTTCCCGCTCGAATACCGTCACGCTGTGGCCCCGCTTATTTAACTGGTCCGCGGCCGCTAAACCGGCCGGGCCGGAGCCGATGACTGCCACCCGTTTCCCGGTTCTGATCTTCGGCGGGTTCGGGCCGGCAATCCCCGTCTCATACGCCCGCCGTATTATGGCTCCCTCATTTTCCTTGATGGCGACCGGAGTTCCGTTTAATCCGCAGGTACAGGCCGCTTCACATGGCGCGGGGCATACCCGGGAGGTGAACTCCGGAAAACTGTTGGTCTTTTTTAAGCGGTTATAGGCCTGATCCCATGTTCCCGTATAGACCAGATCGTTCCACTCCGGGATCAGATTGTTTAAGGGACAGCCGGAAACCATTCCCTTGATCATCATTCCCGACTGGCAGAACGGCACGCCGCAGTCCATACAGCGGGCCCCCTGGCATTTCTGTTCCTTTTCCGAGAGCGGAAGGCGGAATTCGTCATAATGCTTAATCCGGCTTTTGGGATCTGCCGCCCTTCCTGTCTCTCTGTCATATTCTAAAAATCCTGTTGGCTTTCCCATTCTTTTCCTCCTCTCGGTTCACTTCTTCGTATTCGCATAAAATGCTTCAATCTGTGCCTGTTCGCTGCTCAAGCCTTTCTCCTCCATCTGGACGATGGTGTTCATCATACGGCGGTAATCGTGAGGCATGATCTTCTTGAATTTCGGCAGATACTCACCAAAGTTGTCGAGAATCTCTTTTCCTCTTTCCGAATTGGTGTAAGCCACATGTTCCTTTATCATTTCCTTCAGCTCCAGAACATCGTATTTATTCGTCACTTCCTCAAAGGAAACCATCTCTTTATTCAGTCTCTTATACAAATCCCGTTTCTCATCCAGAACATAGGCGATTCCGCCGCTCATGCCCGCTGCAAAATTCTTTCCAGTCGGTCCCAGCAGGACGACACGACCTCCGGTCATATACTCACATCCGTGGTCTCCCACGCCTTCCACCACTGCGGTAGCGCCGGAATTTCTCACACAGAACCGTTCACCGGCCACGCCGCAGATAAACGCCTTTCCACTGGTCGCCCCGTAAAGGGCCACATTGCCGATAATGATGTTTTCTTCGGCTTTAAAGGTCACGCCCTTCGGCGGATAGACCACCAGCTTTCCTCCGGACAAGCCCTTGCCGAAGTAATCATTGCTGTCTCCCACCAGCTCCAGCGTAAGCCCTTTCGGGATAAATGCGCCAAAGCTCTGGCCGCCGCTTCCCGTGCAGTTTACGGTATACGTATCCTCCGGAAGTCCCTCCGGGTACAGCCTCGTGATCTCGGATCCGAATATGGTTCCCAGCGCACGGTCCGTGTTGGAAACATCGATCTGAATGCTCTTCTTCTGCCCATTCACCAGTGCCGGTCTCAATTTCTTCAGCAGGATCTTTTCATCGATGGTCTTTCCCAGTTCGAAGTCGTAGACCGATTTATGGTTATAGCCGGCCAGCTTTTTATCGGCATACGGATTGCCAAGAATGGCAGAGAGATCCACCTTATCCGCCCTTTTCGAAGAAATATGCTCCTTCTTTTTCAGCAGATCGGTACGTCCCACCAGTTCATCTACCGTACGGACTCCAAGCTTCGCCATATACTCCCGCAGCTCCTGCGCAATGAAATACATGAAATTGACCACGTATTCCGGTTTCCCCTTAAAACGCTTCCGAAGCTCCGGATTCTGCGTCGCAATCCCCACCGGGCACGTATCCAGATTGCAGACCCGCATCATCACGCATCCCATGGTTACAAGGGGAGCCGTCGCAAATCCGAACTCCTCCGCCCCCAGCATACAGGCAATCGCCACATCACGGCCTGTCATCAGCTTGCCGTCAGTCTCCAGGATCACCTTGTCGCGGAGGCCGTTCATAATCAGGGTCTGGTGTGCTTCCGCCACTCCCAGCTCCCATGGAAGCCCTGCATTGTAAATGGAATTTCTCGGTGCCGCCCCCGTTCCGCCGTCAAAGGAGGAGATCAGGATCACCTGTGCTCCCGCCTTGGCGACGCCTGCCGCGACGGTGCCGACTCCAGCCTCAGATACCAGCTTCACCGAGATTCTGGCCTCTGTGTTGGAATTTTTCAAGTCGTAGATCAGCTGTGCCAGGTCCTCGATGGAGTAGATATCGTGGTGAGGCGGCGGCGATATCAGGCCAACACCCGTTGTGGAATGCCGCGTCTTTGCCACCCACGGATATACCTTGCCTCCGGGAAGCTGGCCGCCCTCTCCGGGCTTCGCTCCCTGGGCCATCTTGATCTGTATCTCTTTGGCGCTCACCAGATAGCGCGAGGTAACGCCGAACCGCCCGGAGGCCACTTGCTTGATTGCGGAGCACCGGTTCAGCCCGTCGGCTCCGGGAGTCAGACGCTCCAGACTCTCTCCGCCCTCACCGCTGTTGGATTTGCCATGGATCCGGTTCATGGCGACAGCCAGCGTCTCATGAGCTTCCCCGGAGATGGAGCCGTAGGACATGGCCCCGGTCTTAAACCGTTTCACAATGGATTCCACGCCTTCCACCTCGTCGATGGAAACCGCCTTCCGCTTCGTATAATCGAAGTCAATCAGGCTCCTTAAATTCACCATCTGGCCTTCTTCATTCAGCGCATGTGTATACTGCTTAAACGTCTCATAGCTTCCCGTTCTGGCCGCCTCCTGAAGCAGGTGGATGGTCAGCGGATTATAGAGATGTTCTTCCTGTCCAGCCCTGGCCTTGTGGCTTCCGACGCTCTCCAGTGTTAAATCCACATCGAGACCGAGGGGATCGAAGGCCATGGAGTGAAGCGTATCCACATCATTTGCAATATCGTCCAGCGTAATGCCTCCGATCCGGCTCACCGTATCGGTAAAATACTTTTCCACCACGCTCTTTGAAATGCCGATGGCCTCGAATATCTGTGCTCCCTGGTACGACTGGATCGTAGAAATGCCCATTTTGGAGGCAATCTTAACGATTCCATGGAGCACCGCGCTGTTATAGTCTTCCACCGCTGCGTAATAGTCCTTATAAAGCATCCCGCTTTCGATCAGCGCCCGGATGGATTCCTGCGCCAGATATGGGTTGACCGCGCAGGCTCCATATCCCAGCAGCGCAGCGAAATGGTGTACCTCTCTGGGTTCTCCGCTTTCCAGGATCAGAGCCACTGAGGTGCGCTTCTTCGTCTTCACCAGATGCTGCTGCAGGGCGGATACCGCCAGAAGCGAAGGAATCGGCACATGGTTCTCGTCGATGTCACGGTCGGAAAGAATGATGATATTCGCCCCGTCCCGGTGCGCCCGGTCCACCTCCAGAAACAGCCTGTCGATTGCCTTTTCCAGAGAAGTATTCTTATAATATGTGATCGGAATGACCTCCACCTGGAACCCGGGCCTCTTCATGTATTTGATCTTCATCAAGTCCGTACACGTTAAAATTGGATTGTTGACCTTTAAAATCTTGCAGTTCTCCGCTGTTTCCTCCAGAATATTTCCCTCTTCACCGACATACACGGCGGTAGAAGTCACGATCTCCTCTCTGATGGCGTCGATCGGCGGGTTTGTCACCTGTGCAAACATCTGCTTAAAGTAATTAAACAATGGCTGATGCTTTCTGCTTAAGACCGCCAGCGGACTGTCGGCTCCCATAGCGGATACCGCCTCAGCTCCGTTTAAAGCCATGGGAAGAATCATCGTCTTGTATTCCTCATAGGTGTAGCCGTAGGCTTTCTGGAGCCTGGAACGCTGCTCCGCACTCATGTACGCGACTCCCTTGTTGGGAATCGGTAAATCTTTCAGTTCAATTAAGTTGGAATCCAGCCATTCGCCGTAGGGTTGTCTCGACGCATACATTTCCTTTAGCTCACTGTCTGACACAAGGCAGCCCTTTACCGTGTCGATCAGGAGCATTTTCCCGGGACGGAGGCGCTCCTTTCTCACCACATGATTCTGCTCTGTGTCGATGGCTCCCACCTCGGAAGCCAGGATCATCTGATCGTCATCCGTGATGTAGTATCTGGAAGGCCGCAGCCCATTTCTGTCTAAAACCGCGCCGACGAGGTCGCCGTCGGAAAATACGATAGAGGCCGGACCGTCCCACGGTTCCATCATAGTCGCGTAGTAGCTGTAAAAATCCTTGATCTCCTGAGGCATGGATTTATCATGGGCCCATGGAGCCGGGATCGTTACCATGACGGCCAGAGGGAGTTCCATACCGCTCATCACCATAAATTCCAGGGCATTGTCCAGCATGGCCGAATCGGAGCCTTCCTGATTGATGATCGGGAGCACCTTGTGCATATCGTACTTAAAATACTTTGATTCCATGGTTTCTTCCCGTGCCATCATCTTATCCACATTGCCGCGGATGGTGTTAATCTCTCCGTTGTGGACGATGAGGCGGTTGGGATGCGCCCTCATCCAGCTTGGATTCGTGTTGGTGCTGAACCGGGAGTGCACCACGGCGATTGCCGACTCGTAGTCCTTATCCTGTAAGTCAGGAAAAAATCTGCGCAGCTCCTTCACCAGAAACATTCCCTTGTATACAATCGTACGGCTGCTCAGCGATACCACGTATGTATTGTCGTTGCTCTGCTCAAATACGCGGCGTGACACGTAAAGCTTCCGGTCAAAATCCAGTCCCTTTTCCGTGTCGGCCGGCTTCTTCACGAAGCCCTGGGCGATACAGGGCATACAGTCCACCGCCCTCTCGCCGATCAGCTCCGGGTGCGTCTCCACATCTCTCCAGCCTAAAAATTCCAGGCCCTCCTTCTTTACGATGATTTCAAACATCTTCTTTGCCTGGTTTCTGGCAAGCTCATCCTGGGGAAAGAAAAACATGCCGACTCCATATTCTCTCTCGCCTCCAATCTCGATACCGAGAGATTTCGTCACCTTCTTAAAAAATTTATGTGATATCTGGAGCATGATGCCGACTCCGTCGCCCGTCTTTCCCTCCGCGTCCTTACCGGCGCGGTGCTCCAGATTCTCGACGATATGAAGGGCCTGCTCCACCGTCTTATGGCTCTTTACGCCTTTCATGTTGGCAACTGCTCCGATTCCGCAGTTGTCATGCTCAAACCTGGAATCATATAATTCCGGCGTTTTCTTTGCTGTGGGGGATTTTGAATTTTTAACCATAATTTCATTCCTTTCTGGCTGTACTCTTTTATCAGGGGTGCAAAGCGACAGCAGGTTTCCGTTGAAGCACAGAGGAGCGGAAGCGGTGAAATACCAGGACTCCTTCCTTTTCCTATAAAATAAAAAAACACAGACCCGCGGCTTTCTATGCTCGTCGTCGGGCCTGTGTTCCATATTTTATGATGCTGTTTTATTACCATGGCATCTCCGGCTTCTGCCAGCCTCTGCCTGTGCTTCAACTTTTTTTAGATAATACTACATCTGTTTCCATTTGTAAACCCCTTTTTTCACAGCAGTTGTCAGTTTATTTGACAATTTATGTGTATGGGCCTTTTATTTTTCTAATTTTTGTTCTTAATCTTGTATTCACTTAACAATTCAGCGGTATTTTTGCATGAAAATGATCTTCATCCAGTATTTCTCAATTTTCTAAAATTACGTCGCCTCAAGCCAGGGTCACATCGCGATAAATCCGCTCGATCGTTTCCTCCAGGCTCATTTCCGCCGTCAATGCATTTTCAGAAATATTTTTCAGGTAATCTTTCTCTCTCCACCAGTCACGCATGTCGCTTTCCCCAAATTCTTCCCTGTTGCTCTTCGTCTGATGGCGTAACAGGGTCCGCTTCCCGAATTGCCTCTGATTATGATTAATTTTGCCATGTATCTTCCCCTATCCCTCGTCAGAACTATAACATAAATTGGCGGAAAAGAATCGCTTCCTTTCCGCCAGCTTCTGCATATCATTCACTTATTGAAACTTGTCCATTACATCTCGCCGAGTCCGCTTTCGATCGCTTCGCTCATGCTCTTCATAGCCTCTTCTTCATCTTCACCGTCACAGATTAAGTTGATCTCTGTACCGCACTTGATGCCTGCTGCCATAACATTTAATACGCTCTTTGCAACAATTCTCTTCTCACCGCACTCGATGATGATGTCGCATTTAAACTTCATGGCTGTCTGGGAAAGAACTCCCGCTGGTCTTAAATGAAGTCCGGATGGGTTTACAACAGTAAGTGTTTTTGTTAACATAATATTTTCTCCTTTATCCTCTAATCTATATACTCCTTATCGTTAATTTTATTACAATTCCCATTGGGTGTCAAGTTGTTTCAGTCCACGTTTGCCATCTTTACTGAGCCTGGCCTGCCTCCTTAGAATAGACGCATCCGCAGTAATCCTGCCGGTATAGGCCGTACTCCTCTGACAGCTGCACAGACCGCTTATAGCCGTCTTTTTTCTTAAAATCGGATGGAAGATACGCCACGCGGTACTCCTTCGCCAGCTTCTCTCCGATCTCATTCAGTTTCTCTGCATTTTTTAAGGGGCTGATGGTAAGCGTCGTCGTGAAATAATCATAGCGGCCGGCAGATGCGACCTTGGCGGCTTCCCGGAGCCGTAAATCAAAACATTTGAAGCAGCGTTCTCCGCCCTCGGGAACCTTCTCGAGTCCTTTGGCAATCCGGAAGAATTCGTCCGGTTCGTAGGGGCCGGTACGAAAGAGTACGGGGTGTGCAAGCTTCATCTCAGAGATCAGCTTCTCCTGCTCCTTCACCCGCTTCATATACTCCTGTAGCGGATAGATATTCGGGTTATAATAGTACAGCGTAATCTCAAAGTATTTTGATAAGTATTCCAGAACGTAGCTGCTGCAGGGAGCACAGCAGCTGTGAAGCAGCAGTCTCGGCACCTTCCCCTGTTTCTCAAAGTCTTCCAGTATGGTGTCCAGCTCTTTCTGATAATTTCTGTGGTTCATCCTCTTATTCTCCTTCTCTGATTCACAGGCAAAGACCGATGCTCCGCCGAAGCGGAACCCGCCGCCGTCTAAAATCTCCGTATGTATTGCCGTCCTGCATCTACATTTGCAAAGCACAAAAAGGCGTGAGCACTCTCATGCCACGCCTCCTTTCTGCTTCTTACAAGAAGTCTCTGATTCGTTTGCTCCGCACCGGGTTTCTAAGCTTTCTGAGTGCTTTCGCCTCGATCTGCCGGATGCGTTCACGTGTTACATTAAATTCCTTGCCCACTTCTTCCAGTGTGCGCGGATGTCCATCCTCAAGGCCGAAGCGAAGCACGATAACCTGACGCTCCCTCTCCTTTAAATCACCGAGCAATGCGTCGATATGCTCACGGAGCATTACGGACTCCACGTTTCCTTCCGGAGTCACCACATTGTTGTCGGCGACAAAATCGCCTAAGTTAGAGTCATCCTCTTCACCGATCGGGGTCTCCAAAGAAGCTGGTTCCCTGGCAATCTGCATGATCTCCATTACCTTGTCCTCAGACATGTCGAGCGCGTCTGCGAGCTCAGTGACGGAGGGCTCATAGCCCAGTTCCAGCGTCAGCTTTCTCTGCATTTTTGACATTTTATTGATGGTTTCGACCATATGCACCGGAACACGGATTGTCCTTGCCTGATCGGCAAGCGCCCTTGTTACGGACTGGCGAATCCACCACGTAGCATATGTACTTAACTTATAACCTTTTGTATAATCGAACTTCTCAACGCCCTTAATAAGACCTAAATTTCCTTCCTGAACAAGGTCTAAAAAGCTCATACCGCGGCCGGTATACCGTTTTGCGATGCTGACAACCAGTCTTAAGTTCGCTTCAATCAAGCGCTCCTTCGCATCTTCATCACCATCGGCTTTTCTCTTTGCAAGACGCAGTTCCTCGTCCGCGCTTAAAAGCGGAACGGTACCGATCTCTTTTAAATACATGCGGACAGGATCCTCTGTACCTATTCCCTCCAGCAAGTCAATGGCATCGAGGTCGATATCCTCCTCGTCTGCCCCTTTAATAAAGCTGTCATCCAGATCATCGTCGAGCAGCAGAGCATCATCTGACAGGAGCACATCATCAGCCAGTATCGAGTCGTCAATTACCGGGATCACGTCAACGCCGCGATTCTCCAGGTACGAATAGATCTGATCCATCTGCTCCGGGGTCAGTGATTCCCCCATAAAGAAGTTGTTAATCTCCGTTACGTCCAAAGCATTATGCTTTGATTTTCCCAGTTCCACGAGCTTCCCCAGCTTCTCTAAAAAATTATCTTTTTCCACTTAATAACGTCCTTTCGCTAAGAAGTATACATAAAAGTCCACACAACTTTTCATTATATACTACCGGATTACATATTTCAACATTTTTCTGCGCTAAATTGCAGATTTATTGTTTTTTGGAAGGATTTCTCATAATCCGGATCTGTTTTTGCAGATTTATGATCTGAGTCTCCATGCGAGTACCTCCGAATTCCCCATCCAGAACCCAGTCCACTGGTTCTTCCGGAATCACCGTGAGCGCCTTCGTTCTGAACTTATGAACGTACTCGTTAGGCTCTTCCTTCAAGAACATATAGTTGACAATGTTGCTCAGATCCAGAGGCGTTCTCGGCGTCCTGATTAAGAGCACCTCGAATTCTCCGTCATTTAAAGCCACATTCTGCGTGACCAGACCCTTAAAGCCTCCCACGCTGATGGTATTCGTCACCATTCCAAAGATAAATTCCCCTTCCAGCGTAATCTCCTCGCTCTCCACACGCATGCGGTAGGACTTGATGGAAGTCAGGCTCTTCACACTCTCCAGCATATAAGCCTGATGGCCCAGCATATTCTTCTTATCCTGGGGCGTTAAGTAGGACACTTCCGTAAATGCGCCAAAGGCTGCGATATAAACGAAATTCCTGTCCCCGCAGAAGCTTCCGATATCGACAGGATACGCTTCCCCCTCCACCGCCAAATGCGCCGCGGCGATCATGTTCTTCGGGATTTTTAAGCTGGAGGCAAAATCGTTGGTGGAACCGGCGGGAATATATCCAAGATCCGGAATCCGGTCCAGCAGCATCATACCGCTTATGGTCTCGTTCAAGGTCCCGTCGCCGCCGCTGCAGACGATTAAGTCAGCGTCATTGCCTCTCGCCGCGGCAACCTCCATGGCATCCTTAGGCCGCTGGGTCACATGAACCGAAACTTCATACCCGGCTTTCGTGAAGATATCCAGAATATCCATCAACCGGTTTCTGATCTGAGCCTTTCCGGAACGTGGATTAAAGATAAACAGCATTTTTCTCATTATTCTCACCTTATCATCATAGTATACGCCTTAAATGCACTTGGCAGTGAATATGTCTCCCTGATCTCTTCCGGCGTCACCCAGAGGTAGTCTCCGGTCGGTTTTTCCTGCAGTTCCACGGCAAATCCCCTCATACGCCACTCCACATGGCTGAAGATATGCTTCGCCTCCGGAAGCCGGCGGACCGCTGCAAGCGGAACACGGTACATCTGCGCAAGCGCCTCATCTTCCAGCCATCCTTCCACGCCCGGAAGCTCATAGAGGGAGGCCAGAAGGCCGCTGCTATCCCGTTTGCGGATCGCCGTGCGCCCCTCCCACTCCAGAATAAGGATGGTCTTCTCCTCGATCTTTCTGGATTTTTTCGGTGTTTTTACAGGAATCTCCTTTGTGAGACCGTCACGCCTCGCCACGCACACAGAGGCCATGGGACATTCTCCACAAAGCGGCTCCCCGTTGGGAACACAGACGATTGCCCCAATCTCAATGAGCGCCTGATTATAGCTTCCGGCCCCCTCCTGGGGCATGACGCCGAGAAGCAGCTCCTCCATCTGTTTTTTGACCGACTGCTTCAAAATGTCTTCCCTGCTCCCCGTCACACGGGATATCACCCGTAAAACGTTGCCATCCACGGCGGGAACGGGAATTCCATAGGCGATGGAGGCGATGGCGCCTGCCGTATAGGATCCAATCCCCGGAAGTGTCTTTAGAGCTTCCCAGGAAGCCGGAATGACTCCTCCGTACTGCTCCATAACGACACCCGCCGCCTTTTTTAAATTTCTGGCCCGGTTGTAATAGCCGAGCCCTTCCCACAGCTTAAAGAGCCTGTCCTCTGGCACTGCCGCCAGCGCCGCCGTATCGGGAAGCGCCGCCATAAACCGCTCAAAATACGGCTTCACAGCCTCTACTCTCGTCTGCTGCAGCATAATCTCAGAAATCCATACGCGGTATGGCTCGGGATTTTCCCGCCACGGAAGGACCCTCGCATGGTTCTTGTACCAGGAAAGCAGTGGCTTCTCCATAGCCTTCAGCCGCTCTTCCTTCGAGAACTCGTCCTTCTTCGGCTCCAGTGTCTGCAGTTGATCGTAAAAAGAATAATTATTCATACTTATACATATCCATAAATTCCCCGGACAGATACCTCTCCGGAGACCACACGGACCACCTTTCCATCGGCCTTCTCAACGATCAGCTCGCCTTTCTCATCAATGCCCAGCGCTTTGCCCGTATAGGCGCCCGCGGGATCCAGAACCTTCACTTCCCTGCCGAGATTTGCCATACGTTCATTATATACATCCATGAGGCCGGCTAAACTGCCGCATGACTTAAACTTTTCATAGTATCCCTCGTATGCCTTCATCACAGCGGCAATCAGCCTGCTGCGCCGCACCGGGCCTCCGGTCAGGATACGAAGGGAGGTGGCTGCCTCCCCCACTTCCTCCGGGAACTCGGTCATATTGGCATTGATGCCGATTCCGGTGACCACGTAGTGGATTCCTTCCAGCTCAGCGCTCATCTCTGTCAAAATACCGCAGAGCTTCTTTCCTTCCGCCACGATATCATTGGGCCATTTGATGACCGTTTCAAGCCCGGTCGTCTCCTTAATGCCGTCATAGACGGCGAGAGCCGCTACCAGCGTCAGCATGGAGGCCGATGACGGAAGGATATCCGGCCTTAAGATCAGGCTCATGAAGATGCCCGTCCCGGAAGGTGATACCCACATCCGGCCCCGCCGGCCCCGTCCTGCGTTCTGAAAGTCTGTGACCACCAGGGTTCCGTCCGGAGCGCCTTCCTCCGCCAGCTTTCTTGCGCGTATATTGGTGGAATCGGTCTCCTCATAGTATACGATCTTCTTGATAAATCCGCCTTCCATGCTGCTCATAAGCTCGGCTTCCGTGATCACATCATCGCTGCTTAAGAGACGGTACCCCTTATTGCGTACCGCCTCGATCTGAAATCCTTCTTCCTTCAGCTGGCCGATGGCCTTCCACACGGCCGTCCGCGACACGCCGAACCGGTCGCACAGCTCCTGTCCGGATACGAATCCGGCCTCTTCTTTTATAGCTTTCAGAATCTCTGTCTTCACCGCTCTCACCCCCACCAGATGCTGACCGCACTGATCACAGCGAGGGCAAGCAGCACAATTCCAAACAGGAGAACCAGAATCCCTGAGGCCTTTTTCTTCTTTTCGCGGCCGCTCATGCGGATCTTAAAGACCGCATTCATGATATTGAGCGATGCCGCCAGGAGGAAAATGACCGGAAACAGCAGCATATGGTCCTCTGGGTTCAAAAATGAGATGACCGCCAGCGCGACGATCAGGATTCCTATGATAATATGGGCTGCATCCAGCATCATGGACAAGTTTCTCGGGTTTCTGCTTCGTTCCTGTATATACATGTTCTATTCTCCTAACGTCGCCACCATCACAGCCTTGATGGTGTGCATTCTGTTCTCTGCTTCGTCAAAGACCACGGAGGCCTCTGATTCAAACACATCTTCCGTCACCTCGTTGCCCTTTACGGCCGGGAGGCAGTGCATGAAGATGGTAGTATCCTTTTCCGTCTTCTCCATCAGCGCAGCGTTCACCTGGTAAGGCTTTAAAAGCGCCACACGCTCGGCCGCCTTATCTTCCTCGCCCATGGAACACCATACGTCGGTATAGATCGTATCCGCACCCTTTACGTCATCCACGTTCTCGGTCAGAGTAACGGTGCTTCCGCTTTCCTTCGCATAGCCCTGGCACAGCGTGACCAGCTCGTCCTTCGGCCATAAACACTTCGGTGCCAGAATCGTGAAGTTGACGCCCATCTTGCTCATACCGATCATCAGGCTGTTGGCCATATTATTGCGTCCATCGCCTGCATAGACAAAGCTCAGCCCTTTTAAGCAACCAAAATGTTCCTTCATGGTAAGTAAGTCCGCCAGAATCTGGGTCGGGTGGTAATCGTCCGTCAGGCCGTTCCACACCGGCACACCGGCGTATTTTGCCAGATCTTCCACTGTTTTATGTTTAAATCCACGGAATTCGATTCCGTCAAAGATTCTGCCCAGCACGCGGGCCGTGTCCTCGACACTCTCCTTGTGTCCCAGCTGAATATCGTCCTTGCCCAAGTACTCGGGATGAGCCCCTTCATCCACCGCGGCCACGACGAAAGAACACCTGGTACGCGTGGATGGTTTTTCAAATATAAGGGCGATATTCTTCCCTTTCAGAGAACTTCCGGTCTCGCCCTTTTTCTTCTTAGCCTTTAAATCCGCGGCAAGATCCAGCAGATATCCGATTTCCTCCGGTGTATAGTCCTTTAATGTAATAAAACTTCTTCCTTTTAAATTCATAATGCTTCCTCCACTTCTCTTTTTTGTATTTTTATACACCATTATAGTATATTATGCATAAACATGCAATCTTTTTTTCTGTCATTCGACATTTGGTGTACGAAGCGCCTTTTCTTCCTATTACATTACTATAATGGAATCCGGCTGTCAAGAGAGTGCAGCTTCATCATTATTTTTCCGATCAGGCGGTCCACCGTATAAATCTGAAAACGGTTGATCTTCAGCCGCTTTGCCAAGTCCTCCAGAATCGCGATATATAAATCTCTGTAGTTCCAGTCGTCTTTCAATTTAAACTCCACAGCCATCCTTGGAAACAGGGTTTCCGTAAACATCCGGTAACCCTTCAGGCTTTCCCGGGTCTCCTGATCCAGATCTTCTTCGACATAAATCTTTAAAAGTTCCAGTTCAGACATCATCTTATCAAAATAATATGGCTCGGAACCTGGTGCATCAATATAATATATACGCCCGGCAAGTCCATATAAGAACCTTTTCGCGTCAAAATACCCCAAAGTCATGTTTTTTCTGCTCTGTTTCTTGTCGAATTCCAGAATCCCGCCCAAATCCTGGCGGGGAGCGATGTGATACACGTTGGCTCCATCCGGAATCTTTGTCACCTTTTCGCTGTCAAAACCCCAGCCGTAGATGCGGATCACAATGATATCCTCGTAGCCCTTATCCAGCAGAACGCCCAGGGGAACGTTATTAAAGCCGCCGCCGTCCCGGTACCGCTTACCGCCCAGCTTTTCGTTCTTAAATGCCAGAAAATAGGCGCTGGCCAGCAGCATATCCTTCACCGATCCCTCTTCACCGCTCTTGACATCCACTGCCAGTTCCTTGTGCTCCGACACGGAATACGTCATGGCAAAGAGTTCCCGATCCGACTCCCTGATACGTGATTCATCTCCCACCACCTCGGCAATCAGATTCTTTAAGGGCGTCACATCGAAACCGCCATCCTTGATGAACTGAAATCCGCTGTTTAGAATCTCCTGCATGTTAAGCGCCTTGAAATCCTTCTTTTTCAGCGCCTTTATGGTCTCGTCACTGACATCCATCACCCGGGAATATTCGATGTTCTTCCAGATATCTTCTGCTTTCTCCAAATCGTCCATGCAGATCAGCGCGCCGTTCAGTGAACCGACCGAAGCGCCTGCGATGCCCTTAATTCGGACGCCAGCCTCCCGAAGCGCCTTCCACGCCCCGATCTGGTAGGCTCCCTTGGCGCCTCCGCCCTCTAAAACGATACCGTATTCCTTTGTCAAATCCAGTTTGAGTTCCATACACGCCTCCTGCCTGTAATCGCCAAATCAAATACCGCGCCGGAGCGCGGCTGCTTCACTTATATGAATGAGAAAAACGCAGCACGAGAGCTTATGCCCCCTGCTGCGAATTCTCTAATTACCTTTCACATTCCTATTTAGGATCCTTCGGGATCTCAGTAATGGAGGATACAAGACCCGCCAGCCCCTGAATCTCGGATGGAATAATAATCTTTGTTGCTTTGCCGTCGGCTACTGCCTTAAGAGCCTCTAAGCTCTTGATCGTCAGAACCGCCTGATCGGCTCCCGCTTCCCTGATCATACGGATACCGTCTGCATTCGCCTGCTGAACCTTTAAGATAGCCTCAGCCTGACCTTCTGCCTCGCGGATTCTCTTTTCCTTCTCGGCCTCTGCATGAAGGATCGCCGCCTGTTTCTCAGCCTCCGCATCGAGAATCGCGGATTCCTTCTTACCTTCTGCAACCAGAATGGTGGATTTCTTCTCACCTTCCGCACGAAGGATGGACTCACGGCGCTCACGCTCTGCCTTCATCTGCTTCTCCATGGCATCCTGAATCGCTGCCGGAGGCATAATGTTCTTAAGCTCCACACGGTTGACCTTGATGCCCCATGGGTCGGTGGCAATGTCGAGAGATTCTCTCATCTTCGCGTTGATCGTCTCTCTGGAGGTCAGTGTCTGGTCGAGTTCCAGATCACCGATAATGTTACGGAGAGTGGTTGCCGTTAAGTTCTCGATCGCCATCAGCGGATTCTCAACCCCGTATGCGTAAAGCTTCGGGTCTGTGATCTGGAAGAAGACAACCGTATCGATTCTCATGGTAACGTTATCCTTTGTGATAACCGGCTGCGGCGGGAAATCCGCCACCTGCTCTTTTAAGTTCACACGTTTGGCCACGCGGTCGAGAATCGGCATCTTGATATGAACACCGACTGACCAGGTTCCCAGATAGGCTCCCAGACGTTCTACAACCAGCGCCTGCGCCTGCGGTACAATCTTAATACATGATGCCAGTATTGCCAGAATGATTATTAATACTATAATGACTGTAAAAAAACCTATTGCTCCATTCATACTACGCTTCCTCCTGAGTCTCGCTTACAATTAGTTTTACGCCTCTGATGTCTTTTACTTCCACGAGTGTACCGGCCGGATAAATCTTTCCGTCGTCCTCGGCTCTCGCCGTCCATTCCTGTCCGTTCAATACCGCAGCACCGGTTCCCTCGGTGTTATTCACCTCGGTGGTAACCTTCGCATGCTTACCAATCAGACTTTCCGAGTTGGTTTTCACGGTGTTATGATTCACGTACTTTAAGGCGAACGGCCTCGTAAAGAACAACAGTATAAATGATACGATTACAAATGCAGCAAGCTGAACCTGTACGCTGACACCCAAAAGTGCCAGTACAAATGCAACGAGTGCGCCCCCTGCGAACCAAATGGTCGTCAGGGCCATGGTTGCGGCTTCAATCCCAAGTAATACTACAAAGGCTATGAGCCAGTAGATAGCTGCCATCTTATCAATCCCCTTCCTGAGCCAGTAATAGGCAAAGCTGCCAGGCATATCTTTCATTTGCACTAATCATACTATATTTTCAGACATTTCTCAACATTTACCGTCTAAAAATGCCTTACAATTTTCTGACGGGCCGCATTTTCTAATTTCTTCGCTGCCTTGCCGCCTCAAACATGAGCACGGAGGCCGCTACTGCCGCGTTTAGGGATTCCACTTTTCCCATCATGGGAATCTTGACATACGTGTCTGCCATAGCCGCTGTCTCATCGCTTAAACCGTTGGCTTCATTGCCAATTAAAAACCCTGTATCAACAGTATAATCTTCTTTCTCATAATTATTCCTGCCTGATAAATGAGCTGCGTAAAGGCGGACACCGCGTTTTTTTATTTTGGCCAGCGTCTCCGGTAAACCGGCGGTATAGACAAAGGGCACACGGCACACGGACCCCATGGTGGAACGGATTACTTTGGGATTATAGATGTCGGCTGTGGTGTCGTTCATGACCACCCCGGTAATGCCCGCTCCCTCTCCGGCGCGCAGGATGGTTCCTAAATTCCCCGGATCCTGAATGGTGTCGAGAATCATAAGGAGCGCCGGACCCGGCCGGTCTAAAATATCATCGATCGTGTATGCATACTGCTTTACCAGGGCCAGGACACCCTGAGGCGTGGCCGTATCGGACATGGTCTTAAACACATCGTCCGCCACCTCCTCATAATTCATAGAACCGATCACCTTCCGGCCCTCCGGATTCTTTAAGAAGCTTTCCGACACGAACAGGCTGTCGATCCGATCCCTGGGAATCTCTTTGAACATGCGGAGGCCTTCCGCCACAAACAGTCCGGACTCTTTCCTCGCCTTCGCCTTCTTCGTCAGATTCATGACCTGTTTTACTTTTCCGTTGGCGCTGCTGGTAATCATGACAGTCCCTCCAGTTCTTCCAGCCACAGGCGGCTGCTGGCATCGCTGGGCATACGTAAGTCTCCCCGCGGCGAAACCGCGACGGACCCCACCTTCGGGCCGTCCGGCAGGCAGGAACGTTTAAACTGCTGGCTGAAAAATCTCCGGTAAAATACTTTCAGCCACTTTAAGATCGTTTCGCCGTCATATTCTCCGCCAAAGGCCGCCTTCGCCAGACGGTACACCTTGGCCGGACGGTAACCGTACCGCAGAATCTGATACAGGAAGAAATCGTGAAGCTCATAGGGTCCCACCAGATCTTCCGTCTTCTGGGCAATCTCGCCCTCCTTCGGCGGCAGAAGCTCCGGGCTCACCGGTGTATCCAGCACGTCTAAAAGGACCGTTTTCAGTTCTTCTTCCCCACACGTATCGGCATAATAGCGCACCAGATGGCGCACCAGCGTCTTTGGAACCGACGCGTTGACCCCGTACATGGACATGTGGTCGCCGTTGTAGGTGGCCCAGCCGAGCGCCAGCTCTGACATATCGCCGGTGCCGACCACCATGCCGTTTAACCGGTTCGCCAGATCCATGAGAATCTGGGTCCGTTCCCGGGCCTGGGCATTTTCATAGGTTACATCATGGTTGTTGATGTCATGACCGATGTCACGAAAATGAATCGTAACCGCTTCCTTTATGTCGATCTCAGTCAACTCGGCTCCCAGCTTCTTCGTCATCAGGCAGGCGTTCTGATATGTTCTGTCTGTGGTTCCAAAGCACGGCATGGTCACGGCATGAATCTGATTTCTCGGAATCTTCAGCATGTCAAACGCGCGCACCGTCACCAGCAGAGCCAGCGTGGAATCGAGGCCGCCGGAAATGCCGAGAACCGCATGGCTGCATCCGGTATGGGAGAGACGCTTCTTTAAGCCCATGGCCTGAATGGACAAAATCTCCTCGCAGCGTCTGTTTCTCTGCCCTTCATCCGTCGGAACAAACGGCATCGGATCGATGGGGCGTTCCAGGTCATACTCCTCTTCCGTTATATGAAATCCAACGGTAAAATATGCGCTGTCGTCACGAACCGGATACGTAGAAAGGCGTCTTCTCTCATTGTTCAGACGTTCCAGATCCAGATCCGCGAATATCGTATCGTTCGCAAACCGTTTCGACTCCGCCAGGCATGTTCCGTTTTCAGTAATTAAATTCTGTCCTCCGAACACCAGGTCCTGGGTGGACTCGCCGTCTCCCGCATTGGCATAGACATAGCCGCAGACGAGGCTGGCGGAATGGCCGGTGATCAGGCTTCTGCGGTAGATATCCTTTCCTGTGGTCTCGTCGCTGGCTGAACAGTTGACGATCACGGTCGCTCCGGCCGCCGTATGGCGAATCGAAGGCGGACACGGAACCCAGGCGTCCTCACAGATTTCCGCGGCTACGATTAATCCCGGCATCTCCTCACAGGCAAACAGGATATTCGTCCCCATGGGGAAACGCTGTCCCTCCCAGCTTACCATCACCGGAATCTCATTGCCCGGCTCGAAATAACGGCGCTCGTAGAATTCCGCATAATTAGGAAGATTCGTCTTCGGCACCACGCCCAGAATTCTGCCGTTCTGAACCGCCACGGCTGCATTATAGAGCTTTCCGCCCCTCTCCCACGGCATTCCGATAAACGCCAGTAAGTCGGAGCCTTCCGTCTCCTTTAAAATCTCTTTCAGCTCTCTTCTCGCTCCGGACAGCAGCGCGTCCTGGCCGAATAAATCCCCGCAAGTATACGCGGTAAGCGACAGCTCCGGAAATACCATGAGCTTCGCCTTTCTCTCTATACCCGCCCTGATAAGAGCGCAGATTTCTGTCCTGTTAAACTGAGGATCAGCCACTTTTACATCCGGAGTCGCAGCTGCCACCCGGATAAATCCGTGTTTCATATCGTCTATTCTCCTTTCGGAATCCATTTAGCCTTTGCGCTGTAGACGCAGTCCATCAGCATCGTCGTCATCCAGGTGATTGGATAGCACCACATGACAGCCTCAAAACTCGGAAAAAATGGAACCAGTAAATTAATATATATCATGCGCAGGATACACATGTTTCCAACGCCGATCAACATGGTAATCATGGTTCTTCCGCTTCCCCGGATACTTCCCATCAGGATATTATGGATCGCGATGGACCAGTAAAACGGAAGCAGGATGGCCATGGTAGTATGCCCGAAGGCGATAACCGCCTCATCCGGCGAGAAGATGCGGAGAATCTTGTCCGCATTTAGATAAAGGATGACCGAGATAAAGGCCGTATAAATCAGGCTGATGGCAATTCCCTGAAACATCCCATCCTTGACACGTTTTGCCTTTTTCGCGCCGATATTCTGGCCTGTGAAGGTGGTCGAAGCCATGCAGAAGCTCTGAAGCGGCAGCATGGCGAAGCCATCCACCTTGCTGTAGGCGCCGTAGCCCGCCATGGCGGCCGCTCCGAAGCTATTGATGTTCGCCTGGACGATAACATTGGACAGGGATATGATACTCTGCTGAATTCCGCTCGGTATGCCCAGCTTTAAAATCCGCTTCATCATGCGCCGGTCGATCCTGATCTCGGAAGGAACCAGACGGTAGCTGTCCTCCGTTTTCATCAGCGTACGAACCGTAAGCACAGAAGAAACTGCCTGCGCAATCACGGTGGCATAACCGACACCGGCCGTCCCCATATGGAATACCACCACAAAAACCATGTCCAGAATGATGTTTACCACAGAGGATACACAGAGATAATAGAGAGGCCGCCGGGAGTCTCCCACCGCCCTCAGAACTCCGGCGCCCATGTTGTATACCAGATTGAACAGGGAACCGCAGAAGAAGATGCGCAGGTAGGCGACAGAATTGGGCATAACCTCTTCGGGCGTGCCCATCCATTTCAGGATCAGCGGAGACAGAAGCACGCCCAGCACGATCAGCAGCGTGCCGCCGATCAGACTCAGCGCCATGCAGGTATGCACCGCCCAGTGAAGCTTCTGATCGTCCTTCGCCCCGTAATACTGGGAGATAATCACTCCCGCGCCGGTGGCGATTCCCATAAACATGCCGATGATCAGATTGATCAGGGAGTTGCTGGAACCAACCGCAGCCAGTGCCTCGCTGCCGATGAAGTTTCCAACCACGATGGAATCTACGGTATTATACAGCTGCTGAAAAAGATTGCCTACCAGAAGCGGCATGGAAAACGCCAAAAGCTGCTTCCAGATTACGCCTTCCGTCATGATCACCTGTTTTGTCTTCTGTTTCTGTCCCACCCCTACGACCTCCCCAAAGCCTTTCTGTCAAATTTTTTTCAATGAAAATAGTATACACCCAAACATACAATCTAACAAGTCCCAGAGCGTGTTTGAAAACTGCGCTGACATTCATCCGTATATTTTCTTCATTTCTGCAGATAATATTACCGATAAAACGATGAAGGAGGTATTGAATTATGTTAGTAAACGGAAAAAACGAATGTATCCATTGTACAATCAATAACTGCACTTACCATGCCAAGAACGAGGATTACTGTACTCTTGAAGCGATCAAGGTAGGTACTCACGAGTCCAATCCGACCATGAAGGAATGTACAGACTGCGAGTCTTTTGTAAACAAGGCTTAACTATCTGCGCATAAATGAAGAAAATACGCGAAGCCATTTCCCGGCTTCGCGTATTTTTTAGATATAGGGGTTTTGTGTAGAAAGTACGCGGACTTTTGCGTGGGGTATCAAGGAAACAAAAGCGGGGGCGGCAGGGAGGGAAAGGTGAATGATGGAGAGGTCGGTGGGACTTAGGGTGAACAGCCGCCGGAGCAGGGGCAAAATCGCGTT